>Ga0207886_10027_pt1 | contig 529782 bp, 567 predicted proteins | sample LinPmetageLP35_FD_184048 | JGI IMG/M metagenome (GOLD analysis project Ga0207886, IMG submission 184048) | Marine viral communities from the Pacific Ocean - LP-35 (SPAdes) | ecosystem: Environmental > Aquatic > Marine > Oceanic | place: Pacific Ocean | collected 2009-08-31
GGGGGGGGGGGGTGTGCAATTTAGGTGTAGATATAAACTCTTCTCGAGCACTTCAACTTAGGCCTTTTCCTTCCATAGGTAACCCACAAGTTTATCCCAGTCTTACATGTGACCATAGAGTCACGTGGGTCCGGATCTCATGTTTCTTTGGCCAAACTTTTATTCTTCTTCGGCAGACCGTTTTCTATTCATGTAGTGGGTTTCAACTCCCTGCGAGAGAAAGGTCTCCGGTCCAAGTGTGACTGAGCCACTGCTGTTGCTGTCTAAAGTCTCGCTTAAAATCCTCTGCACTTGGGTACCAAGACGGATTACACATCTACTCGAGTAGCCGTCTCACGGTCAATTTAAGCTTCGAATCCTCTTCTATCACATCTCCATTCACTTGAACTGTTGCCCTTTCACCACGTCCCAAGACTTCTTTCTTTCTTGTCCATTTTGGGCATAGGACATAATCCTTTTAAAGCTCCAGAGTCTTCAGGACGTCAATGTCGTCATCACCTGAACATCCAGCTCATTTCTAATCCTTTCAGAATGGCACGCATATCACTCTATATCAAAGTCTCCATCATCCGTTTCTTCCAGACCATAGGCCGATACTGTGATCTCTATCTCTCCACACCGTATCCCCAACGCCCATCCTTCAGCCGCACCATCGCTTCCACGGTCGGTTCCGTCCCCGGAAAGTTCAAGCTACTCTTCTACACACCTCCGGGGTACCACATCAGGTCTAAAGCAGAATTCTATCCTGTTCTTGTTAATTTCCACGGAGGCGGATATACAATTGGCCATGCAGCCGATGATGCTCGATGGGCTAGTGAGGTTGTCAAGCGGACAGGTGGAATGGTGGTAAGTGTCGATTATCGGCTGGCGCCTGGTTATCCCTTCCCAACTGGTATCGAAGACTGCGTATCAGCTGTTCTGTACCTCTGGAAGCATGCAGACGAGTTGAACTTGGATACATCTCGGACAGCATTCTCGGGATTCAGTGCTGGTGGCAATTTTTGCTACACGGCTGCTATTCGTCTTCACGAGGAGCTGAAGCAATTGACAGCAAATGAAATCATTAGAAAGCACGAGGTGGGAAAGCTCGTTAGTACAGTGGCTTTCTATCCAGCCGTTGACATGACAAAGTCGCGAGCTGAAAGGAATGCATCGAATCCGAACATGAAGCCGATCATCAACCCAGTATTCTTGAAGCTGTTTTCTGGAGCATACTTCTCTCCTGATCAAGATACGCATTCGCCGCTGTTGAGTCCAGGCGTAGCGCCAGATCAGTTGCTGAAGGATGCTCTTCCGGATGATAACGTGATGATCACTTGCTGGGGTGATGGATTGTTGAAAGAGGGAGAGGACTTTAGAGAGAGGTTGAGAGGGCTAGGGAAGAGAGTCGATGGGTATACGGTACCAGAGGTACCGCATGGATGGGACAAGTGGCCGAGCTATGGTAAGGGGGATGTGAAGAGGGACGAGGCGTACAAGTCTGCTGCTGAGAGCCTGAAGGAGTTTTGGTCTTGATTGCCGGGGTATGAGGACCATGAGAGTTTGACAGCAAGGTATCTTCGGATGGGTAATGCATGCCAGCACTTACCAAGGAGACTTTCAAGTCACCAAAGTGATAATTGATCTAATGTAGCTCAGTCTATCGGATTGCAAGCCACAAAAGATGAACACTCGTTGGGATATCTTTGTGATCAAATTACCGAATCTATCCCAATAGAGGAGTCTAGGCAACAGAGAGAGCCCTGTACGAACTCAAAAACTGCCCACAGGTATCATTTGGGTCTGCTTTAATTCTAGATAGTAAGATGGGACACGTTCGTCGGTCGATATCGCTTACCAAAACCCCTGGATAAACAAATGTCACGCCACCTGTGGGTAGGTCGTGAAGAGAAGGGAAGGGCCCGGCCAATGCAATAGTCATGGTCTTCATCAGGACATAGCCTCTATCCTTGCACAACCAACCGCTTCAGCCTCCCTGTTCAACACCTCAATCTCCGCCTTCACAAATGGGATCCCACTTGTTACTCTCTCCTCACATATATCCAGCTCAATCTCGCCTGGGAAATAAATCCTCTCTACCCCTTTCATCCTTTCGCACCCCACAACTTTCTCATACAGCACTCCCATCCTCTCCTTGAACTCCTCCAGTCCCATAAACAAATCCGGCTTAATAGCCACCAGAAAATGTCCCACATCCGCCTCCTTCCCACTCGTATCATACGGCCCGGTCACACCACCCGCAAACGCACTACCCGACAACACACCCGAAAAGACATCCATCATAATACTCAAGGCACTCCCCTTTGGCCCACCCACCGGCAACATCACGCCCTGCAACGCCTTCTCCGGATCATCAGTCCGCTCACCGTCCCCATCTAAGGCCCAATCCACAGGGATCTTCTCCCCCCTTCTAGCAGCCTTGTGGAGCTTGCCTCTGGCAGCAACACTGGGCGCCATATCAAGAATAAACGGTTTTCCTCCCTCCTTCCCCGGAGAACCACATGCAATCGGACTTACTCCCATTAGCTTCTCCTTACCTCCCCAAACTGGAAGTGCAGGCGAAGAGTTCGTGAATACAAGACTCATCATATCAGCATCGATGGCCTGTTGCACGATCCACGCACTCATACCGAAATGATTAGAATGCTTCACGCTAACCATGCCGATGCCGAATGTCTGCGCCATGCTTATAGCGGCTTGCATGCCCATATGAGCACCTAGGAAACCGAAAGAGTTGCGACCGTCGACTTGAGCAACTACGGGTGTGATCTGGTGAAAAGTTGGTGAGGAGAGTGGATCCAAGGCTTTGGACCGGATGCGTTTGATGTAGGGCTCGAGACGCATGATGCCGTGGGTGTCGACGCCGCGGAGATCGGCGAGCACGAGGGCGTGGGCGATGATGCTAGCATTCTCTTCTGGGACGCCGTGCGCTATCAGGAGATTCTGGGTGAAAGTTTTGGCGGCGGTGGATGAGATATGGATTTTGTAAAGAGGTTCGTCAACAGTTGCTGTTGCTGAAGTTGATGCCATGGTGGCGTAAAGTGAGGGGTAACTCCAGGTTCTTTTCTTCTAATCTGTATTTAGGGAACGGAGAGAAGTTGCGAAATCACTCGGAAGTATGTCAAATGTTTTGCATAAACCGGAATCCAGGTATTTGAGAATCAGTAATAAATATAAACAGGCGTTGCGAGGCCGGGCCGACTTCCGTCACCAACGGAGAGAGCTCCGAGAGCATCTCAAGTCCCGGTTTAATTGTCGAGCACTGTCGATGATATAATTGCTGCTTTTGAAAGATCTCCAAAAATTCTAGGATATTAATCCAATGGGAAAGTATACTTTCAAATATCTTATCTATTAATTGAACATATAATATTGACAGACCGGGTTCGAAATACAGAAACAGCAATGTTCTCAAAATCCGCTAGACAATTAAACCGGGGAGGACCATAGTGGGGTTGGGTGAACGCATTTAGCGAGCATAGACAGTACTTTCAGCGCAAGCACACTGAAACAGGTCATTCAGGGCACCCAAAGATCAAAGTCAAATTCAAGCAATCTGAACAAAGATGTTCTTCTGGTTATAATCAATAAAATTCATTCATCTGCTTTCATCGTTGCACATATACGACCCATACATCAGAACCATCATGTCCTCTTCTCAGAATTCTCAACTTGTTCAGCATCACCCAAGGCAGCAACCTTCTCCGAATCACCCATCGCCATCGCCTCAGCAACACTTCCCTGACCAGCAGTCAAGGCAGCCCCCTTCCTTCCGATGATATGCCATGGCAGATTGAACATCTCATCCATACCCTCAAGCGACTTCCCAGCTGTTTCGGGAAGGAAGAACCACACGAATCCCAAGCCAAGAAGCGTTACTGCCGAAAAGAACCAGAAGGTTCCTTTAGGAGAGAGTCCTGGTGGCCCGTCAAGGAGCATCAAGGGAACGGCTTTGGAATTGCCGTATTGATTAGCGAAGTGCACACACATGATCATTGAGGTCCCCAAGGATCTAACTCGAAGTGGGAAGATCTCTGTACCAATAAGGTATTGGATTGAGTTCCATCCAAGAGCCCATCCCACTCCAGAAAAATATATAAATGCGATTGCTCCAGTTCCAGCATGCTTTGCGGTACTAGATTGCACCTCTCCTTTGGAAATTCCAGGGACGGCGGTCAAATAGATGGCGATATACAGCATGGAGACGAACTGGATGATGATTCCAGTAGATAACGAGCGTTTGCAGCCGATGAAGTCGACCAAGAAGAATGCACATATGAGTGCTGACACAAACTTGACGACACCAAAGATGGCGGTAGCGAATAATTTCTCAGACGAGCCAGTGGTGCCAAGGAGAGCGAAGAACTCGGGGGCGTAAATGGTGATTGACTGTGCGCCTGACCATTCTATGTACTGTTAGCAATTGGCCACTTGAATGGGAAGTAGGGAATCTTACGTCCGAGGAGTTGACATGTTAGACCCAGAAAAATCCGATATCTGTTTCCTTTCAGAAGGAAAAGCTCTTTGAGAGGACCCAAGAACCCGGCACCAAGAGTCGCCTCACGTTCGCGATCAAGCTGATCGTGGATATCGATTAACTCCGCTCGCACGTATGGATGATCGGCAGGGAGTTGTCGGAGTTTCGACATATTGGCTGCAGCTTGCTCATCTCTACCAACCTTGGCTAACCATCGAGGAGACTCCAGAGCGAAGATACTCATAACTAGGATAATGCCTGCAAAAATGAGATGCAAGATAGTCGCATCGATCCATTGCTTGGAAGTGCTATTGGAGATGTGAAGCGAAGTACCCCAGTTTGCGAAGTAGCCCAGCATGATCCCGAGATAGACAGATCCACTGAAGATACAGATACAGAGACCTCTGATACTTCGAGGCGCAGACTCTGCTAAATAGGCTGGGGCGACAACAGTCGTTTGGCCAATACCTAGGCCCATGATGAATCTTCCAGCAAGCACTTGCCCATAGCTCCCGTTCGAGGTGATGAAAATAATGACGCCGACAATCCAGATTGTGCAGAGCTGGCGGGTTGCCCAGATACGGCCAAGTTTATCGCAAGCAATGAAGGCAATTAAGGCGCCGCCCACACTTCCAATCTGTACCATCGCGGTGATGTTGCCGATCCGGGAAGCTAGTTGAGTCTTATTCTGGGTTGGTGTTACGGACAGGCCGTACTCTGCGAATAAGTTAGCAAACATTCTTGGTACATCAACGGAAGAACTCTACCGGAGATGAAACTTTTCTGCGTGACAGTAGTTCCAATAAGACCTTCGTCAAGACCTCGAGCAGCACCCTAGAAGCAGAAAATCAGAAACATATTTCCAAGTAAATCAATTCCGTTGTGCCTACCATCAGCCCAAAGCAGATCACTGAGAAAGCAAGTCTCCAATTGAATGCTTCACGAGGAGTCTCTGCCAAAGCAGCCTTCCACATCCCTCTTCCGACAGGATTTCCCATTTCGGCGATTTATGGTATCAAAGGGCAGAGGGAAGCAAATGATATATGTACCAAGGCTAGGAAGAACAAAAATAAAGCAGGAAAAGAAGGGCGCGGAAACACGAGCTACTTATGGATTTCCGTTCTACTACCTAACACCAAAGGCTGCGTATGTAATGGCCTCCAAGCTCCATTCTCCCTATTTAGCTGAAGCATGACTGCCCGCGAAGGCCCATGAAGCCGCAAGCCAGCCAATGCCATGCAGCGATCTTCAGAAAAGCTTATCAAAAAACGGACCGTCCTCGGGGTTAAATGAGAAGAATTGACGCGGCATCGTCCATCCGCGCGGGGCAATCCTAGAAGAGGCGGAGAGTTGGAGTTGTCAAATGTGGGGGTTGTCTCCAATGGGGGAAGGTTTAGACCGGCGTTTGACGGTCAGATGCACCGACAAACTCCAGGCTTGCACACAAGCTCCAGGGGGTCCACGCCACCGATGAACTTCTATCTCTTGGCCGATGCTTGTCCCGCCTTGGAAGAAGCTTAACTCATGGTAGCACGAACATTATCCCCTCGATGAACGGATGTGGCTTATAAGTACTGTGGATGATTGAGGACAATGGACGAAAAACTCAAGAGATCCCAAAGGACAGAGGCAAAGTCTGTGAGTGGAATGTGAGTAAGACTTCATGACCCCTCAATAATTCCTCGCCTTTGCCGATTCTCCGCTCCCCACTTGCGGGGTGCTGAGTTCTTACGTAGAGTGGGGGAGTCGGTGTTCCCCCGATCCCTCATGCCAACAGCAGACCTTGGGTTTGTACGCCAGATCAAATCAGCGGGTCGAGCGAGCAAGTTTTTCCCGCAGTTCCCTCCGCTTACAAGATAGGATCGCCTGTCAGCATATTATTATCTAGCGCCAAACTTTCTCCAAAATCGAAGTCTGGTTGGAAATCGTTGAAAACCCCCTGCATGATAGTGTCTATCTGAAATGGAAGCTCGGGATCATTCGGCACGCCGAACAGCGACTCCCAAGACTCCGAGGTGAAGAAGTCGTCGAAGGGTTGGGAAGGAAGTGATTCCTCGCTGTTGAACTGGGTCATGTCGGCCTCGATCGTTGAATGTTGACCGCCCTTCTCATGCCCGTAAGTATGTGGATCAGAATTACCTTTCGGCGTTGTGACTGTTTGCGAAAGTTGAGAATTTGACGCAGATTTTCCTTGCTTTTCCATGAGCCAGCGAAGAGTTACCGAAGACAGCTCGTCCAGGACGTCTCGGCCTCGTCTAGCATCTACAAAATGCTCCGCAAGTGCACTGAGAACACTTGAAGCAGTATTGAGATCCATCATCAGTGCCTCGACGCTCGTGTTCCTTGTAACGCTTGGGACGCTCCAGGTACAATAAAGCATTGTGACAGTTGCTAAGAAAATCGAGTGAAGTGTCTGCCAAGTGAAGACAAGTAAATCACCACGATAAAGTTGGTCGAAGGTGCGGATGGTAGCAACTGCACTCTCATTACAAAGGTACAGTGACTCATGAGATGGGTTGGGAATTGCTGGACTTGGCCGTAGGAGCAGCATGACTACCTCGTGGTACTTGATCTTGCTGAGCTTCGTTTGGGTTTGAGAGAGTTGAGGGATTTCGGCTGCCCAATGCTGCAGTCGGCTGAGAATGTCAGTCTGCCATTGCAGAACATCTGGAATCTGTGGATATGTATATGCTGGAGTGCTGTGTGAGATACTGTTGGCAATATACTTGATCTCAGAGTTCAATTGTGCAAGTTTAATGAGGTGTATGGCATTCGTAGTCGAGGTAGGCGGGTTACTCTCTGGCCTTGGGACGGGGTATTGAGCCAATAGACCATCGTCATCTATATCCGCTGGCAACTATATTATCAATTTTAGCGAAACATGCGCAACTGATTGCGGACACCCTAGGATACCTACGCGCAATTCGCAAGCCTCGTCCCTTAGACCTATTGGCCGTCCCATGATTGTTCCCAGTGACCTGTCCAAAGCATACACGACCCAAAAGACTCTCGTCCTCATTTCTTGAGTTAAGAAGGATATGTTTCTCCCAGCTCTAACATCACGCTGAAGCCCAAGATCCAGGACAGACGCGATACATTGGTAGTTGAGATAGAACAAGTTCAGCCCCATCGAAGGATTATGCATTCCGTACATTTGAAGGAGTAAAAGACACTGGAGACCTTCTAGCGACCCTTCAATTTGTATCTTGTCAAAGTGATTCATTGCTGCAACACAGTAACCTTCAGCTGAAAGAGGTAATTTCAGCCGGCGAGCCAGGATGGTCGTAGAGATTGCCAATACCATTAACACCTGGAATGCTGCTACGTGGCTGGGACTGTCAGTGTCAAAGACATGACACATGATTTTTGTATGTGTCGGTTGATGCAAGATCGGGTATTGACAATGTACAATGTCCCAATAAGCTTGAGATAACTGCACAGCGTTCTCCAAGGTCGAAGGCAGTGGAGCTGGAACAACCTGGAATGCTTTGCTTGCAAGTGTTGGTTTCACCTGTGCATAGCCGTGCTGACGACGGTTTGTGTGCCGCCTGCCAATGCTTGCGAAGAGAAGTTTCGCAAAGGAGTAGCCGCTCGAAGGGCCTACATATCGAAGGTCCTGCCCACCGGTCACGGATAATAATCCGATCTCGTGAGCGAGGCGCTCTGGCTGAGTATTATCTGCAACTGGCGGAACGAAAGCTTGCGCAGGTTGTTGGGCATCGCCACTGACAGTGAGACTACTGCGCTCTCCGTCTTGAAAACCGTTGTCGTGATTGATCCTCGGTCCGCTTCTTGCGTCAATTTCAGGGCAATGTGTCGCCAATGTTGCTTCAAGCCAACGAATTCTATCCTGGAGGCTAGTCACATACCTGCATGGTGTCAAAATGGAAAAGAATGTGAGAAGCTAGTCGTAGACAAGATTTTACTTACGCTTTGGAATATTTATCATTTAGCTTCATTCCGTCGATGCAAGCAGCTCCAGCTTTTCTACATTGTGAACACACTGGTGATGCGCCATCGCACTTCATGATCTCGAGCATTAGCCATCGTATTCGATCACACCGAATACGTCGATGTCGGAGACACAGATTGCTGAAGGCAAGCATACCTTGATCTTCCTCTTTTGGCATCTCAAACATGCAAATCTGATTCTTGTTCCTTTGCGGGATTGACTCCGATCCACAGATTCTGCATCAGGTGTGTTGCCTGCCGGCTCACGGCTTCCATCCCGCTCACTCATTATTGTATAATGAGTTGATGGATTCCCGATTCTTCTGAAGATGAGACTGTGGTGGGATATCAAGGGAGACTGAGCTGACGGAAGCTGGGCCGTGATGACGGAAGGCGTCCCGCAAATGAATGGTCACGCTTGACCTCGGCACCAAAGTTACCTACTTCCTGCAGAACTTTGTATCTGTTGCAGAAATTATAATGGACTACACAAGCCTTTGATAGAGAAATATCTGTATCCCCATCAGATCTGCTCTTTCGATTCTCTCACTTGCCTTTTCTGAGTTTCAAGATGACAGTCATTCACATCGGTACTTCCTCGACCCACTTAAAACGAAATCATTACAATTCTAACAGTCAACGCAGTGCTTTTCAAATTCAAACCTGCAGTCACTGCAGTACAGAGAGCAGAGTTCGTCAAAAATGCAAAAAGTCTCAAGTCTTTGAGCTGCGTAAAAGATGGAAGGCTCATCGTCGGCGGGCCTTCGGAGACCAGGCCGATCAGCAAAAGTCAAGGATATGATTGTGCGCTTGTGAGCTATCATGAAGACTTGACAGCAGTGGAAGATTATCATGTAACCAAGGAGCATGAGAGGTCAGTCAACGGTTGCGTCCTGGGTAGCATTGCATTTCCGGGATAATGGATGAATTGTACCGCTGACACGAGAAAAAAAAGACTGAAAAATTCATATGTGCTTCCGTTAACAGAAAGTCTGATCAGATTTGATTTCGAGGTTGACCAGGAAGACGAGAGCTTGGTTGGGGTGCTGCCTTTCCTCGGGAGTCTAGGTGTTGGCAAGAATGAGTGATTAGTCATTTGTGTGCAAATTACCGCAGTTAAACTTAGTTATAAAGGCTATGGTTATAAGGGTGTTGCCTTGTAGGGGTAAATTTCTCGAATCAAAAAAATCTAGCCCTGAAAATCGAGATCGTTAGGGTATTCGTACTGTTAGGGTAACCCTCACGATTAAGTGCTGAAACTCTTAAGTAACAGAAAGTGGTCTTTTAATTAGCTAGATCGGAAAGGTTTTAAGGCAAAGTGATTCACTCCCGACTTCGGAAAAACCGCTTGAATAATTTGATTAATTTTGGATAGTTCGAGTAAGAACACTTATAAAAAGAAAGGCTGCGAATACTATAGTATCTCCTTCGAAGCTCAAATTTTCGTTTCAGGACCTTAAGAACCTCGTCGGCGCAGTACTCTAATCGCTAAGCCCAACTTGTTACAAGGATGGTCGGCTCTTATGGGTATGAAAGCTAGGATTTGACCTACCCTACCAAGTTTTACTGTACTCAGAGAACGTACCTAACTGCCTCCACTTGCTATTCAATCATGGCCATCCAGATTTCTACAATTATCTCGATGGTGATTAATAGGTGCACCGAGAATCTCCACTTTGAGTTGTGTGTAAAAGTCTATCGTTTTCTATCAACCCAGCCAGCCTAGGGTATCTTTCCCATCGCTATAAAGAAAGTTTCAGTCCATCGAAACGCCATACACAAGCATAGAGTCTACAAAGCACCCAGCTGTATGGAACGGGCTTCTTCGACGCTTTTATAGCTTCGTCTGTGCCTGGAGAGACCATCTTTGGGAACCTAAGATGGTGAATGACTAGGTCTCCTTTCACTCTTTGCCCTCTGCACTGGCGTCCTTTATGGCGAATTTCGTGACTTTATTTTCCTCCATGTTGGTCTTAGTAATTCTGGCACCTGTCATGTCATTTGCCCCTTTCGATGCGTCTCCATTTTCGGCCATTTCGCCTCCAACATCCACATCAGCTGCTGTTCTAGCATCAACATTGTCATTGGCTTTCTTCGATTCGGCGATATGCTTTTGAAGCTCCTCAAACTCTCTGAGAAATTTTGGGCCAACACTGAGGTCATTATCGTTGTCGATCTGACCATCCTCGAGATCCGGACGCAGATTTAGCGTTCTTTCAGCAGCACGACGCCAGTACTCGCGCGATCGAGTGCTTACCCGCCGAGTGGTCTGCTGAAGAGCTCCGTAGAAGGCCTGTGCCTCGTTTTCGAGACCAAGGACGCGCAGGGACCGAATAATTCTAGTGATACGAAGGTGGTTGTGATCGAATCGGACATCCCAGTGGCCACAATGGCTGTCCCAGTTCGCACCCTTTTGCACCTAGAATTGCAGGTAGTAGGTTAATGTATATTGTTGTTGCTTATGGAAGATACATACCCTACTACCACCCTCTCCCTCAATAAGAATAAATCCATAGAACCACAAAATCTTCTTAAATGAGTCCTTCAACCTATTCCTCAGCTCGGGCCGGGCACGGAAGGCATCAAAGACTTGGCGGTTGATCGTGGGCGCGTTCCATTGAACACCAGACTCCTCGGGCAGCGGAAAGACGATCTGGATGTAGTCATGAGCCGCCTCCAGCTTATTTGCATTCCAATTAAGGATGTCTGACAGATAGCGACCTCGATGATCCGGCTGGGTCCCTTCGTAGAAGGTGATAAGAAGGCTCATCTTGTCCCCAGATTCGTGTGATTGTGACGATCTGAGTTGTAAGGCAAGTGCTGAAAGAATTTGGAACTTTGTAAGATCTTACTTGCGTTTGGACATCTTCCAGTGTTCCGTGTTTTTCGACAAGCGAGACGTCTGGGGAGGCAAGAACAGAGACAGGCGTTTGTGCTGAAGGTGTAGTGACCGACACGTGACCAATGACATCCGAGCTTTGGCGCCAAAATTCACGCTCAAGTCATGGAGGATGTTCACAGCCATCCTTTCACCTGTTCTCTTAATTGTCATTCGCATTACAAATGCTGTCCATTCATAAGACGCATTGCGGCTTACCCATCTCGGTTCTGCTCATACCATTGCACTCGTTTAAGATCCGCGCCTGCTTCAATGCAGTACCCCGCTTGATTACAATACAGTACGGTACCTTCTTTTTCGAGCCAGACCAGCGGAAGCCTCAGCTGCATCTGGGCTCAACCTCGCATGATGGAAGTCATCACTACTCGATGCGGGAAGGAAACACACACTCGTGGGCCAGGATGGAACCTTAATGGAGATCAACATGAGCCGGATCTGTAGGCTATATGGTTGTTCTTTCTGTGTCATTTTCCCTCGTGATATTGACCCTGGGTGCGGTCCGACTTTGAAGCAGCTGTTTGGGGTAAAGCTCGGAGCAAAAAGCATAGTGCCGCTATTGTGGGCCATAATCACTCGGACCAATGAAAAGTCTCAAACTATTTAATCCGTTCTTTGGATTGTGGCGTTGTTTTAGGTCACAATAAGCATTTTGATGACCATCAAGCTTTCAGACCTCTCTCAACCCATGCCGGATCATCTAGTGTACCAGACGAAAGGCGGGCTAGTTCCGTAAATGGAAGGTTGTCAAAGCTTAAGCTTCAATAGAAGCGGCTGCAAGATAGATCTTCACTCAGATGGATGCTTCCGTTGGCCGGGTAGGCTCTCGGATGTGGGAGCAACGGTGGCACTAGCCTGTGTCGAATCTTCAAGCAAGCCACAAGCTGCAGATGCTCGTCAGGTCGTGCCAATGTCCCCTATACATCGCTGTTGTCTGAAAGATAGACAAGCTTTTGCCAACAGAGCTTCCTCTCTCAGAAAGACTCTGATGTCTACGAGCTCGATTGCTAGATTAGGACATGAGTTGCTTAGCTCGGCAATGGTATTAGGTCTTCATAAAAAGCTGGCTCTCCCTCCAAGATGAAATTTCCTCAGATCAAGCAGTCCGAATTCCGCCATGCATTTGTTTGTCCTTGCTCTGTCTGGTCTTTTGATCACAGCACTCCCAGCTCCAATGCTTAACTCAAGACATGTAGTCCATGAGAGAAGAGGTCGACTGCCCACGCATTGGGTCAAAAGTGCTAGGATCCATGAGGATTCAATGATACCTATGCGTGTTGCCCTTACTCAGAACAATCTTCACAGGGCAGATGAATTCATGATGGACGTGTCCCATCCAGACTCACCAAACTTTGGAAAGCACTGGACAGCAAAAGAAGTGGCCGAGATGTTCGCTCCAAGCCAAGAGACAGTCTCCTTGATCCATGACTGGCTCGCACAATCTGGGATTTCCAGCGACCGTATAACGGAGTCTCAGAGTCTGAACTGGATCCACGCGAATGTGACCGTCTCGGAAGCCGAAAGACTTCTGAACACCAAGTATTACGAGTTCACACACCTGGAGAGCGGCCAGACTCATGTTGCTTGTGAAGAATACTCGGTTCCGGAACATGTTCAAGGACATGTGGACTTCATCACTCCTACTCTCCACTTCGATACCAAGATCGAGGGTCGAAAAAAGCGCCGAGCAATGGATGCAAGCGACATTGCTCTTGCAAAGCGTCAGATATCCGCAGCAGGCCACAATGTTCAACCAGGGATCGGTCATTCAATCGGATCTCCGGGCGACAAGTCATTGCCCAAGAATGGAGGTCGGATTCCCTTCGGAACCATCATCGGTCAACTGAAGCATTGCGATGTGTCAATTGTGCCAAATTGTCTGAGAGCTTTATATCAATTTCCTCAAGCTATCATAGCCAATCCCAAGAGTAAGTGCTACCTTCTTGGCCCAGTTTGGGAAGTTTACTGATTCCCTTGTCTAGACTCTTACGGTATTGTCGAGTATACGCCACAAGCATATCTTCCAGGTGATCTGGACAAGTTCTTCGGAAACTTCTCGCCATCTGCTGTAGGACAGCGTCCGATTCTGGATTCCATCGATGGTGGTTATCTTCAGACTGATAGACAGGCTTTTGACTACAATGGTGAATCTGTAAGTAATCTTGACTCTCTACGGCGTTAAATGCTGAAGGGAATGCCAGGATCTCGATCTTGAGTACGCCATGTCTCTGGTATACCCTCAAAAGGTAACTCTGTACCAAGTTGGAGATAGCTATGAAGGTGCCTCGTTCAACAACTTTCTCGATGCAATCGATGGGAGTTACTGCACGTATCAAGGAGGCGATGACCCTACGCAAGATGCATCATATCCAGATACTGAAGGAACAGGACCTGGTGTCTATAAGGGACCTGAAAACTGGTAAGGTCATACCTTTCTGCTGCTCTCCATCTCAATCCCACGAGCTATCAGCGTACGCTGCAAAGAACGATTCTCACCCAACCAAGGAAGATGCTGATTTTTTGGTCTAGTGGTGGACTCGCTGCAACACGAGTGATATCGACGTCTTATGGCTACAATGAAGCCGATCTGACCCCATTTTACGAGAATCGACAATGCCACGAGTATATGAAGCTTGGTCTTCAAGGAGTCACGTTTCTCTACTCCTCAGGTGATTATGGTGTTGCTGGTAATGGTGGTCAGTGTATCGATCCTGCTACTGGAATGTACAACACCGGTAAGTAGGACAGGACCAGCGCTGAGTTACACCTCACTTACATATCTCTAAGCGCATCCCGGATGTTCAACCCGGCCTTTCCCAGCACGTGCCCTTGTAAGTACCAATAACTTCCTCCAAGCTAAACATCAACTGACTCTTCTCAGACGTAACATCCGTCGGTGCCACCCAAGTTGCCCCCGGTGCCAGCGTAACCCAGCCTGAGCAAGCCGCAGAAAGTGTCATTCACTCTGGTGGCGGTTTCTCCAATGTGTTCGCCATGCCCTCCTATCAATCATCCGCCGTCAAGACCTACTTCGCACAACACAAGCCCTCATACGGCTCCGACCGCTACAACACATCTCAGATGTCCCGTGGCTACCCAGATGTCTCTGCCAACGGCGTCAACTACGTCGTTGCTGTGGACGGCAATTTCAGCTATGTATTCGGTACCAGTGCCAGCACGCCGACATTTGGAAGCGTGGTAACATTGATCAACTCTGCCCGACTGGCGGTTGGGAAGAGCTCGGTTGGATTCATCAACCCAACTCTGTATGCGCATCCGGGTATGATGAATGATATTACTAGTGGAGGTAATCAGGGGTGCGGGACTCCAGGCTTCCAGACTGTGAAAGGTTGGGATCCTGTGACAGGACTGGGAACTCCGAACTTCCCGAAGATGCTTGCACATTGGCTGAGTCTGCCATGAAGCTTTCTACTAGGCAGCTCGGGCATGTCCGAACGGTTTTGTTCAGAGCATAAGCAGGAGGAAGACGAAGGGGGCGGGGAAAATGTCAATATACGATAGGCGAGAGTGCGAGACAGATTAACAAATGCCAGAAAGAATAAATGTACTCAAATATATAATTATTGGTACACTGCTATATCCCATATTTTCAATTTGGGAGGGGAACGGTTGAGAATGGAAATACAGTCCTTGTTACCCTTACGGAATAGGACTGTTTGTCGGCAGAACTCCAAGAATTCTAGCTGCCTCCGCTCAAAGCACACAACACCTTCTCCTCCGATGATCAGAGACCATCGACCAAAGTTTCCGAGCCATTTAACACAATTGCCCAAAAAGTCTGCAAAGGAGTGCTGTCAAGCTCGCCTCCGCACACCCCGCATCATACAGCTCGGGGAACGCCAAATTCGTGCCAACCTGATTCTCAAAGCCCAGCCTCACGAGCGTCTCCGCAGCAGGGTCATAAGTCGGCCATCCTCCCTCATAAGTGCTCAGTCCAGCAACAGGGTCTTTCGCGAACGCCACCCAAGCTCCCTTGAGATACTCCGCGAAAGCGTCTTCTTCGGCAGTGGAAGGCTCGAGCTGGGACTCGGTTCCGAAGAGGAGGGTGAGTTCGGCTCCATGGTAGGCTCCTCCTTCGGAACTAATATTGATGTTTGGGAACAGGGCATGGAAGCGGTAACGCCAAGTGGGGTCATTTGCTAGGATGCTTGCATTTGCGCGTTGGCCGGTTGGGCAGGTGAACAATGCCAGGTCCATCTCGTCCCAGTCTGAATCTGCGAAAGCAACACCACCCAAGGCGAATCTGGATGGAAGCGCACGTGTTAACAACTCATCCCTCCGAAATGATACCCGTTCTGCCGGACGGAAACAGTATTTTTGAGAGTGACTTACTGTGTGCGGAACATGCCTACTTCATAGTCATTACTACCGACCAGAATTGGAATGCTGGCAGATGTCTCATTGGTGTAGTTGGCAAAGACAATGGTGTTGTCCACAGAGGGACCGAAAGCACTCAAGAAAGCGAACAGCCCTGTAGTTGGCACGGCAGCCATAATTGCGTCTATATCAGCCGCACGCATACATTCCATGATCTCGGTGGCATCAGTGGTTGCATTTCCGCAGCCGACAGTCTCTGTGACGGTATACCAATTTGCCGCGATGGTATCTGCTGGATATGGTAGGCCGAACGCGAAGACCGTGCCAGACTGTGCGATAATTCCCTTGATTATTGGGTCCGAAGCGTAAGCATATGTAAGGTAATCTGTTGATGCACCTCCTGCTGATTGTCCAAACAAGATGATACGTTCGGGATCCCCGCCAAAATTTGCGATGTTGTCACGGACCCATTCGATGGCCAGACGTTGATCTAAGAAGGCGACATTGTTTTGACCATCGGGATTTCCTGGGAAGCCGATAATTGAGGTTCGGTAGCTAAAGCAACGTCAGGAGTTATAAAGTGCATCCTTGCATCATTCTTACTTGAAAGTCACAATGATTACGTCCTTCTCGTCAGCGAGTGTAGAGCCGTCGTAGACGCTGGTTGCAGATGACCCGCTTGAGAACCCTCCACCATAGATGTAGATCATCACAGCCTTCTTTTCTTCCCCATACTGAGGTTTTGTCCAGATATTCAGAGATAGACAATCTTCGCTTGTCGTTCTGGCACCTCCAATGGTACCGAAAAGCTCTAAACCGACAGCTGTGACATTGGAGAATGCGATTGCTTCTGGCGTTGAACCAGAGCTACCTGCATTTGGGAGTTGAGGGCATATATTCCCCTTGAGATGTGTCAACTTTAGCAATAAGAATGGACATATTCTGGTAACTTACGAACGTAGAGCCATTGATTGGGGATGATCCGACGAACTTCACAGGTGCTGCAAATCTCAGACTTCCAACGGGAGCTTGTCCAAATGGGATTCCGAGGTATACAGACACATCCGGGAATTTCGTGGAAGCATGACCCGTCACAGGTCCGCTGCTTGTCTCGATGGTTTGGCCAACTGTAAAGTCATCCTCGGTAGTGCAGCTTTCATTGCTGAAAGGAGCGGCCCAGGCCAATGGAAAGTAGAAAGCAGCAATGAAAGTGATGCGATGCATTATGAAAGAAGGAAATGCAAGTGTAGCGAATGACTGTAGGGAAAAGGAATGATGAGGAATTGAGAGATACTTCGTTGCTTAGGATTAGCTTCTCTTATGTAGTATTTCTCCGACACGAACATCGCAAATTGGATAACATGTTTACGACTCGGTGGAATCTTACATGATAGATTGATTGCAAGGCATCGAATGGGAAGTCGTCCTAAACGCAGCTCATGAGGCAAATCTGCCCGACACATGAGCGATCGGTGACGGGGGCGCGATACTCATGCTCCCTTGTCAGAAACCCACTTTTATCGTTTATTCTTTGGTCTGATTGGCCGCCCTAGACTGTCAGCTACAAAGTGCGGCACAACAGCCAGATTTGAGACGCCAAAAATACTTCTCGCACCAGGTAACAATTCAAGAAAGATACCATATCTCAAGGACGAAGATTAATTTCTGTGAATCACACTAGCGACGCCAGGATGGGAGACCGCTTGTCCGAGCCGAAAGCGTGCCACTGTTGTATCGAAGGAGATCGATCGCCTGGCCTCCCGCCCAGTGAACACGACCACCACCATTCGACCCGAGCTTTATCTGATCATTGCTTCTTCTCGAATCGGACTTCTTTTACATCTCCAATACGTGCCTTCGTGAGCTGGGCTGTACTCAAGATAAGCCGGTACGACTGTGAAAATTTGCCAGATCCTAGTTATTCTGCGACTTGGACTAGAAGATGAGTATTTCCCTTGTTGGTGACGCTTACGTCGAAGGGACTCCAGATGTTGGCTACTTTCTGGGCGACCAGCAACTGGGCCAGCATTGAAAGCATGCCCACTGGCACTCGAGAAGATGCGTCTGCAGTTGGTGGGCTCTCGGGGCATTTCGCGGTCTCACGGGTGACCTCTGTTGCTTTGATATCTGGACGCCCTCCGGCTCGCTCACAATCGTTGGAGAAAGATTCATCATATTGAATAACGATTGAGAAGATGATAACTTTCTAAGACATAAATTCGCTCAAAGACTACCAATAAAACAAAACAAAGACCAATTTCAACATCACCACGACCTAGAACGCCCCGATCGAATCCATACTCCCACGGTCAACTAACCCACGCATGGAATCATTCGTATCGCATACCTTATCAGGTTGTATTGACCCTCAGGAGCGGCTTTACAAGCTTTTCACCGAACAACTTCGCCGACAGAGCTGCCATGTCCGCCATTCTCTTCTCCTCATTCAATCCTCTCCCGACGACGACCATTCTCATCGCGCTCTCGGCACCATCTTTGAGCAGTCGCTCGGCCTGGTCGATTGCATTCTCGAGTGAAGTTGGGCATTGCATAATGCTTGCAAAAGCATCTATGCCCGCCAGATAATTCACATCAGCGTCGACACCAACCGTTCCTGCCAATGCTATGACAGGAAGCTTTCGCTGCTTAGCTCTCCTGGCCACTTCGGCTGGAATCTTCCCTCGCGGGGTCTGGTAATCTATGCCGCCTTCGGCTGTGATGACGAGATCGCAATCTTCCATCAAGTCATCAATGCAGAAGTACTTCATGATTACGTCGAATCTGGGATGCAAGGTCGCACCCGCAATCATGAGGCCAGCTCCTAAACCGCCTGATGCACCACTGCCTGGTGCCGTCGATATGTCGTTACCGAGGATGCGCCCAACGATTCTCGCGTATGTGTCCAAACCGGCTGCAAGTTTTTCAACTTGTTCTGGCGTTGCACCCTTCTGAGGTCCAAATACTCGAGCAACCCCCTTTGGTCCGCAGAGGACATTGTGCCAGTTGCATGCAACCTCGATGTTGACATTTCGGAGTCGTGGGTCAAGACGGGTGAGGTCGATGTCGTGTAGCTTGGAGAGATCGTTCCCGCCTCCGGATCTGGGAAGCTCGGCACCTTGAATATCAAGAAGACGAACACCAAGCGCCTGCAGCATTCCAGCCCCTCCATCACTGGTCCCTGAATCACCGCAACCGACGATGATGTGTTCTGCACCATCATCCAAAGCCGCCAGGATCAACTGGCCAACGCCATAAGTGGTCGTACATCCAGGGTCCCGAGCATCGCGGGGAACAAGACGCAGACCTGCTGCAGCGGCCATCTCTATCACAGCTGTCTTTGATCCGCCCCCCAGGAAGCCATAGAAAGATTTTATTGGAGCCTGCACTGGACCGACCACTTCAAGGAATTTGAGCTGTCCCTGTGTAGCCTGGACGAGAGCGCGAGTAAAGCCTTCTCCTCCATCGACTAGAGGCGCTTTGCGAATGATGGCGTTGGGAACAACTCTGAGGATACCTTCTTCGATACAGTCTGCTGCAACATCTGCTTCGAGACTCTCTTTAAAGCCAGAGGGCGAAACGAGGATCTTCATAGGCTTGCCGCTTGTTTTGGGGATGCTGGAAATCATTTTGATGATAAGGTTGACAAAGTGTAGCGAGTGTGTTACGTTTCAAGCGACTGTTCTTGAGCGAGTGTTTGAAGTGATTGTTATTGACTTTTCGGGGCGGATGTGGCTCGCACTATATAGAAAGGCGACGGAAGTGGCATCAGAACACACGAGCAAATACCGAAGTGAGAGTATCAACCTGTTCCCGATCCCTATCTGCCATTCCAAGAACTAACTAGCTTGACTTAGAGCAGAGCTCGCTGTCAAAGGACAAGCAAACGCCATATTCCCAAGGCCACAATCAAAAAGAGAGCTCGATTTAGCAACAAGCGTTGCTAGCACGATACACTACTATTCGTTTCTTTGACTACCAACGCCAATAGCTAAGTAAGTGAATATATTTGGAAGCCGAGTACTTGCGCCTCAACCTCAGTGCAGATACGGGTTTCAAGTTCTTCCAGAAACCATGTTCAGCTGATCGGCACACAAAAGAAACGTGTCAGTCATCAAACCAGAAGACGATGTTTTTGTGGCTTGCAATTGAGTGGCTTAGGATGACATCTTTGTTGTGGGACAAGCAGAGCCAGTTCACAAATCCAAGGCAAAATCCAAGGCACGAAGAATGTGCTACCTTTGAGAAAGTACCTCTGAACCCTCTTGTCACAGGCCCAAACAAGAGTATCAAGTCAATCCAGCCACGGCCATTACGCGGTAGTTGTAAGAATCAGGTGATGTGATTCGTAGATGTCGTGATTGATCGACATCAGCGGCTCGGCAGTCTTGGATGGCCGCTCGGCACTTCAGCCCCTATCTGCCCAGTCGCTTAGCCATTGGCAAACAAACACAAGGAGAATGCCATTGGATGGAATGATAAACAGTGAGAATTCTATTGGGACACGCCCCACCTTTTCTCGGTTCCTTCTGGAAGAGACAAGGCTTTAAACCTTGCTCCGCCTCCGATCTTGGGGATTTCCCGGATTGGGCAGCACATTGCAAGTGTCTTTGATAACATGGAGTATGGGGGTGCGGGTACGTCACCCTCAGGCACCAGATACAGGATTCTCTTACCGGCTGTCATCTGAATTCCGACCGGTTCCGGTAAGCTCTCGTGTGCCTATGAAGATCTTCAAAGTCCAGACCAGAAGACCCTCTTCCATCAAGCGAGATGCCCAGGAACTTCGCCTTGCTATATTTCACCGCTAAGTATTCAAGAATTCTCTTGTACTTGCTTGAGAAGCTTTAATGTCTATGACAGGGTGGCTTCACGTAGCGGTCTCGTCGGTTCTATGTATAGGATCTGGGAATGGCAGTGCAACGACGGAGACATTTTCACAGTCCATCAATATCACATATTAAAACACATCATATTATAGACCAGAACAGCACCACAAGTTTCAGATCATCGGGATATCAAAAAATTACTTTCGTTACAGTCTTTCGTTTACTAATCAACACACTCGCTCAAAATGCTAGAGCGCTCTTCTTCCTCATCACATGGCATTAGACGCCTGCCTTCGTTTCGCAACTTTGAGATCCCACAACTTCAATTTCAATGCTTCCCAAGCAACTTTGGGCGGACTTGGTCGTTAACAGGCTCATATAGAGGTATGGTTCGGGAGCAAAGATCAGACGATGACCTTGAACGGCAAGAATGCGAAAGACTCACAGAAGTCAATGAACATGACGAGCCAGACATCAAGCCAGAGCCTGACGAGACGGTTGACCCTAACTTGGTACGCTACACCAACTTTCACCTCTTCAGAAGTTGCTAACAATACCAAGGTGACATGGTCTTCTGAAGACGATCCAGCTGATCCCAAGAACTGGCCAGATCGAAAGCGGTGGACAGCCACCCTCCTGGTTGCCTGTTTCACATTCATATCACCCCTCGCATCAACTATGATCGCACCATCTCTCGACACAATCGCCGACGACTTCAACATCACCAAAGATGCCGAAAAGGCCCTCGTCATGACCATATTCCTCCTCGCCTACGCCATCGGCCCCTTCTTGATCGGACCGCTGTCGGAGATTTTCGGTCGTGTAGTTGTGCTTCAAGGAGCCAACCTCGTCTTCCTTCTCTTTAATACCGTCTGTGGATTTGCTCGATCCAAGGAGCAGATGATGGCATTCAGATTTCTGAGTGGTCTAGGTGCTAGTGCACCACAAGCTGTATGTTCAATCATCTTCCTCCTATTCCATCCTACCCTACATTCTTCTAGACATCAACTGACTGCCGAACAGATAGGAGGAGGCGTCATATCCGACTGCTGGCGCGCCGAAGAGCGCGGCAAAGCCGTCGCAATCTACAGTCTCGCACCTTTCCTCGGTCCATCCCTCGGTCCCATCGCCGGCGGTCTCATCACGCAAAACACGACCTGGCGCTGGGTTTTCTGGGGGACATCCATCCTGGATCTTTTCGTCCAGATTCTCGCCACACTCTTCCTCCACGAAACCTATCCACCCAAGATCCTCGCCGTGAAAGCAAAGAAGCTGATCCAAGAAACGGGAAACACGGCTCTGCATACGAAATGGCAGAATCCGGATCATACGTTTGGACATATTCTGAGGAAGAATTTGGTTAGACCGTTTGTGATGCTGGCTACGCAGCCCACTATTCAGGTCATGGCCTTGTATAGAGCCTATATTTATGGATTGAAATACCTTGTGTATGTTCCCCTTCCCTCTTCTCCATTCGGTAGGATATCATATACTAATGATCAAACAGCCTCTCCACATTCCCCATGGTCTTCGAAGAAACCTACAACATGTCCATCGGCGACGCCAGTCTCAACTACCTCTCCTTAGGCGTAGGTTTCGTGATCGGTCTCCAAATCTGCGCTCCCATGATCGACAAGGTACGCTCTCCCTTCCTCTTCTTATCCTCTCCCATCACATCATCCAAAACTAACATTCCACCCCACAGGTCTACATCCACCTCAAAACCCGCTACAAATCCCCCGGCCGTCCCGAATTCCGCATTCCCCTCATGCTCCCCGGCGGTCTCCTCGTCCCCATCGGCCTCCTCATCTACGGCTTCACAGCCCGCTCCTCCATCCACTTCATCGTGCCCAACATCGGCGCAGCAATTTTCGCCTGCGGCTGCATCATCTCCTTTCAATGCGCTCAAACCTATGTCGTGGATGCGTATACCACTTACGCCGCTAGCGCTACGGGAGCAGCGGCCTTTGTAAGGACTATTGCTGGGTTTGGATTTCCGCTGTTTGCGGGGAGCTTGTATGGGAATCTGGGAGTTGGGTGGGGAAATGCGGTACTGGCGTTTGTGGCGCTGGGGGTGGGTATTCCCGCGCCGATTTTGTTCTGGAGGTATGGGGAGAGGATTAGGGCGAGGAGTACGTATTGTGCTGGATAAGAGAGTACCTACGTACTTGTTTATAAGATGTGGTATGTGTTATGAGATACGACCTATGAGATATGATTTACGAGGGTTTTGTTTCATGCTTGGATAGACGTCACGTTGTTGTTTTTCTGGAACAACGAGCCGGGTAATGTATATATTGACCTTTATCTGTATCTAATTTAACCCACTGCATATATTCTAGTGGTAACTTGATGACCAGTAAAACTTAATCCGGCCTTTTTCCCTCACTCACTTTACTCGCTTCACCCCATTCTCGCCCTCCACAACCCCTTTCGCTCTCTCGCTTAACCACATATCACAACAACATTCACATATACCATTGCAACCACCAATTGGAACTGCTTAATCCTGAAAATTCAGACACTTGTTGTCAAGAACCATTCATCCATCCATTAGAATTAAAAATTACTTCTAACTATTTTGTGTATACTCCCCTCCATTCCACTGTCATTTGTCCATATTCCCTTTCCCATTTCCACTCGATTCGATTTTCGGACGCATTGCATCCCTTTCTTCTGTTTGCACCCACGTGCGTACCATGATTGATGGCTCTCTTCCTTACTGTACATACACCCAACCAATCCATCTCTCCCTTATGTCTCAATTCACAAGAAGCCTCTGCTTGGTTCGATCTTCCTCGTCTGTACCCTGAATCTGCAGACTTCTCGTCTGATCCTTGCGATCACATCGGATTTGCGTCACGCGACGATAGAGAGAGTCCACCCAGTCCACTCGAAGCCTTCCGATTTCAGGATCCGACGGCGCAAACATACAAAAAAACGAAAATTATGTCGGCTATCTCCTCGCCGCATCAGGCAGAATCCCTTCTATGATTCTCTTCTGCAGACACGTGTGTGCGCAATAAAACGCCAAAACACCACCCCAAGCGCATGATGGTATATTGCGGAAAAGCAGACCGTGCCGGAAGATACAAAAGCAAAGCAAAGCAAAACACAAAATAAAGCCAGTGAGGCAGATCAGCAAATGCGAAAACAAAATAGCAAGGAGCGACGAATCGTGGCCGACGTATCATTGCCGTGGTTCAAGTCGAAGGTGTGAGAAAGATTATCGTTTTTTTCCACGATGCAACTTCCACTCTGCTCGTGTGACTTTCATCATTAATTCTTCGTCCTTGACTGGGATCCAGCTGGTAAGGACTTTCATAGCATTCTCAAAATCGCTGTCGAGGAGGATCTCGCGGGTGCCATCAATGAGCGCAGCGCTCGTGGCGTGGATGATATCGAGACCGCCAGCGAAAGGACGTTCGGGTGTTGGTTTGACGTTGATATCTGGATCGCCGAGGAGCATGAAGACGTCCCATACGCGAAGTTGCGCCGCGAAGGGTATGGAGTAATTGAAGAGGGTGAGATACCAGCGAGTGCCGTATGCAGTGGGCTCGATGTTCATTTCGTCCTTTGTTTTGTTAGGTGCGAACGAATGTAGCATGGAGGAGTACTTACGAGTTTCTCTGATACAGGGCCAGCAGATAGCCACTTTTTCTGGAACTCATCGAGAGCAGCCATGAGGCCTGGGAATCCAGATTCGTATAACTTGTCAAGACCTCTTAGCTTCCACATCCGAGCCAACATGACAAAAGCCATCTCCTCATCGTAGTAGCAAAGGAGTGTCGCAGCTAGCGATGCCATCCCTTGAACATAGCCAGTATCGGGAAAGTACAGAGACAAGCAGTGAAGAACTCTGAAAAGCAATCGTTGTCCTCCCCGATACCGTCTTCGGAACATGATGTGGCTATTGATCGTTCTTGGAACATCGAGATCGATTTGAAGATCATCAGCAGAACTCTGATTCAGGAGGGCATAGAAAGCAGCGATGATTTGCTCGTCAGTCGCGCTGTCCTTTCTTTTCTTCGCAGAGGCGCTTAAGAATGAGTGCCATGCAGAAGCACGCCACCTGTCAGGAATACCTTTCCAGGTTCGCTCAATGAGCTTCGCGCTGGTAGTATCGAACTCGAAAGCCATGCCTTCACCATCTTTGCCAGTTTTGACGATCTTGGCCATCTTTCTCCATTTCTCGGCTCGCTCCCATTCTTTCCTTTTCAAAAATTCGGCGGCTTTCCCACCTTCTTCATCCTCGGCAATGTCCGCTAAACCAGGTGGGAGGGTGAGCATATCACCTGCCTCATCCATCCATCTTCGGTCTTTATTGCCAGGTAAACGATTAGTGGCGGCTCGGATTCTGCTTGTACTTCTCTGAGAGGCACTGGAGGAAACCGTCTTGAGAGATCTAGCAGAAACCTTCCGACTGGGAGCTCGCTTGAAGGTGGCTTTCGATGTGGCAGTCGAGGCGGAGCGTCCGAATGCTCGCTTTCTTCTCGGGGCCTCGGATGCCAATTGAAGCACGGTAGAAACTCGTTGTGGAGGTCTCGGTTCCGGTGTTCCAGGCCTTGAGTTCTTCCGGCGCATATCAATGAAGCCGTAGCGATCAACATCATTGCCGTCAACATCCTCCCAATCTTCAATGCCTCCAGCCAACTCGTGTTGCAGCCTTGTCGACATAGCGCTGTCTGGTCTGGGAAATGCGACATTGCCATTTGGATTGAGAAGACCATTTGTCCTGTAAAAATTAGCACCTGGGTCTCATAATGTCTCTTTGGGGAACTTACTGAGAGGATCCGGAGTCTGGTCTAGACTGATTAACTTCTAACCGTTCAGCGATGCCAGAATAAGCACCAGCCTCCCAGTCTAAATTTGCTCCTTGGTCATACATTGACCTGACTTTCTGAGATTCCTTTTCAAGATCATCAGATAATATTTTGACTGTCGGTGAAACAAGCATAGACATGCTAGGTTGTCTGGAAATGAGTTAGTAGGCATTTCGAAAGCCAACAAAGCCACCAACATACCTGCGTCCAGCAGTAGCCCTTGCTTGGCCATTAACAACCTTCTTCCCACCCAGCATTACACTCCCACGTTTTGAAAACGACAAAGTCCTCAACAAATCCTCATCTATGAACTCTTCTGTTGGTATATTTGTAGTAATCGGCGAAAACTCCTTCTCCTCTTCTGTCTTCTCAGCAGTCCCCGGCGTCCTAGAATTACTACTTTTCCTACTTCCCGGCTTCCAGCGCAGACTCCCAGACCCCATACTTGGACTCTTCGTGATGACCTTTGGATTGGGTGCTTGAGTAGGCGATTGCAGCGGACTAACCACCTTCAAACTCTTATCAAAGTCTATCTCAACACCTAGCGACACCTCCTCTTCAATCGCATCCGTAGTATTTACACTGCCCTCTCTTCCAGCTCTCGAGCTGGTCGTTGGCGCAAGTCCACTATCCCGCTTTCCCTCGTCCTTCGCGGTATCCGTACCCGTCTTGGGTCGTCGCAGCGCAGGATGGACGTCTGTGGGCTCTCTGCGCGGCGGCGCAGTGACAACGGCAATCGGGGCTTTCGCAGGAACGGTTTCTTCGTAGCGCAGGGTGATCATGCCATCATCAGAACGAGCCGGCGATTGAGGTGTTGTGAGGGTGGTGCTGGTCTTGGTGCGCAGACTGGGTAATGGACTGCTGGGAGAGGAGGAAGGTGATGAGGGAGCCATCCTTCATGTTTCTGCGAACGCGCAATTCGAGATGGGTTATACGGTGGTGCAGTGCAATGCTGCGCGAACGTGGTACGCTATCCTCTCTGCGGTCGCGTCTTGCCCTGCAGGTTCGCGCGTTGGGTTTGGTTTGGCCTGGTCTGGTCCTAGAGCAAACGGATTGGCGCTCTTGGTCGATCTGCCGTGTAGAAGGAGCGAAGAGAAGCAAACAACAGTTCGAGTTCAGAGGTTGACAGTCCCGCGACGCTTGATCTACAGGAAAAAGGAGCGTATGTGAGAGTCGAAAAGAGTGTGTAAGGAAGGAAAGAGGGACAGAACTGCGGGCGCAAACTTTGTTGTGCTCGAGTAGGTAGAGTAGTAGCGGTAGTAGTACTAGTAGTGAGAGATCTGAGAGTCTCCTCGAGCCAGAGGGCAGGGCCAGGGCCTAGGAGAATTTCTCGATCTGCCCTCGTGTCGGGACTGTCTGTGTCTTCCTGCCGGCCTGATTTTGCCTCTACCTTCCCTGTTTGTCTGTGTCTGTCCAGTCCAGTTGCAGTCTTGCCCTGGTCCCGAACCAGTCTCCTCTGAGAATCAGAATCGATTCGAGGCGTTTTGCTGGTGGCTTGAACCTGCGCAAGGGCTTGCTGATTCGCGTGGGACCCTCGAGCACGGGCGGGCGTTCCTGCCGCTACGGGCTACGGGGGCGGAAAGCCAATCAGTCGCTTAGAGAGGGAAGAAGCTGCGAAAGGCGCCAGATGCCGGTGGGTGCACAGGGGTTGCAAGGAGATTGCTTGTTCGGAGGAGAAGTAACGAGAGAGGCAGGGGGTGGGTGCATGTGCGTGTGGATGTGGATGTGGATGTGGATGTGGATGTGGATGTGGATGTGGATGTGTACGATGATGAGTTGTGGATGCAGATGGACGCCGATAAACTGGATGGGGATTCGGGAGTCTGTGCGAGGATACTGTACTGTAAGGCAAAGGAACTGTTTGCGTTGTGTTTCTTTGTGTTCAAGTTAAAGGTTGAAAAAGAAGCGAAGCGAGTAACCTCAAGGGCTGGGCAAGCGAATTGTTTATAACTACGAATTAGGTACTAAGGCAGAGAGATTCTCGAAGGTGAAGTCGTGATGTGTTGTTCTCAAATGTGCTGGCAGACTGTCACGTGGAGATGTTTACTTGGTCAGAGAAAGTTGTTGAAGGTTTTTTTTCGTCTGATCTTTTTAAGTGGAAGACAACTTAGACAACTGTGCTGGTTCGGCCCGAGCACCCTTGATCAATAACTGTCCCTTGCCAATTGCCAATTGCCAACGAACCACCAGACTCCCAATGGAAAGCTATCGTTACATCGGGAACAGGAATCTCATCTTGAGGATTTGGGACATTGAGATAACGTCATGCAAAGATAATATGTGTTAGAAGAGTATTGTAATACCGAATTCTTGGCATCGTTCCATGCTAGAAGACTTGTCAATTACTTGGACGCATGGAATAGTATCACAGCATTACATTTGGTGGGAATCGAGTAAGTAAAGGCGACCTGTGCAGCTGCAGAGTACAAAGGATATCGTATGTACCGTGTGGATGGGAAGAGGGAGCACAGGGCTGAAATGTCTCACTTCACTCTTGTATCGTACCACAAATCTCATCTTGAACCCTGGATCTCATCTCAACGAACCTGTCCTACCAAACGTACAAACAATCCAAAGCAGTCCTGGCATTGCAGACACGCTTCCAAACCTGCTCAGTTGTGATCGGGAGGACACAGAATATAAGGATCATCGATCGTCTCGCTTCATGACTTCGATTCCTTATAGCAAGAGTATAGTTTGCCTGATGATGAGACACATTGGAAATACCTACGCCACAAACGCCACGCCAAATGCTGTCATGTCACCCCTCCATTTCCCCCCAAGTCTGCCAGATCCGATGCCCGATGCTGCCAATGCTTTCTTTTGATGATGGGTCAAGTGAAGCTAGTCTACGGTGGTGTAGTTCATGCATGCATGTCTCACCACCCCTCTAAGACCCCCCACTCACTCACAAACTCGTTACTCGTCAATCCACACTATCATTTCCTATGCATCCTCGTTCTCCCAATCCCGTTCTTCATACGTAGATTGTGCTCTTCCGCCACTCAGGTCGAGCTTTGCAAGGAATTCGGCAGGGACGGTGGGAATATACTTTCGCTCTCTTTCGCGGTTGAGACCACCGAAACCAGCGCCGTAGCTGATCAACATGTCGGTGCTGGTCGGTAGCGAGAAGGGGAGCATGAGCGAGGGGTCAAGAAGCAGGTGTTCCGGAGCATCGTCTTCTTCCTCGGGGAGTACATCCGGGGGTAAGTGTTTCATGGAATTCGCCGGCTTGCCATTCGACTCTGGTGTATCCGGGATTCTACCATTCGAGGTATTTCGTGTTGGTGTAGTCGGGACACCAGATTCCCGCCGTCTACTCCGCTGCTGCTCTTTTCGTATCTGGGTTTCTTTCTGGAGGTTGATTAGGTACTTCATGGCGCTCTTAGGAAGACCCTTCTCTCCAACCTCGGGTCGGTAGTGTTTCACAGCATGAATGAGCTGCTGTGGTGTAAGCCGTGTCAGCTGCTGAAGAGTACCGACCAGGGCTTCGAGGTCATCACTTCCTAGTGACGAAAAGCACTGCAGCCACTGCAGCAGCTGAATGACAGGTGCCAGATGGTGACGGCCAGATTCAATAGTAGGTTCTCCACTCGATGTCATGGAACCATGCTCGTAGTGTTCTGGCTGCCGATTGTTCGACCTAGCCCAATCTTCAAGACTTGAGATGTTCATTCGGATCTGCATGGCTTTCGTCCGAGCTAGATATTTGCGATCCGACATGATGCGGTTGAATAGTTCAGCTCCAAGCCAGTACAACAGCTGAGCCAATATTTGCGCAGTAATAACAGAATGAATGTCGTAAAGATCCAATACAAAAAGTGTCGAGGAGAGCAAGGATGTAACATTCCGTGGTGATGGTTTTGCTCTTGCTTTGGGTGACGGCGGGCGAAATCTCTTCTCTACTGGTACTTCCTTTACCTGGTTTTTCCGCTTGAATATTTTCCATTCATTTTGGAACGTGATATCCTCGAACCCCGGAATGGTTTCATGGTCCAACATAGCTGGATCAAGGACTTTATCCATTCTCCTTTCCGCGTCTCTGATGATCAGGATGAAAATCTCATTGATGAGCTCCGCAAGCTGCAGTTGAAATTCGGCCGTCGATTCTCCCAGTCCAGCATCTTTCTTTAAATAATGCAGTAACAAAGTGGCGTTCGATATCCAAAATGCCAAAATTGTCATATCCCATTGATGTGTCTCCACAACATCATTGATCTTGTCCATTGCAGTGATCAAGAGCTTGGCAAGTAAATCCTGATTTGCATGGTAATGAGCATACCGAGCACTGAGAAACAATATGTTTGCCGGTACAGGCTTTTGAGACGGTGATCGTTGGGGTGTCATGTGGGTAATGATAATATCAAGGATCCGACTCAATTCGCTTTCCTGGAATACAAACATCTGATCGTGTAGACATCTGCTCCAATCAAACTCTTGTGCCTCTTCCTCGAGCTCTGCTGGTGACTGGAATTCGTTAGCATACCTCCACCATATACAAAAGCATTTTAGCCACCTCAGGTTGATCATCAATCCCCATATTCCCAAGGTCAACCTCCAGATCTCGAGCACTTTCCATCATCATGCGTCGCCTTAGCTCGTTCTCGGCCATTTCCTCTTCAAATCTATCCTGCGAGAATCCGGGGTTGTAGAAATCGTCCGTAACTCCCACACTGCCAATCTGATTTCCATATCCATGATCGTGCAAGTAGTCTGAAATTTCACTGTCCGGCGCTACAAAATCAAAGGCCGTCCGTCCAGAGGAGGACTTGACATCCGTGGATGCACCTCGCTCTAGCAGTATCTTTGTGATCCCCGTGTGTCTGTTGCTCATCGCCCACATCAAAGCACTCCACTGATTCCGATCCTGGATGTCGAGCTTTGCCCCCGCATCGAGAAGAGCAGTAACAACCGCTTCATGGCCCTAGAAAACCTATCAGCACAAGTCCTTCTCAAGATTCGAGCACACAGCCTACAAAACAACTGGCATATATCAGCGGAGCCGTTCCCTCCTCATCAGGCGCATCAATATCCACAAATTCCTTCGCTTTGCCGGACAGAATCCGCTCTATCCGATCAACATCTCCATTGCTGGCAGCCATGTTCAGATGTTTCTGTAGCGTCTCTTTCTTCTCACTCTCCGAGAGCTTATCATCTGAAGCTATAGCATCCTCATCCTGGGAAGCATTGCCATCCCGATGCGCTGCCTGCGCCGCAAGCATCTCCATCAGTCGTGTATCACTGTCCCCAATCTTCTGCGCGGTCAAGTCGTCCTCAAACCCATCGTCATCTAGGGAGAGACTATTGAACTGGAGAGGTTTGGCCAGGACCGGTGTGGTAAGGAACTGTGATTGACCTGAGGGCGGTATTTCGTTAGCTACAGTTTCAGCGTCTTTTGGTAAGGACGGGTATACATACCCTGCCACGCATCATACATCTCCGTCTCGGCGGTGTAGTGGGAGGAGACATTCTTCCTGTCGTCTAGGGATTTAGGTAGGTCGTCCGGTAGGGCCCTGGGTCGCTTTGGCTGCTGCTGTTGCTCGTCCTCATCCCCAAACCCGCCGCTGAGATCCCCGCCATGGTCCCCAATATCCATTGCGAGATGAGGAGGACTTCATGTAGTCCCTACTCATCTGCTGATTTTCATACGCTGATCCGAGTATTGGTGCTGCGATCAGGAGGCGATTTCGTAGTCCTAGGAATTTTTATGCTGTTACCTGAATCTTTAATTGATGATGGGGTGTTCTTCGGTGTTGTCCCTCTCGAAGTGTCCGTGCCCTCTTAGCGCACGATCTTCATCATCGTCCAGGGGAGCAAAGATATGAGAAGTGAGTTTCAGTGACAGTTAAGTAGCAGAGTTTATTTCGGTACTTGGCTACTCAATAAACACAGACTCAACACTGTTCGCATTGTTACTAGTGATTGTTCTGCGATATTGGACTCGTTCGTTGATCAAACCCACTGCAATATATCTCTAACTCTGCCACGTGAGCCATCAAGTCATCACCAAACAAGTCAGAAGAAAGGAAGTCTAGGTTCAAAGTCATTGCTCTTGGTATCTATGTATCTAAATGCTTCTCTTCGCAAAGACCCTAATTCTCTTGACGCCTCCGTCCGGTATCATGACCAATTTCACATGGGTGAACGGCTTGTCCTTCACCAAAGATTCAAACTCATGCTCCTTGTCTGGACCACACTTGCTAGGCGCAACAACATCTGTCCATCCATCAGCCAATGCGCCAGGTTCTCCTTCCCCACTCCAATCAATGGCTTCAACCTTGGCTTTCTGCGGGAAGTTGCCTCTGAAAAATGCCGTGTCAACCAACAGATTCTGAATGGTGCATCTGGCTCCGAGTCGGATAACAGCCCAGTCAACATGATCCTTTCCTCGAGATCTTGAAGTCTCCCATCCATCACCCATATCCTTTCCACGCCCAGGTAGAATGAGATTCGCAATAACACCAAAATGCTGATCACTGCATGAAATAGCAACACCTCCGTTTTGAGCAGCAGCTAAGTCGAAGATAGCATCCTTATCCTCAGGGAATACTGGAACAGCATGACCGAACAACCTGAATCTGGCAATGCCGCCATCGGGGTACATGTTCAGTCTAACGTGGGTATAAGCTTTGGTTGTAGGAACTTTCAGCTTCCAGCCAAATCTCTGAGAGGGGCCGCATTCTTGAAGTCCGAGAATAGTTTCCCACTTCCCCTTCTCTCCTTTCCAGCCAATGACTTCTTCATCGTCGGAGCTAAAGACACCTTCAACAGAGATGGCTGGGGCGTGGTTCCCGGAGAAGAAGGCCGTATCGACTTCAATGCCTTCGACGGTTCCAGATGCTACGCCTAGGCGGATCACAACATAGTCGAATGGCGCTGTGTTGTGTCGGCGAGTTTCCCATCCATCGTACCATGCTCCGGAGTAGACCATCTTTCCAGGCTGTCTGATCGGAGGAGTGGGGGTCAACAAGTTGGAAGCTTCTGCGAACCACTCATCGGAAAAAGATAGCACGTTGCCTCCAAGTGCTGCAGAGACCAGATCTGAGAACTGTTAGGATGAATTTAAAGGGCAATGAATCACGTGTATGGAGGGGTCAAAATTGGAGGGAATCGGGTTATCAAAGTGCCTGAAGTTGCCTTGAAGCACAGTGACAGGGCCAATGCATCTCCGCAGGCCCAAGAAACAATGTCTCAACGCCTCAAATGCTTTCCGTTGTAAGAGCACAAAGTAAAAGAAAGCATTGTACTCACCGATGGTGGAAGAACGAAAAGTCCCGTCGATCTTGTCCGCTGCCACAGGCTCAACGGCCACATTGTCAGTCTTATATTCTGTTTCGAACGTCATTCTGGGATTTGAAAGATATGTTATGAAGTTCGTGAAGATTCAAAAAAAGGAAGTTCAAGCTTTTCAAGGAAAGTTTTCAATTCCTATCGAGTAATAGAGGGGTGAAGTTGATCGGGTAACTCCGATATCGATAAACCCCACTATTGGCATTGCTACCAGTCGAGCCAGAGCCCGCAAGTGCTCATGGCATCCCTTCTAGCCATTCACGCCGCGGGTGCCCACGGGAAGCGGACAAGAAGACATAACGCACTTCCAGCATGTTTGTGTTATTGGTCAACGAAGACGAAATGAAAACATGTAGACATTCGGTAAATTCTCTTTATCCGTCTCCCACGTCGGATGATAACAACATGCGTTAAATGTTCTTGCTAATAAAGACGGCAATTCATGATGGCGCAATCAAGATGCCTATCGTATCACGAAGTTCTGATTCAGCTTACCACCCGGAGCGGTCTAATTGGCCAAAGCTAGGGTCGTAGCGTCATTGAGGGGAACCTGGAACTGCAGGGCAGGGTTTGTTGCGCTGCGCTGCGCTGCAGATGCATTGAAATCCATGTTGTTGCAAGTGCCTTCGCGAGGACAGCAGGTGCTTTGCAATTTCGGGGTCTCTTTGCACCACCTGCCCATCTTTATGAACAGTGATTCCCTGAGAACTTGAAGAGGTTTCTGAAATAGTACACCATTTTGCCTTCTACGACATAATAAACTCGAACCTTGACAATCCAAGGCTACAACACGATGGCTTCAGCTACAGGAATCCCAGAGACCACTCTCATCCCACAAGAGGGGTTAGGAGAAGACGAGCCTCTTCTCGGAAGGGCTGGTGATGCTGCTCAAGCAGAAGGCAAACCCATCTACTACAACCTGATCATCGGTAGATCCTCCTCCAGCCCCGTCAAAATACCTACTTATTCCTTCTAGGCACAGCAGTAATCGCACAAGCCGGCATCGTCCTCCTCACAGCCTCCGTCTGGGCCAGCGTATTTCTCAAGCCGCTCATCCTCTTCTCTGCCCACCCTCTCCTCAACTCCGGCGGTCTTCTCGTCCTCACACAATCCATCCTTCTCCTCCAACCAACCCATACCCCCGACCAGAAGCACAAGGGCACAGTCTCGCATTTCATCCTTAACAACCTCGCGCTCGATGCTTTGGTTGCCGGACTGATCGTTATCGAGTACAACAAGATTTCGCACAATGGCACGCATTTCGAATCTCCTCACGCAATTCTCGGACTTATAACTTATATCCTGTTGGGCATCCAGGCTCTAGTTGGTTTCACGGCTTATTATACGCCGAAGTTGTATGGGAGTGTGGATAAAGCAAAGTCGTTGTATAAGTGGCATAGGTTGAGTGGCTACTTGGTCTTGACCCTGCTGTTGGCTACGGTAGCTGCGGCGACCCAGACAGATTACAACAAGAATGTCCTCGACATCAAGCTGTGGGCTGTGTTGATCTCGGCCATTCTGGTCTTGATTGGTGTCTTTCCCAGGATTAAGAAGCAGAAGCTTGGGTTGTCGGGAACGATCAAGCCCAGCGGTGCTTTTGGTCAATAAACTCGTGGATTGGCCATGCGGATGCGAGAGCTGGCGGTCGAGGATGACTAGCGGGAGACAAGATTGAGTTGAAGATAGCTATCGTGGACGGTTGATGATAGAGTCGAGTTTGCGACTTTGGGAAACTACTTTTCTACAAGTAATGTTGGACGAACACGCATTGTACAGGCGTTTTGAAGGACTTGGTAACCAATGAGCGCTGCATTTGATATTTGAATATAATGTCAACATCAAGATTGCCCCCTTCCTTTTAATTTATATACTCGATTCTTTCATCTTCGTCTTGCCTTACATTTTAGAAAGATACTGTTGACTGGACATGCATATTGGCTTTTTAAATTCGTACTTCACTCGTTATGAATTCATGACTGATGTAAAGTAACATTGGTTGAAGAGTGTATAGGTCGCTCAGCAGAGAATCATTTAACTTTCTTCTCTACTATGAACAGGGAGTTAATACTTGACGTTACCTTTGTGTCATCCCCTCACCTCAGAAGGCCTGTTCAAGAACTTGATCTGATTTATTGAGTAAGCAGGAATTCATTGTTGGTTTTGCGTATTTACATTCTGGAAAGAATCGCCGCCTTGAGGTTGACTCGAATGTACCTTCCGCAAATTCACAATTTGCACTTGCCTACTTGCCCTTGAGTTTTCCGGGGCAAATCTTATTTCAAAGTCTCCAGATACTTCTGTACCCTCCAGGGCTATTTCAAAAAGGGTCCGCGGGCACACTTCAGGCACTTGCGGCTCAAGTTCTGACATTCTGGCCTGTATTTACACTGCCTCGCTTGTCTGAAGGAGGCCACCTCCCCCACATTCGAATATTACAACCTTGCCAACGCCTTCAAGCACACCTTCTCACACCTGCACATCTCTGCAAACACACCAAAGTGTCTGGGGAGAAGACTGTCAAGGCTTCGTCGAGTCTTGTGGCTTTGAACATCAGTACATTGGTCGTTTCAGACGTTGTTCGGCGTTTTTAATCGACTTGTGTTCAGTGATCTTATCGTCAGAGATTGAGTCAACATCAACACCGATTTATTTCACACGCTCAGATCATCTTCGTCCAGGCCTACGCCACAAGTTTCCGCCACTACCCACCTCCCATTATCGACATCTTCTTCAGGTTGAAGATTAGCAGACTGGGCTCTTCAGAATCCTATCTGCAGGTTTGAACTGACTTCAGCCCAGTATCACTACAATCGAACACGAAAAGCGCGTTGACAGAGGCCATACACCTTCGCCTGCTTACTCGAGATCGCTGTAACATTCCAATGTCACTCATCACCATACCGACTTAAACTATTAGGAAGCAGGGCTGACTTTAATAAGTTCCAGCAATCAGATAACAGTTGACCATCTTGCGGGTCATCTTCGAAATGTTGATTCTGAGCACGCGGTTCGTCAATAGGAAGGGTGAGAACGTCACTCCACGGCCACGAGGCAGACCACCAGCTCCGGCCACAACCCCTGAGAACAGCCAAGGAAAACCCAAGTCCAAGAGCATCCATAATCCAACCAAATTCAACAAGTTTCACCAGTTCAGCAAGTTCCCTCCCGAGATTCGCCTTAAGATATGGCGCTGTATGATGCGAACACGCGCCATCCGCGCAGAATACCAAAACATCGAGAGTGAATTGGTTCATCCGGATATGAGACTATCGAGATATGTTCTCGATGCTGGCGCTGTTCCTGCTGCCCTCCATGTCTGCTCCGAGTCCCGTCAGGAAACTAAGAAGAACTACACCTTGATCAAATCTAGGTTGCCCGTTAAGCCCTTGGAGAAAGATGGTGAGAGGCTTCCTCCAGGAGCCGAACCACGAAAAATGCCAAAATGGCTCGAAGCACAAATCTGGGTCAATGTCGATATCGACATATTCTTCTTCGTCAACTTCCCCTCGACCAATGAGTTTCTTACTTACTTTCGTCGAATGTCGAAGCCTTCAATCGGTGGCCTACCACTTGACACTCCAATCAAGCATATCGCTCTGGTCGGAGTCGATACTCAGCGCTTCCGAACCTCAGGCCGAACTGACTTGTTCTATTCCCTATGCATGGAACATACTCGACTGGAAACAATCAACATTGTGATGGACAATAGCAAGTACAGGGTAGATCCAAAACCAGAAAGCTACTCCCTGTGGCCGTTGGCACCATTGGGAACTCACTCAAGGGGCGGAGGGACACATGGAAGTAGAGAGGTCAGAGAGCACGTCATCGACATATTCCGGGGATTCTGGGATGGCAAGAAGACCGTGAAGGAGTATCAGAGGTGGATGGCTTGGAGGGCAGTCAACAAGGACTGGAAGCCTCCCAAAGTGTTTCTGAAGAGTATTGCCAAGCTCCAGAGATCGAAGACCCCCAGAGTGATAAAGAAGACCGTTATTGAAGAGGTCGAGACCGAGGATGAAGATGAAGATGAAGATGAAGATGAAGCTGACGAGAGTCAAGGTAAAGCCGAGGCTTAAAGATCCAGGCTGTCATCTGGTCGGCTGCTGATCTGAAACTCTCCATATTCGAAGCTCACTTATCATCATGAGGCCTCGGGCTACGCGTGATCGGCGATGCTGGTGAGGACTACTTTTGGAGTTCCTGCCGATCTCTGACCGTTGCTTGCTTAACTTCTCTGATCGGTTGGCTGAGAATTGAGGACTGGCTGATCTTCGCTACTAGTACGTTCTTTCATTTATGGTGGATGTTTACAATAGTTGGGCGATCATCTACCTCACTGATTGGGTCTTTATGACCGTGGCACTGATCTAAGGAGGTTCAAAGTCGCTCTACGATCTTATCATTTCGCACATGGCTCGCTGCTGGCACGGTTCTGCTAAGAGCTTGATATGCCATATAAGACTTTTGCTCATCAATCGAGCGATTATACAAGATTCAAAACGCGTTCCGTTCCGCAATGCTTTAAAGCCTTGTGGCAAGGCAGATGGCAGCATTGAATGGCTAAGACGATGGATTTCTCAAATTCAGAAAGCGTTGTTCTCAAGTCTCTAATTCCCGAGTGGCAATCGTGACGTGCTTCGAATTTCCAAGTATGCATCCCAGTCAGGATAATCCTGAGTCTTGCCTTTCCCATGCTACATACACATTTCCTCGCATGCCATCAAGCTCAAGCTTTTCAATCACCACTCTCCCCATCTTTTCCACTCCTAATCTCAACCAACACACAGTACATTGACTAGCGACACCTCACTTTCTCCTCCGGCTATTTCATCCCCAACTTCACTACGCCTTCCTCTTCTCACTCGCCCCTTTAATCCACGGACTCAAATCCCCCACCGGCAATCCGCTAAGTCCCCACGGTAAATCCAATGTCGCAAACATAATTGCACACAGCAAATACCAGCCTGCAATACAAGCGACGAAGAAACTGCCACCGCTACCTTTTAGCAGTGTGGCGCCGACGGCCTCGCCGAGTGCTGTCGTCCAGAAGGATGCTGCGGCGAGGTTGAAGCCGAGCATAGCGCTGAGAAAGACGACGACAAAGACGAGGTTGGTGCGGAGGGAGCAGATGAGGTAGATGAATGTCTGTGAGTTGAGAGAGGGTATCAGTGGGGCTTGGAGGGAAAGATAGGGATACTGGAATATGGTAACTCACGAGGACGCCCATGAAGAGGAGGTAGAAGGCGAAGGAGGAGGCGAATTGAGGCGTTTCTGTTTCATTGGCCATTAGACTGATGCTCTTGTTCTTGGTAGAGAAGCAAGGAAGGTGGGAGAGCTGAAGAGACTGACGGGTCTGAGATCCTTCGCCGGAGTAGGATGATATGGCTGCGTAGAAAGGGTGGAAGGTCGATGCGAAGACGAAGAAGTTCGCTCCATAGCCTGGATGAGAGATATCAGCATTGTGAATATTTGGTTCCATAGTTTGGTGATGTCCTCATCTTATTTACGGCATCCCTTCCACACTCGAAAGGAGGATATTTGAGAATTTAACGGCAGTGGAGTCGTCTGAAGAAATAGTGGAGAGGTAGTGGACAGGACGTACTCATGAAAACGACCGCGGGGAAAGTGTTGCCTAGAAAGAACTCGAGGAATCCGCTGAAGAGAAGGAGGAATCCACCGAACCAATAATTCGCACCACTGTGAGGTTGATTGTCAGCCATATTGATGTGCTAAGATCTTGTTGATGCATGCAGAAGATGTATGGCGATACAGAAAGTGATATCGGAAAAGATATGGGTGAGAAGATAGACATAAGATCTTACATGGTAGCATTCAGACCGGCAGCACCTCTCCAGCCCATCAATATACAAGAGGCAGGAGAGAGTGCTACGACAAATCCAATAATGGCTCTTCGAATACCATGTTAGTCTGAAGTGCCTAGTGGAGACGTAGAGCAATAGCAGCAGTAGACATGCTGGGGACGTGTGACGAACAGAGGAGTTGGATTGCCAAATGTCTTGCGCAAATCACCATGTACGTTGTTTTGTGGAGATAAGTAGAGCTTCTCGAAGAGTTCAGGGGAGATGCTAAGGGTTTGACAAGTCTGAGGTCGGCTCCATTGGGAGAACTGCTGGACGACATTATGATTTCTGTTCAAGACTTGTAACTCTGCGTTGATTGAAGATCCCAGGGAAATGTGCATCACTTGGAGGTCGAAAGCAGAGATTGAGAGAACAGCAGAGGAAGTTATCGACAACTACAGTGCAGCTTCCGGGGAGCACACAGCATTTGACCACAAGTCCCCTACCCGATACAGTACACTACTGATGTTCGATCTGATAGCTACACAAGAGTAACATCAGCCATCCATCAACACACGCAGAGATCATCCACTTGGAAGTTGGCAGGTAGCCAATAAGAAGGACCAATTCATAGCTTCTAGCGCAAGAGGATAGTCGGCTGCAGGCCACGGCTCATCTAGCAGACTGTATACTTGAAAATCCCCCTCTTTTAGGAAAGGAAGAGGTCGGGATATTCTGGCAGTCGTCGGTAGATTCGGTAGAAAGAATCGCAGGGGAGATAGTGTTCACTTTCCCCCGCTTCCCCATGCTTGGGAGCCTAGTAGTTGGGAGTAGCCGTGATCTACGAAGCCTAGTTTATCTTGATGGTGATGCGCGATCTAATCGAGTAGCTGCTCTGCGGAACAAAGCCGCTCATGCGATTCATGAGCTTTGTGATCCCAGAGAAGGGAAATTAGTATGGCCGCCATATTCTCTTGTTCCTGAGAGCGAAAGTCGTCGATCATTTATCACGGTTGCTGGATTTTGAATAGACATCTCACTCCCACATGGGCTTGCTGATCCGGGTTTTGCGGGACACGGCGACCTTTTGCACCCTGAAGTTTACCAAGACGAAATTTTAAGTCCCCACCAAAGTGAAGGCTTGAGTGTACAAGCTTTAGTTTGAACGATGATTGATGCCACCTGAGACTTTCGGTGTCGTTGTGGGTGATCTCCTGATTGAGCGGTTGCGGCTGTATACTCGGCTCGGCTACATGGTTCGGCCATGAAAGTCGAAGGAGTTCTTGAATACACAATGGCGTCATATGGCAAGGACGCAATGAGTCTTACTAGGACATCGCTGGCCGACCATTCTGCATCGGTCGCAAATCAGCGCTTTGGGATCCAGGGTAGTGACGGAGTTTGGAATACTGAGTGTGAAACTGCAATCCCATGACTCCTTCTACTCCGGTGCTTATGAGGCCAGGTCCCTGGTAGTTCGAGCTCCAGAGAGATCAATTATCGGACCAACCGCAATGTGACTCTTTTAGCACCAAGGACTCTTTTCAAAATTTCGAGCCCAGTTGCAACCTTGGCCTCCAAGCACTTCAATACTGATCCGTCGATAGATGGACCATTGATATGCCAAATCAATTCTTGTGGGCCAATCCGATGCGAAGGCGTCATAACTTCCTTTCGACGAGGTCTAGCAAATTGTCAATACAATGCATGAACATGCTCCAGATACCATCCGGCTTTGCTGTACTATGTGAGTTTTGAGTCCTGGTCGTCAGCTTCATTGATACGACCCAACCTCACTCCTCATCTTTCAGATACCTGACTCAAATATCCCCTTGAAAGCCATCACACAGCACCAGACATCTCACTTCTTCACAGAATCCATATTCATCAAATCCTAGTTTCGACGAGGTCATTGCAAGGTGTGAAAATCTGCATTTGCTTAGCTCGTTATGCGACTAATTGTCTCAATGCCATTTAACACCGTCCCAGCCCCATGACAGAAGAATTGTTCAAAATCCTGCAACAGTTAGTAAATATCTGGCTCAAACATAGATGGAGAGTCGTACTAAGAGGAGTGAAGAACCATCTGTTCTTTCCAGACGTGTATCTCTCCTCCAAAGCCTTCTTCACAGTCTTCTTCGCGTCCTCCCGTTGAGAAACCTCCTTGAAAGTATCCGCAGTAACAACACCCTTCAATCCCTCCAACTCGAGTGTGTATCTTGTTGGCATCAAGTGGTTGTAGTTGATGACCTTGATGAATGGCTTGACCTTGGATCGCTTGGTTTGACGGGTCTTGGACATGCGGCGGGTGATTTGCTGGGGGTAGCGCTCAATACCGGCGACCAGGGCGTGAGGGTATGGGTGAGACTTGGTTCCAGAGTCTTGTGGTTGGATCAATACAACCTGTAGAGATTCTCCATCAGTACTTCCTCATATTGTCGATATAAATCCCTCCCCGTAATGAAAACCCATTTCGACCATATGTCATGTCTCCCAGCCCAGCGCGCTCTCGATTCTGAAAGGTGAAATGTACGGACCTTCTTGCCAGCATATCTGCCGCGGGTGATGATGGCAACACGGCCAACCTTGAGGACTATACAGCGTAATGGTCAGCATTTGGTCTTGTAAGAATTTTGTTGAAGATAGAATTCATGGAAAGTACGTCGGACTGGCGAGGGAGCGCGGCATCTTTGCGAAGTACCGCCAGCACCAATTCGGATCCAGAAGTGTAGAGGAAGGGGGCGCGACTCACACTTCATCTCGACTGTCGTTGGTGTCGATACTTTGTCGTGTTGTCGCTGTTCGGAATTGGAGAAATTGTGAAAGGCTCTGAGTGTGGTGTGGATTCGCTAACGAGGCGCTAGAGCGGCTGAGCGGCCGCACCTCCGCCACTCGCCAAGCGCAACCTCGAAATGTGGTCTACGGCTGTGAGACCATGCAGAACGATATGAATATCCTTTCCGCGAGCAATCTTCAGGTAAAATGCTATACGGTCCGAGGTAGACTGGTAAAGTTCGGGCAACGATACGATATTACCTGCGCTTTCTCACGTACTGGTTTCGCACGTCTTGTCGAACTTGACTCTGGCACGAGCGGGAAGGCATGAAGTCAATATTGACGTTGCTATACCGAAGCCCGATAAAGTGCCATCGAGCTTTGTAGAACAGCGGTATCTGCTCGTATACGAGCGTCGAGGAAAGATGTGATCGCCGAGGTTTATGCATAATGAATTGACGATGTCCAACCTTGGGCAGCCTTCAAGTTCGAAGCCCGGCATTCTACGACGCCGGCCCGAATTCAATAGACGAAACATCTTCTCTCGCCAGAATCCACATTGACGAGGTCAGAAGTAGTAAGTGGTTCTGCCGGCTCAAGATCCCAATTGAATAGGTCTCGTACAAGCTCAACAAGTGGTATCCTATCTCTGAAACAGACTGCTTCCCATCATGTAAAAGATAGCCCGCCCGTTCATAACGCAGCATATGCTAACCGTTTAAGCATCGGCAAATCATAGCATAAAGATGTGTCAAATTTAAGCTTGTTTTGCAGAGATCTTTAAACAATCTGAACGACTGTCATGGTCACGTGCAATCTCCAAACGATTATTTCGCCGCTTTTGGCAACGCTTCAAACTCTGTTCGCTTGAAAAAGAATCGTGCACAGCAACGTTTCGAACCGCTCAGCTCGAGCCATACTCGATCTGACCCTTCCCAGGTTTTATCCTTGATCACAGGTGGACCTTTCGCGCAATCCACTGTCTTGTATTGGTCGGTAAGTGTGAATCCGGACAGGTGCTCGCAAGGCTAGATCTCAGAGGAGTATAGATCCGTTTCTTCACAGCTGGCTAGGAACCACGATTATCGTGCCGTATCGGTTTCAAACCCCTGTTGTTGTTTTGACTTTCATACTCGCGTCGACTCCCTGCGATGATCCAGAGCTTGTTCTCGCATCAGATCCCTCATTGGATCCATGTTGTTTGTGTGCACAGCCCACCACCTTCTCGTTTGTATCCGTTTGTGTCAACTTGACTTTCGAGGTCAGCCATCACGAGAGCAAAGTTTCCAGGAGGCAAGGGCCAACAGTCAGAGGGCGTTCATAGCCTCTCTTGGCATGTCTCCATTCCCGTTCGTTTGCATGTATCGGACTATGCGGTATGCTTCACTTGCCTTCAGGAGAGCAAAGTTGATCTCCTTCATGTTGCCAAGACGACCTGAAGTAGTAATTATGGTAGTTAGTGCCGCTCCAAGTTCCCCTCTATGGTTTCCATGTTTCTTTTCCGAAGGCTGGGCATACACCGTGCTCAATCCATCCCAAAAGATGTTGACATGGAAGCAGAACATGTATAAAGAGATTGTGGTCCACCGACTGTAGGTACTTTTTCTCATCATCGCATTCAAGTTCTTCATTCAGCAATCATTCAATCTTTCTAATCTTATTTCATTCTTTATAATACTCAAGACTTTTGCTGGCCACTAGTCCTTCCACATTCAAGATGCTTTTCAAGTCTATCATCATGGCCATGGCCGCCGCTGAGCTCGTTGCTGGTCACGGAGCAATTGTTAAGGCAGTTGGAGATATGGGCGGCGAGGGTATGGCTATTGGTGGTAAGTAGCAAAACTCCTTGTCTGTATCTGGCATGCATGTTCATATTTTATTAGTTGATCCCGCCACTCCTCGTGACGGGAGCAGACGCGATCCATTCCAGCAGGACTCCACCCGCTTCAAGAACGCCGCTGCCGACCAATGTGGCGAGACTCTTGGAGGCGGAACCAACGATCCAGCCACTCAAGTTCCAGCTCAACTTGCTGCCAACGGTGGAAACATGCCACAAATCTCTGCAGGCGGCATGGTCATGATGACCGTTCACCAAGTCAATGGTGATGGTGCTGGACCTTACGATTGTATGATTGACAGCACCGGCACTGGAACTCAGTGGACCAATATGCAGGTCGCTACCAATGTTCCTGGCGAGAACTCGAGAAGCAGAGCCAGAGCTCAAGACTTCGTGAGTACTAACCTTTCCGCCTTTGAGTGTAATCTAATTCGATTGTTTAGCCTCTCACCGCCAAGGTTGCTGCTGATCAGACCTGTACCGGATCTGTTGCCGGCATGGATGGTGTCTGCATGGTTAGATGCAACAACGCAGCCAGTGAGTACATCCAATTACACCCTAAAGCTGCCTTCCTGACCCGTCATAGGAGCCGGACCATTCGGAGGTTGTGTTGCAGTTCAGATGGCTGGTGCCAATGCCACGGCTGCCACAAAGAAAGCACGCTCCGAGAGGACAAAGCTTTTCCGCGCATAGATGGATTCGTTGTCAGTAGCCTGGTCGCTGGCTGAGTCTCAGGCTTGAATAATATTTCGATTTGAATTTGCATCATTCTTTTAGCGATTTTAGCGAGGAAAGGAGCAGCGTTCAATCAGCCGGTCCTTACATTTCAAGCCTGTATAGCAATAGTATTTCGTATTTCTTTCAATTTAGACTGTCTGCATGACTGGGTGTGTATCTCCGAATAATACAAAAGTCAAACCTACAAGAAGCCAATCACTCCTTGAGTGACAATCGACCAAACAAGCTTACTTTGAGGGTAGCAAATTTGTTTCTGAGTTTGAACGATCCCATAACCGACTAATGAGCCCAGATGAACTGTTGGCACTTGCCACTTGCCACTTTCCATGTGTCACCAAAATTCTCCTTCCACCTGTGTTTCGGAGGCTTTGAATCCAAACGAGATTGATACCTGACAGATCACATTGAAGTCCCGAAATAGAAAATTTCAGGCATCTAAGAACCATACTACATGCCATCATCGAGCCACAGTCCCATATTCCTCGAAGACCAGCAGCTTCGTCCAGATTCATCACGTGATATGGCATACAAATTCAAGCTTTAAAATGCTAAGTATCTTCGCTGAAAAATCAGAGAGTTCATGATTGAGGTGCCAGCAAGAGATGTCCCAGCTACTGTGCATAAACCATCTTTTCTGCAGCCGAGTTCCTTCTTGTCGGGTGGGTGAAGCAAGGAAAGGTGACTCGGCATGGGCGACTATTTAAGGTTATACGCTAGGCGCGGAAGCGGGTCACGTCGTCGAATTGCCGCGAAGTAAACAATAATGTAAACAGACCAGCGCTGCTCCATACAACACCATTTCCCGAGAAGCACATCAACCCTTGCGCTTTACACACTTGCATCTCCTCCAATTCCTGCATAAAGCTCTCTGTCTTCAAACTTGTCTACTCTGTAGTTTCTACATAATCTGCGAGGTCTGAGGCACCTCGACGTTCCTACACGTCCGCATTCCGGGCTGCATTCCACGCCTCGAGCTGCAGCCATGCCTTCAATAGAGAGGTCAACCTCGCGAGATAGCGATAGGCATCTGAGACACCAGCATTCTGCTTCATCGGACTGCGGAAGGGCTATAGTTCCAATGTAAAACATTCTTGTCGGAAGGGTTCACGAAAAATGCTGACTTCATGCCTTCCAGGTGGGACAGCTCCGATCCAGAACGCGCACCTCCTCCGCTACCTATGAACCCATCCTCACCTGCTGCTACTTCGCGACCCAACACTTCGACAGCTATTCAATCTGCACATCTCGCCCTAACTGAGAAAGCCAGGGAAAGCGGATATGTGACGAATTCTCCAGTAAAACGAATAGACACATCTCCCGAGCGGTCCCTAATCAAGGGAGCTGCTCATAAGCGCATGCAGTCTCTTCAAACAGGGAACGTGAGGGATTTGAGCAGTTTCTTAGAGGGCGGCTCAACATTCAATACCCCACGATCACCAGAGAAGAGTTCTGGACGTCCAGCAACTCCACATTCGAATAAGGATTTTGTGCTGGAGCCGAGATCACCAGAAAAGTCTGCAGATAAACCGCCGGAGAAAGACTCAAGTCGATCAGTTACTCCAACACCGGGACGAGAAACTCCAAATCGAGAGCTCACAGTCCGGCCATCCTTGAGACGACCACCACAAAGTATCCTTGGAGAAAACACCCCGCCGCAATCGGCCACGATGCTTGCTCTCCAGAACATGGCCACCAGAGAGGTGGATGCTCCCCTATCGAACGTTACAAATGGCTCAACCGCGCTGGTCCGCACACCACAAACCTTCGATGCTATCTCGAACCAGATCTTGAGCCTCACCAGCATTTGTACAAGTTTGCAGAGAGAAATGGCTCAGCTTAGCAGGAGAAGCAAAGATAATGCTACAGATCTCGTGAGCCTGAAGGAGGCAACGAATGCTCGCGACGAAGACATTCGGAAAAGCCTCCGCGAGCTCGTCATCAATTTGTCCGAATCTGCTTCTCGGGCGTCTAGCGCAATTTATCCGCCTGCAGCTCTATACCTCGATAGCAAAGCTCACAACTCACCAGGGTCAAGGGCAGTGAAGCCATTCTCTCTACCTCGTATTCCAAGTCCTACGAGTTTTGCTGCGTCGTTGGACAGAGAGTCATTGACCAGCGCATCCTCCTACAACCATGACGGGGTTGCAAGTATTGCACTCCTGGAAAAGATACTTCGGGAAATGGGCACAAAAGAAGGTCAAGAACTTTTGGTAGCCCGTTTAACAGAAGTTGCCGACATTCTTGCTCGGGATGGGAGCGCTACCTCCCAGAAGTTGGATGCTTTAGTCGACCTTATCAACAGAAATTCATCTCACGAACTTGTGTCGCAATATGGTGGCGGTTCCGGAGGAAACAAAGCGCGTGGATTCAGCTTTGATGAGTCTCCCAGGCTTGAGCTTGATTTTGAAAAACCAAAATCCGGTCCAGTTGCCCAGCGACTTAACGCACTTATGGGATCAGCGGGGAATAAGGAGAACATGGGTGCGCCATCATCAGCTCGTGCCTCGGAAATTCTCAACGATGATATCATGAAAATCATTCGAACCATTAAGGACAGCGTTGCCCAGGGAGGAGGACTTACAGCTGAAGTGAAGGCTCTTGTTCGCGAGCTTCGCGGCGAAGTGCTCGGAATGGGGCGTGAAATTGGGCGGAAATTAGACCAAGAAAGTAGCAAGAACGCCTCCACCAACGACGCAGCTTCAGAACGAGAGCAGATCGCTCGTGTCGTGCACGACGGACTGGATGAGCTGAAAGTTCATATGGATGAGATACTCCGGGAGCATCGCCGCCAATCTGCATCGTCTGTAGCCTCGAGAAATCCCGTTGATTATCAAGAGATATACAATGCTGTCCGGAGTGCAGTCAACGAGAAGTCTCAACACCAACGACACCCGGAACTGCAGAAGCAAGATATCATCGAAGCTGTCAAGGAAGCACGGGAAGACTACAAGCCTGAAATCGAGCTCCAGCAGTTCGGTTTAGAGCGAGAGGAGCTCTTGACTGTTCTGAAGGAGGGCATTCAAGAATATGCTCCGAAGGACAATCCACGGGAATTCGAAGGAGCTACTCGGGAAGAGGTCTTTACGGCAGTGGTCGAAGGGATGAAGCACTTTTCTCCTCCACGAGTCGATACTGAGGCAAGCCTCTCTCGAGATGAAATTTTAGATGCTGTCAGAGAGTGCTTGGAAGAGTTCGAGTTTCCCGCAGCGCCTGCACCAGAGCCAATTGAGACCGGAATCACAAGAGACGATATGCTAGACGCTGTTAAAGAAGGTCTCCATGCATTTGAGTTTCCTACCAACGCCATGACTTTGAGTAAAGAAATTAACGACGGACTAACTCGAGACGACATTCTCGATGCAGTACGAGAAGTTCTCAATACATTCGACTTTCCAGTCCACGCTCCGCAATCGAACAGGGGACAGGACGACGGGTTGACTCGCGAAGATATGCTCGATGCTGTAAGGGAAGGTCTTCATACCTTTGATTTCCCCATGAACGGAGATAATATCAGCAGAGAAAGCGGAGAAAGCTTGACAAAGGATGGTATCCAACACGCGCTCAAGGAATGTCTACACAACTTTGATTTCGGTGGAAGCTCGACTGCTTTAACTAGAGATTTCGGCCCGGCTCTGACACGAGAAGATGTCTTCGATGCTGTTAAGGCGGGCTTAGGAGAGACTCCTCAGGTGGAGCTAGCGGATCAAATCGTGGACCAGCTGAACGAGATCTTGGAATCTATGAGAACAGAATTCAAAGCCGTATCGGATGAAGCAAAACAGAACGTTGCAGCTCATGGACGAGATACAGAACAACTCCTGGATGCCACAAAGGATGGCTTCGAAAAGCTCCGAAGCGACATCGAGACATACGTTGACCGAGCAGCAGACATCAACGAGAAAGACGAACTCTTAGACAGAATGAGAACCAGTTTCGACTCACTTCGAATGGAAGTAGAGACTCTTGCTTCACAAGGACCCGGAAACTCACTCGGTGTAATCCAAACCGAGTTGGAGAATTTGCGGGAGACAATGTCAACATCTTTAGTCCGTGGAAGCACAGGCGCTGACAAAGATGAAATCATCGACGCTCTCAAGGCAGGTCTCGATGGCCTACGCGCGGATATCGAGCGACCGAAGGACAGCGGCGAGAGCATTCTCTCCGGGACGGGCGAGATCTTGGATGCTCTTCATGATGGCTTGGCCGGCTTGAGGAGCGACGTCGAAAAAATTGCAACCGATCTCAACAAGCCAGTGGACATGACTGTCAACTACGAGATTTTGGATACACTCAAGCTTGGGCTTGAAGCTGTTCGCGCTGATATCGATCGTTTAAGAGAAAGTGGACATGGAGAACAGGCTGTAGCCGAAATCAACAGCGGAGCTGTGATCACTGCAGAGAGCTTGAAGAGGAACGACATTGAAAACCTCGAAGTTCTGATTACCCAACTTCGTATCAAGGTCGAGGCGCTCGAATCCATGCCCCCTCCTCCACAACAGCCAGTACCAGGAAGCTTGTCCAGGGAGGACCTCCAAATTGTTGAAGAGATGCTACGGAGTGTTCAAGAGTCAGTGGCTGGACTGTCCTCACAGGAAAGATCGGTCGACGAAGACGGTGTGAAGAGAGAAGATGTGGAGGCCATCGAAACACTTCTGCGAAACACAAAGGCGAAAATTGATGATATGGATCCTGAGCAGTCGGCCAAGAAGGATCATATCGACGCTGTCGAGCTTCTTGCCACTGAGACTCGAGATGGCGTGCATGACCTGGCTACACATCTGGAGGATGTCACTAAGCGAGACGATATCAACATCATCGAAGGTCTTGTGCGTGACGTCCTGGGAGGCCTAGAAGAGATGAAAGATCGGGCAATTAAGGACTCCGAGGACTTGGAAAAGGTCACCAAAACTGACGTTGAAGCTGTTGAAGCCGTGTGCCTCGATGTTAAGGCAGCGATCGAGCAGGTTGTGGCGTCCGATATTGCTGCATTGGCCTCGAAAACCGACCTCAAGGACCTTGAAGAATTGATAAAGGAATTCAAGGGTCGCATCGAGCTTCACGAAGGAAACAATGCCAAAGCTTTTGAAGAACGACAAGCAGAAACCGTAGGAGTCGGTGAGAGAGTATCCGAAGTAAAAACTTTCCTAGAGGAATTCAAAGATGCCTTGAGGGAACAGCTGGATGAAAATGCGTCAAGCGTTGAGGCTCTTGGCAAGATACTGGAGGGTTTGGGAGAGGCTATTGGTCAGAATGAGGTTGTCAAAGAAATGTTCGAGACGATGAAGTCTGAATTTGAGAAATCCAACGCTGGGGTAGTCGGCTCAAAACTCGAGTCCGACGAGAAATTTCAACAAACATGGGACAAGTTCGACTTTAAGCTCGATGAGAAGTTCAACGAGCTGATGACCAAATACGACGATGCTCAAATTGCAGCAGAAGCCCAGGCCAAGCTAGGGGATGACAGGAACGCCACCAGTGAAGCAGCAGTGTTGAGCACAAAGGTAGTGGCCGAAGAACTCAAATTATTGATCGATACCCTCGGCCCAACCTTAACTGAATCTGTTGAAAAGATGGACGAGGCATCAAAGACAGTATTCAACAGGGTGGAAGACACGTTTACACGAGTCGAGGAAACGCACGCTGATGCAAAGGCTGAGCACCAACTCACCCGGGAGCAGGTTTATAAGACCCTCAGTGCCATCGATGGTATCCAAGTCCAAGCTAGTGAGTATCATCCTAAGGTTCTCGACTCCATCAAGGATGTACTCCTCATCGTAGGACAACACTACGAGCACTCCAAGACTGCCACTGTCACTATTCAAGAGAAAATTGCTGAACATTCCGCACCCCCGGAAACTCCACTTTTGCCTGAAGCACCCCCTCAGGAGAAGTACGATGATACGCCTGTCCATGAAAAACTCGACAAATTGGTTGATCATATGCATGTCGCTGGGAAATCTTTTGCTCAACTGGACACCCTTGACAAGATCCACAAACAGGTGATGGATACAGCCGCCGAGGTTTCTGCCTTCGTCTCAGCTCAAACTCAGCGTATTGCTGATGATCACGAGGATAAGGAGAAGGCTGTTGAAGCTGCGACTATCGCGTTAGAGAAGCGGCTGGCACAGAAGGAACAAGTTGAAGCAACAGTTGTCGGACTCCGTGAGGAGGAAGAGCGGTTGAAGGAATCTGTCGCAATACTGAAAGCTGAGCAAGATGATCTTGCTCATCAAAAGATGCGCCTCTCTGCCGATGTCTCTAGTATGGAAACTGCTCTGAGAATCCGACGAGAGGAGCTTCATGCCATGGAGGCCAGAGCTGAGGGTCTTGAGCGTCGTATTCTGGAGGGAGTAATTGACCATTCGCGGGCTCTTCTCATTTCTAAGTCCAACAAAGGCCGTGATGCAATGAGTCGCAAGCGGGTTTCAAGTCATGCCACTTCGACCACCGGCTCAATTGTTTCCAATGCAACTTCGAGGGCCTCGCAGAGCACCCAGAGCGCAGTCAGTATGGCTATGAGTGGTAACCGTGCCATGGTCAGCGTTCCAATCAACAATCCTGCCGGTGCATCGCGACGTATTCTGTCACTCAACCAGATCACGCACAATGTTCCTACAGGTGGCTTCAAGCGTAGCCACAGTGTCAAGACACCGGGAGGCTCAGGAGCATTACGAAAGTCAAGCTGGGGTGGATCTTTGAGCCAGAAATACGGAGATCTGAATAAGGAGAACCTGATGCTGAAGGAGAGTGAGGAGGATGAACAGATGAGCGAAGGGGATGTCAGTGATAGTGGTACCATGCGGAGAAGCAGCCGAGGCACCACCGTCATGACGACAACCACTGGAACTGGCATGAGTGAGAGTATTGACGAAGGAACAGAATGGACTGGCAGCATGGATGGCGACGAATACTCCGAGGAAGGCGAGCCTACAGAATCGGGAGTCGTGCTATACGAGGAGGCTGGACAGGTTGCTTGAAGTAATACTGGTTTCTGATTATATTTATTGTGGGAAGGCTGTTCTTGAGTTCTTGTATTTAATTTCGCTGGGGGATATTGCTTTTCTGGAGGGATGGAAAACAGACTTTTTGTGTATGCGTCTTGGATGGGGATGGGGGAGAGGGAGGATCCAGTTCCTGGACTGGGCGTCTTTGACTCTTTACAATGATGACTTGATGAATAGCGTTTTAGCGATAACGATTGAATTCACTGTCTTTTACATGATCCTACTATTATCTCTGTTTGCTGTTTGCTGTGAAACTGTGATACTTTCTTCGACTATCACCTGTAGGTAAGATCCTTAAACAACCCAGCGGTCGCAGTAGCACAAATCGCAAAAGGTTATGTAGAATCGGTTGATCTGTCTTTACATCATGGTATCCAAGTATTCAAGAAATGTATACTTGTATGCCTTAACGAACCATAAGAATAGCAGCTGGGGAGATATCGAGCACCCAATCTAGTCCGACCACTTCACGTGTTGACGAAAAAGGCTTGGCATCGCGAACCTCTACCTAGCCTTGTCCATTTTCCCAAACCAAGTTCAACTGAATTTCAACAACGAGCACAAAAAGCGCAAACCACCCAAAATGTCAGAACCAATTCCCGAATCGATACCTACCTCGGCTGACCCGCGATCCAAACGCCCCATCAAGAAACGCGCGCTCTCACCACGCTCTCAAACCGCCTCCGCCATAACAACCCTCTTCTCCAAACCCGACCAAGAAATCCGTATCCCAGGCTCAACATCCCTCACCACTCACAGCAACCCTAACGGCGGACCCCCAGAAATTGTACAGAATGTCCAAGGTTCCAGTGCTGGTGCTGGCTCGGGAGAATTCCATGTGTACAAGGCGAGTCGGAGGAGGGAGTATGAGAGGTTGAGAGGCATGGATGAGGAGGTTCGCAAGGAAGAGGAGGGTGCTGCGTGGGAGAGAGAGAAAAGACAGAGGGAGGAGAGAGACAGGGAGAAGACGAGAAAGAATCGAGAGAAGAGGGAGAGATTGAAGAGGAAGAAGGGGGGTAACAAGACGGGCGAGGGGGAGGCTACAGAAGGCGCGGGGAAAGGTGGGAAGGTTAAGGCGAGAGTTGTTGTTCGGGAGGGTGCGGAGGGCCTAGGTGGGGAGGGTAATGGTGATGAGGAGATGAGTGGTACGGCGGTCGAGGAGGAGAAAGGTGTCATTATTCATGACGATGATTGAGAGCAGCACGTCTGGCAGACTTAGATATTTACGACATCAGTGTTCTAGGACGGTACGCATACCGGATCCCGAGGGAGTCTTGCGGAGAAAATTGTGGTATGGGCATGAATTTCGGACATACATTGGCTCTATGCTATGTTACAATGGTATGCCCGCCACATTATCCTCGCTTTTTAATACACTGACTTTTCAAGACAACCCTATCTATTCCTCTCCCGTACCTGGTGCACCTCCGCCTCCAGCTTGTCTAGCAGCTTTCGCGCTGCAGATATCGTCTACTCTCAAAAGCAAGCATGCAGACTGTAAGATAGATTAGCAGATTGCAATTTAAAATGAGAACAGGGAAAACATACCTCAATCGCAGTCTTAATACTTTGCAACTTGACAGCTTCTGGCTCCCAGACACCATACTCCTTCATATCAACAAGTTTTCCAGTGTCACCGTCAATACCCCACGTGCTTCCACCTTCTGCGTGCTTAGCTCTCAAAGCAGTAAGAACTCTGACAGGGCTTGCACCGGCGTTCTGAATGAGTGTTCTGGGGATGACCTCCATGGCTTCGGCAACAGCCTTGTACGGCCATTGCTGGACACCTTCGATACTCTTGGCTAATTGTCCCAACCGAACCGCGACAGCCATCTCGGTTGCACCACCGCCAGGCGAGAGTCTTGGGTGGAACATAACATTACGAGCCACAGCCATAGCATCTGCCAAATTTCTGTCAATCTCGTTGAGGATGTCTTTCGAAGGACCTCTGAGGAGGATGGTGCAGGCTTTGGGGTCTTTGCACTTGGTAAGGAAGGTGAAGTATTCGTCGCCAATCTTCTCGATCTCGAAAAGTCCGCAGGAAGTTCCTACATCGGAGTCTTGGAGATCCTCGACTCGGTTGACGATTGTTGCGCCAGTGGCTCTGGCGACTCTGTTGGTATCGGACTTGCGGACTCGGCGGAGAGCAGTAACATTGGCCTTCAGAAGGTAATGTTGAGCGAGGTCTGACAATTAGCGGATGATCTCTGTTTATGGAGATTTTACGAATGCGGACTCACCAGAAACTCCCTTCTCGGTAATAACTAAGTCAGGCTTGACTGCCAAAATGGCATCACACATAAGCTTGACCTGCTCTTCCTCAATCTGCAGGATCTTGTTCCAGTCCTCCTCCTTGCTAATTTCGATATTGGTCTGAGACTCTCCCTTCTTGTACTCCAGCGTGCAATCCAAAAGCACAATTCTAGGATTCTCTATCCGTCTTCTCATCTTGGGATGTGTGATATCCTTGTTGAGCATGACACCGTCCAGAACTCTACTGTCTTCAATTTCTCCACCTGGGACCTTCTCGACTCGTGCATACCGCTTGATGTCCACTTCCTTCTTGCCACCACCGACTTCAAAAGTGACTGTGCGGACAGCCTTGAGAGCAAGATTGCACATTAATTCTGACCATCTAGAGACGAACTTCGTGCCGATCGAGGAGGAAATCAGCTGGTACATGGCTTTGTCGTCATCGATGTCGACTGGGAGGGAGATCTCGTCGATGATTTCGAGGGCGTCTTTCAGGGCGTGCTTGAAGGCGGAAATTATTACAACAGGGTGGATGTTGCGCTCTAACTGCGGGAGAGCTTGGGCAAGGATCTCACCAGCTGGACTATGTTAGCCAAAGCTCGCCCAAATATGCCGTAGTCCATACCAAGAATGATGACAGTGGTAGTTCCATCTCCAACCTCCTCGTCTTGTGTTCTGCTGAGCTCAATCATGCTCTTCGCGGCCGGATGTGATACCTCGATTTCTCTGAGGATGGCATGGCCGTCGTTTGTCAACACAATACCTCCCATAGGATCCAGCAACATCTTCAGCATTGCCTTTGGGCCTAAACATGACCGGATGATATCTGCGACACTGTTCTGTGTCAGTTCCGTGACTCTCCAGCTGCATCATGCTTGTAGAAGGGAGGGGCTGTTGGTCCGCCTTACGTTTTGGCTGCTGTGATGTTTGAGAGCTGGGCCTTTCTTCCTGTTTGTCTATCACCACTCTGGGTGTCTGCCAGTATCCGTTAGTATCGGCAGACAAGATTTCGAGCTCCTGCTGTAGCTCTAGAAGGCTGAGGAAAGAACCTACTCATAACCACCACTGGAGCCTGCATCTTGGAAAACCGCTTGAGGCACTTGTTGAGATGGGTTTGAATTTATTTCGAGGCTGAAGCGTGAGTTTGGAAGTTCGGAAGGGTTCCTGGGTGACGTTGAGTGTGGATTTGGAGCTCCGTTAAAATTATCCAGCGCGTTTTGAAGTCTTTTGAGGATCTCGCGTCGACCCAGAAAATCTCTTGGTCCGTGCGGCGATTTGGTGCTGCCAGCGCGCATCGCTGGCCGCCCGCCCGCCTTCTGTCGTCTCCTGTAACAAGACTTCTTGAAGCAGCCTTGCTCTATCGTCGAAATTGTACTCCAGTCATGCGTTTGGATTATATATTCTTTAGTTTCTTTTTCATGGCCAGCGTCGTAGTCTATCTTACACCACAAGTGTGGCATAGTCATCTATTCCTGCTCTACTGTTTGACCTCTTTAGTGTATTGCACTCGCCACTTTTTGGTTATTTGCACTCTTTCTTCATACTTAACCCGACGAGCCTATGTACGGTCTCATTGAAAGGCACACCTCTATGGATTGTCACGATTTTGGTCATAGCAGAGCTGCTGGCCATCTCATTTAAGACCGAGGTACTCGAGAACTGCTCAGAAACAGGAAGCATTGCTCTTAAAAGAATCGCAAATCTGTATGCAGCGTATTTGTCAGTCGATCTTGATTCCACACTCATATTTACTTCTCTGCCAGCTTTTGCTCAGCCTCCACCGAAAAATATTGGCATGTTCAAAATGCTCGAAAATGACTGCAAGTGGCATCTTACGAGGGACAAAACAGACACTGCTATACCATATGACTGTCAGTTCGGCCATCTTCAACCAGTCATCAATACCTCAACCTGGGTATGGTATCATTCCCCTGCTTTGAGTATCTAGGGTGCTGTCGGTAGAGTCCAAAGAGGCCCATCTTATTGATGGTATCGCGCTTGAGACCCCGTGACATCGTTGCCAATCGTGGCTCATCTCCTTGGAAGCATATCGGATTCTCGGGGATATCATCTGTCCGTTTACCTGAAAACTGATAGCTATCTCCTCTGGACGTTGCTAGAAGAGGCACAAGTTCAAATGCTTAGAATTCCTTCCATCTACTTGATACCAGAATTGGGAATGAAACTTTTCATCATGAGAAGTAGCATACGATTTCTTCCTGTGTGCCTTTTGATATGTGGCAAGACCAGTTATCGATATATGATCAGCTACTAATTCTCTCTGCCAGCATCCATGGTTGTAGATTGTGATTGGGGAAGTCGTACAAGTGGCTCGCAAGCTACCAGCAGCCAGCGAGAGCTCGATAGTTTGGCCGAGAACTGCACAACAGTCATCAACTCTGACATTGTTGTTGATTCTAACTACACGGGGAGCCTTATTTTAAGCGGCATCACGCAAATCACCGGGTCCTTCAGCATTGGAAGTAACGATCAAGACTCGCAACTTACCTCCATCGAAATGCCGGACTTGGTCGCTTTTTATGCGGCAAAATTCTTGTCGATACATCGTGGAAGCAAGCTCACAGCCGTCACCTTTCCAAAGCTTCGAGCCATGTATGGTTCTGGCGTGGAGATTGACGGTGCTCCTAATGTCCAACTCAACTTTCCTTCTCTACTGAACGTCACAAATATCGAGGTGTACAGAGGACTTTCAAGGTACAGTGCAATCACTTGTGTTCTCGTTGTGCCGTTAACATAGAACAGTATGAACTTTCCTCTCCTCACGCAAATCAACGAAAGCTTGAAGCTCTGCTCATTCCGTGGCTGTGGGTCTGTGACACCTCCGACCTCTCTCCCGTCGAAATTCGATGTAAATTTTCCTTCGCTAGTCCAAATGTCGAGGTTGGAGGTGGACGGAGATATCTTAGGGCAAGCGTCTAAATGCCTTTGATGATAGACTTAGCTGGCAATTGAAAGCCTCTCCCTACCAGAGCTAATTCGTATTGGGCGGGATCCCACGCAAAACAACACCAATGCCGATGCTTATGGACTCGAAATCAGCCAAGTTGGGGGCCCTCAAACTATTGAAGTCCCTTGGCTTTCCGTAAATCTCCCAAAGCTTGCCGCAGTCACGGATCAATTTGACATAAAGAAGTACTTTGGAAGGTATGTTGTTGGCAGGCTCGCGTATATCAAGCTAACTCGCTCGAAGTATTTCGCTGCCGTCACTCACAACAGTGCCGACATCGTCAGCATCCACAATTATGTCAGAGAAGACATCGTCCTACCGTCGCTAGAAGTTGTAGGAGAGTTCAATGCATATGGAAGCATGACTGCGTGAGCACCCACCCAAGCTTTCCCCTGCCAGCATCAAATATAGCCACTGACACTTCCCAAAGAGTGTCCCTGCCAAGCCTAACATCCATATCAAAGATGGTCCTTTGGAGGGGTGTCGAGTTCTCCAGCTGCTTCCAAGAGATTGCGGCATTTTACGATTACCCCAAGATACAGGGTATAGATCCCTATCCCTTCCGATGCACATGGAAGGACGAGGAGTTTATCGGAGTAGGAGCCATAATTGGTATCTGTACCGGCATAGCTTTCCTTTTCGGCATGCTGACCATCTATTTTATCCTCTGGCGACGGTCGCAGAGGAGGAAGGCGGCGAAGAAGAGGAAGGAAGAGGAGGAGTATGCAATGCAGCAGCGATATGCGGTTGCAGATTGTGACTCAGAGGTTGGTACTGAGGTGGGGAGTGTGCATAGTGATGTCACTATGGTGCAACAGGGTACTAGAGGCTATGTTCACCGAGGAGTGGGAGATGTCACCATTATACGGTGAACTGTCTACAGAATGTGGTTTTCGTTTAGATCTAGGTCCACGTTATTATCATACTTTGTTGCAGTACTAGGAACAGCTAAGCGAGACCTCTATCAAAACAATGCCTGTCGGATGAAAACAGAACACAAATTCTCGTCCAGTCAAGTCAACTACTCGCTTCCCCATCAATCCAACCCTCGCTTTTCCCACCAGTAGTTGTCCATATACCCTTCGAGATTCCTCCTCCTCTCACACTTACCATTCTTCATTCAGTCTGGGCCAACTCATTCGGGATAACCAATGGACAAGCATATTTGCTTCTCAAACGACTAGTATCATTGATATCAACATCGCTATCTGAATCTATAATCAGATCACACCCCCTATCCTCCCCCACTCAATTCAGATGCCACAAAAATCGATCCCATATCCCTAGCCTGAAACATACGTACATCTCATAACCTGGTATCAAATCAATCAATCCAGTCCATCTTCCCAACCTATGTCCATAATAAGCATTGGCGGTATACAAGCATGTAAGCATGTGCGCGTCCGTATACAGCACAGCACCGTCCGCCCAATCCATTCCAACGCCCACGCTAATGAGAAAGCAGAATGCTGTAAAAGCAGGCAGGATCGTCTCTTCTCTTCCCCAGTACTACGTCGAACAATGCATATATAGCAAGCAAAAGCAAGCCTCGTACGTATCTCTGTCGTCGCCCGATTCATATCCTACCATCGCAGGTGATACCCCCTTTTCCAAAGCCAAGAGCTTCGTATTCAAACGAGTAACCCCTCACTTCCCTTTCTTTCCACCACTCTTGTCCTTATCTCCAGCTGACCCTCCACCAACAGGTTTTCTCGACACTCCCGGCGACGTCCCCCTCTTCTCAGTCGATGACTGCGGCTCCCCCACAACCAACGCCTCACCATCTGCCTTCGCTTTCCGATCTTTCTCCTTGTCTTTACCCTTGGCACTATCCTCTTTCAAGCTCCCGCCTATTGGTTTCCTCGGTATACTTTTCGGCGAGAGCTCTTCATCGTGTGGATGCGATTTTGTTGATGACGCTGAAGAGGTATCGATTTTTTCAAGCGTGCCGTCAACGTTCCCCGAACCTAGCGTGGGAACCTTCTCAACTGTCCGGGCGCGGCTCAATTGCCGGAGTCTGGCTGGAGGCTGGCGCTCGCGGAGAGGAGGTGGTAATGGTCGTTCGGGGGAGGGCTCGATACGTTCGGGAAGAGGCGATGTGGAAGCTGTGACTGGAGTGGCCGTTCCTGAAGTCTCGGGGGATGTGGGAGTGCTCGAGCCGTTCATTTCTCGGAGGACTTTGTTGGTTATTTTCTTCGCTTCTGAGTCAAGATTGAGCGTTGGAACCGGCGGCTGAAGAATGTTAGCAGTTGTAGAGAGACTTTGGGGAGCGGCGGAACATACCTGAAGAATATATTGATCTAACTTCTTCTTCAGCACGTTCGATCGCACAGGCTTGGCGAGGTAGTCGTTCATTCCTGATTCCAAGCACTTCTCCCGGTCACCTTGAATGGCTGAGGCAGTCATAGCAATCACCAAAACTCCCCGGACTGCATCGATTGGGTCTTTTCTCAAGAGTTTAGTAGCTTCGTAGCCGTCCAGTACAGGCATTTGCACATCCATGAGAGTGATATGATATGGCGTGCCTTCTTTCGCTTTGGCTCGCAAACCTTCGACTGCTTGAAGCCCGTTATCGTAAGCATCGACATGCTCGAAACCCAACTTGTGCATGAATTGAACCGCAATCTTCTGGTTTACAGGATTGTCTTCCGCTATGCAGATACGCAGTTGCTCACGCTCAACATCAGAAAAATGTGTGTACGGTATCGGCGAACCATTCGAATCGTTGTTTCGCGATGACAAGTGGTCATGTTGGTCAACACCATTTTGACAATCTCCTGCAGATGCTTCTTTTGCCTTGGGGAAAGTCACCGTAAACCAGGCAAGTGTTCCTTGGCCCTCGATACTTTCAAGCTCAATCTTGCCACCCATCATCGACTCGATGAGCGATTTGCATATACTGAGCCCGAGACCACTTCCGCCGTACTTCCGGGCTGTACTGGCGTCGGCTTGACTGAATGGCTTAAAAAGCTTCACCAGTTGCTGAGGAGGGATACCTATACCAGTATCCTTGACCCAGAAAGTTAATCTAACTTCGTCGGCCGTCTCAAGATCAGTCTTGGCACCGATTGTAATGGACCCGTTTTCGGTAAATTTGAGACTGTTCGAGACCAGATTGCCCAAAACTTGGTGAAGTCTGACTGGGTCGCCGAAAATGAGGCATTGCGGAAGGCTGATATCTTGCAGAATCTCAACGTTCTTGACGTTCTTCTTGTCCCGGTTGCTGTACGACACGGAACGGAACACTTCGCGCATCATCTCATCAGCCTTAAATGCAACAACGTACAGCTCCATCTTGTCTGCTTCCATCTTCGAGAAGTCCAGGATATCGTTTATTACAGTGAGCAGCAAGTCTGCAGAAACCCGAATCGAATCTGCCATCTCGGCCTGGTCTTTGGTGAGATCGCTGTCTCTGAGGAGCTCCGAATTCCCAATAACACCATTGAGCGGCGTTCTAAGCTCATGGGATACATTTGCCAGGAAAATTGACTTGGCCTTCGCTGCTTCTTCGGCAAGTTTGACATTGCGAAGAGCTTCAGCCTTCGCAGCATTTGCTTGTTTTTCCGCCTCAAGTGCCTTTGCAAGGGCTCTTTTCTGCACGTCGACCATGGAGTTGTTGAATGCAGACACTTTCTCAACTTCCTTCAGAGTCAGAGCATTAGAATAACTGATGCCGATCTGGTTGACTAAGAGTTGTAGAACGGTCAGGTTGCGATCCGTGAAGGCATTTGGCTCTCCTTCAAGATACAACACTCCCAATAACGGCTTAGTTCCATGGCAAATAGGTATCGCTATTACCGACTTGCCCACAGGATTTCTAGCTGCCCACGCCTCGGTAACGTTGCTGAACCGCTCATCGTGAATGAGATCGGGTAAGAAGACCGTTTCCCGAAAGCGCGTGCAATATAGAATCACACCTTCCGCAACAAGAGCTGTCTCTGCAAGCGGAAGCCCAGGAATATGAGCAACAGCGCCCTTCTCAGGATCCCCACTAGCAGCAATGCTCCAGCCAATGGGATCATCCTCTTCCACGACAATCGCTGCCATAGTTGCCAGACCTCCACAATTTTGTAGAATGATCTCGCACATGGTCTTGAGTAGTTGGTCGACCTGCAAGACACTTGAGATCACTTGGGAGCTCTCGAGAATTGACGTGAGATCCAGCATATCAAGTGCGGGAAGACCTGACCCTGCATCCGGCCGAGCTGAGCCGCCTTGCCAGGCCCCGATCCTGTCGCCCTTGGTCTCGGTGATTGAAGTCCGTGTCTGTTGCCGGATATCATCGTCATCTCCTTCCAGTGTGGTGTATTGTACATCTGCCTGGTCTCCTGCGAAGTCGGTCTGAGCCGCAGCATCTGCAGTTCTCTCATTTCGGGTTGGCCCCTGGAGTAGGAGACTGTGTTGATCCTCGATATACTTTGCAACACCGACAGCACCAAATGTCCGATAAAGAGTTATAGCCTCTCGTAATGATGACTTGGCCGCTCTTCGTGAGCCAGTCCGAAGGAAGAAACCAGCTTGCAGATAGTTTCCAAGTGCTTCTTCGAAGAGGAAGTCATTCGCTGCGGCATGATCCAAGGACTCTTCGTAGTCGCTCAAGGCCATCCCATGGTTCCCTTCCATCTCGGCAATTTGCGCATCAAGCAATTTTGACCACGATAGGTAGTTGACGTTGTTGACGGTTTGCCAGTCTTCAATCATCTTCTTGTCTCTCTTTATCTGCTTCAGACAAGTAACAACGTCTGCTGCGAGATCGCTTTCGCCCGGCGGCTGGTCGAATTGAGCTTGACCATTTGTATCTTGGCCAACTGCGCGTGAAGGATTCCGAAGTCTTGTCCACATTAGGCCTGCGTATGATAGCCCATGGATGAAGTAGATGAATCGGGTGTTTCGAGCAGACCACACCGAGCTCATATTTTCCAAGCAAGTGTCGCCCAGCTCTATAGCTCTTGCAAAGTGACCGTACAGGCAGAGAGGTACAATCTCGAACCCTTCATAAAACAGTAAAGGTCGATCGCTGCTGCTCACTGTGGTCCTGAGCCAAGATTTGTAGTATGAGGAATTGTGCTGCTCGTCGCTCATGATTTGCAGTGGATCACTTATATCTGTCTTGCCTTGTAAGGCTCTACATGTTTGTCGAACGGCAACTGGCACAACAGGGTCAGCAAATCCATCGTGCCATGGCATGTATGCTTCTGAAGCCGCGAGTTGGGCGGACAGACATAGAGTACCCAGACAACATGATAAGGAGAGGACTTTGCGGAAGACTTACTGGCCATTGTCCCTCCCCGCGTATCAAATGTCCAATTCGGGACCTCCTCACAACCATAATTCAGGAATGACTCCAATTCAGTCAAGTTCTCCGAAGCAAAGAACTTGAGCATCCCAACCAGGCCAAAATTGAGAATCGTGGACCCACGGTCACCAACCTGAATGACGTATTCAAGAGCTCCGTCTAGCTGTTTCAATGAGCTTTGCAAGCTCTCTTGAAGGTGGCCGACAAAGAGTGAGTAGATGGTTCCGCCGCGGCCAGTGGTGTAGGGATCGCTCCACCGGGACAGGAGCGCCAGAGCAATATTCCCTATATCGCTAGCGAACTTGACCATGTTGAACCTGGATATTGATATCATAGCCAGGTGTATATATGCCATGCCTGCTTGAGGGAAGCTTCCAAGATTCAGTTGTGTGTTTACCATGACGAGAGCCATTTGGTAGAACGTCAAAGTATCAGTCCTGGCAACGTCAGTACGCAGCCAACAAAATCGTTACCCATGACTTACCAGAATGCAGCAGAAATGGTCTCCACAAGCACAGCTCCAACTGCAGCAAAATTCGAGTCGCTTTTGGTCGACCTATTGATCACATCATCGAATTGCATTGATTGGACCTTGAGACTTAATCGCTCAAATTCCGCGTCGCACTTCTCGTAACTGGGCTCATCATCCACGGCAATATCAAGCGCTTCCAGACAATGTTTCAAGGCTCGGAATGCAGCTGGAGAATCGCCTTCCTGAGCGTAGATCCTAGATTGCAATACCCAAGCGGGTGATTTGTCAACAGGCGTATTGGCGTAAGTAAAGACTTTGGCCAATACTCGTTTAGCTTCCGGATACTGGCCCATATACAGATACGTCTCAGCAGCTCGTATGTGTAATTGGAGGGTCTCATCGTAGTAGACATCCGGTAGGCCATCTGTCCACGGATTATCCTGTAGGAGAGCAAAACAGTTCTTGTAGTATCTCGCAGCCGTCGGTCGTGCACCACGCTCCGCAGCAGACTGTGCACAATCGGCAAGAAGCGTTCGGAATGATTGTCGGTGCAAGAGTCTTCTTCTTATGATGTCTATTGATGCACCGATGTGCTCAGCAATGTCAGACTGTGCTCGTTCTTCAGAAGAGCTGTACTTGAGAAGTGTTCTAGCAATGATGAAGTGCATCTTTGATGTGTTACATTCTCCGAGTGATGTTGCTGCTTGCATGTAACGGTCATGAGCGAAGCGAAATCGATCGTCATCTTGGGTGGAAACAATGATATAAGCTTGAATCGCAGCTTGTAGTCCCTCAATCGCATCCTGTGCTGAATATGAAACCAGTGGCGGACAAGTCATATCTGCATCGGCATCGGAGTCGTCAAAGTCGAATTCGCCGCTGAGTAGCCTCTGAACAAGCTCAAAAGAGAAAGAGTGGCCTATCAAGGAGGCCCACGCTAAGATGGACCTTGTAGCAGGCGGTAGTTCGTGCAAACGGCTTGTGACAAATGCAGTATCCAGTGTGTCATGGTAGCTCTTTGTCTCGAACTGATGGAAGATCTTGTCTAGGTCGTAACACCAGCCGCTTTCCTTGTAATCGTAGTATATGCATTGTTTCCGATGGCAACTGTCCAGCATTTCTCGCATGTAGAACGGATTGCCGGCGGTCTTGCTTTGTATGACAGCCGCCAAGGGGACGATGTAGGACTCTGAGCGACAGAGAGTTGCAGCAACGTAGCTCTTGATGTCATCTTCGTTCAGTGGCTTTAGCACGATTCTTGTAACGCCAACACCGCCGCCTTTTATGTATTCTGCAATATGTTAGCGTGGCCAAGTGTTGGAAGAAAAGGGGGCGCAAACTGATACCCTCTGTATTAGGTGGTTGTAGGACCCCTTTGATCCTTTCCGGAAGTATTTCGTCCGGCCTATAAGTGACGATAATGACCATCTTCATTCTGGAAGAAATAATTTGTCCAATGAGATCGATGGACTCATCATCGGCAAATTGGAGATCATCCAAGCAAAAACATATAAACTTATGCTGAGTGAAGACACGGAGGACGTCAAGGAAGGTGTTCATCAGCCGCACTGACTTGGTGGATGTCCCAGCTCGCAGGAATTCTTGAGAATCTCGAGAGCCGAGAGATGCACTGAATAAGCTGGCTTGGGAACTCGACGATGGTGAGGAATCTCGGCGCATCTCCGCACGCAAGCTTTTATTGTAGCTTTGCGATAATTGGCTACCGTGCTTTCGATTGGGCGCATGCATTGAACCGAGTAAAAATTCTGGAAGACCAAGAACCCTGTGAAGCATAGGCCAGGCGGGTTTGACATACGCTTTGAGCCCTTGATGAAATGCCGTATCGGTGTTGCTTTCTGAAAATACCTGTTTGAACAGACTTGAAAGCAGCTTGAGAACAGGCCCAAAGGGTGTCTTCTTCGCTTGGTCGAATTTCGAGCTCGCGAAGTATCCTCTTCGACGGGCTTCAATTTGAACCGATTGCACCAAACAGCTCTTTCCCAAACCAGCAGCTCCAGCAATGCCAATGACTTCACATCGCCCCTTTCGTTTGAACTTCTGGCTGTTCCGTTTGCTCGTCAAGCTCCCAGCACCTTCTGAGCTTCTGCTATTACCACCTGCTTCTGATATTGAGCCAGCGATACTTCCGCCATCCAAGGATTGAAGCGAAAGGGAGTTGTTCTTCTCCCAGGGTCGAGGTTGGTTGCTCTGCGATGATGCATTCTGACTTTCATAAGAATTGTGCTGGGAGCCTTTTGCGTCAAACGAATTGTGCTGGGATCCTGTTACAGACCGCAATTGGCCAGAGCCGCTTTTGAGCGACTTATTCTCGGCTGATTGTGAAGAAGTGATATTACCAAGCGAGTTCGACCGACCTTCGTACGAACTGGTATTTTCTTCGCTTGACAATAGGGCATCTTCTGCTCCAATCGCAGCCTCGAATACTTCGAGTCTACCTTCGGATAAACTTGACCCGGATGACAAGCTGTAGACATCCTGTCTCTGGCTGATTTCATGCCGCCTCGATACCTTATCGATGACCTTGACGACCTGATCATGCTCCTCGCTTCGGCCTATCATGACCGTAGGTAGGATGAAAAACGAAGAGACATCTTTCGTAGCGATAGCCCAATTTCTAAGCGCGTTCGAGTCTCCGGCTCCTAGTAGATTCCTCACTTCCATCAAATCATATCTCAGACCGCTCACAGAGTGATATCGATCCCCGATAATCTTCGCCGTCATTTTCTGAATAATCCGCCCGATAACATCAGGTATATCCAGTCGAATACTGGACACAGTCGGAAGTCGTCGGCCAAGAACAGCTTGAATAATATCCATGGGCGTCTCCCCATCAAAGGCGGGCTGTTGAGTGAGCATGGTCCAAAACATGATCCCAAGCGAGTATATATCCGTTCGACTATCAGGCTCCGCAGGCATGCGACCAGTTTGTTCCGGACTCATGTAGCATAGTTTTGTTTTTGCGCCGACTTCCTTCGATAAAGTACTCCACCCAGTGGAAGTGAGCCCATGTTCGAAAGTTCTCAGTCCAGATCCGAAATTGATCAGCCTGACCTTTCCAGTATCCGGGTTCATGTGAAAAGCATCCCCCCTAATTTCTCCATGCACTATTCTCTGTCCATGATGCAGAATCTCCAAGCACTCCGTTGCCGCAACCGCAAAATCCAGAAAAGTCTCCAGTGATACTGTCTCCTTGGGTTCGAACTCGTCCCGAAAAGCCTCATGCTTGTCCCCAACCTTTCGTCCTCGGTACCAAGCAGCTCCATAGTCTATAACACGATGCAAGTAATTCGGGCCCGGATTCTCAAATATGCAGACGACGATCGGTCCTTTATCTCCTTGCTGACTTGAAAGACGTGCAATATCCAGAGGTCGGATGATATGATCGCCCTCCGGATCAACCTTCTTGATCAAGTTCTTGCAGATATGATATGCTCTCTCCTCCCGCAGCGCATGTGTTGACACTCGAGCAATAACCTGGATTCGGGCTGTTTCCGGCAGGTCTTCGTGAGAAGTGTTCGACTCGCTGCCGCTCTCGCTGGCTGTATTCCTATATCCGCCTGCACTCTGGAGATCTGCGGCTGGGGAGTTGGTCTCGGAGTCTAGTCTCGAAGTCGTAGGTTTCTTATGGGACTTGTGAACAACATCTTTCCAGCCAAAGACTTGCCTGTTGCCAAGTTAGCTTGCTACCCCACGAGGTCAGCGAGCGCTTTCGAGCTTACCAGTTGTCGTAACTCGAGTGAAAGGGGTCTTTTGATTCGTCCCATGTGTAGCCCGCGACCTGTCGCAGCCGCTCGTAGAGACGATGAGGGGGGTCCAACTGCTCGTCACCCGTCGCGACTATTCCGTCCATTATGCCTTCGGGGCTTTCAGAGCATCTCTTTCGCTTTCATGGCTCGAGGGCAGACGGTAACAGGGGGCTTGCAGAGGAGATGTTGTTTACTATCCGTCGGATACTCGACACACTTCACACACGGTGGAGGTCTGGATGTTTTCGCGCTTGTTCGTCCTGGCCTGGGAGAGTCTGTCTGTATGGTCTAGTTCTGGCTAGGTTTGGGCGGGAGCTTGATAGGCTGATCCTGTCGGGGCGATTTTGTACGGTAGGTAAGATCCTCGTTCGAGCCACAGTGACGTAGTCAACCGAGACAGGGGTTAAGAATCCAGAGGGCCTTTCAACGGAGAAGTGTCCGCATTGAGTACAAGCCCTAGTAAACAGCATTTATCATACCAGTATCATGCATTCGTGTATAAAATCCCATTTCCCCATTTTAAAAGATTGTACTTGCCCTTCTTTGAGCTCCCTTCTAGATTTTAACGCTTTCGAGTCAAACTGGTCTTGTTGACGTGATTCGCGTTTGTCATCATCATGTCTTGTCTTAAAGTTTCTTCAGCCACATACTTCACTCCACAGGACAAGGGGCATCTCCTTGCGAGCACATTGATGGACGAGCAACGCCTGCAGATCCTCCAAGTAAGTATCCTTCCAACCTGCAACTCCACCATTCTTTTCTGGTATATATTCGAGGCAATCAACAACTACAACAAGAAACCACCCCAGTCACTTGAAATAAATTTCTTCAGCTTGGTGGTGGCAACTGGACGTTTTTGTGTGACTCGCAGCTAGCCAAGTTTTGCGCCACTGAGCGCCAAACACTTACTGGATTTGGGAATAGGTTCAACTGTGTGAAAGTAGCAACGTTTGACTATTCGCATGTGTAAACTTTCAATAATTGGGCCAGCTTACTCTCTACATATAGCTCATTGTTATGCTTCTCAGAGTGCGTGGCATAATGACACGTCAGTGAGTAAGGGATTCTCGACAGGATCACTCGGCCGGCTTGAAGCCGGAAAATACCCAAAAGGAAGAAGAGACATGTGAGGAACTCGCCTCACTTCAGAATCAACTTTCAGATCCAGCTCAGCGTGCCAATCGAGTTGGGAAAACGGAGTGAAGGCTATAGTCCCCCTACCGGTTTAATTGCTGCTTTGATATGCCTTCCAAATTTGCAATATATGATACCAATTAAAAGGCACGCTTCTGAAGATCCCATAACCTGATTGAGTACATGATATTTAGGGACTGGCCTTGAAAGATAAAAACAGCAATGCCCTCAAAAGTCGCTAGACAATGAAACCGGGAAAGGGGACCATAGAGTCTAACTAGGTATCTGGAAGCAATCTCGGCTCCAATTTTCTCTCTTTGGATACGTGATATTCTGGGACAGGCCTGAAGAAATAAAAACTGCAATGTCCTCAAAAGGCTTTAGACAATTTAAAAACCGGGGAGGGGACCATAGAGCCTATCTGGGTGGAATCTCGGCTGTAATGCGCTCTCTCTGATGCCACAGTCTATAGAATCTAAATCTCAGCTGCAAATGCCAACCAGTCGAGCTGAGCTGTGTGAATCCTAGCAAAAACACAAACACCTGCAAAGCTGCCTATGCTACTCCTAACATCTTTGGAATTGGCTTCTTCTCGGCCGGCTAACAAATGCCCATCATTGCCCTGAAAAGTTTCTCGCTAAGCTTTTGTAAATATGCGCAATACACCACAACAGATCATTCAGTCAATGAGCCTTTTTTTTTTCAGGAAAGAACATCAACGCATATATCTCCAATCTCTACTTGACACTCTTAGATGACTTGCGGGTATGCGAGCTGGACTGTGTCTTCGAGGCGGCGCGCTCTCGTGTTGGAAGTGATCCATTAGCGAGAGCGTGAGCAACACCAGCTTTGTTGGCCTCGATATCGATGACCTTTGCGGCTCCAGCTGCATCAGCCTTGTCAGTAGCCTTGTTCTTGAAGACTTGGCTGCCCTCAACGAGGCGTCGCTCATTGTTCTGGCGTCCGTTGACGAAATCGGGATAGTTAAGTGTGAGCTCGACGGCGCCGTTCACAATGTGATCAGCTGCCTCAACACCGAGCATAAAGGAGTGGTCCTGATTACCAACCTCGTAGCGCCAGCTGCCGAAGCGTCCACGGGAGTAGATATCTTTGGCTTGGAGCTTGGGGAGGAGTTCCTTCAGAACACCCTCGCGCTCAAGCGAAGGAGTTGGGTAACCGTGGTCAAAGCGGCGGTGGTAAGTAGAAACAATCTCGTCCTCGGGCTTGATCATTTCAGTGTTGATGAGACCTTGGATGGTTTCCTTGAGGAGGTTATCGTGGTCGACTGGCTTCATGGAGGATTCTGATACTTCCAACATGATCGACCAGTATGGGCCTTCTTGCGGCTCGCTCGACTTAGGCTTGCTTCCGTTGGCAAGGTATTGAGTTGGTAGCTTAACGGATTCTTCTGGCTGGTTGTATGGTGAGTAATTGGAGAAGATGGTGGCTCTGTAGAATGGGCAGTCATCTTCTGGGAAGTAAAGCTATGTCTTTATCAGCAAGGAATGGTGTTTGGTCGGTTCTTCACTTACCCAGCACTTGTCGCCGATTCTCTCAGGACGAGCTCCGCGAAGTCCAACACCAATAACGTGGGTAGAGGAGTAGAAGAGACCCTTGCTTAGAGAAACAAGTTCCTTGTCCTCCATCTGCTCCACGAGCTGGTCCACAGCCATAGTCGTAATCAGCTTCTTGTATCCGATCGTCTTTCCGCTGGATAATGTAACCGTGTGAGCATCAGCATTGACCTTGGAAACCTCTCCCTGCTTGCCGAAAAGTGTCTTCTCCTTTGGCAGGGTGTTGGCGACCGCAATCCAGATACCACCAGTACCATCACGAGCTGGGAATCTGAAAGTAGCGTTTGGACCCCAGTTTCCGGCAGTCTTGTTCAGGATAACGTTCTTGACAACACTCTTGACATCTGGTGCCGCAACACGCTCTCCGAGCCATGCACATTGCATCTGAAATTCCCCGTTAGACGACATTCTCTCCACAAACCGCTTTGGCGCATACCTTTGTGGTGGGAACAGCCCAGACCTTGAAGTTGTATGGTCTCATAAACAGATCTGCGATTCCAACACCGATATTCCTGACGATCCACTCATCGAAATCCTTTGGCTTATCTGTGGCTGTACGTGCAGCCAGCGCAGCATCGATCAAACCATCCACGCACTTGACCTGCTCCTCCTTTGGCAGCATAGATATATTGTTCTGGAATGGGTATGGGACCCAGAGCTCCTTGCACCGCACATAGGAGATACGTTGGTGGGTGTACCAGTCGTCCTCGTTGGGCAATGCTTCGTCAATGCAGTCGTCGAAATATTTGTAGTGGGAGAAAATGACGTGGCCGCCGACATCGTAGAGCTGGGCAAGTCAGCGCGTAGCTTGCAATTGAAGACTGGCAGACTCACAAATCCCTCCGGAGTAACATCTGTGGAAGCAAGACCACCGGGCGTTTCGTTGGAATCGATAATCATCCATGAAGGACCATCCTGTGAGGGTCAATTGTCGGTCTGGTATTAGCGGTGTGGGAGTAATGTACAATTTGATTGAGACGCTTTGCAGCACCGAGACCTGTTGGTCCAGCGCCAATGACAAGAACATCGACATTGCTATTAAAGATATTAGTAAAAAGCTGCTCTGCTGCTTGTTGGCTTTGCGCTGTCGCAGCTAGAGAACTCAACGTACATATCTGCCATCTTGAAGATACCGACCGTACTGTGATAGCGGGGTGAAATTGTTGGTTATCGCAAAGCTTGAGCAGCGGGACGGGATGTCTTGCAGAGACTGGCTACAGATATATGATCTGTGCAGACAATATGCGAGATAGTACAGTCGAAAGGAGGAGGGTTTGAGGAGGAAAGGGGGTTATATTCAGGGTCCAAGCAAAAAAGTATAGAATCGTTTGGTCGTGGTCTCTCAGTGGGTGGCCAAATCGAACGGCTGCATCTGACAGGGGACGAGGGTCAACCAGTCAACGACTAGACTGGGGCCCGGCTGAATCCCTGCCGCCCGCTATCGTCAATTTCGGAATGGCTTCACGTGTGTTGAGGGGCTTATCGATTGGTCCGTCGCACTCATCTCTCCTGAAACTCATTTCTGGGCCCTTGCATTGTTGCAGTGTAATTTTGGAGTGGCACATCACTTCACATCCATCAGGCATCTGTGCTTCTGGCAGAGACCAAAAGGAGGCGAAGCGACCTCGTGTTTTGTTACGAAGGCTTTTCATTATTTTTACGCGAATCTGGCCATGAAGGACTTCGTAAAGATGACCTTTATTTCTCGAAGTTGCAGTGGTGGCTTGAAGAACACATCGTATTGACAAGGCTGAAGATCGTGGCGTTCCTTTTCCTTTGGACTTCCAACGATATACCAAGTAATTTTCGGTCGCCTCGAAAGGGACTTTGCATCTTCGAGTCTTACAAGCTTGATGCTTGTTGCCGTCTCTTGCCATTGTCTGATCTTCATCACTAATCTTCATTGGCTTTTGGGTCTGAAGTCAAGAATAATATACCCCCACTACTGAGCAGCAAATGAGATTAGGTTCGACATGTGTGGTGGGGTGTGAGATTACGAAGCGGGACGTTTTCATCTCAGCCTCGTCATCTCATCCATCATCGACATGATGCAACAGTGGAATTTTTCGAGACCACTTGAATAGTGATGCAGCTTTCCTCTTCAACAGGTAGGGAGGATGCATCGTACCATCCGCCGCCGTACAACTGCTTTGCCGGCCGGAATCCGTATACTTGGCCACACAAGCAGTCCTCGAAGCCAGGTGTAATTGCATCGATGTTCAATCGAGTCCGTTGGTCAAGAGGACAGCAACATGGGGTTGCCAATGGTAGGTAGCTGCTCGAAATCCGCTTCCTTCACTGTTGCCGCAACATGGCAATGTAAACAAAGATCAAGTCCCTCTTGAGAGATCTCATATTTGTGAAAGTATCTCTCGACAGGTGTACTTCTAGAATTGCCCCCATTTGGCAAACACGGCTAGGAATAGATTAGTGCCACCTGTCTGTATCCGATCTGCCAGATCTTCAGTGCCGAGTGTCATGAATTCTGCAAATTTAGAAATGGCAGTCGAACATGAAACAGATCTGCGCATATCTGAGGCTTCCCGCCTGCGGCTTAGAGAAGCCATCTGTTGTTGACTCGACCTTCTTTGGAAGATGTCGAGCCGTCATCGTCTGCTTTATAAGCACGGTAGTGAATAGAGCAAGTAGTATACTGCTTCGGTCTGCGCAGCACTCTAAATCTAGGCCCTTGCGACAGGGCGGATTACGGTCAAGCAAGTAGAGATCCACCTTCATAAATGTACGAGGATAGGGGAGACTTTTGATATCTATTTCAGGGGTTAAACAAGGAAGCGAGGGCTCGTGGGCAGCGTCAAGGGTTCGAAGTGAGCCTCAGGCAAAAGCCGACTTACTAGCCCCATTCGTCAGCGCCCCGTGGGCTGGTCGCCCTTTGTACTCCTGGATCGCAACATTTTTCAACTCCCTTTATCCTCCCATCGCAACCCCCCTCCCTCCATCCTTTCGTCCTACAAAGAGGTCGCCGATACACACAACTGGTCCCAAGTTGTTTCCGGTCGCTACCTCCACTACTCGAATTGACACAAACCCCTGATCACCCTCGAGATCTCGTTTCTTATCGCCAAAAAGGGTTCTCCAATACCAACAGCCACAATGAGTGAAGAGAAGGTTCGCGTATCGGGCGAGGCCCCAAGGACAGCAGCTGCATCTATTCTACCCACGGTCAATCCAGATGCAGAGAAATCACAAGCGCCAGCATCAAGCGGCATCCATCCAGCAGTCTATGTCGCGTCAGTATTTCCGACGGCACGCCAAAACCTTTTGGAATACAGTAGCTAACACTCGGCTTTACAGAGTCTGGATCAGTTTGTCGTCCAGTGTCATTCTCTTCAACAAATGGATTTTATCTACCCTAGGATTCAGTATGTCGCAACCATACCAATGACCAGCAACTCATGCTAATACTGCTGCAGAGTACCCAATTCTCCTTACATCATGGCATCTGATCTTCGCAACCATCATGACCCAGATCATGGCTCGGACCACAACTCTTTTGGATGGTAGGAAAACGGTTAAGATGACTGGACGAGTATACCTCCGAGCTATCGTGCCCATTGGAGTATTCTTCAGTCTGAGCTTGATCTGCGGAAACTTGACATACCTGTACTTGAGTGTTTCGTTCATCCAAATGCTCAAGGTAGGTTTTTCCCAACCCATTTACGCCAAGTATATTCTAATAGGAGGCTATAGGCTTTCACACCAGTCGCTGTTCTTGTTGCTGGCTGGGTCCTTCAAATCCATCCAGTCGACCTCAAGAAGCTTGGAAACGTCTCGTTCATTGTCATCGGTGTCGCCTTGGCCTCTTTCGGAGAAATCGACTTCGTCCTGACCGGTTTCTTGTATCAAGTTGGAGGAATTGCGTTCGAGGCAGTCAGAATCTGCATGGTTGAAAGGCTGCTTAATGGAGCGGAGTTCAAGATGGATCCCCTTGTCTCTCTCTACTACTTTGCCCCAGTCTGCGGCATCATGAACTTCACAATTGCTCTCTTCTTGGAAGTCCCCCAAGTACAAATGACCGAGATCTACGCTGTTGGTCTCTGGACCTTCCTCGCCAACGCATGCTGCGCATTCTTCTTGAATATGTCTGTTGTGTTCTTGGTAAGCTTCCCTACTTTCGGAACCTTTGACTCATCTAACCACGTTCTACAGATCGGCAAGACCTCCGGTCTTGTCCTTACCCTCTGCGGTGTCCTCAAGGATATTCTCCTCGTCGCAGCATCCATGCTCATCTGGGGCACCAAGGTCTCCTCGCTACAAGCTTTCGGATACACCATCGCTCTCTGCGGCATGGTATACTACAAGTTGGGACAGAAGGAGTTGAAGCCATTCATTGCGGAAGGTACTCGCAGATGGGCGGAATTCGGAGCCAATAAGCCCATCCTCCGCAAACTAGTTATCTTCGGCCTTTTCATCACCACACTTTTCGTCCTTCTTGGTGGTCTTGCACCAACATACGCTCCCGAATACGACCCAAAGAGCTACCTTGCAGCAGCGAAGAACTCTCTCGGCAGCTCATGAATTTCTCCACAAGAACGCTGAATAGATGGAAGGAGTGCGTCCTCACAATCTCCAACGAGATCAGGCTTCGAGAAAATTATCCTTTGTAATCCATACGGTTGAAGAAGACATGTGGAGTCGATGGGGGGGGACAATGCCTCAGAAACCCAGACTCCGCTGCTTCTGGTACATAATTTGACTTTGTTTCTTCAACGTCCTGCCTTACTTGCTTCTTCCCCTCTTTCTCCTTTGTGCGTGTTTGAGTACTATGTTGAGACATCTGAGAGCGGGCATAGTATGCTACCGAGCGAGCGAGCAACTTCATATAGATACGGCTTAGGGAATCTCTTGTTTCACAAATGGTGTACGAGTATAGAATGGCGTTCTCTGAGGGCAGGGTAATTTGGGAACTTGCTTGATCGAGATTCATACTCAGAACTCTTCTGAAGGATAAACCCAGCTGGCTCCAAATAGTTAGAGCTGCGAGGTAGAAATATAAACCGATAAAGATAGTGCCGAGACATATGCATGTGTCGGATTGTTGTACTCGAGTCTTTTCCGGCTCCTGCTCTAGGTTCTTCCGCAAGCGGCAGTCATACACTCTTATGCGAACTCCCAGATAGTACCGAACCAGCGCTTAGCATTTGCTCAAATTCCCAGTACGACATACCACCAATAACTCAAGTCACCCGTAAGAAAATGACAGTATTCGCATTCTCATCCTCAAGCTCAGAATCACAACCCAGTCACTTAACAATGCTTTCTACTGTAGTCTCAATAGACAAGCTCAACGACCAATCAGTCATTTCAACCTCCTGACCTCTCTCCCAGGGCTAACAAGGGAATCTACAACAGAACGATACCACCAATACAGCTATTTGGATGGGAAGAATAGACGTACAGTTATGATCTATCTATCTATTTGCTCAAATCCTAGCGCCCTATCGTCCGGTCTGTTGAAGAGAGCGCGACGATTCCAGCCAGGTCTGTTTACAGTGGAGTGAGCAACTCGCTTAGCTCCTTTCTGTCATCCTCATCATTATCTCTCGACGCTATCCGTACAAAGCTCGGTATTGTTTCAACACTCCGGCTTGCAATTCGAGGCTAGAAGAACCCAGATGAGATGCTGGGTGGTAGATGGTTGAGGAGATTGTCATTGGGCATAAATTGAAGGGGTATGCTGAGCATGAAGCGCTCACTCGAGCTTGCATGCTATAGAATGATCTGATAGGATAGGATGAGTAATGCATTTGTAGGTAGGTATTGATCATGCGACACCACGAAGAGGAAACATAGACGAATGTAAGGACTTAATGAATGAGTATTAGAACACTTTTGAAATAACTAAGTAGACAGTGCAGACCCAGCCTTTGAAAGGGTTGCTACTTCTACATAACGATCCCACCCCAAAGAGCGCATTCAATGCAGCGCTGTGATAATTCCAATCCATGTCATACCCACTCAAACCAAATCCATTCTGATACCGTAAGACTGCCTCCTTGACTATCTCTTAGCCCCAAACCAGCAATGAAGCATGAGAGCGCCTGTCAACCCATCAAGAGAACTGCCAACCGGTCAACAACTCATTCGACTAACCAGCGCTTTTCTATCCCTCCCTTCAAGTGCGTGACATAATTCGACTATCTAGTTAACCATTCAAAATCATACTAATGTGGATTCAAGCAAGACAGAAGGAAGTGAAACCAAAATCAAATCAATACATGTCCCCAAAGCTAGTTGCAAAGTATATATCAAAACACCAATCCTGTCCTTTCTGCGCCAAGGGTTCTGGAGACCTTGCCGTGCTGTGCCATGCCGTACTGTGTCGTGTTGTCATTATTCGTCTATCTGTTCGTTCAATTCGTCGTTATCGTCAATCTTTTGTCATTCACCACCGTTCGTGATCGACGGCCGGAGCCCTCCGTCTCGTCCCCCGCGTTGCTGTGAAGCTTCCGTCCAACCCTCTTTCATCCGAAGCTCATCTCTGTTAGAAGCGACGTCAGTGAAGCACTTCGTCCGAAGATCAAGGGCACTAACCAGCATACACCGGTGCCTGCCACGCTTTCGCTTTAGGCTTCGGTTTCCCATTCTGAAGTCCACTGCCCAGACTTGCGCTCCCAGATCTGGACTTTCCCTCCGAGCTCCTCCCAGTGACACTTTTGTTCCCACTCGAAACGCTCATGATGTCGCCGTCTCTCGCTGATGTTCTCTCCCTCATCGGTGATACTGGCGATATTGGCGAACTGGGACCCGGTCCCCAAGCCACGCTTGAGACGACCGAGGGCGTCCTCTCGAGCCCATAGTTCACCACCCCTGTGCTGCCTCCAATGGTCAATACTGGATTAACGCTCGCACATGCTTCTGCAGCTGCTCTCTGAGAGGCAAGGCGCAGTTGATCGAAGCCGAAATTCCAGTCATTGTTCTCCTCTTCGCGTATCGTGCAGTGAATCCTCCCCCTCGATTCAGGCGATGGGCCGAGGCCACAGAATTCAATCAAGATACAGTATATCTTTTCCTGGACATCGTACGCGCTAGGTCGCTCGTCCGGAATTGGGTTCAACATCTTCTCTATAAGTGCCAAAATGTGGCTGACACTTCTGAATAACTTGTCCTCCTTCTTCTTTCCCTCTTTGGCGAGAATGCTCATCCAGCTTTCGACCTGGCGAGGGTTCTTGTGGAAGGAGGAATCTGGTAAGCCGCCGCCTCGTCCTGGCGTTTTGTTCTTGCTAGAACGATGGGAAGCGAAGTTGCGGGAGGTGCGCTTCATCAGGAAAGTCATGATTTCGAGGAAGATGGTGCCGAGTGAGAAGATGTCGGCTTTCTGAGGGTCGTGCTTACCAGCAGGATATATGCTTGGTGCAGAAGAGCCCGTTGAGGGTGTCGAGCCGGTACCAGAGGAGGAAGTATATATTGAGGAAGAGTCGTTGGAAGCCAGGAAATTCTGCTGAGCAGCCGAGAAGCCAAATGCATTCCCTGGAGTCGTTGCGCGTCTGGCTGTACCTGGACGGGAAACTGGACCACCTGAAACCTGACGCGGTGCTTGTTCTGGGGCTTGATAGTCGTATGTTTCCTTGTCGAAACCAGCTTTCTCTGTGCCAAATATACTAGAGTCGCTCAAGAAGATATGGTTGTCCGCGTCGAGGAGCACATTTGACGGCTTGATATTTTTATGGGCAAGACCTTTCTTGTGCAGGAAAGAGATTGCATCGGCTAGACAATGAATCCAATTGAGAACCAATATGCGCCGGTCTTGCTTCGCTAGTATCTTGATCGACTGAGGCGTCACATTCAAAAATGACTTGAGCGAGCTCTCGTTTACTGGCGTGAGAAGGAGATATCCAGAGTCTTGGTGGATGTACGAAGCCCATAGAGACGTGAGATGGTCATGCTCGACTGCTCTCATAGCCTCTACACCAGACAGGAACTCTTCCTGTGGCATACGCCCGGGAGTGGTCCCCAACGGTATCCGTCGTCGAATAAACGCATCGTCAGGTCTTCCCGGAAGATATACCTTATCGATGTTGCTCTGCGTTAGGCCGGCTACCGCCCCAACAGGACGTTTCTCAAGCTCGAGAGGCACTACCTCCTCCTCATCATAGTAGAGATTTTCCCCCTTCTGGATATTCCTCAAAAGATACAGGAACTGGCGATGGAAAAATTTCTTTTCGAGCTTCTCGTCTTTGTCATAAGTCAACTGGAGTCGCTCGACCTGGTCTAATGGCACAGGAAGATCATCGTCGTCCCAAGAATCATCGATAATTCCGAATATCTGATCTGGAACCCCGAGGTCTACCAATATCAGGAAGATCCGCTTCGCCTTCATCTCGATCCATTCCATATAGGTGTCATCAGTGAGACCATCTCCAAAACCTAAAGGCTCGTCTAAGCGGACTTGTTCATCCGGACGTAATTTTGACAACACATATTGTCGATTAACCGTCGAATCGATTCGTTCTTCGTCCCACCACATTGTAGCAGGTGTGTCGAATACAGTTCCATTTGGCTGTCGACTGGAACCAGCGCCGGCGAAGCTAGAATATATGTGGGAATTTGCACTGGCATGGTGCTGTCGATTTGCAGCCAAGGAGACCCGCCGATAGTCCATGATATGATAGAAGATCCTCACGTTCCCAATTCTCAGAAATGGCGAGAACCGGCTGTAACGATTGGCGGTTCAGAAGTTAGAGATAAGCGTCTGGAGCCGACTAAGAGGGTCTGAAGAGGGGTGTTGCGATGGCGTGGGATGTTATAATCATGGGGCGAAAGCCGCCGAGACAGCTCTCCCCTGTCAATAGGCGAGGGAAGCAGCAGTTAGTCGTCGATGCAGCAAATGTGCACGATACAAAAGAGTGCTGGAACGGGGATGAAGTCCTTAGAAGAAGCAATGACATGCGCAGTGCAGAGCTTCTACAAGGGTAGGCCTGGAGATCCTCGGACTCTGGGGCAGAGACACTGGATTGGGAAGGCTGGATTGGTCCCAGGTGTGGTGTGTACTTGTGTTGGTTGTTAGCAAAAGCAAACCGCGGGGCGGTTATCAACACCCCTGCAATCTTCACCACCAAGCGGCGCGCCGTGGGATGTTATCGCTGTCTTTTGACAGGAGAAGAGAAGATGGACGAGGCAATTATTATTTGCAGCAGCAGAAGGTTGCAATCGTGAATTCGTCATCTGTGGATCTCAGGTGGCAGAATCTCATTTCATCTCGACAAGAATCTACCAGAATTCTCGGGTGCAGAATCGTACATTGTCCAAGTCAGTGGCACGACATAGATCCGTTTGAGAGTAAGATATCACAACACAACAATGTCTTCGTGGTGCACTTATGTCTCAACAATCCAGTGGGTCGTGGGAAGAACGTGCTGATACAGACATGCCTCTTGTCATGCAACCCACTTTGGCGGGCAAATGAGTTGCCACGAGGCGTTCTTCGGCTAGCAACATGTGAAGGTGGGGAGCAGCAACAGAAGCATGAACCTCCGCTATTGCTTTTGTCGTACCCTAGACGCCTGATTGCATGCAGTATTTCTTGCGATTCGACAAATTTTCAGGATTTTCCACCTGTCAATCAATGACTTTGTAGTACTGAGCGGGATTGTGCAACAGGTAAAGCACGAATGAGGCTGCTTTTATCATGAAGTTCGTTTCATTGGACGAACTGCAGACCGCATGGTTTTGTCCAGGGTAAGTGATATACCAGAGAAGTGCAGCAGCGTAAAAAGGAAAAGGTGCCAGGGAATTTCAGTACTTCAAGCCGTCTCTCCCATGCAACATTTGCGGGAATATTACCTGCCGACTGCCAAATCAAGGCTTCGAAAGAGAAGAGCCCCGGTACTGTGGAATTTAGAGTTGAAGATGGGTCTTCCCCAAAGGGCAAAACTAGACCATATGTGAAGGATGACCGGACAGAAGTATGGCGACGGCATGGATGGCTTGATGAAGCCAATGCGAAGACGATCTGTCAGGCCCAGCAGCACGGGTCAGGAGCTTGACGGTTCGGTTCATTCCGACTCGAAGGGACAGATGAGCTGTGGCGAGGTGGTACCAAACAACGCTGTTTCCTTTATTGGTGTCACCTCTGTGTGGGATACATCCAGCTGTTCAAGGGCCTGATGACATACGGTGAAGCAGCCCAGACAATATTCCAGAAACAGGAGCTCGAGAAGGGTCAAATTCCATCCAGCAGGCACGAACTGGAAGCAGCCGCGAACATGTTCTCCCAGAAATGATGCTCTTCCCAGGTCAGATGAAAACCTCATGTTCAGAGCAGTCGGGTGACTTCATTCGCCCAAGCAAAGGGGCTCTTGTCCGATGCATAACAGCATGCAATGTACCGTTGCCAAGGAGTCAAAGCTTGCTGGGAGCTCTAGCAGGCGGTGTGCTCTGGACAGAAGTAGGCCTGTGTACCTGCAGAAAGCCCCACCGGTGACATGTCGTGAGGCGACCTCATGTTGTGTATATCGTCGTGACGTTGTGGGTGAGAACTGACAAGCTAGAGCAGGGAAATATGTCGTCCTGTGAGCTGAAGGCCAAAGGGTGACGGCGCGAGACATTGATCATCGCCCAGATATACCGCGGGCAATTTGGTGATCATCTTTGGGGGAGATTGCCAAAGATTCCATGGCAAATTCGTCACTTTGTGCACTTTTGTGATGGGGGTTGAAACTTGATGAAGTGCCGCAAGCGCGAGTCTCGCGACGATCGCCAAGGACAGCAGCTCAGCGAGTCACGTGATAAACACAGTAAGTCTGACCCATCAGATCAAGGGCTCAATTCAAGCTTCGTCCGCTTGGTGCTTCTCGCCCAGTTTCTCTCCACCCGTTCCGATTCCACAGCCACAACAACAGGCGGGAGTCCTGCATCGTGGATCATCACTTTTGGTACAACTGCTACCTGCACCTAAAGCACGCCCTGACAACGTTGCATTCGGCCTTTGCGCGTCAGTAAAGGATATCGAGAATCACATATCGACCCTTGTTCACATAAGTCAGGTACCCAAGCTGTTGGGGGCCAAATGTCTGCTCGCCCGAAGTATCGAAGCGTGAAACCAGTTTCAGCTCTTCCTGTCCGTTTCTCCTTTCGAATTATCGTCGACTCCTTTTTCCATTTCCGCTCGATCCTCTAATTCTGCTGCTGTTGCTGCCTTTTGCCCCTCATCTCAGCAGAATTGCGCACTGTTCTTGACTGGTATCACGATGAAGAATCTGCAATGTAGGCTGCCTTTCAAACACGCTCCTGTCTAACCCCGCCTGGAGATGCCTCCGCTCTTGACCTCGCCTGTTGGACCACCAATGACTCTCTCACATCAGTGGACAAACAGCTCGAGTACCGCGCCATGCTGGTATTTCAACGCGTGCTGCGGTTCTATGACAGCTTCCTGCTCCTGTCAGCTCTTACGGCCGGTATGCAGATTCACGGCCTTAGCTTTCCCCTCAACTTTTCTCTGGCGCTGAAATCTACCAACATACTTTCAATTCCAGTCAAACATCACACTCAAGCTCATTTCTATTTGCAGGACTCTCAATTGGCGCGTTGACATTTGAGGAATTCCACTCCTCTACCAACACTCTCGACAAGGCTGCAGAAGGCTTCTTCACCTCCTCGACATGCTCCGCAGTCGTGGCCGTCATGCTTGCAGTCATGCTCTCTTTCCGATTTGAAGGTCATGTATCAGCGACAAGGCTCGACTTCATAATCGCCTGGACCCCTCTGGTACTCTTAGACTGGAGTATTGTAGGCGTTCTACTTGGAATGTCAACATGGTACTGGCAAAAGAATGATGGATGGCGCGGCGGACTGATGGTCGGGAGTGTGGTTTTCCTGCTCTGCCTCAGTATCTGGGTCGCCGTCATGATGTGGCAGAAGATGAATAGTAAAGGAGGGCTAGGGGAGGAAGAGAGCAAGGCTTTCAAGGAAGTGAAGCAGCGGATGGAGGAATCAAGATGAGCAAATACAATGCTCCATCATGTCGTCAGACGGTTGTCACACATCAGATATGTACGCTCCAGTGAGGCACAGCAAGATCATGACTATTATTATGATTAAGAATCCGGGGATCCGACGATCTCTCGAATCAAACACCTCCACGCGCGCGGCAGGGTCGGAGGCTCGGATTCAGCCTGCCAACCGTGTCGCCTGTCATGAGCAGGACCAATACTCGAGTACACTCAGCATGGCAGCCTTCCCGCAACAACAACAACAACAATAACAACGTTCTCGCACAAGCCCTCATAAGCAGAGCGCATCTTCCTAACACCAATGAAGCAAGTCCATCCGGCCACAAGAAAATAGGTATCTTTATTGCAAACATAGGAATAGTGAAGAAAGTCTTCCAAACGCCAATGCTAATGGCGGAGCTCCCGTGGGCAGCTGCCATGCCAGATGGATTCCAATCTGTCCTCCGCAGTCTCAACCATCAATCATCGGCACTCGTCGCGAGGCCGTCCAATCCTCTTTTCCTGCCCTTCGGCATGCATCCACCCGCCAACTCCAACTCCAACTCCAGCCCAATCCGAACCCAGCCCTCAACGCCAGTACTAGAACTCAACCCAAATCAAACTGCATGAGATCAAGTCAATGCAAATTCGTCGCCTCAATCTGAGCATTGAGCTCCTCGTTCAAAAGATCAAGACAAAACCTCGAAGCTGCAATTTCGTTAGCAAGACTTCCACAACAGAACTTTTATCAAGTGTCAAAAACTTACGAATAGGCACATCCTCAATCCTCCATCCCTTTTCCAATGCCTCAACCGCAGCCTCTAACCTTGCCGAGTTATAGCAATGGTACTCTCTCTGCAACGCCAACATCCTCGACCAACACTCCGCATCCGACTCTCCTTTCTGCGGGACGAAAGCTGGAGCTACAGTCGTTCCCTCTAGATGTGAATTTGAATGAGTGTTTGCGTGTGAGGTTGTGTTTTCGGGCGAGGCGAATGGAGAGACGGGGAGGCCTAGACCGGGGAGCGATGGAGGTGGTGGGCTTCGTCGTGAAGAGCTGTTGGTGCGTGATGAAAGGGTGCGGCGGTGGTGGATTGTTGGTGGGGGACTTGGTGATGGGGAGGGCGAGATTGAGTAGGTGCTGCTGTTGGAGTGGTAGCGGGGTTGGATGGTGGAATTGCAGGGTCGGTTTCTGGTGAAGGAAGGCATGTTGTTGATAGTCGTATTCTTATTTGGTAGGTTGGTAAATATATCTAGACTCCACGTGATAATGTGAAGTTGAATATTTGATGTCCTGGTTTTATGGACCCTCTCAAGCAAAAATTGGATCCAAATCCTTTACCGACAACGGCAGGTACGTGAAGTATAAGTACTGCAGAAGCAAGGCAGAGCTTGAAGTAATATCGTCACCGACTTCGGGTTTTGCACGGTAGTAGTAGTGTTGTAGGTCTGTCGATCACTTCCTTGCAGACGCTGGGTGGAGCCGAAAGCTTTTAAGTACCGTACGCTACTCCAACTAGCGGAAGTAAACAGACGTCGCTTGGCGGTCTGATCTGAGAGTGATGCGTGCGATGCGCTGGTTAGTGTTGCGACGGTGAGGTGATGTGATAAGCAAGCAATATCCAGCAAGCAAGCTAGCTAAGTAGAGTAGCCAACCGTCAGTCAACCCGTCAGGAAAGCAAGAAAGCAGAATTCGGGCAATGACTCAGTGGTGCGATGACAAGAGAAAATGAAAAATGGGAAAGACCCGGTTCTTTATAAGGGTTTCAATCTCACGGACTGACAGATGAATGCTGCAGCGCACAGGGCAGTGAGTGAGCACACGCACACATACGCAGGCAGGGTCCATGGTTTCCCCCGGTGTTGCCGGTTCGTGGTTTTGTTTGGTTGATTTTGATACTGGCTGGGATCTTAAGAGAGGCATGTGCTGACAAGCCTGGCATGACTGACTGATGCCGACACCGACCAGACCAGACCACAGCCTCAACCACTTTACCTTACTGTCTCGAATAAAATGGCATCATGCTCGTCCGATGGCTGTAATGGTCCAGAATTGAGACTCTACCCTGCCCTGCCTTACCATACATGGATGCATACTAAACGCAGATTGTGGATAATCTTGGTGGGTGCGGATGTGGAAGTCGTAAAAGCGTCTGACACGGCAACCAACCAACCAAGCCTTTCATATCGGGAAAGTCGTCGTCCCCCTCCTTCTTGGCTCAGGCTGGTGATGTGATCGAGCTTCTTTCGCTGCACAAGCACATCACATCCACATCCGCAACATTCCCAGACCAGGACCCCTGCCTCCGGCTGCCGAATGCCACGGCAATTGCCTGCTAGACCGGTATCTGATAGGTTGTCCTGTTGACAAGGCGGTGGACACATGATGCTTGAGTAAGAACTGATGTTTATTTGTTGATATCGTACCCACTCTCGTACAAACATCAATCAATCATCTGGAAACATCGCGGGATGTCCAAAAAGTTCTTGGGAAGCAGTCTTGTCTCAAAAATAAAAGGTAGAGATGTATGATAGAAGATAAGAAAGATAAGCTTCTGGCGAATGACTACTCTGTTGAGACAGTTGTCTCGGCTCGTGGACTTATGCATCCTCGTAGACACTTGGAACTAGGAGTACACTTTTTCTGAAGTACTTTTCTTAATTGCCTGCTGTCAAGGTGATTTCACAGTCCTTGATATAAAGGCTAATAATTGGTGAAAGCCCCTTCCATCTGCCCTGCCTGTCTGTTATCAGGCTCCTGTGCATCAGCATACCCGACAGCCGACTTGACATGACAGACAGAACAGCCCTGAAGACTCCATCATATAGACTACCGAGTGCGCCTACACTCCCTAGCGATCCGTGCACCCATCAAACAAGCGGAGTGACAAGTGGGAAGTGGGAATTGTCAAGCAAGATATTTTTTATTTTTCGCTCGTTGTGGATACTCTCTTCTGTTTTTCTTCCCTTCTTGATTTCTTTAGATTAAGTTTTTCACGCCTTGTGGATTCATTGGGCATCATTGCTAGACAGAGTGCTGCTTGATAGGAGAGGAAAGGTCAGACGGTGTGCACTGTAACTGTGCAAGTCAGAGGCGAAGCTTGGTGGGGACAGGACGACTGATTTTGAGTTTTGAGGTTGTTGAATGTGGATGTGATCTGCTACAGGGGTGGTCTAGAAACTCTAGCGAGATCGGAGGTCGGCATCTCGTCTTTCTGCTTTTTATTGGTGGTTTGTTGCGCTTTGCTTTCTTACTACATATTTCAGGTAGACTTTCCTTTAGTCTTGTACGGAGGTGTGACCGAGACTGAGACGTTGAATGGCGCACTTTGAGCACGAGGACTGGATGAGGGAGTGGGGGTCCTTGATTCTGTTTTTTGCTTTGGCTTTCCTATGCTACATACCTGGAGAGGTAGGTGGGCATGTGAGGTTGGTGATCGACCTGGCAGGCCCAAAGAAGAGGGTGTGCAAGTCTGGGAGTCCGTATTAGGTATTCCGTATGTGGTAGAGCGTCAACGTACCGAAAAATGGCAATCTTGAATGTACCTAGGTAGAAACGGTACATGAGCTGTCTAGATTGGGTAGGTGACGCTTGAGAAAAATATATGAAGGAAGTTTTAGGAAGGTAATGCAATGCCCGGGGAACGAGAGTAATTCTGGGGAACAATATGCAGAGAGCCAATACTGCTGTGCTACGAACGATATATTAACTCACTCTTACTTGCCTATTCGAGTAAATTTTACTGCAGGCTTACTGCTTCCTTCGGCCGAAAGCTAAGAATAACTTCGAGCTCGTACTAGTGATACTGCAGAATGGTGACGAGCAATGAGAAGGCCTCTCTCTCTCTCTCTGCTTACCTTGGCCGAGAGGAGGCAATCAACAAAACCCGCTCGAGACATCTGACACTAGACTAGACACCAACCATTAAGGGCAAGAATACCTCACATCAGAAGCATCACATCGATAGTCCTGCCTGAGCACAAGGCCAAGCCGAGGCATAGTTTATAGCACAGCCATGCTCTTGCCCCATCGCTTGACTAGAGGACCAAAAGCCCCCAAAAGTCAAATGGTGAATCGCGCTCTCGCGTCCGTTATTTTGAGCCGACGCAGGATCCGGGTCGGTGTTGGTATCCGCCGCCGAAGTATGTATAAGACTCGGACGGAGGAATTATTGACCCAGCGGCTTGGATTCCGGTACCTCGTTGGTCGGTTGTCGGTTTTCGGCTGAGTAGATGTGGTGTGAGCATCAGCGTGAGCCGCGGTCAGCCCTATAGGATGATGGATGATGACCTTCAACATCCGGTTCTGGGTATGTGATAGAGTTGCGAGTATGAGGCAGGGCTAGTGACTGGTGTTGGTTGTCGTATAAGTGTGCAGTCGGGTTTGCCTGTTCATGGGTCAGGTCCCAGCCAGCTTCTCGGAGGCGAGAAGAGCTAAGCAGTCGAGCTGCCATCAATGGCGATATGAGGATCTAGTTACCGAAATCCCCGAACGAAGAATCTTAGCCCTTTACTACCTGGGATATTTTTTCCTCTCTGCTGTGTACTGAACTCATGGTTCCTAATCCAGTTCTCCTGAACGCCGTCCTCTTTGTCCATCTCTGATATCTCTGCGTCTGTGTGCCTTCGTGTCGTTGGATCCGACCAGAAGAGTCCGATTGAGTGCGCCATGGTTTGGAATATGTCGTAAACTTGAAAGGGTGGTGCCTGCGGACGGTAAATCATTTCAATCTTGAAGGGAAGCTGCTCTCAGACTCGCATAGTAGTCCTAGGTAGTCGATAATTGTTGGCCTCGAATCTGTGCAGAGAGTAATTTATACGAAATTAGGGGGAAAACTGTAGAACGTGAATTAAGACGCAGTACATTGATATCGTGGCCTCAAGATGCGATGAGTCTCCTCTCAATGCGCACCACGTCACTCACAACTGTGTCCCATGGCTCGAGTCAAGCTCGGGAAGAACATGAAACTCGGTGGTCTGAAGGCTAGTAGACCAGAGTCATGGAGTTAAACTGTTTGAGATATGCTGAGGAGAACCGTTATTGCTGCTCGAAAAGTAATGGGGAGAAGTAAAGGAAATGTCGGTCTGCATTGTAGCGCAGTTCTCCCGCAGGACCCTAAGAGCTGTGTCATGCCACTTCTCTCTTGAAGATTACTTCCCTTGCCTTTTGGACGCCGAAGATTTATTTTTAGCTGTCCGAGATCATGATTCCTATCGAGTGGTAGCTTGATTGAAATTGGATATTGACTTAGGAAAAGGCGTTATATGTACAGTGGCTCGCTTCCAGCGCACGCTCGTTCACTTCTTCTCTTTCTTGTCGTCCTTCTTGCTATCCTTCTTCTCGTCGCTCTTCTCATTATCTTCTCTTTCGTCAGATTCGTCATCATCCTTCTCTTTATCTGCATCTTCGCTGTCCTCTCCTTCTTCTTCCTCCTCGTCGTCAGCAGCAGCAAGAGCTTGTCGCCTCTCCTTCTCCTCCCGCTCAAGTGCAACCCATTGCGCGTCTTTATCGCCCTTAATGTAGTCCACTGGGCTCTTGAGAGTGTGGTCTGCTGTTACAATCTTGCCTCTCCCAACCAAGCTTATGACAATAGATGCACCGACGAAGAAGGTCAAGACGAATCGGTAGATGGAGTACCAAGGAGGGAACCATCCTCGAGCAGTCGCACGAGCATCTGCGAAGTACAGGAAGTTGAAAGCAAAAAATTGGGTAATGAGGGCGTACTCGACAGGCATGAAGATCGTCGGCCATGCTACTGCTGGTGCGATGACTCCGTACATGTAGCGACGGTAAGAGTGGTAGCCTCCATATCCGGAATATTCCATTCCCCAGTGGATAGCTCCAAGGAAGGAGATAATCTAGCACTTCATGAGTAAAAACCAACAAATAACGAGGTAATAATACTTACTACAGCTCCGAATCCAATTTGGATTGGAGTAACTAGGTCAAGAAGTTGATGTGCAGTCTCCGGGCTGAACAAATAGCCCGATCCAGTATTGTGGGCATGGTTGATATCGAATGCCAGGAAAACGGTCGACATGGAAGTTGCGGCATATGGAAGAATACCAGCTGCACCGATATACAAAGATTCCTTGGGGACTTCTGACAGCGAGAATGTTTCTTTGATGGTTTCGAGGTCTGCCTTCAACCCAGCGGTCATCTCCCCACCCGACTCATCCTTAGGAGCTTGACCTTGCTCGAAAACATGCCGAACTGACGACTCGCCAGATACTCCGTCTGGATCAGGCTTGATTATCGTCTCTGCAATCTTCTTCTCAGCCTTGGAATCAATGTGGTCGAGAGGAGGTGTAGATTTTGTAGCGTAAAATACAGTCGCAGTTGGTGGGCGAGAGAGGGCGGCAAGGACTTGGGGACGTTTGTGGCTCAATTGGCGGAGGGCAGGAGTATTTCGGAATTGAGATGAAGCTGCACTGTAGCTAGATCTTGCCGTAGGAGCTTTGTTCAAGCTTCTCAGCAATGATCTCGCGGCTGGTGTTCGAAACATGGTGACCGGTTGGTAGCTGAAGCTCTGGGCGGAAGCTTCCCCGCAATCTGGTTGATGCGCTTGATAAGAAAGTCAATTGACGACGCGCAGAGCTACAGAGTTGAAGGGAAGGCCGGATGCAATACGAGTGTGACTGTAGAAGTGAGGGTATTCGGACAGAGCGGAGCAGAAAAAAGTTTGAAAAGTTGGGTTCTCTCTTCTCGTGGAACTGCTCTCCTCTCTAGCCCAGCCAGCCCTTGCCCGAAATAGTTGGAGCTCGCGTCTCCTCTCACAGTACAGTAAAGCCGATGACGTGGTGATCAACAGCAACCCAAAATTACGCGAAGGAGCGCAAGGAGATCAGAGCCAAGGAATGAGTGGGAGACCGACTGGCGCGACTCGAGAGAAAGATTGATTGTAGGCAGAAGGATCTGCGACGTCTCCTTAAATCCTAACAATTGTACAACAGCTCGAGACATTTACATCTGTTCATCAAACAATACTTGCGACCTCTGCATCAAACCCCAAAGCTGCGGTTCGTTTTCCCTATTTCGAAGCTTGTTTTCTTGCGGGGAACTTACGATTTGGTACAGCAAAGCAGAGTGGGTTGGCCCTTCTCTCTCACAACGCGTCAACGACTTCACGATACCCCTTTCGCCTTCGAGGAACAATAAATCAAAGAATAACGACTGCGATGACCTGAATACACACTCTGCGATCACCCATAGATATTGTTGCGCCTTCGCAGATGCTGATGACGACGCCTCGGCACATCTTCTAATTCGAGCACCCCGCCTGGGTAACGGCAAACTGCATTCGAGATGTTGGAAGGGCTTGTTGCCTCGTTGCTTAACCGCTTCTTGGGCATGTACATTAGGAACTTCGACCCAAAACAACTAAATGTGGGAATCTGGTCCGGAGATGTCAAATTGCGGGATCTCGAATTGCGGAGGGAGGCCTTGGACCAACTGAAGCTTCCGATTAATGTGGTGGAAGGCCATTTGGGACAACTTACACTGAAGATTCCGTGGTCTAATCTGCGGGGACAACCAGTGCAAGTCTACATTGAGGATGTGTTTGTGCTGGCAGCTCCCAAGGAGGATGCAGAATGGGATGAGGAGGAAGAAGAACGGAGGAGGCAGGCGGTCAAAATTGAGAAGCTAGACAGTGCTGAGATGCTGAAGGATCGCAACCAAGAGGGCATGAGTCGGGAGGAGCAACAAAAGAGCCAGAGCTTCACGGACAGCTTGGTAACCAAAATTGTGGACAATCTCCAAATTACCGTTAAGAACATTCATGTCAGATACGAAGACTCCATATCAGCACCAGGCCACCCATTCGCCCTCGGTCTTACCCTGCAAGAATTCAGTGCTATCAGTACAGACGGGAAATGGAAGCCCACCTACATTCAGGATACAGTCGGACCTACACACAAGCTTGCTACATTGGGTGCTTTGGCTGTATACTGGAATACTGATACTCCTCTACTGGGAACTGGCCGAGAGGCCGAGGTTCCTGGAGCTGCCGTCGTCCCTCACGATGAAATGCTTGAAAAGTTCAGAGAAATGATTGTTAAGGGAGAGCACCCAGATACTGGGTCTCATCAATTCATTCTTAAGCCAGTCAGCGGTCAAGCCAAAATCGAGATGGACAAATCCGGCAAAACCGATCGTCCACATATAAAGGCTGGACTAGTATTCGATGAGATTGGCCTAGTTTTGGATGACGACCAATACCGAGATGCTTTGATGATGGTGGATCTGTTTCACTACTTCATTCGCCATCAAGAATACAAGAAGTTACAGCCCAAGGGTGTCACGCCAAAAGAGGATCCTAGAGCTTGGCTCAAATTCGCTGGTAACGCGATCCTCAGTAAGATTCATGATCGCAATCGGCGCTGGTCTTGGGCATTCTTCAAGGAGAGAAGAGACGACAGAATTCGGTACATTGAACTCTTCAAGAAGAAGAAGAAAGCAGAGGCTCCATTACCCGCGGAGGAAGCTACGGAGCTAGAGAAACTAGAGTGGAAGCTGAACTATGAAGATATGCGCTTCTGGAGATCTCTGGCCAGGAACCAGCTGAAAAAGGAGAACATCGGTGTTAAGAAGACTCAGACAGCGAAGAAAAGCCAAGGATGGGTTGCTTGGGCATGGGGTTCTAAACCTCAGGAGGAGGAGGAAGATCCTGAGACAACCATGTCTGAGGAGCAGCGCAAAGAGTTGTACGATGCTATCGACTGGGACGAGAAGACTGCCCTGGCAGAGAGTGTTGATCTGCCAAAGGATTCGGTCAAGATGCAGATCGATGCCTCTCTGAACACCGGTAGTTTTACGCTGAAGCGTGATCCACACGACAACGTCGTCGAAGTCCTGAGCTTGTACTTCGACGGTTTTCGTGCAAAATTTCTCCAGAGACCAGAATCTTTTCTGGCCGATGTTAGTCTCAATGGGCTGAGAGTTAACGACGGAACCACGCCTGACAGTCTCTTCACTCAAATTGTCCGTGTCAAGGATGCACCCGATACCCCAACCAAGAAAATCGAAACCGATAGCGAAGATGTTTCGGAAGCCTCAGTCGACCCCTTCTTCCAATTCCAATTTGAGAAGAATCCATTGGACGGTGCCAGTGATCTCGCCCTCACTGGTAAATTGAAGCCGCTCGAAATCATCTGGAATCCCCACTTCCTCGTTGGCATCATTCAATTTTTCAAGCCACCTGAGCGACATATGGAATCCATTGGAGCGCTCATGGAAAGTGCCGGTGCGACTGTTGAAAGCTTACGGCAACAGACCAGAGCCGGTCTTGAATTTGCTCTAGAAGAGCACAAGACTTTGAACGCCAAGCTTGACCTTCAAGCACCTCTCATAATCGTTCCGGAGAGCATAACTACAAGAGATACAATGTGCTTGATTTTGGATGCTGGTCATATCAGCGTCAACAGTCAGCTCGTGGACAAAGATACCTTGAAAGACGTGCAGGCAAAACAGAGACAATCATACACCGACGAAGATTTCAAACGGCTCGAGTCCTTGATGTACGACAAATTCCAAGTGAAGCTTTCGTCTACTCAAGTCTTGATTGGACCCTCGATCGAGGAGACAAAAGCTCAGCTCGACAATAGAGATGATTCGAAATCGATGCATATCGTTGAACAGATCAACATTGATTTCATGGTAGAAACCTCAATCATACCAAAAGCTCCCAACTTGACGAAAGTACGAATCTCCGGAAACCTTCCTGTGCTACATGTTGCCGTTTCAGACAAGAAGTACAAGAGTCTGATGCGGATCATCGACGTTGCCATTCCGAATCTTGATGATGACGAGCTACCGGCTCAAACTGCCATCACGGAGACAGGCACCGATGCGAAGCGGCCTCGCGCTCAAAGCACCGTTTCCAAATCAGATAAAGCGAGGAAACGGAAATCGACCGCTTCCTTCCAATTTTCCACGCAAGAAGCTGTCATCATTCAAGAAGACGCAGACTCCGACGATGAAGTCGAGTTTCAAGATGCTGAGAATGGCAACACAACGGAGAATCTCAAGGTCCAACAGCGTAATTTCGAGCTAAAGTTCGAAGTCGAGCGCCTTCAGGGTTCATTATTCAGAAGCGACCCGGAAGGCAAGAAACCGGACCAACTTCTAGTTGAGTTAGTTGCTGAGAACTTCAGACTCAATCTGTGTGTGCGACCATTCGACCTGATTATTGACACGTCGCTGGAGTCTTTGGTGGTTGATGACTATGTCGAGAATCCATCTGCGGAGTTCAAATCAATAGTATCCTCTGGAGATACCGATTCTAAGGATCACAAGGACCTTGTCTATGTCAAGATCATCAAGGTCAAGCCTCAATCACCAGAGTTCATGCCTAAATACGAAGGGGTGGAGACAAACATCGACGTCGCTATTTCCACGATCAACCTAGTCGTCACTCGCAAGACTCTCCTAACATTGCTTGATTTCATTCTCATCACTTTCGCAAATAATGATGCACAGCCTGCCGATGCTTCGCCAAAGGAGATCATGGATAGCGAAAATGAGGAAGATGCGGTAGTGGCCTCTCCCGCACCAAAGACAGACACGGGCTCCATTCGTATCAAGGTAGACTTGAAGAGTATACGTCTCATCTTGAACAATGACGGCATCCGTCTTGCTACTCTTTCGCTTAATGCTGCGGATGTTGGCATTTTCGTCATGGGCAAGACCTTACGAATTGCTGCTAAGCTTGGAGATCTTTCACTCTTGGACGATATCAACCAGGGTGCTTCTTCTGACTCGAACTTACGAAAATTGATCACGATCCAGGGTGACGACCTTGCAGACTTCCGCTATGAGACTTTCGACCCTGATAGCGGCGATGCTTATCCTGGCTACGATTCCTCAATCTATCTCCGTGCAGGATCCATCAAGCTGAATTTCTTGGAAGAACCATTCCGAAAGATTATCGATTTTTTGGTCAAGTTTGGCAAGATGCAAGCTATCTTTAATGCTGCCCGACAAGCTGCTGCAAATCAGGCTTCTCAGATCCAGCAGAACGCCAACCGCATGAAGTTCGACATCAACATCAAGACTCCCATCGTTGTTTTCCCTCGGGTCATGATGGCTGGACAGCCGAGGAGAGACCTTCTCACAGCTTATCTTGGAGAAATCTATGCCGAGAACAAGTTTGTGCCTATCGATGATTCCGAGGATGCAATTATCGCGATGAAGTTGTCAGCGGGTATCAGAAACATTCGACTTACATCTGATTTCCACTTTTCGGACGATCGAGCAGAGGAGCTGGAGCTCATCGATAAAGTCGATCTCGGCTTCCAAATCACCTACGCTGAACATGTGGAGGGCGTCAAGCGACCAGACACGGAGATAGAAGGCAACATGACCGATTTCAATCTCCGCATCACTCAAACCCAGCTCAAGTTCCTGCTGGAGTTGGCCAAGTCGGTTCCTGCTGCATTTGCAGTTGACGCAGACGAAAATGAGCAGCAAGCAATGGACGATGTACCAAAAGCAACCCTAAAGAAGGCAAAGACAATCGAAGCCAAGATGGATTCTTCTACTAATGAAGTCCATGGAGACAATCAATTGGTTGACCTTGGGCCAGAGCTCGGTGTGGACTCTAAGAGCTGGACGAAGCTTGATCTTGCGTTCCATGTGCACACCATTGGTTTGGAACTGATTTTGGCAAAAGAGGATGAGCCTGTAGGAGATCTGGAAGCCTCTAGCCTTTCAAAATTCTCTCTCGACGATACGAAAGTGAAGCTGCGGATGATGACCGATGGATCTCTAGAATCCGAATTGTTGATCCAGTCATTCACAATTCAGGATAGTAGAACAAAATCGACAAACAAATTCCGCAGGATCATGACATCTTCAAACAAGGATGTTCAGCAGTTCATGGCGAGTGTTACTATCTCAGGCGGAAAGGAGCGTAATCTCATCGCTATTGTGGCCATCGATAGCCCTAGAGTAATCTTTGCGTTGGATTATCTCTTCGCGATCCAAGCTTTTGTTGCGGGTGGTCTAGCGGTCGAAGAGCCATTGATTCCAGACGACGAAAGCCTGCTTGAATCTCAGGATGACTCAGACAACGACTCGGTCGCCCCCACTACTGGTTCAAGACCTTTGCCTAGTCGTGCGAAGTCTTCCAGATCTGTAGCAAAGAGCCCTTCGCCAGCTTCATCTCAGGCCGAGGAGTCTCCAATGACTATTGCTTTCAGAGTCAATGTCGTGGATGCTCAGATCATTTTGATCGCCAATCCACTCAGCTCCAGCTCAGAGGCTATTGTTCTTGGGACGAAGCAGATTCTGATGTCTCAGCAACATGCTCTTACCCTACAAGTCTCCAAAATGGGCATGTTCTTATGTCGGATGGATCGTTTCGAAGATTCTCGTCTGCGAATTCTAGATGACTTTTCTCTCCAGATGTCCATGGACAGTTCTAAGGAGAATTTATCTAGCATTCATATCGACGTAGAGCCACTAGTCTTACGTCTGTCTCTTCGAGATATCCTACTGGCTCTGCAGATTGTCAGCAAAGCATCCGAGCTATCTGGACAGGACGTTGACGATGAACCCAAGCCCTCCACTTCAGATGAAAAGTCGAAGCATCTGAAAGGTTCCGACAACAGAACTCTGAAGCGCCGAACAGCCAGTGGAAAGGGTGCATCAACCATGGCAAAGAAGACCAAAGCTGGCACTGTTGCACCTTCAAAGCAGAATGAGCAGGCTGGCGTTACCCGTTTGATACAGAAACATGAGGAGCTCAGCGCGACACTTGATGGAATGAGGGTTATCTTAATTGGCGACCTCCATGAACTGCCAATCTTGGATCTCAGTATCAAGGGTTTTACAACCACTGCGGCTGACTGGACGAGCAATTTGTCCGCGGAGACCAGCATTGACATGTTCATCAACATTTACAACTTCTCCAAATCAGCCTGGGAGCCTCTGATAGAGCCTTGGCAGCTAGGGCTTCAAGTTTCGAAGGAAGCGAACTCTAACCGTATGGCTATCGATCTGTCCTCTCAGAAAGCCCTAGAGCTCACGGTCACCTCGGCAACCATTGCACTTGCCTCGAAATCAGCCCAATTCTTGACGCAGGAGGAAGATGTGCTTTCCAAACCCCGTGGAGCTGAGGCACCCTACAGAATTCGGAACTACACAGGTTTCGATATCAATGTATGGGCAGATATTCCAGATGATGATAATCCCATGGCAGCCAAGCTAGAGGATGGCGAAGAAGGGCCATGGCGATTCGAAGACTGGGAAAAGATGCGTGAGAATCTCTCACCTGAAAACAACACTGGCATAGTTGGTGTCAGACTCGAAGGAAGTGGCTTTGACAGCGTCAACAAGATTGCTGTCAATCGTGAGGGCGAGTACTTGTATAGCCTCCGGCCTCGCAAGGATCAAATCCTCCATCGTCTTCTTGTGGAGATCACACTGGGTGCCGACAATGTCAAGTACATTACTTTCCGCTCTCCTCTCCTAGTTGAGAACAAGACTCAAATACCAGTCGAACTGGGCGTATTTGATGCTCAAGAAGGTCACTTATTGAAGATTGAGAAGATTGCGCCTGGAGAAAGTCGCCCTGCTCCTGTTGGTGCGGCATTCCTGAAGTCCCTCCTTGTTAGACCAGATCAAGGATTCGGGTACTCCTGGTCTACTGAATCATTATGGTGGAAAGACCTTCTCAAGCGGCCTACGAGGACGATGACTTGCAGGGGGGAGCAGGACAAGAGCACTCCACCTTTCTATTTCCAGATGCATGCAACTTTTGATAAGGCAAACCCTCTCACGAGGTAAGTGGCTTGAACCTATTGAGAATTTTTTGATTTACTGACATGCTTGTAGCATCTACCCTTACATGCGGATACGGCTCTCTGCCCCTGTCGAGCTGGAAAACCTGCTACCCTACGACTTCAAGTATCGAATCTACGACAAGAATACGAAGAAAGATTGGACAAATTTCCTCCGTAAAGGTGGCCTCAGTCCTGTCCATGTGGTCGAGCTTTCGCATCTTCTACTTTTGAGTGTTGACATGCAAGATACGGTGTTCAAGTCGAGCGAGTTCGCCATTATCAACTCGAACAATCAGGAAGATTTCAGAAGAGAATCAACACTTGTCTGTAAAGATAACGACAATCTGACATTGAACCTTCGACTCCATTATTTCAAGATTCCCGATAGTGGTGGCGCTTTCCGAGTCACTGTCTTCAGTCCTTATGTGATCTTGAATAAGACAAGATTGGACATCAACGTCAAGGCAAAGTCACTTCTTCAGCAGGCTAAGACCGCTGCTGGCCAAAACTTCCACACTGATCCAGCCGATACGCAGCGACGAAAGGCTCTCCCTTACATGTTCGCATTTGGGGCCGATGATCAACGCAACCGTGTGCTTCTCAAGGTCGGAGAATCCAGCTGGAGTAAGCCGCAAAGTTTCGACGCTATTGGATCAACCGTCGATGTTGTTTTACCGTCGTCCACAAAGAATACCGAGATCCATGTTGGAATCACAATTGAGCCTGGCGAGGGCAAGTACAAGATGACCAAAGTCGTCACCTTGGCCCCGCGATTTGTGCTCAAGAATCAAATGAATGAAGAGATCAACGTACGGGAGCCAGGCTCTTCTGAGCTCATGACCATCAAACCAAAGGAGCTGCAACCACTACACTTTTTGCAGAAGACTTCTCTGAAGCAATTGTCGCTATGCTTTCCCGGATTGAATAATCAATGGTCGTCACCATTCAATATCTCTGATCTTGGCACAACACACGTCAAGATTGCAAAGGCTGGGCAGCGTCAGAAGCTCATTCGAGTGGAAGTCCTGATGGAAAATGCAACGATCTTCTTGCATCTCAGCGCCGAAACCAAGAACTGGCCATTCTCCATGCGAAACGAGAGTGACACAGAGTTCATGTTCTTCCAGGCGAACCCGAATATTGACGACGAGGAAACTGAAGATCGTTCTGGCTGGCGCCCAATACGCTACCGACTACCGCCGAGGAGTATTATGCCATATGCTTGGGATTATCCAGCTGCTAAACATAAGGAGCTCATCATCAACGCCAATGGGAGAGAGCGCCATATCAAGCTTGCAGAGATTGGTAACCTGATTCCGATGAAGATACCCGCTCCACATAATGCAACAGGTGCAAGAGAGCCGAAGATTATCGACTTGAACGTGGCAGCTGATGGGCCGACCCAGACCCTGATTTTGTCCAACTACAAAGCCTCGAAGAGTTTGTACAAGCAGAAGTCTCGGTCAGAATCATCTACCAGCGTTGCTGGCGGGTTCGAGGTCAAGGATCAAGACACTGGTGTGACTTTCAGAGCACAACTCAAGCTTGCAGGCATCGGAATATCCTTGGTCAATGCTCAGCTAAAAGAGCTGGCATATGTCACCTTCAGAGATATTTCTCTCAAATACGCCGAATCGCCGCTGTTCCAGACGATTACCGCCGGTATCAAATGGATACAAATTGACAACCAACTTTATGGTGGAATCTTTCCTATGATTTTGTATCCGAGTGTAGTCCCGAAGAACACGAAAGAGACGGAGTCTCATCCATCGGTGCACGTTATGATCACTAGAGTCAAGGATGATTCATATGGTGTGCTCTACATCAAATATGCCACAATCCTGCTGCAGCAAATGACACTTGAAATCGATGAAGATTTCGTGTATGCGCTCCTCGACTTCTCCAAGGTACCTGGTGCAAGCTGGTCCGAGACGCACGAGGGTACTCTCTGTGATGACAATCTGGACATTCCAGAGCCGACCCAAGATCAGTCCGGTCAGGACATGTACTTCGAGCTGCTCAATATCCAACCCATGCAACTTGATTTGTCGTTCGTTCGGACAGATCGTGTCAACGTTGAAGACAAGACATCGTCACGAAATCCTCTGATGTTCTTCCTAAATGTTCTTACAATGGCTATCGGCAATATTAACGATGCGCCTGTGCGACTCAATGCCCTTATGCTGGAGAACGCAAGAGTGTCCGCTGCCGTCTTGATGCAGAACATGTCAAACCACTATTCGCAAGAGGCTCTTTACCAAGTCCATAAGATCCTTGGTTCAGCCGATTTTCTGGGCAACCCCGTCGGTTTGTTCAACAACTTGAGTTCTGGTGTCGCAGATATTTTCTACGAACCATACCAAGGATTCATCATGTCCGATAGACCTGAGCAGCTGGGCATTGGTATCGCAAAGGGTGCCACTAGCTTCGTCAAGAAATCGGTCTTTGGTGTCTCCGACAGTTTCTCCAAGGTCACTGGTAGCATTGCGAAGGGTCTTGCTGAAGCCACCATGGACAAGCAATTCCAGGATCGTCGTCGCATGACCAGATCACGAAATCGCCCCAAGCATGCGCTTTATGGTGTTACAGCTGGAGCGAACTCTTTTGTAAGCAGTCTTGCCAGTGGAGTCGGCGGTCTGGCACGCAAGCCACTTGAAGGTGCCGAGCAAGAAGGTCTTACTGGATTCTTCAAGGGCGTTGGAAAGGGAGCTCTCGGATTCGTCACTAAGCCAGCCATTGGTGTTTTCGATCTCGCCTCCAACGTCAGTGAGGGTATTCGCAACACTACAACGGTGTTCGATGGCGACGGACTCGATCGTGTGCGCCTTACCCGCTTCATCGGCACAGATGGCATCGTACGCCCATACTCTCAACGCGAAGCACTTGGTCAATTCTGGCTCAAGCAGCTGGACAACGGAAAGTACTTCAACGAGCAATATATCGCACACCTAGAACTTCCGCGCGAAGACGTGGTCGTCATGTTGACCTACAGTCGCATCATGCTCATCAAGAGTAAGAAGCTGACATCGGAGTGGGACGTCCCGCTCAAGGATGTCCAGACGATCAGTAAGGAGCGGACGGGACTAAGTTTGACGTTGAGAGGTGGTACAAATGGGCCGTTTATTCCGGTTGCGGAAGAGAGCAGTAGGAATTTCTTGTATAGGAAGATTGGGGTTGCAGTGGGAGAGTTTAATAAGAAATACAAGGCTACGGAATAGATGTAGCCATGGAGGGGAGCATTAGTGGAAGGAAGGATGATTAGATAGATACACGATTGATGGACGATATGATGATGGGAATAGAATGGGCTGGGACCGTTGAATTTGGGGGGTGGTAGATATAGCATAGCATACATACATGGAGTTTTCCATGAACTTCCCTGCGCCTTCGTGCGGCTTCCTCTTTGTTGTGTGTGAGGCTCGGGGGCTTGCATCTAGTAACAGCAAGTTCTCTTAGTCTGGAATACACCTGTGGGTTTCCTTCTTTAGCTTTCCTCACCGCGGTTGTTCCCCTGATTATCATCAGGACTTCCTTTAATGCAAGGCACTTTCTGACGGATCACTGCACGAGGGCCGATGCATGGGAGACAAATACTCTCCATATCCTCTTTTTGAGCTTCCCCCATCCTCAGTGGCATTCGATTGTATATCTTTGATGTGCATATCCTAGGGTACAGCAATGAAGCACTTCATTGTCTCGGGGATGTTTGTGCACATAGGATAAATACTCAACCAAATCTTGGAGGAAAGTCCACATATCTGGCTGCTATCTGCTTTCTTCTGATAGTCTAATATTCAAAATCTAGCAGCGATCGAGGCTTCGAACAAGGATTTCGTTACGGTTCGATCATCATCTCATCATGAACTCCAATCCCAATGCCAACCCGAACGACCTATTCGCCAGGGGTGCCGATTCGCTCTTGAACCAGATGACGCGCCTCTCTCTCCATCCGAAACTCTCTACGTATCCTGCCAAGGCAGACGATGCTGGCATGAAGGCTCTGTAAGGCCTCCCGTACTCACTTCTTCGATCTCCCTTCCTTTGCCCCCTTTCTGTCTTAACCATCCCTCTTTCTCCGCCCTGAGGAGCAAAAGCAAATGTTAACGCCCTTCCAGAATCCACACTCTAACCACCATCCAAAGCGACCGTCTCCGCCAAGTCGCTCTCCCAACGAATACGGAAGAGCGTCTCGAGGCGAGGAAAGAGGAGTGGAGGAGGTGTCAGAGGGTGAGTGATGAGTTAGGAGAGAAGGGTAAGGAAAGTCTCTGGGAGAAGTTTGAGAGGGAGAGGAAGTGGAAGGGAAGGGGAGAGGAAGAGCAGGAGGGTAGGTATGCGAGGGATGTTTGGAGGGGGTGGATGGAATTGTTGAAGTGGGAGATGCTGGTTAGTGAGGTAGAGGAAAGGTTGGGGTTGTTTGCGGTTTGAGTAGTTGGGAAATTGAAGGTCGAGGAGAGGAAAGAGGTGATGGATGGTGCGGTGCAAGCTAAATTGAGCAATGGGAGCATAGAAATTTATGAATAGGCGATAGGAGTACTGAAAGCGGGCGCTCATTTTGGGCCATGGCAGTAATATTTATGCCGCTATGTGTGAAGGAGGGGGGAATATACTTTTTGTTAACATTCATCGAGTACTACCAAATCTTTTTCAAGAGAAGGTATGAACAGACAAGAGACTATTATCCGCACCGTTGTCTGACAATAAAAACGGCACACGGTGCGAACTGGTAAGCTGTTTTTGATCCTTCCTTCTAGCGGATGCAAGGCGTCAATAACCATCCATACCAACGGAGCAGGAAGCACAGAACAGTTCGAAAACTCTGCCTGGGCTGTTCATCCCAATTGTAAGCTCACAGTCTCATGAATCCATCTTAATCTTCTACTCTTCCAGCCAACCTACCTGTCTCTGTCATCACTTGGGTACAAGGCTGATATTAGGACGTATGTAGGCGAAACAAGTAATTCGGGCACGCTGAAAAAGAAACTAACATACCCGTTTCATGGAAGGTAGAGCTTCATTGAAGGTATTCAGGAACCAAGCAGCTAGCAAAGCTTGCACAATATGCCTTTCGCAACTACTCCAGTTCTCTTCATTTCCTCTCAGCCCTTTTCCACCAAGATATCAGAATCCCTCAGAATCTAGAGTACCAATACTTCTCCTCCAAAGCGCTAACCTCCCAGTCCATCTCCAGCAAATAGATCCGAGCATCAACTATCTCCGCAGCAATCTTCGAGTGAGCAGTGTTCGAAGCTACTAGGACCTCGTTCATGTGCTTGCGTCGAACCTCCCGTCTCTCTGCTGCCGTCTCGGCCTCCTCCATCCGAACCTTGCTGACCTCCCACGCAGCTTCGAGGGTGAGCTCACTAGGTTGCGGGTTAGCATTGGTCCTCAATCAAGTCTGCGGAACAAGAGAGACAGGGCACGATGGTGAGGGCTTACCAGAGTGCCAAGTCGATCTCAGCGGGAGTGAACTTCTTGATCTTCTTGTTGGGATCAGGAGGTGGGAAGGTTCCGAGGAAGGGATTGACGCGCGCAGGGGACGAGACTGTCTCTGCTGGGTCGGGAGACTTTGTGGTCTGCTTAGCAGATGCCATCTTGGCTAGTGTTGTGGTGTTGTGTGATTCCACGTCGACGTTGTGGTTGTTGATAGAAGATGAGTTTGGTCGGAGGTAGTCGAGTGTATGAAGCAGACAGAAGGGCGTCGAGGGGTGAGCACACCGTTCGACGCGACGCGTCACTTTCGAGGTGAATGAAAGATAGCAATATATGTCTGAGTATGAGAGGGTGAGAACGGTAGGACGGGCGAATGTGAGGCTGCTATCTAGCCTCGTGTGCTTCTCGCCGTGACCCGACGTCATGGAAACGAGATTCGACCTCGCAGCTACTCTTTCTGGCAATAGTGATGGTAAACACACCCATGCCGGTTGATAAGAAGGCGCAAAGAGACCTCAGAATGGAATTATACTGGTCTGGTCCTGTTACATGGCCGACAAACATTCTGCTCTCCGCCTTAAGCTGGTTGAAAAGGCATCATTCAGGCGTCTAACCAAGTAGGTAGCTTCACAGCCCGGAGATATGGCATCTACACATTCTGCAGGTAATCAGGCTAGCCGTCAGGTCAGGTAGCATCAGTCTCTATGGATGTAAATATAAGAAAATACATGCACCAGAAGTCTCTGGATAACTTTCGAGCTCAAGATTGGTACTTGATCGGGTGATGTAAACACCACGTGACAACCGGACGATGTGTGGAGCTGGGAAGTTTCAATGCGAGCATCGAATGTCTACTTCGTGAAAAGACAATGACAGAATGGGAAAGTAATTTTCGGAGTGCAAGACAAACACGGCACAAGGACGGATATAGCATTTGGCAAGTGCAGTTCGACGACTCCGTAAGCCAAGGTCCGCCTCCTTCGACACTCATTTACTCTTCGCTACAATGAGTATCACTAAGGTTGTTCATCCGCCAGAGTGCTAAGAATGGAGTCATCAACTCATCTGCGATATGCCAGGGATCGGCCCCCATTCCTCGCCTTTGCATTTGCTCGGTGAACGATGTCAAATAGCAGTGTACCCAGGTTACGTCCGAAGACCCAGTCTAGCTTGCCAACAATGCAAATATGATTTCTCGAAGATGGATACTTTTGTCGTCCCATGACCCGACTCGAAAAAAAGGATGATTTGGAAGCTCCAATAAAGGTAGGACGGTGACAGCTGGTCATCGCTGTCAAGGGAGCAAGTCGTGATATATTGCTTTTGTCGGTAGCTGTCAAAACCTTATGTCACACCATGTGGCTTTGTCGCTTCGCTTGAAGTGGTGCATTCGCAACGGATCTCCACGTCTGCTGACGATGACATACATGGAGATGCGGCTGAAGGGTTCATTTGTGAGCAAGAAGCGATAGCAGAGCCTGGTGTTCTGGACTGAGCATCGATGTGAGGTGCTCAGAGTCAATGCTGTGAAAGAAACAATGCAGTAAAGCGCGTGACTCATCAAAGATACATGTCAGTACTTTGCATTCCGCTGGCTGGGAGGAGGCCTGTGTACCGCAAACTTGTGCCGTTTCATGCCCTCTGCTAGAATATAGGGCAAAGTTCCACTGATTCTCCCGGAGACCAACTCGGCGGTGAACAATTTGCACCACGATCGAGTAAGAGACCCAAGGAGCAAGGGAGAAGAACTTCGGTTTGGAACCGCGACATTTTTCAGCTGTATTTCTCTTTATCAAACCGCAATGAAAGCACCTCGGCAGTAGACTTTAGAGCTTAGTTGAGTGAGCATGATCGTGGACTTCCACTCTCAGCTCATAACGTGATATCTGAAGCTGGACTCCCGAGCCAATAGTTCACAAGTGGTACCGAAAAATGGAAACGCCAAGACAGACTGAAACGGAAAAACATAAACCACCTCGAAATCGCATGGATGTCGAGCGAAAGGAGATGTCAAGTTCGGACAAGTCGGGAAAATATCAGCTGACGTGGGAATTCCTTCGAGCCAGCTTTGACGATCTCGAATTTATGATGTCCAATTGATATTTGTGAGGCCGTACCAACGCATGTTTAGTATCCCGGCTAACCCGTCTTAACCCGACCCAAGAGACTTCAAGCTAAATGCTACCTTCACCGTAAGTGTCAGTGGCGGAAACAGAGTTTGCGGTTAGTGGGGGCACGCTTCGACTTTCCAGTTCTCAGGTGTGGCTGGCCCGATTTCAAGTTTCTGAGAAGTGGCGCAAGGCCGGATTGAGATGATCAGAGCTGCTTTGGGACGACGACCGATTTTAGCCACGCGGTCGGTGCTGAAATAGGGCAACGGAACATGGACGCCGTGGTCTGAGGTTTGGGTCTGGTGCGGTATAAGACATCAAAAGTGGCTGAGGATCTTCAAAGATGCTCGCCGCTATCGATAACGAATGGAAGGTGGGAGGGTCGAGGGGGGTAAGCTTCGATGCGAGCTCGAGAAAACTTGAAAGCTCCCTTGCTTTGATCATCTGTACTTATGAGAAGGGCAGCTGTGACGGTTGATCGGGCCGAGACCTGGTGATCTGGTGGTCGAAGCCGGTGGAAGACTTGATAGCCAGGAACCGCAAGCCGGATGAAGCAATTGAGCAGCGGGTGGTCATTCAGTTGCGAGGTTTTTTCGGGAAGATTTCCAAGTTGTCGGGGTCGGTGTCGCTCTGCCCTGCCCTGCTTGATCTTACCAAGATCTGCCATCGCAATCGTAACCGCTGCCGAAGCCCCGTGGCAGACAAGGATCAGCACATGGAACAGAATGAATGGTACGGTGGGATGATCAGGAACGGGAAGGACAGAGATCCCACCCTGCCCAACCAACCGTTCCGCTCGGCTAGGGAACAGTGTGAGACATCTCCCCGGTGCTGCGGTTCGATCGTGCTGGCAAGGCAAAGGATCTGCTCTGCTAATTCGTGAGATGGGTGGACGCCGCGTGCGACGGGTAGCATCATGGGTTCGAATGCGATCCAAGCGAGATAAGATCGACGTCTCTGTGTCCAGTTGGACGCTTGGAGCGATGTCAGACGGCTTCGCTTCTGCACGGCATCAGAGAACTGAGAGCCAGTCGTGGACTTACTTGCCTTGGAGCGATCAGTTTTGCTTTTAAATCATGATCAAGTGAGTCATGGAGTCAACCTGTGAAGTCAACCTGACTGAGCAGCATATCAAGCTGTGCGACAGAGGGATACTTCCCAGCCAAAGATAATTTGGATATATCAAAATGACTGACTTGGCATTGAGGTCGATTTAGATACGGACGTATGCATTTGATCCACACTTCCGGACCCTGATTTCCTGCCGTGATAAGGCTGGATTCTTGAAAAGTAATGGACCTGTTCTGTCAAGCTGGAAGCTACGGATATTATTAGTACCTTCCGAGAGTTGATCATTGCCAGTCTAATCGAAGTAGTCTTCGATTGATGACTGGAAGTGGGCCAGTTGCCGCTCTCCCATGCATCAGACTACATATGCAGGTCTAGACATCAAAGCTGGAAAACGTGGTTCCTCGTGCTTTTCGATTTCTGAGAAGTCTGTTCTGAACTTAAAATCGTCTTTATCGAGCATTCCGAGCCGATTAGAACGTGGCTGCCACTGCTGCAAGCCGCTGCCGATCGGTCAGATGTCCGGGTCTGCTTTCTCCTGCAACATTTCTGGCTTCTGAGGGAAACCAAATGATCAATGGTCAGAACAGCTAACGATGATCCTTGACGAGGGAACGAGTTATAGATATCGAAAGGAAGAAATGACAAGGTCAACACCACCGAGTGTTCTCAAACTTCGGTTCGTCCATTCGTAACCTCGCGAGGGGTTCACCAGTGACATGGCTTGTCTGCGACGATCTTCTACTGCTCTATGGTAGCGTAGGACGAAATGGCGGGTTGCTCAGAATCGAAGGGTCCTTCTAATCTCAGCGAACATTCCCGATTTTGATTCCACTGCATCAGTATCACGAGCTTCGAGGCGACCCGGCCGCTTTGTGTACCTATACCAAACTGCTGGTGCGGCACCTGAGTCTTTTGTATTCAAAATCCGCAGATAGTTGGTAGCAGCTAGGCTGAGAGTAGCACGCTTTGAGTTGTAGCGCGTGAGAGGAATGCCACTACCTTCAACCAGTGCAGAGGCGTGCTGTAGTGCAGCTTCGCCGTCGACTAGGACAAGCTCATCAGAATCCTTCTATTGCGAAGATCAACATCTAGCTGGCTTGATGATGTGTTTGAGAGTCTGCAGCCAAGAATGATTGAAGCTGGCTGCTAGCGGGTTCAATACTTTGTCTGATTTAGAGGCTGAGAAGAAGTATCACCGCTGCATATGGAAAAGAGTCTTGCCATCGAATGATGACACAACGTTACGAGCAGCGAGGGTGCAAATCGATGAAGTGCAGAGTTGAGGAACGACTGCACAAGACTGGAGAAATGTAAACATTTTGAAAGGCTGCAAACTAATACAGGACTCTTTGGAGAAGGAACAGTAGATTATTAACTGGACCGTCAAATACTGTTGGCGGTTGATGTTCAATAGATGCCAACACTTGAAGCGCGGAAGCACTTCGGGAACATGGTTTCTCCGGAATGCTGGATTTGGCAATCTCAATTCCTCAAGTCCTCTTTTGCTCCTGACCATCTCATGCCATCTCGTCTCTCAATTCAACATCGTATGCCATCTCATCTTATTCCATAGTTATGAGGTTGGATTTTTTTTGATTTTTTTGACACAGTACGTATGAAATAAACCTCATCAAACCGCGAAGATCGTCTCACCTGAATCATGGATTCCCTCGCATCAGTTCATCGACAATCTTGAGATCCTAGCAGCGGCTACTGTACCAGTGACCGTTGTTGCTCTAGCCCCGTGTGCTGGTACAACATTTCAGGCGACCGGAACAGCTGCGTGACGGCATGATGCTGTGCTGGATGATCGTAGCTGTGTTCCAGTGGGTGCATTCTGGCACACGGTGAGGCGAAGGAGGCTGAACCTACCATGCAGGACAATGGATATCCTTCCCTGAGACTGAAGCTACACCGCTGGTAACGCTACTTCACAACAGGAATGCCAGTCCTTTCTTGTCCCTCGGTTTCCCGGCGTGCCTCTGGCTTTTTGCACGAGTGAGATTCTTCCCATCGCCAACACCGACTCCTGCACCCAGCCGTGACGGAAATGATTGGGCGCATCGATCAGCCCCGACACAACTGATTGCCGCAATCTCGAATGACTGTGAAGGTTTGCGTGCCGTCTCGCGTGGCAGCACTGGCATGGCAGCATTCGCAAATGACGAGGTCCTTCATCTCATTTGGCAGGCGTTGAAACGATGAACCATGGACGGTTCCGAGATCACGAATTCCTGGAGCGAAGCGGCCTGGTCCGTACGGGATAGTGCTTGCCTCCATCCCAACCCTTTCGGGATCAGAAGTAAAAGATATACAGTATACCTACCGCTACAACGTACGCTATTTTGTGTCAACACGGGGGGTCCCTTCCTCCCATTTGTTATTTGGGGTATCCGTATCCAGGCGGGCTGCAAAGAATCTTCTGTCTCTTTCAGGACGTCCGGCCAAAAAGTCCCTTCCTCAGGCGCAAGCCACACCAAGCCACACATATGAACATGTGTTGGCAGCCAGTCAGAGAGGGCATTCTGTCGGGCCATGCACGCAGGTTTCCTTCTTTTCTCTGCAGGTAGCCAAGTTCCGAGGCGAGCTTCGTGATGAGTGATGTTCAAGCCTTTTGACGGAAACGATCTGGCAGGATGTGACAAGTAGTGTTTCCTTTTCATCAGAAACAGCATTATTGCACAGGTCATCGATCGATGTTCTTAGCAGGAAACGATTAGTGGAAGACTTTCCTGTTCTGGAGCGGAAAATCATGGCCTCCGTGATATCTTCTTCTTGTCAGCCTTCACATTCTCATTACAGGCCCGCCGCCTTAGGCCACGACGCTGGCCATTTGTTGCATTCTTCCCTGCTGCATCGCTCCGGTTTATCTCGCAAGATTGGACCCATTGAGCGAAGCAGGAACAATAATAAATTGCTATGACGGGATGGATACGAAGGTTTACAGGTCGGATTGGCCATTTGTGGGTTGTGGCTAGGGACACTCTTCACCCCATCCGAGCCCCAGATCATCTACAGCCACTGCGGTGACGATTGACACTTACGATCATTTGGCATTTGATTTGAATGGAGACGATCTGGTCCTTTCATAACGGAGCAGGCGTTGCTTACGTTTCTCCATTGTCGCCCAGGTGCTGGATAGTGGGATCCTGGATTGTAGTGGCTGATTGGGCCAGAGCCGGCAGTGTGCCCGATGAGGACGGTGGGTTGGGCGGGGCAGATCGTATGTGTTTCAAGGCCTGGCATTAATCGTAGGGATTAGGGAAGGGTTTGGGTGCTTGGGTGCTTGGGTGCTTGGGTGCTTGGGTGCTTGGGTGCTTGGGGTGAGCACTGGGCAATGGGCAGAGGGCACTAACTAAAGGGCGGGTTGCAGCGAACGATCAGGATTCGGCGTGTTAGATCGCCCTAGGCCCGAAACGGGCAGCCTACGAGGATCCTACCTAGTCGCTACCGGTCTTCAAGACCACACAGCTTCCTTCGATGCTCCTTTCAGGCCTTTTACAGGTTCGTAGGCTTCTCGGCAATGAGCTGTTTCTCCCCCCCGTTGTCTTCAGTACCCCCCATGCTGCTGATTCTTCTTAGAGCAAGCGAGCAAGAGTATCAACAGCCCTGCTGTGGCTTGAGGGATCCCTGCAACTTTATTCTTCCACCCTGAAATTCCACTGCTGCGGTCTGTAGTACGTGTACTGTAGAGGGGCCAGCTTCAGTAAATATTCAGCCATTGGTCCTGATCGGTCCTGACCTGCTGAAAGACCTGTTGCTGAGGTCAGGGGAGAGGCTGGGAATAACGGAAGAACACGCAGCCAAGAAGAGTCAGTCAGTCGAAACGAGCAAAGTGATCCCAGGTCCAGGTACATGCCCGACCAAGTATGGCCGGGAAAGAAGCTCGACTTGCACTTGTCACCCTACTTTAGCTCAGCCGGCGCCTGGTGAGGGGCACCGTCCGTAATGTAGCAACTGACAGGCATAGGATAGGCAGCGGCTACTGAACTATTTTACCCTGCTCTTGAAACCTTTCGGAGCCTTTGCGAATGCGAGTGCCATCGTCCAGCCTCTTCCTGGCTCTACCCCTCTGCTGACCAGTCGTAGTTCTCCAACAATGTCAGCATCATCCACCTCTCATCTCTGAAGCTTCTCCTTCCTAGGACCCCATACGCCACCACAGTACAAAGCTACCTACCCACGTCGTCGAATCATGGTTCAACCCCAGCACCAGGCTCAGGGCCCTCGCCTAGTTTACTTCACCAATTCCCACTATCCACTATCTACAATCTAATCCACTGTCCGTCCGCTTCTCTCCCTGATAGACCGGCAGACCAGCATCTTTCATCACGCACTACTCACTCTGTGATCATTGCCACTGGTATTTCGGGTCAGACCCGCCTTTAATCATTCCAGAGATTGACCGGCTGGAACTTATTTCGTTCTCGATGGCCCCTGGTCGTTCCAATCGTTCGAGGATTAAAGACTTACTTTTCCGTTTCCACTTTGCCTTCCTGCTGCGTCGAAACTTTCTGATATAGACGACCGGATCTTGAAAATCTATCCGCCACATCGATCACTGCCACGGAAGAAGCCATGTATGGGTGCATACTTCCATGCCAGGTTTTGTGATATCAGTCAGCTACCCCCTGTTTCCCTTGCCAATTCGGCACACGCTGCTCTTCCGTACCCAATATCGAGTTGGAAACAGTTCTGTTTTGCAGCCTTTACCAGCAGTCCTCCCGTTCGCTGGTTGATGGGTGGAACGTCGTTCCTGTACCTCACCACTCTGTCACATACTGCCGATCCTGCTCTTCTATTCGACAGCCGGAGAACCTTAGCATCCGTTGACATTCGACACATCCACAAGAGATCGTCCCTGCAGTTAGCCAACCGTCGAAATACCAGATCTAGAAGTAGCACTGGCAGCCTTGCTTGATTCGTGGACTAAGCTCCACACAACCTCGCGACCCATTGCCATTTCCGAGCCCTGTCTCGTCTGGACTTCTTTCTAAAGTCAAGGTAACCATAATAAAGTTCTTAACGGCGCACGGTACTTTTCTTGGAGATGATTACACCCTGTGTGGGGGGTGCTCTTCGATCTACATAAAAGTGTCGAGTCCCCACTTACCCACTACTACCACTTCATACCTCCGAACCTTCTCGTCCTCTTTTAACGTCAACCTTACCTCCTGTCACCTCATGTTTATCTTTTTCTAGTTTAACATATACTTCTCTCGAGATGTTGCTCACTATTAAACAGCCAGCACATCACGGCTACAAGTCTTTCCATGACTATACTCCGCCAACCCCTCCTTCAACATCTCGATTCTCACCTGCGGTGGCCTCGACAGGACCATCGTTCCCTCCAATATCAGCCACTGACAAGTCTCTTCCCCCTCTGCCAGCATCTAAATCATTATCACGGATGTCGACACCCCATCGGGGATTGCCTCCTCCTGGGGCAATGACACTTCCACCACCGACTCAGCAACAACAGCAGCAGCAGCAACAACCACAGCAGCAACCGCCTTTAGCTCAACCGCCCCCATTAAGTCAACCTATGGGACAGCTTCCAGCTCCACCACAGCAATGGCAAGGTGCAGAGGAATCTATGAGAAATTGGTTGCATGCTAAGGCCGAGGAGGACAAGAGGAAGCAAGAAGAAGAGAAGACACGGCAAGAATCACTTCGGTTGGAGCAGCGGAAAATCGAGCAAGATATGCTGAGGACATCTTTGTCTGGTGGAATTCCGCCGTATATGATTCCTATGGTATTTGCTGGAATGGGAGGAGGGAATCTCCCAAATGCAAGCTTGGAATGGGCTCAACATTACATGGCACAAGCACATCATCTTCAGCAACAGCAGATTCTCCCAGCTCAAGCGCAGACTTCTCCAGAACAGCTTCAGCGTCGAGACTCTCGAGTTGTATCTCAGCCTTATGGGACGCAACAACATCCGGTACCATTGACACTACCTTCCACGCCCATTGGACCATCAACCTCGCAACAAGGTGCTGGATTTCTACCGAGCTACCAGATGTCGCCAGCTCGCCAGAGTACCCAAGGACAGGGGATTATTGCCCGGCCGCCTCAAACGTCTCACTTGCCTAGGCTGAATACGGGAGAAATGCTCGTCCAGCCGCCTCCAGCTGGCCAAAGCATGCAACATCCGCTCCAGCAGACACAGTCCGCTCAACAGCAGGAGCAGCAGTCATCCCCCTCAATATATTTCCACCACTGGCAGCCACCAACCACACAAGCAGGTACCACCTCTGGTACCAACCAGCCATCGACCCCTTCAGGCAAGCATTAATGGTTCCTTTGTTTCACCAGGGCTGCGTTTTAATGTTTCCTGCAGATCACACTTCATCCCCGAAGAAACGCAAGGCTACAGGACCTCAGCAGGCCGCACCCCCACCTACTTCCCAGCCGCAGTACACATCGCCGCCATTCTCGGGCTCGTCAGTCTCGAATACTCCGTCTAGCCGACGTCGTGGGCATTCGCGGCAACGAAGCGACCTGTCTGCACGAGGGCTGGACTCCTATGGACGACCACTTAGCCGCCATCGTCAAGAAGGAAGCTTCGGCCAGAATCTGACATCGCCACCACCACCACAGTCTCAGGTCCATGGTTCCGAGCAGCAGTCACAACAATCGCAAGGTCCAGCGAGCTCGGTTGATCCGCGCCGTCGGTCAGGGGGCTCGCATCCAGTGTCGTCAATGCTGGAGCAGCCACCACAGAGCCAACCGCAATCGCAATCTCAATACTCTCAACAACATGCACAACAAATGCAACGAGACCCTCAGTATTCGGCAGGAGCGGAGATGAGGCATGCAGGACGACGTTCAACACCCGAAGAGCGGGGGAGTTCCATTTCTCGAAGGGCCAGCCTTATCAAGCGAGATGAGGGGCGAGATTAGAGACGTTTCAGACAGAGTTTCTTCTACGGGGCCGCCCCATCCCAGCCCATCTCATCCCATCTCATCATCTCCCCTGCCTGTCACCCTGCCAAGTCCCCCAGGAGGATCCCCCGATGCGACCGACGGTTAGATGATATAAGCAATCTGGGATTGCGCCTCCAGGAGCGGACACGAAACGAGACGACAGCACGACCGAAATGAGATTTTGACTTTTTTGCCCTTCTGCATTTTCTTCTGCATTTTTTTCACCGTTCAGCCGGCTTGGAGAGCCGAGACGAGATTAACTTTTCACCTACCTTTCTGTTGTGGCGTCATTTTGAAAGACTTTTTCATTTGGCGATTTAGAAGATACCCATTTTTATTTTGCATTGTTTTGAATGTCGGGCTTCACTTTGGGGACGGAACTTTGTTCTACCTTCCGCTTCTGGACTTCTTCATATTCTTCAATTCCCCTTACTTGCTCTTTTGAGAGACATCTGCAGGCAGGACTCCGGGGCTTGTGTCACCGTACGACTTGTACAATATCTTCTTCCTCTGTGGTGGGCCTAGTCCCGTTGTATCATACCATATACTTTTTGTTTGGATGGGCTAGATGCTTGGATACCATTTCCCTGTTTCGGGGGCTTTGCTCTTACCTCGGCGACCATTTGGCACCAGGTTGCCTAACCGAGGACGGAGGGAGATGGCTATTCAGTCTGTATATATTGCAAAATTCATTTCTGGCGCGGGAGAAAGATTGGTGCATTGGTTTGCGGGCTGGAACGAAAGATTGGGTTCAAAGACAGAAAACAGAAGACAAAAGCAAATGCTGTGGAGGATAGACCGATCTAGGGTTGGAAATTCTGAGTGGAAATTGGAAAGCTCGCTTGGTCCTAGGGCTGGACTTGAAGGGCAAGAGACAAATCAGAATTCCGAGAAAGCAATTTCAAACCACATTTCTCGCGATATTTGCACAGTCCCCTTGTCCTCTTGATGCACTGACATTACCCATACCGTCCATTCTAACACGCAAGAAATCCCCGATGCGAGAGGCTTCTCAATCCAATCTCTCCCATCCCAAACGGGAACGAATATCAACAACCTTTATCCATGCTAAACCTCGCGTTACCGGCACCCTCCTTCCGGACTCAAACCTTCTCACCCACCAGAACCAAACTAAGCAACCCAATCTGCAAGACTCGCATCATCTCATCTCGTCACCAGCCCACAGATACCAGAGTCTAGAACCAGGAACCAAAATTTCCGCCATATGATTACCACCCCTCCTCACTAGGCCCAAACGGGAAACTGGAGAACATTTTAGATTGTGCCTTTAGCCTTGCCAGATGCCAGATGCCAGATGGCTGCCAAATGCCAAATGTAACGCTGATGAACCCCACCCCACCTGCTTCGTGGCCCATGGCTCTTCGCCAAGAGCGGGCAGACGATCAAACACGCGCCCCGGTCACTCATCACCGGGTTCATTGTTCTGTGGACAGGGGTGTGCATTCAATCATATCAGGCAGGGAGGACAGGGCAGAAGCTGTGTGACAGACGGCCAAGCTATGCTGTCCCTGTCCTGTCCCATGTTGTGTGTATCATACGTGATGTAAATTACGAATCCCGGGAAATAAGAGCCGCTTGTTAATTGCGGGGATTGACTACATTAGTCTTGATTTGTGTTCCTTTGTTTTTCCGAGAAATCGAATTTCGAAGTTGCAGTTGAGGTTTGGTAAAAGGTGGAGCACAGACGTTTCAAAACTTCGAATTGCGAATTGCGGGTGGGGTTTTGGGGAGATGCGATGGGCTGGCTGGGCTGAAGAAAGACATGGGATGGGGCTCATGGATGATGAGATGGGACTGCTTGCTGGGCTAGGCACGGTTGTGTGTGCGAGCCTTGCTGGTGCGGAGCTTAATTGATGTGTTATGGGGTGCTTGACTTGGTACTCGAGCAAGGGAGGGGTTTGGAAAACCTTGAGAAGAAGAGTCTGGAAGGAAGGATAGGCAGGTTGGGTGGATATTTAGATTGGTTGATACGTGATGTGATGAGATGGATGCATAGATGAACAGATAGCGAGAAGGAGATAAGTGACACTGGTGGTCCTTTGCTGGGAGATAGGATGAATACGTCCAATATCTCCCTCTCTATCCTGGTGCACCTCCAGATGATTGTTGGGACATTTGCACATTTGCACCACTCTTGAAGAGTTCTTTCATGCATGACGATAGACGAACGACAAATGATCAACATAATGATAAGATGCGGTACCTAGCTGCCTGCAGCCCATGCAGCGGAATATCCGCTCGCCAAACCAAACGACCAGTGACGCCGAAGCAAAAATCTACAAGGGAGATACATGTTTTGTTCATGTACACAACACCATGGCGCATCTCAGGAACCCTGTAGAAATGTACGAGTTAGGAGATCATCGGCATGCTTACCAAAGAAGAGTCAACATCATGCGTTTCTGGCAGCCAGATCCAGACATAACAGGTTTTGCTTCATTTAGCGCCTCTGTAATTCAACACTGCAGGAGAGAGCCTCCACTTCCTTGCATGTGAAGTTTCCTTGTACCTTAGTACATCATGTACTTTCCTTCTCAGCTGCTGTGTTCAACGCCGATTCCACTCATTTCAACGGCTCGGTCAAGACCTCAACAAGTGGCCTGGTAACCTGGGAAGAGAGTACATGTACAGATACGTACTTCTCGCCTCGAGGCTGTAAAGCCACAAAACAGCCTCATTTCCTCGCGGAACAATGACACAACACATGTACCAGCCGTGAACCAAGAACTTCATTTTTACACTGTGCAGCGTGACACCATCACAGAAAATACCAGGCTGTGAGCTCTTGGCAGCTGGTAGACAGATGAAAGGCAAAGTACTTTCTCGTGCATTCTCAGAGCAAGCACAATTCCCTTAATCTACGGGGCTGCAGCTGTAGCTCCACCGGGTACGCATCAGGAAACTCTGCCACACGTCAGACAAGAAGCCAGCCACAAAATTGTCGGGAACCAGTATCATACACGTTCGGATGCGGAAAGAATGCGAGAAAATTGTGTGCGGGAAGTTAACATGCACGCCGTTATAGGTATTCTAATCTGCTTTGTTACCAGGATTTAGATTGTTGGTCGCAAGGCTACGAAATGCCCGATTCGTCGAAAGGCTGGACGAGTCATGCAGGGGGGGACCAAGGACGTTGATTGATTCGTCTAATTCGTGCAGCAATATGGAAAAGCAGGTACGGTGTCGAAGAAGCGTGATGGAAGCCGCGGTTATTCAGCAAGCAAGCAATCAGATGATCCTGGACTCGAGTCATCATCGTACCTCGAAGCAGATGCACACCTGCCTGTGCCGTTTTATGCAATATTGTGCCGTGCTGACACAAATGATGTGACGAATTGTGCATCTGGTATCTTCAGAATCGCACTGCCGCTTTGGAAACTGTCAACAGTTGTCCAGTGGTGTGCCGAGAGATCAATATATATGGTCAAGAGAGGTGCTGGATCAGTGATGTGAGCACTATATGATTTGTGCGGCTGCAACTGGACGACCGGATGACTTATAGTAATAAGTGAGTGTTCTAAGAACGGCATGCTCGTGAGTTGACGGATGCAGCGCAGGTTTATATGGAAAGATGTGAATTGTCTGAGCGCACTGACAAAGGGGTGATCTAGAAAGTTCGGTGTTATGGATAAGAAGAGGATAATTGGTGCAGAATAGCTTTGAGATCTGGAGTGATTCGCGTTCGTTCTCGTAAGTCCGTAAGAGGCAGCTGCTTCGAGCGTCGACACGGCTGGAAATCCAGAGAGGCAATTCCCAATTGGGCACTGATCTTGGTTTACGGTAGCAGTGGAGTGAGGAGATCTGGTACCGCTGTATCGTGGCAATGCAGCAGTACTGTGGCAACGAAGAGACTTCGTCTTCAGCCAATGAATACCGTCAAGAAAGGGCTAGCTGAAGGACATCCCAAAAGCTCTGATCGTGTGCCGATGTACAGGTAATATGCAGTATGTTACCGTAAAGCGATGATAGAGATAGTGCTATCCAGATGCCGACACACGAAGTGCTTCAAATTTGAAATATCCGTTCTTTCCGGGCGCTAACAGAGGCCATTCTCGTTTCTTGTTGTTCAAATGCCGGATAGTTGTGGATTCAGGAACCTGCAGCAACCCTTCCCTTCTGGGCCCCCGAGCACAGAACCATGCCGGTGTGTACATCGAAGAATACTCTTTCCAGAGTAGGTTTAGACCTAGCTGTACTACGCCAAGTTTCATAACATCAACATGTTTGACGGCCTTAGCAGCCAAGGCCGGGCAGGAAAGTACGCCGCATTTACCGTCTTCCCTCTATCTCGCGTGTCGATGTGACCAAGCGATAGGAAGACGGGTACATGATACAGTTCAAGAGCCGCATCAGTATCGGGGATTCCGGACCAAAGAAAGACTGGTAGTAGAGGCAAGGAAGCAGCTGATGCAACGCTTGACTGTGAAAAGCCATTCTTGAGGTGTACACGAGACACAGACAGTGGCACACCAGCCCACTAGGCACTTCGCACATCCAGGCTTTGGAGTAGTGGATATGTTCGTCATCTGATTCAAGCCAAGCTACTCCTGTTCGACAGATAGTAATCGAGAAAGGTCTAATCGGCGAGAAACGAGGAAGGGTAATCGAGTACGACATCGAGACTTCGCAATCTTGGATTCTGAGGAGCGGCTGATTTGAGCACTCACATTCGTTCAGTACATTGGAGCACAAACTCCTCTTCCAACGTCAAGTCAGTCCGGCCCAGAATGCTACTTACTTGAAATCAACACAACAGCATTCCATTGTGTAGATCGGACTTTCCAGATATGTGCTTTTGATCACCATGTCAATATGCCCCAACGAAGCAACAGGCAGATTAAAGGGTGACTCAACATTGATGTGATAGCATTAAGGGAATCCTTTTCCCTTGTAGATCGTGCCTGCAATTTTGGTATTGAGTAACACGATGCAAATGCAGAAGAGGACACAAACAATTGAATAGCAATAAACGAATTACTGGAAGACTGATTCGCATCTTGCCATGCCACATGGTAGTGGGAAGATTGCTGACACGAACAAGGAAAAGATGGTCGTGATCATCACTCAACCTTATTTCCACCTCACTCGAGATGCTGATCCCACCCAGACGAGCCACGTGTCTCGGAGAACCTCCTCAATCATCCTTCTAACCCCTCTTCATCTTCACTGCGACTTTTTTGCCAATCCACTTCTCGTCGCTCATTGTCAGGTCTTCTGCGAAAAAATCGGCCATGGCTTCATACTCCACGCAATACGGCATCCATGCGACGTATATGAAGTAGAGGAATGGACCAATAAAGGGTATGGATTCTATCCATGACCCATGCCAATCTGGAATAATGGTTGCTTGTGAAATCAAGTCGTGTTTCTGGGGCGCTTCGAGAGGTAGGTACAGGCCCTGTTTGGGATCTCGTGGGGTCATTCTGGTAATCGCGAGCAACGACCATTTAAGATCTGCTGTAGGAATTACCTCGATGACATCGCGTGTAGCGTCATGCTGTGCCATCGCCAGTTTTGGAATGCTAAACAAGAAACAATCAGCTGTGAACTTGAGAGCCCAGGAATGAGTCCTTACTAATCTTCTAGCAGATAGTCTTTGTCCGGGATCTTCATAATGCCTAACGCAGATGTGACCCAGATCCTCAATGGCTTGCCCCTTTCCTTTCCTACCGCAACAGCTGCGTCTGCTATAGCCTTCGCAATTTTCGACAATTCGTATTCATGCCATGGCAGCACCTGATTGCCTGCCACATCCAAGATGGCTTCGATGTTGTGGTCGGTAATGGCCTGCTTCAGTGTCGCAACGTCCGTCGCATCGCCCTCAACAACAGCATCAATTCGATAGAGGAGCTCGGTCGATATCAGAGAGCGTAGTTTAGAGGGGTTTCGTACATAGACGGTAAGAATGTGGCCATGGGCGATGAGGACCGGAATACATCGACGCCCAAGGTTTCCAGTACCTCCCAGGAGTAGAACGCGCATCTTGTCGTTGACTGTTGTAGATGGTGGAGAAGGCACTTCTTGGGGAGTTTGCTTATGTTCCTGGGCAAATTGGCAGTCCCATGCCTCTCTATTTATTCTGCTCACATGGCGTGTAATGGTGTTGAATCGTGGTCTCATGAACACCGAGAGCTTCATTTGTCGGCGTTTGAGCTAGTGCCAAGACCGAATTCTTGCCTCCACCAGAATCCCTTAACAAGCATCACTTACCACATTCTCTCTTTACAATTTAACAAAATGTTACTCAGTGTCCCTAACGGGCTGGAAGTTCTTTTCAAGTTCAAGCTTTGAATACGAAGATAGAGTTGGTCCCCTCCCCAGTTTGATTGTCTAGCGTTTCTTGAAGACATTGCTATTTCTGTCTTTGGAGTCCTGTCCCTCATGGTCATCCTAATCAAAAGATCATACTTTAAAAACTCTATTTTGGTGATTACGTTTATACCTTATAAGTTTTGGAGATTCATAAAAGCAGCGAATGTATCATCGACAGCGCTAAACAAGTAAACCGGGAAGGGAAGCATATGTAAATTTGCTTTCTTAGGCTTCAATTCTCGGGTTTCCTTGTATATCACAGCTTTCCCCTGCCCTAAGAGTTTCCTTTGCTCTCTCATACATAGCGATCTCAAGCCGTTGGAACATCTCAGCGTTCTTTGGATCTGCTGGAGCTCTGAGTGCCATACCACTGCATCTGTCTCCAAACCAGTACAAATTTGGAAGACCGAGCCAATGCGTTGTTCCCTGCCTTCGTCGACCTTCCATATTATCTTAGCAGATAGATACTTCAACAGCTTAATCAAGTTGTGTGCCTATAGGTAGCGTGGCTTCATGGATATCAGTAATTTCTTTGAAGGTGCAAAGTGCCATGAGACCTGCTTCCGAGGACCTTCACTCAAGCAAGAGCAGAACAGCTCGTGATTCATGTCCCTAGACAATAACTTCCCGTATCTGTATGAGTGTGTTCTCGTTACACGCTATGCTCGGCTTCCAAATCCCTCGAATTCTATCACGATATATGCAGAGCCAGAGAAGCAGGACGGAACCCTTAAAGTCGTGAAGAAATTTCCGAATCTCAGGCATGATCTCGAAGACGGTCTGGTCTCCCTCCGGTACTCCGTCAATCTCTGAAGGTGACGCTTGTAAGATGCCTAATACATGTTTCAAAGTCATCAAGATACGATAGAACGTATGCAGAGTCCGATCTCGAAGGATGGAGCTTCATGATCGAGGTATCTTTACGTAACATTGTTCGCAAGGTAATGTCCTCACTTCTTCTCAGGACATGTGTCGTCCTTGAATCCGGGGACTGGATATCGAACGCCAACATCCGCCCACCTACCCACCACGCATTCAGGTGAAGATGGCAGTGATATCTCGGACGTTGGGCATGATATGGAAGACGGTCTGATGCGGATCTTCTGGCATGCCATTGATCTCCGAAAGTGCTGTAAAGAGCAACATGATAAGGAAGACGGACTCAATCGTGGTTTTTTCTGGCATACCCTCGATCCCTCCATTCCTGAAAGGGATGCTTCCAAGGAGTCTTCTATGAACCGGATTCTCCAAGTCTTCTCATAACATATACAAAGGCGGACGAGAGGGAGCAGGTCCTGAAAGGGGCGAGCTTACGAAGACCTACAAAGTCTACAATTACAAATCGAGGGAGGTGCGCCCGATTCTGACCTCTCGGCCGCCATCTGAGGGGGCTAACGAGGGGTGGAACTAATTGATCTAACCTTCATAAGAAAAGAATGCACAATCATAAAAAGTAGTCCTCCAACCCCCGGATCGTACCCTGGTATCGCCAACTCTAACAATGCTTCAATGTTATGAAAGTAAAACCAGACAGGGTGATGTCGAGTGCAGCTCGGGCCCCAGGCATGAATTGAAGACCCGTTTCAATGGAGCTTTCTTCAGGCATATCTTCGATCCCCGAAAGTGATGTTCACGGGGTCTTCCTCTTGGACAAAAAGTTAAAGTTCGCGAGTCTTGTATAAAATGGTAGAGATTTTGAGCAATCATGTTCGCAAGTCAAGTCTCCGGTTCTTCTTAGGACATTACAAGGGGTGGAAAGTAGAGACTGGATATTGAAGCAAATGGGGGCATCGATATCTGCCTCCAAAGTCGTCAACTTCTTCCAGGACATCTACAGAAGCGAAACAGAGGAGCAAGGTCCTGAAAAGGATGAGCAGGATTTCGATCTTGTGACTGGCAATTCCAAAGTTTTCAATGTCCATCAGAACATGTGCGAAGGCAGGAAGCAGGGACAGGATTCGAAGTTTGCATTCGCATTTCAAAGTTCTTGGCTCTTGTCACGACATCTCATTTGCATGAAGAGAAGGGTACTTGAACATTTTTGGTTATGAATATCTACAAAGTCCGCAACTACAGTTGTCGAGGGAGGGCCCCCCACCCAGGAGGGAGGGTGTTTGGTATGGGGGCCCAATTCTGACCTCTTGACGCCATCTAACGGCCGGCGAGAGTCGGAACTAATAATCTAATGTCATAAAAAAAGAATAGAACAATCATACAAGTACCTCCAACGCCCCGAATCGTATCCCCCTGGTATCCTATGCTATCAACGCCATCCTAACAATGCTTCAATGTCCCGAAAAACAAAAATGGACAATTTTCAATTAAACTACCTCCCTTGGGGGGATGTTGCGAACACCAGGGAGGATGATGAACTCCTGCTCGTTCGGGTCAACCTCAGGCATGCCTTCGATCTCCGACATATCATTGTCTTGCGTGGTTGCATTCTCCCGGGACAGCAAACCACCAAGTTGAAGACTGGATCGCCAGCGCTCATTTGCTTGGATCTCGTTCAGAGGGTTTGACTGTGGAGAGTTGTATTGGAGAGGTGAGGAGAGGAAAGGGTTGGGTTGCAGAGGAGACTGGAAGAGAGGCGACATTCCGAGCTTGCTTGGGACCTGTGGCTGGTGCTTCAAGACTTGTTGACGGATTGCCTCGAGTTGTGCTTGCTGTGCGTAATTGATAGCTGGGGTATGAACTTGCTCTTCATCGTTGAAGACCGTGATCTGTGCTCCATGTGCATGAATCGTGGTAGGGGTCTGTGTTTCTGGTGCAGCATTGGTGATAGGTGTGTGTACCACTGAGGCATTGTTGAATGTAGCTGTGTGCTTTGTAGCATTGGTGGTTGGAGTTTGAGCTTCAGACGCAACATTCTTGGCGGGGGTCTTTCTACGAGCCATATCAAAGAATGACTGCATATCGGAAGGTTGGGCGACGATCTCTTTGTCAGTGACTTCCATCGTCGACTTGACTACGTTGGTCTCGCCATTGGCAATGGCAGATGAAGCAGAAGCATTGCTATCAAATGCGTTCTCCTCCTTCTCCGAGGTTCTGTTGAGCTGGAAGGCTTCAACATCTTCCTTCTCCGCAGCCTCCTTCTCCGCAGCCTCCTTCTCCTTGTCAATGACCTTCTCCTTGTCGTTGACATTAGCCTCGCCTTTAGTATCGGCGGTCGAAGCCGAAGCACCACTATCACCGACGTCCTTCTCCTTGTCGTTGACATCAGCCTCAGCATTGGGAGACGAAGCCGAAGCACCACTATCGCCGGTGTCCTTGTTCTTCTTCCAAGGATCCCAGTCGAGCAACGGGTCTACACGAGGGCCGCACTTTTCGCATCCATAGCATCTTTGTTTGTGAAGTTGCTCTTCGAGTTCGGCCAATCGCTTGACCTGCCAGTCTTTGCACTCTTGTGTTCCGAATCGAATGGGTTTCCAAACCTTTGGCTCAGGGGCCGGAGGGGGTGGAAAGCGCTTTCGTCTCTCGACTCTCTCCTCATAAGAATAGACTGGTTCCCCGGTCATGAATGCGCCCTCAGTGCCACGTCTCTTGTGATAGTAGACAAGGAATCGCTTCATCGCCTCGCTTGGATATGCCTGACCCGGAAGTGATTCATTCTTCTCATATCGTCTGGCCATACGCAACTCGGCATATGGGCTTTTCTTGAAATACAACCTGTCCGGGTGAGCTAGGTAAAGATCGTCCAGATCATGAGGCATGAGTTCCAAATATTGTTTCTCCCATGCAGCCTCATCTTCCAGACGCTCTTTCTCGAGTCTTGCTTCCTCTGCTAGACGCTTCTTCTTCTCTTCCGCCTCTCGCACCAGTCGCTCCTTCTCTTCGCGTTCGGTTTCCAGGCGCTCCTTCTCGGTCTTATCGACCTGCATGACGTACAGACGAGGTCCTTTGGGAAGGCCTGTCTCGAAGTCCTCATCGGAGCTGCTATCTTCATCGCTCGATGGAGGATATGGCACTGCGTAGAAGGTTCGAGCGCGCACGTAATTTCCAGTCAACGGATCAATGGGAGGAACAGCATATTTTCTCTCGTAGTAATCCTTGTCACGGCGACGAACGCGTTGAGGCTGCTTATAAAGGTCGGCCGGAACTGATTGGCTGTTGTGGGGGAGTTCTTCATCGGCTGTGCTCTCTACCATGCTCTCTCGTTGCTTGCCTCTGAAATTTTGTGAGTGTTCCTCAAATTCATTGACTTTTCTCAGTGGGACAGCAGAAGCTTTTCCTTTGCCCTTGTTTAATAACGCGCGGCGCTTCAACGGGTCACCACGTCGGACGCGATTCGCGGGAGTTGGCGTATTTGGAATCTTTGACGGAGATCCTGACTGGTCATCAGCATTGGATGGACCAGCATCTTGGTTGGCACCACCGAAGAACTCAAAGGGCTTCGAAACGACACTCTTGACCGTGGAAATGAGAGACCATCCTGGAACACGGCTTGCCGCTGGGGTCTCGGACTCAGGAGTAAGATCATCTCCAGAAGGCATGTCTTCCGCAGAAGCAGCAGAAGGTCCTGCCGGAGACTGGTCAACCATGGCTTGATTGTCTTCAGTGCTTGTTGCTGCAGAGGCGGCAGCAGCCCTCTTGGACATAATCAAGAGTTTCAGGCCAGCCTCGACATCACTGGCATCTTTGATTTCATCTGGGTATTCAGTGAGCATGTGATAGGTTTTTAGTATGGCATCACTCATAGCAAAAGAAATATTGAGCAACTCGGGACCGTCCTGGGTTTGGACGTGTATCGCAATGAATCTTTGAGGATCTTGTCTCTTACGGTCAGGCGCAGCGGTAGGCGCAGCGGTACGAGCATCGCTTTTCTTTTGGGGTTTCTTCTGCGGACAGATCAGTATAATGTGTGGGAGCATGGCAGGGTCAAAAAATTACCTTCTGGAGAGCTGGATTTGGACCCCAGACATATGGCTTTGGTTTGCCCTGTTTTTCAGCTGCAAGGTTTGCGAGCGTGTACTTGGCATTTTCTTTGATGGTGCGCAGACCCTCGGCATCAAGTGGTTCCTGGTCCTCGCTATCAGACGCGTCGCTGAAGTGGAGTTTTTCGACTTCTTTGACAGGCTTCGACTTTCTTGAGAGGAGGGGCTTCGGCAGTGTGCGTTGCTTTTGACGACGACGCAATGATTCCATCATAGCCTCGTGCTCAGGGTCTGGGCCCATGGTGAGCGTACGACGAGCAGTCATGGGGGCTGGCATGGATGGTGTCTTGGCCGCAGACTTTGCTGCTGACTTGGACGAAGAAGCTGCAGCATTGGTTGGTCCTTGGATAGATGGAGTCACAGCAAGAGAGAGAGATCGCTCGCCTGCGTCAACCTCTGATTCTCGGTGCTCAGGATTTGCCTTATGTGCCTCGGCTTGAGTAGCTTTAGGAGTGAAGTATGTAGACGTATCTTTGTTTGTAACTGAAAGAGACGATACTGATCGCTGTTCGCCAACATTGCCCTCGATTCTGGCAGGTGTTTGTGGAGTTGCCTCGGTGTGCTTGATGGAGACTGTTTGTGGAGTGGCCTGGACGATATTGTTGCTGACTTGAATGTTGGATTTCGACGCGGCAACTGGAGTGAAGTGTTCGAAGGGTTGATCGTCACCACGAGGACGCTTTGCTTTGCGCTCTGTATTGACACCCTCTGTATCTGCATCTGAAGAGTTGTCGGCCTGAATGCGAGTGCGCTTGGTGCCGCGAGCTGATTTGCTCAATGATTCAGCAGCTTGGTGACTAGAAGAATCTGCGGCAAAAGAACCAGGGGTGAGGGAGATAGATGGCGGTTGTGGAGCGGGTTCTGGAGAGGTAGATCGAGATTCCTCGAGTTCTGGAGAGTGAGATGCGGATGGAGTTTCGGTGCGAGTCGACTCCTCGGCGTCTTGGTCGCGAGCAGCAGCAGCATTCTTGACGGCAGTGCGGCGGATAATCGATCTCTTCTTTGTGAAAGAAGGCTCCTTGTCGATGGGATTCCGCTCGCTGAGACCTGGACTTGGGTTGGCACGAGTGCGGCGACGGACATCTCTCTCTGGATTTAATGGGCGTGCAGGAGCAGGAGTTTGTAGTGCGGACGCCTCTGCAACTGGGGCTGGGGCTGGGGTCTTTGATGCCTTTGAGGTCTTGGGAGCTTTGGCAGCCTTTGCTGTCTTTGTCTTCGGAGCTGCCTTCGAACCATTCGAAGCCTTTGAAGGTTCCTCCAAGGACTTGTCCTTCTTTGGAGGCATTGTGGCCGACTCGACTTGCGAAGTACGCCGGCTACTTTACGCTGAGTGAGTGTGGTTTCTGTGTGGACGCGTCGGTATGGAGGTGATGGAAACAAAATTATTAGAAGTCGCGACTCGATCTTTGGATCTTGAAGGGAAGTGGTTGAAGTTCGAATCCGCGCGGTTGACTCTAGCAGTATTTCTCGGTCGGGCTGAACAGGCGCACGCGATTGGGTGATGGGGGAAAAAGCTAGCAGGGATTGAGTGCGAGGCTGAGAAAGTTCAAAAAATGGAAGCTGGGTTGCAGGATGCGTGCAGAGAAGTAACGACGTTCTTGGTGATTGAGAATCAGCAAGTTGTTGTTCATGGAGGAAGGAAGAAGAGGAGAGAGAGGAAGACTTGTACTGACGGATGTCAAGACTCTTGTTTAGCGTGTTGAAGTTCTGGTGAATAGGGAAGGAACGATCGTAGCCTCGCCTCATGAAGGGCAACAGCAAGCAAATGGGATAAACACCCACGATGAATAGGCTTCAGGACAGAGAATAGTTTCTCAAGTTTAGAGTAGAGCCTATGCATGTATTTGAACAACAATTTGTATATATCGGACAAGTTCATTCTGATGGTTACTCTCTTGTTGATGGTGTTCTGAACAAGGCTGAGGACTTTTGGCTACCTACTCAACTTCATCCCAAGGTAGTATATATTTTACCAAGGAATTTGGATTGTCAAATTCACCAAGATCGATTCTATCCGTCTGCACTCTTTTGATTGCATGCGCGTTCCCAGTCCTGCCAATTTAACGTCAGAATAGTGAATCCGCGACCAATGTCCCAGGCCAACATCCGGCCGAGATCTGACTGTTCTATCCAGATACACCCAATGTCACATTTAGAACAAGTCAAGATTCACGCAAAAATCAGTAGATGTCGTCTTGGACCTGTCAGAGTAATCAGACATGATCCGTAAGATGGTTTGAGGATCATATCTGCATCCGAGGTTCTGCGAGACGCAAGGCTGAAGCCCTTGGCATAAATGACTACTTTCTTCAAGTTGCCCCTGAAATAAAAAAAACACAAGTAAAGAATGGAATACGACGTACTGGAATGGGCTGAAGAGCGATCTATCTGTGAATTTAACCCTTTAAGAGCACTTCAAGAAGCAGTGTTTTGTCTTGGCAGGTGAAAAGAGGAAGGAAGCATGGAAGTCACCCGATGAAATCTACAACGAAACAACAAGAACATCGAGGTCCTTCTGTACATTTCAGCCAGAGCGTGGTCAGAGGTCTGAGTTCAGCAAAAGCATGGTATCAATTATGGAATATCGTCAACCTTCTCTGCAATAACATTACTGGCTTCTGCGGCCTCCATACATCGCCCCAGCTACCCAGGAAGTTTTCTCCAACCTCCAAAATCCTGACAGCTCTGAATTAATTCCTCCTAAATTCTCGCCTGCCATCACAGCACTTCTGTCTACCTCCCTCATCCTCTACCTCTGCGCAGGCAACTCGCTCTGCTGATGCGGCTGAACATACAGCTCCGAATGCCCCGCCTGTGGCGAGACTGACACATTCGACTGTCCATACTGCTGGTGTCCAGCCTGTCCACCTCCATACTGTTGCTGTTGATACCCTTGAGGAGGTGGAGTAAAGACCTGCGGCGGCGGGGAATACGTCTGCTGAGGAGGAGGCGAATACATTTGCTGTGAGGGAGGAGCATAGGCCTGTTGCGGCGCAGAAGAATAAGGTTGAGGTGGTGGTGCATACTGGACCTGTTGTTGTTGCTGCTGTTGAGGACCAGGAGCGTATTGCTGCTGAGGAGCGGCCATTTGGTAGCCTTCTCCTTGCTGTTCCTGTTTTTGGGGTGTTTGTGCTACGGAGCTGGTCTTGGAGCGGGATTTGTACCAGGCCATGACGGCGTGGACAAGGGTCGCGATGAAGAGAAGCCTGGATGAGGTCAGTATTGTTTACCCATTTCACTTTCCTCCTTTCGCAGTGGAGAGGGAAACAACATTAACGGCAAAGACTTACATCACCAGAGCAGAAAGTCCAGCAATCGAACTCATGACCGCCAGACCCGTCTTCGTCGCGACCGCAGCTCTCTTCTGCAACCCATCTCTACCCACCAGACACGTCGTACTATCGATCGAGCTCCCGTCATCATAACAGCCATAGATGTTAACATCATACTTGAATCTCGATCTTAGATGAGCTGTAGCACCCATAGCAGCAAGCCAGAAGATGACGAGCACGGAATTTGCGGCGATAATGATAAATGGGTGTGATAGTTTGTGTAAGGAGGAGATGAATGCTGTAATGAGGAGGTAGGCGACCACGATCCAGGTCAAGAGACACTGTCTTGAAATTAGAATCCCATCAAATGAGGCTGTACTCTGGAGGATGGGCACAAACAGTGAAGATATCATATCCCAACGTGTCGAAGTATTTTCCATGAATGAGCCATCCAGATAGACCCAGGATGATAACGGACAAGAACACTTGAACAACATGGAGAATAGGGATCCAAATGGGCTGTCTAGCCGTTGCTGGCTTTTCGTTCTCCATCTTCTCTTCGATATTTGCAAATGGCTGACTGATTCAAGGATCTGGTTCTGCACTAGCTGTTCGATACGACCAAATCCGAAGCTTCGACGATAGACGAGAGGGTTGCAAGAGACACAAATCAAACAACAACAAACGTGGGAAAGCACAGCAATAAGAACAAGAAACACAAGCTCCAGCCGCAACCCATTTATACAAGCCACCACCACTCTCATCTCCCTCCATCTCCCTCCAACTCCATGCACATCGCATCCTTCCACCAACTCACTCACCGACTAGCACACTCCACCAGGCGTTCCGTTTACGACTATCCCAAACCCTAAACGCCAGCCCAAATGAGCCATCCCGCAAGCCCAATTTCCCCTGTTCAGGCACTTGCCAGCCGTTGCCAGCATAAAGTCGTACATCAAAAAGGCAAAGAAAGCTGAGACCATCCCCCTTCAGCCTCACGCCGCACGTCCCCCATCAGTCAACTCTCCCGCCCTTCATCCCCACCCAAACCAACCACAACCTCCGCAAAACGCCACGAACTCCCAAAGCGAAATAACATTGAATTGAAAGCTCTTGGCGCGGCAGACGGCTGCGACATATCGAATGAGGGACTTGCGATCTTGGCTGTTCTGGGAGAGGATTTCCTGGGGCTGAAAATCTCGAGAAAATAACTTTTGCGTTGTGGAGTCTCTGGAGTAGTGCAGCGGTTTCGCAAGGCAGACTTTGCCTACGGGATAAGGGACCTTGGCTTGGCTCGTGAGAAATCGTGACTCGAGCAAGGGGACTTTTGACGAGACGGAAAAGCTTGGAATTTGAAGGGTTCAAAGGCTTAACTTAAAAAGACAAATCAAGATGTAGATCATCGTCTGCACTCCGCTTCAACAGAGAGATGCCCAGCTGTCAAAGTCAGGCTGTGTGACAGAAACAGGATAGACTGACTCGATCAACTCATCTTATCTCTTTCCCATCGCATCGTCCCCTCATATCCTTCGCGTGCCGCTGTCATGTCAAATCAAGCACGTTGTCTCGAGTCTAGAGAGGAAGATCAGACGACCAACCGACGACCAACCAAAATGCCAAGCTTCAGGTCCGAAGGGTCGCTTGTACGAACAAGTCACTACTGTATGTACCGAGTACTAGTGGTGATTTTGGTAAGGCTGACTTGTAACCCGTGTCCACTGCCTACCACTACTACCAAATCGAATCACACCCATACCAGAAACGCATGTTGAAACGCTCCCTAACCGATTCCGAAAAGTCGTCTCTAGGATTGGTCATCGTACGAGGTAGAGTTGAAGGTAAATTTACCCAGGTATTCTAGGTTCGCGCAATTGTTTGTGGAGAAGTGATGTGAAGCGGAGGACGATCGAATCCTTCGGTGTGCGGCAATCGGCAAGGCCAAGCGCCATCCTGTGATCATTTGAAGGGCGCATGGCATGCTTGAGGCTCAGTAACTAGGTACTCGCTATCGGATCTGCGAAGTTTAAATAATGCGGATTGATTCAGATTATACTCAAGGGTCCCACATGGGAAGTTTAGACGTGCGGGGTTTTTTTTCGGTTTTCCGGTCTTAAGGGAAGAGAGTGAATCCGAACTTGAGACACTGATGAACCAGAGGAAACCGGTTTGAGTCCCTGTTCCAGTGATTACAATGCTTTGAGTTCTGATTTACCTACTACAATGCTTTGAGTACCTACCTATTCCTTTGACAATGACATACACTTTGATAGTATAGATATGTATACCGCCAGTCCATTTCCGGTGTCCTACCAGCGCCATGCACCTCGTTACCGGCAGACTCCCTTACCAAAGCTCGCAAGTAGGCTTCTTATCAGCACACTGGAAGCTCTCCTTGAAGTCCCTTGAATTAGCCATCGTACCAAGGATTCTTGCCCATTTCGGAGCATGAGGATCGGTATAGATCCGGTTGATGGCTGTCTCCTTACGACTCTTTCCGCACCACCAGTTGGCGTAGCTCACGAAGAACAATTGCTCCTGGCTGAAGAAATCTAGACCGGGAAGGTTCTCGTTCGGAGTCTCCATTCTGCGCTTCTGCCAGGCTCCGAATGCTGCAGTAATCCCTCCGGCATCAGCAATATTCTCACCGAGAGTGAGTCGACCGTTGACGTGAAGAGGCTTGTCATCAGGTCCTGGTACAGTGTATTCGTGGTACTGGTTGACGAAGCATTCAGCTCGTTCTTTAAATGCTTTAACAGTACTGTTCGTCCACCAATCCGTGTAGTTACCGTTCTGGTCGTAGTGACGACCGGTGGAATCGAATGCATGGGATAGTTCGTGGCCAGAGACAGATCCGAACGCGCCATAGCTCAGATACTGAGGAACTTCGACATTAAATACTGGAAATTGCATAATTCCTGCAGGGAACACGATTTCGTTGCCCGGTGGGTTGTAATAAGCATTTACAGTTGGGACTGTCATATCCCATTCGTCTCGATCAACTGGCTTGCCTAAGCTAGACCATTCATGAGCAACATCGAACCGATTCATGGACAATGCGTTCTGAAAGAAAGTTGTAGGCGTGATGTTGATAGACTGGTAATAACCCTGCAACGCTGGTGGGTTCATAATATCAGGACTCTTTAGAACGTTAGCAGCCAAAGAGAACATGGAGGTATATTTGTCTCGGAGCACAAGAAGCAATATGTTTTTTAGTTGGGGAGATCGCGGGTGACAAACCTTGGTTGGATACCCAATCTTTTGGACAATCTTGTGAACTTTCTCGATAGCCAGCTCAACAACATTCTTGTCCATCCACTCGGTCTTCTTGAGCTTTTCAATGAAAGTATCCTTAATGTCAGAGACGATCTGGTCACCAAATTGCTTCGCCTTCTCCGAGAAAGCCTTCTCAACAAAGAAACGGCTCAGAATCCAGCCGAGACCATCGTCGACGTGATCGACACAAGTTCTCCATCGGTCTTGGGTGGAGTCAGGATCCTGAATGTGTTAGCGTCTGACAGTCCAAGCCACTCAGGCAGCATTACCTTGCCTTGAAGCTCATTGATGAAACGTGTATATGGCACGAGTGCATCTGTCTCCGTAACGGAAGCGAATGCCTGGATGACTTTCCAACAAAAGAAAGTTTGGAGCACTTCTTTCGAGGTGCCAGAAAGTATCTTTGTTAAGTTCTTCATGTAATCAGGTGAGGCTACAATGATACGCACAGTTTCGACATCCGAAGGTTCGAGTTCGCCGATGATATTCGCAAGATGGATTTGAGGGGTCAATGCATCTGCGTCCTGGAGGGACATTGGATTATAGTATTTCTATTTTTGTCAGTAAATGAAGTCTTGTATGTTGATTCTGAACTCACTGTAACGTCATTGCTATCTTCCGCATCTGGAGATGCTGCTGCCAACTTCTTCTCGAACTCGACCACCTCATGCGCGAAGTCCCCGCTCCTGCCTCTCGAAGCGATGTTTCCATGACCTCGGGATTTCATCCATTGAGCGTGGAGAGTTGCATTTTCGTGCGAATGATCAGGGTGGAGAACAGCTAAAATCTGCGCGATAGTGTCCTCATACTTTTTGGTGACTGCAGAGTTACTGTACAGCTCTTTTGCAGGCAGACCAATTCTCCAAGGGGGTGATGCTTGAACGGCCACGGAATCTGGATCCTTGTCGTCGGCACCAGCGCCGAAGGAAACCAAGGCAGGGACGCCCATCTTTGCGAGGTATAACAAAGTGCTCGACATATCCTTCTTATCTTTGGCTGAGACAGGCGTCCGCCTACTGAATGCTGATTCCTTGACAGGAAACATATCTGCCACTTGGTGAAGGATCTCAAGCAATGGTTTTGCACCCGCCTTCTTGATTGTATCTTCATCCATGCACGCATCATATGCACCCTTCAGTTTGTCAAAGTTCTGTTGGTCGACAGAGGAGAGGGTTTGAAGCAATTGCACGGGAGAAAAGCTGGAGTGCTAGCACAGCTTGTCATTAGCTTTTGCCCTTTGCCGGCTATCGGTGTACAAACCTTTGAGTCTCCTGGGTAGGGAGCTTCCAGAATATGCCTCAGAAGCATTTGAGAATTCTCACTCATAATAGTGCCAGTGAAAGCATCTCCTTGATCCGGCCTCAGATCATGATGTTCATCCCAACCTCCGCAGACTAATTCTTCAAAGTTATTGCAAGGATCTATAGTCTTGTATTCGGGAGAAAGGTTGTAGAGGATCTCGGAAGAAGCATGCACGCATGCTGGAGTGAGGCAGACGCTGGTTTTGGTATGGGACTTCTTAGAACGATACACTGGGTGACAGTTAGCAAAAGTCTACATTGCTAGGACTTAGAGCTGCCTACTTCCAAAGAAGACGCAGAGGACAATTATGACAGCCAAAATCAACAGGCTCATGAATACGGTGACGGCGTTGCGAGCTAACCATCTGGCCGCTTTCTTTGGACGTGGGGTAGCATCAACATCCTGATCTCTCTGGGAATTTGGGAGAAGTGGCGCTCGCTCCGCGTCGTCCTGAGCTGTAAGTCATCGAATCAGTCCTCATGTAACAATGGAACTATCCCTTATGGTGCAGAGATAAGGTTGTCATGCGAAGTCGGGAAGTGGCAATCCATACCTCGAGCCATCTTTTCTGGTAGCCCACCAATATCGTAGAGTCGAGCTGTAATTGCACTAATAAAGCTGTCAGCAAGTATTCACAACAGAAAAGTCTGAAGTCGAAATCATACCTGAGGATACCAGCCAAAGGAATCACAAAATGAGCAAAAATCGGCCGTTGTTTTGTCTTCGAGCGAGAGGTGGACTTGGATCCAGTCCTTGACCGAGATCTACTCCTACTCTGCCTTCTCGGAGCCAGGATGCCAAAAAGAAGTCGAGCAAAGAACCAAATGCTTCGCCCCGTCCAAACTTCCAAAGGTGGTTGTTGTTGTTGATGATTGATGAGTGAGGTGGGATGATTGAGTGGTGTTGAGCCGGTGCCTGGATAAGCTCCATCTAAAATGCGGAGAAGCTTCTTTCCTCTTTTGGATGCGTATCACTAGATCCCCGGAGCGGCTAGAGCTCCCAGACCCTGTCACTCCTCAGAGCGAGCGAGATGAAAACATCATGATTTTAAAAAGATCCACGATGAGCTTCATTGATCCTAGTCGAACACAATTGCTCTTTGATGCAGTATAGTTCTCCTTTGTCAAATGATAATGCTGCGGCAGCTGCTCAAGGTACGAACCTGTACACTCAGTTTGGGGCTTTTCAGAGAAATCTTGTATGTTTTGGGTAAATTTTCTATCGACTTGAGCGTTCCTCTTCTGACATTGAAGTATATCTTCATATAAATGTTGTCTTTTCGGTCTGATTTTGACATTCTGTCGTGAAGCACATACTGTAGCACCAGTTACTGTGCATTTCAATCTCAAAATCATCTGCATCCGATGTTCCGACTAACCGCCTTGCCAAGCACTACAATGAAGGACAGCGGTTCGGGTCACGCCGTTGAAAGTCAACGCCATGCCCCTTTCCGAGTGTTCAAAACAACGAAATTCCCGAGTGGCATGCATGCAGGCGAGGTAGGGTGCCTTTGAGGCGTCTGAGGGGTCCTTAAGGGAAGGGATCCTCGATCCATGGACCTCCCCAACAGGGCTTTCGAGATCTCGATCGCGAGACCTCGTTGTGTTACATTCAAGTGGATGTCGGTGAGAATCTCACCGAATTCTTGAACAAGGGAGAAGGGGAAGCTGGAGGATTACCGGTTCGTCAAGTGCACTTCGGGCCGTCTAGGCATTTGGTTGCTCCCTTTCGAATCCAAGTTCCAGCTTGTATCGAACGGCGGTCTGGTCTTCTGTGGCCCAGATCTACCGACTTGCAGCTGAAAGAGTCTTGTTCTGGTCATCGTGAGGATCATTTTCTAAGACGTTCAAGGTTGAGGAGTATCTCAGCCATGAAAATATCCGATTCATGATGCTTCAATTCTGGGAGAAGCGATTTGCTTTGGGTGCTTGCTTTCCCCTCAAACTTCTCACATCTACACACTATTTTCGGTCAAATTCTCTAACTTGAAGGGATCAAGTCGAAATGTTTTGATATGTTTACGTCTACTGCACCGGTAAACATATCAAAACATTTCGACTTGATCCCTTCAAGGCATCCACCCCCACAAATGCTGTTCTCAATCTGTTCAACACGTGCACATCTCATGACTTAAGCCTGGTTCCACCTCAGCATCGCTCATTGGCGGAGTCGAATCCGGAGCACATGGCAGCGTCATTGCGTGGAGTTTAACACGCCACCTGCGTCATTGGCTCAGGGGTTGAGCACTTCTTTTAGATTGAGTTTTCTGGAGGAGAAAGAGAATGGAAGACTCTGAAGTGCCGCGACCGAAGTAGTCCCTTCACAGCTCGTAGACAACGGTCATTCTTTCATCGTGGGTCACAGTACATTTAGTACCGCCTGCAGCAGAGTACCAAGTTGTCGGCTGAACCGTCTCTTAGCAGGCGCAGGCGTTGCCGGCATTGGGATTTGCAGCTATCGGCTGGGCCACCATTCCCCCGTTTTAGGGGTCCTAGACCATGCTCATTCCGGACTGGGTTATTCCAAGAACAGAACCCACAGCAATAATAGATAATAACAGCCCTCAGTAAGTATCATACCAGCGCTCCCCACCATGCTCATGGTTGTGCCACTTTGCTTTGATTATTGAGATTCGCGCATGGCGCTGGGAGGCCACATACTTCGTAGTAGGCACGTTGGCGGGCGGGTGACGAAAAAGGAATCCGCAACGGTTCTGGTCTTTACTTTTCTGCCGTTGATCCTGTTTGGCATTAAGGCCCATGCTGCCAGTCTTGTGTGTGGCCCGAAAACAAGTGTGCTAGATGCTTCCGTGGTAAGAGAAGGAGATCGAGGATGAAGTCATGCCCACCATCTTGAGCAATGGCCAGTGGCCCTCCCCTCCTCCAGCCATTAACCGTGCTCGACCCTGACTTCTGGCAAGGATAGGGGCAAGAAGTGGCGTGTTATCGACGTAGATTTTCAGCACCGATGGATGAACCGAACAGCCTCAACGGCAACTATCCGACGCCCCCAAAATCAAGCCATATTTTGTGTAAAAGCCAACTTTAACACTAAAAACTCGGAAGCTTAGATAGTTTCAATCCCCCAAAAGGCTTCCTAACCCAGAGAGCAGAAGACGAAGAAACGGACTCGCTGGTCAACCACAAAATGCAAGTTCAGGGTACTCTTTGTTTTGCTGGGCCCCTAAACGTTCTCGAGCAAGGGGTGGACTGTCGCTTGGAAGCATGTTCCTGGGCTCACAAGGGCTGGCTCTCCACTTGCACCACCACGACTGGAGGATGAACAGGCACTTGATCTTCACCCATCCCCTTCTCCTGCCTTGTCTTCTTGCCTTGCTTGTTGTGTCCAACCCTTACACTTGGTCAAGTGCGATCTCTAAATCGTAAACCTCCCCCTCCGTAAAGCCATCCCATTGTTGAATCGTAAACATTTCTGACTGACCTCGAATTTACCTTGTATTATTGTGTTCTGCTGCTGTTGTTATAACTCGAGTGAATGCGTCTGCCGTTGTGGTGTTGTCCCAAAGACAGGTCAGTAGTGTCGTCATCCCGCTGCTTGACGAGCCAGCCATCCCAAAGACAAGGCCGACCCAGAGTCTCGCCCCGTTCACAAAGATCGATCAACACACCACAACATAACAAATTCTCTTCCTCTCCATTTCTGCACATCCGACTTTTCCATTCTCGAATGAGGCGCGGGCGAAACACCATCCTCGAATTCTGTTCGCGACAACAATATCACGACGCGCTGGAGCAATAACAGGACCCCGAGATTGCAAGGGGCGTTTCCAGAGGTGACGGCATGCCACCTTCAAAGCCAAAGTCTCCTCTGGACAAACCATCCTCTTCGCACTCTCGCCGCCCAAGTAATACAAGACGTTCGAGCAGTGAAAAGTCTGCGACCAAATCTTCAAAGCATGGAATAAAGCCGACTTCAAGTTCGTCTAAGACCAAGGATCCAATGTCGGACCTGGCCCCTGGTGCAAAGGCACCCTCACATCCGGATGCTAGCGATACTGAAAGAGAGACGGGTGGAAGCTCAGACAGTCCAAGATCGCAAAATTTCGAGGGCCCACAATCTTCGAGAGGGGATATACCACACCTGGAGGCTGAAGACGCTGGGACAAGCAAGGAGCGCGAATCAGAAGGTCGACATGGCGGCTCTCAGATACCACAAAACACGTCGCAAGAGGAGGTTGAGCGTTTGCGGGCAGCCATGAATGCTCAATTGCAACTTACCCAGCATCGAGAGAGATTAGCAAAGCAGTTGGGAAGCAGGGAAGAAAAAGGGGGTGTCGGAACTTTCACGCCAACAGGCAGAGCAAGAGTGTCTCCAATCCACGAGGAGACCATGTCACCGTCTTTGGAGGCAGCGTTTGAGACCCCTCTATCCGCTGGTCCAGAGACAACATCTACAGAATCAGTCAGAACAATTCGAGGTGGCATGACTCCGGGATTAGGTGCCGCAAGAACTCCTTCATATCCTTTTCCTCCCATGCGAACCCCAGGACAACTCAGTTTCAGTGGACACCGACCTTTCACAGCTTTGTCTCCTACTGTCAATCCTTCCAACTATGCAGGAGGTTCTTTTGATTCTGGTATGCAAGATCGAGTTCTTTCAGGTTCGGTTACGCCAGCGTCAACAATGAGATTTCAACCCCAGGGAGCATCTGAGTCACAGGAAGATTTGAATTTTGAGACACCGAACCTTTATGATCTCAGCCTACTTTTGTCTTCAGAACCTGGCCTTGATGCTTGGTGGACTACTGTTGTTCAGATCATGAGAACTATGTATCAAGCACATCGGGTAACACTGTCTGTACCTGCTGACACAACTGATATTGAGAATGTACCCTGGGGACAAAAGGCGACTTTCAATGTCATGGAAGAGGATGAACTGAGTCTCACTTACCTGCCTCGTGGAAGCAGCTTAGTGCCGAGCAGTGTTGATACTAATGACACTTCAAACTCAGAGGATACCAATCCAACAGAAGAGCCAGCTGGAACGTCCTTACAACCCCAACGCGCATCTTTAAGACCAGGTCTTCTGAGCAGACATTCATTTACTGCTTATGAAGAGACCAAGCGGGACCCTACTTCTACTTCTGAAGTCAGCAGAGCGGCTGTTTCTCGACCTAGCCCACTCATACGAGCTAAGAGTTACCTTTCTGCCCGACCAGATATGCCGCCTCGAACAGCGACTCTTCAAAATGCCGAGTTGAGTCTCCAATCTCTGCGGGATCATATGGCCTTCGAAGATGCTAAGCAACCTTCCGAGGAATGGGAGACTCGTGTGAACGCCGACAGAGAGGTTAAGGGACGGATTTTCTCAGTGCTACAAGCTCTAGACTATGAAGCAGAACCATTGATCGACAACAAAGGCGTTCTGCGAGTCGTAGAACGAGGAAAGGTTATTGCGCTGACGCGCGATTATCCATATGTGGAGGCTACAAAGGACGAGAAGAGCGGGAGCAGCAAGTCGTCATCCAGCCCAAGCATGAAATCCAAAGAGTCGCCCAATGACAAGAAGAGTAGCAAGTCTCCAGATGTCGGATCTCGAATCTCGTCCTTTTTTGGAGGAAGAACAAGACGTACAAGTCGTGGTGCGCGCTCTTCAAGCGACAAGGGCAAGATGTCTGGATCTCGAAATGTTGAAAATGATGAGCCTCAATCAGTACCAAAATATGAGGAGTATGAGCAAGCCCCACCTTCTCCTTGGGCCCAATCACCAGCTCCATCTCCAGCTGTCAGAGTTGAGACTTCAGAGAATCCTTTCTTCTCAGGCGCCCCTATCGACGAAGAAACATTTAATCCTCGAGCCACAGCGCAAGACTACTCGGAAATGCCCCAACCGGAGACCATTGGACTTGATAGATCTTGGACGGTGCTACATATTCCATTAATCCATCCCTTGCTGTCCAAGCCAGTTCAATCGTTTCGTCTAGATGCGGCTGCGATGGAATCGAGAACTGCGAAGGGAAAGGCGGCAGACTCTCTTTTGAGAGATCTTGGAGATGAAAATGTTAAAACCAGAGAAGAGATCAAAGGAAAGCAAACTCCCATTGCTATCCTATCTATCTTGAGTCCAGTAATTCCTTATCCTTCAACACTACGACATTCCCTTGAACATCTCGCACCCCATCTAGCAACCTCATTTTCGCTATGCCGACACTTTTCAAACCTCGAAACCGAGATCGCGGGTCTGTCACGGAAGCGTCCGCAGACAACCGGCTTTGGCGCTGTTGCAGGTGGACAAGCTGATGACAGGTTGAGAGCAGCGCATCCAGCATATTCGCCTGCCGAAGATATCTCAATGCAACACTCTGCTAGTGGTAGTATTACTAGCCCCAGTGACTACTCTGGTGTTTCTCGAAGCACAGCTGGATCTCCTTCGGGTACGCCAAGCTGGGATCCGAGTAGTGTTGGACTTTCAATGGACAAGCGATCAAGCGGTGGGAGTCCTAACTACATCGCCGGCGAAAGTTATTTCAGCAGCAGAGCCAGACCAGGTGTATCCCGGGTTGAAACTGGTTCGGCAAGCAGTATCACCGGAGCACGGCGCACTTCTAAAGAAGCCCCATCTCCTGCGGAGACAAGATCGCAAAAGCCCTCGCGCACCTCGGAAGAAAAATCTAGAGATTCTGAGACCGCTACTCTCGACAATAGTGACGACGATGGGAAAGAGAAGCTTACTTCACCAGACGAAAGCTCCACTACCAGCACGCCTCGACAGGAGTCTCGAACTCGACCATCCGAGACCGAGAATAGAGAAGTCAGTCCTTCACGGCAAGGCACAGATACACAGCTCTCTCCCCGAAGATTGGCCATGCGTACCGCTTCGAATCAAGGTACAGGAAAGCCCGAGCGACAACATACTCAACTACACTCTTACGGCGCGGACTTTGGTGCCACTTTCCAGTCTTTGCCTACTCCATCAGGCAAGGGCCCTACAATTGTGAAGCCACCATCCAGATCAGGTTCTGTGTCGAATCCACCGGATTACATGCCACCGCCATCAGATCGCGTAAAGGGTATCATGCTAGACTCGCTCCCTCTCCACATCTTTATTGCTCTGCCACCTACTGGGGAGATGGTCTGGGTCAATAGTAGATATCTGACCTACCGAGGACAAAGCGTGAAGGACTTGCACGAGGATCCGTGGGCCAGCATTCATCCAGAGGAGCGTGAGGAGTATCTGAAGGCTTGGAGCCATGCGATTCGCACTGGGGAGCAATTTTCCATGCAGGTCCGGCTAAGAAGATTCGATGGAACTTACCGATGGTTCTATACCAGAGCTGTTGGTCTTCGAGACAGTCGCGGGGTCATAGTTCAGTGGTATGGAACACATATGGATATTCATGACCAGCATATTGCAGAAGTCAAGGCTGCTAGGCAAGAGGAGATCGAAGCGTCGGAGGCCAAGCATCGCCAACTGGCAAATCTCATTCCTCAAATCATCTTCTCGGCGACCGAGGATCAAGGTGTCACTTTTGCAAACCAACAATGGCTTTCGTACACTGGGCAAGACTTTGACCGTTCCCTAGGCCTCGGATTCATGGACTATGTTCATCCCGAGGATCTAGCCAGATGCCATGTTCCAATCATTCACCCTCCCACACCAGACGAATCCGGACCGAAAATGCCAGCAGAGCCCAGTCGAAACCCTTCTCAATCATCCTCAGGAGGCAAGAGCTCTATCCACTCCAATGTCTCTTCTGCCCCGACAGAGCGGACCATTAAGGGTGTTTACCAAGCCCTTTCGAGAACAAACAGCTCCAGCAGTGGATCGACCTACGAATTACCGAGCGCCGATTTCTCTGAGCTAATGAAGGCTGGCGTGATCAAAATCGAAATTGATGGCAACGGCCGAACTTCCTACAGCACGGAAGTACGTCTCAGATCCAAGTCTGGAGAGTACCGCTGGCACCTTGTTCGTTGCGTCGAAGTTGACAATATCAACCTTGGAAGCGGAGATGGATCTTGGTTCGGTGCTTGTGCAGATATCAATGATCACAAGCTGCTTGAGATGAAGCTTAAGGAGGCCATGGACTCTAAAGGCAAATTCCTCAGCAACATGTCTCACGAAATTCGCACCCCATTAATTGGTATTTCTGGCATGATTAGTTTCTTGCAGGATACTCCCCTCAACGAGGAGCAGATTGACTACTGCAATACGATCGCGTCTAGTGCTGAGGGTCTTTTGAATATTATCAACGATATCTTGGATCTTGCAAAAGCCGATGCAGGTATGATGAAGCTTTCTCACGACTGGTTCCATACTCGCTCTCTTGTAGAGGAAGTCAACGAGATGATCTCGACAATCGCTATCACTAAGCACCTCGAAGTCAATTACGTTGTTGACATTGATGTTCCAGAGATGGTCAAAGGCGACCGATTCCGCATCCGTCAAGTTCTTCTAAATGTCATCGGCAATGCAATCAAGTTTACGACTATTGGTGAAGTCTTCAGCCGATGCAGAGTTGTTAAGGATGCAGAAGAACTTCAGGACAATGAGGTCATGCTCGAGTTCTCCGTCATTGATACTGGCCGTGGTTTCACGCAAGAGGAAGCAGAGCTCATATTCAAGCCTTTCAGTCAAATCGATGCGAGTAGCACGCGCACTCAAGGTGGCACAGGACTTGGTCTTGTTATTTCTAGGCAATTGGTAGAGCTACATGGTGGCCAGATGGAAGGTACAGCGGTCCCAGGGAAAGGTTCTACTTTCACGTTCACTGCAAAGTTCCATTTACCTACAGAGGACGACCATCCAGATCCGTCAACGACACCTGCTTTAAGCACGGTGCCGTCAACACCTTCAGCTCGGGCATCCTTGAAGTCCCAGATCTCGTATGAGACTACAGCTCGCGCTATCAGACAGGCAGGCGGCAATCCCATTTTGGCCGGCAGACTAATTCAATCCCCATTAGAGGAGGGCCAGAGCCCACGAACAGAGTCTTCTGGCACCGGGACCGATCCTGTGCCATCTTCGGGAAGTTCGAATCCTTCGCTCCACTCGACTAGATCACCCACAACTCAACGATCTTCAAGCTCGTCTACCACTCAATCGTTGGCTCACTTCGGTGAGGCCGCTCGATCGAATGCGCCTGACCCTTCAAACATGAAATTAGAACTTCCCGAGCGGACCTCGTCAGGAGCTGGAGATACGCCTTCTAGCTCGCAGGGTACTACGCCCACACCAGCAACCCTACTTGCTGCAGAGGACATCCCGAGGAAAGGCAGCGGAACGCCCGATATCAAGCACTTCCGGCCACCGATGTACTCAATCTTATTGATCTGTCCTCAAACGCATAGTAGAGAAGCTACGACTCAGCATATCGAGATGACTCTTCCCAAGGACGTACCTCACAAGATTACGGGTTTGGCGAGCGTTGAAGAAGCACAGGCAATGATAGGTGGAGATGATCCTGTCATTTTCACGCACATTGTTCTGAATCTTGGCTCCCCTGAGGATATCATCACTTTGATTGACCAAATTGTGAGATCTGCCACTCTTCCCAACACCACCATAGTTGTCCTCTCGGATCCAGTACAGCGACAAGAGGTCACTCGAAACACCGGAAATGACTACGACAACTTGATCGAAGACGGCCGACTTACGTTCATCTACAAGCCGGTCAAGCCATCGCGTTTCGCAGTCATCTTTGATCCTGACAAGGAGAGAGGCTTGAGTACAGACAGAAACCGCTTCAGTGCCCAGCAACAGGTAGCAAATGCTCGACAGAATTACCTCGACATTGGCAAGCGACTTGGCAACAAAGGCTACAGAGTCCTGTTGGTTGAAGACAATGCCACGAATCAAAAGGTGCTCATGAAGTACCTTAGCAAGGTCGGTATTGCAGTTGACTTAGCTCTGGATGGCGTTGAATGCACCGATCAAGTCTTCGCCAAACCTCATTCTTTCTACTCTCTCATCCTGGTATGTGCTCAAACCCAAACCTCTGACATGAGCCAATCTAACCTAACACAGTGCGATCTTCACATGCCAAACAAAGACGGCTACCAAGCTTGTCGCGAAATCCGCAGATGGGAGAAGCAGGAAAAACACTCTCGGATGCCTATCATCGCCCTCTCCGCAAACGTCATGGCCGACGTCCTCGACAAGTGTATCGAAGCCGGCTTCAGCAACTACATCACCAAGCCCGTCGACTTCAAAGCTCTCAGCGCACTCATGGGCGATCTCCTCGATCCCGTCACGCCTGCTGAGACACGCAAACCGTCGAGCACCAAAACAACTTCTACAACTACGACTTAGTTAATTTTCCGCTTCTTTTACTTCTACTTCCTCTTCGATTCTGCAACCACAGTTTCTCCTTCGACATTTGATGACACTTCACATTTGAGCGCATTCAGCAGCAGCAGCGCGATGCGACACATGCATGCATTTCTCGGCGTTTTCCCGTTAGGAATGAGATGAGACGAGATTCCCCCTTTCTTTAACTTCATCCCTTCCTACCTCTTTGATTGTAATTTGGGCATTTTTGAGCATAGCGTGCGTTCCAGCGTTTGCAGGCAGGCGGGCCTGGTCTGGGTTGGGAAGCAAAGCAGGACTGGATGGAACTGAACTGAATTGAAATGGGATGGACTGGGATGAACGAACAAACCCTGGGAATTGGTTTGGAATTTGGAGGGGGTTTGAAAAAAGAGCTTCTTTTGATACCATTCTCATCCTGACATTCATCAAACACACCACATGTAAAATATGTATGATTGTACGACACCTTTTCCTCCATATTCCTCTTCTTCTTCTTCTTCTTCTTCTGCTGCTTTCTTTCGACAGATTGGAGCGAGCATAGGTGCATTTGGTAGGATAGAAATTCTGCTGTCGATGTCCTCTTTCCTGCTATTTCGGGTGGGGCTTTGGAGTTTATCTTCTTTTTATTCTTCTTGCACAGCATGCATGCATGGCCAGCCGGATGGGTGGATGGGTGGGTGGACGAATAATAATGAATGATACCGAGTCAGGAAATACGACTCTTCTTTTCTGTGTGCATTTTCGATTTTGACTTTCTTTTGGCTGTGGAGCGTAACGCAGCACTGTGAACGCTATTGTAGATACCAAATAAATGCATGCAGCGTTCCCCATTTTTCCAGCGAGTGAGCCTTGGTGTGATATGCGAATGCCAAGTCGTGATATATTGAGTGGTCTGCGAGTCCCGCTTGAGAGATACTAATGCCGTGGTAGAAGGAATTTGATAAGAAGCGAGTGCGTTGTTTACTTCGAACTTTGGATGTTGGCCGATGGAAATAGACATGAGATGCTTACCAAGGCAAATATTTCGCAGCTAGGTACAACGAGAATTATAAAGCCGAAAGTGATTGAAGAGCTGAACGCAGTCTTTGTGTCCGGAGTGACATACCTGGATTATAGTGCAGGGGTTCATCCTACAGGTGTAGCGCTGGGGAGGAGCGAGGAGGGTTGTAGGTGAATGGCCGGGAGAAGAACGAAAAGGAAGGACCTAAACGAGCAGGAAGAACAGATATTTAAGGCACTTACGGAAAGTATTGAGAAAGTGATGGAAGAGAAGGAGAGGTTAAAGAGGCTCCAGGCGTTGGAAGATGTGGAGAAGGCGAGGAGACGGCAGACAGCATGCCAGAATCGACGAACTGAAAAACGGCAGTTGGCTAGCAAAGGGACGATTCTGGAGCTGGAGAACATAGAAGAAAGCATTAAGGGAGAGATTCTAGATACGGAGTTGGGGAAAGGAGCTGCAGATCAGGTGAGCGTGTTTGCGTACAATATTTTGGACACAAGCGAATTCCCCTATTTAAGCGACGGACAAGGTTTGGTTGATGTCAATAAAGGTAATTATTTGGCAGAACCACCAAGACCCTCGTTGCAGTCGGCATCCTTCGGTATCCTCTACCCCGACTGACCGATGTAGCTATATCCAATGGTAAAGGTAACAGAAAGTGAGTAGATCCCGCCCTCAAAGCCATATCGCTGGCTCTCCTGACTCGCTCGCTTACTGAAGAACTCGGGGTTCCATCCGCTGTCATGACGATGTCGAACCCCACTTCCCCAAACTTCACATCCCCCACGCCCCACCAAGCACCCAAGCAACAGGTCAAAGGATAATAGGTTCAAGTCCCGTACACTTCTCCCGTAGGCATTCCGTTTCTAGGAAGACAAAACTACCTTTCCAGTCACCAAATCCTTCTTCCTACTTCTACCACTGTTCCATCAACGATATCCCCTCTCCCGGCATCGGAAGCCGGCTAAAGTCCCCTGGATAAAGTCAACAAAGTCCAGTCTTGCTCTCGATTCGATCATTTGCACTTGAACATATTTTCAAAATCAAAACAGAAAGAAGAAAATACCAAGCAAAATGTCAGGCAAAATAGCCTTCCTAGGCCTTGGAGCTATGGGCTTCGGTATGGCCACCAACTTAATCAAGAAAGGCTTCCACGTAACCGGCTTCGACGTCTATGCACCCACTCTCGAACGTTTCACAGCTGCAGGTGGGCACGCCTCGTCCACACCCAGAGACACGGTCAAAGATGCACAATATATCGTCTTCATGGTCGCTACAGCAGCCCAAATCCTCACAGCGCTGTTCGACGATGAGAAGGGCGCAATTCATAGTCTAGGAAAGGGAGCGATTGTTATTCTCTCATCGACAGGACCCCCGGAGCACGTGCCTCTTGTGAGGAAACTTCTTGATGAGAAATACAGTAGACAGGATATCGAGCTCGTTGATGCGCCTGTCTCGGGAGGTACGATACGAGCTGCCAACGGTACTCTGACCATTCTCGCCGCTGGGCCGGACAGTGCGATTGCGGCAGCGAAACCGGTACTCGACGCAATGGCGGGAGAGTCTCTGTATGTGATTCCCGGAGGGTTAGGAGCAGGCACGAATGTCAAGATGGTGCATCAGGTGTTGGCAGGTATTCATATCGCGATGACGAGTGAAGCGATGGGTTTCGCTGCTGCGTTGGGACTCAATACTAAGCAAGCGTTTGAGATATTGAGGAAAGGGAGAGGCAGTAGTTGGATGTTTGAGAATCGGACGCCACATATGCTTGTTGAGGACGAAACGGTGTATTCGGCGCTGAACATTATCGTGAAAGACATTGTAGGTTCTCCAATTTCCCTGAAGATTCTCGGTTCGTAAATTGAGACGGGTCTGGGATGAGATCTGCCAGCTGATTCTGTAACAGGGCATCGTGACAGCTGGAGGCCGCTCGGCTAACTTCCCCCTCTTCCTTTCGTCAACCACCGAACAAGTCCTCGCATCTGGCGTCAGCGCTGGTCTAGGTCTCATCGATGACGCCGCGCTCGTCGGAGTCTACCTCCCACAATCACCCTCCGCAATTCTCAAGCTCGCCTCCTCATCAGCAACCCTGTCACCAGACGACCCAAAGCTCCTTCTCGTAGAGAAGATCATGGCAGGTGTGCATCTTGCTGCAGCCGCGGAGGCAATGTCTCTAGGTGTGAAAGTCGGGCTGGAGGCAAAGAAGCTGTTTGAGATTATCTCAACGGCAGCAGGGAGTAGTTCGATGTTCGTGGAGGCGACGATGCAGCTGTTGAGTGGTGTCTGGAAGGAGGGGAGCAGTGTGGATGATGTTATTGCGGAATTGGTATGTTGACTTCATCCTCTTTTTGTCAGCCACTTCAAAATGATAGGAGAGTTCCTACTGATGAGAACATAGACTGAGGCTGTTGAAGGAGCGCAGAAGCTCAAATACCCACTTCACCTTACAGGCACCGCGTTACAGCTTTTCGAGCTCGCCAAATTGAAAGGCTTGGGTAAAGAGCCTGGTATTGCAGTATCGAAAGTCTGGGATAGCGTTGATGGGCCTTACTTTCCCAGGGCGCAGGTTTAGAAGGATGGCGAGACGTGGCCAATAATCGAAGTTAATACCATATTTGCCCTGAAATCTCCGTAATTGTAGTTATTCTTGAATTCGAGATTGAACGGACGACGTTGTCTCGTACGTTGCGGTCGCCAGCTCGAGAATGAAGATTGAGTAAAGCAGGGCAAGGGTCACCACTCTCTTCGACTTCGGGAGGTCCCAGTGGACATCTGGTAGGTGTGCTCGCTTCCGTTGTTGTTGTTGGAAGCAAACCCCTGATTATCATGAATGACATACTGTACACCAGTCTTCAAGCCTCCCATACAGTAGGACAAATAAAACTTTTGTGACCAAATTTAATATCTATACATAGAAAGACTGTGTTGGGTTTAAGGTACCCTGCACTGTAGATTGCAGTGCAAATATTGCCGATGTGTAGTCTTTGGCAAAGCCGCAGCAAAAATTCGACCTAAAATATCAGAATTCTTATCTTGTCGTACTTCCCTATGAGAATTTAGATTTGGTGTTCCTTCTTGAGCCATTTTCATAATTCAGTTGAGTTCTATTTATAAGCTTCCGCTGGCTCCAAGCCATACTTTTAATACTTACGATAGCCCCACTGTCCCGATGCTCGTCTCAGCTGTGTGTGATTGCTTGTTCATGATTCGTCAAATGTCATATCAGCGATACGAAAAATGCTACGGAATAATTTGTTCCACGTGAGGCCGCGTAATTCGAGGCTTCCCTTTTCTCGAATTCGTTAGACAAATTCACTCACAGAGACTCAACTAAAGTAACCCCAACAGCAAGTGCAGAGAAGTTGTGAAACATATGGAGGATAAGCATGAACTAGTCAGAGGTTCCTTATGTGCCGGCTGCCGAAGGGTCGTTCATCCCTGGATTCTCGCTTTGACAGCCGGTCGAGACTCAAAGGCTCAATGGTGCCACGACTAAGAGAGACAAGCTTTCCACTAGGAACACTCTATGTCTTGCAAACTTATCCGGACTTGAGGCTCCTATACCGAGTTCACAAGGAGGAACTGCATAATTCTACCACACCAGATTCAGAGACTGGTGCAGTTGTAAGGAAACGCGACTCGGACGATGGACGTGCACACACCATCCGGGCCGATGAAGATAGGTAACCATAAGGACAACTTGGAATTAATTTTGCTCTTTCACATTCTGCCAAACTGTTGTGTCCTTGACATATGTCATCAGTCTTGCCATAACCGTTTTGCATACGAAACCCACGGTCTGCTACCGTTTCTCGCAACTCGATCATCGCGAGAAATTGCTTTGGCTAGTTCAGTCTAGACACAGGATCTTAAGCTCGTATGGTACTTTGACTATGGCTTCCTTCCAGTCTAGAGCGACAGGGGATGTGGTGCAAGTTACCACTACAACCTCGTACAAATCGCAATCCCGCAAGAAGGGCTGTGAGATTCCGGAACTTGAAAAGATCTGTCTCTTGAAGAGCTTACTAATTCATAGTTTTGTTACGTACTAGCATCCTCTCAAGCTCTTTTGCGTTACTGGCCTCCTATCGGCATGTATCGAATTGCTTTCAGGGCCAGCTAGATAACCGAATCGAGAGCTGTCAGAATCCCTTATAAGCTTGGCATGAACTCCTAATGTCACCAGTTGCCGTCGATACCTTTTAAACGGCTCTGTAATTGTGCTCTCGCTACTTCCTTTATTCCCATCTTACCGAAAGCCCTACCTAAGGACTCGAGATGGTTGGCTTCGATATCCCTCAGCGTGCGAAAGGCGAGCCAACTTTCATTTTACACCCAGAACATACGCCGCGAGACAATCTCACAATCCCAAACGTTTCAACTTTACCCGAGTTATTCAGACGGCAGGCTCATCGTCGGCAAGACACGACATTGTTCTCTTTTCGAAGCCCAACAGACACCACCTTGACCACATTGTCATACGTCGAAGCCTACGAAAAGTCCTCTCACATCGCCAAAATCTGTATACATTTTGTCAAGACCACAACGACACCGTTCCAGTAGTCGGCATATGGTTGGAAAGGTCAATCGATCTGCATCTTGCTATTCTGGGAACCACCATCTCTGGTGCTGCTTGGTTACCATTTGATGCGGATGCGCCAGCTACCCGTGTCAGGACATGTCTTGAAGACAGCAATGCGTGTGTTCTTCCCGACTGCATTTGCTAAGATGGGTCATTATAGCTGGAGGAGCCCATCTTGCGATAGGTAACGGTAACGAATGTCAAGAGTAAGCGACTAATGGGGGTTGTCGTGGTGCCCATGCTAATAACAACACGCAGTATCCCGAGTCTTGGCGGTGCTTCAGGCATTTGGGCGCAAAGGAGAATTACAGTAGTGAATGCTGTCCCTACGCTCATCAACATAATGACGTCTCTCGACAGTCAATGTCCGCTACCGCCGTCTGTTCGACTCCTAAACTTGGGAGGGGAAGCGTGCCCGCCTGCACTCGTCAATCGCTTGTGGTCAATGTCGTTGAGAATCCTCAATACATATCGACCTTCAGAAACAACGGTCACTGCCACGTTTCAGGAACTCTTCCCGAATCAGCAAGTGACAATCTGGAAGCCATTACCATTGTACCATGCACTCCTACTGGCCGTCCATGAGGATGGAGAGAAAAAAAATGGTCGCCGATCCCACTTCCACACGAGGAAGGAGCCGAAGGAGAACTTGCCATTGGCGGCCCGTGTCTCGGGAAAGGCTATGTGCAACGTCCTGAGCTTACAAAGGAAAAGTTCATACCTCATCCTTTACCATCCAGGAATGGAGAGAGGCTTTACAGAACGAGAGATTTGGTTCGCTTAGACAAGAACCTCAACATTGTCTTCCTTGGCCGAATTGATGCACAAGTCAAACATCGTGAGTTCCGCATCGAACTTGGGGAAATCGAACATGCCATTACAGCACATTCCAGGGTGCAGACAGCTGCTGTCATTCTGTCCGCTTGCACAGATCGTCTCGAAGCATACATCGTCTGGCAAGGTAGCGAATAAATCGAGCCCGGAGAACTTCGCGACAAGCTTCGACACTTACCTGCATATATGCAACCAGAAGAGTTCTTTTTCATTTCCGCAGACCAGACGCCTCGATTACCCAGCGGCAAGATCAATGCGAAAGCGCTTCAACAAACTCCTGAGGAGAACTTTGCAGCAACGCAACGGAAGGCAGTTCGAGTGCTGGATCTGTTCATACTGCTAGTACTCTTGTGGATGATTCTGATTTGGGTATTCTCCTTCGAGCAATGGCGGATGTGATCCCCAAATCTGCCAAAATAGGCAATGTCACCGACTTTTTTGATGACTTAGGAGGTCACAGCTTAATCGCTGCTCAACTGGTCTCAAAGCTTCGGAAGGAAAGCCCGGAGGGGTCTGTCCTGAAGTCCATTGGTCTGGAAGCGATATATCAACACCGGACGGCAGAAACTATTGTGGCCAGCTTCGGAGGCAGCTCTGGGAGCGAAAAATGCCCTCAATCTATTGCTGCAATGGGAGATCATGGGGAAGTCTCGAAGCGGAAGTACATACTTTGCGGCATCGCACAGGTTCCAGCCCTATTCTTCTTCTTCCTTGTGGAAGCAATCTCTATTCTGGTACCATACCTGGTTTTCTTCTTCGCGTTGCGGGAATTCGGCCTCGCTTACGCCATTCTCATCACCTACAGCGTATTCGTGGGAATCCTGCTAGCAGGGCGACCATAGGGATACTCGGGAGGTGGATTACCATTGGGAAAGTGAAGGAAGGAGAACACCGTCACTACGGCATCTACTACTACCGATGGTGGCTCGCTGATCATTTTGTCAATCTCGTTGACATGGTGACCATTGCCGAGACCCCTCTTCTACCTGCACTTCTCCGATGCATGGGAGCTCGCGTGGGAGAACATTGTCGTTTCGGCGTTCTGAATGCTGGGCTTGCGTTTGATCTGGGAAGTGTCGGTGATGACGTTGTTTCCGGAAAGGACATTGTGTTGGCGACAAGCTGGGCTGAGCGTGGCCATCTCATTCTTGCGCCAGTCACTGTTGGCTCTGATGTGCATGTTACCTCAAGACTCCCAAATTCTCGCTGGAGAACAATGGACAGGCTCTCCTGCCCAATACCGATCTCTCTCCCATGACGTAGGAAATATGCGGAAGACGCGACCAAGCCAAGCACGTCTCGTTTCCATGATCCTGGCTATGGCTTTTAGTTCCACCTTCGTTCTTCCAATAATCTATTTTGCGCCAGAGATTCCAAGCATGATTCTGTTCGAATATGCCAACATTGCCGGTGTTGGGTGGTATGTTCAGACAGCTATCGTATGCGTTCCGCCTACATGCTCTTGGTGTTCTTCGAACTCATACTTCTCACATGGGTGTTTTGGGACGGGTCACAGAGCACTCTTATCGCACGATATCCATTTATTTTCACCGCAAGTGGTTCGTAGATCGCTTGATGGATATTAGTCTTGTTGTGTTGCAGCCGGTATACGCCACACTGTACGTGCTACCTTTCCTACGATGCCTTGGCGTCAAGATAGGACAAGGAGCTGAGGTCTCGACCGCTCACGGAATCAACTTCGAGCTCACAGATATCGGCGAGCAATCGTTCGTTGCGGATCGAGTCATTATCGGAAATGCAGAGGTTAGGAAAAATATGGTGACGCAGAAGAGGACCCAGCTTTACAAATGGGCGTTTCTCGGTTTCCTATTGCTCCGAGACGGGTGAAGAAAGTCGAGAGTCTGGGGAAGATGTCTAGCTGATCAGCTCCTTCTGGTCCAGAGTTTGATCACACAAGCAAAGATAGTACTATGAACATCACAGACCTCGCTTACGGGCATGCCAAGGAAAACAAGACAGCGGCCGTTCTGGTTCAGAAGCTTATTTTCAATGCCTCTCTTGGGTCGTACGATTTACAGTATGTGACGGAGGATTTCTCCATCTCATCTTATAAGTATCTGCTCCATGGAATCCTTGATTCTTTCCTCCAACGACTCGTCTTTCTCGATCCCTGGCACGAAAGCCGGACCTATAACCCTGTATTCAGTATCCCCACATGGACGAAGCACAATAGGTTGTTCCACGCCAGGGAAAACAACAATCTTGTCGTGAACCTGAACTGCAGATGCGTATCCCGCCCCGTTCTTGCCATATACACCAAGCCCAGAATATCCCTTAGCAGTCACGAAGATGTTGCGTCCCTCGTCCATGAGTTTTTGATCTTGATCTAATCGCAACATTGAGCTCATAATCATAACATCATACTCCTTCTCTCGAAGCGTGCATTTTTGCTGCAAAAGAGAAAGGGGCACGCCTCTCCAAGAATCGGCGTTCTCGTCCTTCTCCCTGCTAATTTCCCACTCTCGAAGCGCCACACGAGCCACCCACCCCTCGTACTGCTGCCTCGGATCGAATTCGCCTGCGGACCCCTCAAGCAGCCGAAAGTAGATTGGACTGAGTTTCTCAAATACTTCTTGCCATTCGGTGGCATCATCGATGCCATTGAGCTGCTTAAAAACCATGTCCAGGACTAACTTTTCAAAGTTTTCTGACGAGAAGTTCGGATATGCTAATACCACTTCGTCGAATAACAAAGCCTCGGCTTGAAGCACGCCGTCTTCGATCCTTGGCTTATTGTTGGTGCCTAGGTTCTCTGGCATGATAATTTGATTGTTTTGGAAAATGTCTTCGGCTCCTGAGTAGTCGAGGTGCCAGGCCCAAGATGGTGATTGAGTGTTGGGATTATCCCTGCGCACAGAATGAATCAAAGTGAGATATTCTAGAGCGGGAGTACTTGTGGTCAGAATTGCTTCTGTAGCAGCTCGAAAGATCTCCTGCGGCGATTTCCGATATCCTAGATCAGAAAACAGGACATGTGTTTCTTCATCAAATAGCCCTAGGACACCGAAGACACGATCTCTTGGATCCTTGACCAGAGAGAACAAACAACTCAGGAACACTTCATAGAGCCTCTCTTTCGGTAATGAGAGGCCTTCGCTGCTGAGAAGTTCTCGTAATGATCTTCTCATCTTGATGTTTGTCAGGATATCGTTTCTTCTATTTCGTTGCGTGCCATGTTCCCAGAGCTTGAAACATGCCGATAATATCATTGCCACGTCAGAGAAGGTCTTCCAGTGCCTATGGCAATTTGAAACCAAGAAATTAGCAATGTTCCGCCTGTATCTCTATGTGGAGCCCTCTGGGTATGGAATGTCTTCTGAATCTCTGAAGACATGAGAGAGTGACACAAGGACTTACATCCTGACACCACCACAGAGGACCATGATAGCAGTACTCTGCACCAGACCCACCTCTTGAAAGGTCCAGAGACGCATGAAGACCGTCCTTGAAGCGAACAAATCCATGATCCCATCCCAAGCCTTGTGCTCCGAAAGATCATCGAGGACAAGTCCCGGCTGGACCTCAAAATTCTCGTAGCGCTCGTTGTTCTCGCCATCCAGAAACCTGTCAAAGTCCTCAACTCGGTCGCTTAGCGGTGCCATAAGATCCCACGCCTCCTTTGTAGCAGTACCCGAAAGCTCGTCCCCGAGCCAGACAATGACCATTGCTGCATTCTTGTAGACGGAGCTCATGAGAGGCACTTGCTGCGATCGCTCGTCCAGGTCCTCTTGATTGATTGAGATGGCATCGACCCAGAACAGAGTCCGGTTCGTGATCATGAATTCATCTGGGTCGAGACAACCGTTACTTCCATGAAAGGTACGCAGTCTTCTAAGAGCTGTGACGAGACTCTCTGTAACCATGAGTGTTCGGCCGTTGCAGAGGATCGGGAAGTCTCGCGTTGGCGACCCCCATTCATAGCTCAATGCGATGCAGTGTGGCATGTGTGATAATTTCTTGTGGAAGAGGCGGACTTGGACTGGGTCTGAGGCTGCGCCGGGAATAAGCTCGAGCATCCTGAGCTCATCGGGCGGCAAAATAGGTGTATATCGAAATCTGGTCATCGTCGCGTCTTGAACTTGTGACAGAGGAAATTCTTGATTAATTCGGTCCAAAGCTGCCTTGCGAGTGATTATACTTATGGTGACAGATAACTTTCACGATGCGACTGCATCAGTTACCAACGGAGCTTTGTCTTATGAAGCTAGCAGAGCGTCCCAGTACCAGGGTATTGGCATCCCAATCGAGCCAGGGGTCATGTACCTGCACCGGGACATGGCTACATCGAGATGCTTTATGTGGGCCAAGAGCAGTTCATTGACGGCAAAGCCCTGCAAAGAGACTGAGACTGCTTGTAGCCAACTTTAGCTTCAAGAACTGTGATCATCACATTGAGTTCTCACGTCCGTTGCGATCATTTCCCCAAGCCTATATTGTTTCTAAACAATTTGGCGAAGGAGCATTTTTTGAAAATGCTACGGATTACTGACTCTTCGGGTTTCGCTTAGATTCGCAACCTCAATTCCCCCTCCTCGACTCCACAAAATCCACCAGATCAAACAGGCTCTTCTTAAACCTCCTCTCCTGACTCGTCCTATTGACATATTGCATCCCAAACTGCGCGCCATAATCCCCAAACTCCCAATTATCGGCAAAGCTCCACGCCAACGCCCCCATGACATTAACCCCATCCTCCCAGATACTCTTCAACACCTCGCTCATAAATGACAAGTAGTACTGCGAGCGCGGGGAATCGAACAGCTGATCCTCTACAGCTTTGTCGGCTTCTCCGAATACTGGGAAGCCGAATTCGGAGATTAGGACTGGGTGCCGGAAGGTGTTGTAGAGGTAGGAGAGGTAGGTTCGTAGGTAGGTGGGCGTGATGTAGACGTAAGATTGCGAGCGGTAGCCGATGTTCCAGCCGAATATGTTGCTGGTTTCTTGGACGACACAGTACGGGTAGTAGGGAGAAGAGGAGTTGGCTGCGCAGGCTTCAATGCCCCCTGGTGGGGGAGATACAACGGTTGCGGTGTATGGATCGATACCGAGGAAGTCGGAAGTGTTGCCGATGTAGGCGAGGTCTTCTGCGCTGAGAGGGACGTAGTCGGGGATCGTGATTTTGTAGGCTTCTGGGTAGTCGATGCCGAGGAAGATTGGGTTGGCAAAGGTGGCGAGCTGGAATTCGTCTGTAGGTAATGAGGAGTCAGAAATTGTGTATCAGGTTTGTCTCATGGTTTGTATGAGGAAAGTATCGAGATGTTAAAGGATAGAAGGAAACGAGCTTGTCTAGTACGTACTGAAGTGGTTGGCGGCATCCACATCGGATGCGTTCTGTGGGTTCTTGGGAACGCCGAAATTGTCGTTGAACTTGATGCCTAGCTTCCCAGTGCCGTTCACGTTCTCGTGGTAGAAGTGATAGAGTCTAGCATGAGCTTTGATGACATGGTCAACGCTTGCGCCGTTATCACAGTAGAGAAGTGGTTCATTGAACCTGGTCTTGTTAGCTGTTCGCACACAAAATCAAGATATGTGAAGAGGACTTACGTAAACCACACTGGAACTCTATCACTGTAATGCGTCAAGAGGATCTTGCCATAATTGACAAAAGCATCCTCAAACGTCTCATTTTGATATCCTCCATTTACATACCCAATAGCCGCATCATCACTCGGATCATTTCCCTCCCCAAAGAACTGGAATGGCGTATCGAAATGGAACATAGTAACGGTTGGAATCATGCCCTTCTCCAAGACAAAGTCAATCAAATCACTATAATGCTGTATCCCCTCCTCATTGACCGGCGTTCCAGGTAGAGCGAAAGGCAGAATTCGGGTCCAGGCAATGGAGAAGCTGTAGTACTCAACTCCCATGGAAGCTAATCTCTCAATGTCCTGTTTGTACAGGTAATAGTTCTCATTTGTGACGTGGTCATTGGATCGGTTGTCGCCTTCACCAGCGAGCACTTCCATCAAACTTGGTGACTTTCCGGCTTCGAATACAGCGCCTTCGATCTGGGCTGCTGAGCCGGCTACGCCAAAGATGAAGTCGGAGGGAAAGTTGTAGCAATCCACTGGACCGAAATAGTCCGCTGGGGGAAGGATGAGTTCGCTAGTCGGAAGTGGTGTTGGGCTGACGGTTGTGCTGTAGAGGCCTGTTCCTGTGAAATTCGTGATGTTTGCTGCAACCCAAAGTTGTGTCCACGCTGCGTCGCCGAATGGGTTTGCCGTATCTGTTGCTTGAGCTGTGGCATTTGGATTCCAGCTTCCCCACTGAACGGGCAAGGTCAGTAATTGTATAGAGTATTGTATCTCAAATTTCGAGGGATTCTGAGCTAGACACTCCAAATTGGGAGTTCGTAGAAGTGGCACTTGGGGTTAACGCGAGAAAAGCATTCCAAAACTTTCCACTAAGCATCCAAGCAGTGATCCCTCAAGATTCTTCACTCTAAAACTCACTCCGTGATCAGGAAGAAAAGAGGACAAACTCACAGTAGTAGTACTCAACCCCGGAACCAACGAACTCAACTGTTCATACCCCTCCGCATAAGTAGCCCTCGTCGTCGGACTAGGCCGACTCGTAGCAGTCCTATACGTCTCCGTCTGCGTAAACGAGAACTCCGTGAACCTGTATGTCGGACTCGCTGTCGAGTAGCATGATGTACACGATGGACGTGGTGATGAACCAGTAGTTGAGATATAGACTTGTTGTGCTTGTGTGGTGGCAGCGAGGAGAAGGGGGAGGAAGAGGGTGGTGAGTGTAGGTGCCATGGTTGAGTGGAAGGGTTGCAACTTGTATGAGCAAGAAACAGGAATAATATTGGATGGATACTTATACTTGTATTTATACTTGTACCTACAATAACGGAAGACATGGAAGAAAACCTTCGAGTCCAATAATGACGCACGTGGCTATCCACCCTCATGGTACTTATACCAACGAAGCTTCGATCTCCCTTCCATTTCAAGCCTCGAAGCCTCTCCCGTCCTCAAATTCCTACCGGAGGCACCTTGCTACTTTTCCTTTCGACTTACCTAAAGTCCCTCCCATCATACCATACATCCTCTCCGTTTCCACTCCGTTCTCCGCATCTTCTCCGCTCTCCATCACTTCCCCTTTCATCCCCGGCATCCACCTGCTTCACCCCATATTACCAGTGCCTTTCCACTTACCAGCGATCTCGGTCCGGCAATTGACTTCTCTCTCCCCTCACTTTCCTCTCTTTCCAGTAATCGACAAGACAAGACAAAAGAAAAGAAGGCCCGAAATCGAAGCCCGAAAGCGGATTGGCAACACCCAGTGACAGCACAAACGCGGAGAGCAGACTGTCGATCTGGGGTTGGACTTGCCGGACATGGAATGGTCTTGAAGATGCCCAGTGTTTTGCCGGCCGTGGTGGGTGAAGAAACTGGGTTTAGAAGTTTAAATTTTCTCTTGGAAAGGCTTGAGGAGGGGTAGGTGGAGCTTCTTTTTTTCGGGAGAGTTAAGATGATCGATTCGGTGATGAGGTGATGTTGGTTGGGTTCGGCGGGATTGCGGGGTTAGATGGAGGTTCTTTTGTAAGTTGTGGGGAAGTGCAGATGCGGGGTAGATGGCAGTAGGTACGGATGTAGATACCGCGAGGGTCTCGCGATGAAATACGAAATGTAGAGGCGAATACGTGGGATACGAAGGTGTGTCCACGAACAGGGGATATGGAAAAGGATATGAGTGATTAATCAGGTTTGAGTTAGGGCAGTTTTTGGTTCGCGGCAGTCTTGATGATGAGAATATGTTATTGTAAGGAGATTTTCCACATTCGTCCTATGTACAGCACATGCAATCCTTATAGATAACACCCACGAGTTCGAAACCCTGCCTCCCACCATCTTCCTCTCGATTTATCTCCTCGTCCTCTAACAAGAGCAATGTATCTACGCACCACCAATAATGAAAATCTCACCGGTCGTATCACTCGTCATGAACAGGCGATCTTTGCTATCCCACGCCAGGCCCGTAGGGCGGAAACAGCTGTTGGGACAGCTGCCCAGATTGCCGTTCTGCATGATGTTGACGGCGGCTGTGGTGCTGGTTGATGGCTCGACGGGTTGGCCGTCCTTGAATGCGACGCGGGAGAGGCGGTATCCGTCAGGTGGTTGGCGATTCCTTTGAAGAAAGGCGTTAGCTTTGTGCATTTGCTCTGGCATAAGGGATGATAGGATGGATGCTGTGATTTGGATGGGCTTCCACCGTGATAGAGAGAGACGAAGGCATAAGGAAGAAGAGGAGACTCACCAGCTACCATGGAAAGCAATGTAAGCAGCACTTCCATCCTTCTTGAACTTGATATCAAGGGGAGCAGTGTGTGCTGGGAACACAAGTCTCGGTGGGTACTTCTTCGCACAATCTGCGTCTGAAGAGGCGCCGACGGAACCATCAATGGAAAGTTGAGTGCCGACTTTCGTGCCGCTACCTCCGAATGTACTGGGTTCCCAGACTGCGAAACAGGATGGGTAGCCGTAGTTGGCATTCCATTGTGGACCGGTTGTGTCGTTGAGGAGACCGTGGTAGTTGAGTTCTTCGGCTGGGTTGTTGGTGTGTACGTCCTTGCCACCCTTTCTGACTAAAAGGGTTTGGAGTCAGTAATGCTAATGTAAGAGAATATCAAAATTTGCTGCAATTTTAGGAAGAATGAGCGGAGGAAAGACGCCACAGCTTTGTTCAAACAAACTGAATGAGAGACACAACCGGACTTACTGTCATCAGCTGAGTTCTCGACCGACCAGATGCCGCCTGTAGATGGGTCTTCGCCGAGTCCGACGCTGTTACGTAGACCCAAGCCAAGGACGTCACCAGCCTTCGAATAGTCGACTGGCGTAGCGAGAATGGATGCTATGTTGAACATGCGTGTTTGGGAGCGTCCACTGTCTTGTCCAGTTGTTGGAGAGTCAATGTTTCCAGATGAACCACGTGCAACAAGGAGGACATCGGGCTTGGATTTGGCGATGCGCTTCGAGGAGATTAGTATGAGAGTTCTTGAATGAAGAACAATAGGACTCGAGTCGGAAACTAAATGGAGTCTGCTCACCAAAGTCCGAGTTGTGTGATATGCGAACGAAATACCCATGTTCGTGATCACGGCTTTCCTGGTGCCAACAGTACCAGCAGCAGCATCGTACGGGTAAGCAAACACGCTTCCTGCCGACGAAACGAAGAGAGTTTTGCCATCAGCAGTAAGCTCTATCCCATGATTAAGCTAGGGCTATTAGCTAGGATCGATGAGAGCGAAGCATGTGCAGGAAAACAGAAATATATGGCATAGTTAATTCCGCGAAAGAGTACCGTTCTAATAGCCAGGCCACCTAAGAGAAGCAAGACTTACAGTAGCATCATTGATCAAGGTCTTGGACGAAGCAACGCAAACATCCGTCCCTCCGTTATCAGTCAACTTGATCAATCGCACTCCTCCGCCACCCTGTTCCACAACAAGTAACTGTCCAAGCTGGTCAAATATGATCTCTCTGGGAGTCCTCAACCCCCTCATTACAACCAGTGCTGTGTAGCCCGAAGCCATGTTAGGCCTCGCAGTGGGGTTGATCGTAGCACAAGCACGTTTCTCCAGTTGAGGAAGAGCAGTCGCAACATATGACATGGCCACAATGACCACGGCGCGGACGAAAGAAACCATGATGGTGGACTGCTCTTAGTTGACAGCAATCACGTTTGACCGATTCGAAGTCTCGAATGTAGGGCAGACTTACGGGTCTCGGGAGATGGCCATCATTTTAAGAGGACTGCCCCCATGGCCAAGTCCTATCTGGATGCAAAGCCTAATACTGGTGGTATTGCTCTAAGGCGACTACCCTATCTTGGGAGAATGTAGTCCTAAGCATGACTTCATGATGCTGGCTTGTTTGTACAACGATATTGATGATTGCGCGAATAATGCGCCAGGCACAGGTGAAGTGCCGGTAGTTGAAGATAGCCAGAAATGGCTGAGGTGAACTGGCCAATTGAGGCGAGAGATATAGCTTGGCAATTCATCTTGCTAAAACGGTGTGAATCCGATGAACAATTCAACCCCGCGATTGTAGAGTTCCCCGCAAGTGAGACTTCATCCATAGATTGCCTCGCTTGGGCTGTCAATACTTCCTCTGCCGAGAATTCGGGAGAGTACGTGTGCTTTCTGGAAGACGGTTGATCGTGAAGTTGGCGTTGAAAGGGACTTGGTATGATCGAAGGAAGGCTGCGTTCACCTCGCTCGCAAGTCGACATTATATGCAATCAGGCACGAATCGGACGACGTGATAGAGTCATATAATAGTGGATGGCCAAATACCCAACTCGCAGAGAACAATATCAAGCAATGGCTAGGATGCAACCCAGGTAGGAATGGTGCCCTGCTACAGTGTATCTCAATTGTGAAAGAAATGGAAGTATAGAAGAGAAGAAACAATCAAATAGGAAGAAGGACACGATAATTTGCGAACCGGAAAGCAATCGGCCCGTCGTACACAGGAATAGAAACGGAAGCAGGTGCATCGTCAACATTCGGAAAGGAGCCGATGTCCCAGAACACCCGAACAATCAGCCTCTAGATCGCGGAAGACTTTTTGCTAATGACGACGAAAGTTCTCACTCGTACGGGCAAGATTTAAAGCTGATGCAATTTGGATGAAGCAAGACATGCAGTTCTCGAATAGCCCGGGTCATTGGAAATTTCCAGCTGAGCTGAGAAAGGAAAGACATGTGCTTGTGCGCGTGTGCAACAACGCGACAAACAACAGAGCGGACATGAAAGGGGTGAGGCTTCGTAGAATTTACCTTGCTTTTTCTCACCCCGCTGCGCCTATTTCAAGGAGGCTTTCCATCTTGAGAGCGAGACATGCCCCTCCACACGTCTGATCCATATTGCCCACAGACGGACCAAACGCGCAAACGTGAGAAACGCGTGGACGCGGTACGTACGGCAGAGCATGGCTTCGGGTGATTGGGAGGAGGGTGCGAAGGCTGCGGGTTGTATATTGTGGCTTGGGATGTTTGTGGGCAAGCGAAGCACGGACGGAGATGAGGCTTGAACTTCTCTTTGACTGCCCGTGTCTGGCTTTGGTGCAGTGAAATCTGGTGACTCTGGTAAGTGCGGGAGGGAGGCTCTTGCGTGTTTCGAGAGAGCGGGTCGGTGATGAGATGAGATGAGATGAGATGAGATGAGACGCGATGGGATCGGATGAGGATACCGGATCTTGGTAAGCGTTTTCCAGGGTTGTTGGAACCTTGACGGGCTGGATCCTTTCGATCGCGAGTGCGTTGGTGGCATTGAGGTCTTGATGAGTGAGATGTACTCTTTTCATGCGGCCGCAGGATGCTGTGATTGCGGGTCGGGATGCAGATGAAGCGGGAGCCAGGACTGCAGGAGGAATACTCATGCCATAATCTGTGCCGCACGGGAGTATTTTTCCCTCAGACCATGATGTGGTCCATGACATGAAGGGATTCCCAGTAACTTGCAGTAAGCAAGCAGGCAGAAGAAGCAAGGCCCGTCATGTCAATTTTGTCAATGCTGAGGATAGATCCGAACCGACACACCGGTAACGTTTGAGACGGAACGATCGCTCCTGTAATGGAATCTGGCAGAGTACCATATGATTCTCTTGCTGTTTGATCTGATCTGACTTGATTGTCTGGAGATTCGAGTGCATGTTAGGTTATATCCGTATTATGCAAACTTCGTGGGAGTAGTTCTTGCTCTATTCTTAGGGGATTGATAGCACGATGTACGTATTGTGTTGCGGCTGTTAATTGGCGTCAGATCTGAGCACAAAGAAGATTTACCTGGCTGCTTCATCTGAAGATATCGTAAGATTATGGTCTGAAGATTAAGTTTAATCGCTGCAATATGTTTATTTTCTTCAGATGACGGATTTCTATGTTTTTTGCTCGTAGTCATCAGTCCTCTCTTCACAGCCCAAAGTCATCATGTTGGGAGATAGCATTCCAGGAAGCTGGGATATGATAGGTTTGTTGATAGCGGGTGTGTGCTTTCTCTCTGACATCTGACAGTCCCGAGTTTCTGGGCCGCCTTGCTTTTTTTTTGTGGGTTGCCGGAAACTTGCTATCTGATGCTGACTGAGCCCAGTGAGCTGTGGAATGCGCCAGGTCTGGAACTGTGGTGAGTTTGTGGGGGTGATGGGATAGATTGTGACGTTTCAGCGGGCTTGCTTGGGTTTTCTTTTTTTGAGTCTTAGTGATGAGGATGATGTCTTGTGAATCAGAGGCGGACGGGTGTAACAGAAATTGAGGAGACGGAGTGGAGGTCAGAAGGATGGGATTGCTGGATTGGGGATGGGGAAGAAGAAGGTGGTGGTTTTGATAGGTTATGGAGACTTTGACTGTCGGGCTGGGGACGGGGAGGTCCAGTTCGTTGGAATCAGGGGCGGACGAATGAGGCAAGCAAAGCGTGGGGGCATCGTTGATTGCATGACTGCATCATGAAATTACTTGACATCATCTCTATGAAATCGTTCCCTTGGAGTTGGAGTATGCAGGAGTATTTCCTTCTGCTTCCTTTGGAGGTGATAGAATTCTGTTATCATATGGGGCATTTGAAATTCTTCGATGAAGTTGACGGTGCTGCCAGGCTAATTGGATAGCAGGCGACAATTATGACGATCTCGTGCATAACTCCCGAAACGGATGTCATCAGGCATAAACAGCCCGTAGTGCAATGGCGTAGCGTCGCTTGAACTCACTTCTTCTCTCGCGGGGAATGTCTCGCCAGTCTTCCGTCGTCGCCGGTGTGTCGGTTAGACTCTTTGTTAGCGGAATCACTAGAGCTACTCTCCTGTTGGCCAAGTTCCTGAGAAAGTGGGTGTGGAAAGCAGAAGGATCTCGTGTCCAGTGCGCTGGGTTCCGAAGGGCCACTTTTTTGAGATTTGTGCCGCTGAAGAACGAGCTTTGTTGACTGCTGCTGCTGTGAGTCTGGGCCGAGAAACTGGTCAAAGTCGATGGGTGGCTCGTGAGGTCGAAGAGTCTCAATTGATCGTGCAAAGATAATCGAATCACTTGCATCTTTTCTTTGCAGAACCATGTCCCCCTCCCAGCCACCGGATTCTCCACCGAGCACGTTGTGGCTGGATTGCGTGTGTTCTAGGGTTCTTGGGGCACCGAGGATGCCCTCATTTTGCCGTCTTTCATGGGCAAAGTCTGGTAACCCGTTGATTTGCTAGCGGAAGGGGAAATTGTGATAGTGCTGCGCAATCACAACGGTGGGCGTGCCGCTTAGAGGCCCGGTCACGATACACTCGCAGCAGAAGCACCGAGGAGCGCAGTAATGGCCCAAAGAAGACGAGGATATTGATGCATTGGAGTTTGCTCTGTCTGTCGTGCAGGGTGATCAAGATCTGGTGATCGAGTCAACCCCTTTCACCCGTCACAGCGTCCAGGCAAGGCGCTCGTTTAGGCCATTTCTGCCCTGAGAAGAATCTGTTGGTGCGAAGGGACACAGAGTCGGCGAATCGAAGCACGGCATTGCTTGTCAATAACTGCTGAGCGAAGAATGGAGAAGTTCTTCATCAGCCAACTGTGCGTCATGACGAGGGATGGTCTGCATGAAGCAGCTGCAGATACATCGCCATCATTACGAGAACTGGAGATCGTCTGGCTCTCGATGAACTGGACTGTTTACTAGGTATAATTGGACGAATCCTAGAAGCTCAGCAGGCGATTTGGCTAGTCCGTCTACTCACTACTGGCTGGACTGGCTTTGGCTTTTCAGCCTCCGGTTACAATTGCTGTTCACTCATCGGCTGAAAACCACCACTGAGCGCCATCATTAACGGCACTGAGGGGAAGAAGTCTCAGGTACAAGGAGAGACAAACAAAAGGGAATTCGGCGACGTCAGGGGCGGTCTCTGGTTGTTGGTTGAGGATTGCTTCACTTTTGCCAGAGAGTAACCTTAATAACAGTCATCAACTATAATTGTCGTCCAATCTGTTATCATTATCATCTATCGACAAGAGATGATACGGTAGGAATGCTAGACAAGACAAGACCAGACGGCTGACTCCCGGCTTCTATTTTGACTTTTGCTTCCCCCTTCCCCCTTCCCTCCCCTTGCCGTCCCTTTCACTGCCGAACGGACCATCGAATGCTCAAGTCACTCCATCGGAGTCCATCACCTCGTCAACCTGGGCAGTCTAGTCCAGTCCAGTCTAGACAAGACTGTCCAGTCCACAGGTCGTCCGCCTGCTCACTTCGCTCTCTTCTCGCCTTCTCGCTCAGGTCTTTCAGCTGTCGATGCACAACAATACCCAATCCTAGATCCCAACACTGAGGTCTGGAATTAGATTGATTGATAGATAGACATCGAAACAGCAAACCCTAAGCAAACCCTACATGCGCTATTCCAATTTCCCAGGCAGCGCTCATGCCTGATTGCACTCTTTGACGGGCCGGGATCTGGCTGCTATTAGCCCAAAGCAGCGGTTTAGATATGATGCCCAATGCCCCGTATTGCTCGGAGCAGACATGTCCCCTGCAATTTCACGCTTCCCTGTGCAGTGCCGTCCAACGAACGTCCTTGACTTCCCTGACAGTCCAGTCTTAGCGGTCTTTACTGCCCATGCGCACCCTGGTCTTTTACCCTGCCCTGCCCTCCTTCCTGTCCTGCACGCTGCACTGTGCTCTCTCTGCACTTCGACAAGCAACATCCAACCACGCTCCTTCCTTCCCTACCTCTTGACATCGCCCTCTGCTCTCATTCCCTCCCTTACCTACACTCTCTACCTCATCTCCCCACCAGCTGCACCGACACTCTCTTTCGAATCCTTTCTCTTCCCCCACGACGACCGTCATTTCAACAATCAAATTCATCGCCATCCATGCATCGCCAATCTGGAAAGGGACGAAGCTGCTGAGGAGGGCTGTTGGTGACGACGGACAGTGAAGATGGAGGCCGAGGCCGCCTCTGTCCCGGCTTCACAATTGGTCAGGACTCACACGCCCGAGAGTCTGCGACAACGACAGCGAGACCGTCTCTCCCCACGGGGACGCTTCCCGAGGCCTAATCGAATCGAGACGACTGTAAAGGAAGTTGACAGGTTGTCCAAGAATGGAATTACTCTCGCGCCTGCACCGAGGACGAGGCCCACTGGGACGAGTTCGCCTGAATTGATGAGGAAGAAACAATTACAGGAGGGGCTGCGCAAGGAGAATAGTATCAATCGGAGGGCCAGAAGGGAGGCGGAGGACATGAAAATCGACATCACACCCGATGGAGGTTCTGCGGGCCGAGAAGGTCGCCAATTCACCGTTGCGAAGGTTGGCAATAATGGCAAGATATATTTACGGTAAGCCAAGGAATCATGCTCGATGATGTCGTTGTTTCTTCACGACAAGGCATAATGTTTCTACCAAAACCAGACGCTGACACACCAACACAGTCCAACGATCCGTCCTTCTAATCAGCGGTATCCCCAGCCATCGTTCGTTTTCCCTATAACACCTCCAAGTACCGCAGGTCTCGATGCATTGGTAGCGCGCAACGATGGTGCAGGTGAAGATGATCAACGTGATAGTTTATGGACACCTTCACGATCGCCAGCAACGACTGTAAACGGCAATAAGACCTACTTTCCAACTTCTTCACATGCGCCAAAATCGCGTCACCAACGCGCTCAATCAGAATCGACCGCTGAAGAGCAGCAATTGCCAGTACTAGATTCGGACGTAGGCGCATTCAAGGTTGTAATAGAGAGGCCAGGGACTGGACCCAAGCCTGCTGAGGAATTTGTGGGCATTCCAACACTAGAGGTTCCCATCCCTTCGTACAAGCTTGGTACACCCAGGTTTAGTACGCGGGGTACGGCTTTCCTGCGAGGCTCGTCATATACGACCACAGATGACATGCGCTCAAGTGTTTTCTCGTCGAGGGTACCGAGCTCGCATAGACCTACTCGAATTCTTTCTCGACGACACTCGGACGCGTCACCTCAACCTCACTACCCAGCTATGCCTTCTACCCCTCTTACTGGTACATTTTTAAACCCTGGAGTTGTTCGGAAACCTATGGCAATTGTTCCCGAGATGTTTGATGACCTTACCTTCAAGCCAGCGTGTGACCATCCTTCCGTCGTTCGGTATTCTGTAGGCGGAGGAATCAGAGCAGCAACTCCAGCCCGCCTTGTGGCCGAGATCACTTCTCCCACGTTCGTGGATTACGATCTATTATCCGACTTTTTCCTAACCTTTCGCTCGTTTCTGGAGACAAGCGACCTTCTATGCATGCTCATTGCACGTCTAAGATGGGCTTTGGCGAGGAATGACGAGACAGGGACGGTAGTAAGGGTCAGAACTTTCGTCGCCATCCGACATTGGATTCTCAATTACTTTCTGGATGACTATGTGGTGGATTACGACCTGCGAAGGTCCTTCTGCTATCTGCTGAATGGCTTTGTGACGGAGCTTTCGCAGGATCCGGTACGCACGAAAGTCCCGTTGAAGATACTAGGAGAATTGAAGAAATGCTGGAGAAGAGTATGCGCGTTGTACTGGGATGGGCCAGAGTTTGAAGTGGAACTCGGACCCGAGATCCCGATCGCTCCTGGTGGAGTTGCTGGTTCTCGAAATCCCAATTTAGACCCAAGCTTCTGGCAAATGCATCCGGATGGACCTCCAAGACTGGATGGCATCATTGAGCCTGACTTCGCGGAACCTGTCAACACTACCACAGATGGAAGGAATTTCTTCGCAGATGTGTCGAGGGCTGGCCACCTGGACTCCGTCGTCATTCCACAACATGCTTCGACCGCTCCTGTTGGAGGTTCATACGACCCACGACCACAGTCTCCATCAAGCATAGTCAGCGAGGATTTTATCTCTTGTTCCTTTCCCTCGCGTCAACGTCCTGGTAACAACCAACCGTTGGGAGCCCATCCAGTGCCAGCCAGTTCAATATACGACCCAGCTCCACCAATTGCAACTACGCCAAAAGCGCTGGCTGGCAAACGCGTCCGTCCAGCGCATGCTCACAAGCGAAGTGCAAGCTTTTCGGATTCTTTTAGAGACCGCCGTACTCAGCAGCAGCCACAGCAACCTGTACAGAAAGTCATATACAAAAGCACCGAATTATTCCTTGCTCTGCCCTACGCTGGAAGTATCGTCAGAGGCAACCTCTTCCCACCTGGACAAGCCTTCGTCGAGGTCATCGCTCCTAGTACTCCTGCAGAGATGAATCGTGCGACTACGTTCTTCCCCGGATTTCCTTCTGACCAGAAAGGTCCTTCTGCAATGTCTGGCCCGGGCATGAAGAGACTACTTGGGAGCGTACGCCGTGCTCTTAGTACTCGAACGGGTGGGAGTCCCAATGCCTCCCCGACACAAGGAAGCTTCCCTAATATTCCACCATTGGGAGTTCGAGGCGCAACTATTAACCGGCTACCTGGAACCGCTATTGTACCACAAGCTCGATCTCGGAACACGGGTACCCGGGCACCTATGCGGATAGATCTTCTGGGTGCTGAGATTGCAGAGGATTTTAAGAAGGCTGTCAGGGAAGATGCAGAGGCTGAAGCAGAAGCTGACGCTAGACAGCGAAACGCCGAACAGGGCAACAACGAGAGTAGCGAGCATGATCTAGGTCTACAATATTCATCCATGGCGCCAGACACCACATTCGACGACAGCCAGCCCGCCAACCAGAGAGCACCAATTAGTCAGATGACTACCGGTAGCAAGTCTATTGTTATTGTAGACGACACTCCGCCAATGGACCTGCCAATGATGACTGGTGCACTACCTCTCAACCCTTCTGTCGATACCTTCCCAGATGCTTACATGCATCCTTCTGGAGGTCCAACGCCTCCTTCTACTCCCCCAGATGCGACACTGGGCACCCCAAGGCGGTCCTCCCATCTTCTTGGAGAGCACACCAGGAACCGATCTCACTCATTTGAAGGAACGCCTTCCCTGGTAGTCGATTCGCGACCTTCGGGAGACGATGAGCGATCGCCGAGCCACAGACCACCCGGAAGACTTGGCATGCGTAACCCAAGAGGCCTATCCTATCGCTCAAAGAAGTCTGTATCATTGCGACGCTATGCATCATTCCACAGCGGCTTCACACGACATAGAAGTGAACGCAGCTTCGACGCGACCACCTTCTCGGAGTCGGAAGATGTTGAACAGCTATCGCATATCCCATCTGTGCCATTGCCACTCCGCGTGCTTCGCAGACGCCCTGGTGGAGACCTGAGAGCTGTTTCGAACGTGGGCGACCTAGGTATTCATCAATTGCGACGACCAATGTCAACGGGCTCAATGACGGCGTACTCTGATTCAGTTCGAAGTTCATATTTGTTGGGTCATCGATCAAGTGACTACGTCGATGTCGGAAACAGCGACTACGACCAGACCGATACCAATGACCAGACTTTCTCGCTTGGTGCAATGGCCGAGCCTGCTCCCAAGCCTCATGTCTCGCTCTTCAGCACGCACTCGTCTCAACCAGTTATGCGTCCTTCATTCGAAAAGGAAGCTCAGATGCTGGCTCAAATCCCCGATGATATTGATGATGACGGCGGAGTCGAGTCTGCACTGGCTAAATTAGAGGGGAAATTCGAAAAACGTCGATCTGATATCTCCGGTCCCAAGCAAGCTCGAGATGTCCCACTTCAGCACAATAGCTTCGGTCGACCAGCATATGATGTCAGCACTCTGACCCTCGAGGAAGATGAAGAGGAAAAGCGACGACATCGGCAGCGACATATCATTGAGACTCGTATTTCCAAGCCATCACCTGATCAAGCAACTTACCGCCTACAGCCACGTCAAGGTCTTGAAGAACTAAAACCTATGGTATACCGTCCCAAAGGAATGCAACCAACACCGGAACTCAAGTCGCCAAGATCTGTAGAGTCATACAACTCTATTCCACTCCTTGAGCGGGGATTGACCGATGATGGGTTCGAGAGGAAGCAACGGGACTGGTCCGAGCATTCCATTCTCCGTGGACCAAGCAATGAGCGACACGATCACGACATACAGACTCCGGACTCTTCTCACGTCAATTCGTTCAACTTCATCGAAGAAACTGACAGTATGAGAAGAATCCCTGTGGGTGAGACAAGACCCAGCACCCACGAGTCTTTCTTGGACAGTGATAGTGATGCCAAGAGTGACCTGTCGTCTGAAATGTCAATGGAGATCATCTCCCGAACCGAGTATACCGAACAAGACTCTGGTGCCCAAACCTTCCCTCCCATGCGACCTGGTACTGTCGTCAAGGAGATCGAGCTTTCTCATCCTCTTTCTCGACCACCATCTCCACCAATGACATTAGTTCAGGCGTTGAACCTTGGTCCACAACCTACTTATGTCCCGAGGGTTCATGAGAAACAGCTCGAGCACTCACACAGCACTCTTCCTCCGACGCCAGAGATTACACCGACCGGAGCCTTTGCCAAGGGCTTTGCAGGGGAGAGAGGTGCGTCTCCGACCATTGTTGACCCGTTGCGATCCCATCGCATACCTGAGCCCTCTCGAAAAACCTCGGTACATCTTCCTTTCATTCTTGCATTCGATTCACAGGTCCTGGCTCAACAATTCACCTTGATCGAAAAAGATGCCCTCAATGAGATTGATTGGAAGGATTTGATCGAAATGCGGTGGAAAGATGTGTCAACAGAATCGCGGTCATGGGTCGAATTCCTGCGCCTCTCGGAACCCCGTGGTGTTGAGGTTGTCATCGCACGTTTCAATCTTATGGTGAAGTGGGCTGTGTCCGAATGTGTCCTTACTCAAGACCTCGGAGAGCGTGTTCGTTGCATCATCAAGTATATTCATATTGCAGCACATTGCCGCAGATACCGCAACTTTGCGACGATGACCCAGCTTACTGTTGCGCTCACTTCGAAGGACATCTCCCGTCTGACCAAGACCTGGTCATATGTTCCTGCCGCGGATAAGGAGACTTTGAGACAGCTCGAATTTCTCGTCACGCCAACTCATAATTTCCATAACCTTCGAGCCGAGATGGAAGGAGCTGGAGCAGATCAAGGATGCATTCCTTTCGTCGGCATCTATACACACGACCTTCTGGTCAATTCTGAACGACCAAGTCAGATTGCCAGCACGCCAACGACAGAGCCTCTGATCAACTTTGAGCGCTGTCGCACAGATGCTACAATCGTGAAGAATCTTTTGAGGTTGCTAGAGGCCAGTTCATTGTACAGATTCTTGCCGATTGAGGGAATCACCGAGAGATGTTTATGGATGGCTGCTTTGACGGACGAGGAGATTTCAAGATATGGCAAGGTTATTCAAGACTAACAGCCGCGCAAGCCTCAACAACTATATATCGAAATTTCGCAGCATCGGTCTCCACCTTCTCAGTATTCTCGCCTCGAACCAACCTACCTTTGCGAATTTCACAACTTCACTCCATCACCAGGATGGACTTACTTCTTGTAAAAACTTCGGATTCGGATTTTTGGCTCCTGTTCTTAATATTTTTCTTTTCTTGGTGCATGTGCACTTTGCTACAGTCTTTACATTCTCTGTTTGTTCTTATTAACTCTGCCATGGCCCGACGGCCTCCCTTTTCTATTCTGTGTTTACCTCTACGGTTATCGGTCATGATGCATACGAATTTCCTTTTTGTGGTTTGTCCTTATTAGCGAGAGCGGGCATACATATGTAAAGGTTTCAGGAAGTGCTGGGGAAGAGTAGATATCACTGTGGAGGATGGGCTATCACTGGCTTTGTTGTGTTGTTATCTGTGTGCAAATGGATGGGCAAGCGAGGAGATATGGGAAGGGGAAAGTGGTTTGCATTGCGTTGCTTTGGGTGCATGGCTTGAGAATGGATGGACGATGGATGGTTATACCCTGTTTTGTTGCGCGAGAATAAGAGGGAAGAGCACCTTTGTGATATAGCTGTGCTTGGGAGGTTGCTTGCTGAGATGAGATGAGATGAGAGCAGACTTGAAAAATCACATATGAGCTTCTAGCTACAATATCTGTCTTCATTGCCACCTGATTGTGATTCAATGCAACCACCAAACAGAGATCGAATAGAGGTAAGCACGTCTGTCCTCGCGCAGCTTCTACAGTAATTGGACTGACTACATCACAGCACTAGTCAAGCAAGAAACGTCAGGGTTCTGTTAAACCGAGGAAAGAGGTTGACAAGTCAAGTCTGGTAGATGTCTTAATGGTTAAGACGATATCGTGATTGTCAGCAGCACACTACTACGTAAATGACGCATGTCTCGAGTCTATACCATTTTCCCTTCTTTCCCCCACAAACCATCCGTCTTCTTCTCACCCCACCTCACTTCGATCCAGGTCCCCCATCCATCCAAGTTCCAACTCAAATCGAACCGCGAAAGGAAAAGTTGACACAAGCATCTCCTCTCCTTCCCTCTCCTCTCTATACCCGCTTCCAGACATGACATCCGCGTCGACGCCCGTCCCGAAAGCCTCAGAACTATCCGTTCATAGGCGCGGTACTCCTCAACATGATGGACGTTGCGTTCTTGGATGAGAGAGTCGTGCTGTCGATGGCCCAGTATAGAGCCCATATTCCCTGGAGGAGGGGGAGGGTTTGTTAGTGCTGTGGTGAGGAATGAGGGGGGTGAGGGGGGTTGAAGGGAGGTTTGTGGGGGGCTTGGGGAGGTTTGTGATGGGCAGGACGACAGAGATTGATGAGGTTTTGGGAGTTGATTTGATTTTGAGGAGTTGGGGAAACGATGGTGAGGAGGATGGTGGAATGAGAGAGACAGGGGAAATTGGAAGGAAGCATAAGGAGGGAGAGTTGGGGATGAGGGGAGGATGAGAGGGTTATAGAGAGGTTGGAGGAGAGGGTTGTGGTAAGGTAATAATTGGAGAGATCAGACTAACGTCAGTACCCGTCTCAACAGCCCAGAATGCTTGCTCCATGTCGGAACCCGTGGAATATGCTACCGCCGTGCCGTAGAACATGAAGCCCGTGGTTGCTATTCCGCTATCAGTGGTCGTGTTGGAAGTGAAACCGGCTTGTTGAGAACCGGTGGGGTTGATGTAGAAGGTTGTGTTGGTTGAGATGCCGGTGGAATTGGTAGTGGTGGTGGTGTTGGACGTGATTGTCCAGGGCTGGGAATCGGAGGTCGTTGAGGAGAGGGTGCTGGGTACGGTGAATGTTATGTTTGAGGAGGTGTTGCTGAAGGCTGTTGTTAGGGAGGGGAGGCCGATGTAGGCTAGTCCTGTGGTGGAGTGATCGGTCAGTCTGATGCGAGATCGCGGCGGAGAACGAAGCGGATATAACGTGTGGAATTTAGGAGATGGAGGGGGAGAGGGAAGAAGAGGAGAATGAGAAGACGACCATCAAGAGGGCAAGAGGAGAAGGGACGGAGTGAAGGGGAAACAGTAAGAGGTTTACTTACCCTCGCTATAGAAGACAGGTGCACCGTTTGTGTTGCCACCGTACGCATACAGAGTTATACCACTGCCTGATGTAGTTCTCTTGGAGTTCGAAGCGGCGGACGCGAAGCCAGTGAGACCTAGCAGGGCCAATGGCAACACAGATCGGAGATGCATCTTGGACTCTTGCTTTTGGATGAACGAAAGGAGGGGTAAGAAATTTGAGAGAAACGAAAGCAAAATGGAGGAAAGATGTGGGTGGGTTGCAGATCTCAGTGAGGGGAAGGTGAGATATATATCCAAAAGAAGAGGGGTTGGCTGTTAAGGTGCTTTTTGTGAAGCCGCGGTACTTCCTCATAGGGTTTGTATGAACGCGTACTCCGACCTATACCTCCTATCCATATCCACGAAGAAGCTACTGCTAAAAGACACGAAGCGAGAAAAAGCTTGACTTACTTGATTCTGATTGTGGTTCATCTCGTCCGCCTCTCCATAGACTCTGAGAGCTATTCTTGGAATGAGCCCTGGCCACTCCGTCTACTCAATAGTCGTCGCGTCGTTGTACAACATCAGCTGAAGACTACCGTCTGATAACAGAACATTTGCGAGCAGGACCGTGAACCAACTATTTGCGACGAGAATTCGGACGAACCACCAACCTTCGGTACCGACGCATTGATACTCTCACTGGCTCCCTCCACAACACACAAACAAACGCTGCGATAAGATGTTACTGTGGACCCTTCCTGGTACTACAGCTCAGCCATTCGGAAGCATGCTCCCGAATTGATTACAACAGCAAAGCTCCCCTGAGGGTATTGTTTCGTTTCGCTAAGAAACCTCGTAAAGAAGCATTTTAAGCGAGTTTATCGGACTGCAAAACAAAAGGGGAGCTCCCGCCCCCACTCAGCGGAGCGTCGTCAGCCTCATGATCCACAGACGCACAACATCATCTTCAACAGCCTTTCTCCCCTGCAGATCATCCACATTAAGGCTTCTCGGCCAAAGCTTAGCAGAGGCTCATGCTTATGTTCCGTAAGCTTGTTCCATGTCGACTTTGTGGTTGTCAGCTCTGCCATCCAGTAAGATTGCGCCTGTCGCTTCTGATATTCTGCTGCAACGCACGAGCGACCTACTATAGTCTACTGCAATTAAGCTCGGGGCTACTAATATGTGTAGGGCAGGATGACGCGGTGAGACTATCGATTTGTAGTCCACGGCAGAACGAACTGTCAAAGCAGTAAGAAACAGGCTGCCTATCGTGCGCGGCTGACAAGACCTCCTGTGCAAAATTCAAAGATCAGCGTGAAACAAAGCGCTGTATATTCGTGGAGCCGTCTGATCAACTCCACAATTCAATGTGGCTGAAGCTTCATCACCACCTCCACAACACTCGATTGCCCCTCTCACGATGTTACTGATTCATGCCGCACTCGAAAAAGCATCTCTCCGAAGTATCGAAGGCCAAAGAGACAGATAAAGATATCCGAAATATCCGTAAGCGAGAATGAGTTTACGCTGCTGCAATGTTTTGATCGTCTTCATATGGACTCAATATCCAAATTTGGAACTCTTGCGCTGCGTGGCCCTAAGTAAAGCTAAGATTAGAACGGATGAGGCTATCCAAGAACAAGTCTAACTGCGTATCTCTTTCCAAACACAGATGTGCATCCTAAAGATGAAATCGTCTGTGGGCTTTGGACTTGAACGCAAGAGTCATGGCAGAGATGTACGCTCGACGGCTTCTATATAACATGCCCAGGCGAACCACTTCAATTTCTCTCATCGTCCATCGATCTACATTCGCTCTCTTGTCTCTTATTCCCTGCTTTCCTCTGTTCTTCTCTTATCCTTTCCTTCTTTGCAATATGCACATCTCATCATTCCTCGCCTCCAGCTTGGCATTTCTCCATTGCGTTAACGCAGCTCCTACCATTTCCGATTCCGTGCTCAGCAAAAGATGTACCAACTCAGCTACGGATAGGTCTTGTTGGGGCGATTATGATCTCTCTACCAATTACTATGAAGAGGCTCCTGATACGGGAGTTGTCGTCGAGTATTGGTTCGAGTTGGTCAACTCGACCAGCTCCCTTGACGGTGTTGAGAGGAACACGCTTACTGTCAATGGAACGTTTCCAGGTCCTACAATCATTGCAAATTGGGGAGACACTGTTCGTAAGTGACAAGGCTTCCCAACTTTGGGATTATAAGCTGACATGACACAGGTGTACACCTTTACAATGGTCTGACGACGAACGGAACCAGGTTTGTCTTCTCTTGTAACCATGGGCTCTAGGAATATGGATTGGACGCTAATATGCTTTCAAACAGTCTTCATTTTCATGGTATTCGCCAGAATTACACCAATCAGAACGATGGTGTTGCATCAATCACTCAGTGTCCAACCGCCCCTGGAGACTCTATCACTTACGAATGGCGAGCTCTGCAGTACGGTTCTAGTTGGTATCACAGCCACTTTAGTGTTCAAGCATGGAATGGTGTTCTCGGCGGTATCTTGATCAATGGTCCCGCCACAGCAAACTACGACGTCGATCTTGGCAACCTGTTCTTAAACGACTGGTCACACAGCACCGCGGATGTCGAGTATCTTTCTGCCGAGCTCAACGGACCTCCTACTCTTGACAACGGTTTGATCAACGGGACAAACGTGTACGGTGATCTCGGATCCCGATTCAATGTCACTTTTACCGCCGGTACAAGCTATCGAATTCGTCTCGTAAATGCAGCAATCGACACCCACTTCAAGTTCACAATCGACAACCACAACCTTACCGTCATCTCAGCCGATTTCGTTCCTATCGTTCCATATGACACACAAGTCGTCAGTCTGGGTATGGGCGAGCGCTACGACGTTGTCGTTACCGCGTCCGAAACTTCTGGTAACTACTGGTTGCGTGCAATCGCTCAGATTGCATGCTCGGAAAATGCTTACCCGGATAACATCATGGGAATCGTCATGTACGACTCTACGAATACTACTGAGCCTGACAGCACTGCCTGGACGTATACCGATAATTGTGATGACGAAACGCTTACGGATCTGGTACCTTACCTTGCTCTGGATGCATCCTCCGCGACGGTCACGGATGACGAAGCTGTCACAATCGGTGTTGTGGCGACTGATATCGGCAACGTTGGCTACGTAAGTCTTACTCCTTTCCCAAGCTCGTCTCGAGACTCTGAAGCTGACATTCCCTACCAAAGTGGTATATGGGCGGCACCACATTCCTCGTCGACTGGGCTGACCCAACTCTCCAACAAGTCATCGACGGCTCCAACTTCACCACCCAAGACCATGTTGTTCAAGTTGATGATGCAGACGAGTGGGTGTACTTCGTGATCGCTACCACCAACGCACAACCTCATCCAATTCATCTTCACGGTCACGATTTCTACGTCTTGGCTCAAGGAACAGGTACTTTCTCCGACACGACAACACTCAATCTTGTGAATCCAATGCGAAGAGATGTGGCTATGCTTCCTGGCGCGGGATACTTGGTGATTGCTTTTATCACTGATAATCCTGGAGCTTGGTTGATGCACTGTCATATCGGGTGGCATACGGATGAGGGTAAGTTTCCATATCTTCTAGCATGATCGTGAGACTGACATAAAGTGCAGGTCTTGCTCTTCAGATTTTGGAACGTCAGAGTGAGATTCCGGCGTTGATCGATACTGATGTTTTGAACTCCACTTGTGCTGCGTGGGAGGCTTATGGCGAGACGCAACCAACTGGTGAGGATGGAATTTGAGGGAAACAAGCGATTTATATTAGTAAGATATGTCTTGTGTTCTCGGGCCATCCATGGGTCTCTTGGATTGCATGTACACATCAAATGAAGGATGGAGTTTTGATCATAGTTTGAGGAACTAGGAAGTGGTGGTGATGATCGAGTGTATGAACACAATGTTTCTGGCTTGAAGAAAGTAGACAAATGAAGCTGTAAAAAAACTAAAGTAACATCGCCGAACCACATCAACTCGGTGATTGATGATCTGAAGTTGTTTGTGCTGGCCAATGGCACTAATTGAGAAATGGGAATGAAGGGAACAGAGAAACTGGGGTCGAAATAAGCGAAGTGTAAACAATCAGATCCACATGACATTGTTGGTACAGTCTGGGTTTTGAGGCCAGCTCATGGTTTCTTGTAGGATTGCTAACATTGTATAGTATATCATCCATCATGAAATACCATCAGTATATAGAACTTCGAGGAAATTCATGTGCAGACTGTATCTGTACCTGTGAAATGGTGCTAATATTTCGATCTTCTCGCGTAAAATGCCCCCTGAAACACGGGTTGAGCCGATGGTCAGTGACGTCTGTCTCAGGTCCGTCTAGCCTCGTCTGCCAGCCTTTTAACCTCAACTCAAATTAAGAGCCCAATCACAAGCAACACTCACCAACTAACGCAAGCCTAGACGTTGGAGCAGATAACATAAACACCACAAAAAACAATCTCAGTCGGAAGTCTGCACACAAGATGGCAGAGTCAATACCAACAACATTACAGCCCTCCCCTCCACAAGCCGAAACCCAAATACCAACGACAGTCATCCTCCGCACGCCCTCAGTCTACAATAAAGTACCAGAACAGACACAAATCTCACCGCAAGAATGGAAAGCTCCCCCCCTTGAATGGCTCGAACGCACCTGGACAGTAACACACTCCACGCTCCCCATGTGGCGCAAAGCAAAGAACGTCCGCATAACCTACAAGCTCCTGCCCCGCGCCTCACCCACCTTACCCATCCTCATCGACGACGAAGTGTGCAGCTCTCCAACTGAAAAGACATGGATGCCGCAGCCGAAGAGCATACGCGGTGTCGACACGCCGGATGAGAGTGTGCCTGGTGGAGCGGCGTGGAATTGGCGGGGGAGGGGATGGTTGAAGGTTGCCAGTAGTCACTGGGAGGTTCTTGGGTGGGGGGAGTTTGTGGATCAGGAGGGGAAGAGGGAGAGGTGGGTGGTTACGTGGTTTGCGAAGAGTATGTTTACGCCGCCCGGGGTGGATGTTTATAGTGAGAGGAAGGAGGGGGTGGGTGGAAAGTTGTTGGAGGAGATTAGGAGGGTCGTTGCAGAGGGGGCGGCGGGTGAGGAGGTGAGGAAGTTGTGCGAGGGAGAGGAGTTGAGGGGGGTGATGATTGATGATGCTTGATTCATGCGGTGAAAGGCGACGGTCTGGCAACTGGGAGATTTGGAAGGGAATGGAGCTTGAGCGAGGTATACCCGGTGGGCTTTACAAGCTTGTTCGTAACATTATTTGTATTGTATTGTGCTTGTACAGCTAATAATTAATCATGATGCCTAGACCTGTGTCTATGCCTATGCCGGTCCTCTTCTCGATGAGAATTTCTTCTAGACTCCTTATGTCTGTGTCTCCTCTCCCGGTCTTTCTCGCTCTCTCTTGTCCGGCTCTCATGTCGAGTCGACGAGGATCTCTTATCCCTTGGGTCCAGGATGAACTCGATCGACTCTCCGTCAGAGCCATCTTCATCATGGTGTCTCCGTTTCCTCTTCCTCCTTCGCTCAGAATCTTCCATCGAGGGATCTGGTCCATCCAAGCTGAAGCTCTCTAATTCATCTCTATCTCGTCTGCGCTCTTTCCTTCTTCTCCTCTCCGCATCTTCTAGCTCCTTGAGCTCCCTTTCCCTCTCTTCTTTTAATGCCCTCCTCTCCTTCTCAACCATCCTGACCTGCCTTGCACCCGCCTTCATCATCGCCAGTGGATCGTTGTCTACCATCCTCTTCAAAGCTCTCTCCTTCCTCCTCGGATCCTCATTACCCCAGACATCCTTGTCCGGAATTTCAACCCCAAGGTCCTCTTTGCCTCTCGTATCGAAATGATTCTCAAATCTTGCTTTGTCCTTCGCGTGCTTCCTTTCTTCTCTCTCCCCTGCTTTCCGCAACGCCCTTTCCTCTTTCCTCTGCTCATTTGCAGCATCGATGATGGCCTCCTTCTCTTCGTGTGTCAATGCGTACCACGGCTTGTCTAACCCTTGCTTGAAGCCCGCGGCATTAGAAAATCGCATGGTGTACTGGTCCTCATATTCCTTCTTCTTGCGCGCCGCTTCGTGCTCAGCTTCGGGATTCTTCTCTGCGACTTTAGAGCTAGAAGGTACTGTCTCTGGGAATAGAGAGATATTTCCTCGTTGGTCTACCAATGGTGCTTCTGTCGGCTTACGCAGCACGAGTTGCTTGTCTATCTCCCTGCCTTGGTCCCTATCCTCAGCTATCATTCGCATCTCGAAGTCCGTGTCATTTTCTCCAGCCTTCTTGCGCCTCTTCCTCTCCCGTCCATATCCGTATCCCGACGAGCTTTCTCTTGCTCCGGTAAGATCTTGATTCGAATTTGAGGGCCGAGGAGCATCTTCGATTGCTAAAGGAGTGGGCTGCTCGCCGCGGAGGATTTGCATGCGTCGTTGCGCGTCGGCATCTTGCATGCGCTCTTCTTCAGCGGCTTCGAGGGCTGCGGCGGCAGCTTCATCGCGTTTGACTTTCTCGATGTTCGCGGTGTTGTAGACGTTCCATGACTTCTTGCCTAGGAGGTGGCTTTCGAACGTTAGCTTGTGAACAAGGTAGAAAGATGCGCAGAAGACCAAGAATCGAGGATGTGTCAAAAGGGATTTCCGCAATACGGAGATACATATAAAACAAACCTACAGAGGCATGATTGGGACTTTGAATTGGTGGTCCGCAACGTTGACGAAGAAATCCAGCTCGAGGCTGAGAGCCGGCAGATGAGGCTGCGCTTGTGTGGAGAAGGTGGCGGGGTTGGTGTTCGAGAGGGAGAAACCCAGTGTTAGAGGCGACGCTTTGTCCCCCGCTGCTGACCCCAAACCAGCAAAAGACAACAGCTGCAACAGCACAGGAACGACCCAATTTGGCAGCTTCATTTTTTCAACACTTGCCACTACGAACGATAATACGATTTGGAAGATATCACGCCCGCTTTAACTGACAAAAGAGGGATATCTGGTCTCTAAGGAGGAGTCATCGAAAAGGACACTTCCAGAAGATCCGTGACCAGTCTGACGACGACAGAGCTCTGCCACAAGGCTACCGTTTGGAATATATCTGGCCTCATAACCATCTACCCAAGTCGCCAAGAATCACTGAACCTACGACACCTCGATTCTTGATCTGCAGAGAACTTGCAGACGTAGGCAATCATGAACATTCGACAGAATCTCTTTGGGCAAGGCCCGAAAGCTGGGAGAGAACAAGCGGGATACGGACGACCGCCTCAACCTGCTCGACCTGACGATACACAGATGGCAGGCGGATATGATGATCGAGGGGGTTATGGTGACCCTAGAGGAGGATATGGAGCTCCTGCGCCGCCTCCAAGACAGTCGCAACCGATGCCTTCGAGACCGCCAGTTGGTAGGGGAATGGCTTCCCCTGCAAGAAAGGTGCAATTGAGGATCGCGAAGGTAGAAGATAAGACACTCGCAAACCAGTATATTTTTGGCAATCTGTGAGTTCTAGAGCCATTTATTTTTGGCATATGCTAACCAGTGTAGATGCGCCGTATCACCTCAAGACTTCCCTCCTTCGCGGGATGGCTCGGATATCTACATACTTCTCAATGGGAGATACGTTGTGACGGCTAGACCTACGAACTCGTTTCCCCCAGGATGCATAAGTCTGTCGGACCCTCAGCGGACATGGTGCGATGTTGGAATGATGGATCCCATAGTCGCAGAATCATTCGACCCCTTCTCCCAGGGCCCAAGCACATATCTCGGAAACCTCGATGTTGAAGTAGGATTCGCTTCCGTAAAAAAGGTCACCGACCAACCTTTCGATCAAGACGTCCTAGCCGATGCCTTTATCAAGAATTTCGAGAACCAGATATTCGCTCCGGGGCAGAGACTCCTGATGGATTGGAAGAATATCCCCATGATGTTTATGGTTAAGACTGTTCAGCTGGTTGATCTGAGCATGGAGAAATCCTCAGCGGCTGCGCCGACTGTGTCGAGTCCTTCCGCCAGAGGTATTCTGACGAGACATACACCTATTACATTCTACAAGGATGCAAAATCACCCATCAAGCTCAAGGGATCTGCTAAGCGGCCGGCCGCCAATTCGATCATTGCTCCTGATTTCAAGTTCGAGGATATGGGAATCGGTGGTCTGGATAAGGAATTCAGTTCCATTTTCCGAAGAGCCTTCGCTTCCCGTATTTTCCCTCCTGGCTTGATCGAGAAATTGGGTATCCAGCACGTGAAGGGTATCCTCCTTTTCGGACCTCCTGGAACCGGAAAGACACTCATCGCGCGTCAAATTGGAAAAATGCTCAATTCGAGAGAGCCGAAGGTCATCAACGGTCCGGAAGTCTTGAATAAGTATGTTGGTCAGTCAGAAGAGAATATTCGGAAATTGTTTGCCGATGCAGAGAAAGAGTACAAGGAGAAGGGAGATGAGAGCGGTCTCCATATCATCATCTTCGACGAATTGGATGCAGTGTGTAAGCAGAGAGGTAGTGGAGCTGGCGGCGGAACTGGTGTTGGTGACAGTGTTGTCAACCAGTTGCTCTCAAAGCTTGATGGTGTCGATCAGCTCAACAATATCCTGCTCATTGGAATGACCAATCGAATGGACATGATTGATGATGCTCTTCTACGCCCGGGGCGTTTGGAAGTCCACATGGAAATATCTTTGCCGGATGAGGACGGCAGAGCTCAGATCCTCAAGATCCACACATCAAAGATGTTGGCTAACAACGTCATGGACCATGATGTTAATGTCGCAGAGCTGGCTCACCTGACTAAGAACTTCTCAGGAGCAGAGATCGGAGGTCTCGTGAAATCAGCCTCCTCATTTGCTTTCAATCGCCATGTCAAGGTTGGCACGGTGGCTGGTGTAAGTGACGATATCGAGAATATGAAAGTCAACAGAGCCGACTTCTTCAACGCACTTGATGAAGTGAAGGCCGCATTTGGTGTTTCGGAAGAGGAACTCGAGACAGCTATGGCTGCTGGTATTTTGCACTACAGTCCATATATCGAGAACATTCTCAAAGACGGGCGGCTGTTTGTTGATCTCGTCAAGAACTCAGCTACAACATCCCTCCTCTCCGTTCTATTGCACGGTCCACCAGGCTCAGGAAAGACAGCTCTTTCAGCGAAGATTGCAAAGGACTCCAACTTCCCATTCATTAAGCTTGTGTCAGCCGAAAACATGGTTGGCTTTAGCGAGATGGCTAAGATTCAATACCTCAACAAGGTCTTCACAGACGCATACAAATCGCCTCAGAATATTGTCGTCGTAGACAACATTGAGCGTATCATTGAATGGGTGCCCATCGGACCAAGATTCTCGAATCCAGTTCTCCAAGCTCTGATGGTCCTCCTCACCAAGCAGCCTCCTGCCGTAAGTTACCTCTTCATTCCAGGATTCAACGCATGCTAACAATCACAGGGCCGCCGTCTCCTCATCATTGGTACCACCTCGCAACGTTCCGTCATGCGCCAACTCGACCTCCAACAAATCTTCAATCGTGAGCTCGCTGTTCCGAATGTCAACACGCATGCAGAACTAGCCGCTGTACTCCGCGAAGTGAATGCTTTCGAGAGCGAATCCGACCTCGCAGAGTCGTTGAACGAGCTGAGAGATATCACCGGCACTGACCAGGTTGGCGTCGGTATCAAGAAGGTGCTGCTTGCCGTTGGTGAAGCGAAGCAGGAAGAAGGAAATATGGCAGGGAGATTTGCGGAGGTTGTCTCGCAGCAAATGGCTGCTAGTCGGGATTAAAGCAAAGGTGTTCCAGGCATGAAATGGATACGATAGAGCTGATAGATGATTGGATGTAGTATTAAGGTAGAATAAAAATGGTTTCAAATCCGGGCTGCCAGTCTCTTGTTTCAGTGCTGGATCTCGTTTGTTTACTTGAATTTCGCTTCACCTCTCGTTTGGACAAAAGAGCATTCAGCCGCGCGGCCTTTCATTGTCATACTTCCAATCTGTCGACACTTAGAGTACTTTATTGTACTGCAATCTATTGTTGTAGATGCTTCATTCCAGTAAGCACACATTCATTTCTAGCTTCCTGATGATTATCAGATCTGTATCCTTATATTCATGTCGTACTCTCATATCTTGTCTACAACGCGCTCGGCGGAGACCGACAATTCCTTCCAGTTTATGAAAAGAAGCTCCTCCCACTTTCGTGAGTACGCCAAGAGAAGTGTTAAATAAGCACTAGCGTGAACTTGTTTTTGAGTCATAAAGATGGGCAATCAAACCGTCTCTAAGGTTACTTAATGACATTCTCCTTGTTCAAAAACTAGTTGAGCAAAGTCCCAAATTTCATACACGACATCTAAACCATGACACGACCAATACCCTACGGCACCATCCAGGCATGGCAGTCGCACATCCGCTCCAACCCGGACCCTTTCATCCTCTCCATCCCCAAGATCGAACTCCACGTCCACATCGAAGGCACCCTAACGCCCTCCCTCCGCTTCACCCTCGCCGCCCGCAACAACCTCCCGCTAACCTCCATCCGCCTCAACAAGACATTCCACACCCTTTCCGAGCTAGAATCTGCATACAACCTACTCGAACCAATTAGCGTCAAAGGAGCTGGTGTCAGTGCCTTCTTTGATGCGTACTATGGCGGGATGGACTGCTTGAGGATGGAGAGAGACTTCTATGATTTGGCATGGGCGTATTTTGAGAGAGCGAGGGGGATGAATGTGGTGTATTGTGAGGTTTTTGTGGATTTGCAGGCGCATACTAGGAGGGGTGTGAGTGTAGAAGCTGTGCTTGGAGGATTAGGACGAGCGAGAAGAGACGCGTGGGAGAAGTTGAGTGTTTGTACTTCCTTTTCTTATTCCTACCTCTAAGTATTCCTCCGAATGGCGGGTTTATTTTCTTCTCTATCTGGAAGTTGGACCCAGTTGAAGAAGGAATTGAGATCGAAATACTGACAAAGCTCAGCTTAAAACAAACTACATCCTATCGTTCCTACGAGACCTCTCTCCAGACTCAGCAACGGAGCATTACGAGCTAGCTCTCCCTTATCGAGAAATGTTTGTTGGTATAGGACTCGATTCCAACGAGTACGACCGGCCGCCTCTGCTTTTCAAAGAGCTCTATAAGAGAGCACGTGCTGACGGTTTTAAACTAACGGCTCATTGCGATGTCACGCAGAAAGATACGCATGAGCATATTCGTCAAGTGGTAGAAGAGTTAGGTGGAACTGGAGCAGAGAGAGTTGATCATGGACTTGACGCTGCGGAGAGGAGCGAGTTGGTGGAGAAGATTAGGGAGAGAGGGGTTGGGATGACGCTCTGTGAGTTCTTATCTTCATCTTACTATGATTTCCTGAAACATGCATATCTTAGCATGATTAGTAAACATCTTAGCAAGATGAGTAAAGAATTGAGGAGCTGATGTTACCAGGCCCGTGGGCTTACGTCCGACATCATACCGAAGCCAACTTGTTCTCCCATATGCGTACCCTCATGGATGCCGGTGTTAAGATATGTATCAGTTCCGACAGCCCGGCTTATGTCGAAAGCAATTGGGTTACAGATAATCTGTCATTACTGAAATTAAGAGGGGGGTTCACGGATGCGGATGTTGTGAGAGTGCAGAGGGATGCGCTGGATATGTGTTGGGCCGATGAAGAAACGAAAGGGAGGCTGAGGAAGGAGATCGAGGAGTCTGTTGAGAATTGGGAACAGAAGGAGCCGGGGAAGCTGGAGTAGATGAACCTGGCAAGTGGAAATTCTGCATGCGCATGCAGCTGGTGAGAGTACGGGTCCCTGAGTAGCTTTTTAGGACGTGTGTGCTCCTCAAGATTGCCTCGAGACATCTCAGGATTTATGGAAGGAGCCTCAAATTTGGGGTATAGAGCATAGATATCATTCTTCTCGTTATCCTGACCAAAGAAAAAATGGCCTAACGCGTCGCTACACTACCCCGGGCCCAATAAACTCCTTCCACGCCATATCTACAATTCGATACTTTCTGATGTTACTATTCTAACATGCACTTTCCGCATATCAATACCCGCACTCCTACTCAATTCAAATGGTCATAATCCCCGGCTCTCCCACCGCCAGCAAGCCCCTTCGCCCTCCTCTCCTCCCCGACAAGCAGTGCAAATAGTCTCATCGCAATAACCTTCTCTTGCCATCCTGGCACACAGCCTCTGAATTCATCAACAGCCTCCAGATGCCACTGCTCCAACTTCATCTTCTGATCTCCACTGAACACAGTCTTGCCCAGCAGTCGACTGATCACGCGAGTTGAGTTTCGTCTTCTACGCGCGCTGGCTTCTTTATCGTCGCTAGAAAATGAAGAGACGTTATTCTCTGGCTTCCAGGTCTGCGTGATGGTGTCGAGAAGACGCCAGTGATCTTTCGACCATGTTGATCCAGAGAGAGGAGCTTCTTCTGGCGACTCAGGAGTTGGTGACGAGGAGACGAATGTTACGCCTTTGCTAGGGCTCAGATTCGCAAACCCTAGGCCAGAGCTTGGCCCTGCAGCGGGTGTCTTGAGAGGAGAGCGGAGACAGGATTTCGTTGGGGACGCAAGAGGAGGGAGAGGGGTCTGAAGAACGACATTTGTAGCTGTGTCGAGGCGTAGGGACTCAGTCCACTTGAGAGTCCTTGATGTGACAATCTCTTGGTTTTCCTTGTCTGGGTCGGAGGACCTGGAGTCTGCGCTGTAGTCTGGAGATGCTTCAGTCAAATGACTTCGACTTGCTTGAATGGCATTCGTACGGCTGGGCGACGATGGAGCAAGAGGCATTGAGAGAGGAGACGAGGATGCTGCATCATCGGATTTAATGGTCTGGTTGGGTCTTCCGGAGCCAGCGAAGAGAGCAGGAACATCCGATGATGGCTTGACTGCCGAGGATACTCGAGGGCGAGGATTGAATGCCAACTTTTGTGGAATAGTATTGAGGTCCACTAGTTGTTGTTCCTTAACATTCCCCTCGTCCGGCTTGGGTATCTCCTTCTGGAGCTCTTCTCTAGGAAGAGCTCGAGGTCGAGGGTTGAAACCCTTTTTTTGCGGAATAGGATTGGAATCGACTGGTCGCTGTTGCTGTTCCTTTGCCTCGCCCTCGTCCAACTTGAGCATAGGTTTCTCCATCTGCTCTTCCCGTGAAGGCTCTTGGCTCCGTCGTGGCTGCCTTTGAAAAGATGCTTTGCCAGTCGAGACCAATGGGAATCCTTTTGGTGGTGAGCTTCCTAGGAGAGCTGAAAGATCAAGATTACCCGATTCGCGAGGTCGAGGGTTGAAATTGGCCTTCTGTGGGATTTGATATTGTGACAGATCCACGTCAGTATCGTCAATGGATTCCTGGGGCATAGTTCGCCGGACAGTAATTTGTTCCGGAGCAGCAGGCTTCCCAAACAACTTGGCAGCTGGGGCCCTTGGTTCAGGAGGAGACGACGGTATATGCGACAGCTCGTCGCTGTAGACCAGTCTTTTACTGTTTTTCCTCCACGGGCTAGGTATCTTGCTTCTTCTGGGCCGTTCGAAGACCTCCTTTGGTTCCTCTCGTCGCTCAACGACAGGGGAAGACGAGTTCAAGGTCTCCAGTAGTAATCCGAAGTCTTCGTCTTCATCTTGAGCGTCCGCGGGCTGCTCATCACCGGAGTCGATTACGATGACTTTGCTTGAATTGGCCTTTGACGCCTCTTGGACGACCGCAGCTCGCTCAGCTGCCCAACGTTCCTCCACAGAATTCTCTAATGCCGCCGATTCACGTGATGTTCTATTGGACGCGGCATTATTTCGTGATGATATGCTACTGCCTTGATGAGGTATTTCCTCCTCAGCTTGCCAGCTCATACCATCATCACTGCGGATCGATTCTGGTTGTGGTCTCCCATTTCGAACGCGTGAATCAGAGTGATGTCTTGACTGAGGAAGCTCAAGGGTATATTGCTGTTTCTCCTCTGGAGACGGTGATCTCTGTTGTGTCATGGCACTGTTTCGGAATGGGTCCTCTTGCTGAGACGATCTAGAATGGCGCTGAGAGGAGCTTCCCCCAAAGTGACCGCTGAGATCGGATCTTGGCAGTGGACCAGCAAGTCTTTCATGCACAGGCGAAGGATACGACCCTTGTGCAATGATTGAAGAAGACCTCCTATCTGCAGCAGGGCTTTTGAATGGGCTGCCAAGACTCTGCGATCTACTTCGGGGCGATGACGGAACGAGAATGTCTTGGAGCATACGCCCAGCACGAACAATTGGAGACAAAGCGGGACGTTCAGTCTGCTCTGATGGTGGCGCCAGTGCTGGAATGCCCCAACCGATCTGAATAGGCGGCGGGAGTGTTGGAGACGAGAAGACAATCGAAGGTGTTTGTGTCATGTTGTTCGGATTCAATTGGCGATTCTGGCGAAGATGTGCCGTGTAAGTATATCTTCGCGGTGCTATTAACGGAGGTGAAGATGGCAACTGGGAACGCATCATAGAGCTATCATGACGTGAGCTCGGCACTGAAGGCTGACCAGCAGAGTTCGATGAGATATTGCCGTTTGACTTGAGTTGTTGACTATCAGGTCCTTCAGCAGGTGGAGATGGAGTCTCTTCAGGGGTCAAGAGCCGAATTGGCGCTGGAATTGTTGCTTGGTTCTGGGAGGGCGATACGCTGACTCGAGGAATGGGAACGTCCAGTCTGCTTGATGATGGATGAACATGGTGGACTGCTGCAGGAGTAGCAGCATCCAGAACATCTGCAGGAATCGCTGAGAACGAGTCCTCATACTGATCGTTCACTCCTAGACCTGTTGCTGACAGCCGCTTCTTCAACGATTTTCCATGTGGTGTTGCTGCCTCGAGTATCTCGGGTGCAACACTCGAGAAGGAATCGTTGGCAGGGTTGTTTTGAGAAACCAGCTTGGACACCTGGGTTTTCTGCGCAGGTGTCGCAGCCTGGAGTACATCTGGCGGAATTCTTGAGAAAGAATCGTCTATTCGAGCTGTCTGAACTGACAAGAGCCTTGGGTTTGGCGGCTTTCGACCAGGAGTAGCAGCTTCAAGAACGTCTTCTGGAATTGCCGAGAACGAATCATCATAAGCCGTCTCCTCTCGCAAGGCCTGAAGTGACTTGTTCTTGACTTGGTTCGGCGGCTGCTTCTCCGGCTGATTTGCAGGGCTGCTGAAATGTTCTCGGAGCGAAGGAACCGAATCGACAGAGATCATGCTAAATCCTTCGCTTTCTAGTATTGTGTCGAAGTCTCGATATTGCTCAACCGCATCTCCATCATTGTCATCATACTGGTAATCTTCATCGCCGACATGCTGTGATAATGGAGAATCTCGTCCTTCCGAGTCCGTGGCAGGAACCATTACCACGCTCTCCTCTTGATATTGGCTGAATGATAATTTTGCAGGTGATACAGATGGTGATGGATAACTATTTGCTCTCCTGCGAGTAGCGGATGACTGCGGCGCATCAATGACATGAGGGCTTGACCATCCAGGTTTTCGAGGCGTCTCGTTGCCTGGATCAAATCGTGCAATCACAATATCCGATTCAGCTCCTCCGATAGTTGTAGTGGATCGAACTGTAGAGTAGGGTGAGGGATGCTCCTGTGCATTGGAGTCGATAGGCTCTAGAGTTCTGGCATTGTCGCAGTCTCTACAACTTTGCTCGAAGTCGAGGGCGCTGCCCTGATAGCTGTCGTCCTCTAGCACCTCGATCTCATCAGGCACCGAGGATTTACGGCGGCCTCTTCCCTTCTTGCTAGTTGCGCTGGACGCAGGTTTGGAGGCAGTACCCACATCCTTTGCCGCAGGCGTAGAGTTCCTTGTTCCCTTCGTTGACCTAGACCTTGATTTTGACCTTCCCTTCCCTCTGCCAATTTCCACTCCCTTACCAATTCGGAAATTTATATCTTCATCGTCGTCGCCATCTACCAGAGACCCGATAGACTTCCTCCTTGTTTTTCGAGTTGGCGTGCTTGCACGTCCAGACTTCTTTGCGAGCACAGGAGTTCCAATTGATTTCTTTGGCCGACCTCTGCCACGCTTTGGGGTGGCCGCCTGGGGAGCCTCGTCCTCCGAATCCTCGAGCCCCTTCACTGGAACTGTGGTCGTAGTAGTTCTCTCCCTCCTTCTGTTCTTTGGCGCTCGCGTTGGCGACGCCGATGGGCCATTGAGTTCTGGGTACGCATTCTCCGCGTCCGAACCTCCAGCTTCCACGGTCACTCGAAGCTTTTGCGGTGACAAGCTATTTCCGACATCCAGCTCGAAAGTCTGCTTTTTAGGAGAGCTTCCTTGAAGGGGCAAGCTGCGCCTAGCTCGCGACGAGCGTCGAGGTTTCGCAGGAGAATGGTAGGTGGCAGAGTCGTTGAGAGGATCTGGAGAAGATGACATTGCTCCGACCACGTTGATCGCTATCGCATAGGATGTGTAGCAAGTGTTGTTAATGTTTGTCGGAAGGACGCGTCGGATAAAGCGAGACGCGATGAATACCTAGCGCATGCTATGCTCAATTATGTAGAAAATGTGAAGCCTTCATAATTCTAGTGTTTCATTTCGAGGGTCGTCCGCTGTGTTTTGGTTCGCGGTGGATTTGTTTACTTTTAGCGCCGGGCCCAAGCTCCACTTTTGACAGTCCGCCACTGCGGCTCTTACAGGACGGGAGAACGTACTTGCTGCTTGCTGCTTCCCGGGTGGGTATCAAAACTACCCAAGAACCACGCAAGTTGCGAACCCAGCATTGAATACAATTGACAGTCTCGGGCATAGAATGGAAAAAGTAACAGGAATGAAGTCAATGATCCCAAATGCTCAAACGAAAATCCAACTTGATACATTACCGTAGGTATGATGGCACGAATGAAAATTGACCTCCAGAATCATCGTTGGAGAAATAATGACTGAGGGGCGTATTTGCCGTGCTGCTTTCAGGCCAATCGATAGCGCTCATAAGAACTGTCTTTCCATTCCAAGAATGTATCCTTCAGGACGATTGTATACTCTCGAGGGCGAAGAGTTATCTCGCCGCAAAGCGACCGTCAATTCAACCTACCTTTCGCGCTTGCGTCGGTAATCTGAACATGAATCGATGCCAGTTCTGCTTTGTAATGTGGGTTGGACTTCTTCAATTCACAGGGCGTGCCTGAACAACAAATCCCAGCTTAAGTCCAATCTGACCCACGTCATTTTTGATAGAACCACTGCTTCCACTTACTATCGCTCGCCTCATCTTCAGTTCGCCACCGGAATGTAAGCTCGGATCCCACCACACTGGGAGTGACTCTACTTAGCGACCCCGGATTTCATTGCGTGCTTTCGGCAATAACAACGTCCTCACACCTCGACGAATGGCGCCCCGATTTCCATCCGCCCTCGGCTGACAAGCCGGCGGGGATATTTCGATATTTTTGTAATCCTCAATTGGATTTCTAACACTCAATGACGCCAACTTGGTCTGACACTAACCCTCGAAGTATATATTGCTATTCCCCTCTTCCTGACTGACACCCATATCACATCCACACCAGCATTCAAACATCCCATTGGCGCAAAGCGAAACACCAACACGTTCAAGTCAACAGTATCAAGACAACTACGCCTCTTCAATTTATACCACATAGCTAGAATCACCAGGAACACCATCATGACGACAGCAGCACCTCAATATGCCACTGCGGCACACAACCTCTCCCAGTCAGCCCGGGCTGAAGCAGAGTATGCCAATGTTGCACAACCCAGCACATTCATACCCCGCGGCGATACCATAGTCACCTTGAACTATTTTAGACCACCAGAAGACGGCTCAGCACCTTACAACTACGTCGAGAAGCAAGCCGACGGACACCAACGCAACTTCGGCGACTTCGACATCCAACTCCCAATCCGTGACATTCGTGGCCGCGAGAATGAATTTAGCCTTGACAAGGACGCCTTCCAAGTTGCATCTGGCCTGCCCGAGTCTGCGGAGAAGGACTTCGTCGACGATGCCTCCATCAAAGAGAAATACTATCCTGAAGTGGAGAAACTGATACTGGACAATGTTGAAGGAAGCAATCGCGTATTTATCTTCGACCACACGATCCGCCGCTCGAACCCCAATGCTCCAAGAGCCCCAGTCACACGAGTACATATCGATCAGACAAAGAAATCTGCCACTGCGAGAGTACACCACCATCTGCCTGACGAGGCCGAGAAGTTGTTGCAAGGTCGATACCGCCTCATCAACGTCTGGAGGCCTCTGAATGGTCCGGTCCAAGGGTCTCCTCTCGCTTTCGCAAGCTCGTCGTCTTTGAAGGATGAAGATCTCATTCCTATCGAACACAGATATCCAGATCGCACTGGTGAGACGGCTGGTATCCGGTACAATGAGGGTCAGAAGTGGCATTACTTGTCGGGAATGAGGAATGATGAGAGACTCTTTTTGGAGTGTTTTGATTCCGAGGCGACAAAGCCTGGCACTAAGGTCTTGGGTGGAAGGGTTCCTCATACGGCCTTCCAGGACCCAAGAACGCCAAAGAATGCTGTGGGTAGAGAGAGTATTGAGGTCAGGGCTCTTGTATTTGGCCCATGAGATGTTCGTCACGGGGGTTGACGTGTATGAGTATTTGTGTTGGAGCGTGTTTGAACATTTAGCATCACTTAACTTAATTCATTGTATTTTCACCTTGTGCTTGTCTTTTTTCGCATTCGATTACTGTGATGAACCACTTCTCTATTCCCAGTGGGATACAGGCAATTCTGTAGACTGTAGGTGTCAAAGTGTTCGAAGGTTCTCAGGACATTCTTGAAGAAAGCATATTTTCCCTGCACCATTCCATGCAAGTCCAACATTGCCTGCACCTAGCCCTGTCTATCTAGTCAATTTCCCAAAACGCCATAACTTAAAGTGCCTATTACAGCTTCTAAGCAGGATGCAACGGCATAGACCGCTCCACCAGCTCCACCAATGGCCGATGTACTGTCTTTCCCCTACCACCATTCCTGTCCGTCCACAATCGAGTCAGTAACTCATTCTCCATTCATGCCTCAACATGCGACCAAACATCTCGCAAAGTAGCCACATACCTCTTCTTCCCCACCCTCAACGACCCTCGCGCCCTCCACCCTTCCGCCTTCCCCTCCTCCTCCCTCTCCATCCCCCTTAACTCCCTCTCCAACCTCCCCAACATATCCAGCGTCGTAACCCTCAACCCCAACAACGCCTGCGTCTGACTCTGCGCAATGCCTCCCCTCTCAACCGCCAAATCAAGCAAGCAAAGCGCATCAGAAAGATGTTCTTGCGCTACTGGGAGAGGCATGACGGTAGCTAGGAGTTGAAGGGTTTCGATACGGGTGTCGAGGTGCAGAGCGGGTGTTTCGAGGAGCTCGGTCCAGCGGTATCGGCAGAGAGGGAGGTCGTTGAGGAGGTAGGCTTCTTGGGCCTGTAGTGTATTGTATGTGAGTAAGGTTCGTGTGAGATGGAATGGATGGGGTGGAGGAGGGAGAGGGTGGGAGAGTTTCTTACGCGCTTGAATTGAGAGAGGAATAGTTCGGACTTCATCTTTGCGATGAACATCGCCGAGGAAGAGGATTTAAGAATAGGGCCTTCTCGCACTTCGCGGACTGTTGCTAGTATTGATGGAGTGGGAGTGGCGGCTCGTTGTCTGAGTTGTTCTGAGGACTTGCGTGAGCGGAATGGGTTTCGGAGAGAGCTTCTTTTGCGGCGAAGAGGAGGAAGAGGAGGAGTTTGTTCTGGTTGTTGTTGTTGAGAATGGTTCGTGCTTTCGATGTCGCATTTGTCGCTGCCGTGATGAGCCATTGTTGTTTTGGTCCGTGTCGCGTACGGGAACGAGTTCAGGGCTTTGAGAGGGGAAATCCTTTCATGGTATCTTTGTGATTCGATGTTTGGATGAGAGGAGTTCACCTTCGGAAAGTTTGACAGGGCTCAATTTTTGGCACTTTAAGTTGGAGTTCACCTTCGTTGTTTCATGCTTCGACATGGTGAAGACTTCATATCTAATTTCATCTTAACATCACATAAACTACGTAGTAAACTTTGATTAAAGGTCATCGATTTAGAAGTTTAATACAAGTTTCCTTTTCTACAGTCTCTGACATCTTCCCCTGTTTGTTTACTCGCTTAATTTTGCAGTACTGACTTGCTGGCGGAAGTATTGCTTAGTCAAGACACACTGGCGTTCCGTCTGACTTTCGCATTGTACTAGATCTGTACTTTGTAGATATAGCTCCTATGCTTTTTTGATTTTATGCTGTTTGATACCATAAGTTATCACGATAGTAAACACTTGGCTCGCGTGCTGTGCAACGTATTGCGTATTTGAGCATGTTGAATACTCACACAGCCGTCACTCTGCCCTGCCTCACTGTAAATACATGGTCTTGGTATTTTGGGATGAATGTCATCATCAATGGGTTTCCTTGATTTTCTGACTTTCGTTTCCTCGATGTATGCTTCTTCCTGAATGCCAACCATCACCCTGGTTGTGCCTATAGCCAGTCACTTCACTTGACCCTTTTGCCCGATACTTCAGCTTTCATTGGTCGGAACTGTGAAAGCAGCCTTTTGGAAGACTTTTGGATTTGTATGTACTCGATAAGAAGTGAGGTTTTTGTGTTTGGTTTTACGACTTCATTGTCAACAACTAGCTAAGACTGCGCTAGTCCTCGGCACTATCGAAATCCTCAGCCTTGCAGCCCAGAGTCGCCTTGCCTCGTCATCCAGTGTCCCACCACAATCTCAGGACATCAACCACAACAACAACACAATGGCTGATCACAGATCCCGCTCACGCTCACCCGGGCCATCCAAACGAAGACGAAGCCATTCCCCTCGACGCTCCGAAAATGACAGAGAACGCACGAAAGACCGTCGCGACAAACCACGAGGCGGCGGCGGAGGTGGCTTCAGATGGAAAGAGAAGCGCAACACGAACGATGAAGGCGATGGCAGCGGAAAGAGATTAGAAAGAGGCTATCGCAATCGATCGAGGTCGCCACGGCGGGATAGAGAGAAGGACGAAAGCAAAGACAGCAAGTCGAGCAAAAGGGACAAGGAAAGCACCGCGAGCAAGGGCAACTCGGTGGAGGATAAGTTCGGCGTAGCAGACAAATTTGGCATCGCGGACAAGTTTGGGCCGACGAAGGCGAAGGCAGAGAATGGAAATACAGATACACCACCTGAGCGCGCACCTGCTGCTGCTTCTTCAGCGCCGCAAGCTGCTGGTCATGGCGAGCCGATGATTATCGTTCATGTCAATGATCGGTTGGGTACCAAAGCTGCGATTCCGTGTCTGGCGTCGGATCCGATTAAGTTGTTCAAGGCGCAGGTGGCGGCGAGAATTGGGAGACAGCCACATGAAATCCTGTTGAAGAGGCAGGGAGAGAGACCGTTTAAGGATCAATTGACGTTGGAGGATTATGGTGTGAGCAATGGGGTGCAGATCGACTTGGAGATTGATACTGGAGAGTAGAAAACTACCATGGAAATGGCGTCTGGGTCTGGAAAAACCGTGCAGGAAGTGAAAGATGGAAGAGAATCTCGCTGTTCAAATGCTGAATTACTCAATATAGCCAGAGACATCTATTTGGAGAGAGTCTCAATACTGGGGAAAGAAGCATCCCTTAGGTAGCAATCGACAGCCATCCCGACCAAGCTTGCATAAGTTTCCATAGGGTTGTCTCTGCAACCATACTCAAAGATGCAACACAAGCTGTAGGCATGATTAGTTTCAACCATGCGTTGAGTCCTAGCAAATGTGATGCTGCTCAGCCTCGAGCTCCAACTTTTTCTTATCGATAAGCTTCCCAAACAGCCTCCTCCAAATACAACGACAACAATTGACTTCCCCCACGCAACAACACCAATGCCTCAATTCACTCTCCAGCAGAGATGCTAACAACAACTCCGCATCTGCGGACACGCCGTCCCTCTCCAACAACAGTCGAATACACAGTTTCAACCTCACCAGACCTCACACTCCCACTCCGCCTCCTCATCCTCTTCACTTTCATCTTGCGCCTCGTCGTCGCACTCGCCATTCTCCAGCTCCTATACTCCAGATACTTGCTCTCATCTTACGCCGGCAACGAAGCAGTCTATATCACTGTTCCGGCCTTCCTATCGGCAGACTACATATCCTACCAACTCCACGCCCTGACACACACCCGTCTCGGACAACTCTTCACCCTCCTCGCGGACCGCACTCCCCTCCTCCTCCTCCTGCCACTCTCGCTCGCCTCCCTCTATATCCTCTCCCTGCACCTGTACACGACCGAATCCCTGCTCGTCCTCCGCGGCCTCGGCATCCAGACCTCCTCATCTTCAAACACTTATCTAAGCAGCAGCACAACGCGATTCATACCCACAGAGAAAATCCAGGATATACTTGTCAATGAAGCATTTCGTGGTTTTGAGGTGAGGTACTATCTGGTGGTTGTGGTGGAGGGAGAGGAAGAGGTTGTGGTTGTTTTCCCAAGATTGTTGCCCAGGAGGGATATTGTGGAGAGGGTTTGGAGGGGATGTAGGGCTTGTTTGTTTGAGGGGAAGAAGGAGAGGGAGCGGGAAAGGGAAAAGGAGCAGGATGGCGGTGTGGTGAATGGTACTGGTCAGCCGCCCGAGATTAAGAGAAGGGAAACTTCGTGATTTATGGCCTAGTTGGATTTTTGTATATACTAGAGTATAATTCATGATATTGACATAAGATGGCGGAGGCACAGGTTGTGCTTACCTACAAGCCTGACAGACTCTAGCACTTACTAACATGCGGGATTGACTGGCCATTGGTCTGTTACCTGCGAAGAGGCGGGATTTTTATCCTGGCGTGATTATCTTATCAAGGTAGATGTTGAATGAGATACCGCCGATATGAACGACCAAGTGTGTCAAATATTGGGCAGGCCACAGCCTATAGATCTTTGAATATACAATACCTCATGCAGATCAACTAGATGAACACCTATTCATTAATCTGCGTCCTCCACAGTAGGGGCATTTCCAACAGGATTCGGATTATTCAACCTCCTGAAGCCCTGAAGCTTCATATCCGCCGAATTCTCAAATCCTTTCCTGACCGCATACCTCTCATTGATAACCTCCACCCTGTCCATCTTCAGCTTGTTCATGACAGGTGTGTAGACGCCCTGTAAACGTGGCATATCCCCTCCATCAAACACCTTCTGACTTCGGCTTCCCTTCTTCCTCGCTAAAGTCAACTCCCCAGCCTCCATGCCCTGCTTAGCGACAACGTTTAACAGTGTGCTCGCAAGCATCTCATCGATCTTCCTTTCCCTCCAGACCTTCCATAGCTCATCCATAATACCTGCAGTGCCATATTTGTAGTCACCAGTACCGGTGTCATCACCAACATAATGCCATTGAATGGCATCTTTGCGTTCAGGGTCATCTTCCCTTGGAAAGACACAGTTCCACAAAACGAGTGGCGTATCAGTAGCCATCTCATATATTGGCCGCCCAGGATTCTTCTCCACATCCAACAACTCCGAAACAATAGATGGTTTCTCAAGGCCTTGGCCTACGAGGAAGAGTATCGCAACCATATGTCTGACTTGATGCCACAAAAACGCCGATCCATGAAGCGTGAACGTGTAGATTTTCGGATTTCCAGTCTGTGGCTCCGATCGAGGAGCAAGAGCAGCATCATTAACGAATGCAAGTCCACTCGTGCTATCATCGACCTCTTCAATATCCGAGTAGAAGATCGTCCTCTCGAAGTTAGAAATCTGCTTCCCTGGATCCACTTTACAGAAATTCCGGAAATCATGCTCGCCTTCAAAGAGCTTGGCTGCTTCTCTCATCTTTTCGATATCTAGCCAACCATCTCTCATTTTGCCTTCGGGGGCCTTGTTGCCCTTTTGATCGGGTAGTTCAAGTTGGGTTGGCGTTGGCATGAAGGCTGGTTGAGTGAAGAAATACCGATATTGGCGCTCTCGACATGAGAATCTTGCTGAGAAGTCCTGGGGTGGAGCGGGACACCAGGCTAGGATTCTGATATCTGGTGGGAGAAGACGGTTCAAAAGGGAGCAGTAAGGAATTTCGTCTGCTATAGGATCGAAGTTGAGAGCTTCTTCAAAGTCGGGGTCTGAGAGACCCAAGTCTGGTGTAGGGCCTTCTTGTTCTGGGAGTCTGGAAGGTGCAAGTGCTGGAGCAGCCATTTCAACGGTATTCTCCCTAGCGTATGTGTTGAATCCTCCATCCAATTCCTTATCGGCACTCGCCGAGCCTGACCCTTCGTCATATAGGGCTTCATTTCCCAATTGGTCGACAACCTTCTTCTCTTTCCTCTTTCCTAATGGTCTATTACTCCTTACTCGAATGCCAATGACCTGTCCAAAAGCACTGACACCCTTATCTGTTCTCCCACACTTGCTGTATTCGCAGCCTTCCCAATTGACCTCTCCCGGCTGTAATGGATTGGTGATGTTCGGGAAAATCAGTCTTCCTTTATTGAAAGCTTTCCAAAGCTCTTCCTCAATGGTAGGGAGAGGAGTAACGCTCTTCTGGCATTCGAATCCATTGTAGCGTTTGCCGAGGTATGCAAGCTTGAGAGCTATGAGGCGTGTGCTATATTTTGAAGGATCGAATGTTCGTTCTGCGCGGGGTTTCTTGAACGATTTCTTCTCTGGTTTTGGAGCTGTAAGACTACATTAAATTAGCAAGAGTCTTCTTGAAACCCTCCAAAGAGACATAGTCCATACCTCAAATTCTTGAGCTTCAGCTCGTTTTCTAGCAGCGTAACTCTCTCGATCAACTTTTCCTGGCTCCATGAGCTATAGTCCTCTTCTCCCTTTGCAATCGCATTCGTATTTCCTGATTGCCCCTCCATTTTCTCCTGGTAAGCTTTTGTAGCAGCAGCGCGCTTCTCCTTCCTAGCCGTATTGTCTTTCCTCCAACGACCACTGCGCGACATGAAACCTGGTGACAGAAGACGTGCGGATTCAAGCCGTCGCTGTGCAGGGAAGAAGAAGGGCCGCATATGTACCCTCTGCTGGTAATTGAGTCATTGGTGTGGGATGGAGTCGTCCAATTTTTTATGGATCTTCAATCCTTATCTTATCGCCACGTGAGTTATTGCTTGTCTTGACATTGCCTTTTTAATGTTCTTATAGGCCTTCATATTTTTTTGACCTCGGTATAATCAGACGCGCTATACTTTTAGTAAGTTTCAGCAACTCGGGATTTGTTTGGCATTTTTATTTCTCTATTGTCATCACGTTCTGCCCCCTTTTCTCGCTTCGCTACTGTCCAGGTCCAAACACAACAGAAAATCGAGAGTGGTGGAGGTCGCTGTTCACATTATCAGTTTTCTACTTACTCCAAATTTACTCTTGCAGGCAAAATTTTAGCAGTACCATCTTTTCATCACACCCCAGGCAAAGAAACTGCAAAATTGCGAGCCATTAAAATTCGTACAGCATATGCACGCGATGAAGTATTTATTGCGCAGAGGTTCTACAATCAGCAGTAAGGAAGCCGCACTTTAACGAAACAGAATACTAAATATACTGCTGTGCATCAAGGAAAGTACAAAAAAGATTTGCCATGCCGCAATTCTCCACGAGTCCTCAGATATACAGACCGATCTGCTATCGTCTGACCATTCTCCAGCTTGATCACTTGAATATTTGTGTATCTGCTTACACATACTCATAAGGGATAGGTCCAGTATAAATAGCAGTAGCTACGACAAGTTAGCACATCAACCCCCCAAGAATGCCCAATCAAAATCAAAAGCACTCACCAAACCCAACACCAATACAATCCTCCGCTCTCTCCTCCGGCTTAACTGCATCGGCATACAACTTATATACCGCCCTTCCCGAAGGACCAAATGTTCCATCAGGACAGGCACTAAAGCTCTTGCTCTCGAATGTCAAGGTCCCGGTACTACCTTCTGAGGTCTGAGGCGTGTACTCGAATGGAGAGGTGTATGCGTCGTCGGGAAGAGCGGCGCTGTGAGCTTGAGTGAAGCCGAGAGAGCCGTTAGAGCGGACGAAGACGCGTTGGCCGCCAGGGACGACGGCGCCTATGAAGAGGGTTTGGGTGGTGGTGGTGTAGCCGAAGACGGTTGCGGTGGTGTTGTCTGTTGGGAGCTGTTAGCTGGAGTATTCCCTTCCCTTTCTTGATTTCGAACGAGCAGGGTAAAGGGATTTCCAAAGCCTTTCAGGAAATGAAGGTACGTACAATAAGAGCAATCGACTGGTGGAGAAGGGCAGTATGTGCCTGATCCCTTGTTCAAGTAGAAACTTCCTCCATTGGCAGAGACGCCAGCGCCTTGTACTGGACTGAGGCTGTGGCTCGCAATTATTGTGAATGTGTTAGGGTCGGCAGTTGGTCGGTATGTTGCTACATGTGCTGGTGCAGCGATAGCGAGGCCAGCGAGGGCGGAGATGAGGGCGGCTTTGGTGTACATTTTGTGGGAAGTGAGTGGTGCTGTTTGATGTGTTGGGCTCGGTATATGGAAATTGAAGGCTGGGACTAGAAGGCTTATCGTAAGTTGAATGATGAGATATCAGGAGGGAATCAATGCATTCATATACTCGAGATTCAGGAGCGAGAAGTCCTCATCCAAAACCTGGTATACCAAAAGTACATCACTCTCGAGGCCGACGATCAACATCATCTCGTATTCTGAACACAACAAGAACCAAACATCGTCAGTGCCGCGCTTCCAAAGGAATGATCGGGAGTCCCTTAAGTGTTGTCAAAAAGAGTCAACTGAGACTCGCTTCACTCGGTCGAGAACTAGTCTCTCGAGGCTCAGTCTGTAAACATGCCGACTAGCTTCGGGAAATGACCTCAAGCCGACCAGATTGATTGAAGTTGGCTTCTAGGTGCATTCTTGGCGCTTCTCTTTGTATGTAATAACATTCTAGGGGTTCTTCTCAACCGAGGCTGGTCCTTGGCTGCTCGCTGCGTCCGTACTTCGTACTCATATCCTTACCAGTTCAAGGAGACCTTGCCGCCGCCGTCCGTTCATCTTGCCTCTTTGGTATTTCGGGGGAAAGGGATGCTTGGAATGTCGAACGCATGAAATGATTGAGGCTCTGTTTTGAATTAGTGCTGGACCTTTCAGCGCTGCTATTTTCGAATCCTTTCGTCATAAGCATGCATAATACACACTTCGCTTAGGTTGCACAGATGCATAATTTCCGTATAGGTGCGCAACAGACTTCTTCTTTTGGACTACTGTACCCCAGATCGGCAATAGAATTGAGTGAAAAGACCGGCACCTAAAGGCGATGATAGATTAACGTTGCATGAGGGTAATAATAGACCACAAACTTTGAGGAACGTTATATGGATACGAGATGGACGTCATGGCTTCTTGGCGAGTTGAAAATTCTGAGCTTGAATCATGGGTATTTGGCACGAACGATTGTGACGACAAATCTTTCACGGAAATACCACAAAACAGACTTCAGACGTCAGTCCGGACGACCGAAAGCCTGGGCACGTTCTCGTTCAACGATGTCAACTGGTCTTTGAGAAACATGACACATGTACCACACGTTTGCTCCAAATGACATCCTATTTTTTCTGCTTTCTATGTTTCTTGCAGTACGTACTCAAATGCGACTCTCCACGCCTTTTATCCAGCACTTGGGAAGCGTTCAATGGAAGCCAATAGATATTGGACTTTGTCTATGTCTTCCGAAGATTGGAAGTCAGTATGATCCGCGAATGCGGCTTGATGGGTATAGCAATTGTATCTTTGGCACAATGTCGACGGGAGTCTTCCGCAAGCTCACTCGACACAGATACCCAATCCCAACCCCCCAGTTCAAATCCATCAACGCCAAATATGGAAAATGCTTGCTGACAACAGAAAACAGACCAAGGAAAGAAAACTCCTTATGCTTAATCCCAAAACAGAGCACTGATCGATTCTCCATGGTGAACACGACGGATGGCCTCGGCGAAGACCTGACCAACATCCAGAACTTCCAGCTTGGGGCACAAACGGAGGTGCTCATCCTGGGGAACACTATTCGTTACAACGACCTTATCCAATGGGGAAGCATTGATGCGATCGATGGCATCTCCGCTAAAGACACCATGAGTGAGGAGCGCGTAGATCTTTGTCGCGCCCTCCTTCTTCAAAAGCTTAGCAGCTCTGGTGATTGTGTTGGAAGTGTCCGCCAGATCATCCACAAGAATTGTTATCCTGTTTGCAACATTTCCTACTAGCATCATGGTGGCATTTTGTCGGTCTGTGATTCGGGTAGGTCGGCGTTCCTAGGAGTATAAGTTTGCGCAAGTTTAGAGTTTGGGGAAATTTTACCTTATGGATCAATGCAAAGTCTACATTCAGATCATCCGCAATTGCAGTTGCCCTCTTTGCTCCACCTGCGTCTGGACTGACAATGACCGCATCCCTGAAGTTTGGAATCTTGGTTTGAATATACTTCTTGAGCAGCGACTTTCCATACAAGTTGTCCACTGGTATATCGAAGAAGCCTTGGTATTGGGGGTCATGCAAGTCCATGGTGATGATGTGATCCGCACCAGCACAGGTCAATAGATCTGCCACAAGCGTTCCGGCCTGGGCAACCCACTGCTTGTATCCTGGCTTTGGCTGGAAGATAGCTTTAGCATCTTTCAGCATGGTTTGATTCTCATAATCATGGGTGGTGAAAGCTGGAGCTTGAGATCCTGAGTTGCCACGGCCCCGGCCGTTCATGGAGACAAGCGAGTCATTTGTATCAGATCTTCTTGGTGGTGTGATGCCATTCGTGTAAGAGAGACCATTTTGTTGCTCTAGCGATGCTTTGCCCAGCTTCTTCTGCAATCCTTCCATCCCGCTTCCATTTGTGAGGCCTTGTGACTGCGGACCAGCTCCAGGTGTCGGAGGGCGACTTTCGAATGTGAAGTCGCCTTTATTGATGCCAGTAGGAGCTTTCGAAAGGGGGGCACCAACCTTGTTGTAGGGGAGGTCCGGTTGTCGCGAGTAAGGGAACAAGGGCAGAATGGCTGTGACTTGTTTGGCAGACCCAGTCTTGCATGCAGAGATCATGATACATAGATCGACAAAGTGATCATTGACATTGCCGCCTCCAGATTGAACAATGTAGACATCTTTTCCTCTAACAGAGTCTTGGATCTCCAAGCGGCTCTCTCCGACAGAAAATTTCTTGAGAATGCGATTGCAAGGTGGCACACCAAGAATGTTGGAGATGGTGTTAACCAACTGAGGGTGGGAATTGCCCCCAAGAACGACTATGTTGCGGACCATTGTGAAGGGCGCGATTTAGGTATCCGTTGGTTCTGGTTGGAGATCGAAGTAGGATATCGTCGGGGGAGTGCGGGATTTCAAAAAGTGGGCAGCCGCGGCAAAATTGATGCGATGGATGTCGTGCTCGAAGGATGAATTGGTCGGCAGAAGAGGAGAAGCAAGAGAAGGGAAGAGGGCTATGACGAGAGGAGCTGGCGGCGGCGCTCTTGATGTGTGTAATCCATTTGATATTGGACTGTGTATTGTTTGACTGGGAGGAAAAGGTTGTCGCGAGGCAAGTTAGAAAAATGCGTCAAAGAAAAGTTCGAGCTCGGGCAGACAGCTGGAGGCTAGCTCGAAAGGAGTTAGTCACTGGCGGGGTTGGCTGCAAGGCTGCTGTGCTTGTGTTTCGGTCCCAGGAGAAGTTTGACACGCCAAAAACTCGAGATATACATCATGAATAGATTAGATAAAAACCATGAATTGTGTTCCTGGACCTGGACTCTGATATGTGAAAGCCAAGCATGCATGTCTAGCTTTGTTTTCTTTTGCTTCTCTTTCCAACTTCTAGTGCCAATTTTCATGTGCTGCTCGCTTAAATTTTGACGACAAGGCTACAGAAGTGAAAGGGCAGAAAATTGCCAGTTGGACATCTGCGTGCTTGAGCTTCTGCATCTGATTGGGAAACCCATCAGCAGAGCCTCAGACCACCAAATTCCCCGAAGCACACACTTTCTGACAGGTACGACTAATTGCACTTGTCTATCTCTAATTGGACCTCAACAAACCATTGGTAATTGGTAAGCATTGTGTCAACCTCTTCTGCAGCTGAGCTGACCAGACAAGCTATCACACCACAATCATGAAGATTTTAGAAGCTCAGTCAGCGACCCTCACAAACTATGAGGTATATACACATTTGACGGAGCAGAGATCACGGTATGCCAAGAAGGGTATCAAAGGAAGGCGCCCAGGCAATCTCGAGACCGTTGTGAAAGAGGTGCAGTACCCCGCATTGGCAGCACAGCCCTGTTGTGTCTCAATCTGACAAGGATTATTTACAGCTGCTCGAGTACTTCCACGAAGCTCCCTCTCCCCTCGCATCCAAGCCTTTGCCGTACAATGACCAAACCATCGGCACACTCCTCGAGCGACTACGTCCGTTCAACTTCACTAAAGCTGAGATTCTCATGATCATGAACCTCAGACCGACTAAAGCCGAGAGCTTGAACACCATAGTGGAGGAGATGGACGATAGGTTCAGCGACGAGCAGCAGCTTGAGATCGTGGAGATCATTGCTGAAGTCCTGGGTACTGCAGACGGAACTGCAGAGAGACAAGCTATGAATGATCAAGCAGAAGTGCGGAAAGCCCAGCAGCTAGACCCAAAGATGGAAGTGGACGGGTAGATCGGAGGAACGCGGTGGAGGTTCTTTGGCGTTTGGAATGGGCATCTAATGGCGTTGGTGGGATCCTTTGACCTAGACACCACTTCGGCGAAGGTTTGATTCTTTTGCTTTTGCGCGTTACGCTTTTGATACCACTTGAATGCCACACTATGGAGTCATAATCCAATTATCGCTTGTAGAGATTCAATCCTTATCACCAATGCCATCAAGTCGAGTTTTAGCATTGGATTTTGGCTGCTTTGCTTTGAGCTGTGTTATGCTAGTGTCCGCATCGAAGCCAATTTTCCCACGAATGATGCTTTTCTCAGATATAGATCCTTGAAACATGGTCGTTCAGAGGCTTCAATCCTAAAAGCAAAGAAAATCTTGGCCATTGTTAACTCTTTTTCTGTTCTTGTCGCTTTTGTATATGCATCATGGGATTTTCTAAAGCATCAATTTTACCCGGCATAGTCTGCCAATTGCCCTCAGTCGCGAGGGCTGGTTTGACCTGATTGTTGCCATTCTCATGTCATTGATTCGGTTGAGGACATTTCTTCCATTAATTTGCTTCTGATAAAAGGATGGATGCCAGGTCCAATATTAGGTGTCATACCTTCATGCCCAGTGTCCTTGGGATGTCAAAAGCGTGCACAGCTGCTGTTGTTGCTGCTTTATCATGATCTCCCCTGCCAACGCTGATTTCAGTCTCATTTATTCACCACAATCATGCATGCGACTTTAAGGTCGCACAGATTGCATATGTATTCTTCACACGTTCCCGTCAGTACCAGAGTTCACAGCAGTCCTCTCTCGCAGCCCAATCCATCGGCTCCATCCTGGCTCTCCGCCTCCCCAACAACGACCCACCCATCTCGCTTCTCCCGAAAATCAACAAACACCGTCCTCCACCAAACAAACGCTCGCGTCTCGAGCAAAACACCAAAAAATTCGAAAAAAGGGAGTGGCCAGAGAAGGAATCGAACCTCCATCTTTACAATACCTTTACACCCAAGCAAGCTACGAGTACAAGTATAATACATTACGAACGACAAACGCCACTCCGACAGTACTTTGATTGTGACGTTCTAACCATTGAACTACCTGGCCTCGAACGTTCTTTGATGGTGGAGGAATGTCTTATTTGAGTAGATGTTCGAGCTACTGAAATGTCTGGGGGTTGCGATTTGAGGTTTTCCCGGGGTTGTAGTTTGGGTATGGCGGGCGCGTGAGGACTTGTGGTGCAGGTGGGTGAGGAGGAGTTCAGCTTGATGCGTCCATTTCTTTGTAATTAGGTACTGTTGGCTGTCAATCAGAGAGGGTACTGGGATCCTGTTCGTTCACAGCGGTCTTGCGAGCCTTCTAGGGTGACATGCATTCCTACTAATTCTGGTATTGTTTTCATTGCACGTTCCAATGTCCTTGGAGCATGCGAGGACATCCAAATTGAGTCTTGGGTTTCTTGAAGCATGCCTTTTTTTCTTCATTCTTCCACAAAATAGATGCATCTCTCTCCATCACTGTGCATCGAGTCAGTGCTTAATATCTCGCACTCGTTGTAACAGCATGCCTATCCGAACTCAAATTCGTTTTGAGCGACATCATTGTTGTGGCCGCCTGCCTTCGGAGGGCCTCAACCATATCTTCTCTACTGTGCATACTGTCCTTTGAATGGCACCAGCCTTCAAGCCTTCTGACTTCGGCGAGTGCTTTCAAGCCTCAGCTCCACCCCACGGCTTCAAGCTCAGCTCTCCAGCTTTCTCAAAGACCTGTTACTGTATCCTGCTCTCGACTGAAGATCTACTATGCTTGGGGATGACCACGATATCCGGACCTTCCATACTCTCGAAAGCCGGCCTAGGAGCTTCAGCAATGACAGAGTCACATTATCCACTCCAAGTATGACCATGCCAATACCTTGACAGGGATCCGATCTGGTTACTCCAGAGATATCCTTTTTCAAGGCAACTTCTAGCAGTAGGCTCGTTCATCAACCGAAACAACCTCAGATTCAGAAGCCATCTAATAGATCGGTACCTTGGATCTAGAAAATAGGAGAACAGCTCTCTACATTACCAAATAAGCATTTCTCTGATTCAGGAACGTAAACGGCACACGAGTTGGCTTACGAAACAGCAATTCCATCCAGATATAGCAAATGAGCATTCATTGCACATTGACTCTGCCCAGTTTGGGGTACGATAGAATCTCTCATCATCTCATGGACCGATTGAATATCCGAAGAGCCTACGAGCCAGCGCCATCACGCCGTAGATTCAGATTCTGTGTAGACTGTTTTGCTCTCCTATTAGAGTGAAAATCAGCAGGTCGTTCAGGTGACTGAGATTTCTTGGTCTTGAAACCTAGCTTTGAGAACACATGTATGTCCTTGATTCACTCGGGCTAAGTTACTCACCGATGACATTGTCTTGCCGATATGAGGACCTCAATCCAATAGATCATTCACTGCTCTTTTAGACTCATTCGTCGTGTATATCTACTCAAACTACAGAGTTTGTGTCTACCGAGGGCGTCTAAACTTCCCGGATTTTGAACACCCTCATTGGGCAGAGGCGGGTGGCATGGCTAGAGGTAAAAACCCTCTTGCCCAGCTGACTGGTTGTGACTCGACAGCACAGAGGATACTGTCTGTAGACTCTTCCATGGGAATTGGCGTGCTGGTTCCTCTCTTTTTGATATGGACAAGTCCTAAAATACTGATGCCGGTAGATCCGCGACGGCACCATGACCATCTGCCTCGCTGCTCCAGGAGCATGTTTGATATGGTCTGGTGGTCAGGAATCGGGGACACAGTAGATGACTCTCTGAAGAGTCACTTGTAATTTCTTATGATTTTTAGGGGTCAGATGGGGACTTCCTAAAGATTGTATGTCAGCTTCATCTACCTTGCCTTCAAGTATTTCGGTGGGGCCAAATGTAAGTGCGTAGATACCTGCGGTAGATGATATGATACGTCCTTAAACTTCTCGAGAATCTCCTGCCATGTCCCAGCCGAGAAAACTCTCCATTATTGGCGTGTAGAAGTCTTGCGATCATATTTCAACTCGGGGAGATGCTCACATAGCCTCTTCATCAAGTCTATGATGGGTGTGTAGTGTCCTTTGAAAGCTACGAGGAGAATTTTGCTTTCTACCCTTTTCCGAATTATTTTATATCACAGGGTACTCCATGAGAACCTCTGCAGATGGAAAGAATCGTATCCAGTGTCTACAGAGAAGAGCTCACCTGTACCAACAGCATCTCTCGCCGAAGAAGAATCTTATTCGCCTGCTCCAATCCTAGGTATACTGCCAAACGACCTTTGGAACAGCTACACAGACATCTTTCATCCCGTGTGTAAGTCTGTCTGCTCGAATCTACTGTTCAAAAATAAGACATCGTTTATCAACAATACTTCTCGCACAAAAGATATTCGGTATCAGTGTTGTGGCTTCAGTAGACAGCTGATACCGAAATGCTGTCCCAATCAGGAAGGATAAGAGGTTACTTGAGCTCGACCCCCCAGTTGGAGGTCCAGGCCGTTCAAAGCCAAGTGCATGTTTTGGCAGACCTTGACTACCGGCGAAAGTTCGGAGGACCTGACCCTACGAGTCGCATCAGCGCCATCTCCAATCAATACATTTATCTAGATCTCAGTATGGCACCAAAAGGATTCACCCAATCTGTCTCCTTTTTCGCCACCACCTTCCTAAAGCTGCTGTTTGTACTCTGGCGTGTGAAGGCTTCGAGTAGCTAGGGAGGCCAGGCTCTAGAAAGCATTAATAGCGAAGAATATCATGGCGCAGGAAAACGTCCATTAGCTGACAGGCTTAGCTGGACCCCTAATTTATGAGCTCTTCAACTGGACCGCACGCATCTGCATGTTTGCTATGTGAGATTGGGAAGCTCCTGTAAAGGGGAAAAGCCGAGGATTTCCTCTAGCTTTCGGATTCATCATCTTCACTTCAGGATATCTCACTCCATCAGTTCATCCTTCTGGCGATATTCTCCATCCTACTATCTACCATTCATCTTTGCTTCGGTCCGCTACTGTACCACCTCATCGGTAGGTACCTGTCGGTAACTTCGCAGCTGGACCGAAGTGAAGCGGAGGTGGCGTTCAGAGTGGATAGAACAGTCTGGGCTCTCGGAGAATCACTTTTCCAACCAAGGTTTCCGATGGCTGCGGCACAGACACCCATACTCGTACAAACTCTTCGTCGGAGTAAAGCTGCGGAGATGAGAGGAGCTGTAGGGGTCTTCTTGAGTCCTGATCCATCGATACTTTTGACTTACAGAACGTAAATCCACTCTCAATTTCACTTTTAGACGTGTCCAGGTTTTATAAGTCCTGGATGTTCACACATCGAGCAATACCCAGAGCGGGCGTTCTTCATCTTAGTGCTTATCCGAAAGAATCAGGTTTTGCTACGACAGGGGCAGCGCAGCCGACGGCTTGATTCATTAGCGCAAGCATAGCGCACTATTACTATTACTATTAGTGCCCGCCTGGCCCGATTGACCTCTTCTTACGCGCCTGCATACTAAGTACGGTCGTCCCCACAGCCCGATAGATGTCTGTCCTACTGTACGATGGCCGAGCACAGAAACCTTTCTTTTGTTTGTCCAACGACAACAGAGACACAAAACTTCCATTATTAAAGGAGTTGTTAGATCTGGATACGAAATGTATGTGATTACTGCAGCAGCGAGCGCAGTAGGAGAGATCAGACTATCTGCTGTCTTCGATCATGTCTCCTCGAGTGCACTCCGAGTCTGCTCGACAGCGAGAATTGTACAAGTATGTGAGACCATCAAAGCAACCGCGGCTCTTAGAGCCAATGTTCGCCTCTTGGCACTGACTTCCCCAAACTTTCATGTATTTTGCTGACGATCGTTGTCTCGCATCTAGGTACTGGCAACCTAATGAATCCATCTTTCCATCTGCGCAATATGACGAATCTTTCAATCGCGATTATACTCCACGGCCATCCTATGATTCCGCACTTACCGCGTACGCCCAACTTGGCGCATTGAGATGTAATGCGAAGCGTGGGATGATCTCTGTGGTGGACCAGCACTCCCAGTATATTATCGCCGAGGGTACAAAGACTCTTTCACTACAAGATGGCAGTGTTATCGATCATGATGACGAGCTCTGGTTTGGGTTGCGAACGATTCCGCGTCAAATGGGTATCTGTGCGACCGCTCTGGGCCAGTTCACCATGCCAGGGGACGAGAGCTTGACACAGGACGCTATTTTCCAACCTTTGCAGTTTGTGATACCTGACCTTTCCAAGGATTCGCGCTTCGAGAACCAACCATTTGTCTGCGGTGTACCCTACCTTCGATTTTATGCCGGCGTGCCCATTTACTCGCCTGCGGGGTACATTATAGGTATCTACAGCATTGTAGATGACAAGCCACGGGAGGACTTTGGAGAGCGGGACCTGAATGTGCTGAAAGATCTGGCTGCGACCGTCATGGATCACCTAGTTCTGGGGACGGTCAGGAGTCGACATCAAAGAGCAGAGAGAATGGTAAAAGGACTCGGGCTCTTTGTAGAAGGCAAATCGACCCTACGTGACTGGTGGGTTCAATCTGGCCATCTTGCCCAAGGACCCACGACCAAGGATGGCAGCAGAGGAGAATTGAGTCTGAAGGCGCAAGCTGAAGCTGAATTTGGTCCGGAGGATGCGCAAATGGTCAAGCTGGGGAATCACGAGGCTATGCGAGCGCAAGATGGCCCTGTGGGGCTCAGACGAGACCACATACACAAGCTCACTGCATCACTCCCGGTCATGAAAGATACCTTTCCTGATGCAGTTCCCAGCTTTCAAAAATCCCATACAAATGGGGTTAGTGCCCAGGACGTCATTCAAGTCTCCCTATTGGGCCTTGTGAATGGCTCAACCGCCAACTCTTCGCCTCCGCCTGAACGGAACGCCTCAGGTCTACAAGCAAATGTATCGCTAGAACCAACCCAGCCTGTAGATGACAATGTGAAGACTGAGGCGAAAGGTGAAATCCCTTCCACGTCTCAAGGAATCAAAGCAATGCTCTCTCGCGCGAGCAATGTAATCCGAGAGTCCATAGAGGTTGAGGGTTGCCTGTTCTTGGATGCATCTGCTTTGGCATTCAAGAGCAACTCAGTACAACCGCCCGATGACAGAAGAGACATATCGATATCTCAACCAGAACCCCCATTTGAGAGCGAACCTGAGTGTGAGAGTAAAAAGTCAGGGATGGTCGATGGCAGCGAAGACGATGCTGCACAGGAAGTCCAGTTCAACGACTTCGAACACTCTGCGAGTCCGTCGTGCGAAGTGCTAGGATGCTCGCTTAAGTTTGGTGCGCATGTAAAACCGAACAGGAAGAAGGACGACTTTCGATTTTCGCATGATTTCCTGCGCAGGCTCTTGAAAAGGTACCCCAACGGGCACATTTTCAACTTCGAAAGTGACGGCAGGGTATCGTCTAGCGAGAATGATACGGAATCCTCACCGAATGATCAACCGCCTAGGGAGAATCGTAGGGCGAGGAAGAGGAAAAGCAGCAGTTCTCTCGAAGAGCTTGATGCACAGTCGATTCGGGATGCGCTCCCTGGTATTCGGTGTCTCGCATTCTTTCCCTTACGGGAGCCAACGACCAATTCTTGGGTGTGTGGATCATTCGCTTGGACCAATGATCCCATGCGAGTGCTTAACCATGTTGATGATCTGGCGTACCTGGCGGCTTTCGGGAACAGCATCATGGCAGAGAAGTCGCGACTGGAGGCAGCGTTGGCCGACAAGATGAAGAATAATTTTCTGTCGACTGTAAGCCATGAGCTCCGCTCACCACTCCATGGAATTCTTGCTGGCGCCGAACTTTTGAAGGATCTATCAACGACTGTAGCGCAGTCTGACGTTGTACATATGATCCATGTTTGTGGTCGAACATTGCTGGACACTATCAACCACGTCCTGGACTTTACAGAATTAAATCGATCAGGGAAAACTAAGTCCTCCATACCAAAACCAGCTGGAGAAGGACGACTTCCAAGCCAGGACAATGTCCTCTCCCGTAATCCCAACAAAGAAGTCACGAACATTGATTTGAGTAAATTGATCGAAGAGGCTGTGGACACCACGGTAGTAGGTTTTGATTTCAGCCAGTCGGAAGCAGCAGCGTTCCTAAATATCGATCACCAAAGACGCGCGTTGGAATTCGACAAGCCACCTCAACAGCTTGATGCTCTTTCTTGTTCACCGTCCCGCATCCATGTGATCTTAGACATGGAAGCCCGTTCATCGTGGACATTTACCTCCATTCCTGGTGCCTGGAGACGTATCCTGATGAATCTACTCGGAAACTCCCTGAAATACACCAAAAGTGGTTACATTTATGTATCGCTGAGGAGCATGCCAGGAAAACACGGTCGACCGTCTATAATACTTTCCGTCAAGGATACCGGTGAAGGTATATCGGCACAATTTCTCAAGCACCACGCCTTCACCCCCTTTGTGCAGGAAGACTCGCTTGCCACAGGCACTGGGCTTGGTCTGAGTATTGTCGAGCGTATTGTACATGACATGAATGGCGAGATCAGTATAAAGAGTGAGAAGGGGGTTGGAACGCAGGTTGAAGTACAAGTTTCACTTGCGCAGCCCAGTTCAGGCTCTGGAAAGCCGAGCAACGACAAAGGCGACAATGATATCGCATCAGTACGTGCCAAGCTGAGAGGTATGAGAGTACGTATAGTGTCATCTAGCTCTATCCTGGATAGGAATAGAGTCGCTATTCCTACTCAAAGGTCTGTTGCAGTGGAATTATCTAGCGTTATTTCAGAAGCTGCTCAACTACGGGATAGGGCACTCATCGGTACCTTGACACACTGGTTCGACTTACAAGTTGTCAGATCTTCATCTATGCTTGATGGGGACGCGGATCTTTACCTGCTTTTAGAGGATGGACCTGAGGAACTGGCCAGATCTCAATGGACGAGTGGTGGCCCGTCCTACCCACAACACCTGACAGACCTGGTGATCAAGCAAAAGGTCATTGTTCTGAATACTGCAGCATCTGTTGTGGGGAATGGCAGTTCTGAGCTGTGGAAATCTACGCCGTTTGTTCAGCAACCGTAAGTTGTTCTCCTCATCACCACCTCTTTATACCCAATTGAAACAAATTCCTGATCGATTCCTCACAGATTTGGCCCCCACAAACTTTTACGGGCCTTTGACACGTTGTTGTCCCGTCAGAAGACGACGCAAGAGACACTTCTTGGCCAACGAGCCATGTCACTACCCGCGATACCCTCTACTCAGCCCTTGGCTGTTGCTGATGTACTTTTTCCAACACCGCTTCCAATTCGAACCAAGGCCAAAATCGAGCCAGTAGTACGGGAGAAATTACTCACGCCAATTCCCATGATTCCTCCTGTACTTTCCGCAACTCCTACCAATTGCGCTCAAGACCCGGCACAGCAACCTCGCAGTGAAGTCTTACTGGTGGAAGACAACGAAATTAATCTGAAGGTATGGGGATCAGTTCGACGGTGTCACCAGCTTTTGCTTGTCAGTACTTTACTAACAATGGTCACAGCTGTTGGTCATGTATATGCGTAAACTCAAACTTTCATATCGAACTGCCGTCAATGGGTTGGAGGCATTCCAGCTCTACCAAAAGCACCACGCCACCCTGCGTTTTATAATCACCGGTTCGTATTCTCTCTTCAATCTTTCCGAATCCATCACATCCTCATCCATCACCCCACCAACAGTGCGGTCCTTCTTCATTTTCTCACCATATTCTCTGGATTGAAACTAACGAGATCACCGACTTGCAGATATCTCCATGCCCGTCATGGACGGCCAAGTCTCAACCTTTGAGATGCGCCGCTTCGAAAAGGAAAAGGGCATCGCGCCCGTAACGATCGTAGCACTCACAGGAGTGTCTTCAGTCCAGGCAAGAGACAATGTCATCGCTAGTGGTGCAGACAAATTTCTCTCGAAGCCGATACCCTTGGCTACTGTCAAGGAGCTGCTGTTGGAAGCTGGTCTAGGAGGAGACGGATAGGGGCAAGGAGCTCGAGGCAACAGAGCCGGGATTTTGTTGGATTGATAATGATGATACATGATATACGATAGGATAGTGATGTTTGTAAACATATATACCCGGAATAGATGCGATGATGTGATGGCCGTGTAATCTGGCTCTTTGATGGAGATCAGTACCAGAATGGGCTCTCCGTTGGCGGTCCCGCGAGCACAGAATACGCAAACAAATTCTTTACACTCAAGCTAGGCAGACCAGGGAGAGATCAATCACATTTCTTTGTGGATCAGCTGTTGAGAAGATATCACTAACAAGACACGCAATTGAGATGCTCGACGTGAGATATGTTTCGAGACCACAGTTTTATTTGATGCAAGACACAATAGCGCCACAGAGAAAAGCCTCCTAAAGGAAAAGTACCCTATCATGGTTTATAAACCGTAACGCCGCCATATGGACATCCTAACACGCCGATCGATATCCTGAGAAGCATTATGATACAAAAAACGAAAGTCAGGTTAACTTAACGACAACCGAACAATCAGTTCTTGCTCTTCTTCTTTTTCTTCTTCTCCGACTTCTCGACTTCGACATCGTCGGCTTTCCGCTTCTTACTGCTGACAGGTGTGCTCTCTTCTTCCTTCTTCGCCGCCTTGACTGGGGTACCTTCGACAGCGATCTTGCCCTTGGCAACCTTCTTCTTGTACTTCTTGAGACTCAGACCAGCGGCTTCGGCGAGCTTGATATCTGGGTCCTCGACCTCAGCGGGTGCAACTTCCTTCTTGGCCTTCTTCTCTGCCTTCTTCGCGGCTTTCTCCAACTTGCGGGCGCGACGCTCGTCATCGGAGTCTTCATCCTCGGATTCATCCTTCTTGGAGTTCTGGGCTACTGGCTTCGCCTTGGTACCGTTCAAGTCTGGTGGTGGTAGAGCAAGACCGGCGTCGACGCCGGCCATTTCTTCGTCAGAATCTGGCTCGGCAACCACTTCCTCAATCAGAGGCTTCTTGGACTTCTTCTCCTTCTTCTCCTTCTTCTCTTTCTTGTCCTTCTTTGACTTCTTCTCGGACACAGGAGCAGCAGAGGCAGGCTCGTCACCAGCAAGCCCATCAGCATCAGCATTGTACTTTTGGGCCTCCTTGACCTCCCACTTTCCTGGAGTGACAGCAGTGCCATTGGGTCCAACAGCAACACCTCTGGGCAGGAGTGGCTTTCCTTCGAGTGACCGAAGGTGGCGCTCGATCTTCATCCTCGATGTGACACCAAGTGCTGACCTCTCCTCATCATCGATATCGTCACCCTTTCCTTCACCTTGTGCACTCCAGTCCGAGAGAGCATCGACACGAAGACCGATAGCTGCCTTGGCTGCCAACATACGCGCGATCTTGCCCTTGTTCTTTCCAGTGGCTTGACCAACAAGCGATGCATGGTAGATGAGACCGTACTTAGGCGTATCGTGCTTAGTTTTCAAAGCTCTGAACAATGCTTTCTCAGCACCGAGAATCTGAATGGTACTGGCAGGGCTCTTAGCGAGGTTCATGAGGGATCCAGAGTGTGCGATCAGTCTAGCTCCAACCAATTCTCCGACCATCTCGGTCAGATTGGGCGCGATAGCTGCCATACGGGCAGTAAGGTAGAGCGACAGTTGCTGACGGTATTCCGTGAAGCCAACCACTTGCTCGGCCAGAAGTTGAATGTTCTCCAAATCCTCCTCAGTGATCTCGGTACCCATACTGACTTCTGCGGCAGCCTTGATAGCAGTCTCAATTTCCTCGGGAAGAATATCCGACAAATCTGTGTTTGACGTATTTGTACGCATGCCAACCTTGAGGATGATACGAGCGTAGGCCAAATTGTCGTTCACAATCTTGCCCATCTCTGGGAAATGCCATCCATACCACTCCTTAACTCGCATAGCGTATGTGTTCAACTCCTTGTCTAAGTCGTCTAGAAGTGCGATAGCTTGAACAATCATGGTATCGACCTTGTCGGGTGAGAACTTGAGCTTGTGTCGCGATAACGAATGCGAAAGACCGAGGGCCATTGTGGAGATGGCTTCCTGCGCCAGACCGGGAATGAGGGAAGGTAGGTGGTCGCGAATCGCACGGTAGATGTCATTGGTAGTGGAATCTGAGATGGGCGTAAGAGTAAGACCGGGCAGTTTGTTGATAGCTTGTCCCAATTTGGGATCTGCGACAGCCAGAGAGGCTTTCTTTTCGTCCTTGAGGGAGTCGAGGAGCTGCGCGAGAAGAGGAGAGACTTTTCCTTCAGTAATTGCTGCGACTTCCTCGAGAGCAGTTGCCGCGCTGTCGAACTTCTCGAACTTCTTCAGCTTCAAGCTATATCCCAATAGCAATTAGCAACTTGATTCGAGTACCATTGAGAAAATTTCGAGTCAATTGAAACTCACAGCTCATTGAGACCTTCGGCTGTCTCGACAATGGTGCTGAAGTCATCTTTCTTCAAAATATGCTTGTCGCGGGCCTTGAAGAGGGCAAAGCCTGCGGACGTCTCGCTCAGAACGAATAAACCCATTTTGACTGGAAGGTATTCGGAGCCGTAATGTTGGCGGGGAAAAATACTTGAGGTTGGTGAAGCTCTAACCGACTCTGCAAAAAATAAATTTCGTTCTGAGAGCATTTTGGATGGTCGGTGCTAACCACGAGAGGCTTAGCCCAAAACCAATCACATGACGCTGAGCTGGATAGCTTCATCGCAACCCAGGCAGCTCAATGAAGACGGACAATAGCAATACCTACGCCATCCAAAATCCTCGCGACTATCTTTGACAATGGAAGGCCTCTTTTTCAACGTCAACAATGGCTATATCGAGGGTATCGTTCGGGGTTATCGCAATGGACTGTTGACTGGCCAAAACTACAACAATCTGATCCAATGCGAGACTATCGATGATCTCAAGCTCCAGCTTGGTCCAGCATACGGCGATTTCCTGGCTTCCCTTCCTCCAAATCCTTCGACTTCGACTCTTGCAGCAAAGACAACAGACAAATTGATATCCGAGTTTCGATACGTACGAGCAAATGCGGTTGGATCTTTGGCCAAGTTCATGGACTACCTTACCTACGGCTACATGATCGATAATGTTGCTCTCCTGATTACTGGAACCCTTCACGAAAGAGACACTCGCGAGCTGTTGGAGAGATGCCATCCTCTAGGCTGGTTCGAGACCATGCCAGTCCTTTGCGTTGCGACCAACATTGAGGAACTGTACAACAGCGTGTTGATCGAAACACCACTTGCGCCATACTTCAAGGGAAGCTTGAGCCATCAGGACTTGGACGAGCTGAACATCGAGATTGTCCGAAACACGCTGTACAAGAACTACTTGGAGGATTTCCACAACTTCGTGAACACCGATTCCGAGATGACAGGTACGCCTACGGCTGAAGTCATGACGGAGATATTGGAGTTTGAGGCAGATAGACGAGCTATCAACATCACTTTGAATTCTTTCGGCACAGAACTCTCGAAGACTGAGCGCAAGAAGCTGTACCCCTCATTTGGTCGCCTATACCCAGAAGGTTCCTTCATGCTTTCCAGAGCGGACGATATCGAGGGTGTCAGGTTGGCTGTTGACGGTGTCAGTGACTACAAGGGTTATTTCGAGGCAACTGGATTGGGACAGGCCAGTACTGGAGCCGGCAACATGAGTGGTGGTGTTGGTGGGGACGGCAAGAGCTTAGAGGATATGTTCTACCAGAAGGAGATGGAGATTTCCAAAAGCGCTTTCACGAGACAGTTCACATTCGCAATTGTCTATGCTTGGGTCAAGTTGAGAGAACAGGTATGTTACAAGCAGTATTATATATGGGCTCGACTAACCACTGCATAGGAAATCCGGAATATCACTTGGATTGCTGAGTGCATAGCTCAAAACCAGAAGGAGAGGATTGGTAATTACATCAGTGTATTCTAGGTCATGACGTTTTTGATACTCATTAAGTTCGACTCCGGCTCAAGCTGCCTGGGTTTGTATGTTTTATTGTAGGCTGGTATGGCGCTGGGAGATCACGGTAATGCTTTACAAATTGCTTCATACAAGTCATAGCCTCTATCATACAATTCTTGGTGGTATATGATGTACAAAAGTTTACAGACTAATCTCGCCCTTCCATGTCCCCTCAGTCAACCCCAGAGTCTCGATCAAATGCTGCCATCTCTCTCCTCCACGCTCCTTCCTCCGCAAATATGTCAACAGCTTCTGCCTCTTGTGGACCATAAGTCTTAAATTTCTCTTGTTGACCTTGTCCTTCTTTCCACCTTTCGTCTCCAATTGATTGGCAAGAACCCTGATCTTCGCCGTCAATATGGCAATCTGGACCTCTGAACTGCCAGTATCTGGACCCGCCCTAGGTGTCTTTTCTGGGAGCGCCTTATCTCCCAACGTCGCCGGGTTTGGCGATGCTCTCGGCTTCAGCGTCTTGTCGGTGTTGTGTCGTCCAAATGTCTCAATGCTTCGTACAATGTTCGCCCTGGTCTTATCCTTCTGACTTGCATTTGCCAGACTAACAATCCTGGCCATTGCAGCAACAGCTTTCGCGTGACCCTCCTCGTGTTTCTTCTTCTCCTCGGCTTCCACCACTGGGTCTGAAAAGTCTCGAATTTTGGACACAACTGGCTCGGTCAAGGCGTGGGAATGTTTGATCGATGCTTCGAGTTCAGATGGTCTGAGAAAGTGGTTGAGTAAAATATTGTCTGCTGTCTTGATCGATACGCCCTCCTGGGTGACAACAGCTTCATTGATAACGTCTGATCCCCCTACATGGTCGAATGATTCGAGAAATGGTGTGGTAATGCCGCGAACCGGATCCCCTAATGCGGCCTTCCTTTGTTCCTGAAGCTCGGCTCTCCGTGACAGGTTTGCGTCTTTTCTTTGCTTCGCTTGGGCAAGAGCGTATGGGTCCTTGTGTTTCCGCCTCTGTGCCATTGTCACCAGATTGGCGGAGGATATAATAGGGAGTTGAGCATTAGAGGGAGCTGGTCGGAAACATACTGGATACCAAATTAGTTTTGAATGCCTAGGGGCATGATATACCTACAATTTGTCGCGCCTAAGCGCGACGGAGCCGGTATTCGAGGTGGCATTTTGGATGTTGGTGAATTGATGTTCCCAATTTCACTCAGTACATGGAACTAAAGAATCTTGAGGTGCCCCAGATGCGGCCGCACCTCATACATTTCGCTTTCGCCTCAGGCCACCATGCGAGGCTGATATCGCGTCGCACGGACCACAATTGCTAGCGGCTCGCTTACTTTTTGCGCGCACTTTCGAATATTTTCAAGCCAAGGTATCTTCAGCTTCATCTTCAACTTCAAGTCCAACCAACAACAACCGCAAAGATGGCGCCTTCTCAACTTCCCCCCATCTTCAACCCTACCAGCCAGGACATTGAGATGCTTCTTAGCGCTCAATGTCACCTAGGCAGCAAGAACTTGCAGGTTCACATGGAGCCATACCTCTGGAAGACTCGCCCTGATGGAATCAATGTCATTAACATTGGCAAGACCTGGTACGCGCAATCCTGGCACAATTCATTGCGATTTGACTCGCGTTTTGCGCATACGCAAAGCATCAGAAGCTGACAGTTTTCGCGTTCAGGGAGAAGATCGTCCTTGCAGCCCGCATCATCGCAGCCGTCGACAACCCCGCCGATATCTGTGTCATTTCTGCTCGTCCTTACGGACAGCGCGCTGTCTTGAAGTTCGCCGCCCACACCGGTGCCGTCGCCATCGCTGGTCGTTTCACCCCTGGTAACTTCACCAACTACATCACCCGGTCCTTCAAGGAACCCCGCCTCATCATCGTCACCGACCCCCGTACCGATGCCCAAGCCATCAAGGAGGCTTCCTACGTCAACATCCCAGTCATTGCTCTTTGCGATACTGATTCCCCAACCGAGTTCGTCGATGTCGCTATCCCAACCAACAACAAGGGTCGTCACTCTATCGGTTTGGTCTGGTGGATGTTGGCCCGTGAGGTCTTGAGACTTCGTGGATCCATTGCTTCTCGCGAGGCTGAGTGGGATGTCATGGTCGATCTTTACTTCTACCGTGATCCTGAGGCTGAGGGTACGTTCTGCATTCAGAGTTTCTGAGATACAATACTGACATAGAATAGAAAACAAGGAGGCCATTGAGGAGGCTAAGGTCGAGGAGGCTGCCCCAGCCGCTGATACTGCTTTCGCAGCCGGAGGTGACTGGGAGGTTTCTGGTGCTCAGGCTACTGCATTCGCTGGAGCTGCTGCTACACCTGCCGCTGCTGGTGCTGGATGGGAGGCTGGAGCTGGCGAGGACTGGGCTGCTCAATCAACACCCGCCGCCGACAACTGGGGTGCCGCTGATGCCAAGCCAGCTGAGCAATGGTAAATTTCTTGTCCACAAAAAATGGTAATTCTGCGTTCTGGCTGTGCCCAAGGGTCAACTTGGTCAGTACTCATGAAGGAAAGATACTCTTGAACTGTCCACTCATTCAGTGATAGAGGGAAAGCCTTGTACTTGCCAAACATTGGGATTGCTTGATCGCGTTCCGCCCTTGCGTTCTCAGTTCTGTAATGTAGCAAGATTTTGCGCTAGCATAGAAGAACAATCTTCTGCAATGCAACCCAATGCGACTCTCATGTGACGTGACAATGTTGCAAATCCACAAGAATCCCCTACAAGTTCGAGCGTTCTCTGTCACTGGCCCGTTCTTGACTTTTCCACATTGCCAAAGAGTGTACTTTGTCAACATGTTCTTCAGCAGCCACTGTAACCTCACGCTTCACTTTGCATTCCTCGATATGACTGCTTTCTCTAGCCTACGCACCTCATCCCCATCCGCTTTTAATATTCTTATGCCAATCATTAGCCAGGGATCAAATCCGCCAAGATTCTGTACATGCTCGTCAAGCAGTCCATGGTGCCCGCCAACTATCAAAGCATGCCAACGCTTAAAATACAGTAGTCAAAAGTCACAATTTCAGCTAACGACATTGACCCAGCTTGGATGCCATATATTGGTTTCGTATACTTCCCACTTCTTTCCCGTCAGGTGTCCAGAAACCCAGTTAGCTTTGGAGCATGGCACACTATCCTCGAGATCAACTATTCTCTCCTGACCTCTGTAATACCAGGCGCGGGGTCAGTCTACCTCTCCGAACTTTTATTATCCATTCATTGAGCTAAGCATTTCCCCATAGTTCAGTTCCCAAACCTGTCTTGAGGTTGAAACTTGCGATTGAATCCTTGAACAAATACCGGATATCTACTTAGAAGCTGGCCACTGTCATCAATAATTTGAATGTGCAATTCCTGAAAGAACATTGTATTGATACCAAAGTCATAAAAATGCTTGCTACTTTTCTTCCTGCTTTAGAGAGGACTTAGCCAGACACCTAGATTATATATCAATACGCCTCTTCAAGTGTGGGATGTCGTTCACTTGGCGCCATTATTTATCCGATCTTAATCATTCTGTTGTGACTGTTATCTAAGAGCACCAGAGGTCCACAGTCTAGGTAAGTATCGCCGAGGTGGCTGTTCTCCAAGTCCAGTAGGAACTTACGATCGTTGTCACGAGCATTCACTCTGGCCGCGTTCCTCTACCTGAAATACCAACATGAGCTGGGCTGTATTCACACCATACAATCTCATATCTCAACTAGATACTTTCATAATCTAAGATCCAGCAAACATATATATATATATATATCACTAATCGTAGTCAGAAAGTCCAGTTGTGAAGATCTAATCAAATCCAGATTGAGATTCTCCCGACTTCTCGAAGTTTCTTTACCGGAACTAAAATACCCGCGTGCGATTGGAATTCTTTCTTCCTTACTACTCTCTTCACGTCCCTTTTCCTTGTCAAAACGCGTTTGTTGACATCGACACCAACCTAATCTCAGTGTTGATATTCGCTTATTGCATCACCCATGCAAGAGGTCCGAGCACATCCGAACCTCAACATGAGTCCTGCCAACCTACAACCGCCAGAACAAGGCATGAATGGCTTTAATCCGTATAGAATCGCGGGTTTAAAAAGCTCGCACTTTTGATCACTACTTCAGTCTTCGAAAGACCTACCATAAAATTTCCCACTCTCATGTCTCGTCCCAGTTGGCACCAGCCACAACCCGACCCCTTCCACCACAAACTCAGTAAGATTGTCCAAAGTGTCAAAGTCCCGGAACCATAGTAGAAGTTGCGAATTTTTGCCAGGCGAAGATTGAAACACAAATCCTCAATTGATTGCTTTCCCAATTCTTAGCAACTCGATGTGCAATACGCTAGCTATGCCGACTCATGACGTGTCACACTATATTGCTCAGCTCTATCAGCCTTGTTAAATACCGGAACAGACACTAACATTCAAATCGCTTGTAGCTTCCTGTACATCTCCTGTACATCAACAATTTATACGGCCTCGCACCATTGAAGTGCCTAGCTCTTCCCACCTAACCGTCACATCTCACCACATCCTTCCACACAGTACCAAGGATTCAGATCTACAGCAGACCAATAGCAACACTTCTCAACCTCTGCTTATGTCACACAGACTCAATTTCACTCTCTACGGTCTACGTTTTACCGGTCACGGGAGAGAGGAGGGGTGTCAAAGTCAGGTCACGAGTATTCAATGTCTCACTCATTCTAAACATGAAGGTGTGGTCATGCCTCCCTCCCCCTCCTCTTCACACCCTCACTGCCATCCTCTACTGCCTTTTCAAAGGTCCAAGTCTCCTCTAAACCACAACGAGGCATACATCCTTCCTCCCCTCCCAAAGAGGCAGTATCCTCTCGCTTTCAACCACTCACAGCACGATTTCACCGCCCAGGACATCAGAAAAGGGTATAAGCTCGTTTCCATTTTTTGTACTAAATAGGCCTGGATATCACAAACACTACCACCACCACCACACCGGCCAAAAAGCAGAAAGACAAGCCAGTCCCAAAAAAGTAAGAATCCCACCCAGGAACAGCCATAAACACCCCGAAGAAGCATAGTTCGAGAAGGAGAAACGCAGGAAATGCAGAAATTGGAGGAAACGGGGTACCGAGCGCTGTGGAACTCGTATCCACTACTCCCCTGCCTCCAGATCTCATCTCATCACCTAGAGAGGAGAGCCACACACGCAGTCTCCGCTCCACTCCTGCCAGTACCTACAGGCCCTCCCCTCCCTCTCCTCTCTCCCGCCCGTCCCGAGAGCAGGGGCACCACGCGAGAGCTCTGCCGGCTCATGCAGGTCATAGCCAGCACGCACACGCACACACACACACGCTTGCAGCTCGCTCGCTCGCTCCCGCCGCCCGCGCGCCCGCAGCAGTGGAACGCCAGTCGATCACAGCCGTCCAATCATAAGCTCATAAGCAGTCGTAGCAGGCCACAAGGGGAAAAATAAACGCCGCCGCTCGCGCGCTGCAGCAGGTAAAAGCAGCAGGCAGATAAAGCAGGTACAGGTACAGGTGTGGCTGCCCGCGGGTATTAGCCGCTGGATCGATCCTCGCCTGCCTCGCCTACGGATCTGAACCTGACTGCTGGAAAATGATGTACATGAGAATCGAAAAACAAACAGGGGTAAGCGACGACGACAACAGATTGCCGGATTGGGAAAATTTTGCGTTTGCTGGAGGTATGATAGGAAATCACAAGAAATGCTGAAGATGCAGAGTCTAATATTCTGGTGATGGGTAGCGCGCGCGAGCTTGCTTGTATTCTTTGGGGTGTTTGCGGGAAGCCTTTGTCTTCAGTGTTCTGGGGATTGTTGTCAGTTCGATTCTGCGATTACGCGAGGAATTGCAAATCGTGAGATGAGCCGGTGACTTACGAGACGCGCTTTTGTGTCCACTCCAGATCTCTCTTGACTTCCTTGGCATCTTGGTAGCCTTCAGCTAATCTGGCTCTTGACTTCGCAATGCGCTGCTGTGCCAATGCTTGCAAATCCATGAGTTCTCGGTGCTTCGCATTCAGCAATCCAGACCTGTTTATATTATCAGAAAATGTGACTTATTCATCGAGGGGAAACTTACGTTTGTGTCTGAACGGCCAAAGTGCGATCGAGAGGAAGAGGATCAAATGTGCTCGCAAAGCGATCTTGCATGTATTCTTGCATGTCGACGCCGTTGGCAGAAGAAGTGCTATCGTACTCGCCGCTGGCGCTTCCGGCATAACTACTTGAAGTTGCAGAGTATGCAGAATTGCCCATGTGAGATCCGGTGGTGACTGACTCAGGAGCCTCGGGTGGTGAAACTGAGTAGCCGTGATGCTGAGGAGTGTAGTATTGCTGACCCTTGTGGGGAACAGCCATGGGGAGGGAGGTGGTCTGGTAATAACTCGCTTGGTAGGCCATGATGAATGATGTAATGTCAAACGGCGACAAGATAGTGGGAGACAAAGAAGTTTGTGAGGCGGTATGTGATATGAGTGTATGTGAAGACAAACGTCAAGCAAAGGTAAGAGTATGTGTTAGAGATGAGTTGAAGTGAAGTGAAGTGATGTTCTGTTTGTAAGACAAACTGTTTGTAGAAGGATGAAGTCTGAGAATGAAGTGCAAACGGATGGAAAGGAAAGAGCAAAAGAAGCTCTCAAAATGGTCTCTCGACCTCCCTTTTATACCTCTGAGAAGGCCCTCCTCGCTAGAGAATCTGCCAACCATCGAAGGGGATGGACTTGACCCCTTCATCCTCCGTCCGTATCTCTCTTCTCTCTTGACCCCGCTCGAGGAGGGAGAAGATAGGCTGATCAGCCGTGGTTTTCCTGCCTAGACCCATACCTCCAACGTCTCCGATCCGCGCTCCCGCCCTCTCTGGTTTGTCCCATCCGGCGTCCAAGCATGCAAGAGGAGGACGATGGGGTGATCCCTGGAGTTCTGGCTTACGCACCCGGCGCGGATTGGCCTAGACGGGAGTTTCTATTGCTCAAAGATAGCCGTCATGCCATTGCATGTGCCGAAGTGCGTTTGGATTGGTGGGATGGGAGGGAGAGGGGGCTTCGAGCTCGTTCGTAGTAGGAATTTTACACCCCGCCGAGGGCAACGCCTTTGATACGGAACAAACGAGCAAGCGCGCTGGGACTAGTGCGGGGCAAAAGCAGCAAGCAGTCACGGCACGGCGGACGCGATGAAGAGGATAAGATGGGCTGCATAGTGAGATCTGGCTGGTTGTTGTGTGTGGATGCGTGTGGTGTTGGACAGAAGTGAAGGCGATGTTGGGCTGGGATGCATATGTAAGGTTGACTGACGATGTATGCGAGCGAGCGAGGATGGATGGACGGAGTGGATGATGCTCGACTTTTGTGCGTTGTCAGAGCCAGACGAGATTTTTGGACTGGCTGCCCTGCACTGTAGTCTGCACTGTACTGCACCTGCACCACCCCTGCACCAAATGACGACCCCTCCATCCACCCCTCCACCCCTCCACCTCTCCACCCCTCTATTTGGTGTGGGCTTGACCTGGACTACCGTAGATATCCAGGGCTGCCCACACGAACAATGTCAGAACTTCCATGACCCAGCTATCGACCAGGCTCCTGCTAGTCATCGATCACAGGATGCACCCGAGCTGCGGGCCAGAAACTAGACCTGATCGGCCCATGTACAAGTATCCAGGGGTGGGATGGACTGAAAGTCAAAAAAATAATAAAATATAAAATGCCTACTGGTCAGTCCTGTCGCTCCTGTCAATGTCAGTATTCAGCCATCCCAGCACAACATCCTGGTCCGAGGGGTACTCGGTAAGCCAGATCCAGAATCAAAACAACTGGCTTTCTTCGATGGTCAGCTCTCTTCATCCAGTCAACGCCATGAGAGTGACAGCGACACGCATATCTTCAGCCGACCTTGTCATCTCTACTATAACTCCGACAACCGGGTGCATATTCTGCAGCAGGAAGGGAAAAAATTAGAAGAACCCGTAGGTTGTGCGATTCTAACGGTGCAGTGCGCAACGTCGCAGCCGAACGTCGCAGGGCAGGGCTGTGACTGGACAGCATCGGAGCCAATGGCGCTCATAAGGCGAAAAATGCGTCGCCGTTGAAGAGGCAAGACAGTCTGGCAGATCGGAAAACACTCCCTTGGCCCATTCCCATATCCATGCTCATTCCACACTTCGATAGGTAAGCAGGTCGGATCAAAATCTGCTGCATGACCAACGAATCTCCACATGCTTCTGCTTCTGCATCTGCTGTCCAGCGGGTGCTGTGGAGTAAAGGAGAGGGGGGGCATTATTGCTGTATTTGGTTTTACTCTAGTGTGCGCTATCTGTGCCACCAAACGCCTATTCTCCTGTAGTTCCAATACAGCCCTCGGGGAATTACTCATATCCATCTAGCCAAAGATCCTCAAGAATCCCCACATCCCTATTCCGCTGAGAACTGGTATCGTCAAGTTGTCGTCCCATCCGAAGATATCAACAACCTCACTTGCTGATGCCACGAAGCCTGTCCATAAACTCATTACGCCCAAAGCCAATCCGCCTGAAATGCTGGCCTTTCCAAGGCTCAAACCGAGGGTATTTCTGACTGCGGCTGGAAGACTAAGTGTTCCTGTGAACATGAACGGCCAGTCGATGTCGTCAACAAATGGGCCAGTTCGTGGTGCTAACCAACCCCAAAATACAACTGCAGTGACCACACCCACAGCAAACGCCGCCAGAGAACCCGCCAACGACTTGCCGCGTCTGATCCGAGGCGTATAACGTCCGTACGCTCGTCCAATTGTACTAGCCGCTGTATCACACCAGCTGAGAAGAAGGATTCCCATGACTCCAACGTCCTTGGGAAAGAACCCGAGAACGATCCAAGCACCGAGAAGATACCAGATGACTCCGTTCCACCCAGCATACTCGGTTTCCCGCATAAGCGCGCCCAGAACACGAACATAGAACCGATTTAGTGCAGGGTATGTGTGTCGTAAATAGTCGGTAGCAGCTATGGGAATGAGTGCCGACATGAGATAAGGAGTAATGGCGTTGGTCTGAACCCCAGAAACATACAGCCAGATAGTGAAGAATCCAATAGATACGTGCAATACTTTTCTCGGAACTTCGTGTCGATGTACAAATGATCGCCAGTGTCTGTGGATAGGTATCAGACCAAGCGGACTTGGGCTTCGACTGATGTCTCTCCAGCTCCAACCCGAGTTCGCGCTCGTGGGTGAGAGATGACCATTCGTCGCGGCAGCATGCCCATTCCCATTTGGCGTCAGAGGAGGTGGCTTTGTCGCGGGAGTTGTCGTTGGCTTTGCGGACGTCAAGCCAGAGATCTTTCGCGCTCTCATGGGGCTCCGACTCTTCGATCTTGCCCTCCTCAGCTCAGCGCTAACATCCTCCTCATCTTCGTCAATCTCCTCATCTATAGGCGCCTCAGATGCCGCTTGTTTCTTCCGTGCGGATCTCGTAACTGGTCCGAAGTATCCCTCCTGCGAGGCTTCACGACTCTCGGAGGGTGTTGGTGAAGGTGAGATGACTCTCGGAGTTGCCGGAATGGGGTTTGACGACGATCGTGACATGGTAAAAGGTGGAAGAGAGGGCATTCGAATAGAGCCTGTTACTTGACGTGCGACTTCTGCGAGTCGAAAAAGCCAGCGCGGAGGGGTAGAGTGGAGATGTTTGTCTTTGCGTGAAGCGCGTATTGTGACAGGAGGCAGGCCGGACAAGGCTATCGGGTCCAACAATAAGGGGTTGGCACAGCAGGACTGCGCTTCATCGTTGGAGGGAGATATGGTGACTTTCTTTGCGCCGTTGACCTGGCACACAGAGTGAGGTTTGGTGGTGGTTGTAAATGACGAAGGTCTCACTTCAGCGAGGAACATTTTCCAGTTGCTGGCATTTTAGGTAAGCACGCGACAGGCAGGGGATCAGCGTCACATGTGTACTTTCAACACTAAAGCAATCCGTAAGTATAGAACAAAAAGGTTAAAGTTGATGTAGAGCTTGTCAGATATTCATTGCCGGTTCACCACCAGGGTCCGTTCGACTTCTGAGAGATATACATATCAGAGTAGGTCAAAAGTGCCAAACTCTCCATGCAGCTAGAAGTCCGAAAGAATGGTCCGGACATCTAGCGAGTATCTTTGGACAGAATTTCAAGTCAGCTAGACTTCCGAATTCGTAGATTTCGAGCATGGATGAATACTCAGAAAATCCCTAGACAGAACTCTCCACATTACCGATATGCAGAAGAGTAGGGGAATTTCTGGTGGGAGTCCATCAGGAATTATCACATCTTACTTGGACCTGAACTGAAGGAGAGGCGACTCGGTCAGGAAAATGATATATCCGATATATTGGCGCGCTAGGCGATAACGATAACGGGCGCATGAGAAATTATTTTGAAGGCGGACGAAAATCAGCTTGGGAACGAGAAAGACAATACAAAACGCCATGCCTCCAGATAATGACAGAAAGAAAGACCCCAGAGCTTGGGATGCTCTGACTCCTCCATTGGCAGAATGGGTTCTGGATGCCATTACCGCCATGGGATTTGCCAGAATGACGCCCGTTCAAGCTTCGACCATTCCCCTCTTCATGGGCAATAAAGATGTCGTAGTCGAGGTACGAGCTTCCATTCTCTCCTTTGAATATACCGAAACTCACATTATATAGGCTGTTACTGGTAGTGGGAAGACCCTGGCATTTCTTATCCCCGTAGTCGAGAAGTTACTGCGATTAGAAGAACCCATCAAGAAGCACCATGTAGGCGCAATAATCGTGTCCCCGACACGAGAACTCGCGACACAGATACATTCTGTCCTTCTGACACTACTGGGATTCCATCAGCCATCCGCGGAAGCACTGAAACCATTGGAAGAGGGCGAGAAGAGGAAGATCTCCTCGACGCTTAGTGTTGTACCGCAACTCCTGCTTGGTGGAACGACAACGCCTGCGCAAGACTTGAGCAGATTTCTGAAAAACAGCCCAAATCTGCTTATATCTACTCCTGGAAGATTACTTGAGCTACTGTCATCTCCGCATGTGCACTGCCCACAATCATCGTTCGAAGTGTTGGTTCTGGATGAAGCAGACAGACTGCTAGATTTAGGATTCAAGGATGATTTACAGAAGATCCTTGGTCGTTTACCGAAACAAAGGCGGACAGGGCTTTTCAGTGCGAGTGTGAGCGAGGCAGTCGGAGAGATCGTGCGAGTTGGATTGAGGAATCCCGTCAAAATTGCCGTCAAAGTGAAGAGCGCATCTGGAGATGACAAGCGAACACCAGCAAGTCTACAAATGTCCTACTTATTGACACCACCTACACACAAATTCCCGGCTCTATTATCACTTCTTTCTCAACTGGATCCTACACCCCAGAAGAGCATTATATATCTCTCGACCTGCGCAGCCGTCGATTACTTCCAGCACATCCTTTCCGCTCTCCTCCCGCAGCAATTCACACTTATCCCCCTCCACGGAAAACACCCACCCAACGTCCGCCAGAGGAACTTCGCGAAATACATCACAACAGTCACCCCCTCGATCCTCCTCACCACGGATGTAGCAGCACGCGGCCTTGATATCCCCCAAGTCGACCTAGTCGTTCAAATCGACCCACCCTCCGATCCCAAAGTCTTCCTTCACCGCTGTGGCCGAGCAGGTCGAGCCGGCCGAAAAGGACTTAGTGTGATCTTCCTTCAGCCAGGCCGAGAAGAAGACTATATCCCTTTCCTCGAAGTCCGCAAGACGCCTATCACACCACTAAAGAAACCAATCATCACGATCACCGACGACGATGCTGCACTAGTGACTTCTAAAATGCGCAAGGAAGTCCTCGCCGACCGCGCCCTCTACGACAAAGGACAACGTGCCTTCGTCAGCTGGGTGAAAGCCTACTCGAAGCACCAAGCGAGCAGTATCTTCCGCGTGGCGGATCTCGAATGGACGGAGCTGGGCAATGCATGGGGGTTAGTCCGTCTACCCAAAATGCCAGAGCTGAAGAAATGGGAAGGCGATAAGACTTTAGGCGTGAAGCTCAACCTGTCAGAATACGAATACAAAGACAAAGTTCGAGAGAAGGCTAGGAGAGTAGCGATGGAAGAGGAGAAGAATAAGGCGCCGTATGTGCCTAGTGAAGAGGTGGTGCGCAAGCGGAAAGAGAGGGAGGCGTGGAGTCACAAGCATGAGCAGCAAGATGTGAAGGAGATGAGGAGGGAGAAGAAGAAGAGGAAGAAGGAAGCGGAGAGGTTGGAGGGTATGACGGAGGAGGAGAGGAAGAAGGAGGATGAATTGCAGGCTTTGATTGAGCAGGTTAGGAAGAAGAATCTGGAGGAGCAGAAAAAGGCTGAGGCTGATTTTGAGGGCTTTGATTAACTCAGTGGCATCATAAGTTGTCCAAGTTCTAGGCAAAGTCACAAATCGTCTACAGAACTTTGGGCAATGGCATCTCACCATAAGCCATATTCCACTGTCATAGCTAATAAGCATGCTCAAAGCTGCCTCGCGAACTGCCTGGTATCTTCTCATCCATTCGAGTCTTCGGTGTCCTCAGTCAAGCCCATGACATTCCAAGCCATCAAGCCCTCTGTCCACCTCTCCCCTGATTCTTCGGGTACTCTAACCACGACCCCACTGCCTCCAAGCCTCTCTCCTTCTCCAGCGCCTCCCAAGGATTGACATTGAAAGTCGCATCATAATACCCCAAGTACCACTTCTCATTCCTCTCCCCCCTCCCAGCATGCCCACCCCTCGAATTCCCACCCCTCGAACTCCCTTCCCACGAACTCCCAGCATCGCTCCTTCCTCCACTCGCACCAGAAGTAAAGCCAACCCTTGAACCACCCTGCATAAACCCAGCAGCGCCTCTATCCGGTAAATCCGTCGCAGGAAGCGGCGGAGGCGGCAACATATCTGGCGGTCCTGTATACGAATGTGAAGATGTCCCCGGAGGCACTAGTGGATCGATATCGTTACTAGGCGGAGGAGGAGCAGAGCCTATACTTTCGAGAATGGCATCGATCCGCCGCTGCATTTCCTGGGCTTCAGCTTCTGCGGCAGGATCTGGCACTACAGGTGGAGGCTCGCTGGTGTCGATGTATTGTGGTCCATCATCGTCTGCAGCTGGTGGCGTCCGGCTTGTGTCGATATATTGTGGTCCGTCCTCTCCACTGCCTTCCTCATCGTCTTCGTCAAGCGTGATTTCCTGCTCATTCTGCACCGCCCTCTCCTTTTTCTGTCCAATGACCCTCTGTTTCCCTAGCGGAATCATATTGCCACCACTGCCCGTACCCTTCTTTCCACCTCGATCCAGCTTTTCCAATGCCTGTCCCTCAACGAAAGCGTCCGTCGTCGGGTTGAATTTTCGCTTTTTGGCAGCGGGCTTGCCGCCAAAGGACGAGAAGCCCATTGCCGCTGCCATGGCGGCACCCTCAGAGTCGGAGTCGGACATATATGTGGTTGGAAAGGGCAGATTTGAACGTCGTGGGAGTAGGTAGGTTGTGAAGTTCAACAAGACGAGGCGGACGTTCAGCCTTGTGGATGGGGAGTGAGGTTGGGGATGGGCTAGGCTGGATCAGGGACGCTAATGCGTCTGTCAAGTTCGAGGGCTCGAACTTCACTTATTTAACATCTATGGCTTCATAATTCGAATTTGATTGTCCGGCGCCTTTTGAGGACATTGAAATCGAAGTTCACCTTGAAATGGTCTCGAATATCTCTGATGATATTCCCGAATTCTGAAGCCTGATCTTTGCAGTCGCAAGTAGGAGAGTACCATTAGGTAGAATTTCCGTCTCATTCTTTTGTTTCAAAATTAGTTGCTATATGCGGTTTGTTCACCTCTCTAAGAATTTCTGTTTGTTGTACTGGTTCGTGATATTGCGCCGGCGAAGTCTCTACGCCATTGATCCTTTCCAGTTGCTTGACAAGCTCGAGGTCTTTTCGAGCTTTGAAAGTCACAAAAGGGTGTCGGTACATCCAAATTTCAAGCCGAGGCTTTGTGCATCGCACAGTGCCGTCTCCAAGTGGGCAATGCCTATTGTCCACCAGATAGGACGGCATATGTCCTTAAATATATGTTGCCAAGCGCGGCCTCGATTGCGGCCCTGAGAATGTTCCAATCAGGATTGATGACACTTCGGTGAGCTGAAAAAGTGGCAGCTTGTGAGGCAACCATTGTGTTCACTTCAGTTCCAGCATATATTACTGAGATCTCTTGGAGTTTGAAATCCCCTTATGAGTAAGTAGGGATTCTAACTTGACCTTTCACAGTTGCTATTAAATTACACTGCGTCAAAGTTGTTGGTGCTCATGGATCACATCCCGCGTCCTTACAATGCCGTTGGCGCACCATTCGAGTTTCCTCATTTGTCTATCGAACAGTACGACAGAGGGTCGTTCTTAACCTATCCAAATCGCAAAGGCGTCGAAAGTCCGAGTGCCATTTCCCCAGGAAGCGATACAGCGACTTCTTGGGCAGCATTTCTTCAAACCTGGCTCTTTTTCGGACTTTTACATGAGTTCCTAGAGGACGACTACACCAATGACAACGATTGGACTTGTGTCAATGATGCCCAGCAGATAATTCTATGCACTAGAAACCTCGCGGCTGTCATAAGTCACCACTGGAAAGAACGACACGAGAAAGAAGAACGGATGCATCACCTCATGACATGCTTCGGCCGAGCCTTTGAAGTTGTAACCTTGGCTTGTGAGTTTCGCGGAGCAGATGCAGAGGGTCTGATCAGCGTAGCTATCCTTGTCAATCTCCTGGGAGGTGTGATCCGAGCCCTTGGGGGCCATCTAAGGACATACCGCCAGGGTATTGGACTGGTTATTCATGGCCTGGTCAAATGTTGGAACCGATCAAAAAGAAGCTGCTCCGCCACGGATGGTGCCCTTCAGAAATCATTCCCATCCTCGAGAATTTGGACATCAGTATTGCTTGTATACAGCTGGAACCCCCGAACCCGCAATTTCAGCATGCTGAATGTGATGACAAATTTTGCAAGATGTTTTCTGCACATTCGTCTATGATGACTTATCCGGAGCCTGGACACGTTATCGATGGGTGTGACTGCGCATGGTTCGAATTAGACGTGGGTAAAGCCCATGATATCCTGCTTGGAGGGAGCTTGCCCGTTATTCTAGTAGCAAATGATGGGGAAAGGTGGAAACCTCGAGTCGAACATTCAGACCCCGTGCATCTCAATGTCACCATAAAAGCTTCGGACATGGTGTCGAACTATGTTGCTTTCTCGCACGTCTGGTCTGATGGACTCGGGAATCCCCATTCGAACCGACTAAGAGTATGTCAACTTGCTCAACTGCAAAAATTAGCTTCAGGTATTGAACATCAGAAGATATTCAGTGAGATGAGTGCTTGCGGCATCATATCCAACTGCCCTGAGTGGTTCTTCGTTCCGGATAGCGAGCCACCAACTCCTTTCTGGATCGACACTATATGCTGCCCGACACATCCGCCCGAAGCGAAGGACCTTGGTATAAAGACGCTCCAGCAGACATACAGGGGTGCTGGCTCTGTTCTCGTCCTAGACTCTTATATTCAGCGAGGCGTCTTCCAAGAAATCGGCGATCAAGAGATTCTCCTCAGGCTTGAATGCTCTAGGTGGATGCACAGGCTCTGGACACTACAGGAAGGTATCCTCGCGAAAGAGCTATTCTTACAGTTCAACGATGGCCCAGTTGGCTATTTCGATGTGTTTAGACGGTTCAAAAATCTCGTTGACCAAGGGGATGTAGTAGCCAGAAATCTTCTCACGAACTTCTTTCTAACGAACAAAATCTTCAGCAAGGAACTTTTCAAACCAGAGATGTCGACCCAGGCAGCTTCTTCCATTCTCTATCGAACATTGCATTACCGCTCGACAACTGTGAAGTCCGACGAGGCGATATGCATAGCCAATACTCTGGGGCTTGATATCGAAAGAGTACTCCAAGCTGGAAAGGACAGCCAGCTCGCCATGTCAATTATCTGGAAATTATTACCGCACATTGATAGCTGCATCATATTCAGCACGACTCCAAAGCTCCAGATACCAGGATTTGGGTGGGCTCCCGAAACCTTCCTTGATCCTGATGGGTTCCCCGAGAATAGTACAGAAGCGGGAACTTTGACTCATGATGGGTTTGAGGTTAGATTTCCTGGCTTTCTGTTGCGGATAGAAAGCGCACCTTCTGGTGTTCTCGAGTACAAGGACCGCGGTAATAACCGGTATACCTACCGATCTTATGCGAAGGCTACCAATTGGTTTCAAGGTGCGGACACGTTTGCAATAATTGCCCGGCGTCCTCTCGCCTCTCAGATTGCAAGCAAACCCACTCAGAGATGTATTTTGGCAAGAGTCAAAAGTCAAGAGGACCGTTTGATTTCTGTGGAAATTGTTGACCATGGAAGAGGATGGCAAATAGGCGCGAAAGAGGTCGATGAAAGTGCACGAGGGACTGAAGTTGTAGTTGAGGAGCACTCTCTTGCTACCAGATTACCTGATCGTCAAATATGGTGTATAATGTAGAATCATCGAAAGGAGAGAGCCTCCCGGCCAGAAACAGAAACTTTATATGTAAGCTCTGCACACCGATTGTGTCATACCAAGCTACGGCACATCTTCATGGGCCTTAGCAAAGCCTCCTTTGAGAACCTCAGTCTTCCCTCCTCTATTTTATCAAGGATCATCACTGACTATATGTATCTTCAATTTTCAATCAATTCATTTACTTCAAAAGATTTGGGGGTCTCATCACTGAATCATTTCCTCACACTATTCAGCTTCATAGGCTGTTCTTATCACTGGCCTTGTTTACCTCGGCTCGCTTACACTCTGGCGAAACTCTTACGCAGCATTAAATGAAAGCGAACAGCACTGGCATGGATACCTCAGAGTCAAATACAGGTCACTAAATGACATCTGTAGTCCTTGTGACTCTTAAAAGCGGTACTTTTACCTGCTTCCAAACCTGCTTTTGAGGCTACCGTGGATCCACCCCTGCTTACACGTTCCCCAGAAATCACCACTGTAGAAGTATCCCGACATCACATATCTTACCATTTTACATCCATCATCTACACCAACCAGAGATAAGACAAACAAGAATTCCGCAGGCAGGTCCTCCCTAAAGCGCTTCCTCTACAGCCTACAACCCCCACCTCACATCCTCCTATCCGCCTCAAAAGGCATATTCAGTTTCTGCGCCTCGCTTCTGAACCCACCCATAAGATCAAACTGCGAACACTTCATCAATCGACCCAGCATGCGTCTTCTGCCAATGGAACTCCCAATCGTGATGAGCGTGCCGACAAAAGTTACGGATGCTATGCAGAGGGCGAGGAACTGTCCCCAGCGCAAAGGGACGCAATTATCTGTAGTTGGAATAGTGGTGGTGACGGTGCTTGATGGTGAGGAGATGAGGGTGGTGAGGGTGGAAATGGTGACTGAGGTTGAAGCAGCCATTTTGGTTGGAGAGAGGTTAGTGAGATGGCTTTGGGAGAGGAATGATAGAGATGGGAAAGTTGCAGATGTCTAAATTTTAGAAAGTCGGAAAAATCAAATAGGAAGGAAATGTAGTACCCGTGATTTTATGATGAACAAAACTAGAAGGGAAGATAATAGGAATTGATATCTGAGGAGCTAGGCAAACAAAAGATGCTCAAGTACTCGTTGTGGAAGGATCAGTTCTTGGTACCGAAACATTCCAACGTTTGGAGTACCAACTAACAATACCTGGTGCAGTGGGTTTGAAGCTTTGCAGAAATCATGCGGCGCGGAAGAGCAGCTCACAAATGGGTGACGTCTAGATGTCTAATGGCAGACTTCAGTGTAGTATTTTGTCTACCTATGTACATTCCACGCGCGAGACCATACCTTGGTATTCACTTGCAGCAATTCCAATCTTCATATCTCTAACGCCGGTAAATGCCAATTGTGCTTGCCAGCCTGACGCCTATTTTGTTTTCCCTCCAGTACGCCCGCCAAAACAAGCCTCGGAGAGACCACGATTACGTCTCCGTCGCCAGAATCATCTTCTCTCTCTCATTTCGTCTCTTCGAAAACTGCTTCTTAGTATGCTTCCTTTCATTCTCCTCTCTCCTCTTAATAGCCTTCAATTCCTCCGTCTTGATCTCGCCAGCCTTCTTGACAACCTTCGGAATATGTCTGTGACGCTTGATACGGCGGATCTCAGGCATATGAGCGTATCTCTCTGTCAGGGCTTCGCTGTATTCGAGAGCTTGGCGCTGTTTCGCTGATTTGATACCGCTTCTCTCGGAGGCGTTGGCGCGCCATAGGCGGATGTTTCCATCGTCCGAGCCGGAAAGGATGTATTTGGAGTCGGGGGTCCATTTGCAGGAGAAGACTCGCTGCATTCGCTTTGTGTGATAGATGTCTCGGGAGTGTCCTTTCATTCTGCTCCAGAGTCTGACAGTCCGGTCATAACTTGCGGAGACAAGCTCTTCTCCAGTAGGGCTGAATTCTACGTCCATGACCGCTGCTACGTGGTCCTTCAGTACGTTGAGTGCTCGGTCCATTTTCCGCATGTCGAATATGTAGATGTTGTGGTCTTCGCTAGCAACTGCGAAGTTCATTGCCTCCATAGGGTTCCATGATATCGCATTTCCGGGGAACTTCAAGATAGTCCTGGCAAGAGGCATGGATGTTCGTAAATCGTACAGAACAATTGATCTGTCTGTTGCAGCCGAACCAAGGATAGAGGTTTCGATAGGATTGAAGGAGACATTCGTGATTGTATCCGTAGTTGTAGGCCATCTAAGGACTTCTGGTGTGGCATTTTGTTTCTCCAAATCGTAAATTGAGATGACGTCCGAAGAGACTGCAAAAGAAGCCTTTGGACGATGGTGTGATATACTTGTGAAAGAATTTGTCCCCAGCCAAGTTGCTGTAGGAGCACTGTCGGATTGCGTATCATATGGAGACCATAGCTTGACCGATCGATCACTGGCACAAGTCAAGAGCTTCTTGTCCTGAGTCCAGCACATTCCCTTGACCAGGTTCTCATGAGCAGAAGTGTGCCAGATTTCGTCCCTGCTTGTCAAATCCCAGACCTTGACGATTCCATCACCACTTCCACTAGCAAATCTCTCCAACGAATTCGGGTCCTTCGCAAGTGTATAGACTCCGTCGACATGACCTTTTCCAAGTTGCGCAATGAACGGCGCTGCGAACATGCGCTCTAGTTTCGTCGCATTGAGGGCTCGAGTGTACTCGCGTGAGCGAGCAAATGGATGGAGGGCTGGATCGAGATTTCGGGGTGCTTTTTGCGCCGATGTCCCTGGGGCTTGCGCCGAAGACGAAGGCCTACTTAAAGCTTTGATTTTCTGATCTCCTAATTAGCAAATACCCGAGGAACTTGGAAGAATTCAAGAACATGCCATTGTGTAGTTATGAAATCATCGCCATTACCATGTTCCTGCGGGGGAGAAGTTTATCAAAATTATATGGAAGCGGCCGCATTGGTGCAGGGATCTAAACTTTAGCGCATTCGCGTCTAGCTTCCGCCTTGCGTTAAGGTACAGCAAGAGAGAGCTCCCAAACAACCTCAACATAAACACCATACCCATCTTCCACACGCATCAAGATGGCTCCAGCAGACTCAGCACGGATAGTGGAGGCGAAGAAGTTGACAAAGTCGAATCCGAGGGAGGCGGAAGCACAGTACAAGGAGATCATATCCAAAACACCTTCTGCGACTTCAGATGCTGCTGTACGAGAGTATGAGACTGCTTTGGTCAGTTTAGGAGAGTTATATCGGGATCAGAAGTGAGTTGGGGATTCAAAGGGCATTGTTGAAATGATATTCACAATTCCAACAGGAAGCCAAATGAGCTGGTAGACCTCATCACAACAAGTCGGACGGTATTGTCTTCGTTCGCAAAGGCAAAGACAGCGAAGCTCGGTATGTATATGCATCCACGTCGCCATTCGCCGAGGACTCAGTACTGACATTCTTTCTCAACAGTTCGCCAACTTCTCGACCTCTTCCACGGCATTCCTGATACGACCGACACCCAAATCACTGTCACAAAGTCTTGCATCGAATGGGCTACCTCCGAACGACGAGGCTTCCTCCGCCAGAACCTCGAGACCCGCCTGGTAACGCTCTACATGACCAAAGCCTCCTACTATGACGCCCTCACCCTCATCAACAGCCTCCTCAAAGAGCTCAAGCGCCTCGACGACAAGCTCGTACTCGTCGAAGTCCAACTCCTCGAGTCGCGCGTCTACCACGCCCTAGGAAACGTAGCCAAAGGCCGTGCAGCCCTCACCAGCGCCCGCACCTCCGCCGCATCAGTCTACACCCCTCCTCTCCTACAAGCAGGTCTAGACATGCAGTCTGGAAAGCTCCACGCCGAAGACAAGGATTTCAATACCGCATTCTCGTACTTCATCGAAGCCCTCGATGGCTACCACACGCAAGACGAGCCCGAGAAAGCCACCGCCGCGCTGCAATACATGCTCCTCTGCAAGATCATGCTTAATCTAGCCGACGACGTCAACCAACTCATGACCAGCAAGCAAGCCGTCAAGTACGCCGGCAAGAACCTCGAAGCCATGAAGGCCGTTGCGCGCGCACACTCCAACCGGTCCCTCGAAGAATACGAGAAGGCCCTCGGCGACTACAGACACGAGCTCGGCAGCGACCCGTTCATCCGGAACCATCTCCGTCGTCTCTACGACGCCATGCTGGAACAGAACCTCATCAAAGTGATCGAGCCTTTCTCCCGCGTTGAGATCGACCATATCGCTAAGATGGTGGGATTGGACACGCAGCAGGTAGAGCGCAAGTTGAGCCAGATGATCCTCGATAAGGTTATTATTGGAGTTTTGGACCAGGGTGCAGGGTGTCTGATTATTTTCGATGAGACGGAGAGGGATGAGGGGTATGATTCTGCGTTGGCGACGATTGAGAAGTTGAGTAGTGTGGTGGATGTGCTGTATACTAACCAGGCGTCTATGCTTGAATGAGCGGTCTGACGAGGTGAGATGTCGTTTGGCTGGCTTGCTGGATTCGGTGGATACTTAATGGGTAGTCCTCCTAGATAAGCATGGGCATGGGAAGCATATGCACTGTATCATAGAGGCGTAGATGCTGGATGGATGGACGGATGCATGGATGGCAGCGAAATGAGAAAATGAACCCATTGCCAACTACTCAGTCCTCTCATAGCGCCCATTTCACACAATGACAAACCACTAGTTTGAACACTCCGACTTTGTAACGGATCTCAAGTGGAAGCCATGCCAAGTTACACAACAAAAGATATGGCCGAGCTAATGTTTAAATTTTAAGGATATACGGGACTTCCATCGAGGCTTTGGTTTGTTCTTAAGCAGTATGCCCGTCAAGATCCAATTGCTAGTACCTCTTCCTAGAAGACAGATAGTTTATATGAAGAACATTCAAACATGGACAAAATTGCACCAGCCAGCGCGAACGTAACCCGCGAGAGATAATTGAGAAACTCCAAGGCACGTGCATGAGCTGAAAGCAAAGCTTACTATGATTTTAATTTTCATTCCAATTCGTTTCTTCTGGGTGCGAAATCTAGATGCTCCCTTGAAAGGTTGAGAGAGGAAGACGCGCCATGCCATGGTATATCCCATCCCATCCCAGAACCGTTGCGACTCAAGTCCATCCATAACCACGCCTTATACCGATCGCCTTCCAATTCAAAGACAAAGAAAAACAAAGCAGAAGCAGGGAGAGCCAAAAAAAAACCCTCCAAACGCCATCCATCCATCCTTCACCAGGCATCATGCAGTATGATATGCACATGTATACAGCTCACCCAACGCCAGCCATTATCAACACCACAAACGTTTTAGCACAGAGCAAGACAACGAGAAATGTAACAACAGCTCCTCTCCTACCGTCCTCTCCTCTTCCCAGACTTCGTAACACTGTCATCCGTCGCCTGCCTACTCATCGGCGTCCCACCCATCGACGACGCACCCTGAGAAATCTGCTTCAGCATCGGCTGCCCACCATAATCCTCTCTGAGACTACTAGTAGGGAGAATAGGACCAGCCACCTTCTCCTTATTATCAGACTTGACCCAATGCTGATACTTCCTAGGATACGCAGCCTCCTCAAGTAGACTCTTGGCGCCCTGCTCGACGTCGAGATTGCTGCCGTAGCCTTTCTCGTCGTTGAGAGTGCGCGCACGACGCATGACTTCGATGTCGGCGTTTGCGTCTTCGGCGCTGAGACCTTGGAGGGAGACGACGGCGTCTTTGCTGGGGTTGGAGGCGAATTGTCGGGCGTTTTGCTGGTTGATCATTTGTGGGAGTTTGGGGATTTGGCGGGTGAGGGAGAGGAGGTTAGAGGGGTAGTTGAGGTCGTCGTTGGTGAACATGTCGATCCCGTAGCCAGATGCTACGGCGGCGCCGCGGGTGCTGCGAGTTGCGTGGGAGAATTGACGCTCCATCATTGCGCCTCCGGTTGGTGGAGAATCGGCATCTTCTGCTTCGCCTTCACCTGCTGCTGGAGCTTTCTCGTGATCGGAGCTTGAGTCTGACTTGCCATTGGTTTGGTTGTCTGGATCGTCAGAGAAGGGTGGATGGCGGAGCATGTAGGAGTGAGCGGCGAGAGCAGCAGTGTTGTAAGCCATTGTGAGCTCCTTCTCATTGAAGAGCTTGTCAACACTGTACAGAGAGGACTCGACTTGATGTGCCATCAATTGCTGCTTCTCAGCGGCCCAAGAAGGAGTGCTCGCACCATTGTCAATGCGCTGACGGCTGGGAGCAGGAGACTCGTCGCTATCATGAGCCTTACGCTTGCGCTTATGATTCTCGGGGAAGTTGGGAAGCTCCTCTGCTTCTCGGCGGTGTCTAGTAGCTCTCTTGCCAAGAATACCACCTGGGCTGGCGGGGTTGGCGATTGCGAACTGGCTCGGGTGTAAGAGCAGAGCATGTGTGTTTCCCTCTCCGATCTCGATAGCATCCTTGTCCTTCGAGAGGCGAGCCTTCTTGCTCATGACTGAATTGATCAATCGATCTCGAAGGGTGTCGGAAAGGGACTTGTATTCGTTCTTGGAAACCATCTTCTTGTAGGAGTGGTAGGAGTTGATTTCGTTCATCTTGACATCGTAATCACGCTTAGAAACAATTAGTGATGCCGTCCACCAACTTTGGAACGAGTCCTTACCTGAAGGGTAACAATTGCAGAATCTCTCTCCTCCATAGCATCATTTACCTCCTTTGCAAAGTCGGAGTAAATCCTACCAGTTCGCAGAGGAGGATCTGTAGAGACCGACTTCATCATAGTCTTCTGAACATTATTCCTGACCAGATCGTCGATCTCTTCGGCACTGTCTGGAAGTGGATGCTTGGAGTGGACGTCTGCCTCAGCGATGAGATTGGAGTCGACTTGAATGGATTGGAGTTGGGCTCGGTAGTGTTGATCTCGGTTGGCAGAGAAGGACATGGTAATTTCTTGTAGGCGTTCTGCAAGGACAGTGCGCTTCTTGTCTCTCTTGGAGAGTTGTTGAGGCTGGAGAGGAGGGGAGTTGGACTGGTGACGCTCGATTCGGTGTGAGGCGCCCATCGTGGGGGAGAGTTGCGGTGATGGACTCATGGCCATGATTCTTGAAGTTTTTGCAGTTTGTGCCGAGGTAGAGTATGGTTCAGCGAAGCTGTAAGTAACGAAGTAGAAGTTGTGTCTAAGGTAGTCAAAGACTGTAAAGCTCTTCCAAGTTCGTGGTTTGAAGTTCGCAAGCTGTAGATTTTGGAGAGAACTGCGAGGACGAGAAGAAAGATGGAGGAGCCCAAAATAATTAGCTCATGTGCGCGAGAAGGTTTTCTTTCGTATTGTTGTGCACCTGCAGCATTGATCGGTCGGTTGATAATAGCAGAGAGTGGGTGGTGTTTCTGTTCCTATTGTCCCAGCTTGAGAGAGGAGTCTGGCAATGGGCATTTGCGCCAAATCGCACATGACGCGAGCCCGAACCCTGCAATCCACCGAGGCTAGGAACATCATTCTTCCGATACGAAAACGTGATCTGAAAGAGTCTATCTTGTTCACGTATGATCAATAGCCTTTATTCAAAAAAGCAAATCTGGAAAGATTGGGATAATTTTCCGGAAGATTGAATTTGTAAAGGCGATTACCCTTTCTTCGAAGGTGTGGTTGAGTAGGATAATTTTCCGCTCTCAAATGTAGACTCGAGTAAGCGAGATAATCAGAATAAAGGTAAACAGAGACTCCATCAAACCTATAAATATCATGTTTGCAGTCGACGTGAAGATCGTACCAAATAATTCAAAGCAAAATAGTGCCTACATCTCGAGCGTAGTAGTCTTCATGTGTCTTTTTAAGGATGATATCGAGTCGTCCCCATCCGCGTAGTACACGTCACAAGCAACGCTGTCTAGGTAATACGGAAGAAAAGCCTGTCATTAATTGACTGATCGATCCATTTATCTACCAGAGTTTCTATCGAACTCACAGACCTCTAAGCGCATCATTTCGCTAACCATGTAAATGTGCTCTGCGTTACGACCATGCATCCATTGCTTTTCGCCAGGAACAATCCCATCCTCAAATGCAAGTATGCCATATAGAACGCCCATGTGATGCAAAGACCTATGTATGCATACCTCACTTGATATTATCAAGTCGAGAAATTCGTCTAGTCATTAGCCCCATCCCAAAACGCCAGATTGTAGTCCCCTGCCCAGTTATCGCAATGAGTAACGCCGCCCATGTACGCGCATGCACATTCCAGAGTCCAGGTACGCCACGCTCTCCCTGTCATATCATACCGTAGCATGAGATGTGATACTAGACCAGAACGCCTTAGTACCCACTTGAACTCTCGCCAGAACCACCAGCAGGGTTAGCAAAATCACGGAATCCAGGCGGGACAGCCCAGCCATGCATCTTGCAAGAACGCTCATAAGCATCGATTGCCTCCGCAGTTCCGTAGTCGCGCTGTGATCCCTTATGCTTACTCTCTAGACGAGCCGGGCGGTCAATGTTCATCATCTCGACGCGGACTTGAAGAAGGACGCTCTCAATCGTGGAGACTGAGGTCCAGCCCGTGTTGGTCAACAACTCCATGCACATCGCACCGCCAGCTGTGACGTGACCACCACCACCAGCTTGGAATGGTAGGAAGCGAGGTCTGATGACACGAACAAAGGGTGGGCTGAATGGGTAGTCCTTTCCGAAGCGGATTTCGAGAACAATGCTTGTGACCCCAGCTGCCTTCATGTCCTGTGCGAGCGGAAGGGTGGCATCGAAGGAGTGCAGTTCCACGATCCATTGGTAGACATTGCTGATCAAATCCGGGTTGATGTACCAGCCAAGTTCATGGAGAGGGGTCTTGGCTTGGATGGCCAGCACTTCCTTCAGGTTCCTACTTAGCGTCTTCGTCGCTGAAGATCTGGCATAGAGAGGAGGCTGGAGCATCGGAAGTGTTGATTGATCTAGGGAGCCGGCGACAAAGTCTGTCAACGGCTTCCCATCCTTCTTTGGTTTCCTGCATCCAAATTAGCAGAGAAGCACAGGAGAAGTGGTGGAAACTGACATTAGCACAATCTGTTCACCCAATTTGCCCTTGCCCTTGTCTGGTGCACCTTCATCGTCCGAGAACATAAAGTCGATATCGGATACGTTTTCCCCATCACTCTCCAATTCAATGGCCTGTGGAAGGTTGCCGGGTGATCCGTTTTTGCGTTTTTTCTTTGCAGGTGTATCGGTAGCGCTGACTCGAAAGGCTCGAGAGATCGAGGCCGCGCAGAGAGGAACACCAATCGGCTTGCCAAGAGTTGAAAGAGCTGGTCGCTTAGGATCTTGCTCGACTTCCATCGCAACATTCACATCGCTATACCTTGTAAGCCTCATGACAATTAAAAATGGTCATAAATAATATCATTTTAAACACACAGCAAAACCGTTAGAATATTCGAACATACCTTGAGACTTTATTTGAATTCGCAGACATCGGGTTCATGTAGTTGGGTTGATCCGGAGCTCCCGAATTACCTCCCTGAACTTGAACCAAGAGGTATCGGCATTGGATCCAATCGATATGCTGAACGACAAGGTACGGACTGCTGCTAGCAAATTGTTGGGGGCAGTTGACGATTTCGTTCAAACTCATGGCTGAATTGACCTTCAATTCAGAACCATGCCATCTAATCTATAGTGAGGATATATCAGCGGGCCATATCCAGTATCTGGGACACGGAGGCTTACAGTGTTGGGTTGAGCGTAGCCTATGGAGGTGCTCTGGTCAATTGCATGATACACACCGTGGCCATAGGCTCTGCCGTTCAGCGTCTCCTTAAAGTCAAGTCCAGATCTGATGATGCTGTGCCAGTTGCATAAAGCACTTCCATGCCACGCAAAAATTGTTGGGTATTTAGCATCGAGGACGCTTTGCTGTGCGCGAAGAGAATTCAAAAATCGTTGTTCCTTATCTGGCGATCCCTGTGCAAATCGAAATTGAACCCAACTCTCCGAAATTCCCGTCAATCGCTGATCAAGTCTGGTCTTTGACATCGCTAGCTCTGCGTCGGACTGACCAGGGCATCTATCGACCTGAACGATGCATGAACGATTCGATGCGATAATCCAGCGAAGCATGCCGAGTGCAGCTGGTGATACGCGTTCCTTCCAGCTCTTGAGACTTGGCTCACTGTCACGGCTTTGTTGAACAAGGTATGTACGAAGTTCCCGAATCGATGGCAAGGTTTCTAAAAGCATGACGATTGTTTCGCCCTTTTGTACATCGTTCATCTCGTCGAAATTTTGGTTGTATATTGCAAGCTTTGCTGTTACCAAGGAGGGTGGTGGTGGAGTAGTCGCAGGAGTTGCAGGTACTCCGGCTAGAGTCGACGATCCATCAGAAATTACCATGCCGTCATGACCAAGACGATTAACTGCAGTCAACGACAGCTTCACGAGCGGAAAGTAGGAGATATCTTCAACACGAAAGTGATCTGGAGATGATCGGCCTGACAAAAGTTAGTGGATACTTGGGCGGATTGAAGTTGACTTACCAGCAGCTATGATTATGACCCAGTCTCCATTCCGAACGGGAGAAGACATGAGCTTCTCATCGACGAATGTAACTTCCTGGCGTTGGAGATCGAATTTTATCTCAATCTGCAGTGAAGAAGCATCTGGAATTTCCATTGTAGGATTTGCGCCGTTTTTGGGCAAGGTGGGGTGCATTCTACCAGCATAATTGCTACCAGTCACAGAGCTCAGCACCGGAGGTACCGAAAGACTCATGCCAGTCGGGTACTCACGAAGCCGACGGGCCTGCCAACATGTGTTAGTAAATGTCTCGAGTTGAAGCGGAGAAGCCGAAAGTAGACCTACATATGCGCTCGCGTAGCAGAAACTGACAAGCAGGTCAACCACGTATGGCTGCGTCAATATCTCATGCTCGACACTAGGTCCGAAGCCTAACGACATGTACTGATACAGACAGAGAGGCTTGCTGCAGACATACGGCTTCAGTGCCTCGAAGTCTTCCTCTATCTTGTCATGACAGACGAGGCAGAACTCCGTACAGCGAGTCAAATACCGCGAAGCAAAATGGGTCGCAATGAGTGGGAGGGAGACCATTTTGACCTGATGATCTGTCAAATGGTCTGTAGAAATGACAGGAGGCAGGGTGCTGTTCTTTTGCACATCTGATTCCTCGAAGTACTCGACAGGAAGTTCAGCAGCCTGATCATCCAAGCGTCCTTGTTTGTCATTGAAGTACCGCTTTGCACCATCCCATCCCACGCCTACCGAGTTTCGAATCTTCAATAGTGCAACGAATTGGCTGTTGATGTAGTCGTTCAGAGAGCTGCTAATGAAAATGTTGGAGAATCCCGCAGTGGCTTTTTGAAGCTCATCGTCGTCATTCTCGCCAGTCTTCTGTTTATTACCGTCCTTCGAACTCTCTCTGAAAACCGCAAGGGCCTCGAGCAGAGTGCACTTATATTTATTGCTGACGCCGACACGAAACGACACATCGGGAGACTTAGAAGGATCATCGATGATGTCCTCAAAGCACTTATAGCCGTTTGAGTACCGAATCAAAAGGACCAGGTACTGCTGTGGCTCCAAATCCCAGGCTTGTACAGCCTCGTCGGACAGTCCAAGCTTGGCGACTCTGATCGACAGACTTAGAATACTGTTTTCTGACTCGGCCTTCATTCCATTAAGGACTCCAATGGAGAACCCTGCCAGCTTCGCTGTTCGGAGGTCGTTTCGGATGCGACTATTCAACTTCTTCGCCGACTCTGGGTCCAGGTTTCTGACAGAGCCGCGTGAATTCAAGCCGTGTCTAACTGTATCTAATCCAAACCGGTCATCTTCATCGGGATAGTAATCTTCTTCTTCGTCCTCATCTTCATCTTCGTCTTCCTCGTCCTCGCCGTCTACATCGACCATTTCAGTATCCTCGTCATCGTCCAATGCAAGAGGATCCTCGCGCGAGCCCGATGCAAGAACTCTCTGGAGTTTCTGGGAGACCGAAGTGATCAATTCTGGCAGACGCATACCAAAGGAGTAGTTGATGATCTCGTCAAAAACTGTTGCAGCTGCCGTAGGAGCATTTTGCGAACTGGTGTAGGCCATGAACATAGTCTCGGACGGATATGAAGCAACATCTGTCATGGTCAGCAGAGTCCTTACTATGCTGTTAAGGCCGAGTTCAACGTCAAGTTATATGCTGATAAGATAGTTTTTCCTGATTTCTGAACAAGATTTTTATTCTAATGCTGTGTCACACCGGCGTATTGGATGGGAAAAAAGAAGATTAGAAGTACCTGGTTGTGCCATGAGATTGATCTCAAAAGGTGGTCCCGAGGCTGGAACGAAAGTGACAATAACATCATCATCAGGACCTCGAACAACACTGCTGATTCCGGGGATATTCCTCTCGGCCGTAGCCTGTACGTCTGCGACGAATGCCTTTCGAGGCATGATGTCGCCAGAGGCTGCTGCCTGCAGTTGGCAGTGTCGTCTTCTAGGTACCCGTCGAGTAGGGATTTGGCACCTGGTAGAGGCTGTGGAGTTTGTCGTATGATCCTGTGAGGCCCAACTCCAGAAATTGTAGTCGAGGGAGATAGTTCGTTATTGGTGTTGTGCGGTGAGGTCACTTTATGAGTCGGACGTTGAAATGGCGCAGGGCTGAGAACCGGTCCCGGAGTTGAGTTGACGGAGAGTGGAAGGCAAATCACACTCAAGCAAGATCGATCGTGTTGTTTAAATCCCTCGTTGACCTGTAGAAGCTGCAAGAGGTTTTCGATGTTCAGAATCGAGGTTGACGTTGAGGCCGAAGCATTGGTATTCTTTTCTGTCGAGGGGAAGAATTGAAATGTAATGGTAGCCTTGTCTGCCCTGCCAGTAGTGTAGTTCGGAAGTGTTAGGCAGCGCACAGCCTAACCTCGCCTCGCCCTAGTTGACGCAAGGAAAGGAATAGGCCAATCACAGGCTCTGTGAACGCCTGTCCCGGCCTCTGAAGCATCGCCTGGAGTTCTCTTCTGCGAAAATGGCCTGTAATCTGAAGAGTGAATCATGCGCTTCTGAGCCCTTGAACTTGACCGTCAACATGGGTTGACATAGCAGTATCTTGTCCAGTGAGGGTAGTACCTTAAGAGGCCAGGCATCTGATGCAGCCCCGAACTCGAGTGATCTGGTACCTGACTAAACAAAAAGAGTTCGGCAGCAGCAATGGGTTATTTGGATTGAAGTAACGTTCAGAGTTGTTCGAACAGGAGACTCGGAGTATGCCAGTGCCCCTCACTGACGTTCCTGTCAGAGCTAATCCCTGTAAATCTAGCGTTTAGACCCGCACCCCACCAGCAAAGTGCCTCGAAGAGGCCTGATCCCCGTCCCCGTCTGCCGGGGTGCCACACAGCATCCCGCGCCGGGGCTTTTGGTCGAAGTCAAAATAGCATCCACTCGCTTTGGATCTAAAAGCAGACCTTGTCCTTATCGACCACCTCACATCACCTCACATCTCTCACAACGCTCCCAGCAGCTATGGCCTGGGACTCTAGATCCGCAAGAAGGCGGCAGAATAGCAATGCTGCTTCAAAGGCACTGCAGACTCAGAACAAGCCAATCCCATTTATCGAACCCAAGTCTACACACGTATCCGATCCAGCCCTGCAACCTTTCCTGAACCCCTCCTTTGACCCCGCCGAATACCTCAATGCGACACTACCTTCCCTCCAAAGCTCGAATTCCTCACAATCTGCGAGAGGCAGTGTGCCGCTCGCTGAATTGTCCACGCAGACACAGACCCTCCTTTCCCACCTCAGCGCGCATACTACACGGTTGACAACTACCCTGACCCAACTCACCGATGAGATCCTACGAAGTGGCAGTCGATTGGCATACGAAGTCGAGGTACTACGCGGAGAAACGCTAGGATTGTCGGAGGCTTTGACAGAAGGATTGCAAGACGATATAGTCAAATTCGTGCCTGGTGGACTGGACCAGGAACTTACGCGGAAGCAATCCAAAGCTACAGACACAAATGGACACCGGAGGAGGTCTTCTACAATCACAGTTCCTAAAACGCCGGTTCGGGAAGAAGTCCCAGCTATCGTTGACCCTCCATATATTCAGAAACTGCGCACTCTTACACTGGTACGGTCACGGCTTGAGACCGTCATAAAGACGTTTGGAGATGCAATGGCATGGACTTTCCCGCCCTCAGAGGTGTCGGTTACTTCCTCATTTCTCTCTGTTTCAGCCCCGGAGCCTGGATCAGAGATGCATAGTACGGAAGAGAAAGGGCAGCAAGTATCAAAGAAGCTGCGGGACGAGATAGCAGATCTGCTAATTGGAGAGGATCCGGTAGATGGTATTGAAGCTGCGGCTAAGAGAGTGGAAGAATTGAAAGAGCTGGCGATCGTGTGGAAAGGCACAGCAGAGGAGAGGGCAAGAACGAAATTCGTCGATAATTTGGCAAAGATGGTGGAAGATCGACATCGAGATCTATTGAGGGAAGCTGAGCAAGATACTCGTCTACGACAGAGGGTCGAGACGTTGGAAGAGGAGGTTAGTTCAGGGGACAGTAAACCACAGAGTGGTTATGGATTTCTCAGTCAACTACAAAAGTTACGAGGATCATCATAATGTTATCACGATCTACGCTGCAATATCTCGGAGCCCCTTTGATGACGGCCATCTGAAAGTTTGCGATCCTGTTTCTCTGCAGATTCATGAAAACCGCAACACGAACAAGATCTGGATGTGCCAATCTCAATTCTTTTGAATGTTTCAAGTACACTAGCAACATCTGCCGAGCTGGCAGATCATACTGGGCTTCTTATGATTCTCACCGTTGAAGAGCTGACCTTCAAGCACGTCTTCAGATTCTATTCTAGAATCTATTCTATCGAGTCTTTCACCCACCTTGGTCGATCTCATTTTCTTCAAGTCCCTTATTGCAGAGTTCAAGATTCTCGCACGAACTTTGTCACATTCGCCGATCAACGTGGCGTTCTGATATCTTTCTTGAGTAAGACATACTTAAAGTCGCGTCTCCTTTACAACGCATTCCTCTCCCTTGCTTCAGAAGCGTGTCGTTTCCAAGGATCCCATTTCAGATTCTTTATCCAGCGTTACTCTCGAATCTCATGCGTTTCCACATTATTCCCACTTTACTGCCTGATTCGCATCTGCAACCATGAAATTCGGCCATCTCCCAGGTGGGCCTCGACAACGGCAGAGAGGCTCCAGAGCAAGGATCATAGCTAGCCACTTGCTCTCCCCATTCCGACGTCGGATTCGAAGCAGACTGTTGCTTCTCCTGATTGGTCTTGCCGGGATACTCTTCATCGTCCACGGACGACGACACTCTGTGAGTATACATCCTCTCAAAAGTCTCTGCCCTGGAAGTCTCAAAAAGTACAAGCTACTTTGTACCTTCTTACTAAGTGTGCTCTTTGAACAGAACAAACTCCATTCCACAAGCTCAACACTCACCACCCACGTCCCCACTGGCATCAGCGGCGCAATTGCCATTTACGGCGAGACAGAAAATCAAGACACTCGATGGGAGGATTCAAAATCCCAGAATGAAGCCGATTCTAATCACATCGTCCTTAAGAAACCAAGATTCCATCTCCTAATCCCAGCCTACAAACCCTCCGCCGCCATTTGCAGAACACTCCTCTCAGCCGCGATACTCAACTATCCACCTCCCACATTGATCGGACATGGTAGTTCACCCGCAGTTAAGGAGAAATCGGATAATGATTTAGTGAAGAGGACGTTCAGCTTCCTGACGGGAAAGGAAGTGAGGGATGATGATTTGGTGATGGTTGTTAGCAAAGGTACTGGTTCCGTATTCTCAATGTTCATATTCATATAACCAACAGAATTAATAATCTCAAGACACAATTTTCCAACTCCCCGCCACAATAGCACTAACTCGTTTCTTCTCCACCATCTATACCTCATCCAACACGCTCCTCACCAAATACGGACACAACCCAAACACCCCCAGCTCCAACAAACCAAGAAACCAACGCCCTCAAAGATACACACCCAAAGTCCTCTTCAGCGCGAGTAGATCATGCTCACACGCACCGGACTCTCAAACATGTCAATCAATCCCCGACTCGCCTCTCCCCCACCTTGTGTCCAAATCAATCTCAAAATCAGAAACAAGTGAAGGAAACAATACTTCAGCAACTACCAATCCACCGCGATTCCTAGGAGCAGCCCTACACATAGGCCGCGCCTTCTCACTCACCCCACTCTACAAACACGCGATCGAACTCCTCGAATCACCAAATTCAGATATCAGCAAGAACGAAGCGGGACAAGAGCCACAGCGCATCTTCGAGCAACTTTATAGCGAGCAAGAGCATGCTCGCCTGCTATTTCTAGCCGAAGAGAGAGCGAAACGACCAGCGTGGAGAAATTGGCTGGCCGATATCTTCTCCTCGTCGGAAGGAAAACGAGCTGTTGAGCAGATTATCAAACCCAACGAAGCAGAAGCCGGGAAGGAAACCCCGCAGAAGGACGGTGAAAGCGAGTTTGGCATCACGCTTGATTACAGCAATTCTCTATTCCAGGATTTGATGGGTAGTGCTCAGGATTTACAGTTCGTGACATTTGGTGAGCAGCAGAAGAATGAGGGGGCGAAGGACGCAAGTGGCGCGCCGTCGAGGGTAGTTGGGAAAGGCAGGGCGTGGATGAAAAGTAATCACCCGATGAAACTCCCTCTCGACCTATCATCCGCACCTGGCCCATTCTCCGGCATGGACGTCTTGAATCCCATCTCAAATTCAAATTCCGCCTCAGACCCAAACCCAAACCCAGAATCACCACCACTCGATAACAATCCACCCCACTCCGGCGAACCCTCATCCTCATGGTCCACCATCTCCCTCCTAACAAACACCGTGACCCCATCCCTCTCTATCCCTGCAGCCATAAACTTCCACGCCACCGAGCCCGAGTTGTCGGATGAATTATGGAACGGACTCTGGTTCCATAACTCCTCCCGCCGCTTGCTAGTCCAACAAGTGAAGATTAGGACGGCGAATCCGAATCCGGACTCGTTTGTTATTACTACACCTCCACTCTCTTCTTCGGATCCATTTCTTGGCCGGGAAGATAGTGATAGTGATAGTGATACTTATAGTGATCTAAAGCAGGATGCTGTTCATTATCTTGATATTCGGCCGGGTAAAACACCACTCGGTGCTTGGACCGATGAGGGGAGGTGGGTTTCTTGGAAGAGTGTTTGTGGCGGGTTTGGGGAGGGGGTTTTTGGTGATGGGTTGAGGGAGGGGGTTGGGGAGTTTGATTTTGGTGGGGAGGGTGAGGGAGAAGAGCATGGGCATGGTACAGGAGAGGGAAGAGAGAATGGGAAGGGAGAGGGTAGAATTGGTGGAGTGGGTGAGTGGGTTGAGGAGGGAGAGGGGTTTGTTAAGGGGCTTTGGGGGATGGTTGTTGGTGATGGTGATACTGATGCTGGTGAGGAGAAGGAAAAGGGGGATGGAAGCAGTGCGGGGAGTGGCGGCGAGGGAGTAGAAGGAGGGTTCCAGCAGTTTGTGGGTTTAGTTGAGAGCAAAGAAGAGGATGGCGAGGGTGGGAATAAGAACAAAAATGAGTCTCAAGCCTCGTCAGAAAAGGCTGAAGGAGAGGGGTGGAAAGAGGCAGACCATGGAAGTGGAAATGGAAAAGGAGATGAACAGGGACAGAAGCAGAAGTTTGCGCAGCAGCAGCAGGGTGGGATTAGAGATGATGATAGGATTGAGGGTGGGAAGGAGGGGGATCTGAAACATGATTCCAAACCCGAAACAGACGACTATGAAAAAGGCAGTGAGGATAAGAATGATGGCCAGAAGGTTGAAGTCGAGAATAACGAGAGACTAAAAGACCACGATGGTCATACCAGCGCAAAGCTAGAAGAGGAGGGAAAGGATGATGCGGGAAAGGTCGAGGAGGGGAAAGTTGAGGAGGGAGTCGTGAGATATGTGGATGAGAATGGGGATGAAAAGATAGAGAAGATGCAGAAGGAGGAGGAGGAGGATCGGAAGGATGAGAATAAGCTGGATGCTGAGGTAGAGGGGAAGGAGAAGGCGTAGATTTGCTTTGATAGCGCAGTCACTACACACTGGAAATAAAATTCATATAAGACACCTTGATTATTTTAGGCCTGATGACCACGGAACGCCATATCACTCCCTACCATGACCGTGGAAAATTTTGGATTGTGGGGTGAGCTTTAACAGCAAATTCAACACAGGCGGGATGAAGTCGCTTTTCTTAATTACTTCTGTAGATCTTGATATCATACTACGGGCTGCAATGTCAGCGACGTCTTTGAACGACGAAGTAGTGTGGATCCTGGTGAATCCGGTTGCGACGAGGGAAGAGATTGACTTTCGCTTAATCTTCCAGAAACCACAACAGAAAGAGGCAAGTGGTGGCACGAACAATGAAGTGTCAACGTGCATGGGTCTGGGCCTACGAGCCCCCCAAGACTACTAGTGTACAAGTCTACCCCATTGCATGCAGGCTGAAAACACGAGATTCAATTTCGTAGACTGAAAAACCGCACACGAAAATATATACCCAAGAATCAAAATTCTCACCACACCCCGTCCCCCGCGCTCAAACCCCTCCATTCCTCGCCCGTTTCTCCGCATCTCGGTATCAATTCCACACTCTCCTCCCATCCTCTTAGCCACCCTAAGAACAAGCAGCCACACTCGGCACATTCGTACAACTACCGTACTTCTTCCCTCCAGTAACACTCACACTGCTCCAAGTCCACCCAGTACATGCTCCACTACCACACGTAATCACAACGTCATACCCACTGCTAGCAACCGCTCCAGTACCAGAAATGTTCTTGAGAGTGAGGTCCGTGATGGGAACGCCGCTGGAAGCAGTTCCGCCGTCGAGGTCGCCGCCGTCGTAGTTCTGCTCGATGAGGATTCCGTATCTGTGAGGGGGTGGGAGATTAGTACGTTTCTAGAGAAGATAATGCAAAGGGGGGGGGACGCGGAAGAAGGAGAGTATGGGCCTTTGTGTTTCGTTTCCTGGGTTTATGGGGTGGAGTAATGGCGGAGCACAGTTGGGGAGGGGGGTGGACGTACTTGGAGATGGAAGAGAGGGTTATGCCGGAGTATTCGACGTTGTTGATTTCGCCGGTGTCGCCTTCGATGGCTTTTACGCGGATACCTGGATTGGGAGTGTCAAATTAGATCGGGAGTCCTTAGGATTGAAAGAAGAGCGGGGAGAATTTACCATTGACGGATTTGGTGACGGTTGAGGAGAGGAATTGAACACCGTTGACGGTGTTGTCGGAGCGCCCTCCAACGGAACCAATAGAGAGGCCGTGGCCGCCGGAGCAGTAGCCACCTGTGAAAATGATGTTGGTACCAGAGTTGATGGCAACACAATCATCTTGGTTGTAGACGGTTGCGTCCGCTAGTCCTCAGTCAGCGAGAGCTCAAGTCGGAAGAGTTCAGGAGAACGTACTGATAGTAACGGAATCCGACGACCCGATATCAAAACCGTCCGTATTCTTCCCCAACGAGTCACCCGCCGACGCATCAATCGTAACCGAAGTCACCGCCAAGTTACTCGCACCATTAATACTGAAGACCTGCACCGGTGGGTTGAGAATAGTGAGGGCTTCAATGGTTGAATCAGTGAGATCGTGAGCTTGGAAAAACTTGGGCTTGGTAACACCACCGCTTCCACCCTCTCCATCCCAATAGGAAGCACCGTTGCCGTTGAGGATGCCGCTGGATTTACCGGTTACGGTGATGCTGGTGCCGCTTACGGCGAACAGGGGGCCTTCCCATGCGCTGTAGGCGAAGGAGGTTTCGCCTTCGAAGATGACGACGGTGTTGTCAGGAAGGTCGGTCACTTTGATAGATCAGTAAATGGACATGGTGGATGAAGCTCATTCCTGCGAAGAAGAGATAGGAATGGTGCACTACTGACAGTCCAAAGTCTTGCCAGCAGGCACAGTCAAAGCATCAAGAATGATAGTCGAGCATGACGCCTTCGACTTGCTAGCCGAAGAATAACCAAGTGATCCCGAGAAAGTACAAGTTGCAGCACGCTTCTCGATATCACGTTCCTGGAAAGCCTGCTCGACTTCCAGGGGAGCAGGAGCCGAGGTCGGCATGGGAGCGGGAGCAGGCGACGCTGCACACTTTGCAGCTAGCAGCAGGGCTGCTGCCACAATTTGGACTGAAGCTTGAACCATGGCGTCTTGAATGGACAATTGGATAGTGACTTCGAAGGATGCCTGCTTCAGGAAGCCAAGACAGTGCCAAGTCGGTTGTTCTTATACATGCTGTTGACCCTTGAAGTGTAGAAGATGAGGGGTACTGAGATTCATTGACCACGCGTCGTTGGCCCCTTGATTGAGAACATTTGACCCTTCAGTATCCATTCTTTGATTGTTTGTGAAATAATCCGTACGAATGTCCGAAGGTGCTCCCCCACAATACTCGGAGTTTCGATTTGTTTTTCTGGGGACAATTGCGGAGAAACTTCATAGCCACCAATCGAGGTACCAAGGAAGCTTCAGAATGTCTTCCAAAAAGTCGAGAATAGTGGGGAAGGTTGAAGAAATTGCCAGCTCTCTCAGTATCTCTCGGACATTCTGCTTGCTTTGACAAGTCAATGACGGTCAGTCACCAAATTCCAGCCGGTCTCCATCCCAAAATGGCATCACAAACGACCAAACTCCACCACAAGCAGTTCATCTGATGTACGCGTGCACCAGTCTACCTCAAACAAAGCGACCCACATCCACTTCCCCTCAAAACGCCAAAAAGTTTGAGAGGCGGAAGAATTCGCCAAGAGGTGCACAAGCTTTGTGACGAAGCTTAATTTGCGTGCGGCGATCTGGAATGCCGGATTCACAGGGTGTGCCTGCGGGTACTCTATTTTGCACCACTCAGAGTCAACTACCAGTTGAAAGACCCCCATATTTTGCCCCACGGACACCCCTAACAACTGCAACTTTCATTTTGCTGTCGGCTCCGAGATGGGCTTGAGTGTGCTTGACAGCTATTACACTATCATATGGACTGGAATCCACGCCTTTGTATCGACGGAATATGGATGTAGAAATGGGAGACATAAAAGCATAAGGATTATTAGTAAACTCTCTCTCCGCGGCTAGAGGGGTCAGCATGAGAGGTCATTTGCGGGTTGTAGAAATTTAACAACTGATTGATGCGTATATCTTCTATGGAGACTGGAAAAATGTGGAGGTATTATTATGCTGCGATTTGTGTATAGCGGAGGGAAACGATATTCGTCTTGTCTTCGCTCCATCATACATGCGCCTCAGATCGGCACTCGGTAATTAATTGGCCTCGGCCTGTTGCTGAAACACCGGTCTCTCAAGATTCTTATGAACGACAGCTTTAGCATTTAACTGGATCATAAGGAAGATAAAATTGCGGCAATGTCATAATGATGGCCCGAATTCACCAGGAGAAGTCCCTGCACGGGTTCATTGGTGGTATTGCTCTTTGAAAGTGCCTCCGATAACCGAGCGTGCCAAGAAACATGCCTCGGTTACAACAATGGAAGTCAACAAAAAGAACAAATCTGATCACATTTGAAGATCGTAACGTCTATTGCAGAGCTCGTAGCCGTTCTGGAGTTTTGGCGAAGATGAAGCCAGATAACTCATGCTTTCACAAGTCTCAAGCCCGCAAAATTGCCCGTCCTTCTCCGGCCACGCATAAGCTTCGCATTCTCTTGGAGCTTGAGTTGGCTCTGAAGATTCATGTCTGTCCTTTCCCATCCTTCAAATCGGGAGAAAGTAGAGCTACACTGTTCAATTTCCAAATTTTATCGCCGCTTCTGGTACTCATGACAATACATATAGCGAGAACGGCGACGCCGAGGAGAACATCAGCCATTGAATAATATAATGTGCCACTGCGAGTTCCAATATATGTTGACAACGTCAACAGTTGTGATCGTTGCTGTTTCTGCTCTGCGGTCCACATTTCCAGTCGTGTTCAGAGTTGCCACATGCGAGGATACTGAGCGTGATCTCCAGACCTGAGAGAGGAGCTTAGCAGCACCTAACGGGCCTCGTCTGACTTCATCGAACAATGTTTCTGTTTGTCGTCTCGCGGATGATCTCGATCGTATGAATAGAGCCATTTCATCCGGCTGATACAAGCTGTACCCGAAAGCAATAGACTGGTCTTGGAGACTGTGGCAATCATCAATATTAGGTGCGTTGGGCGAGATTATAAACCATAAGTCGCCAGGGGTTCGTTAAGAGGTTTATCCAGGAGGACCGTGATCGCGATGAGACGGCCAGCCTTGGAAACCTCACGCTGCCTATTTCCAACCACCACCACCAGCCATTCACAGTGACTCGGCAACCGCTTGGTAAAGAAACACTGGAAATCACAGGCTCTGGAACAGGTTCCAAATGATACGTTTTGTACGCTGGGGCCAAAAGTCCTCGGTATTTTGTTCATCGATTAGCAGAAGATATGCGCTTTGTGTCAACAGGGTATGCGACAGGGTCTGTGATGTAGGCTCAGGCCAGTCGAACGAACTGCCTAGCTGTGCTAACAATGACTCATACCTGACGGACAGAGTTCCCTCTGATGGAACTGCGGTTGAAGTGTCTTCCTCTAGCTCGATCGGCAGGTGTTCGTAATTTTTCGAACGACAAAAGCCCAATTTCAGATGTTCAGAATGGTTGTATATTCTCCCCTTACTCCGCAAGTAGGAAAATGAAAGAATCCCCACGTCATTCGGGTCTTTGGGTTCGGAGCGCTAAGCCACCTTTGAAGGTGGTAGTGCAACTCGTGACAAGTCGGGTAATGATTACTTTTCCACTGAATAAATGTATTCCATATTTACACAGCAGTCAAGTATGCGCGAAATTATCTGCATGCTACGCGTGCTTGATACGAGTGATGGAAGCAGATTCATAAGCAAGAGTTTGCCAGGACCCTCAGCTTAAAAAATGGCAAGACTGCCTCTCAAATCGAGCAGACTTGACCAGCTTGACCAGTTCCATCAACAGTGTTCGCCCAGATCGTCTTCTCAGTGCCAATCAACTCTCATATCGCGGATATGACAGTTTTAAATTTGAAATACATGCAAGTCGAGCAAAAGGGAAAAACACCATACAACAGCTATTCGCTGGTCGTCACCCACTCCAACTTCTAAGATTAATCTGCCAATCTGAGGCTTGTTTGTATATGGCAGAGTGGACGAGAAGCCAATTCTTCTCGTCTACAGTACAACACAAGCAGGACCAGGCCAGGGTTCTCAGTGATTAGATCCTGGACCTCGGGATTGAGAATTCCGCTTACAAGTGCTGCTTTCAAGGCTTACTTGACCTCACCTCACCTGCTGTGAATGGCGCTGAGGCCTGAGGCAAAAGAAACCAAAGCGCTAGGCACCAAATAGCGCTGGTGCGCCCACACCATCAAATAAATCTCAGCGCACTTGCTCTTTTTCATCCTCTCTCTCTTACTATACATCAGCTGTAGGATCACTTGTGCTCGCGCTGTTGGCTGTGATGAGACGATGTTCAAGCGCGAAAGCGTACTATTATCGACGAACCACTGGAGAAATCCTTTTGGATCGTCATAATACATGTGAACACTTGAATCTGAGCCCTTGCCCTTTCTCGTATGTCTGTCTTCCCTCTGATCGGTCTATTTCTCGTTGCCACTGCCGCCAGTACATCTTCCGCCCCCGCCTTGCTCCCCATTACCCCCCTCCGTTCAACATTGGGCACGTTCTCATGGTAATCATCTACATAAGTGCGAAGATGCCACCGCACCGAGACTCGCCAGAGCTTTACAGGCACGCATGTATAATGTACCGTACAGTCTGTTGCGCAATTGCAGAAATGCGACAGCAAAATTACAAGGCCCGTTAAGGAAGGTAGACTGGCACAGATCGTTAATTACCAGATGAGCTTGATCGATGGCATTGCATCTATTCTTCTTAAATGAGCAGCTCTGTATCTCTCGGTCTGGATTTGCGGGTTTCGTGTTGGAATAGTGACCGTGGCTACGCTACGCATTTCTATCAAATTTGACGCTGTAGATAATAGAATGTACAGAGCTATGATGGAATTATTGCACGATTTGAGGACTGGCGATTGTAAGGTGTATCCGTAGAGATTCGCGCGAGTCTCGATGTACCATATGACGAGATCTGACTTGGTAGCATCTCAAACACAATGGGTACCTTGTGTGTCTCTCTACAAGCAGTACCTCGCACAAATTGCTAGCAATGGGCAGTAAAAGATTGTCAAGCCAATATATTTGTGCTTATGAATGATCTCATCCTTGCCTCCAAGCCCCATCCTAAGTTTCGTCGTCCCGCTTATCCCGCGGCGCTCCGACGTCGATTCATGTGGTAAGACGCCTCAGTCAGAGTCCTAGCTGAAAGATTTGCAACAATACTCCCAGTTGTGGCCGCCTGACAACACACCGATTGAAAGATTTGCAGCGTCTGCTCCCTTTTGTCCTCATGGCTCCCGGGCGATTATTACATTTTTCAGATTCCAGGCCGTCGATGCGTGGTAGGAACGCGAGATCAACGCCCAGTGCACGGAATGCAAGAAGACGGGAATACAGGAAGGTAGTGGTGCTAAAAAGTAATCGTCAGTGACGAAGTTGGGTGCAAAAAAGTGTGCTCACTCTCCCATAAATGGGGTCCACAGTCGTTGACTGGGCTGGAAGCGGGTAGGGGAAGGAAAGGAGGTGAGGGGAAGGGAAAGGAGGTGATGATTAGGAGTGTTCGCCCTCAGCCGTGCTCTTAATTACAACATTGGGTTAACCAGAAGGACTTCCTGCGGTTTGTTCCCTCAGATATAGGATCACTTTATCATCATCGGGCAAGGGGTGGCAGAAGTCAGTGCGCATACCTAGGGTCGTTGCAGAGACGTACTTAGCCGCTATCAGACATGAGCTGTGCTGGATGCGGGAGGATAGTGATCGCCGGGTTCTTTGGATGGACCAGTACGACATGGTACGGATCGATCGGTTGGCAAGTTCAATGAGGGAAAAGGATCTTTAGCTGTGACAAACAACTAGTGGTTAGCAAGATGCGCATAACAAGAGGACAATCGATCGACGTTCAGGACAGACCAAAGTGGTGTGGTAGCGTTCAATCGACGACAGCGGCTTGCTGCCGGATTACAAGACTCCCGTCCAACTGCGATGGAGGGAGACTGCACTGCGACGATGAAGGATATGGCGACAGATCCGAGGAGCAGTCGACGTAGTGAGTGGCATCAAGGTAGATTTGAAGGTGTGCATTGAAGCAACGATCGAGAGTCAATGTGTTAGTATCATGCCGTCGATGAAAGGACGGAAGATGGAAAGAAGATGGGGGTCAACTAGCTAGTCTGAGAATCTCAAAAGGCAAGCGCTCCCAGATATCGCACCACGTGCTACCTAGGTCCTTCCCGGGGCTCGAGGAACCGAAACAAGCAGCGGCGACCTAGAGCAACTTACTTACCCAGTTTTCCGGGATGAAGGTCTTAGTATGCGCATGACGTTGGTATTGGAGAAGATATTAAACACTCCGCCTAGCACCATAGCCGCAGCTTCGAGCCCGCGATCATCTTCTACTGCCGCTACCATTTCCGCCACATGTCCGAGACGAGGTCTATCTACCGGTGCCAAATTCGTGATGGACATTGGCGCCGGTGCGAGGCTTTTGATTTTACTCATTTGAATCGCATATTTTTACATCTTGACTTTTGAGGAAGAGGCAGCAGGCTGCCGAGCGAGAAGACCATGATCACGGCTATCACGAGCCAAGAATAGATGACAATGAGGCAGAATCCCCAGCCGCTATTTGGAGGCCAGAGATGGAGAACTACCGAAGGGAAGGAGGGAGTCAGTTGTGGAAATTAGCAGGGCAGAGCTGGATAGGAATGCGAGAGTGCATGGGACCGGGAATTGAGTGTTGTGAGAAAATCAGTGAAACTATTGCTAGTAAATCTCCGAAATTTTATTATCAACATGATCATACGGCTTGCATATCACACTACAACATTCAAGTGGGATTTTCCTTACTCTCTCACACTTTAGCATTAGGACGTCACTTGCTTGTTGATTAACTGCTCGAAATCGGGACGCCTTTGAGCTCTTGGCTTACTCAGGAAGATTGATAAAAGTGTGAAAGTGGAGATGGGCAATAGCTAACTTGGGTCCCATTGATGATTGTGGCAATGAAACTTACACGATACTTTCGTTCATATTGCTACTCCTGAAGAGTCCTTGGCAGAAGACTCGCTTAGAAAACACAACGTCGTCTCGCTTATGCCTTCAATATGTCAACACAAATTATTTGACTGATTCTTAATCAAGAGAGGGGCTAATGCGATCTACATCATAAGAGTGTAGTTCTCGAAAATGATGAAAAGTGCGTAAACTCTTCTTTATCACAAGATTATTCAAACGAAATTGTCGTATCACACAGCTTGCACAGTTTCGGTAATTATAGCCCATCTCGCAGCCTTGTAACCACATGAACAGGCCCTGCCACGGCACTTTTGATGTTTCATTGTAGTGTCAAACGTGGACCTCGAGGAGTTCAGCCCGACTCTCTCACATGCGATATAGATCCTGAGTAAAATGAAGTGGAAAGTTCCATATTTTAGGCTTTCTGGCGTTGCCAAGCATGCTTGCAGAACAATTAAACCTAGCTTCTTATCATGACTTACATCCTCAAACCTCTCGATTAGAAATCACTCCAGTCTAGTCTGACCTCCAAACGGGAACGTATTACATCTCTGGATTTATAGCAGAGAGAAATGGAGCAAAAAGGTAAGTGCACAAAACATACAACAGCAGGTATTCGCTGGTGGTCACCCACCCAACTACTAATCTGCCGATCTGAGGCTTATGTATGGCAGAGCGGACGGGATGCCCAGTTTTCCTCAGTCTGTGGTCGTATGTGAAATGAGGTACTGGTATTCTGCAATATATAGCATGTAAAGCAGTGACAAAAGACACATTCTAATCTCAGCCAATTTCTTCGCTGAAGAACTCGTCCGCAAACCAAACGCTCGCTTGAAATCGGGCAGGTACCACTCGGCCACAGTGCTCCATTCAATGTCGCACTCCTACAGCTACAAATATATCTCACAATTAAACTTCGTCCATGGCTTTTGGTGCTCGCTTTCTGTTCAGAATAAAAGCTCGAGTAGAAATTTTATTGAGCAATAACGTCCGTCGAGCGAATATTGTCAAGGTTCATACCAGCAGCCAGAACGTTTGCAAGACGTTAGCCGAGAGCCAAGCAACATGAGCCTGGTGGCTGATAAGATCCTACCATATCAATGGCTGCTATCTGCTCAACGTTGCGCATTGTCACGACACACCCAGCGCTTACAGTCATTTCCTGTCCTTTTTCTGCTGCTTGGACTAGATCTTGTTAATTTCCAAGCCAAGAGAAAGTGCCCTGTCCTTACGTACACTGCTGTGCTTAGTGCTTACAGAACAGCTCCTGCCAGCCTGCCTCCAACGTGCAGGCTGCAGCTTACCGGCAATAAATCCGTTTCAGCACTGAACACCTATACTAATTTACACGCTGAAACTTGTATGATTGGCTGTCTATACGGATTAATATGCTTGCTCGGGGTTGGGAGCTTCATCTAGCATAATTGTCTAGCGTGGCACAGCACTTCCTTCCCTCTTGTTCATTTATGCTTATCTAAGGTATTTTCCTCACTATATATCTATTCGCACTTGAAAACCTGTTAGAAATTCTCTTGTCTACCAGCACTGGGGGTTCTGTCAAAAGATCTTTGAACGTTGACAACAAAGCGCCATGGCCGGATCATTGCCAGATTCTCTCCCTTCCTTAGGGCTCCTCTCAAGCTTGATTGCCATTGTTTATGTCGTCTTTAGGCTCGCGCGCTTTGGATCTCGTGAAAAATGTTCTCCTCCTGGCCCACCAACTTTCCCAATTGTTTGCAATGCTCATCTTGCCGTCGACAGAGATCTCTACAAAAGGTCAAATAACCTCTGCTTTGGAATAGCTGTGTCACTCTAGCTAATAATTGCTAGGTTCAAAGATTGGAGCGAGAAATATGGCGAGGTCTACTCTCTCAAGATTGGAAAAGGCCCAATGATCGTACTGAATAGCAGGCGCGCACGCGAAAGCATATTATTTTTGAACGAACCACCGGAGAAATCCTTTCGGATCGTCATGATATGTGTGAACATTTAAAACTGAGCCTCCGAGTCTATAGTCGTAAGTCGCAGCTAGAACTTCATATTTTTACATAGACTTGTGCAGAGGATATATCTTTGATTTCTCAACATGCAATATTTCCCCATGATCCGCTTCAATAGACATGATGATGGAATGATACTGATAACAAATATAATCATATCTGAAGTCGTCTATTCCTCAATCAAAGACAGGAAGTGCTGTCCGCCCAATCTGCGTTCGAAAGCTTGAAATTCACTCAAGAGGCTGAAGAAAGCACTTGTGAGAAAACTTGACATGACTTGGCCAAGAATAATGCGACTGGTATTCAAGCTGTTGTCGATGTATTGAAGGTATGAGTGATGACGGTCTACGGGTCGCCAGTAGCGTTGAAGTTAATGTTGAAATGTGTGCCTAGAACAGCATGACCAAAGAACGGCGTTTTCCTCCGTGTATAGGTAGACTCCTACATCTCCCATGTCTTCAGGTGTTCATAGTGGACGATGGATCGAGTGTTCTGGTCCGATCTTCCCAGTGCGCGCGCCAACTTACTTCCTCTTGTTGTAGCCGTACCCTCAAGAATTGTTGGTACCAGAGCTTAAATGCCCGAACACAAGCCTCCTTTTGGTACACGTCCAAATCCGGCTATCCATACTCACGGTAGATCTTACGCATGCTCTGGGAAACATGGGTTTTAGTCAACTCGTCACAACTCGGCATGGATAGGGAAATGGCCCACAGAAGCTATGAATTAAAGGCATATTAACTCACATCTACTTCCTCGAAGCAGTAAGAGTAGGGCGCAACTTCAAGCGCACCGAAAAAGGGGTCAACCGAGCCATACGAGAGAAACATCCGGTGGGAGCGTGACAACAGTTATCTGGCGATACTGTTCCCTCCACTGCTTCAACCATTCTCTCAACGAAACTGTCTCTGGATCGCACTCGCGATCACGGCAGCTACGTGCATCTTCCGACACATATGTCGGTGAATATTCAAAGCGGCCGCCGACATAGTAACGGGAGATGGTGCCATCTGTCGTATTCACCATGTGATGAGACCCTTCACGATCGGTACCTGCTGTCAGCTGGATCACCCATGCAGGCCGTTGCTTGTCTGCTGCATCAAAAATCCAGCTTGGCTTCTCGCGTGCAGTTGGTGACACGGTCACTTGCCAATAATCGTACGCCATTGCTGCGATCATGATCCAAGGCTGATGGCCTGAAAGGTGCGGTAGATGTCGCAGCAGCTCAACGACTTCAGATGTCTTGTGAATGCCGTGGACTGCGAGACTTGCTAGTGTGATCTCCGACCATCTTTCTGCTGGCGCGACGTGGCCGGTCGAGGTGATTACATGTGGGAGAAACTCGTAGAAAGAGAGAAGATCGGCTACAACCTCACCGCGGTTGTAGTGGGCGATTCTGCGCTTTAACTTAGTCGAGGATCTGGGCCCAAAACGGGCGCCGGGAATGGCATGATCCTTAGATGGCGCGAAGACACGAAGCTCGACAATCGGCTGCAAAGACCCAAGCTGCTCAGACTGATCGATTGGGTGAATTGACGGATGCCTTAAATGCTAACAATGAGGCGGCTGGGGGTACTCTACTTAACCCCATTGAAGCAAGCATTCGTCGCTACCTAATTACAGCCACGGAAGAGCCACCACGTGCTGTGTGGCACTAACCTAGGCTGGCCAGAGCTTACATAAGAAACTCACCTCTCATTAGGTAGTGACCGCACCTTGCAACTGCATACCCAGAATCACAAAGCTCATGACTCTGCGTCACAACTCCTGATTCCTACAACAATTAACTACTCAGATTCTCTCATCGAAATCTCCCAAACCTCCCAAACCTTCCGAACATCCCCAACCTACCACACCTTCCACATCCTCCTCAAACTTCCATGGATCTATCTCGTGCTATCGAAGTCCCTATTCTTGGAAAATTATTCAGAATTTTTGGAATCAGCTTTGCACGGCATCCTTGTCAAGGCACACCCAGCACGTCTCATATTGACTCGCCCATCAAGAAACTTCCACCTGAGCTCATTCTTCTCATAGTGGACTATGTGCCAGTGGTATCAGGAGCAAGCTTAAGCTTAACTTGTCACTCCTTCTACTCAAGCCTAAAAAGACGGTGTCTATATTCTCTCAAACAGGCTGGAGATCCGGCCATACTCGAATTTCTTGACTGCCTCGAACGAGATCTTCCAACTCACGTCGTCTGTCCAAGTTGCGTCCAACTGCATGCAATCTCAGCCGCCAAAAAGTACCACCCGTTATTGCAAGCTGCTTCCACCAGTCGACATGAATTAGCATGCTGGCACAGGGACTGGACCAGCGAGCTTAACAGGGGGACGTATGCCGAATTTTCGTCAATTGTTTTCCATATGGCAATGAAATCTTACAGGCATTCCCATCAAACCACACAGCTTCTCAGACTACTTAGCTGTGGAAGTCAAAAATTTGATAACTGGGGTTTCGTAGATCGCCGTACAGCTGAAGCTCGAATTCAAGATGGGTCGCTCTTATTGCGTGAGCAAAGAGTCCTTATGGTGCCGTCGTCCGAAGAGATCCCTTTGCCGTGGTGTGGCGGTATTGATATCTGCCCTCACATACAGTTTTTGACAATGCCAAGTTTGCACATATATGGTATCCAGGTTCCACGCGCAAGTCAGATCGAGAAGTTTGAGAATAGACAAGGCCTCATGTGCTGTAATCATTGTCACACCGAGTTCCGAGTCGATTTCAAGAGCTACGGCAAGGCGGGCAATGCCATGTTTCTGACAAGATGGATGGATATTGGGGAGGGTCAAAATTTCGACGACTACAAGTTTACGAATCGATTCGGCAGTGTCAAGGAGATATCGTGGAGCGAAGTTGCTTTTCGACGAGGCTCGATCTGTGCTTCTTTTGAGCAGCAACCCTCGGAAGCGTTCAAATTCGATTCGCTTTTATCACATCAGGATGAAAAGAATTTGTGCGAGAGGAATCCTTGGCCGTGGCCAGAAGGAAGAACAGTTTCATTCAGTGGCGTCAAACAATACTATGTGGTACAGGATGGCAGGTTCAATTTCTTACCCAGCGAGGAAGCTGCGATTTGACGAGGATTGCACTCTCTTTGAAAATGACATCAGCTCCGGTGAATACACAATGCCTGCCTGCTTGCGTGCCTGATCCATCCAAGCAAGTACTCTGAGACTCTCCTCTGCACCTAGAACTTCACCCTTCCCTTCCTGCGCTCCCAAAATAATGACCCCACCAAGGCCACTCAACTCGGTACTTCAGCGGCATCCTTTCTCTTCGTCTTCCTCTGGTTCTTTACCATGTTCAACATCGTTCCATGCTGGATTTACGGAACTGAGATCTGGCCTCAGGAGGTTCGTGTCAAGGGATACTCTTTCACGATTCTTGGTGGGGCAATGGGCTTTGGTATGACGACCTTCGTCTTTCCAATCTTGCTACAGCCTCTTGGATGGGCCACCTTCGTATTCTTCGGTGCCCTCAACATCGTGGCCTCGCCAATCATCTACTTCTTCTACCCAGAGACAGCAAATAGATCGCTCGAGGAGATGAACTTGATCTTCACATCTGATAGCTGGTTGGTCAGCGAGAACATGAAGGAGTACGACCGCCATATCGCAGCTGCTGGAGGAAATATTGCCGTCGCTGCTCGTGCTTTGCTTGATGGGGTCGATGGCGAAACTCATCTCGACCCCCGTCGCATCATTGCTAGAGAGTAAGAAGGCGAAATGTCTACTGTACTAAACATGAATTGAGATTCAGTCTATCTGCGAGTCCCACAAACTTGTATGTAGATATGGCTGGAAATAAGCCCGATGCGATCAGAACATGCGATGGCAGCGAGTCGTACCCGAGTTGCCCCGAGCAAAGTATCTCAAACGGCTTTTATCAAGATCTTTGTAATTATACGAACGAAAACGCGACTTTCCAACTCTTCCGTTGTCTAAAGAAAAGGCGCGAGGCAAGACAAGTAAGGGAAGATTGAGTTGTCAACAAGTAACCGAAATCTACCCCTGCCCCTTACGGCGTTTCCTCCCACACCAAGCGAGCGATGGTAGATCATATCATAATACCAAATCACTCAACATTGCAGAATACAAACTCGCACAGTAACTCTGGTAGGAAATGTTCAAGTATATCTCTGATGCTCAGACACATTTACTGTTGCCGACTTCTTTTTATCCATCCAAGGAGTGGACGGCTCGCTGCCCTGAAGAACCGGCGTATCTCGACACACAGGCTCAGTCTCCTTGAATACAGATGCCCGTTTTCTTCTGCAATAAAACCTGTTTGTGTCAAGTGATCAGCAAGGCGGATCTGGAATGATTGAATAGAACGCATGATAACTTACACAAGCCCTGCCATCGTAAGAAGCAGTACTGGTGCCCCGACACCAACGCTCACACCAATGATGATCTTGTTGCTCACTCCACTTGTCTCTCCTGTAATGAGATCGTCGTCATGACCTAAATTCTTTGTGCCAGTTGCTTTGGGAACGTAGGACACGGGACTACCACTGATGGCTTCTATCTTTTTCGCATTTGTGTTGAACGCAATGTCATTCACAACGAGGGTATTCTCACTTGTGAACTGTGGCTCAACGCCAGAGGTGACAGTAGCTGTCAGAACCGTGGTCTTTGTATATCTGGACGTCGTCCGAAGTGATGCAGGGCAATTGATCAATCCCGTAGAGTTGCACTTGGTAGCCGTATAAGTGATTTCGGTAGTTGATGTCGTCGTCTCGAGATCTTGGCGTGCTTTGACAGGCGGCGTTACTAAAGCTACTTGAGCTATTGAGGTCTTTTGAATAGCGCATGCTTCGGTGAGCGTGGTGTAGAAAATTGGAACTTCGGCCTCGATCTCGGTGCCCCAAGAGTAGTTTCCAATCTCTAGCCTGGCACCAGCATCTGCACCAAGAGCCATGGTATACTCTTCGACAACGTTTAGCTCACATTTGTTAGTGTCCGTTGCTGGGGCGGCAATAATGCTGGTCTTGAATTGAGCAATGTCGAGCCATACTCCACTTTCAATGCCTGCTGTAGCATCAAACAAATCCATAAGTGATTCGTCGATTGCATCTGGTGTCGAGACAACAAGTCCAGCTTTGAGGCCAATGCGGAGAATTCCTGTAAGGACTACACCAGCACTTTGCACGGTCACAGGGAGAAACTCAAAGCTTCCCCCGTTACTAGTAAGGTTGGTTAGGCCATCTTCTAAGCACAACAAAATGTACAAATATGGATGTACTCACTAAGTGATTTCTGATACGTTCCGTCCGAATATCGGAATTTTGATCTTGATGCCATCGTTCAAATGAATGTGGAATCCACTACTGATATCAATTTCACCCATGACATCCAAAATGAGGTCAACAGTAATCACAGTTCCTATCAATAGATCATCACCAATATTGAAGCCTACCACGCTCTTAGAGGTGTAGAGATTAAGAGTATACGTTGCGCCGGCAGCCAATATAGTATCAATCCCCATGTATAGCTCCATCTTGTCAAATTGAAATTGAAGTTCGGTATCCGGGATGTCAGGGACTTCGATGTCAAACTCAAGATCGATTGGTGGGAAATCATAGTCCACAATGTCATCCAAACTTTCTGGGGCTTGGAGATCCCTCAGATATCTTATGACAGCTGAGGAGAAGTTCCTAAACTCGTCCTTGGTATTGGAGACGAAGGTGTCGACTGCCTGAGTGAGGTTTCCATTGACATTTAGCTGCGCCATAACGTCGCCCTTGATGTAGCATGTCGTACAGACGATCTCAACTCCGGCGTTCAAGGTTGTATCGCCGCTCTCTGTGGGGATAGATCTGAGGTAGTGTCAGTAGGTGTAATGTCATTCGGAGATCCGGTCTTCCGCTTATCACTCACTCCTCAACGAGAAAAAGCACTGCACCATTCCAGCTCGTATCAAGAGATCTGTTCTCCTTGAACTCTGGTTCACTTTCCCTTTGAAGTAAGATGGCAGAAGAAAGTGATCGATGAAGTTGCTTCAAAGTATCTGTAGTTGATTCGCCACGGGCAATACGAACTGCAATGTTGCTGTTGATGGGAGGAATTCCTGCATTGACAAGGCTGAAGCCCAGAGCGAATGCTAGAGTGGGCTTCTGCTTTAAAATCAACATGATGATTTTGATTAAAGTTCGGTCTCGGCTATCACTCTGGTCAACCTGGGCGCTAGATGATTATGACAGATTCGGTCCTGCTCACAGATCAATGGGAGAAACACCTCTTTATACGTTGATTTCTACAACTAGGTTTAGTACGTGGATGGCGAAATGTTCCTGAAATTCAGGCAATGAAAGCCGTATGCAACCCGTTGCGTACCCTTGCAGAGGGTTGCGCAACTTCGATCAAACTCGGACTTCCCCATGCTTGCCTTGCATTATCACCTCTCACGACATAGCGGTCCAGGAGAGGGGGCAGATCCCACAGCCTCGTGCCGACCACCTAGGAGTTGTTGGTGTTTGGTGTTGAAACGTTTTGACTGTTCCGGCTGACAGGAGTCTCGGGATCCTGCAGGGGGTGTTCGTGGGGGTGGTCGGGTAGGTAATCCTAGAACCTCAAAATTCAGGACTCTGGGTTAGCCTTTGAGCGTGCTTGCCATATATATATTGAATGGACAAAGTCTCCTTTTGGTAGTTCACTTTGCTGGAAACTTTCCTGCTCCTTTCACATAACAGAGGAGGTGCAGGGCGATTAAGGCTTAGTTCCGGAAGGATTTGATGCTGCAGTAGGCTGCGCATTTTGTATGACACGAGGAACAATTTCCAGTTACACATGAGGATACAAACTGCTCATCTCGTCCAATCAAAAGAAGAAGGATGCTAAAGCGCTCATTCAGAGATTGGGATATCTGCATTCAAAGACTGCCAAGACTTCGTGCGTGGGATATTTTGTCTCAGGAGCCTCCTGTTCAGGACTCTCGCTTAGCCCATTCAGACCTGAATAATTGCGCATCAACTGTTTGAACCTTTTCAGATACTAAAGCTCACATAGGCGAGAACAGAATGCTACATTGTAATATATACAAATTAATTCTTTGTGTCCTTACGTGATGCCAATTGCGGAATTTACCTTGGGGAATTGCAAGGGAGTTCCCACGGTTCTCCTGCCTCAACAATGGTGCCAACCTTCTAACTGTAAGAACAGCTGCAAATATCATACGATTTCTGCATTTGACGCGGGCTGAGTGTATCTCCAAAGATGTAACGGGGTCTTGCATCTAGATTACAAGGTTGTTTTCTTGGACCCCAACTCGATAAAAATGCGGCTCAAGGCCCTGATAATTAACCGAAGGAACTTTGCTACACTATCTCGAGCGAGAACGACTTCGGTCAGGCTTTCTTGGCTTTCCGATGGAGTCGAGCTGAAGTCTAAATGCGGGTACAGCAAACATATCGCGAGAGAAAACCAGCCACAATCCCAGTGCCAATTCACCTTCCTGTCTTGATTTATCCGGCGTTTCTGCACCTCGCCGCACTAGCAATAAAGCCCCACCCAAAATCGTTGCTACGTTCCGATCAACGACCTCCAGATGAAGCTCGCGCCTCCAGAGCCTCAATTGGATCCTCAATAGCCGCAGTAGAAGCTATGATGGCTCCAGCGATGCGGGCACTGAAGGCCACTCCGGGTCGAAAAACCTGTCGCTGCCTGGCCTGCACTCCGAGAAAAAAGTCTCTCTTCGCCTTCAATAGTCATGATCATCAGTGATTACAAGGTACCTTTGGCTATAACATTGTGTGGAATCCGAGATCCCTAGTCCAATTCTCCTTGGTTAAGCCGTGCATGACAGACTACATTCTCACTAACGTACGTGAGTTTGATTCAAAATGATATTGCTGCTTCAAACTTGCCACCTTTTGTCTCCAACCGACTATTTCTTTGCACACTATCCTTGTTCCTCATATCTTTTCATCAGAGACATCATCTTTAAATAGCCAAACACAGATCTTCTTATCATAGATCCACCCAGCCTCCATCGCGAAGTTCTTGCCATCTTCTGTTGTCCTGGAGGCCGTCCGGAACGCCTATTCGATAATGCATGCTTCTAGCGACTCACACCGCGGCCCTCCTGAATAGTTGTCCCTGTCCAAGAATACCCATGTGAATCAATGGATGTGGGGTCTGCTGTCCCGAGCCGTCACACATGAGCTTGAAATACTCCACGACACACTTCAAATCTCCAAAAATATCCCTCAGTATGGTCACGAGAGGTGGAAGCCCATCAATGGTCCACCAACCGCCTACGTCTAGGGATATGTCCCCAGAAAAGCCCTCATCTGAGCGAGGAATACGTTGACCTGCGGAGTCGACGACTTCAGTTGTCAAGAGAAACTCGTGAGCTAAACCTCCCTCCCTCTCTGCCATCCGAGTGTCGATGGTGAAAGTGACTCGATGAATATTCGGTAGTTGATTGGTTGAAGAAATTTGGAAGAGTTGAAAATAATAGATCTGTGACCAGGATGGTTCTGGAGAAGTATAAAGAAGTCAGCGTCGCTCATTTCGACACTCATCAAGTGGCATCTATAATCGTACTGAGAGGGTCTGAAGAGGTATAGATGTATGTCGCTCTTGGCGTTCCAAGTTCCCGAAAACATGAGCCTAGGAATTGAATGTGACTCACTGAGAGAAGTGCGGGTTGGGATTGTCGTAGTCGAGGTCGGAGGCTGGTGCTGGTTGGCAGTCCCACATGATGCCTGTTGGAATCGCTTCGAGAAGAGTAGGGCGTTGGAGGATGTTTAATGCCATACACATCATACGATGCGCCCAAGTAACATTTGGAGGTGGTTCGCGGTAGTTTGGTGGCATGAGTCCAGGTATTTTGGATTTATTGGGGATTGCTGATTCCTCCTTGAGTTCAAGCGCTGCAGCTGGACTGGCTATATATTCTGAAATGATTGTTTGATTCCTGCGAATCGACAAAGCAAATCTTTCTTCATGTACCTTCTGTATAAGTACCATAAATGATCAAGGACTTGTGGTATTTGGTCGCTCATTCGGGTCATGTTCCAAGACCTAAAAGGGTTCTGAAATTCTTTGTGAGCAAGGAACTCTACGGATTGTGTTAATAACACACTGGCACCTTTGACAGGGAGCCAAGGATTCGACGAAGCTCCAAATGACTAGCATCTAAAGTATAGAGCTCGTCTCGTGGATTTAAAGAAAGGTTGATTGTCCATTAAGAATAAATCTGTGTTGAAGCTTTTGAGATGAGACAAACACGAGTGTGGTCAACTAGATAGTTGAAACTGAAAGCAGATGTAAAGTATGACCGTTGTGCACAACCTTTTAAGCATCCCCTTACATTTTTTGACATGTCCTCGAACATCCTAGAGACTCCGGTATGATGGAAGGCCTACTCTGCCCACAGCCTTCGGGTACTTTCTCAAAGATCTCGCTTACTGATTTGAACTTTTGAGAACCTCCCACCTCTATAGCAGACCATACCGAAAGAGGAGGCACTTTGCGTTTTCCTGGCGAGCATGAGTGTAGTGTATATGGTGGATGTACTTGGCCAGAAATATAGACTGCTGCGGGGCGCGAAGCGAGAGTGGCACGTGAAGGATGATCGGGTGAGCAAATCTAAAATACAGACCAGCAACGGAAGAAACTGTGAGATACTTTCTGGGAATCAAAAGATAGGGAGTCTGAAATCCGGACAATCGGAGTTTCTGAGAATAATGAAATGAGTCTGGGTCTTGCATCGAGCCGACGAACTTGAGCGAGAAGAGAAGAGAATGAAGAGGAATACTTAGACAAGCAAGTAATGATCTCAGACAGCGCCCAAGAGTGTGCAATAAGATTATCTGACACCTATATAATATATGTGATAAGCCTTGGCATGAAAGTTAGAAGAAAACAAATGCCGCTTGTTTGAAAATAGGCTAACCGAGACGATGCAAGTGGAGCGGAATTTCGTCCGAAGTCTTCACTGTTCCGGCATGCACACATACCATGTATCAAACAGTATTCTAAAGACAGTGTGATTGGTGGAGTGACACAGCATTGTTTTTCAAGATTTATGTGTTGTTGCAGGTGTCGGCATTTCGATCGGCATCGACTTTGGGAAGACACCCCATTCCGTGGGAATGAAGTCGGGTCACTAATCGTCCCCAAATCTTGTCTACTATTCACTCGGTACTTGAGTAGTTTCTACAAAGACTTTGGATATATCACGGCATTTTATAGGCCGATCTGCACTCATCTGTCGCTTTCTTATGTGCTCTGTATCAGGCATGTAACAAAAGACTGAGATTAACACCAGCTCCACCATGAATCTTCTTATTTGCACATGTCCTGCGTTTGATTCTCCTCTGAAGCTCAGATCATGAAGTTTGCGAGCTAGACTTGTTTTTAATTCGTAGGTTGAACTTACTTTCGTCATAGGCTTCATGCACCGGAAAGTCAAACCCGTCTCTCCCACGTTTCGTTTCAGCCTTATGGTGCGCTGTGCTCTGCAGCTCTCCCCAACTTCGCAGTCTTCGAAATTTCTACATGGGACTTTTTATGAAAAATAGGAGCCACAAAACTGAAGATATCACAAATCGTATGATTGAACGACTTCATGACCTCAGGTATACTCCGTCGGCTTTACATTTGATAAAGTTCCATCTTCCTGGAGAAGCGATGCCGGTCCTCAATCTCCGCGACCAAGACTTCGGCAGCGATCCGATGGTGAATCCAAGGGTTCCATTTCCGTTGATCATGATGCTTTTTGGAATTTTGATAGTCTTCGTATGGGCAGGCATTGTCAATAGCTCGAGGGCGAGGGAAGAACGGGTTGGGGCGTGATCATATTTGGTGTTGGATCTCGGAATTTCGACTGTCAAAAGTCAAGATACACCCTTTCCGAACGAATCTGGTGGATGGAACAATATAGTGGCTACCTGGAGTTAGTGTTAAGAGCAGCTTGCATGCAATACGTGCAGAGATGAGAGCATTCAGTCTTGGGCAAGCCGGCAAGAGCTGGCACGCTCGAGACGCTTGAATTGCCGACCATTGCCGGCACAATAGCGGACTGAGAAGAGGAATGAGCGAAGGATCTGCTCGATGGATCTGCTTAAAGTCTGCTCTTAGATCGGCAGACTCATGTCAAACAAGGCAGGAACTGCTTCAACAGAAGAGGATTGCATGGAACTTTGGGGCAAGAGAAAACATGAGCAGATTGAGCACACACACATTACCGAAGGAACTGACCATGAGGACGATGATGGAAAGACAGTGCTGAGGATCTGGAGTCCATACCATCTACAGAAATGCATGCCTACGGTACTTTCAATACGAACCATAACCATATCTCATCATCATCGTCGTGAAATACGAGGATTCATCCATCGCCCCACAGACCACAAGTTACAGACGCAAGAATTGCATCAATCAACGCCAGAAAAGATCCAGAACCTAGACAATGTTAGTGCCAACAACTTTCTTAGTGCTCCGAACCAGACCCTCATTCTCTGCCTTGGCGCGGATTACAAGAACGGTTTCGGCGGTAGGCTCATTGCTTCAGAGACCCTCCATGGCCACAGAGTCCAAGGAATCCGGTTGTACTTGACTGCTAGCGGTATTGCCAGAGCCTGAAGGTACGGCACAACGAAGAGCGAACGATTGGTTGCCTTGGCCTTTATTCTCTCTCAGCATTGCAAGTGCCCCCTCTCCGAGACTAGCCAGATGGTCTCCGGTAGGGTCCTCGTCAGGGACAGTCTGAATGGATGTTAATAGCTGCCCCTGTCAAATCCTGGCGAAGATACACACGACAAGATCAAGACCGGGGTACTTGATCGACTTATCCAACCAATACTTGAAGACGGTCTCTCCACGACGCTAGGTTTCATCAGTCACGGGTCGCTTGCCAGAGAACATGTATACCAACCTGCGTCAAACACTCGCTCAGACATTCCAAGTCCGTTTGGAATGCCCGGCCATCTCGCTGCTCGATGTTTTCATCCATGGACTTGTAAGCCTGTACAACCACCTTGCACCAAGCTGCCTCGGCTAGTCCGCGACCAATGATGAGCCCGTCGACCTGGTTGACCTCATCGAGATTCTTGCAGAACTGCTCGTAACGCAAGAAGTTCTTCAATTAGGCCATGTTCTTGTTCTTGTATTCTGGGACTGTGAAGAAAGAGGTATTGGTGGTGAGAAGACGCTTGACAGTGCCGGCCGAGACCAACAGCTTTGGCATAGGTGCGACAGACTTGTCGATGGATACGAAGGTGGTTGACCAGTCGATTGCGTGGATCTCGGGGAAAGGAAGTTCCTTGTTGACCTTGAATGGGAGGTTTTCGAGGGGACCAAGGAGGATGACGTTCTGGCCGAACTGCTTCTGAGCGCCGAATGCAGTGTCCCAATTTGGACTGTAAGGGGCTGGAGTACCATCCCAATTCGTGGCGGCATCCTTCTCGTCAATGTTATTAGCATAGACAACCCAAACGAGGCGTGTTTGGTCAAGAAGGACAATCCAGCGAGACTGAACGAGGCGCTCCTTGTGCTGATGAGGACCGACGATCCGGCCGAGTACGATCGCACGACGAGTAGATGCGCCATCACCCTTAATTCCCATTGTGTTCGTGAATCTCAGCTTGACAACTGGAGGATGATGACCGGTGCGCGTATCAACACCATCCTCGGAATTCAGGGAGCCTGGTCCAAAACGTTGAAGACGAATGTCATAGTCGATGATACCACAGCCTGGCGAAAAGGTTCCACTTAGCACAATGGCCCTTCCAATCGAGATGGAAGAGCTCAATGCCCGGCACATATCGTGACATTGCGAGCTCTGACACCGCGAGGACAAACAAGACTAGGTCAGAAAGTGAAATCACAACCAAGTGGAAGCTTGACATGTCCGACATCTTTCATGCCTTCGTGCACAAGCTGCGCTGCCAAGCCATCAACCGATTGGCTTGTAATCTTCTGGAAGTTGAAGTTCTTCAGGGCAAGGATAATGTTGTCAACGACGTGCTGCTCTGTCGGCTCCTCGGGGTAGACATGTCTTCGGATTGGGAGAAACGGCCGGCCATTACGGAGAGGGTGGTAGTAGGCATCCCAATTATGTCGTCGATGCTTGCCAGTGCTTCTTGTAGGCGCCATTGTGTTGTATGTTTTGTGTGGCGTGCTTAGGTGATGAGTTTGCATAGGCAAGGAGGGCAGTGGTCGTCGAGGAAAGTAGCGATATCGAAATTCTCGAAAAGAAGACTCGTCTAGCAAAGGTGCCGGTGACTCTACGCGATGGCCCCCATGATCGCATACCGACCACGTGATATCAACGTATTTCGCGTCATAAACTACTCCTGCAGACCGCGAAGTCACCAAACAGGACACGCGGATAGCATATCAGATGATATTCACTGCATGTTATATCCCATAGGTCGCCTTGACCAAGTTAACCCTCTGTAAACTTACTCATGTGGAAAGTTACATTGGCACCGGCGGGATTGGTCCAACAGGACGACATTCCTTATGAACGTCAAACCTGCGTAACGACTTGACAATCGTCCAAAACAAGCAAGATAAGGACTCCGAGCTGTAATAATGTCGATCGAATATAACATGATGAAATGCCACACCCTCAGTTCTCAGAGCCGGTGGATCGTCCATCAGAGATGCAAAGTAAACAAAGACAAAGTAGAAAACAAACAAAATGCTCAAGACGTGCAGAAGCCATGTGGTAAATGACTCTTGATTAAAGATTTGATCATTCAGACTACGATCAATACAAATCAAATTCTATCAGGGGATGATACAAGGAATCATTGGGCAGCAGGAGAAGGAGCACTTACTTGCCTGCAGCCAGGTCACCGCGGATTTGCTGGAGCATTTTGCATGACAATTAATCGTATTCATGCGAAGAGCTCCTTTGTGTGTTTGAATTGCTTCAGATCATTTATAGCATTCGTGAGCGCTGCACGAAGATAGTCGACGACTGAGGGCATGGAAAAGCAGAGTGGGGTTGGAATAACGATCGCTTCCCCTGACTGGTTTCGATTATGTAAGTATTTAAGGTTTAGCGGCACTATCCCCAGAAAGTCCCCGTCCCCTTGCAGGGATGCTGCCAACTCCGCCAGGAACCCGAACATCCCTCAACCTGCTTTCTCCTCCTGCTCCTCAACCCCTCGCAAATCGTTGCACCACACTCATTTGTACATCCTACAACACGCAATGCGCAGTATATAATATCAATTCCATTCCCAGCTTCCACCCATTCGATGACGGACCACCAGAACACACATCAACTCCCAGACTGGGAAGCGCCGGCCCCCAAGAAGAGTATCTTTAGCAAATTTACCACTCAATCGCCCCTCGCATACGCAAAGAAGGAAGCGCCAGGCGAAAATGCTACAACAGCAAAGCGCACATTCACTGACCGCTTTCTGCCTCGCTGGGCAAAACGAAGCCGGAAGACTCTGATCATTACCATTGTCGCGCTTGTTCTTCTCCTCGCACTCATTCTCGGCCTAGGACTTGGACTCGGTCTCTCGCACAAGTTAGTCTTGACCCTCGATGGGTTTCATCCTGCAGTTCTTCCTTAGAGCTTTTGGCTCGCAATTTGTACGGGCAATTGCGCTCGAATCTCCTACTTTCCAGGCCGAATGCGGTCTTCTTCTCGTCGCGTACCATTTCGTTGTACCTCTACCTGCTAAACAACCGACTAATCCTCCTACCTCCTCAGAAGCAAGAAGACAAAGAATCTACCGTTACCGACAAGCAATGGGGTCTTCAATGGAGACCTGACGTATTACAGCCCAGGGCCTGGTTTTGGCGCCTGTGGATACGAGAACAAAGCTACAGATGCGATATGCGCGGTCGCTCACGCGTTGTGGGATTCCCAGTTGACGAGTTCGAATCCGAATGATAATCCGCTGTGTGGGAAGATGATACGGATCACAAGATATAATGAGGCGGTTGGAGGGAACCGCAGTGTGGATGTTATGGTTGTGGATAAGTGCATGGGATGCGAGCCGACAGATCTAGATCTGAGCATCAAGATGTTCACGACACTTGCGGATGAGTCGCTTGGCAGAGTGGTCGGTTCTTGGGCTTGGTTGAATTGAGGATGGCGTACATAAGGGGCGCACGGGTAATGTTTATCGTTCTTAAGGGTGAGCTTCGGTTCGTTTGTTGACTCAAGACTGGTCTTGAATACGGAAGAGAAGTTTTGTTGTAGGGTGTGCAGATAAGGACTGCGACGAGAGGTATTGGATGCGCGAGGCTCGTTCACTGCGCGGAATGATTTTAATACTATTGAGATACCCAAATTAACAAATTCTTTTCGTTCAGACTCCATCCCTGGATGATCACAATCAACAGCAATGCTTACCGAGAAATCGTCACTGATCATGGGTGGTTTGGTAACAGATTAGGAAGATACTGCACCAAAGGCCGCCTTTGGTCTTCTTCAATCTGGGATACTCGTAGGTAGGCTCGGTGTTTGCCAATATTACAACCAGTCTGAACTTCCTCGAAAGCATCTCACAACACCTAAACAACTGATTCCTTTGTGTTTGTTTATATGAAGTTGAAATTAACCGATTTCTCCACCGCCCAAAATGTCTTTTATGTTAATATCACCACTGCCTCTTTCCAACGGCTTCGACTGATTGGGGCCTTCCTTCCAGCCGATCATATAAATCATCCTGAACGTAGCTGGTAGCGAGCCATCTTCATTGCCATGAAGCTCCCGGTAAATTCCCTCGTTTGCGAGTAGAACATCCCTTTTGATAGGCCCAGCTTCTCTTCCCAAGATAGCATTGCTCTCTCCCATGGCTTGTAGATCCTGCATCAGCGCAAACGAATCCGGAAAGTCGACGATAATGTCGTCAACATCGACTGTCAACATTTTGAAACCCGCTTTTTGCAAGAGCCCGCCCATATCTCTGACATCTGCTAGTGGCGACACATGTGGCGAAACCCCTCCTCTCCTTTCCTGATCTGCCAGTTGCAGTGAAGTTCGCAATTCGTACAACGTATCTCCTCCAAACATCGCTGCAACGAACGGAGCGTCGGGTTTCAGAACATTATTTATTTGCGCTAGTAACGACGGTAGGTCATTGATCCAGTGCATACTCAGCGAGCTTAGCACGGCATCGAATGTATTTGATTCAAATGGGAGTCTTTCCTCATCGTCGAGGACTTCGCGTGTGAGGTTGATTTCGTCGTTGAAGGGGAGGTCTGCATCACGGTAGAGCATATTTCGTGATGAATCCACTGCCGTGATTTTCGAAAGACGAGTAGATAGAGGAGCAGACTCTTTCGTCGGGTCGGGATATGGATCGGGGAGTGTGAGAGCTCGTGCAATATTACATGAGTTTGCGCCGAGGTCGAGGACATGGTCAAAATGTCTATTGATATCCTGCGGACATTAGCTTTGGAGCCTCAATTGATTTGATGAAGCTTACTAGAAGTCTCTCAGATAATCGCATGGCCACCTCGTCTTTGAGATAATCCACCTGCCTGCTCCTCTCTGTATTTGCAGCTGCTCGTTCTCTCTGCAGGTACTTTGTATGCCGATTGAAGACTTGCAGTGTTGGTAATCCTGGCGATTGAACTGCATAACTCCTGGAAATACATACTCTCCTCCGAAGAGCAGGGCGTGGTAGGAACGGTCTTAAAGTGGCGGGCTTCATATCCAATGCTGAAACCAATTTGTGTTGTTGTGAAGGAGCAGGGCGAGAAGGCTGTCAGTGACGTCCAGGACTTTTGGCGAGGCTCAAGCTCATATCAACCCCTGTCAAAGCTCATCGCGGCCACTAGCCGACCTCCACGAGGGGGGTCTTCAACCTTCACGAAACCAGCAACAGATTCCACAATACTCACAACGCAACGATATCGTGCCGCAGATTCTCAGTATTGCTGGCTGTCACGCCGCCCTCGCTACGTCGGATGGAGTTCCACGAATAAGGCGAAACCCTCGAGGCCTCTGCCATCTGTAACATCCCCACCAACCTGCTTGCGAAGCCCAATTTCTAAGCCAATCTGTCGACCTTCTCCCTTTCTGTGTCTCGTCCTACACCTCTCGCCAGTTTGCCGTGACATCTTTGATTCGGACATTATCAGGCGTGTGAGAGACCGTACCGCATTTGAGGATCACAAGGGATAGGAACACTGATCCCATCATGGCATCTTCGGCGGCGGCAGGCTTTTTGAGCCGCGGATCCTCAGGAAATAATGCGAACATGCGTGGACTTGTACAGTTCATTGCGGACTTGAGGAATGCAAGGGCCAGGGAATTGGAGGAGAAGAGAATCAACAAGGAGCTGGCGAACATAAGGTCCGTAGTCTTACTCCGGACCGCATCGGGTCTTCAAGGAACATGCTAATATCGTAAACATAGGCAAAAGTTTCGAGGTATGATAAATTGAATCTGATGCAGATTTTCGGCAGTGGCATGATTTCATCTACTAATTCAAATCCAGATGGCAACCTTAATGGTTACCACAAGAAGAAATATGTTTGCAAAGTAAGTGCCCTAGACATGCTACCGAGTTCGACCTCTAATTCTCTATCAGCTTCTCTATATATACATTTTGGGTTGGAATGTCGACTTTGGACATCTCGAAGCCGTTAACCTCATTTCTGCCAACAAGTACTCGGAGAAGCAAATCGGATACCTTGCTATGACCCTATTCCTCCACGAGCAACACGAGCTTTTACATTTGGTGGTCAACAGTATCCGGAAGGATCTTACGGACCACAATGAATTGTACAATTGCTTGGCTTTACATGCCATAGCCAATGTCGGGAGCAGAGAGATGGGGGAGGCACTTAGTGGCGAAGTTCACAGGCTCCTTATTTCACCGTATGCCCCATGAAAAAGTACTATGGCTTTAAAACTTCTGACAGGTTATAGCACTTCCAAGTCGTTCGTGAAGAAGAAAGCGGCTCTGACTCTCCTTCGGCTGTACCGCAAGCACCCAGATATCGTACAGCCACAATGGGCAGAAAGGATCATATCTCTCATGGACGATGCCGATATGGGAGTCGCTCTGTCTGTGACATCTCTTGTTATGGCACTTGCCCAGGACCAACCCGATCAATACAAAGGAAGCTACGTCAAGGCGGCATCAAAAATGAAGAGGATACTGGTCGATGGAGAATACGCTGCAGACTATCTCTATTACAAAGTGCCGTGTCCCTGGATCCAGGTGAAGCTGCTACGGCTGTTACAATACTACCCACCATCAGGTACCAGATCAATCACCTGCGCGCCTGACACATACTGATCATTTTCTTGTAGATGATACTCACGTACGAGACTTGATCCGGGAATCTCTCCAGAAAATTCTCAATTTGGCATTGGAAATGCCTAAAAATGTCCAGCAAAATAACGCACAGAATGCTGTTCTGTTCGAGGCTATCAACTTAATCATTCACCTGGACACTGAACAAGCTTTAATGAAGCAAATTTCACATAGATTGGGCAAGTTCATCCAATCGCGGGAGACGAATGTTCGATATTTGGGATTGGAGGCCATGACTCATTTGGCTGCAAGAGCAGAAACCCTGGATCCGATCAAACAACATCAGGGTATCATCATCAGTTCGCTCAAGGACAGGGATATCAGTGTGCGGCGCAAAGGCCTTGATCTGCTTTACAGTATGTGTGACCAGACGAATGCGCAGCCAATTGTCGGCGAGCTTCTACAGTATTTGCAGAATGCGGATTTTGCCATTCGCGAGGAGATGGTCTTGAAGATTGCCATCCTGACCGAAAAGTACGCTACGGATATTCAGTGGTACGTTGACATCTCACTACGCCTCATCGCGATGGCAGGTGACCACGTGAGTGATGAGGTGTGGCACCGAGTCATTCAAATCGTTACAAATAACGAGGAGCTTCAAGTCTATGCCGCACAGAATATCCTGCAATATGTCAAGGCAGACCACTGTCATGAAACCCTGGTCAAAATTGGCGGATACATCCTGGGCGAGTTTGGCCATCTCATCGCTGAAGACAAGGGCTGCAGTCCTATCGAACAATTCATTGCACTTCAAGGAAAACTCCAGGGCTGCTCGTCGCCTACCAGAGCAATCATCCTTTCCTGTTTCATCAAATTCGTCAACCTCTTCCCAGAAATCAAGCCGCGACTCATGTACGTTTTCGAAGCTTACAGCCATACCCTGGACTCCGAACTACAACAACGCGCTTGCGAATATTTTGCACTTGCAAGCTTGCCATCAGATGACCTACTCCGGACCGTTTGCGACGAAATGCCACCGTTCCCTGAGCGCCAATCTGCACTTCTGTCTCGACTTCACCAGAAACATGCTAATACCAGTGACAAGAGGACCTGGGTAGTCGGAGGCAAGGATGCCAACGCCAACGAGAAAGACTTCAACCTGACCAAGAACCCTGGCCTCAAGCGAGCGTTCAGTGCAAATGGCGCCGCAAGTAGAGCCAATGGTTCATCAAATGGAGCGGCGGCGAATGGCATGAACGGGCACGGGCATGCGAAGGGTCATAATGATCTTGCTGGCCTTAACATGATGGACGCTGGTCCATCGGAACCCAAGACTCTGAAGGCACCTAACCTTGCCAGCGCAGCTCATCTTTCACCAGACTGGGAGCTCGGCTACAACAAGCTTCTGCTCAAAGCGGAAGGCGTCCTGTACGAGGATGGTCAGATACAGATTGGAGTACGATCAGAGTACCGCGGGCAGATGGCCTGTGTCATATTGTACTTCTCGAACAAAGCTCCAATAGCTGTCAGCTCTTTCACAACAACACTCGATCTGGAGCCTTCGGAGAAAGAAAACTTGAGCTGGGAGGTCAAAGGTTTACCAGAGAGTACCATTCTTGAAGGTGCTCAAAGTCAGCAAATGATCATGTTCGAGGCCAAGAAGGTCTTCGAGAAGAGCCCCACCATCAGAATCAGCTACTTAGCTGGAGCATTGCAGGCTCTGACGCTCAAAATTCCTGTTACGATCCACAAGTTCATGGATCCTGCAGAACTTTCAGCAGAGGATTTCTTCAAACGTTGGAAGCAAATTGGTGGTGCCCCTCGCGAAGCTCAGCGCATCTTCGGGGTCAGAGGTGGGAAAGGTGGTGATCGTGAGATCAATGATAGCTTCATCAGAAGAACCATCGATGGCTTCAGATGGGGTATTTTAGACGGCGTTGATCCTAACAAGAAGAATTTTGTTGGGGCCAGTGTCCTACATACAGGTGAAGGTGGGAAGTTCGGTTGCCTGCTCCGACTTGAGCCTAATTACTCGACGGGCGTAAGTTTAAACTTTAAATTTCGTTCCACGTCTCAACACATATGCTGACAGAATGGTTTCTAGATGGTCCGTCTCACAATTCGGGCCACGGACGAAAGTGTTCCCCCAATAATGATTCAGACGATGCAAGAGCGTCTTGAAGTGGGTGTGTCTACCCACCCGGAGGCAGCTGAACCTCCAAGCCGGAGGGACATATCAGATGCGTTTGGTAATGTGTTAGTGTCGTAAACTGGCGTGCACTTCGAGCAGGGCGAATTTTTTAGTTGAAGGGTTGGGTCTAGGGAGCGTCATTAGTCCGGTACATAGTTGTTGTGCATTTAATGGAGTCCCTGTTGATCGATCCCATGATCGGTCCCGTGCTTGGGGATCATTAGGTATCAAGTACTTGCGCAGTCGGCCATTCTTTGTTTGCAAATTTGTGTGCGCCGAAATTTCACACCCCGTGAACATCTTGCTCAAGTGAGCATGTAGCGGATACGAGTTCACAGGGCCATGTTATGCATGAGTAATCCGCTCCAATCAACGCCTGCGACTGCTACTTTCCACTGCAGCCGTGCCTTGTTTTTTGCTAGCAGAGTAACACCTTCCACAGAAATGCCTAGGTACCGTGCCTTCTTATTCTGGAATATCCATCCATTCTACTGTTTCGAGAGACGGGGGAGCACATCTTAATCCTGATGCAGCACGCCATACATCTGCAGGTTCGGCAGGCAGTGCATGCATGTGCCGTCGGACCAAGCAACCGAGAGTGGTGCTCATCACTCACCATCCGAACTTTCATGATAATGGAGGGGACACGAGATATGTTTGGAAAAGCCATTTGAGAGACCGGATGTGTGTCCTACTCGGCAGAACTTCCCGCCTACGTCAATAAGCAATGTATCGCGATAACGAGGAGATGTTTGTCTCGAAGTGACATCTTGGCAACACATTACATGAAGTGTCAACATTTTCTCGAGTGAACAGACGAAGCTGGGACATAGTAAGAGTTGCAGCAATCAATTATCTTTAATTATCATTAAATACAGGTTGCCTCTTCTCCACGAAAGCCGACATCCCTTCTGTTCGGTCTTGGAGTGCAAACGAGCCATAATACAAGCTGCGCTCGATTTTCAACCCGGCATCCAGACTCATCTCATCAGCTACGGTTGTCAGGTCCATGCAATATGTAAGGGCGCGAAGGGCGGAAATGAAATGAAAACTTGCCATTCAACACGGCCTGCTTTGCCAGCTGCAGGACCGGCATGGATCGAGAGGCAATTTTCCGTGCAGCTGCGACGGTCGCGCCATACAGCTCATTGAGCGGAAATGCCTGGGCGATTAATCCCAGTTGCTCCAATTCTTTTCCCGTCATGGTTGAAGATGTGAGGATCATGTGCATAGCTTTCTGCTTGCCCACAACCCTCGTCAATCGTTGCGTGCCACCAGCTCCAGGAATCGTTCCTACAGTCAGCTCTGGCAACCCAAATTTGCAATCATCTGCGGCATAGATAATATCGCACATCATGGCAAGCTCGAATCCGCCGCCTAGAGCAAAACCAGCAACTGATGCGATAATGGGCTTCCGCATAGAGGCCACAGCATCCGACAGATCTTTCAGATATCCAGTTCTGTACGCCTCGGACGTCGAAAGATGCTGCAGCTCGCTAAGATCAGCCCCCGCTGTAAGAGAGAGCTGTCAGCAATTACCAAGATACAAGAGCGGGGACATGAGCGGGGGAACCCCCAAATCTTGTCACGGAGAGTTTGATCGACGGCAACTACTCGTCAAAAGAGAGGGTCCACTACTGTACCTGAAAAGGGACCTGCTGTTCTGCTCCCGGCTAAAATGGCCACTCTGACCTTGTTGTCGCGCTCAACCATGGCAAAGGCCGATACGAGGCTGTCGATGGTTTTCTGAGAGAGGGCATTTCGTTTCTCAGGGCGGTTGATTTTCAGGAAAGCCACGCCGTGCTCGTCAACAGTGACTTGTACCAGTGAAGCGTCATGGGAGAATTCCATTGCGGGTACGGGAGTCCCTGTTGGCTGGGGTCTTCGATGTTCGAGTGGCTTAGAGGAAGACCACATTGTTGGTTTGGCCAGTGGAAGAGACTTATGAGCAGGAGCAACAGCAGCAACAGGAAAACGTGTGTTATGTTCGAGGTGTCCTTTGTTAGGTTCAGGTTCATGGCGGATGCCGTGCAGCAAAACTCGCTAAAGAGATCCCCTACAGCCGTTTCTGATGCACGACAGGGAACCCCAGATCCTCTCGGCCTCACGACAAAAAGCGCGTTTCAATCTGCTAGATTTGGCCAACTCTTCCGATCGCGCTAATCTGATGTTGTACCATGAGCTGATCGCTTCGTTTTATGACATCGATTTTCGTCAGATTGTTTCGTTTCAATACAATAGTTCGGACTGAAACTTAGACTTCAAGATCTCGCCTGGTGGTCTAGGGAGACCTTGGATGGACCCTGGATTAAACCTTGCAAGGTTTCGGACTCCCTGGCTGCATTCGGGGTCGTGAATAGTAACTCCCGTCAATTCATGACATACTTGTCAGCCTTATTGAGCTCTGGAATGTTAAATGCAGCACGCAATGCCAGAGCATCGGTGACTGCATGTGCATGATAATTTGAGAGTCAGTAGGCTGGTGTCAAGCTCGCGGCCACTCTATTCAGCTTGCTTCCAGCAGCTCAAATCACTCTTCGAATCAGAATACGAGGATTCGCTGTTCTTGGCTCCGCCATGTTCGAATCTGGAATAACATCCGTCGCGGAAGTGGCCACAGTCTTTAGATGAGCTCTACTCTGAAGATCTCATAAAAACTAGGAAGCTGCTATGTAGGCCTGCCGGCAAGGCCGCCTTGCACTTGCAGATGAACTGATCTTCAGGAATTACTCGCCACGGTGTCGACCTCCAAGTCTCATCTGCACAGAGCAACGATGCAATGTTGACACGTTCGCCTGCTCTTGAGACGATGCCATTGTTTACATTACATGAGGGTTGGCCCACTTTCGATCTGAATGTCAGGCGTACTGTACTCAAGTACAACGATTGCCGATTCTGCGGTACCCATGTCCACTAACGAGTCAGTCCTCGGACCTCCCGCTTTTGTGGAAACCTGTCAGGACAACCTCGTGGCTTCCGCCATCATCCTGGCTTGCGAGATTCAACGTAGATCGTCCTCCTCTAAATCTAACTGGAGATGGACAAAATTACTATTCATTTGCATCCAGGAATATGATTGTGAATATATCCGTTGCGAAAGTCAATGATGAATTACACTGAAGACAGTGAAGGCATTCCTTGCCGTATGGAACATTCTGAAGTTCTGGACTCGATCAACAAAAAGGTACAAGTGGAACCGAACAATCTCACAATGTGATTGAAGGACCCTGGATCAGACAATTGAGTCGTGCCTTTTTATGGAGCTTGAAATTCGTTGCCGTGGTGGAGACTCTTCTCTACTTGCTCAGCCGTGGTGAACTTCCAAGTATGATGCAACGAGGAGGTCTGAGCAGGGCATCTGATAAGCAAGAAAGGTCAGACGAAACGTTCGCCATCGTCGTTTAATAATCCATCCTTACGTACGGCTCGATTTGACTGATTTGCCGTGGCATATTGAATCATATGTTCAGGCGACGTACCGGTATTCGTCTCAATTGAACCCGGAGAGGAGAAGTCTCCGGAGGATTTAGGCGCCCCGCCGACCCGTTGCATAAACGGCAGGTACCATTTCGTGGTCCGAATCGGACGGGAGGTTGCTGTAGTGGTGGGTGACTTACCAAAAGCAGCCTGGTGTTAGGCACTCGAACGGAGATCCATGTCAGAAAAGAGTCGGGGTCCATCGTCTTGCTCAGATCCAAGGCGTACCAGGCTATGAACCGTTGTTAGAGACTCATAAGCACCTAAAAGCTCCATGGAATACGCTTATTCCTCAAACAGCTTGCAAAGGTTGTACCGCCAAGTGCCATGGGACAACTGCGTTCATCGTCATTACCGGTGAAGAGCCGTGACGTCCAGATATGCTGTCCTAGATATTTCCAGCTCTCCTTGGGCTAAATCGGGGTCTTCGACAATCGATTTACTTTTTGTGACCTCTTGCGACTTCTCATGGGTTCCGAACAACAAGAAGTAGCTTAAGGACCATGTATTTGGTCCATCAGTGATCCACAATTTAAACTTGGCGATGGAGTCCAGGGCCGTAGCAACTGTTCGTCCACCTGCGAGCTCCTTGCATGGTCCCGGGATGACGACTGAATTGGGAAACTACCGGGGCAAGCCCGGAAGCTGTTGTCGTAGCTATGGAGCTCATGAGGAGCTTGGGCAGACTGATATATATTGCTGGACCCTCCCCCGGCATTCCTCTGGCAAAGCTGGTGCTTCGCTCCTACAGGAAAAAAATCTTCTACTTGTCTGGAGACTTCTTTACCCAGTTTGGCGTTATTTTTTATTATTACTCTCGAGGCTGAGCTTCTTCTTCTGTTCACGATGACTTCTTCTTTCCAGGGATTGGAGAGTCTCACTTTTGCAGACCAGGTGTTGTTCAACCGTAAGTAGTTTCCTTGGAAGATTCTCATCCACTGCCACTCGAATAGCTTCTATTGCGGGACTTCTCCATGTTCAACAGTCTAATATTTTTGTTCCTTAGAATTTGGCCGCGGGCGGAATATCCACACACCTTTCAGCACCATTCACAGCGCTTTCGAAAGCAAGGTCGACGAGCAGCCAGATACAATTGCACTCGAGCAAGATGGCCGTAGCCTCACCTACCAAGAACTAGAAAGGTGCGCCAATGGACTCGCAAATCGTCTCATATCCCTCGGCCTGGAGCCTCGACAACGAGTCTGCCTGGTTGTGCAGCGTTCTTTGCCAATGGCAATCGCAATGCTGGCTGTACTTAAAGCTGGGTGTCAGTACGTACCGCTCGATGGGCAGGTGACTGCCGAGAGTGCCCTTCGGCATATCATGAAAGATACAGAGGCGCCATTTGTGCTCTGCTTGGAGAAATTCTACGCCAAAGTTCAACAGCTGGCTGAGCCGACGGCTCGAATCATCGTGCTCGACAGCTCCATCGAAGAGCCTGAGTCTACTCTCAGGCCTTACTTACAGGTCAACCGTGCAGACGGAGCTTATTGCATCTATACTTCTGGTGCGTATGAGCATCAACTCGGGCATATAATTATCTGATAGGAAACAGGCAGCACAGGTCCTCCTAAAGGTGTTGATGTTGCGCACGGCAATGTCACGAACCTGCTGTGCAACTACCCAGGAAATCTCAATATTCGACGAGGGACAAAAGTTGCCCAACTACTCTCAATATCTTTCGACATGGGTACGAGCTCCACGTAGTTTTTGAGTTCATGAATATCGACACTAATGATGCAACTGCAGGCCAGTGGGAGATCTTCGGAACTCTAATGAATGGAGGAACTCTTCTGATTAGAACAAGCAATTGGGAAGATGTCTTGAAGCGAGTTAGTAAACCTTGTCATACCCCTGACTAACTTTCTTCATACTTCGCACTATGATCTTGAACTCTAGATTGACACAAAGTCTTACTTCTAGGCCCATACAATCATTTCTACTCCGTCGATCCTAGCCACGTTTTCCCGCAAAGCATATCCAAATATCAAAGTTGTTGCCCTTGCTGGCGAACCATGTCCGAAAGCGTAAGTCGTGCATTATACAACATCGTCAACAAACTCAGATTAGAGTTCTGACTCATTCTCAAATAGACTTGCCGACGAGTGGGCATCACAAGCCACATTCTATAATTGCTGTGGCCCGACCGAAGTGACGATAGTCAATACCATGCACAGGTGCGTCTCGCTTGTACCCAAAGTTTTTGGAGTACTTCGCATCTGAAATGTTCAAACATCTTGCACGTAAGCACATCACTGACACCACCACAGACACACAGCTGGAAAGGAACTCTCGATTGGAACACCCGTTCCCAATACCAGTGTGTACATCCTGGACCAAGATGAGAATCCAGTTCCGATTGGACAGACTGGTTTGATGTGGGTTGGAGGTGCTGCGGTCTCGCGCGGATACCTCAACCTGCCAGAGCTGACGTCGACACGTTACAAAAGAGATAAGTTTGACAGCCTCGGGTAAATTTGACTTCGTTCATTGGTACAGGACGGTACTAAACTCTGACAGGTCGGTAATGTTCAACACGGGCGATCTATGCCGCTGGAACATCGACGGCACCATCACGCATGAAGGCCGAGCCGATGACCAAGTCAAGATCAAAGGATTTAGAGTTGAACTTGACAGCGTCTCAGCTTCTATTGAAGCTGCACCATTCGTTACCAAAGCTTGCGCCATCTTCAGCGAAAAGGTCCTGTGGGGATTTTACTCCGGCTCTCAATATGTCGACGAAGCTACCGTCAAAGGCGTTGTTGCTCAGCGTCAACCTTACTATGCTGTCCCCTCGAAATTTGTCTTTCAGAAAAGCTTACCGATGACATCGAATGGCAAGATCGACAAACGAGCACTGCTGGCTTCAGTAGCAGGGAAGCCACTCACACCACCCAGCACACCCAAAATCTCGAAACCTTCGCCTGCGTATGCTCCTTCCGAGAAGCAGCAGATGCAGATCATCGTCGGACCGCCGTCAACTTCTTCATCTAGTGATTCTGACAGCGACTATTCTGAGAAATTTCCAGTTCCAGAGAAAAAAGGCATACACAAATTGCGCGCCCTGCGACATCGCATCTTGTCGCTTTACCGACGACTATTCACACTTGTCTTTATCGTCAATCTCGCTGCTGTATATCTGATGATCTCTTTCGGCAAGACTGGAAAAGGCTTGCAGAATATGTCTACAGCCACTGCTGCGAATCTTACAGTTGCAGTCCTGATGAGACAAGAGTATGTCATCAATGCCCTCTTCACAATTGCATGCGCTGTTCCAACGTCGTGGCCGTTGTTTATCAGGCGAAATTGTGCCAAGGTCTACCACATTGGCGGACTCCATAGTGGCTGTGCTATCTTCTCGCTGATATGGCTCACGATTTTCACAGTTGGCACAACATTGAACAACCACGACCCAGCGACCCTGGTGGTTTCGTACCTCATCATTACCCTAATGATCGCCATGGTGGTAACAGCACACCCAGCGATGCGGATGAAGTATCACGACCGATTCGAATTAGTCCACCGATTTGCTGGATGGACTGCACTTGCTTTATTCTGGGCACAGACCATCGTTTTCATCAACAACAATCGCGGGTTCAAGTCGCTCGGCTCAGCTCTGATCGCTAGTCCAGGCTTCTGGCTCCTGACAACCGCAACAAGCAGTGTGATCCTGCCCTGGCTTCATCTCCGCAAAGTTACAGTGCGAGCAGATATATTGTCATCTCACGCCGTCCGCCTCTACTTCACCTACGCCAACCCAACAGTCGGTACCGCCATTCGTCTTTCAGAGCGACCTCTCCTTGAATGGCACGCATTCGCCACGATCGCAAAGCCAAACGACAAGGAATTTTCCGTCATCGTCTCCAACGCAGGTGATTGGACCAAGAGACAGATCCAGACCGGGCCAACAAAGCTCTGGGTCCGCGGCATCCCAGCTTGTGGCGTCTTGCGTATCGCTCCCCTCTTCCGCTCTCTCGTACTTGTCGCATCTGGATCTGGAATTGGTCCTTGTCTACCCGTCATTTACGCCAAGAAAGTTCCCTGCAGAATCTTTTGGTCTACTCCTCACCCCGAGCAGAACTTCGGGCCCGAGATCATCCATGCTATCAAAGAAGCCGATCCTCAGGCTGTGATTCACAACACGAAAACTCAGGGTCGACCGGATATGGTGGCTATTACTTATCGCTTGCTAAGGGAGAGCAATGCCGAGGCTGTCGCTATCATTAGTAACAAGAAGCTGACGCAAATGGTTGTGTATGCTATGGAGGCACGTGGTATTCCTGCCTTTGGCGCGATCTTCGACTCTTGAGGAGAAACTGTGCTTGCGCTTTCCGGTCCTTGACGCGCATGGCGATGTGTCCATTGGAAACATGCCCTCATTGTTTTTGTCTCGTACTTCCACTACTCCTTTTCGGTTGTTGATTCAGCGCGGGGTCTGGTTTTGATTTTGCTGGGGTCTTCATTGTGCATATTTACCTTTCTTCTGTTATGTCTGGGACATTTATTGTGTACATCTTCTGATATATCTAACGTCCATCCCTGTGTGCCGAGACGCACCCTGTGACGAGACGAACTTACAATTTTCAAATCACAATTTTCAAATCACAATTTTCAAATCACAATTTTCAAATCACAATTTTCTTTCTAGCAAGCCTATAAAATTGTGGTTGAAATGTTCTTTTCTACAGTCATTTTTCCTCAGAACCGCTACTCAAGTATAAGTAAAAGACTGTGGTTGATCATACTGTCGATTGTTTTATTGCCGTCACTAATCGTTGCTTTTATCATCACCCCTTATTTCATCGCGACCACTAAACTTTTTTTAATATTCCGAATATGTCAAGAGTATTCCAGTATCAAGGTATTATGCCTTTAAAATTTGAAGACGATCAGAAAGAAAAAGGATGCAATCCAGAGGTTACACTAATGTGGCAAGATCATTCGCAAGTTCAGAGCTTGTTCATATGATTTAGCCGAGGTAAAAATTACTATAATCACGCCCATCATTCGCTAAATCACACTTCTCCATGGCTTAAATGCAATATCACATATACAATGCTTTCTAACATATTCTATGGCAAGTGGCGCACTAAATTGCTTATCACTTATTTTTATTTGAAGCAATTATTATTACAACGGCGAGACGATATAAATATAGCTAGCTGCGTTTTGGCACAAAGCGTATCTTTTAACGTGCCTATATCATATCATGCTTTTGTAAATTATAGCGACATCTCCCATTTCACGCTTTATCATCATGCTCATAAATGACTTTTAATAAAAAAAAAGGCGCAAAGCTAATAATATCTTTACTTATATAAAGAAGATGTTATCGTTAAATATTTGCTGCAAATGTTTGATTTAAAACATTTAATAAAAATGAAGTTCTTTTTTTTTTTAACCTTTACAATTACCCGCCATCAACTTGCTACCAAAAAACCTTTAAAGCCTCTTAATCGGAATTAGGCAAAGACTCTAAAAAAACGCTATCCAAAACTTGTAACACAAAAGATTAAAGCATTAGATTAGAATTATCACAAGAAAAACATTTACAAGAAAATCATACATTGATTTAAAGTAATAAAAGATATATTATAAGATCCAGCTATCTTGATCTGGAATGTTTATAATATGAACAAGACTAAAGTGATGCTATTTATGCTAAGCTTTGTTAAAGTCCTCGTAAGTAGGCACAACATGCAAGATTATAAAGGTGCACGAATCAAGCGCACAACCGTAACTGCAATCGAATGCATAAATGGTGATGATAGGTATCTAAATCTTATGATTATCTGGCTAGCAAATACCTATTGAAGCAATTGGATTACGTTTCCTACTCTTGGCTAGCAATTTGCATTCTCCGATTCTAAATATATAGATTTTAAGATTAGCTTAAAGTAGTTAAAGCGTATATTCGATCCCGAAATCAAAGAATAAGCTAATGGGAAATCACGCATCTTGATTTATGACGGCTTTAGCATACATGAAACCTTCGAAATCTTAGAGTTCTGTTTCGAGAACAATATTCTTTTATGTCGTTTTTCTTTTTATACTTCCCATAAGCTCTAGCTTTATGACGTCTCAGTATTTACTTCACTTAAGGCAACTTATTGTAATCAAGTTAAGCGATTCAAGTAAAGAGATGTTAATATAATTGGCAAAAAGCACTTCACATCTTTATATAGCCTTGCAAGGAAAAGAGCGTTCACCCTTAAGAATATTAAGGCCGGCTTTGCCGCAAGTGATTTATTTTCATTTAATTCAGATAGGGTACTTAAAAGTATGCCCACCCTGATAAATGTACCAACTATTTCAATAGCCGACAAGTTAAAGGTAAGGCTATATCTACAAGAAGCAGAATTGCAAACGCCTATAACGCCAATGTTAGCAAAAGCTTTTATGTTGCTGCAAAATCTAATCATTTAACGAGACGCATATGCATTTAATGAAACAAATAAATAGAACTTAGCGAGGCACTTATAGATTTGTATTAAAGCTTTTCAAAAATTCAAATCCTTTGCCATGAGTGTGCTGCAGGAAGACCGCATCAAATTCCTAATTACGATCAACAACGAAGCTAAGGTTCGACGATCGACAAGGTCGTTAGTGCTAAGAAAGGCGAAGGTGATAAGTTATGAAGACCTTGAGGCAGCATAAGCGAAACGTGTCGCAAAAGAGTCGACTTAAGTAGCTAAAGGCAAGGGAAAATGCGGTCGAAAGAACAAAAACAATCTACCAAAGCAAAAGGATAACATTGCAAAAACACCGGAGCGTGGGCGAAAGCGCAAAAACGCAAAACCTAAGATGCCAAAGCCAACAAGCAAAATGATGCAAACAAGTAACGTCTCTAAGCCAGCAAATGCCTTGGTAATGCAGGCCAGCAAAACACAAAATGATAAAGATGTGATTGTGCCAAAACCGTAAAGAGCCCTTATGGCACAGATGTATTAAGTAAACAAAAGATTGCCGTGTAACGTTTTCATAATGTCGATATACTGGTTTTTGTTGAAGAAAAGCTTGGGCTAGATTCCAGACTTGTTGCTATATAGTAGAGTTAATGTTAATACTCGTTGATTGTACCTTTATTTGCTGTTGTACTCGCCCTCGTTGATGATCGTGCCTTGATTCTGTGTCTGGGAAATTATTACCCTTTTTCCGCTGTGCCCGTTACCGCTATAATATGTTGTCACCATCCGAACTGGTCTTAAAATGTTTCTGTTAAATCATCGTTGTCCGATATGCTGATACCGGGCTACTTTGGGCATGTTTTCGACTTTTGCAAACTCTGTCATCCATAATGTCATCTTCGAATTCGTCAGCAATTGTGCAAAAGGAACGGGATCCCTTGAATGGCTTTAGCTAATAGCTGAACTTCGTTCTAGGTAGAGCCCAGCGAGAAAAGAAGCCAGAAGTAGAAATTACTACCATTGTACAGTAAGAAGCTGATGAGATAGGAAGCAAGATCGTATTTTGCAGGAAAAGGATGGCTGGTTTCGGCTCCGCAAAGGGCCACTTTTTGCTTTAGCTTCATCGGAGGATATCGGAAATCGGGGATTACAGGCTACAAAATCGGTTTCCCTTACCACACTTGCTAAAGATTCGTGACCCCACCAATCAGTTACAGCAATACCATGTGACTTTGAATGACACAATACAACTTACGAAAGCGAATCTCATGAATAGGATCTGCGCTCCTTTTACTTGTTACGATATCACTGGAAATAGTCTTTTTGTTTAGAAAGTTAAGTGCTATCACGTGTCAGCTGGTTTTCAGCCCCTAGTTGGTCCTAAAAATAGGCCGCGCTTCCCCGCTATGCTAACGATAGGGGCGGGCCGCAGATCGTCAAACAAGCTCGTCGCCTTCACAATGGATTTTATCCCGCCGATTGCCAATCCAGCTCACCCACCGTTGCAAGTATCTTCGTTTGGTCCTCATAACAAGCTCTACCAACCAGGGGGGCTTGAGACGTGGCTTTTCTACCCACACTATGAGGGCTTCAATGTTCAGCACCTTGTCGAGGGGGATTTTCATGGGAAGACTTGGGACGAAGCAGCTGGATTCTTCCAACGTTGGGCATACTGGGGCATGATTCTAGAAATTCTGCAGATTGGCGGCCTTCAGGGATTGGAGCAGAAAAATTGGGGAATGCGAGACGACCTAGGGGCAGACCGTCTTCAAAGCTTTTCAGCATCTTTGCCTTACCTGCTTCTCCTATGGCAATGCATTCACGTCGATCCTACGAATCCGGACAAGGAACTCATCAACCAGGAGCGCTTCTCGAAAATTTGTGTCATTCTGAAGAGGGTCAATTTGTTTTATACGCTTCTCTGCAGACGAGAATTCAGTAGACGCGACAAGAGAGATGAAGACCCTGGCGAGCCGAAGGCGGCTCAGTTGCTCTATGCCAGACACTCCCACCAGCACGAGAAACCTGATGATGGAGGCTGGGATGAATATGCCAAGAATCAACTAGGGGGCAAGAAGAGTTTCTTTAGCGAGGAACCGTACTCTGGAGATACTCCACTTGAGTCTGCCGGTCATGCACTGATCCTTTCTGTCGGCGTTGCTGGAGAGTTGCTCTGTCGAGCAACCGAACTCAAATATAACCAGAAGCTCGATATGATCAAGTGGACGATCCCAATCACCATTATTCGACGACTCAACCTGGTCGGTTGGTGCCCAATATGGTTCCGGAAGCTACGAGACGAAGGATCCGTCATCAGAGCGTATTACTTGAGCTCTATCTCGAGAACCCCGATCGATCGACATACCAGATGCTGCTACTTTGGCTGCATCGCAAGCCAAGTCAATGCCCTCACATATCAGATGAAGCACAAAACTGTAAATTGTAGTTGCCAGATGGTTTCATTTGATCTAGGAGAAGATTCCGAACATGCGACTTGGATCAGATCCGGACACGTGCCATTGATCATCCGCGCTCAGGACAGTACCGACAGTTCTCTCAAGTGGAAACTGATCAGAAGCGAGGATGAAACTGGCGTCAAGAAGAAGTATGTTGCGATGTCTCATGTATGGGTTGATGGGACGGGCAGCACAAACGGCAATTCTTTGTTTTCTTGTCAGCTGGAGAAATTTCAGATTGCTGCAAACCAACTCTACGGCTCAACTAGATTGGATGAGCCCATTCCTTTCTGGGTTGACACTATCTGCGTCCCATTCAACAAAGGGCCTCTCAAAATGCGTGCAATTCAGGAAATGGCACAAGTGTATCGAAATGCGGACAAGGTCCTAGTTTTCGATTCCGGGTTGCAGAAGGTCACTATGAACAACCCGGCAAGGGAATGCTTGACCCACATAGAAATCAGCTCGTGGAACGAACGTCTGTGGACAATTCAAGAGGCTGTCTTTGCGAAGGCCCTGTACTTCCAATTCAAAGACGGAATCGCTGGTCTTCGGCAGCTGGTCCTCAGATATCGGCTGGAAAGATTCTCACGCATAGGGTCGCTGCTCCACGAAATTGAATCCGAGACACCTGAAACGGCCACTAGGGGCATGTCCCTTCTTGCAATAATACTTCGCCAGCATCTCAAACCTGTCTTGAAGGGAGAGCAAGCTTTCAGTAAGCCACCTGGTATTGAAGAAGGGGAATGGCTTGCACTTGATTCCGATGCTCTCAAAGAATCGCCAAGTGAAACTGAAATGGACGGCCTAATACTTGACACTATCTTCCTAGGGACTGTAGTAGCTGTATCAAGCTTTTTCAACACTCTGAAGGTGCCAGAGGCAGGATCTGAGGATTCGAAAATCAAGTGGAGCTCTTTGGAGAAAGCTCTTCCGTATCGTCAGACAAGTATCGCGTCGGATGAAGGCCTATGCATCTCGACACTGCTTGGAATGGACGTGGCTGATATGTTTGAGCTCCCGGATGAGGAACGAGTACGGCTTATGTTTCTTCATATTGGCACTATTAATTCCGGCATAATGTTCGGGTGTCGCATGAGACTGGAACTTTCTGGATACAGATGGATGCCTTCCTCATTCATCAACCAACGTCTCGAACTTTCCGACAAGACCGCCGAGGTCACCGAATCAGGGGTTAAGGTCAACTTCCCAAGTCTTTTTGTGAGATTTCCACCTGGGGGGTTCATGCTTCATGTTCAACCCGGAAACATAGATGGCAACTTTGGATTCTTTGAGCTGGATGCTGACAAAGATGGGCCGGGCCATCTCGTCGCTGGCGCCTTCCCAGTTTTCGTTGCAGGAACTGGTCGAGTGTGGACTGTTTACTTGACTTTACCCGAAGGCACTGGCGGCATCGTTGTCTCTAGTCAAGGAATGATCATCATCTTGGAGGAGGAACTTGCAAAAGATGACGCTGATGCTGCACCGGTTGCACAATCCATCAGTCTCAGAGTTCTCAATGAATGGGAGCAGCTACGTAAGAAGTCGATAATAGAAGGGTTCCTCGTGGACCGAATAACGACAAGGCAAGACTTGGTGGAATACAGTCTCCCGGTTACTCTAGTCGAGTTCGGAAATCCAACCGCCGACCAGGTTGAGGCAGCCGCATTTGCAATACAGTCAACAGGTACAGACTGGCTTATAACATAGATATTTTCAAGTTTCCCATATGACTTTGACTAAACATTTCTCGACGTATCACGTATTAGATGCATTGTCCCAAGCGGATTTTGGTATGCCCTGAATCAAGGTCCAGCCAATTGAATCGCTGCATTTCGTTCTCACCAAAACCATTACCACTCGAAATACTATCAAAACAGAATCATTCCATCGATACAAACCTTCAGAATTGAATGCAACGTACATGTGTTTCTGGGCATTATTTCACTATAGTTTGGGCCCAAATCGAGGTCGTTTTGGTAGAAATTTTCACGGCTTTATTGAGCGGGTTTTTTGATATTCTGAGGAAAAATGGGACCGCCAAGAGGTGACAGCCTCCGCAGCCTAGGGGATATATTCTTTATATCTTTAATGGAGAGGAGCTTGCGGTAGTATATATACTAAGCTTGTAATCTCCCTCAATGTTATAGACGTTTCCAACTTCTTCTGTCAACGACTTCATTTGCTTGGCACTCATTAGTCACATGCTGACTCGCTGATCCTTTCTCATTAAAGTGGGGCCCAGAAGCTTCTCACGAGTCCGGAGGGGAAGCCGACTTTGTAAGCGACTGTACCGGCAAGGCAAGGCCAGCCACAAACGTCGCAGCCACCACACGTTCGCAGGCACTAAAGTTTTACCGAGGCTACTATAGCCACACCGCCTCTGACCAAGATCCTTGGTCGCTTGATTGGAGAAGGTATCAGCCTATATAGCGATGGCGTATGCCATAGCCCGCTCCGTCCGCCACAACACTAAGAATAAACCTTTAACATCGTGATCAATCTCGGACGTCCACATCTGATTGTTCTATAAGTAAAGCAAAGAGAAAAACTTCGTGGTGGTGTCGCAAGTCGAGGGGTCCTGGTATAGGTTGAAACGAGGCTCTCTATAAACTCTGGAAGGCGACGACGACGCAATAATAAATTTCAGAATTGATAAGTCAGAAGTGTTTAGAAGAGGTATGTGAAACATTTGCAAACAAAAAAGGATAGAACTTCCGACACGTTTATAAATCTATAGGTAACCAAACTCGAAGTACCTAGGTTTTGTCTCGTTACGAAGTGCGTCTCGGCACACAGGGACGGACGTTACTGGTGTTTATGGAATAGCGTCCTAACCGACTCACGATTATGCCTGCATAGTCTTTGAATCTACTTGTGACGTGACTCAGCAGAGCCGCAACTACTCACAATACAATACTTTTCCCCGACCCCTTACAGTACGGACAAGGAACGGCCTCACTCCCATCCGGCGGCTGCGTCGTCGAACAGTGCATCATTCCCGGTGGTACATCCCTCAGCGCAAAAGTCGATGATTGTGATGGAGCTGAAGCAGATCGCGCTGCACGTACTGGAGGTTTGTCACACTGGTTGCACTTCAGTTTAACCTTCTTCTTACCTAGACTCTCGTATTTCGGACAATCGTGTATGTCAGCCCACTTCTCGGGATCGGGACCTTCTCTGTGCGCTGCGTACGGACGACAGAAATCAACTTAGGATTTTGTTTCCGTGTGGCCACAATTCCACTGCGTATGCCACTCTTGGCACATATTCTGAGGTTAGCGATAAGCTGGGCCAGCTCGGCCCGGCTTGGTTGACCTTCTAGCAAGCCAGTCACTCAATTTACAAGGAGAGTCAAAGTGGCCCTGGAAAGAATGTCACGCAGGGCGAAAACTGGGCTCCCCTCTGACTTCAGCTGTACCTTCGCCTTTTGATTCGGCATTTTACGATCATGCAGTTTTATGTATACGCTAGCTAGTTGTTCCATACATCATATATGCACTGTTCTCCGCGAAGTATGTGAACTCTGCTTTGTGAGCCACAAGTCGGTTTTGGCACGGGCCACGGATTGCAAGAGGTTTCTTTGTTGCTTTGCCCTCAAAGACTGCGAAGTCTTGCTTTAATGAAAGCGATTACTATGAAGCTGCACAATGTCTGTGTCTTCGTGAAAGACGTTGCGTTCTTCTCCGTGGCTTGCTTTCATTGTTTGTTTCGTTTGTTATCGGTCAAGCGAGCTCGCTAAGTGTCAACAAATGGAGAAAGAGGGAATGCGGGGTGATTTGTTGACAAGAATAGCAGTTTTTCATCTTGATTGTCTAGCCAGGATTCTACCAGAGATTAATTATTAAAATATTAAGTTGGTTCAATCTATTATGAAGAATAATAATAAATCCACAAGCCGTCAAACCCCGCAGTCCCATTCGTCGTAACAATCATATCTATCAATTTAGATTTTCCATCCTTCAATCTGAGGCTCGCGACTGAGGCCCTGGATCTTCTCTTACCTTCCGTACTACCTCCACATGTTCTTGAAGCATACTCAATTCTGACCCCGAATTCCGAAAGGTCCCGTCCAACTCAGGCTGTGATGAGCGCATCACAGACTTGCCATCGGCACCGCCTGTTGGTGAGTCGCAACTTTCGTAATCTCATCCCCAGCTCCCTCCTTCCTCCGAATCTGACTGTGCATACTGTTCAGTCCTCCCTCGTCTAGCCTTACGCTCTCCATTGCTCCGGCACCTGTTTCATTTTCGATTGCGTCCCCATACGCACTTCCAAAAACCTCATCCATACCCTCCAATGTCCGACCCTTCGTCTCGGGAACAAGGAAGAAGACGAACAGACCCATGATCGTGATGCATGATGCGAAGAAGAAGAAGAATCCACCACGGAGTTTGGTCAGCATACTCGGTGAAGAGCGGGCTACTATGAACTGTGTGAAAGCGGGGCATCAGCGTGAAGTTGGGGAGAGGAGAGTGGTGGAGACTAACTTGACAAATCCATTGCACAGCTGTGGTCAAGCAGACAGCAAGCTCCTTGATGCGTGTGGGGAATATTTCAGCGCAATAAACCCAAACCACTCCATTCCACGCCACTGAGAATGAAGCCTGCGAGCAGTAATAAGTAATCGAACATGGAAAGAAATGAGGGTTCAGATAGACTGGAAGGCGTAAGAGACTCACAGCATAAACATAAACACAAACAATGGCCACCCACCCTGCAACGCTCTTCTCCTGCTCGACCTTCAGATCGATATTCTGGGCCGTGACAAACGCGCCGATATACCAAAGTGGCAAACAAGTACCGATTGAGCTCGTGATGAGAAGCTTTCGCCGTCCAAGGCGATCGATGAAGAATACTAGGGAGATGATTGTTGCGATGGTTTTCACAGCAGCGTACATGCCTGTGTAATTCATATGTCAACAACGAGCTCGCTTAAACCTTCACCATTATGACGAAGTAGCAGCGGAGTCAATTCAAACTTCAAACCCAGCAATATTTGAAAATCTGGCAGAAGGGTCTCGAAATTAGACTCACCAGAAGCCAGCAGCACAACCTTCGTCCCACTAAACCCAATACTCTTAAAAATCGTCGGCGTATAAAAATTCACACCATTTATCCCCGTAAAATTTTGCCCAATCATCAACGCCACACCAATCAGCACCCGTCCCCTATTCCCCTTCCACCACAACTCGCTGACCAATCCCCACCTCCCCCCTTCACCATTACCGCTACCTCCAACACCACCAGGATTGTCCTCCCTACTAACCGCCTCTTCAATCTCCTGCATCTCCAGCCCAACATACTCATGCTCAACCGACAGATGTCTCACGTAAGCAAGGACTTTGCGGGCTTCGTCTGCTCTGGATTTCTTGACTAGGAAGCGGGGGGATTCGGGGAGGATAAGGAGGGATGCGAGGATGAGGAGGATGGAGGGGATGATTTGCATGGCGAGTGGGATTTGGTATTGTCGGATTGAACTACCTGCGATGTATTCATTGACAATATAGTTACACCAGTAGCCAAGGAGGGACGAAAGTTGGTTGTTGATTTCGTAGATGCCGACGAGGGAGCCGCGGATTGAAGGGGGTGAGAGCTCGGCTATATACTTGAGGCATGTCAGTATGATTGAACCGATTTGCCCATCAAGAAAGGGAGACTTTGTGGGTGGCGATGAGGTGTGTAGTGCGGTGTAAAGTACATACCAGAGGCTGTAACATGTCAGTACCTAATGGAGGAAAATCAGTTATATCACGGGCTAGGAGACTTACTACCACGACAGTTGCACCTCCAGCTCCAAGACCAGTAATGAATCGCCCGGCATACATCATACTCAACTTGCCACATGAGACAGTCTACTTCACATCAGCCATCACACTTTCCTCAATCCCCATAATGAACCTCTTCACTAAATCCCACTCGGTCATCTAATCCCACTCCGACCTCAAACTAGATCTTTCATACAAAACCGACCAAAGAAAGGAGAACATACCTGGACCACAGCCCCAACCGTATAAATCGCCGCACTAATCGCCAGCGCGACTTTCCGTCCCCAGTACTTCATCCCTGGAAAAGTAGCCATGGCACCGAGTAGCCCTCCTATTTGGAGTAGGGATACTATATTCTCGATGATGGTGTTGTAAGCCGGCGTCCCGGGTGTCGGGAGATGAAAAGTGTGGACGAAAGAAGGGAGGACGAGGACACCTGCTATGACGCCGTTGTTATAGCCAAACACTGGAGTAGGGCGTGGTTAGTAATTTATCTTCTTGAAAATATGTTGATGGAAATCATAACGGGAGGAGAATAGTATCATGACCCTGAAGGGAACAGTGACTTGGAGAGATAGGAATTTTGGGGACGAAGGGGTCTTATACTTACTCCAACTTCCTAAGCAAGCGAGGAATGTCAACATGTACGGCCTGTAGCCATACACCTCAGGCGGTGTAGGTCTATCTTCTGGTGCGCGGGAGAACCCCATGTTGATTTAGTCGTGATTAGATCCGCGTAAGTTGGAAAGAGTAAGAATATGGAATAGAGAAACTGTAGGTAGATTGGGTTGGGAGAGGTAGGAGTAGGATTGCACGGACGTAATGTCGAAGCGTGGACGCATTGAATGCAAAAACTTGCAAATATTAAACTGTTGGAGGAGATGAATTTAAAACAAAGTGTAAGATGAGAAGTGGAAATGGGTCAATGAAGACGAGGATGGGGGTGTATTAACAGTACTTTCTCAAGGAGAGGCACAACGAAAGTATATTGAGGATAAAGGTCGATAAATTTTGATTGAATGGTAGAGCACAGATGAAGTGCCTACAACAGTAAATGTAGCAATGCAGACTTAGCAGCAGCAAAAAGCAGATCATCAAATCGCAACGACTTTTGCATAAATCAAATCACACCACCCGGGGATCTTCCACCCTTTAAGTACCAATGCAAGCAATAAGAAGAATTCGGCGAACCTCCGATCCTACCTTTTGCACAGGTAAGCAAAACCAAGCCAGTGCCCGATTACGGAGCTCTTGACCCCTCAGCTAAAGATGACCATTATAAGACTCCATTCACAGTTCAGCACTCGCTGTAGCTCACTCGAAAGAGCATGAAGAGTGGGCTTGCCGAGCGTGCGTTGAAATAAGATTTTGGTGGAACGCCGCTACTTGCCGTTGCTAGCTCATGGCTAGACCTCTTTCGTTCCTCATCTTTGAACAAGGGGAAGGTCAAGCGACGACTCGTGACGGGTAAGCTGTTTGATTTGAGAAGAGAAGTATAGGATTGGTTGAATTGTTCAGAATGGATCCTCTGGTTGTGAGGGGTTAAGAGGAGGTGAGAGAAGTATTATGCGGGTGGCAGACTAGACGGCGAGATCGGAGGGATGAGTTACTTACTCGTTGGCTCATTGCTGATATGATTGGTCGATCCATTCTTGTGTCAGTGAGGAATTGAGCCGTCGTAGCCGAATTCAAGGCATGGGAGTCCTGCTTGATGGGATGGGAATGGCGTTGAATGCGAAACTTGTGTGGTGTTGTATTTGCCGTATTGTATTGCATGCTATGTGATCTAGCAATGCCTTCTATGCTTTTCCTCTCTACCCCCGAATTCCCTTGTACCCCGCTTCGACCAAAGCCATTTTGATGTTCCAGAGTAGTTGGCTGCCTGTTTTGTTGCAAGTCCATCTACACCTTCCTCCAATCCGTCATGCATCTGCCCACACAACCCAGACCCGCAACGTCAACAACTTTCTCATGCCATGAAAGCAGTACACTCATAGCCGATCCACTACTCTCATTCTGCGCACCAGGTCGTCCTCCCATCTGCGAGAACCCGGCGCCAGTACTTTGTGGTGTAAGCGTTGAACCACGTGTGGGTGTCTTGCTAGTTGGGGTGCTTGATGCTGCCATTCCTTTGTAGCTGTCACAAGCATGAATGTTAGCCATAGGCCCGTAGAAAGAGTTGAGAGGTAGAGAGAAGCAGTAACAATCCTTTGGAGATTAAGTGATGCTTCTCCGTGGAACTTGGAGCAATAAGAATAGGCAACGTACAGATATTTCATCAAGACATCCAAGGCCTCTCCACCACCCTCACTTCCGAAAATCCTTTGTAGCATGGGTGTCATTTCGCTCGCCTTTATGCTCTGTAGTACCTCGGTGACGGTTTGAAGATGGATATCCTGTTGGCAGCATCTTGTCAGCAAGCACTCTCATATCTTCTCCTAGTCCTGTGCTCTGGTACGCTATGCTCAAGAATGCAGTATTCTTCCTGAAATATCCTTCTTCCTTCCATTGATTCCCAGACACTTCTCTTATCTTGTTTTCAGGAGCTTATCCCAGTCTTCCATTGAAGTCCGGCCCCAGGCCCATCACAGCCCCTCATCAAAACCGCTTCATGTCCAATTTCGCCGCAACCACACCCAAACCCCAAGAAAATTACGATCATACCTTAACAGCCGCATCCCCTCCGTACGGCGCACTCTCCAATGCGCCCCTCAGTGCACCCTCCGGATCACCACCTCTCAACAACTGCCTAACCTGCTGTCCGATTCCCCTTACCTCATTTTCGGAAACGGGCGCGAATGCCGGGTGGAGGGTCGATGTATCGAAGTTCGAGGAGGATTCGGGGTCCAGGGCATCAATGTTGATGGTGCGCCAGTTGTCCGAGAGGGAGGCGGACGTTACTTGTTGGATGATGGACATGTTGAGGGCGAGTGAGGGTGGTGGGGGAGGTGTTTTGTAGTATGATCTGGGGTGGGAGAGAAAAGTAGCTGTACACTACGGGGACTCAACCTCGATGAATGGGAGTAGGAAGCTAGGGCTTCGATTGCAGCTGCTCTGAGGGTTTAGGTGTTGTGTTCTTCGATATTGCGCAAGTTGTTATTCGTAGCTTGCTGGAAACGGTGCTGACGATGCGGCGGCTTGATGTCCCCTCATTGTCAGCCGCCGTCTGCCCGCTCCGCTGTTCCGCTCCGCTACACAGATTCCGCCCTCGCGCCAAGCAAGCCCACGATTTCCTCCCGTCTCCATCCGTTCACACTTCGCCTCACCCCCACGCCATCATCCCGCCTCTCCTTCCCAAACCAGCTCCTCGCATCAGAAATCCACTCACACCAAAAATACCCCCAACCACCATCCAACCATCCATCCAACCATCCACTTACTCTCGAAACCTTCCAGAATCCTGCACCGAACTCTCAGCCCGTTACCCAAAACCACAGTCCTGGGCCGCATGCATGTTCATGCAGCTCGATAGGAGCTGATATGGAACTGACTGGGATGAACCAACAAACGGGATGCCATCCCATGCCATCCCTTGACGAGACGAGATTCAACCCCCACGAAACACTACTGTACAGTGTACACCACCACAACACCAGAAACAACGTCAAGAAAGGGAGAATAGCATCATCCCATTTACCGTGTCCCGCGCGTTGGCGTTCTGGTCTGTTTTAAGTGAGGGTATGAGGGAGGAGGGTATCTATCTCCCCGTCCCCAAATCCCGACGTGCCGTCCCTTCATCCTATCTCCTATCTATCTCAAGTTTCGCCTTTATCTATCATCTTTCGTTTTTGCGTTTCTATATATTTCCAGATCGATCCCCTCTCTCTTCTCTTCTCCTCACACAACTCATCCCGCATCTCATCCCGGGTGGACGCGTTTGTCGCCTCCTTTATTTGCACTTCCCATTCCATCCCATCCTTTTCCTTTCTTTTGCTCACTCAGCCGCGCGTTTGAGCCCCAGACAGCCAGTTTGATTGCCGTTCCGTTTTGTGACGGCAGCGGCGTGGCCATATCTCTCCTAATTCTGATCTCTACATTTTCCCTCCGGCTCCATTAGCTTATTTTCCCAAACCCTATCTATCTATCATGTCTTATCAGATCGGATAGCTGTATGATACATGATCGGATACTACACTCCCAGAAAATGATAATATCTTGCCATCCCCCTTAGCCCGACCTGTTCTGGTTAAGACCAGCCGGCTCCGGTCCGGATAGCTGGGTCCTAACTCCTAAGAATCCAGTCTCCTTTCAACTGTTGACAGGAATGGGGCCATCGCCATCGCATCGTATCGAAATACGACATATCATATATCACCCAGATCCCGTGCCAATCTCATCCACGATTGTTGCTTTATTGGTTTGGCCAGGCCTACCTGTCAGACTGTTGGGTTACATGAGCACGGATTTGGTATCCGAATCTAGACAATAACACCGTTTTTGTTTTTATTTTTTTGTGCTTTGCTTTTGTGTTTCCGTTTCCGTTTTCTACTTTCTTTGATATTTATTCTGTGGTTGCTTTTTGGCGTGGCGTGGCTTGGCTTGGCTCTTGGACGCTGGTTGGCTTGTTGGCTTGTTGGAACTTGACGGCTTAGTTTAAGGGTGGTGGTGTGGCATGCACTTTGCTCAGGGGGGCATCGTGGATACCGGCCTGGATTTTGGGAAGGGAGGTAGGTGGTGGAGTGAGTGAGTGAATGCCGGTCTAGGTCTCGGTGGACCTGTCGAGATCGTGAGATGGGGGTCGATGGGGGTTCGATAGCACAGGTAGGGCTGACTGTAAAGTATATTTCGGGGATGTTTCTGTGAGATGCTTCCTGTTCTGTTACATCACCACTGCATGTATGCGGCTGAAGGGGTGAAGCTTATGTTTATTATTAAGCATTAAACTGGTGCGATTCGATGTTCCACCACAGTCATTCAGTCACACATCAGATGTTCATTCAGTAGTCATGAAGCCGTCTTTAGGTAAGAGTCACAGTGAACTCCAATTCCATGTTCAATCGGATGCAGATGCAAAGCTCAAGTATGAAGTATTAAGTAGGTATCTTATTATCTCTCTCTATCTCTATCAAATCTCGCAGACTGAGCCATAGTATTTAGAGCTCTCTCTCTCTTCCATCCATACAAGATAGTACAGTACAAACACGCTCGCTCGCTCAGTACTCTCTGCAGAAGATTGCCTTCTCTGTCTTCCAACTCATACAAAAAGTCTATGCTGGGTATATTCCACGCCTCTCTCTTCCATCCAACAAATCAAAAAAGATCGATCAGGAGCCAGCCTCATCGAGGCGAAGTGAACAGAACTAGGCAGGCAGTAACAGCAGAAAAAGTAAGATAGAAGCACAGTATTAATAAAGAAGTAGTTTCTCTCTCCTTCCTTCTTTCGTTCGTTCAGTTCCAAGGTATCCTATCCTATACAAGAGTTTGTTGCTCTCTAGCAGAGCACACATGTGTTTGCCCGGACAAGTATTAACCCGCGAGGGTTCTTGTCCGGCTTCCAGAAATCCAAAGTGTAATATCGCTAGCTCGCATCCAGTACAGTAAAATAAGCGCGAGCTCAATCAAGTGTGAAACAGGCCAAAAATCAAATCAACAAAAGCAAAGTCTATATGCGAACAAGCAGCAAAGCAAAGAAAACGATTTTTGAACCCCTCCCCAAAATACCCAAGTTGTGTTTTTGCGCTCCTGAGAAAATGATGATGAAAACCGTACCCATTTTGTTTAGCCGAAGGAAATAAATGCAAGGAGAATGAGGTCGGTGATGACGAGAAAGACGAGGTGTGGTGATACAGGTCTGGAAAAGGCGGATCGAAGGAAACCAAGAATAGTACAGAGCCGATCTAGATGCAACGCCATGCCTGCCTGTACCCATGATATGTTCCCATTTTTGAATGTACTCCGAACCGAGACCGAGAAGAACTTTTGTGGTGGTAGATGGTGATGCTTTTTCCGTCGTCGATGTGGACAAAGGGAGATGCGTCGCAGGCTAAGGAATTGTGGATCGAGTCTCGCTGAAGCAAGGAGGCTGATGCGATTGCGATGCGAGGAACTTTTGTTGGTGGACGAACGACGGATCGGTCCAGAGCGAAAATGACGAGCTGAAAAGGGGTATTGTGGCGACGAATCGATCGAACCGAGCACTCGGGTTCCAGTTGGAATGCAAACAGGAAAATGGCGGGAAATTGAAAATGAGAATCGTCGCGAGTCGTGGTAATGTACAGGATACGATACAAGAACAGGTTGCTGGTGCAGGAACACGATGCGTATTAGAAGGGTCTTTTCGAGCTGAAAATAGTGTATCAGAGAATGGTATGGTATTTGAAGCGTGTGGTCTTTCGAGGGGCTGCAAGACGAGGTTCTGCGACGCAACGTTGGGTTTGGCTGGTGCGCCTGCGACTGCAGCGAGTCGCGCGTGGAAGTCTTGACCCCCGAAGGTGGTTGTTTATCGCTCGCTGGAGTCGATGAAATGAGGATCCTTCGCGGTCCTTATCTGGGCTTCGGTGGAGGAGGTTTGGGGACGCCTGTCGTGTCGTATGCGCCTCGGCCCATATTGCAGGAGCTGACTTCTATGGAAATCATCATGGTGGATGTGTGTAGATGTGGAAGCTGGAGAAGTCATGGTCAGCGATGGATGCCTCAGAGAATATATACCCGGGTGGTGAAAGGGATGTCCAATGCTGCCAAATCAAACGGTTGCCACAAATACAATGCGAAGCAATGATTGCATCCGGCCTTTGAAAGATTGGTGCGATGCAAGCTGGGAGGTTGTTGAAGGCAAGGAATAGTGTTCGTCTGACTCACTGTGGTGTTGGTACGCAAGGCTGTCTGCCTCCTGAAAAAGGAGAGCGGCGGTGTTCCGAGGAACCAAAAAAAAAGTTGGGCTCGCGAGATCTGTATGCAGGTCGGTCGATCGGTGCTTGTACTGACTGTATCCTCACAACTTTCTTGCTCTCGTCGTCTTCGAACCAGGAAAGAGGATGCGTCGCAGAAGTTTTCCAGAAGCAATGACAGGAATGAGTGTGGGTCGATCGCTGATTATTATGTGTCTGTTAAGATTTGGGTTGCTTTGACAATCCGAGACTTTGCGACAGTGTCTGCGACGGCGCGACTGAGCTGGGCGGGAGCTGTGACCTTAATGCCGGTCGAAGGTGCGTAGCCGAGATGTTCAGTAGAGTAAGTGGAGGCTAGGGTCCGAGGAGGGATAGGGATAGGGATCTTGCGTGAACTGCTGCCGGCAAAAGGATGCGTACAGGCACGATCGGATCTTGTGATGGAATTTGGCTGTGGATGGCTTGCTTTCCTGTCCTCTGCACTTCTTTGCTGGGAGGTTGTATGGATGGCCTGGGAGAGATGCCCGGCTTTATGGAAGAAGGCAATGAGCGTGTGTTCGGCGATTTCTTTCTTTCGTGTCCAGCTGCAATGCAGGCAGGCGGAATTGGGCAGCAGGAAGAAGTGCTGATGAGTCTTTCGTCTTTCTTGTTCGGTGGTAGAGTGAGTATTGTGAGTGACAGGATATGCAGTGCAGGCGTAGTGCAGCAGCAAGTGAGATGAGATGAGACGATGTAAGTGAGGCTGGCAGATCCAAATCGAGATGAGCTGTTGATGGTGAGGACAGGAAGAGTGGCAGATATTAGTAGGACACACTCGATGGATTGCACTTGAGGAATAATATTTTTTCCTTCGTCGAGGGAAGGGGCTTTCCAGTGTCTTATACGAGCGTTGATTGCATGCCAGAGTGACAAGGGAGGAGATCTCCCTTTCCCTTCCTTTGGGCTTCGGCGTTGACCAGGGTGCCCTCCATGCCAGCAAGCCAGGGGTAGCCGACGATGCAGCCAGGGCAGGAGCAGGGGCGGCGCAGAGTAGGGCGAACACCCATGGCATGGGCAACAGGAGAGAGTGAGTGAGCATGCATGAACAAGGGTAAGGGCATGGGCAATTCCACGACGGAGGAAACTCAGGGAGCTCAGGATTCAGGGATCAGGAACGGCTGCGCGGGTTTGGGACTGATTTCGGGACTAGGGGAACACGGAACAAGAAGAGACACATCGAAATGAGAAGAGCACGAGAGCTGGGGCAGAGGGCAAGGCAGGCCGGACCGACCACCTGGCAGGGGCTGAATTCAAAATTGAAGCCTGAAGACCCAGCAGCAAAAAGGAAGACGATGAAAGCATTGAGGCACGAGACACCGCGGTTCGGCACTGTAACAGGTAACTATAATTGTAAATTATAGATACAATGAGAGGACGGTAGCTGGCTGGCTGGCTCGCTGCTCGTCTCGTCTCGGCTGGCTATTCCACCAGCTGATTCCGTACCGTAACTATGTATCTCAGACAAGACGGCCCTCTGCGTGCGAGTGGTTACGAGCTTGCACCTGGACGCCTATGAAAAGATGCTGCGTCTTGGGTGCTGAGCACAGGCTGTCTAAGCAAAGTTGGTTGGCGTGGACAACTCGAGAGTGGACGAGTAGTGAGCGACAGTCTTCGTCGCATTCTGTTTTCCTTCCTCCCTTCCTTCGTTTTGATCATATCATCATCTGGTAGCATGTCATATACCGAGCACCAACTTAAAAAGGAAGTGATCGAGTCCAGCCGAAAAGGGGTAAGCATCTGCACTTCTTGGAACGGCGCGGCCAGCAAACGTGGGAGAGCAAACCAACGTAGCCCAACAGTGCAGGCAGAGAAAAAGGGGGTGGAGATAATTTGGACGGGAAGGAAAAACAACCCGGAGGCCTGGGATTTGCTAGCAACATCAGCATCAAGCCCCAGGACAGGGGTAGCGAGGTGTGGAAACGGAGGTGCAGCACACTCAATTACCCCTGCTCGAGAGATGGGATGGACAGATTGTGGATATGGCCATGGGGATAAATATGATGATGTGGGCTTGCATGGCAGAGGATTTTCCTGGGTCGCGCTTTTTCTGGTTACGGCTCTGGCATTTTCAAATTTTAAATTTCTGTCTGATGGATACGGATTCAGCACAGAGTTCAGTTCGACGAAAGCAAGACTCGTGCCCCGATGACTCCATTCCCATTCCCTCTGTCCGGGCAGGATCACCAGATCATCAGCTCTACCTATTATTGATGTCTCTTGCTTTGCGCTGGGAGTCTCCTGACGAGGAAATGTTGTACTGCCAATACTTGAGTTTGTACAGCAAAAGGACCGCCCAGACGGATTCAAGTAACTCGAGATCGTTGTATCGTTACATTTGTTTACCGTCAGCCTTGGAGGCTCAGCACCATGGTCAGAGGTTACACTTGCACACCTCACTCATCCCACGACTCATGGTGATCTGTAAGTAAAGTATGCGCTGAGCCTTGTCTTTCGGCCTTGCTGCACCGCTGGTGCTGTTCAGCTCAGGGCTCAGGCACTCATTAATGTAATATCAGTCAGTGCCCGACCTAAAACATTCTCGAAAAACTCTGATGCGTTCTGTCCATCTCCCTCAACATGGTCAAAGCCAGCAACCAAACCCTAAATTACCACAGAATAGGAAATCAAAAGATGAATCCCCGTCCGTAAACCGTCTGTTCGCAATCAGTTAATCGTTCCGCGAGGGCCTGATCCAAGCTAGCATTTCGAACGAACCTGAGAAGAGTTTTTGAAGATATCCACAAAGTTCCAATGGAGACAGACATCCACTTCCGCGCGCAGACGACGACCGTCCAGTCGGCACCTCCTCAACTCATTACAAACCCTAAGCATCCACTTCGCCCTGAATAACGGTCTTGTATCCACCGTAATCAGCCTACCCGCCTCCCCGTTGGCATTTGATTTCATCTACCGCGAGGCTAGGTTCAGCATGTCTCGCCTATGTTATCTATCTGATTACAGCCCAACATTCTAACCAGAAAGAAGCCCGAAGCCCTGTTGCTCTCACTACAGCGAACCCACCCACACACAAACGCTTTCCCAAAAACTGAAATTGAAAAAGCACATCTCGCAGTCGATCTCAAATGCCTTGACCTGACTAAATTTCAAGCTACCCGGAACCCCTGACTAAATCAACTAACCCTACCAAGCTCAACTCTAATACTCTCTAGCCCGCCTGTATCTATCTTAGTGCCCTCCCGCCATGCCTTAAGCGTACCGGGAACCTGTTCCTAGCACACCCACTGCAGGGTGGGGTGGTCTCGGGGCGCTGATTTGGGTGCTGGAAGACAGGGATGGGCTCTCCCACGAGCTGAAAGAGGAATGGTATTGTATGACTGGACAGGGGCGGACGGATTGCTGGGTCGTGTGGGCGTTTTGATGTGACATGGAGCTCGATAGAAATGCAAGAGGAGGAGTGCCAAGTCATTGATATCATACCCAAAGGGTTCTTTTTTTCAGTGCGAGTGCTCGAAGGGAACTTATGGGAGGAGCTGGAGAGGGCAGATCAAAACGATGGACAGAGCATCGCCACAGAAAGCATCAGTGGCATCAAAACCCGTCGTTTCAGCAGTACCGAGCACACCAACCCAAACCCATCCCAACGGCTCTCCTCCTCAGCCGCCTCGCCCTACTCCAGACAAGCCACTTACCCTCTCAGGACCAGAAACAACCAACGCATTATTTACCACAGCACTCCTGATAAAGTTTGGAACCAGACCAACCGTCTCTCGTGGCAAATGGTAATGATCAGATGAGATGAAATTAAGTGCGAACCTACCTACAAACAAACGAACGAGCGATCCGACTCAACCTGCTACTTTGATTCGGGACTCTGTTTTATCTCCCGGCCCGTCGCGTGGCGTGGCTTATCCTGTCCGCCAGGCTCAAAGCGTGGCGCCGCGAGATCTGATTTGCGACCTTGCGATTGTGATTCAGGGCCTCTCGTTTCGTGCTGGTGATTTGTAGGAGGGGTGAGGCGCGGCGACCTGTTGGATGAGGGGAGGCTGCGCCGTGGCTATGCTGCAACTTGACTATTGTATTGGGTATATATTGGGAGTTTTGAGCACCAGCTGGTCAGTATCAGCACCAAATAGATGCCAACGAATCTCTCTTCTTCCTCAGAAAGCCTAGATTGTGCTGGCGCAGTAGGTATCTGACGCCTCACTATTTGTTTGACTACATCTAGACGAGATCCGACGGTTGTGGCTGAGTTCTGATATTGCATCGTGAGATATATTGGACTGGCTATCGCAAAGGACGAGTCATACTTGCATATAACACAGCATCCAGGATCTGGAGGCGAACGAACAGATAAAACTCTGATTTGATTTGAAAATGAGAGGTCATGTTGATGCGCGGCGCTCGAGCTGAATCTGTCACATTACGTCGCAAATCATAGCCCAGCAACAATCACCAAGCGACTGATCTAAGAAACGAGCCAACAAACCAAACAAGAGCATTTGACTTCTGCGAGAATTAAATTTGTTTGGTGCTGACTCTGTCCGTTGGCAGCGTTCAAAATTGACCTTAGCAAGATACAGCCTGCCGGCATCAAAACTTCCTTCCGCGGTGATTCAAATATCAAACTGCAGGGTCGTTCCTCGTGCGAATGTTTCTAGAAGACTTCTACTTTCGTCTTCGTCTCCCATGCTTCAAGGTTCACTTCTCAACGGTCTTCACAGACAAGCCAGGACATACCTGTCCCGGGCATACAAACTCTGGTTCTTATTCGTCAGACTCGTACGCTCGCATAGAGAGGGATATGATTTGACACGACAAGCATATGCGTGCATATCCGGATTTCGGTGCCCAGTTCCGAATACATCCTTATCTATATCTTAATCACTTCTCTCCTGCAAAGTTCATGCGATCCGAAGTTTTGGTTCAGCTAAAACAAATGAACCTTGCCCGGCCATGCGTGAAGGCAGGACGAACGCTCGATCGATTTTGGATTTTATTTTAGCCCTGATACAGGACGTTTGATCCACTCCGGCTCCATATTCATGTATTCCGGTCGCTAGGCAGTTGGACGGCAGAGGTGGCTAGGCCAGGCAGGTTAGTCCCCTGTTTTGTTTTGAGCCTCCCTTTTTGAATTTTTTTGCATGCGTGAGGCAGGAGTCAGGAGACGGTGATCACTGATCATGGTGAAATGGTGATGGGGGGGCGGCAGATGGAGTCTTGGAAATTAGGAAAAGCGTTGGGGTATGGCCAGGGGCTTTCTGTACCTGACATTAGCGTACCGCCAGCCCGGCATTTCTGAATCCTCCCCGCGAGCGATGAACTAAACTGTTTCTGTGCCTATCCGCGGTCAGTTCACTTCTCTTGACCTCAAATTTTCTGTCTTCGTTGTCTCGGGGAAAGAGAAGGAAGATGCACAGGTGGAATGACCGCAAGAACACTTGTCTCGTCTCGGTGCGTTACCGATCGAAACATCCACAGAACCTTCCGCTTTGAATCCAAAATCCAAAGGTTGAGCTGAGCTGATCTCAGCCAAGCCATCCTCAGTGTGACAATTCTACTCGGTATGCCAAGAAATGACGATAGCATCGTAATCAATGGTAGCACTAAGTACTACGACCCAGCTTACGACCTACTGGCCGTCTTTCTTCCTCGGAACCTTCTCTCGGGTCTCACGACATTGAAGTATTAGACGTCCACTTGCATCTGATTACACGACAACGTCATACAAAGATCCCATCGAAGATGCAACGGAAGATTTCCCATATTAGATTGGGATACACGACTGCGGCTGCTGTGTGCCGTTGTGCTTCGACCAAGACTTCGCCTTCAATGTTGCCTTGGATGACAAGATACAGCATCAAGATCGCCATCGCGGCTGTAGTCTGAGCTTGACACCGGTACGTGAAAGGACAAATGAAGCAAGCCTGCCGAGCCATTGTCACTACTGCTGCCTTTGACTCAAGCTTGACTCCGAACAGAAAGCCAAAAAGCTTCGGCCCGGGGCCGAAATGAAAGCAGGAAAAGCAAAATGTATTGATTCCCTTTCGATAGTTTCTAGTAGAGTTAGAGTTGCTTTATATCAAAGTGACATTTATTCATGTCACAAAACACGCTCTCGACACATCGCATCGCATAAAGTCCGAATCCAATCCAGCCCAGTAGCCAGACCAACGGCAGCAGCCGTGCGACGGATGAAATCCCAGCCTGCAGGTTTCCTTCTTTTCCTTCCATGCCCCTGACGATCCCATGCTGACAGCCGCGGAAGCGAACCGGATCGCCGCCCAGAATTTCGAAAGGAAGGGTACGGAAGGAAGATGCCCTGATGCCCTCCGTGCCATTTTCCTTCCTTCCGTGTTACCAAAAAGCAAGCCCACCTCACCAAACGCGCATGCGGCCTGTTCTGTGACCTGATTGATTGTTGGAATTGAGGTGGGTGTGTGGTGAGGTGCGATTCCTGCTTTTGGATGCGAGAGATAAGGATTGTCTACTTCTTGCCAATCTGCCATCCAGACCCAACGCCTCGGTACAGAGTACGCTTTACGTTACAAGCAAGAATGATCTCATTGCTTTTGACCTCTGGATGTTTTGATGGCATCGATAATTCCAAGGAAAAGGTCGATCCAAGCCTGTCACTTATTTCCTGCTACCGGCATTTCATCTCGGCTCGTCTCTCTCATAGGTCACATTCATTAACGCCCGGAATAGGTAATTCCGTCGTCCCAATCCCTCCTCTCTTCTGGTCGTCGTCGTCCAAGCTCCAGCTTACCTATCCTCATCAGATCCTCGGCCTCGTTCTCGGACAGATGACTCTTCAGATCCTTCAATGTCTTCCCGACGCTATGAAGTGCGACAAAGAAAAGAGGACAGAAGTCGATTCATCTCAGAAACGAGCGCTTGGTGGTTCAACAAACGTCTTTAGCCGCATCGCAGGGCAGGGTACCATTTGCGACGAAGCGCAAACCACTCTGGCGCACCCTCTTAACTCGGCTTACCGTCCGAGAGACATGCAGATGCAAGCTGCAAGCTGGCGGCGACAGAGACACAAGAGAGCCGGATGCCGTAGCCAGCTCGCGTCGAACACCAATTCGGTACGTGCCTTGGAAGTTCTGTTCACTCAGAAGCTTGTGAAAGGGAAGAAAGAAATGGTCTGAAAAGCCGAGAGGGAAAAAAAAACTTGATCTGAACTCATTTCGATTGATTGACATGATGAGATGAGCGAGGAAGAACGGTAATTCGGTACCGAGGTCACTTGTGGACGGTTGTGGTTACACGACAACGCGGAAGAATTAGACGGAGTTTTTGGGAGAAGAACGGCCGGAAGGAAGGAAGGGAAATCCTGGTCTGGGGTAGGTATATTATAGAGTGATTAATTATCTCATACGGAAGAGAAAAATTATTGTCTTTTGAAGAAGAGGGAGGAAGAAGAAAATTGCTTGCCGTCATTGGTATCAGTTTTGTCTCTTGTCCTTGCCTTTCTTGTGATATGTGCGCCTCAAAGCTGGTGATAGCGCGCTCGAGCGCCAAAAGCACTCCTCCCAAGAAGCGTCTTCAAGCGCTACCGTAAGAGACGCGTCCATTGCTTTTTTCTCTCTCCCATTTTCCTGCACGGCCAAGGGTCAAAGAACGGGATTGAATAACCTAATCAGGAGGTCTCCCAGCCTCCTCGCTCAAAGGCATCACCACAGAAACAAATCATCAATGTCGTCCGCCATCCAAGACGACCACACCGAATGGAAACTGCTGCCTCTTCCTCGGCCTCATCATCCTCCTCCCCTTTCCCTGCCTCTCACATGGCTCACCAAGGATCAGATCACCGGCTCCGGGCCCCCGTTGTTTCCACAGCTTCTGGTGTGTTTCCACTTGTTCCAGCGTTCCACATCAAATGGACACTGGACACTTGGCCGGGATAGCTGCATGAACTGGGGGAGAAAGGAAGCTAAAGAGTGGAGGGTTCGTCCCTGCCCTGCATTACATTACCGATATGACTGCATCCAGGATATGCGAGGAGAAGGGCTGTGGTATTTAGGAGATAAGTGGCTGGCTTGAATTGGCTGGTGTAATTTAATATGCCACTGTGGTTTACAGGGGAATTCTCATCTCATCTTTTGAGCGCGGTGTTTGAGGGCAGTGAAGATCGGGGTGCTTGTTTGATATGCAGAGACAGGGGACATGGTATCCAAGTCCCTGCATGGATGTTTCCTCCGTTCTTGTTCCTGCATTTGGATAACCACTACGTATGTACCTCCGTACAGCGTACATTGCATGTTGGTTCCGTATTTCCCATCACACCCCTTCCGCACTGCATTCGCATCTGCACGCTCGCTCCAACAAGAGACATCGCACAAATCACCTGCCTGCATACCATGCATTTGACTCAATTGTCTCCTCCTCAAACAAGCCAATTTGTCAGTCACTCAGACTTTCACCAGCACAGACGAAATGCAAAGGTAAAATTCACGATCCATTAAATCCGAGTGGCCGCGTCCTTACGTAGGAGAGGCAAAAGCTCAATTTGAATTTCAAGTTTAGGCTTCGACGTTAGAAGGAAAAGGCAGCATTCTAGCGGCCTTCTGGAAATCTTCTAAAGCCTTGTGCCCACGCGTGTGCTTTGTCTGAGCGAGATGGCAGTGGAGTCGGAGGTTCCAGAAAGTCAAATCTCGGCTAGAAGCCGACGCGGTTACATCCAGGGTATGAATGAGGTGGCTGGTTGGCTGGTTGGCTACGAATCGTGAAAGAAAGTGTTCATCCGAATCAGGGAGGGAGTTTTGTATTGTGCCCTTCCCCGGAACATGACTGCCTCAAACAAACGCCGTGTCTCTCTCTTTCACCGGCTTGAGCTTTTCGCAAAAACTCACACGGGAACAACAAGTGATAGATAAAATCCATCACATCTTGCTCGTGATTTACGGCCCTCAAAATTTTATCTTTCTTTCTTTCTTCCATCCTGTTCTCTGGTAAGCTAGCGGAGCATGATCACAAGCGGACGGTAGGAAGGGTCCAGGATCCCGACTGTTTGGGCGTAAAACGCAATCTCCGCGTCTGCGTCTTGCGTCCGCGTCTGTCTTGCCTCTTCTTGTCTCGTCTGTGACGGTTTGGCACTCCCGTACCCGAGGAGACGGGATCGACCCCGTTGAGGAATGGAGACAGTTGGAGGAGCCGGTTGGTGGATATATCGTGTGCGGCAAGGATATCGTGTGGATACAGCGAGGAGTGAAGGGAAGGCTGGTTGACGATCATGTCCTTTCCGTTGGGAATTCTGAACCTTGAAGTGGAGTGGAAGTGAGAATAGATTGAAAGGGTGGGGATAAGGACATGCTATTTCCTCTCCACTTTGTTAGTTGACGTGGTGATCTCCTTTTTTCCTTTTGAGGCTGATCCACGGCTTTGAGGGTTGAGTTCCAAGGAGATTTCTTTGTGTGGGAGATGGAGCTGGAGGAGAGGGAAGGAGGGAGGACCTGGGGAGCTTGGGCTAGGGAGATGGGGATTTTGAGGCTGAAGTGGATGCTTTAGGCAATCGATTTGAAAGATCTTCTTCAGACTTTTTCTTCTCCCCTTCTCTTCTCCTCAACTTTCATCAAATCATCTCGTATCTCTGTCTTATCTCTGTCTGTTATTTGAAAAGTTTTCCCCTCTGCGCGTTTCCAATTTGCTTTTCTGTATCATGTCGTTGTTATCTCTCATATGCGCTGTCTATCTCTTCCTCCCAGGTCCCTGCCATGGGGAGTTCCGCCGCTGAGGGAGTTGACCGGTCGATCTTCCGGCTTGTTGTTTAGTTCTCGGAAAAGTTCAAGGGACTGGCCTGACGCCTTGGCTGAGGATGATCCGATTCGGGATCTGTCTTCTGCCTTCCTCAAATCGATGTCTTCCGCGAGCCAGCTGCCGGATGTGAGATGGTGTGAAAACGGGGGTTCGTTTCGAAATGTCTCGATACACGTGGGAAGGAGCCTCGGTGGGGGTCACTTGCGATGAGTGGGATGAGTCTCGTCCCAATGAGGAAGTCGTTCAGGGATATGACGTGTGACGAATTTGTGACATCTTTTGCCTCTTCGTTTGTTGGTCTTTGTTTGCACTTTTGCAATAATTTAGCTGTCTCTGATTTACTACCGTCATAGCCATCTTCTAAGCTCTCACCTGGCAATCCGGCAATGTGCTGAAGCTCCAAATATCACATGATGACTCCCGCCTCTTTCTTCCCGTCCCAAGACTCTTCACCAGCAGCCCTACCACAACCTCAAGATGGAAAGTCTCTGGCACTACGTTGATCATCTCAACATCACAGCAAAAACAAGACTTTCGTTCACTTTGTTGCACTTCGCAAAAAGTCGAATAATTTCCGAGAATCTGAAGCCATCCTCCAAGAAGTTATCATGTTTCGTTCTCTGCCCTTCGTTTCGTCTTGACCGGATCCTCAACCGGGCTGGACCTCGATTCTGACCTTGGGAAACGCCACGCCCGCAACGAAGCTATTCTATTTGAAGCGCGCTACGGAACTGAAGTAGATGTAAGTTTCATTGCGATATGCGACCGGCTTGCGCCTTTGGAACCTTTGAGGGAATGATGGCGGGTGTTGTGGCTGCGCTTGCGCTTTTGGGTTGCGGTTGAGAAGATCATGATCTATTTTTGGGCCTGCTCTGAAAGTATATTTCGAAATGCTGGGGGCTTGCGCTGGAGATTGGAAGAGCATGTGAGGGTTTTCGATCGTTCTCACTTTTCCCAAGGGATAGAGACTGGTTTGATCCCGATTTCTTGGATTTCCCTTGATGCTGTTTTCCTTATCAACGTTGTTTCAGGCACACTCGCCAAATAAAATCTCCGAATTCCTTCAACCTCAAACAATTCCTCAACACCAACAACATTCCACCAACAGAATTATCATCTCTGGCTCCGCTCGCTCACTCAGCTCCGATGAATCATCAGTAAAAGTCCCGCCAGCTCAACCCTATCCCCCCAAGGACAGGAATCAATCGACCAGTTGATCACCACGCACGCTCCTCTCTTCCCCTCTTCGGCTCGCCATCCGATCTCCCCACGACACGGCACACATCTCATCTCGCACCGAGAATAGCTCCCGTCAAGCCTACATCAGACCCGATCGGCCCTGGATCTACTCTGAAACGCATATTTCCGATCTAGTCTTCAGTCTAAACGTCTCTTAGCTTGAGCTACTGCAGGTTCGTGATTACTTTTCGCTGCTAGCTTGAGCTGTAGCCTGCGACTAGGTCGAGCTGCGGTCGGCTGTTAGTCGTTTAGTGATCGGGGAAGAACTTTTTTTTATGTCATTACCCCTTGAGCCGTTGAATTAGTTCTCATTTGGTTCCTGAGCCGGGCCATTGTTCGGATTGGGCCGAAAGGGTAGGGCATTCTGTTGAAGAAGAGGATGCAGCGAGGGACGCAACAAGCACACCCAGATAAGTGCATCCAGTTCTTCTTACTCCTACTGACAACTCTGAACTTGTTCTATTGTCTATTCGCTGGCTCAAAGTATCCGCTCATCAAGAATGCCACGGAGACAATCCACAACGGCAATGAAGTGTGCTCCTTTTCGCGGCTTCAGGGGCCTTTTCCTCAGCCTCATTTCCTCTATCCAAATCAGGTTGACAGCTTGACCTTCCCCCAACTCATTCGAATCCTTCATACCGCGGTACACATCTACTAGCCTTGACCTAGTGATCCCAAAACCCCAATTCTGGGTCGACAGTTGCATCGGAGATTTATTTGCTATATGCAACAAAAGTCACTCCGTAGTTTTCTTCTGCGTCGCTGCTGGTCGTTTGAGGCAGGTGATGTGCACTCCTGGACCTTGGAGAGCTCTGGGTCTGGGTCTGAACAAACGGTAAGGATAAAAATGGCTAGGGTGTTGAGCTAGCTAGAGGACACTCACCCAGCTGGGAAGAAATCGACCGCGCTTGGAAGAGATCAAGAGTAAAGTTTATGCTTAAAGTTGGGGAGGGTGAGGAGAAAGAGGGATGGTCTCCATATATCTTCATCTGCTGACCTTGAGGGCTTGACCCACGGTGGGTATGATCGGTCTGCTCCACTTTCTTGCGATTTGCAACAAATGCTGGGGAGATGGAGATGGCCCGCTTTTGAGGTGGGGAGTGTGGAGGATGTGGATGATGATGGATGGTGAGGGGTCGATGTGAATTTGCTGTGATCAGCTGGTATGAGATCTTGGAAGTGCTCTAAAGATGCATGAACGGCTGGGGAACAGGCGATCCTCGTGGCAGCCACGAGGGGCGAATATGTCGCTTGTACCTAGGTACAGATCCGTGGCGATTATTGTCAGGATACTCATAGCCACTATTCTCCCCGTTTTGTTTCCTATCTAGAGCGTCATCGAACAATTCCTTTATTTTGTTCTCTATTCTTTAACCTTCCAAACATAATATCTTCCCCTCCTCAACTTCCCCCGCAAATTCGCCAAAACCTTGTATCTACGACATTTCCTACCGACCTTCCAATACCGATTACCTTATCTTGATTATGCAGGTTCCCCTCCCTCCCGCAAATCCTCACACCATCAGCCGACCTCGAACAGACCAGACCAGACCACCTGTTCCTTATACCTCTCAAGCTCAATCCATAAGCTCAAGGTACCGATCCGTCCTGCAGGCTGTAGCAGTAGCAGTAGCAGGCAACTACGAACTTTGCGGGGTAAGCACCTTACAATTCCCTTGGCCTTTGTAAGTTCTCTACGAGTATGACGGTACGGATGCACAGTACCTTCGCTCCCCGCAGAGAAAGCTTCCACGTCCCGTCACCGTCCTCAAGGGGAACCTCGGCAGCGCTCTCCCCGCGCACGCTAGACTCCGCCTCTCGAATGGATCTTCTCCATTTCCATCTCTTTCAAAATCAGATCCCCTTCAAGATCCATCCTTTCTTCAAAAGAACCTTGAATTTCCCGTCTTGGCACTTCCAACCTCACTCTAATTCTCGCTCTCCCATCTTACCTTGCCCCTTTTCCCTTCTTGTTCTTCTTCTTACTGGTAGTCTGGTATGGGCTCGCAGCTATGCTACGCTACGCTTACTTCCAGGTTCCTTCAGCTGTTCCCCACAACACCAAATGCACCACCACACCACGTGAAAAAAAGCAAGTCGAGATTAAGGGCAGTGGAGGCATCGCATCCACACTGCTCAATCCACATGCGAGTGAATGGTAAGCATTCGCTCGAGTGGAGATTTGGGTGGGGCGCGTGCGAACTGCAACAAAAAAACGTTGGACCGTCTGATGTTTTTGTTTCTGTGGTTTAGGTGGGTGTGATTCATTTTGGGTGGATACGGAGCAGGTATGTCGGTAGGTGGGTAAGGTGTTCTTGTTCTGCGTGCCATGTGGTGAGGTGTGGGTTTGAGGAAGGCTGCGGAGAGGATGGGTGTGGGGTTGTGGGCTGATGCTGCTAATGGGATGCTCCAGGAGACTTTGGTGATGAGGTGAGAATGTGGATGCGACGCATGCGATGCGGCATTGTTTGTAAGCGGATTGATTGGAAGATTTGGGTTCTTAGAAGATGAGTAATTGTCCGGAAGTGATATGAGGATTTTCTAGGTCGTTTGTTTTGTTTCTTTCATTAATACGAAGGACCCGGATGCGTGAGGCTTTGGCTCAAAAGAAGGTGGGAAGATGAACGGGAGGGGTGAGATTTGCATCATCGAAGATGATATCAATAGATTCAGCAGACAGAGAAATCAAATAGCAGATTGTGTCTAGTCAGTGCATCGATCCTGTATCTGCCTACTTAATGCTTTGCTTGAAGTAATCGATCGTCCCTTCCCCTGAAAGCCGCTTCAGTAGGAGACAGGGAAGAAAGGGAAGAGCGAAAGAGGGATTAGCATTCTCTTCGCCAAGGTAAATCTGTCCGAACCGGAGTTAGTTAGACTTCATCCGCTTCTTCCTTTCTCATCGCTCAATATCAAATATGAAGCAACTATCATCTCATTTGCCGCTCGCGGTATCCTGTCGGACTCGTCGGTGAGAGAAGAGAAAAGTGGACTAAAGAGCTGTCGACAGCCTCGTTTCGCAGTGGTGGTGGCGGGGTCCAACTATCCTTGTGCTCGTCGCTTTTCGAGTCCTCGACTGCTCTCATCTTCAATGTAAACATCGACAACTGCGTCCTTTCACATGTTGCCCCGTTTCTTCAGAATCGTTCTCAATATCCATACTACGTTGCTTTCATCTAAATGAGTCTTGTTAGACGTCATGATATTTTGTTGCTCATTCATGACTCACTTCGGGAGATATCGCTTCTACAGTTGACATCAATGGTTTTGCACAGAGCGAGAAGTCTGCTCTCGATCCGTGGCCGGTCTACTGTTGTGTATCTTGAACCTTAATTCAACTGCAATCAAGTTTTCCTCCTGTTTCCCCAGCTCATGTTCATGGCTTGCTTGCGGTCCTTTTGATATTAATGTGGCGGTGGCTGTATATGCAGGACCGTTGAAATTGGGTCATTGCTGCCTTCCGACTGGTCAGCACCAGAATGTGTATCGCTTCCTTCAAGAAATCGCTCAACATCACCTCTTTAGGGGCAGCCTTTCCATGTTATCACCAGGCTGCAATTCAAGAGCCTTGAGTGTGCGTGTCCATTTTCCTTGAGGGTGTTATCAATTGTTCTTTCCGTCAAGTTCGTCCAATCGCGACATCGGATGATGCATCGTGCTATTCAACGAGCCACATCAAATCGGGCACTCAGCCTCGCGACTTGAGATATGTGAGTACTTATAGATGAGACTATCTTGATGCCTTTGGATAGTTATCCTTCGCAATGGCGTTCAACGACCCCATGAGACATTATGTCTTCACAAGCACCGCCAAAAGACCTGCTCGATCCTCTGGTGCGAGAAGTTACTCTCTCCCCAGGAACATCACCACTCCTCACGCCACAGTTACCAGAAAGTGAAGCCACAGATAGACCTCGGTTAGCTTCCGTTCAAAGCACTAAGTCAGTGGTGTTCAACCCGTCCGCCCAGCAAGAACCCCACCATCGAAATGCACCAACACATGACAAAGTAAATACTCATCCCAGATGCTATGGATCCGGGAAGAGAGAGATCTACTGGCGTTCCCCAGCCAGCATGATAGCGTGCTTCTTTCTTGGTGTGTTCGTCGCTTTGGGTCATCACTTGTACTACACTTCGTTGAAAGGGGATCTTGTGGGAGATGAGGACGAACAGCAGAGAAAGTTGAGGTGAGTTATCATTCCGCTTAAACCCAACACCAGCTTAGTGAATTTGATTATATCTCTTGACTGTTTCGATGTGCTAACCGAGCCCGTTTCATTAGATATGGTACGACATTCGCCTTTGTTACACAAATCAGCCTTGTTGGCTCAGTGGGATTCGCGTACTCACAATGGCTGTGGAAAACTTTGAGGGCGACCACAGTTTCCGTCCAGTGTTTAGACTCGGCATTCTCTGCCGACACACAACTGATATCTATGTTCAATCCGGAAATGTGGTGGAAGATCAAGCTGGGATCACTTCTTGCTCTGCTTGCATGGTGAGTGTGGCACAGAACCGTAACATCTGCCTGGGCATGACTTATAGTTCACAGGTGTCTCCAACTTCCGTCACTAATCACACCTGCAACGCTAGGAGTAATACCTGGTACACAAGCTGTGAACATGTCTGCAGAGGTACCGCGTCTTCTTATATCAACGAACGATACTGGACAGTATTCGCGGTTCGAGTACTCGGCTCCGCTCCTCCCAGATACCGTTGAAGGGCTCAATGATACGAACAACTTCTTTGTCGGTCCTCGAACAATCATTTCTCGACTATCTTCAGCTACTGCGACTACAGGTCAGATACAGTCCATCTATCCACCATTCACCAATTCGTCGTATTCCATTCAGTTCTTCGGTCCTACGGTCAAGTGCGAGGAAGCAAACAGCACACAAGCGGAGATCATCGATCGTCTTCTGAGGCTGAAAATGTCACATTCAAGGGACAACTTCTCGGAACAAACTTCAGCTTACTTCGGTTTCGTCCCGAACGAGTATATTTTGAATGGTGGCGAAGTCACGGATATCGAGACTGTAAACGAGATCTCGGATATCAGGATGCAACGACCTGCAAATACTTCTTCAAATCAGTTGTGGACAACTTATCAAAGATATGTCTGGGATGGCACTGGGAATCGAAGCACTGTTGTGCATCATTCAGTGTGCCGTCTGTTCAACGCTTCTTACGACGTCAATTTCGTCTTTGAAGCTGGCAACCAAACCATCCAGAGAAATGCGGATCTCGATGTTTTGAATGAAATCCAGTACCCAGTGGATGACCCTTTTACTCCAACAAATTACGCAGCTCACTCTTACACGGCCTTCATGTGGGTCCTGACAGACCAACTTGTTGGCTCTATGGGTTTCTGGATCGACAATACGACACATCGAAAATTCAGCTCCATTTCTACTCCAATCGAGCACAATAGTCTTCTCGGGAGCGTAGATCTGGACCCATTTTTCGATTACAACGATGCTCTGTATCGTCAAAACTCTTCCACTGCCAACAAGAGTATGAGCGACCAGAGGAGAGAAGATAAGGACTTGGCGAAGAACAAGACTCTGAATGCGCTGATCGAGGAGTTATCTTTCAACGTGACTATCAGCTTTATGAGCAGCAATCTTCTGTCGTAGGTTTTCCCTCGGCCAAAACACAATTCATTGAAGTATAATGAGCTTTGCTGTGGACTTTGCGTTCTGTGTTGTTACTGACAATTTGCAGGCCGAAAGTCAACACGACTGTTCTCCGCACCACGACCCTCAACGTCTACACCTACAAATCTACTAGTCTCTTCCTTGCCTACGGCCTGGCCATTCTCACGTCCCTCTTCGCCAACATCCTCGGCATAATCGCATATCTCTCCAATGGCTCTGCACACGATAGGAATTTCTCCGCTATTCTTGGCGCTACCAGAGAGCGAGAGCTAAGCGAACTCTTTGACGAGGAGAATCATGGTACGTTGCCTGTACCGAAGCCGACCAAGAGGACTTTATTGAAGTTCAGGGATATGGATGAGGGAGGGTGGAGTTTCAGGAGAGAGGAGAGGAAACTTGACCCAAGGGACTGGAAGGCGTTGATGGATAGGAGGACTAGTGTGGTGAAGAAGCCCTGGAATTGGAGGAAAGTTCTTGGTTTCTGGAGGATGAAAGCGATTAGAGAGAAAAGGGGCTGAGAGATACCGACGATGGCTGGATGCGACGAGGAAAACGAGAAGAGGAGGTCACTGGATTCGTGGGCTTATAGTAGTAAGAATCGTGGATTGAAAGACAGTTGCGTACTGGAAGAACACCGGTAGATAGCTGCGTTGAAGTCAAGGTCAAGGTCTTTTGCATGGTAAGTCGGAACAGATGCTCGGCAGACCAAAGCTAATCTTGACGATCAAAATAAATAGCTGAGCATCATATTGCAGATAACAGTGTTTTTCAGTAAGGAAGTAAACAGTTAGCAAATACACCTTACCGCCGTTGCAAAGGGCCCATTCTCCTCCTAGACTATCAAAAGTCTGTACTCAAACTCAAGTCCCTCCATTCATCTAACTCCCTCTTCTCCGCCTCCAAAATTCCCTCCACAGTCTTCACGTAATCACTCCCCATCCCTAACCTCCACGGCAGAGTCCTCCCCTCACACCTCCCCGAATGTGTCAACGCCTCCACAATCAACTGACTCCCCTTCACTGGATCTCCCGGCTGATTATGATTATACTCCTCAAATGCCCTCCTCAACGGCTCCATCACCGGCTTGAAATCCTCAATCTCCCTCTCCGCAACAACCTTATTCCCCTTAGCCAGCAAATCAGTCCTGAAATACCCAGGTTCAATCAACGTCACCTCGATGCCCAGATGCTTGACTTCCGCCTTCAGCGCGTCGAATATACCCGCCAGCGCCCACTTCGTGGAACAGTACACGCCACACCCTACACTTCCATGCCAACCACCTACACTGCCTAGCCCGGCTATCACACCTGAGCGTGCAGCGCGCATGTAGGGTAGGACGGCGCGTGTGACCGCGAGAGTGCCGAAGACGTTGACGTTGAAATTCGCCTTTGCTTCGGCATCAGATGTCTCTTCGATGGCGCCCTCGAGGACGGCGCCGGCGTTGTTGACGAGGATGTCGATGCGGCTGTGTTTGGCGATTGCGGTGGCGATGACGGACGAGATGGTGGAGTCTGGGGAGGTTACGTCTAACGCGAGGATGGTGGCGCCGAGGGTAGAGAGGTGCGAGAGTTTGGTGAGGGTGCGGGCGGTGGCTATTACGGTGTCGCCGCGCTGGAGGGCGAGGGTTGCGATGGTGGAGCCGAAGCCGGAGGAGCAGCCTGTTATGAGCCAGACTTTTGGCGAGGTGGGGGTGGAGGTGGAGGTGGACATATTGTGGTGTTTAAGTGGGGCTGTCTGAGTGGTTGGGTGAATACCTAGATATGTTCCGGGTGGTATTGAAGTATTGGCGAGAACTTGTCTTGATTCCGTGATGAAGAAGTCTGCTTCCACTCCAGGAACTCTACTCCTACTTATATATCTCATGCTCCATCCTTTTGTCCAACTTATCCCCAATTCTGTCCCCAGTTCCATCGGACTTTCCTCCCCTTGCTATGTAGCATAGGTAAAGTATGGCGATATGCTCAACATCGTCGATCGCAGCTTCTCCTATCGGCGATAGGTCCCATTCGCAGATTTCAGAGTTCCTCAGTCTATGGTATCGGCGATATCGAGGATAGCCGAACGCGCCCAGGCTAAGACTGCAGCATGTCAGCATGTCAGCATGGCAGTCGAATCGGTTTGTTGAAGGTGGTGTGATTGTGGGGACAAGAAGAGTGTGTAATCGCCGTACATGATATCTATTTCAGCCTTGTTAGTGGGGTATTGCCAGGTTCGAGGGCTGCTGGAGTGAGACGAGTGCAGGGGAGTCGGCGTTAGGATTTTGGCGGGGTAGAAATGTTGTGTGGGATGTGTTTACGTCCGTGTATTTGAGAGAGGCAAGGTATCATCGAATGAAAGTGATTTTTCGATAGATTGGATCTTTCGAGAACCTGTTAAAGAAAACGGAGTTTCCTCCACAAATTCTGTTACGGTATCTTGTTCTGCATTACAGAACTTGTGACAGTATGACTAGTGTCAAAGAGCAAGGCGTCGTCGCCATCTGGACCACAGAAATGGAACTTATTTAGTGATCGCGAAATAAGTCTGGAGAAGCCATGTACTCGAGTAATCTGCGCTGGTCAACAATATTCCTGTTTAGCCCACATTAAAAGTTTGCTCATGATTGTTTTGTTCAGGATCTAATAGTCGCTAAACAAAGACTTTTCAGTGGCCGAAGCGACAGAATCAGGGGCGATGCGGGGTAATTTATCGCTGAACAGTAGGGGCCCCGCCCAATTTCACAGGCAAATTCTGCTGAGAGTGATCAGCAACAAGCTCGTAAATCCAAGTCATAGCAGAAGACCCTCGTCAAAGTGTCAGGAATTAAGATCGGACAGAATGGTTTCCTGACCGCCTGGAAAGGTGGCATATCAACAGCTCTCTACACTGGAAGTGGAAGCACATACGTACAAGGTAAGCAGTCTCCAGGGACAATAAATTGACCTATGTAGGGACCATGATTCTAAAGTGGGCGAGAAACGGATCTCGCGCCAAAAAAAAAACGCGCATTGGTGTGATGGAAACACAGTAAATACCGTTTATGACGCTATCCCACCACGATCATCACGCGAAAATACTTTTATTGATGTAGTACCAAACTCCAGCCCCTCGATCCAAAGCTGATATTATCCTGTCCATGGATCGTCTTAATGATTATCTTCGAAATTCACCACCCATCTCGGATCTGTTGATACGTCAGCGCTTCATTTCTCAACCATCGTGCGTTTCGCAGAAGCCAGGGCGGTTTTCTGGCTCATGATACCCGGGGCGAGATTACTTACCATTCCAAGGCTTGTCTCTGGGTAGAGTGTACGGTGCTGCTGTCTGCTCAAAAGGTACAATACCACTCTGCCAAGTCGCAGTCCCTTCCTCCAACAAGTCCTTTACAAGTGTACCAGGGACAATCACGCCACACTCAAAGTTGGATACCTTGACTAGCTTCGTATTGCAAGTAGCCTTGTTCGTCTTCTTATCCGCCTCAAGTGCTCCCCAAGCCGACTGAGACAGATTGGCCGATCCGATGTAAACGTAATATGGCGGGGCACTTGCATCTCGTGGGTTGTAGGCAAGGATAAGCTTCTGATGAAATAACTTTCCAGTGTCCTTCGACTGGTAGTGATGGAATATGCGCTTGATTGCGTCTGGTGCTCCTGTCCATGGGTGGATGTGGCAGCCAATGTTGCTTGCAGCATCCTGCGACAACGAATCGGCGCTTTTGACATCTCCTACTGTTGGGTAGAACAGCTTGACATCCGGGACAGCTCGGTTCTCATCATCTGCCGTGATTTTACCTTTGCCTAAAGCACAGTCGTTGAAGCTATTGAGCCACTTTGCTGTAAGTCCACCAATACTTGCAGCGCACAGGTCGAGTCTCAACTTTCCATTTCCCAATCTTGGTAGTTCGAGATCGAGATCATTGACAATACGTCTAAGACGAAGAAGCCCATGCTTCTCTGCCTTTGTTCCAGAGGAGACTCCAGGTACAGAGGTCGTAAGATGGACTTTGACTTTGGAGTAGTCATACATTCCCTGAATAGACCGGGTGAAGGTGTCGGGTACATTGAGGGCAGAGAGATGGGATAAGAAGTCGGTTTCGAAGGAGGAGATCATTTCTTTTGATCGAGAAGCGCCTCTGGGAAGGTCGTGGATGTACCAATGGTTGTCTCCGAGAACCGTGTCGATATCCATCATATTGCACGATGTGATGACGATTCTAAGAAAGTCGGCATACACCAGAACAAGAATCTTGGAATGAGATGAGCCCGGAGACCAGGCGTAGAACGCATGGTAATTCAAGCCGTATCGCTTGGCATACAAGGCTTGGAGCTTGGGTTCCACAATCGGCATCTTGCCCTTTGTTACTTTGGGCGCCTTACCGCCATCTAATATGAGAGGAACACCAGCTAGTTCACATGCTTCCGGAGTCATCGGATCTGCGGTAAAGAGCAAGTCAGAAAGTACACCATGCACTGGACGTATGGCCAAAGGAGCAGAACGAGTAGGTGTGATGATCAGGCTTACCCATGTTGATATCGCGACCGATGTAGATCTATTTTAGATGTTAGTGATGGCGACGTCACAATGGCAGTAGACACATACGGGTACTTTGTTCGACGAATGTGTGAACGGGAAATGTCTATAGAACTCTTCCTCTCCAATGAAGAACGAAAATGCACAGGCCGATACGAGACTGTTCCCCTGTACAACATCCTTTAGATTGACACAATTCTTGGCATCGACCCTACCAGGAGTACGGGTGATCCGAAGGGCGCCGTTGGGATAGGTCATCTTAGCTTCTGCTTTACTAGTTGCGGAGAGTATCGCTAGAGAGGGCATATCAGTATCAGCGAGTGAAAATTAGACGACGATGAACATACATGTGACTCGCTCTGAAGGCACAGGCTGAGGGGCGGGGCTGGTGTTAGAGGAGGTCAAGTCAACGAGCGTCGCCTGTACGCGCTTCGTACTCTGAGGTCCTAGATCATCTTCTACCTTGCGTTTTGAGCCTCGCTTGATTTGATCTGGCTCTAGAGACGACGATGGGGTGCCAGAAGCTGTCGAAGCATCATCCAACATGGACAGTCTGATGGCCTCTTTGAGATCACTGTCCTCATCGGCTGGTTTCGGTGATGGCGTGGGCGAGCCTGATTGCGTTGAAGAATCGTCCATCTTAGACAGTCTAATTGCTTCCTGAAGCTCACGGTCTTCCTCCAGCTGTGCTGCCTCAGCGCGAGATGCCGCGAGTGCCTGTCTTTGTCGACAGTCAGCTCGTGTTTGCCAAAGGAAAGGGATCTAGAATACTTCAAGTCGTCATCCATCCTCACTTGGGCATATTTTCTCAAAGCATTGGCCTGTTGGTGGCTTGACCAATTCGAAGTCGATTTGTTTGCTGGATCTGGATTCGATACGAGGAAGACGCGACGAAGATATCGAACGTGGAGATGTTCACGCTCTCACGTGCTACTCAAAACGCGCTAGCTGCCTCTGTCCGGGTTCGGTTCGGGCCGGGTTCTGCGATGCGCCGGGCTGACTGGACCTAGGTACTTCGATTCAGGTTTCGTATTTAAAAGCCGTAAGAAGTAGAAAGAAGCTCGCTCTGCCTCTCAACTTCTCATGCAGATACACATTTATGACAGCTCTTTAAAGGAATTAACATGACATCGATTATTCGAAAGAACCCCTTTTCAGTCTGAATGATCAATGCCAGTCGCCCTAGTCGCCAAGTATTCTGGGCTCATCGTCACTTCCAGATGACGGCGATAATCCTCTCCGAGGGTCGATTTAAATATCATTGGCCATGGCAAGATGCTCATCCGTCAAGACAACTGTGCAAGCTACAAAAAGTTCCGTTCGATAACAGTGAGTATATTTGACAAAAAGCTCACGGTCAGAAGCGAGAAGAAATCTAACTAGGCCTGGTTCCAGACGTTTCAAATTTTGTATTCCATGCACGCTGATTGATTTTTACATACTGTTTCGGTTTTCTCGTTTCATCCGTGTCACTAGAGAATCGTTTCCAAGCAACTTTTGCCCATTTACCATGAATTCTAGTATTTCACCACCACGACTGCCACAGCCTAGGGTATCGACAACCGATGCCACTCCTGTTCAGAACTACTTCTGGCGCTGAGGGAGAGTGCTCTCTTCCATACTCGCCGCCACAATACCACGAAGACAAATGCTCGCTCTGACTGTTGCACCACTGCCGACGTCAAACTTGTTTTGCAGAATCATATCTGGTGCCTGCTGCACGTCTGAAAGTGGAATATCGATGGCGCCGATTTCATCCTGCTTGTTCATAAGAGCGATTCGGAAGTTTTGAGCCCCGCTGCCTAGCATATCTGCTGTGATGGGAATGCGGAAAGCCTGGTCAAATGCGGGGTTGGAAATATCTGTGCCTGGTGCATCGGTCTTGGCAGCTGTCTGGAAGCGGTGCTTCTCTCCCCATGATACGACCACACTTGGATTGAGCTCTATCAATTGTATCAGCAAGGTGCTCTAGCAATGTTCAGGAAGAAAGGGTAGTCTAAATATTCCAATCAATATTTCAGACGAAATAACACGAACCTTTTCTGTTGCCAGGGATGTCAAACACGCCGGCAACAAGAACAGTGGCCACACCACACATTAAGCCGTCGTTGCTGTGATCTGAGGCAGACAAGCTGTTGCCCTCAGCCGCGAAGTGGAAGAACTTGCAAGACACCGAAAGTTTACCCTCGATTGGATTATCCTTGTGTAGCATGCTCAGCTCTTGCTTGCCACCTGCTGCCAAGATTTCACTGACGGTAGTGACTGCAAGACCTATTTCGTCGTCACTGCTGACATCGTGATCCATGAGATCGAAAGTGATGCATTGATTTAGATCGGTAACCACGAAGTCGTGTGTCTCGTTCCAAGAGGGGTTGGTGGTGTTGTCCTTGGTCGTTGTTCGCCTGTCGAAAATCTGCAATCAGCATCTCGATCCTTTGTAGTGGCACAGTCCTGATCATGTGGAATAGGGAGAAGAGGACCAGGAAACATCTCAAAACTAACTCACCAAGCGTCCTCAGCACCGACGCTAATGTTCACGTAAGTGTCAGGGGAAGCACGCGTGAGCTTTGAGAAGAGTTTCTGCGCAGCGCCTTTTTTATCTTCAGCAAATCCAGTTGCCTTCTCGGCTGTGATTCGAATAACGCCAATTGGAAACAACTGAGTCTTGAAATAATCGTTGGAAGCGTCAAGCTTGATCAGAAGACGATTTGGCAATGTCAAGATGGAGTTGATGATGTTAATGATGACTTTTCGAACTGCTCCGTCGATCATGTCGGAGTCAGCGACGTTTGCAGCTCCGGTGAAATCGAGCTTGAGGACTGGTGGATTCACGAAGGCGATCTGAGCCGCGCCAATCAGCGGAATGATGTCGAAGGTTGGACCCAGAAGTATGGAAAGTCTGCCATGAAGTGCGACACCTTTGACTCCCTGACGAATGAATCAGCTGCCAAGTCCACCAGTACGAATCCCTCGGGTTGTTTTTCCTTGGTACATACCAGAGTGGGAATCATGTTCCCATCAAGTTGAATGTCGCATTTGCCAGCCCAGTCAACATTCATATCGCTTTGAGCAAAGGAGTTAGCTTGGACTTATTGCCAGGTTGATCACGGGATCGTGAAGGATGAAACGAGGTATCCCGGGATACTAACAGCTTGATGCTCTCCGTCTCAGTCTTCGTTGCAAGGACATTCGAAAGTGAGAGGGGAACGTGACCGAGATCAATCTTGGTGAAGTGGAGGCTCGATAGCGGGCCAGGCAGCATACTCGCAAACATGGGCTCGACGATATCTTTCAGCATCTTGCTGCCGGCAACATTGATATGCGGCCATAGCTGTGCAACGATGTCGTTCAAAAATTCTAAGTGGGTGACATTTTAGCTGCTACGTACAGACCCGAAAATGAGGCAGATATGACCGAGGCGGGAGCAGAGTGCATACTTACTCACAGACTCTCCACCTTCCTCAGCAGTCAATTTCTCGATAAGGGAAGCCATATTGATGCGGGGTCGCTCAAACGAAAGATGTCAGCAAAGAGGTCAATAGTAAGGTCTAGAAAGAAGTGTTAGCTGTACGGAGATTGTTCCCGAAAGTCCTTTCTCAGAAAGACGTTCGATGCACTTTATAAGCGGGGAAGCTTGTTCTTTGCCAGGGAAGACTTGAATTTGTTGATCGGGAACCTGTTTTGGGACATGCATGATGCCGTGGCCGTGGCTTGACGAGCGGGCTGTGGCTGTGGCTAGTGACATCACTTTCGGCAGACGATCGCTTGGCATTTGTCCCTGGCCAGGTAATCAAAACACAGCAAGCGAATGGAGAACTCTATGATGAGAAGTACTTTTAATGTCACCTTTTCGCGGATATCACCAGAAGCTCCAATGGTATTACGACTAGCATTCTTTGAGACTTCTGCTCCCTCCTTTTTCTTTTATGGCTCGATCGTGTTTAGTGAACCGGCTCGTCACATTTGCATCTCCACACGTCACTGTGTAACTGACCCAATCGTGGGAATCTCTCAGTGTCTGTGATTCTGACTATACTTTGTCTTTTGATACTCTATCAGCGATATTAATCATGAACCAAGAGACTGGCATGATTCTTACTTCAATCAAATCGGGCCCACGATGAAACTCCTCATGTAAGTTCTGATGTAAAGTTGGATGCTTCCCTGTCTTGTCTTTTATTCCCTACGGCATAGCATTTCTTTCTAATCACACTGTCCGGAGAATATCCACGTAATGAAGAAGAGTAGGATCTGCTCAGAGCTTCGTGGGACCGCACGCTCACGAATGCTCTAAAGCGACTGACTTACGCAGCTTTCCAGATCTCATCCATGCCAGTCTCACTAGCCCTCATCAACCTGAGCTCATAGAAGTGATAGACCAATTGATCGAGCCGTATCCATGACCTGGGTACCCATCCAAAGACTTGCGACTCGGTACGGGAAAATCGGACTCAAATGCGAGGATGCGCATGTCTTCGTAATGTGACTCAATATGGTTGGGAATGACGGACTCGATACAGGTATTATTGACGACAAGAAAGGTTTTCGTGAGGATACCCGACTCAGCAATTCCAGACTCGAGATTTTAACCCCAAGCAGGAGCCCTCTAGGTGCTCCGGTACTTTTGTGGGTCTTCTGCCCAGATTCGCCGGCTCTTCACCCATTGGTTCATATGGGTGTTCTTGGGAATGGACAAAATGTCAGGAGTGCGGTGGTGCGAGACAATGGAATCATATTGGCTAATTAGGATGATCCGAATGGTTTCCATGTCAACACAAAATGGGAAGAACTCCGGAACGGAAGCTGGGAAGATCTTTGACGGGAAACGGGAACTTGCCATTACACATATGTAACAGGTCTTTCCATGTCATGTTGGTATCATAAGTATTCGTAATGAATTCCAGATTTCTTTCGTATGAGGTCTCCACCGGCTCCTGCCTCTGCTGAATTCAATGTAAGTACTAAGAAGTCATTTCAACATTCTCACGTTCGCATGGATGTCTCACAGGGTTCTCCAACATCGGAGATTTCTTCTCCAAGCCTCATACTGGTTGGCTGCGTTAAGCTGGTTGTATTTACTGCGTTGACGTCCAGATTGCTGCTTTCATCGTGTATTTCCAAATGGTCCCGTACCCGAGGTCTGGCGAGAGTCTAATCCGAGAGTGCACATGTACATAATCTGAGACTGATCCCCCCCCGTCCCTCTTTTCTCAAGTTTGAGAATACAATTATTATATTATACATGTAATATCTATATGAAAATTGATGGTTACCCATGAGTAACATCGATACAGTAGGATATTAATCCAGTTACCCACGAAATGTTTTCCAGCCCTTGGGTTAGGCAGTCCACCCCCACTACCCTACCCGATACAAGAGTACATGTTGCGCGAAAAAAAACGATACCAGTCCAGCCAAGGTGGATAATATTCTGATTGTGGCACTTATCTCTTGTTCGTCGTTGATGTGGCCAGACTGCCTCCGAATCCTCTTGTCAACGAGGGAGATCGTTCCTCTGGAGATTTCAAGACCGGTGAAGGCTTCGTAGGAAGCACTGGCTCGTCGATCTGGAATTCTGTCGACTTTTCAGATGCAGGCTTCTTTCGCCCGAACCAACCACTTAGCTTCGCCGCGACCGAATCCCCCAGGTACAGGAAGACTGCCGGAATGAGCGTGAAGGCACCAATGAGGAAGAAAAGAGGGTTGCCAAAGATCCTACGGACGAAGAACCCGATACCGACGCAGACGGCCAGGTACCAGACGATTAGATGGCCGACCTGGAATGAGCGCTGGAAGAAAGACTGTCCGACCTTCCGTTCGGACGAGGAGCGCGCAGACGTTCCCCAGCCAGTCTTGTTCATGGTGAAAAGCGCCCAGACCTTGGATGGCAGCAGGCCGAAGAAGTAGAGGAAGCCATAACAGCTGAAGAGGAGCATCCACGGATCTCTGCTCATGATCATGGCTACGAAAGACTTCACAAATGCAATAGCGAACATAGTGACGAGCCAGATGACGGGGCTCAAATTGTTTTCAGTGGCAGGGTCAAAGAGAAAATGGAAGACAGTGGCGATCAGAATGAAGGGGTACAATGCTTGTATGGTCGTCTCGAGAAGCATCCAGGGGGCCTGGTAAGCAAAGCTTGCTGGGAACCAAAACGCCTCTCGGAAGAAAGACTTACTCCATCTCGTCTGCTGCGCGACCCAGCGTACGAATGAGGTCGGAGACTCGCTGTCGCACCATGTACGGTGGGTATAACGCGTTCTGAGGCCTTGGGCCAGCAGCTGGTTTGTCAAGTGGCGGTCGTCGCCAAAGGTCGTCGCCTTGCCACCAAATGTCTGTAGATTCCAGGGCCCGAGAATCGTCTCGAGATCCGAGGCACGGTACATGCTCATCGGCCCGGAGAGGCAGCCGACACAGGCCCACATCGACTGACATGCCCGCTCAATGTTGAAGGCGAGCCAGTACCGCGCCGCACACAAGCGCGCGAGCAAGGACTCCGCGCGGTTCCAGATCTTGACATCTGCCGTGACACCGCCGACATCTGGCGAGGAATGGAGCAGCGTCAGCATCTCATCCAAACCGTTGTTCTGGATGAGGGTGTCCGAGTCAGTTGTGAAGACAGCGTCGCGTGTGCGCAGGGCGTAAATGCTCATGGCAAAGGCTGTGAACATGGCGGTGCGCTTATGTCCGTGGGGTTGACTGAAGCAAACTGCCTTGAGGCCGCTGATATTCCAATTGTCGTCCCATTCGAGCACTTGTGTAAGTACTGCCTGCCTGGCCAAAGCTAATGCCGGGGCGTGGCCGGGTCGATAGCGACCAACGAGCCAGTGCCAAACTTTGACCAGGAAGAACCGTGTGTCCTTAGGTATGTTGGCGAAATATGTTTCGCGGTGTAAGTCCGAGAGCAAGAGTGGCAGATGAATTAGCGGTGCGTTGTATGACTCAAATTCGCCGACGAAGGCGTTTGCCATGCTCAGATCTGGCTCCTCGTTGCCGTCAACGACGCCGATGACACACTTGGGCCGGAGCGTCTGCGTCTGCAGACTGCGAAGACATTGCCGCCACGCTTTCTCATCCTCGCGGTAACCGACAACAGCAATCGAGACCTCGCTATCAGGATTGAGAAGGGCGGATGTGCCTTGTGTACCCTTTTCGCTGTCGCCTGCCGCCTGAGCGTTCTCCTTCAATCGTTTGTTGGCTATGCGATTGACACTGATGCGGTTGAGAAGGGCACAGCAGAGCTGAAAGAGATAATGGGTAATAAGAATTGTTCCGTACAGGCCGATGGAAGTTATGGTGAGATTGAAGATCCTGAGACCAATGATATAGCCTGCAATAAGTGCGCCGATGATACCAAAAGCCAGGACAACATTGAAAGTGGCCTTGAAAGGGTTGATCTTCGGAGGGTTCCGCGGTGGTATGTCGAATATTGGGGCCGAGTCAACAGAAGGTTCCTTGATGTTGTCGAAAGGGGTCGCGAAAGGGTTTGAGTCCGGCAGGACCTCGATTTCAGACGGCCCATGGCCTACCTGGGCTGTATCTACTGCCATCAGATCCTGGATTGGTTCTTAGTCAACGAGGGAATAGGGATCAAGAGATGTATGGTGCCAGACATCTTTGGCAGCACGACGGTTATAGGGTAAGTACTACGCGGTAAGATATAGTGTCCAAGTCCTCCCCTAAGATTTCACGTAGCTTCTTTTTCCTGGATGTGCCTTTGCTTCAAGCCTCTTCAAGTTCATGACTTTTTGCGGCGCCACACACCTTCAAGACACGCATGGTTGAGCAGCCAGATTTCTCCTGGGCAAAGGACATTCAAATTTAATGGCGTCGGGATTTCCCATTTCAATAATATGGGATGAAGCGAAGACAAAAAGGAATTCTGGCGAGAAACAAAGAAAAACATTAGGTGGAAATGAAAGACGTCCCCTTATGAGGCTTCACCGATAAATTAATACGTAATAGAAAGCGCCTCACGACTACAATTGATGTTTGCCCACTTGGCATATGATTGATATCCCCGGAGATGTGGTTTCCGTCCGCCTGGGCAGCTTCAGTTTCACTTTCTCACCACTTCACAGGCAATTGAGGTCTAAGGGATCTCAACTGAGAGACGCTGGGCGATCGGAAATGTATTGGATGGCTTGTCACTTAGCGGCTTCACGTCTGTGGCTGAGATGCAGTTGCCGAGACCCCAATATATTCGCTTCCACCAGCTCTGTGCACGTTGGCATGTCACTGCCGCTGGGCATCTACAACTCGCGGCGGTAGATACCCCACGGCATCCTGAACTCAGCAGGACCCCAAAAAAAATCTCATTCGAAAACTAGTCCCAAAAAGATTATTGCTGATAATTCAAGGCCAAACACACACACTTAGAGGTCCCACAGGATGATATCTGAGAATGCTCCACTCGAATTCCGTTATACACATATCCCAGCGAAGGTGAGTACTACAAGGACGGTGGCGATTGAACCAAGAGAAAATGTCTAGCACTAAGAGCCAGCCAGGTATTGCTGGACTAATGAAATAGGCAGAATCTACAACAAATCATGATAGGGGCTTCGTGCTGTAATTGCCATGTCTGATCGAGGTCTTGCTGCCCGACGAGAATACTTGCTCGGTTGAGCATGTATCGTCTGAAAAAGGATTGAGAGTGGTCTCTGTTGAGGAAGAAGCAAAGACGGCTGAATTGGGCAGGGACATTCCCCTATTGCCAGTTCCAGGAAGCGATTCGAAGTATAGTATACTTCTACTTCACCCAAGCTTTTTCTTGCTGTTGCAGCCCTGCTATCTACTTTCCCTACTCTGTGTTTAGAGATTATTACATCACCCTCGTGCTGCCGACTTTACCCACCTAGCAACATGCCGACCTCTCGGGCAACATCTAGCATTTCTTCGGATGACGAGCTCACATTTGACCTGGGCCTGTCGGGTTGGGTACGCGAGAGTACTGACAGTTCCCCTCTCACATCATACCCTCAAAGTTCAACGAGCAATACAGACGACGATTTCCTTGCCAGGCCCAACATCCCGTCATCCGTCGCAAATGTCGAGCCGAATTACCCCATCGTCAACAACGTCTGTTTTCTCGGGGCCGGATTCGTAGGTATGCAATTCCCAGCTTTAAGCACTCGCATATGAAGCGATTTGCGCTACGAAACATGCTTCAGACGCTTACCCTCTTTCTATAGGTGGTCCAACTGCTGCTCTGGTCGCATACCATAATCCTCAGATCATGGTCAACGTGGTCGACCTGAACCAAGACAGGATTGCAACATGGAACTCTGCTCATCTCCCAATCCATGAAACCGGCCTACCAAAGATTGTGAGAATCGCTCGAGACGGCACCAATTACTCAATCGTCGACTTACCTGGTCTCGGCACCGTAAAGATTCTCTCGAGAACGCCTAACCTGACCTTTTCCACGAGGGTCACTGAGTCGATTGCCGAGGCCGATGTTGTGTTTATATGCGTCAATACTCCCACCAAGCTCTACGGCGTGGGCGCAGGGGCAACCGCAGATCTAAGTATACTTGAGAGTGCTGCAAGTACTGTTGCCAAGAATGCGAAGGATGGGGCTATCATCGTGGAGAAGAGCACTGTACCGTGCGGTACTGCACATATGATTCGAGATATTGTAAGTTGTTCAACTCTTCATATCCCGTCTCTTCGCATGGCGTCCCTTGTAGTCAATTCTCTGTCTTCATGGTTACTTCTATACCATCGGCTGAGATGGCCACGGACAAAAGTGTAACGGAAAGACTCAGTTGTGTTGTATCCTGTCCTGCATCCATAGTCCCACGCTTGAGTGTCCTTAAAAAGACATGGAATGCAAGGCAGAGCTTATGACTTATACTAACGCCCCCTCTCTCGTAAATAGCTCGAATTCCACCGTCCCAACGCCCGGTTCGAGATTCTCAACAACCCAGAGTTCCTCGCAGAAGGTTGTGCTGTTTATAACCTCATGCATCCGGATCGCATTCTCATTGGTAGTGCCACCACTCCCGAGGGAGCGAAGGCAGCTGAAACACTGAAGGGCATTTATGCTGCCTGGGTCCCTCCATCCCGCATCCTGACTATCAACACTTGGTCATCAGAACTGACAAAGCTGGTGGCGAACGCTATGCTTGCGCAACGCATCTCGAGCATCAATGCCGTCTCGGCTCTGTGCGAGGAGCTCGGTGCCGACGTCAAAGAACTCAGTCTTGGTCTTGGAGCAGATTCCAGGCTTGGTCCTCGCTTCTTGCAAGCAGGCGTAGGGTTTGGCGGCTCATGCTTCGAGAAGGATATCCTCAACCTGTCGTACATGGCGCAGTCCCTGCATTTGAGCCAGGTTGCCGACTACTGGATGGGAGTACTCGATATCAACAAGTACCAGAGGCAAAGGTTCGGTAAGAAGGTTGTGCGCGCCCTCAACGGCTCACTCAGGGGTAAGAAGATTGCCGTGCTTGGCTTCACGTTTAAAGAAAACACAAACGACACTCGCAACAGTGTCGCGGTGCACTTTATTGCCGAACTCGCGGCCGAGATGCCGGCAGAAATATCGATCTTCGACCCGGGCTGCTCAGTTGCAGATATTGAGGACGAAGTCCGTCAGATTGGCCTTAGCGACTTTCAGATGCAGCGCATTAAGGTGCGGGAACACTGGAAGGAAACTGTCGACAGCGCAAATGTAGTGTGTATCCTGACGCAATGGAACCATTTCCGCTATCCACCCGTGCCCACGCCCAAATCCAAAGCCAAGGGGCAAACGCAGTCAGCAGAAGGCTTGAGAGTCTCCGACAACGTCGACTGGTTCTTCAAGAACAAGTTATCCGAGATGGATATCCTGCAGCTCGAGAAGCTTGTCACACGGGATCGTGACGAGGCAAACGAGGACCCTCTCAACCGATTCGTCGCTGAAACCAAGTGCCCGTCCGATTGCGCCCATTGCCAGGCGAAGCAGTCTGGAATGAAGGAGGGCGAGACTGTGGACTGGAGAGAGGTTTCTACTCTCATGCGCGAGCCCAAGTGGGTATTTGATGGACGGAATATCGTCGATGGCCCTCAATTGGAGAAGTTGGGGTTTCGGGTGCGCGCAATCGGTAAAGGCCCGGATCTGCGAGAACGGCGTTTGTCAGGGCGATAGATATCAGAGTCACGACGAGAAAAGTAATAGTGTAATCTTAGGTTATTAGAACAAGGGCATGAGAGAAATCATTGGCGAGAATGAGTTTGACACCCTATCAAATAAGAGATGAGGTTGCAGGTCTCCATTGCAGCGACCAGGGATTGAAATGGAGTGTAATTAAGCGAAGCTGAAATTGAAGGTATTTTCACTAAATCATGGATATTTAGACATTTGTCTGAGAGAGAAAATGACATGGTCAGTACCGTAAACCATATGGAATACGTCAATTATTCCTTTGAGTGCGACTCATCGCGCAGCCTGTGGCCCCTGTGACAGACACTGCAAGCCGTCCCTAAATTGTTACTAAATGAGGAGGGTTGGGCAGGACTCAGTATGGCCGATGCGCTGAATCCCCTGAAATGCTACGCCGATCAGCGCCTTACTTCAGGTTGCACGGCCTGGAGAAGTGTCAGCAAAATATGTATCAAAAGTATCCGACCATCATTTGCTGCCCGCAAACAGGCATGCTACTGAGATCTATGCTGATAGTAGCCCAGCAAGCAATGCCCGGCGTATGCATTGTGCTTCAGGCTTTCAAAATCCATAACGGATTTTTCCGTTCCTGACCACGAACAGCTGATCTTTGTATCCCTCATGTCATGCGCAGTTTCCTGCGCTGTTGAAATGGCCGAGATTAAGTCTAGGCGGACATATACACGTTTATGATGAGCCCCAATACCTCGTAATTGCTTTCCATCAATAAGCCCTGCAGCAGTTCTTTCGAAGATAGCACAAGCATCTTGCTAGCCTCAAATAGCTCAGCGACCGTAAGTAAAGGTTTTACAAAATTATCCCATCCCCACATATCCTTTGCATTCTCAAACCTGTTGACGGGTGAAAGAAATGCTAGGGCCAGCCAATCTCTTTTGGTAGAAGACGCAAGTATGACAAGATCATCATATGGGCTCATGGTCTTCCTAACGAATCGATATTAGAGACAACAAATGTCGCTTGCTCTTCGGGGTGCTTGTGATCTTGAAGTTGAGTCTGAGAGACATCTGAGCAATAGTATGATAAATTGCGTTTACAGGACCAGTAAAAGATCGGGAATACTATGCTCCACCTTCAGGGAGTTTATAAGAAGCTCGTTATTTATGGCCTGACCTCCAGCTGTTTGTACAAGCAGCAAATGTCTGGCTAATTCAACAGTCCCGCACCAACACTTAATTAAAAAAAAATTGTTGTTCGTTCTATTGGTGATTGGATCAGACTGGTCTATTAGAACACACTCAATTCTTCTTCAAGATTTACATTGTGATGATAACGTAATTGTCCTCCCCAAGGGTCATAAAGCAGTGTTGATTTGAAATACCCCGCTAAGCGAATGTCCTTCTCAGACGCGAGGGCTATTTGCGCAGAAGTCTCCGTGTTCAGACTTGTCTGATACGCCAAAATTTGGAGACGAATGATCTGTTATGCCGCAGCCCCTCAACGCAAATGAGCCAGGGAAAGGATAACGGTTTATGCGAGGCCACCAACAACCCGTGAGACAGTCTGCTCGACAGTCCCAAACTCCAAACCCAACAACTCATTCGACAACTCTTCGTCCCGAACATAGTTCGCCCGCAATCCTGACGTATTTGCGAAACTTGTAGCTCTCACCAAAGCGTAAGCACCACTGAAATCACCTTTCCCAATTTTCTCAGTCGCCTCTGCGACCTCCTTCTCGGCCGTGGTATCCGTGACGGTCCACTTGGTAGCGGTAGCCTTCTCCAAAGCAGTCAAGATCTCTTTCTGAGAAGTCTCGAAAGATGCGACGTAGATGTTCTTATTTGCTGTTTGATCTGGGCGATCGAGAACTGCGATGACGGCGCGACCGAGTTGGTCGTCGTCGGTCAAGGTGAATTTGCTGGTGCCTTTGTCCCAGATCGTTGCAGTTCGGGACTTTAGATCGAACTCCAAGAAGCCATTTTTGAGTCCCTAAGGTCCATGTTAGCTTCAGATTCCGGATCAACGCAAGTGAGGGAAGGTCACCGAGTCAAATAGCAGAGCTGGCCAAATAGCGGTCCACGTCAACCCAGAAGTCTCTTTCTTCTTCAAATAATCAAGCACCTCTTTCTTTTGTCCGAACACGGGCAGCATTTCCAAGACAGCTGGGCTCAAAGTGTTGGATGAAAACTCGGAAGGTATGAATCGCTTCACTCCAGCGGTGATGGCAGCGTCGATGAACGATGTCTGCTGACCGAACCCGCTCAAGCCAACAACTGAGATCACTGCATCTTGACCCTTGAATGCTTCAACTAGATCAGCATTCGAGTAACCGGTGTTGCGAACAGTGACTCCTGCTGGGAAAGTTGATGTGCTGGATGCTCGTGTCAATGCTGTGACATTGAATCGTGTGTCGGAGACGAGTGCATCCAGGATGATCTTCCCCACACTGCCGCTGCCCTATATTGATTTGGTCAGTCGAGTGACATTTTCAAAGAGGGCTAGACATACACCGATGATTGCGATGTTTTTGAGTTGGGAAGACATTGTGGTGGCTAGGAGATGGTGATTGTGATTTGGGAGAATCGTGTGTGGCTGGAAGTCAGTAGATATCGATGACTTGGTGATGTTGATTTGTGATGCAATATCAGGAGGGTCTTCTTAACTTATATATCTGATCGTACGTACTGTATTGTATCAACAAAGTCGCTAAGCAGCTCACCACTGACGAATCATGTGCCAGAAAATTTCGCTGCTGCCATGCATGGTACGCTGACTGACGGGAACGGTCATTTCCGCTGTACTTGTTGATAGTTATATAATCAAGAATACCAGAATGATCAAAGAACCTCTCTAAGCCTGTATCCAGGTCGTAATATTGTAGTGTAGTTCAAAGGTCCATGCTTACCAAAGGAGCGGAATTGATGCCGAAAGGTGCTTCTGTGGCTGTGGGACCCACTCCGAGGAGCACCAACAGCACCTGGCTTACGTGAAATTGACTCCGAATACCACACCCCTCTCGACAGCTATCAAGCTGGCTGCTAAATCATCACGTACATGCAGGATGATTGATCATGCTAATTTTCGAGACGCTTAGCACTGTGTTTTTCTTCACAGATTTTGGCTGCAGCAAGCACTTGAGCTAAAGCAGTTTTTAGAGCATGTCTTGTGTATGACAATGTGAAGGTCTGCGTTGTATTCAATCAGACACCATAGACACGCAGCGAATTGAGATGCAATTCTTTGGGACAACAGGACTTCCACAGAACGCCTCAGGTACCTCCCTCCTCCCGCACCTTTCGAGCCTCTCCGAGTCACAACTCAATTCTTGTTTGGGCCTTCTGAAATCTCAGTAGCCACCGGATCAATTGCGATTTTCCCAAGTTCCGCCTCCGAGATGGGCTTAACCCCATTGTAAGTCTCGATAATGTCCTCTAACTGATCACGTGGAACACCCTCGAATCGTTTGTCGATCTGCTCCAGACTCAAGCCCTTGGTCTCCAGGTAAGTGAATGCAATGACCGTAGCTGCAAAGAGATTCCAGCAGACGCCGACGATGTAGAATCTCCATCCGATATTCGCGAGCCCGATCGGAATGACATATTGGTTGATGAAGCCTGCCGAAGATGTGAAGATGTTGTAGAATGCCATGCCCTTGGCTCTGATCGTGAAGTTGAGGACTTCAGCGCAGTAGGAGAAAGAGAGTGGTGTCCAAGTCGACGCGTATCCCATCTGGAACAAAAAGACCATGGCGATGATTGCGTTCCTTCCAGCAGCGGTGTCTGTTTGCTGGGCAGTCAGGCCCGCCATGCAAGCCAGAACAGCAGCACAGAAAATCGTTCCGCCTACGAGCATCTTCACACGACCCAGTTTATCGATCAGGCATATACCGACGAGCGCCGAAGTGAATGCAACACAGTTTTGGCCAAGGTTGATAGCAAATTGAGACTTCTCTGAAGTAACACCAGCCAGGTTGAGGACGCTGCTGAGGTAGTAGGTGATGATACTGGAACCGATGGTCTGCTCGAAAATTCCGAGACTGACGAGGATGAATGCTCGGTACCGGTTCGACTTCAATCCCACAAAGGTTTTCCACCATGCACGGTAAGACTCGAATTTGTTCTGCTGCTCGTACGAGATTGTCTCCTTGATCTCTCTGAATTGAGCTGTCACAAGAGGATGATTGGGATCCCCACCACCGTGGAATCGCGTGAGAACAGCAAGTCCTTCGCGTTCTCGTCCTTTGGAAATCAGCCAACGTGGCGACTCCGGGATGAAAGCTAGGAGAAGAATGCACAATGATGCGGGTCCAGACATGCACAGACAGATCAAGCGCCAACTCCAGTTTCCAGCAATACTTCTAGCTCCATATCCCACAGCAGAGGAAATGATGGCGCCGAGTAACCAACAGGTCCAGTACAGCCCTGCCACAAATCCACGCTTCGAAGGTGGTGCCAGCTCAACGAGATATGTTGGCACGGCGGAGATATCCAGTGCTTTTGCGAAACCGACCAGAACTCTAGCAACAAAGAATTGTTCTTTGGTGGTTGCAGTAGAGTGGAGGATACATGAAACGAGCACAATGCAAGAGGACGCAAGAATTCCTCCTTTTCTGCCGAATTTGTCGACAACGCTTCCGGCGAACAATCCTCCCACGATACCACCTAAGTTCTGCGTGGCAGTGAGAAGCCCTTTGAGCTCTGTGGTGATCTCGAATTGGGTTTGGAAAGCTCTCTGTGGCAGAACAATTAGCTTCTGTCCCCTTAGATCAAGAAAGATAACATACCAGAATGTTGAGCGAGGACATCATGCTCGCATCGTATCCGACAGTGGCACAATTGATAGCCGCTGTCAGACAGACGAGCATCATCGCGTAAGTAAGGCCTCCCATGTTGAAAGTCAATTCCCTGCGGTAAGTGAATGAGTTCTTTGGCCGGTGGTTTTTGTCAAGAGGACAGGAGAGAGTCTCTCTTTTCTACACTTTCGAGATGTCCCCCAACTTTGGGCTTGGCTACTCCTGTTCTCCAGATTCTCGATAAGATGTCAAGTTGGATTTTTGATCAAACGCCTCCATCCCAACTATGAGCTTGGCTTTCTAGTAGCACTATCTGCACAAATAGCGGTGACATGATTGGCTCTGAATCTCGAGCTGGGCAGCGGAAACGAGATAAGACACTCTCTGGAAGCACAAAAACCCAGAGTTTTCACGACGATATAGCCCACTGGAGTCTGGATCTGGGTAGTGCATGTTTTCATAGTTGACAGCCATGAGATCCTGTCTCGCACTCGATGGCCTGTGCAACGCTCAGGTTTTCCCTGGCATGGGATCAACTCCCATGATAAAATGAAGACAAAGCCATAAGCCGTCCGAGGCGCATATTTGCTGTGGATCATCTGCCGGCCGGCCAGCTTATCTGTAACATCGTGAAGGGAGTATCTCATCAGGAGGATGAGGTAGCTTACGGACCAGATTCGGGTGAGATTTCCCCATCCCACTCCAGAGATATGAGAACTCAGAGCTCCACTGACCAAGACCAGCCAAGACATATGTAATCTTGGCTCGAGATCTTGATTCAATGATGCATCGGATGAAGGATCGACCTGTTCTCAAATAGCTGGTGTGCTGTGCGTTGTGAAGCATGGTCTCGGCAGAGACGCCAGTCATTCCAACAGTCAACGAAAGACACCCTGCAGCTACTTCTAGATGTGACGGGAAGAGGAGCTTTTCTTTGGAAATGTAGAGCGAAGGTAGCGATGACAGCCGCAGAGGGGGAGGATGAAGGAAGGAGGTTAGTAATATTAATATTATGTAGCTACGCCAGAAGTAGTCTAGCGCTCGGCTCGTTTCAAGCTGTCGGGGGGTTTTGGTCAGCCCCTTTTCCTTACACAACAAGACCATCAACGTCAACTTGACAGTCCTCAGTATCTCGAAATTTATCTCTGACTACTATTCACATTTGATTGTGTAGAAGAGATTGTCTGTACCACTATTTCAGCGGACTCCACGCACCATGAAAGGCTGCAGTACTGTCTGTTAAGTCAGCTGACATGTCGAGCTCCGAAAGTACATGGAAAAGTCGCCGAGTTGTCCTCGATTGTGATTTTCTCTCTTCTGATTTCTTGCTCTTAGTTGCTGTGCTTAGACAGGATCTGTGGCAAAGTAGCTGAGTAGCCTCAACTACCAAAGATTTCCACATGTTCGGTCTAGGCGAACGTCCTCCTCTCCTGAGACAACGATTCGAGGTTTCGCGTCCTCGGATGTAGCGTGATGTTCGGTGCTGTCAAAGATCTTACATCACATGTTAGAAGTTCAAGCGAAGGACATGTAGTCAAGTAAGCCACCGAGTCGGTATGCCACAGCATCACGGACGTCCGCCGACAACCCCCACAAAGGCTCCGGAACTCAAAAGCATGCCGATCCCCACGATTTCTATGTATACAACATTCAAGGCCTTTCGACGGCACAGCATTGGTACCCCAGATCCTGCCGGCAGCTAAAAGAAATATTCGGAACCGAACCTTTCGATATCGTGGACAGAGTTGTTGTATAAGTACAGCTACGTGCGCTGGAAGCGGCCAATTTTTAATCAAGCAGCGCAAACCTGAGAACAAGCTCCACAAAGCGTCAAGCAAAGAAACTTCTTGAAACCCGATATTCAACCACAAAATGGTCCATGTACGATCACCAAGGCGATCTCGCCCCTCATTCCGTCCATCACAACCCCGCACTCGCGCTTCATCAACATCCTCATCCAGCTCAGGCTCAGACGATGGCCTCAGTATCCTGGAAACAGCCTGGACCGATACAATCGGTGGCGTCACAATCCATCTAAGCAAACTCGGCGGCTCAAACATGGACAGGTATCCGCGATGCTCAGCCTGGAAGGCAGACATGAAGGTCTATCTTGATGCCAAGGGAATGGGTGACTACATCCGTGCTGATAATGAGGGTGACAACTTCACGTACATTGAGGAGGAGGTTTTGGCGAAGATGGACAGAGAGAGGAAAGCAATGATCTGGTTTTCGGTCGAGGAGAAGATGAGAAAGGAGCACTTGTTGGATTTGTGCGAGAGGGACAAGACCAGCGAGGACGTATGGAGGAGACTTCATGAAAGGTTTGGCGGGGACAAGCCTTATGAGCCACTGCCGGAATTGAGCATTGATGAGGAGGTCTGAGTGACTCCCTCAAAGGAGCAAGTGTGGAAAGTGGGAAGCGTAATGCTCACTCAGAAATCGGACTTTTGAGCATGATTTGTTTTTGGCGAGGCGTCACCGTCCTGGAGTTGGGGTGAACGCCCATTGCATTTAGTTATCCGCGCGCATACTACGCTCCTTCGAATTTTCCTTAGCGATTGATTTGGAAAGCTGTGGGATATGGCGAACAACACTACCTGTATATTTTCGCATCATTCTTGGATATTTGCTCCTATTTCTGATAATGTTCATTGTTATCCATCAAGCTTAGCTACAATCATATCTGACCATTTGCAAACAAGGTCCTTCCACCATCGACTGCAATGCTCCTACCTTCTACATACGCCCCCGCCTTACTCACGAGAAATAGGACTACGCCAGCCAAATCATCTACATTGCCAGCCCTTCTCGCGGGAACCTTCTGCACCAAATCGCCAAAAATATACGCACCTTGTCCAGTCCCCATTGGATTCATGTTACTTGGTACAACTTCGCAAGTCAGCATTACACCTCGTCGTCAACCAGAATTTGAAGAAGGAAAAACACTTACACCCAGGATTGATTCCCACAACCCTCACATACCACCTCGCATACTTCGCCGCCAACAGCCCCACCAAATGATCCGTCGCCGCCTTCGTCGACGCATAACTCATCATGTCCACATTTGTCGCATAATGCAAACTCGCGATCGAACTCGTGATCACTACCACACCTCGGCCATGATCCTTCCCCTTACTCCCATCTCCCATATCCATATCTGCCGCCTTGGCTAACAGATCTAGGATGGCTACGGACAGGAAGTAGTGCGCCATGGTGTTGATCTGGAAAGACTTGTTCCAGTCTGAGTAGGAGGATGACCACAGTGAAGCTTGGAGCTCAGAGAGTGGTGCGTTGAGGACGTCACAGGAGATTGGTGGGTCGCGACGGATGCCGGCGTTGGAGATTAGGATGTCGAGGTGAGACTCTGTCTTTCGTAGGTAATTTGAAACTGACTCAATCCCTTCTTTACTTGTGAGGTCGCATGGAAAGCTGGATTAATTTAGCTTTTGAGCAACTCATGATGTGGTAACCTCTGTGTGTCGTTTGAAAAGGCCAAAGAAAGGGAACTGTCGTACCCGACAGCACTTCCACCAGATGCTTTTCCTAATTCGCTCAATTCGTTCTCAATCTCAGATATTGGATCGCTTTCCAATCCGCACACGTAGATTTTGGCTCCATTAGTCACGAGACCCTGCACAACAGATCATCAGCACCAAAGCCCGCCAAAGAGCAAAATCCTAAAAATCAAACATACCTTCGCAATCATAAGACCAATCCCACTCGTCCCACCAGTAATCAGTGCTACTCTACCTTTCACCGAAAACAGAGTGTTGATTTCAGTCGAAGCCATTTTGAAGGTGAAAGTGGGGTCGATGGCAGCCCCTGAATTACCCGAAATTTCGCTTGTGAAGATGAAAATTTGTTTACAAAAGGATGGCAAGATGGACTTTCTGTGGTATAGGTGAATTGGCAATACGATTCAAATAAAGAGGTGCAGATTGTGATCTCAAAAGGAAGGAGACATGTACTGAAGTTGTGTTTAGGGGCGTCCTCCACTCTCGAGGTGCCAAAGGTGGGGTTGAAGCCACAAACGAGACCCGCCGGCCGGCTCAATTTAGTCACTTCATGATACCTAAATATTCTGCTTCTGCATTTTGCTATCTCACGACTTTGGTTGTAATATCTTCTTAGATGATGGCCATCCTGAGAATTTTTCAATTGTGGCCTGTCTGGTAGGACTGGACGTTACACCTTATGCGGACAATTCGGCAGAGCCAAGAGACCGAACTGCAACTCTTCCAACATCAATGATACCGTCTACCTCCATTCGAATCAAATCGTAAGCACGCCCACGGATTTTCTTCCAAGGACATATGTCCTATGTCTTGATATAATCATACGTGCTCGTTTTCGAAGTCCGATGACATCAGCCTAGAACTTGCAAGTAGTCCAACCTCACCAGGGCGTTCGAAAATAAGTGCGATTCATCTCGAGTACAGCTCTGAAGCATGAAAATAGTAACTTTCCTTTTCGCAAACGTTCAACAAGACTTTCCTCCAATATATAAATACCAAGGTGGCCAAATCGGGTTTCGGCAATTCGTCTTACGCCGAAGGAAACAATTCTAGGATTGACAAGGAGCTAGCTCGTTGATTTCAAAGCAATTCATCCTTCATATTCAATAGCGCTGTATCATTTGATACATCTCAGTACAAATGTACGTTGTATGCAAGGATGAGGTAGGAGGCTGACAAATGCAACGAATGAGCGAGATCCACCTCCCCACCAAAATGAGAGTGCAGTCTGTCTTGAGTACTTCTTTATATATACAGGAGATATTTCTTCATTGTTGAAGTATCTCAATCATTTCATATTGATTAATCATTCTACACTATCAAGACTTTGAACATTGAGATTTGAATAGACCATCATGGGTTTCCTACTCACCACACAACACATCAAAGACATCCTAGCTCCTTGCGCCAAAGGCGAATGGACAGCCTTCCTCGAAGCAATGGATCCAGATGTCCACTGGATGGTCGTCGAACCAAAGAAGGATCCTATGTGTCTCTCTGGTATCTACGTAGGCTCTTCCTCCCTCTCTTCCTCCATCCTTCCTAACTCTTGTTTACCCTTTTATGGAGATTGTAGATTTGTACTGACACGTTTCCAGAACGTCGAATCCTGGAAAAAAGAACTCATGGAGCCATTCAAGGAGCATCTCCAAGGACCCGTCCATATGTTTGTTGACGAGCTGGATGTTATTGGGAATAAAGTTATTTTTGAGGCTAGAGGGGAGCAGACGCAGAAAAATGGGAAGCCGTATAGGAATACGTAAGCATCTCTCCGCTTTTGGTACCTTCAGAACGATATCTTGAAAAGATACGTGCGGATTCAAGCATGTGGATGCGGACTAGGGGCGGGACTCGAACGAAAGGTTAACGAAGACGTAGATTTTGTTGGGTTATGATATTTTCAGAGGAGACTGGAAAGATAGTCACAATCAGAGAGTACATGAACTCGGCGCATACTAAGGAGATCATGGAGAGTGCTATCTGAGTGGTCGTGTTTGCTTGCACGGTCCCTTGGCTGAGTTGGTGATCGAGACGAGTCAGGTGACCAGTCTTCTCATTTCGAGGTTGGATTCGTTGCCGAAGAACTAAGCATTTCTGTCGAGAAAGGAAAACATGTCTTTTTTTTGACCTCAATCCCGGAAACGACTGTGTTGATGTCGGAAGGCGTGATTAGCAAAATTGTAGAAGCAATGAAATGGATGATAAGTGTATCCCACCCCCTCTCTCTCGGGATTTTCCAAACCTCAAGTAGCCGACAATATAAACGTAGTCTCAGAAATGTTTCACCCCATCTAGTCGGACCATGAGTAAATAGTTAACCAGTAAGAAATAGTGGTACAGAAAATCCGGTCTAGAGTTCCGACTAGGTGACTGGGGCAGCTAAGCTGCTAGGTAGTCGGGTAAGCTAACTCTCGCTTCCGCAAAAAACATCCTCAGTCCAGTCCAAATCACAACACTAGTCCAGTTTGCAGCACCGAAATTCCGTAACAAAGACGCACCTACAGCGGAAAGTACATTTTCACCTTCGCAGATAAAACCCACTTGAAGAACGAATCCAAGCACATCACAGCCTACAACCATAACCATGTCTCTCTCATCCGTCACCCTCCGCGCCTTCTGGCGCGTCGCATCGCCCTACATATGCGTCGAAGAAGCATTCCGCTACACGTACAAAATTCATAGACAAAGTGGACAGATTGCGAATTCGGAAGAGGAGATTAAATCAATCAAAGTATCTGAAAACCGAGTGAATGAGAAGCATATTCTGAAGCAGGTGGGGAAGTTATACAAGGAGAAAGCGAATGAAGGGAGGAGGTGGAAGGAGCCGAGTGATTGGAATGGAGTTTGGCGGAATGGAAGGACGGGTCCGTGGGCTTTGCGGATGAGGGGGGTTTAGGAAGGAAGGGAGGGTGTTGTATGGGGTGATGTAGTTTTGGGGGAGCGCAAGGGGCATTGATGTGGAGATGAGGGGTATGGTTGTTATGTATCAGACAGAAAGAACTTCTTTGGAGATTTCTGTGCTGGTTTTAGGCCTCTGGATAGTTTGATTTCTAACAAAACTGTCTTTCAATCTTGATGCCTTGGGTTTTCAATTGCGTTTTTGACTCATACTTGTACTCAGCATGGCTTTTGGATACCAAATCACCTTGACTATTTTTTGTGTCAAGAGCACAGAGCATGCCTAGAAAAGTACTGTGCTGTACAAACAAACGGGCTAGATCGTGAGACATCCGTCATGATATGGAAATGATAATGAAACCTTCGGAAGCACGAGTCAGAAGGATACAGAAGGGAAGAAAACATCACACTCATAACACTTCTCACACACATCAACATCATTCCAACACCCTATATCACACTCACATCCCTCCCAGATGACTCTCAGCTCCTCATCCCACTCCTTCAAGACTTCCAAAAACGCCTTGAACCTCTTGCTTCCCCATACCCTTGCAACATCCAACGGCGCGATAGATCGCCCCAGTAACCTCTTCGGCACGTCCATGGTCGTTCGCGCATCAGTCAAAGCATGTATGTCAGCTCCATCTCCCAGCAACCTCGCAATAATCTCCTTACATCCCCGACTAGCAGCGACATGCAGAAGAGTCCAGCCTTGGATATCCTTCTCCTTGAAATAGTTTGGCTGGTGATCGGCCAGGACTTCGAATGTCGTGAAATTATCAGTCAGAACAGCCTCAAAAATCGGCGACCGCTGCAATGACTTCGTCTTAGATGAGAGCGACGCATTCCTGCGAAGAAGTTCAAGAATATGAGGAGCTTGGCCCGTAATAGCGGCGAAGTGCATGCTGGTCCGACCATAGAAATCTCGGGTATTGACATCCAGGAGTGATGCAGAGGAAAGGAATTCTATGGACTCAACAATCCGGTGGCTGCTCTTAGCGTAATGAGATAAGAAGAGGTATGTGAGAGGCGTCCTTCCATATGCGTCCGACGAGTCAGTGTCAGCGCCTCGAGAGTGTAAAAGGCGTGCGATATCTACATGTTTTCTACCAAATGCCCATGCGATGGGTGGTCTGAGTATATTTGCGACAGTTAGAAAGTGGTATTATCGTGCAAAGTTCTCTGGGGATGAAAACATACACTTGCCGTTTACCAACGGGTACGTCGGCATCTGCTCCTCTGTCGAGGAGCAGCTATACAAGGGGCATCGAGCCACTTCTAATCGCAAACTAATTATTCAATTACTATTACATTGTGGCTATGTGAAAGGGAGGGGCGATAGACTACCTCTAAAGCAGTTGAACCATCTGGTGTAATATCTTGAGGACTGGCTCTGCCCGAATCAAGAAGTAACTTGACACCAAGTGCATCGCCAGACATGCAAGCTTCGAATACCTCCGCCGATTCAGGTACGATGTTCTGCGTTTTCATCGGTCTATACATGGCTGAGAATTTGATTATGTAATTTCGAAGGAATGCAAGATAGCGCATGTCACCCGGTAGGCAGAGAAGAAAATCCCATAGTACGTTGTCGTTGGAACCCTGTACTACCATTTTGTTCTTGTTTTGAAGATCTCTAGAATGGGCGATAATTTTAGCTTGTCTCTCGTTGTCTTGATGCTTGATGATGAATGATAATTTCTTGTCAGAAGCTTCGACCGCTTTCACCGAATATGTCGCTATTTGGCTAGGCTTGTGTCAGCAAGAGCTCACAAACACTAGAAAATTATACATCTGGAGGATACTGAGCAGGACGTTGAGGCTGTCGCCATGTTGAGCAAGTTTCTCGACCGACCGCTCAACCTCAGCCTCGTCTTTTCGGACCCATCGAAGCCTGGCCCGTGTTCCTCCCTCGTCGGAATGTTGAACAAGGAAGTTTCGAATCGACTCGAATGTTACTTTTGTGTTGGATAACGTGTCTGACAACTTCGCTCCCATTTCACTGGAGAGCACTTTCACTTCGGAGATGTTCTTCTGGACATTGCTGAGCAAGCTGAGCTGCACCTCGAGCTGAAGCACCCGATCTCGGACTTCACCAAGAGCCTTGGGATACTCCCGATACCTTCTAATCAGATTCTGACCCCTACCAGCAATCTCTTTGGAGAGTGCCAGTAGAGTAACGATAGATGCTGTTGCGCCGACGGGTTCCATCAGGTTCGGCTGGTCGTTGTGGATCCGAAAACAATGAAGTTTAAATGATGCGCTGGAAATGCAGGCTTTATTATACGGTGACTGCTTGTATAAGGCCCCCGTGGGCTGTGCTGTGAGTTGGACCATATGCAGGTGAGAATCGACTCGGTGACACTCGAAGCTATAAGCAAGAGTCTTCATTCACGCATATAAAATATGCCTCGCGAGCAGCCTCATCTAGGCACAGCCTGGCTTGCAGTCTTCTTTCCTCCTTTCAAGTTGGAAAAGGATTTGCTCACTGCCAGTCACAATACCATGTTCCTGTGAAGCCATGGTCTGCAACTATAACATCAGATTCGGCCGGCTACTAGCCATGAAATCCTCTTTGGGTTTACCATCAGACAACGAGACATCAAGATGACCATAGGAAAGAAATTTAAAGACGAACATGCAACCATTTGATATTCAAGAATTGCGATCTCAGTCAAACTTGACTTCGTACGCGTCGTCGCAAAAGCTGCAGACAAACTATCTAACTCGCCGCTATGCAAAGCTCGCCACCGAAGGGAGTTTGAACCTCGCGAAGGGACATCCTCAAGCAGTAGATAGACGGTACTCGTTCGCTTGAACTCTCTTGTTGACAAACACAACCCCCATGATTCGAGGAACAGAGCAGAAACTGATCAGCCTGAAATTCCTGATCCGATTGTTTCCTCTCTCCCGCCTTCAGAACCCGAGCCGATTTCCCGACATGGTGAAATATTTCACGTGTAGCGGCATGTTGCCGTGTCTTGGCAAAGGTCAACAGAATACTTCACTCCACTCCAGAACACCAAAATAGCTGCCGCACCCAAGACCAGCAGCCAAGCAGGTGTCATCCAATTGACTTCTAGCTGAGCTGCCACATGCGAAGCGATCGAATCACAACCATTTGGCCGCGTTTCCCTGCACACGCCTATCTCTATCCGGCTTGAAGCAGGCTGAGCGATAAAAGCTAAGAGCTGTCTGTGCCTTGGAAGGGTCGAAAAATTATATCTTAGCTGGGAGCTAGAAGGTTTGTTATCTGGGGGCGATTGAGGAATCGCATGAGGTGGTGGATGGCGAAAATTGCATGTTGAGGAGGGGGCGAAGATGATCTTGAGTGTACGGTCATGTTGCTGTTGTTGTTGTTGTTGAAGGCTTGAAGCATACGTAACATCTTTTGTTGGTTCTTTGGGGAGGAGGCGATTCAATTCAGGAAAGAAAGGAGATCATCTCGCGAAAGCTACGAAGTTTGTTTGGGCAAGGCTATCGGATAAATTTCACAAAACCCCTGCCCCATCTGCATAAACCCCTGCACAAAACAGTCTCAGCCAATGGCTGTGCTGGGATAACACACTGATTTCGTCACAGCACTTTTGCATCCTCTCTTATCCTCCTATCCCTATCCCATGCCAGCGCCATCCAACTCTCCTGGATACCGCAGCTGCAAGCATCCAAGCCCTCCCGCGTCAACAACCCACCCCAACTCAACCCTCCATCGCGATCCTTCTTCTTTCTCCTCCTCTTCTGCCTCACTTTTACTAGTTCGGCATCAAGACTTCTGGGAAAGCTTCGTCAACTGCAACAGTAAAAGACTCACGCACAGTCCGTCGAGACTCCACCACATTCGTTGCATAATAAGGTTATCGATTATATCGCCAAAGCAGTCGCTACCTCAAAGTTCTCCACTTCCCAGTTCCACGAACAGAAAGCTTGGTCCTTCGCCCGGTCGAGACCTTCGAGCAAAACTCAACAACAACATTCGCTGAATTATTCCCAGCTTCGCACTCGAAAGCGCGTCGAAAAGCTGCAATATATCAATCTTGCGACAATACACCGTTGCATAGCTTCAACATCATCCTCCGCAGGTCTCCAGGATGTTCTCGCAATCCCTCACCCAAGCTGCATTGCTTGCCTGCCTAGCTATCGGCACCGTCCACGCAGCTGTTCCACAGATCTCCATTAAAGGCACAAAGTTCTTCTACAGCAATGGAACCCAGTACTACATGAAGGGTAAGTCGAGCACTGCATCTGCAAGGTCGTGGCTAATTGTTGCGCAGGAATTGCCTATCAGCTCACACCAGCTGATCCATTAATCGATACCGAACAATGTCAACGCGACGCTGATTTAATGGAGACCTTGGGTGCAAATGCTATTCGTGTATACCATGTTGATCCAGAGGGAGACCATACTGGCTGTATGACTGCCTTTGCAAATGCTGGTATCTACCTTTTGGTTGATCTGGATACCTTCGAGACAGATATTGACCCAGTGAGTATCACAATTCGAGGCTGAAAACAAGTTGCTAATACCCTGCTAGATTCACACATCATGGAACCAATCACAATTCGACGCCTTTGCGGCAGTCATGGATGCCTTCCACACATACGATAATACTCTTGGGTTCTTTGTTGGGAACGAAGTCATTGCTCTAAACAACCAATCCCTCGCCGCTCCATACATCAAGGCTGCCGCAAGAGATATGAAGACGTACAGAGACAAGAAAGGATACCGAAGTATTCCAATTGGATATTCCGCTGCTGATATCGCCGAGCTTCGCCCCATGCTGCAAGACTACCTGGCCTGTGGTACAAATGCCGCCGAAGCCATTGATTTCTTTGGTCTCAATGCTTATGAATGGTGCGGTCCTAATGACATGACAACTTCTGGTTACGACAGACTCAATTCCTTCGCTGAGAATATCAACATCCCAATCTTCTTTTCCGAGACCGGCTGCAACACCGTCAAACCTCGTGATTTCCAGGACCAGGGCGCTATCCTGGGGCCCGATATGGATGACCTTTGGTCAGGAGCTATCATCTACGAGTGGATTGAGGAAGCCAACAACTACGGTCTCATCTCGTACGGTTCTCCTGTCTCGGCCACCGTTGTAGCTTCAGACATTGAGGGTGGCTTCTCTCGCCGTGGAACTCCAACGCCAGTCGCACCAGACTTCACCAATCTGCAAAACGCCTGGGCTACCCTACACCCAACAGGTGTCGCCAGCTCCGCCTACACACCATCCATCACTCCTCCAGCTTGCCCTAGCTCAACAGCAGGAGGATGGTTGGTCAACGGCAACGTCGCCCTACCAAGCATCGGTCAGGTATTGGAGACGGCCACTACTGCTTCTACCACTGGCACACCGACGGGAACAGCCACAGGAAGTGCTGCATCCGCCTCATCCACTAACAAGGGCGGTGCCAGCGGCAGCAAAGAAATCGCCGGCATGAGCGCTGGCCTTGTTGCTGTCATGCTGGGATTCATGTGGTTCCTGTAAACCATTGCAACATACTACATATCCCTTGTTTTATCCAGCATTGTTCTCGTACATACATGGCGCATATGCACATCTGAAACAGCGAAAAAGCGAATAACAGCAGCTGGAGATAGAGAGCAGGTCCTTTGATTGTGTTTGTCTTTTTTGCTTTTGGTTGAAGTGTTTTGTTTGCCCGAGTAATATACCTTGCATGAGCGCATGATAGACGACAGCGCGGCGTTTCCTGGAGTTATATTTCCTTGATTGATGAGAGCTTGTTTGATATAGCTCTTTGGCGTGGGGAATTCTTACTCATGGGTAGGGAGTTCTTCGGCATTTGTGAGCGAACAAGATGCACATGAGCATTATGTTGCTGAGTTGGTGGGTGGCGAACCAGTGAATGTTTGGATGTAGGGTGAAGTGAAAGTGAATGAGAGAAGTAATAGATACCCAAACTGTACATAAGATAGACAGATATCAAAGAAGAACATTGGTCTTTGAAGCCCCTCATGTTACTGTGGGCGAACAAGTGTTACCATATGAAGATCCTCATCCGAGCAAGTGGAAGTCCCCCTCATTCGATTGTTGGTATCTTTCTGAGCCAGTCAAGACTGGACTGCTTCACCTCTGACATGCCTTTTCAATGAGGTCGAGTCAAGATGAGATGAGTCGAGGATGCATGACGGTAATCTGTCGACTGCAGACACGACCTGATGACTTCGGATCTTCACAGAGGCAAAGAACACAAAGCACTTGCAGAAGCATACATGTGGCGAAGGTATCTAGTCTCACATTCTCTCACGTCCTTTCAGCATTGTCGTCACTTATCACCAGAAAGGTCCGGCTTGGGGCGACTTGTCACGTGCACGGAGTATGTTCGTCCTCTTCGGTGCAATTTATATTTGCTTGGGTACGTTTGACTTTGACATTGCTCTGCTATGATCTCCTCCATGGGCGTCCGATAGAAATCAAATGAGTTTCTTTTGAGCTTGACTTGTTGATCTGGTGCGGGAGATCTCTTCAACAAATAAGCGAGGAAATAACCTCACAAACAACCCCAGAGCAGCTTCACATTTCACGTATCATTGCGGAGCCGAAGGTTCCAATCATCGGAGAATGCTGTTACAGGAAAGGGTATCTATCTCATTATCATCGATATAGATTATCAGGCGAAGAGGTTTCTGGATAAGGAATCTATGAGCAAAGCTATCGGGACGCGCTTGGGTGACGAAAAAGGATTGGTAAGGGAATATATGCTTGAATCCTCTTCCTACCAGACTTTGATAGAAACCGAAACATCTCTCCGTTTGTCGATCCTGATATGGAAGATTGCCTCCAATTTAGCACTTCTGCCATTTTGTTCCCCTCTGGGGAGGAGAGAAGTCAGCCCATCGTTTCCTGAAGACAAGATCCTACAGACTTATCGAGCGCGTGTTTGATTGGCTGAATCGTATCATACATACTCCTCTGTCTCCTCTAAATAATGGAATCCAATTGTTGAAAAAAGTTGCTCAGGCTCTTGAAGATCGAGAGCCAGCAGACCATCACTCGGCTACATTGACGCGTGACCTCGAGAAGACTCTCAATGACCGACACTGGCGTTCAATCCATGATCTTTCATCTGAGAAGGGGAATCAGATGACATTGGGGCCAGCCTAGGTCACTCCAAACTGCTTCCTACTACTTCACTTCCACCTTTCCGGTCTTACCCGGGGGCTTCAACCTTGCCAGTAGCATTCACTTCCTGCAACAAATCCGAAATTGGAAGACTTCATATACCGAACCTGAAGAATCCAAGATTCAATAGTGGAGTGAATGCAAACCGTCTACCATCACCATATCAGGTGCTGTCACCTGCCACGCTTCACTTTCATGTCAGATCATACCAACATTCCACACAATAGAAACCCCTGAGATATGATTCAGACGCAAAATCAGCTTTTAGGCTTCATTTCATCTCTCATCGAAGAGCGAAAAGTCTGATCACTCATATCTACGATTTGAAGGTTCTGCGGCAACCAAAGACCAGCACGGAGATTAGGTTGGGTATCCGTACTAAAGTCGTTGGAAGACTTCACCTTCAACACCAACCAGGTCTGATCAATTTGAGTATCTTGAGACCGGATATATATTTCCCAATTCCGGCCGTTGCTTGTCTCACTTCGTCAAATTTTCGATTCTCTCCCAAATCAACTTCTCAGGCACCATAAAGGAAACAGAAACCGCCTCAAAAGTTGCCACTTCATACATAATCTCGTCAGAACCGGGCGAGTGTCGCGTTACTTCACTGCTTTGATAGTTTCCGACTCCTAGCAGGATACACTCCGTCTCTAACGAAGTGCATACCGAAATCGACGTCCGATACTCCTCGTCAAAATATTCCGCCAAACAAATTCACCTCATTCACCTCGCCTACTACAAGTCGAAGCGCTTCCAACCTTTCTCCGCCAAAGGTCTCTCCTACAAACACGAGTCTTCTCTTCCACTCCCCAAACTCAAAATCGCCATAACACCAACGACTACAATCAAAATGGTCCCTCGTCATTACCCCCATCGCTTCAGCGACCCCGATCCCGACCCAATGACCGCCTCTCCAACATACAGCTACCAAGGCGAATCCACACCCCCTCTCCCCCCTTACGCCCCCTCCTACACCCACTACACCCATCCTATCTCTCCCACATCTCAACCATTCCTCCAAACCTCCTCCCTCCCCACCCTCACCTCCCCTTTCCCACCTCCCCTCCCAGCCCCACCGAACCTCCAAATCCGCCTGCGCTCCCAACTCTCCGTCCTGCAAGACCTCGACGCCTCTCTCTCCCAGAAATTCGAAGAAGAAGGTCTCCCTCCAGTATTGGACGAGAGTAGAATGGTGGGGAAGGGGAGAGTGGAGATTGAAGAGGGAGAGGAGGAGTTGAGTGCTAGGGAGGCGAGGGGCGCGTTGGATGAATTTGCCAGGAATAGGACGCCGTTTGTTGTGCTTGCTAGTCAGAGGTTGCAGGCGGTGTTGGGGGAGAAGAATACGTTGGATTTTGGTGAGTGGGATTTTGCTTTTCGTTGTTTTGGGGAGTTTTGTTGGTGCTTTCGACGCGTTTTTGGAGAGAGTGGTTTCGCATTTAGTGGTGTAGGCACCGCTATATCGGCTTTTGTCTTTTCTTAACCTTTACTTTCTCGTCTTTAGGGACTCTTGTCATGTACTACTTCTTCTTGTTTCGGGACATTTCTTGCTCTGGTGGTCGGTTTGTTGTTGGTCTTCACTTTCTACGTCTAGGTCCAATTCTCCTGTTTCTGGCATTCTCATTTGTTTACAGCTTCCTACTGCTCACCTTATGATTTAAAGCATGCTCTAATCTGCTGTTCTTCAAGCTATACCGAAGCACATACTGACTGATACCTCACAGAACTCCCAGACGTCCCCCTCAACTACAGCCCATTCCTCCACCGCCTTGCTGCCAACTCCTCCAGCCAGCCCAACAATTTATCTCCAGGTTTCTCATCCCGCAATCACTCGAGCAGCAACAGCGGTGGTTCCGACCGACGCAAAGATAGTGGTGTCGGTCTTTCCTTCCGCAGTCCTCTCAGTCCAATCAGTCCCTGGGCATTTGGTCAAGTGGATGAGAAGACCGGGAAAGGATTACGAGAATGGTTGTTGAGTCGGGGGAAAGAGACCGGTACGCAGCGAAAGAGAGAATGTCGAAGTATCTCGTTTCATGATTTCACACCGGATATGAGAACCGGTGAACAAGCGAATGGACTGGTAGCGCATTATACTGGAGGCGGTTTGCACGAAAGAGCGGATGTCTATGAGGTTGATCTGTAAGTGCCGTCTTTTTCACCCTTCTAACTCTCCATCTATACCAAGGTCGAAGGCACTCGATGACAGCACTTTGCTCAAATACAGAGACAGATGCTAATGAAATAGACCTACAACCTACATAGATCCAACGACACATGTCCCAACCCAAGGCAGCCAGACCTGGATCTGGTTCCTCGTTTCTCGTCCCGTGTTGACACTCTCATCAACCGAAACAAATACCGACCCCTCCTCCGAGGAATCATGGATTAAAGCAGGACTCTGGACACCAAAACCACCCAGCGTCATCCGCCCTCCGCCCGACTTCCCCATGCCAATCCCAAATTCATACGTCGTGTTCGCCTGTCCAGCAAGCAACGTCACGGCCTACCCAGACTGCAAAGACGACTCCGCGCCTCCTGATCCTCCAGCCACCGCACCATCAACATCAACCTCATACATCAATACTCTAGCACCCTCATACCGCACCTCGCGCCTCAACTCCCGCTCCCGACCCCGCGCACCCTCAATCACCGATCCAGATACAGCTCTCTCATCTCCACCCAAGAAAATCTACAAACGCAAAGACTACGACTTCTCCTTCCAAGGCATCCCTATCTTCGAATTCTCCTCCCTCTCCTCCCTGCACATCACCGTCCCAAACCCCCGAGACCCAGCTACAACCGCCAACACCCGCGATCCCAATCTCAACGACCACACCTTTGCCATCCTCTCAATCGACAACCTCGGCTCCTGGTACACCTCCGACTCCTCCGGCCCTTGCACCCTAACCGAATACCAAACCCGTCTCGCAAACTGGGAATCCGAAATCGAGAATTTATCCCGCGAGGAGCGGAAAGAGGATGATAGGATGTATAGGGATAGGAGTACAGAGGTGCCACATGCGAGGGTGGGGAAGTGGTGGGATATGTTTTACGAGGAGGTGTATAAGGAGGAGGCGAGGTGGAGGAGGATTAGGGAGTGTATGAGTAGGGGGAAATGTCGGGTTGTGATTCGTTGGGTGGAAGCTGAGCAGTCTGCTTCGCCGAATGCGGGTGGAAGTGGAAGTGGGTATGGTGGCGTGAGGAAGAAGCAGAAGATGAGTCCGAACTTGTCTTTCAGTAGTGATGAAGCGGAGGGAAGCGGAGACTCTGATTTCAGTGATTGGGCGGGGGTTGGTCTTGGTTTGGATTTTAATGTCGGTGCGGGTCAGAGTGGTAGTGGTAGGGCGAACGGCAACGGTATTGGAAACAATGGTGCTGGCAGTCGCAACGACGGCAAGAAGGCCAAAGACCGTCTCTCGGTCCGGAGAACGTCTGGTGTAGTTGGACAGGCGAGAGTCACACGTAATGGGTCGAGACGGAAGAGTGGATTGGGACGTTACTCCTAGCTTACTTTATAAAAGAGAACTTTCGGTGCTTCCGTTTGGCAAGGCCTGGTTACGCATTTCCATATGTCGCTGTAGCTGTATTAAGAGGGTATTTAGATGCCTAATGTGCCTTCTGGAGCATTGTGGGATGTATGTAGTGAAATTGTGCTAGGAACATGGTTTATACCTAGATTCGTTCCCGAGGTTCTAGGATTATCGAAAGAATGCATACTCATCTCGATGATAGCGTGTCGATCAAGGGGCAGTTAGGTCGCCCCTGTACCCTGCCGATTGTCGTCAGATTCATTTTGAGGTGATAATGCACCAGGAGAGCACACCAAGCAAGTGACCATGTGAGTTAGGGAACAATCACCAGTTAATGTCACACATGTCTGGGTTTATTTTGTTGTATTCTACGCAATACACCTTCTAATGGAAACCCCACCTCGTCCGTATTTACTGCTGTATTTGAGTTTTGAAGTTGTGCTGTGAGCCCCCTCCCTGCATCGTATTCTTGTGTTCCAGCTCGTCCAGATCTGAGCCTCCAAGTATATCTTGTAGTTGGCCTCAAGCAACACATGAAAAGCCACTACTCTCATGAGCTAAGAGCGTTGCGACTCGTGATAGGCACTGACGCTCATTCTATGCAAACTCCTCACACTGTCTCTCACTTCTTGTTGACGGCACCAGCTGAGGAAACTCTGAGCTGAGTTACATACCTAATTTTCTCTCCAAAGCTATTATAGGAAGGGATCTGCGCTACAGCTCTACACACCCCTTCACCGACAGATCCTGTCTCTGTGAATGGAAGAGTTAGGTTTAAGCTGTTGTACTTGTTTGTTCAGACGCTTGGTCTTTTCGAAATTTAATGTCATGTAGTCTAAGATAAACTGTCTACATGAGATTTTACGTCTATAGATCATTTGTAAATGCGTCGAAAGACTACTATAACCGCCAATCCAACATCTATCAAGATTGATATTCATCTAAACTCAAAATTAGAAAGCACATTATCCTCCTCCTCAGGCCACTCCTCTCCACGCATTATCCCATGTACATAAGCAGGGGCTACAAATCTATATTTCATATTCCCGCACTCTCTGATAATCATCGGCAGTCTCAGACCAGGAATTAAAATGATTTGGTCACCACCTTGGAGCAAGTCAGATCCCACACCGAGGTATCCTCTCTCAGTAGAAAACATCACTTTACCCATCGTCATGTTATGGATCCAGTGATGAATATGTTTTGTGCCATCTCTGACGCTCATTGCGATCAAAATATTCCACGCCCTGCTTCTCATGACCTTCGGGGCGGCAATTAACCCCTCCGAGAAATAGGTCTGGGATAATTGGGGGGACCTCAATGCTTGCTTTACTGCTTCAGTGATAAGTGTGTTGGTAGCAGCTGTTCCTTTGCCGGCATTGTAAGCTTGTAAAAGCTGAAGCCACTCATTGAATTGCCCCATGTTCTTGGAGAGTACCTGGCCTGAATCCCCAATGAAACCACCTTGCAAAAACACCTCGTATAGAATGACTGTCCACTCCTGTCCCGTGGGATAATGGTCCAGCATCGCGGCAAGATCAACGGATTCCTGCCATGCTTTGACTCTCTGTTCCATATTAGGCAAGAAAATCTCATGCTTTCTCGCACTGTCTCCTTCTACATTGGCTGGGATGTTGGTGTTGGGTCGGGCCTTGATCGTATCAATGATGAGACCGGGAAGATGTAATGCTTCGTTATTATCAGTGAACAATATGCCTCGGACTTCTGAGTTCTTGCTCGCCAAAAATGGTCTATTGAGTATTGGCATGTGGTTGCGGAAGCTGCCCCAGTCGGGTGACCAGGAGGGGAGGTCAGCCAGCGTTCGTGGCGTCCCGAGCGCGTAGAGAAGGTCCAGAGAGTTGTCCCATAGCATAGCTTTCTTTGTGAACTCGGCGTATACTTTAGCCGGAGGTAGATTGTAACTCACAGGTGGCAACTCTTCGACACCAAGTTTCGTAAGATATCCACACAATGCGTACATCTTATCGTGGGGATAGGAACAATTGTAAGGATGTACCAGAGTGAGGATATGCGATATCTTGGTGTCTGAGAGCGTATATCCGACCTCATGGATCAGGGACCTTAACTGTCCATAAATTTTCAAGCTTGACGCAAATTGACTCTCGTTGCTGTTGCTTCCCGAAAACGTCTGCTCAAGATGAGACATGAAGTATACGCCATTAAAAAGATCTTCCCATTCTATCTCTGATTGTCCACAGATGATGGTCGCTTTAGACGATAATGCGAGTTCTTGGATCGTCCACATGCGAGTGAACCAAGGGCGGCTGAATAGATCTGACAGCACACTTGAGCCAGCCACATTGCCTCTGATGCTAGTGACTTGCATGTTCTCCTCTAATTCCCGTCTCGTAAGTCAAAGTCTGCTGAAATATAGATCGTAATGCTGACCTTGAAAGTCTGCCCGGCGCTTCCACAATCTTTCCTTGTCTGTCAAAGGTATCTCATGAACTGGCGTGTGCTTTGAACCTGATTTAAATGGCTGGAGGTGATCCGAGACGTCCCGCAGATATCTGATACTGCGCGTGCTGGCCTCAGTCTCTTGCCCAAGCCAAATGAGGACTCGAGCACACCTCCCATAGATCTCACCCATTAACGGAATTTGATGCTTCTTCTCTTCTTTGGAAACTTCTGTACCAGATTGATCGATACAGATCGAGTCGATCCACAATGATCTCTGCTGAGAAGGGTATCGTAGCCTCAAGAGTGCTTCCATACAATTCCTGGTGATGTCAAGACGCTTCCCTCCACATTTGATGGGTTGGTCTGGTGTTTGCCCATCCCAAGTATACGACAGGGCCTCATATAGTGGTGATGAGTCCAAGGAGCTTTCTTCGAGATCTAAATAAAGCTCTCCTGTAGATGCGCCCTGGAGGCTAATGATTCTGATTGATCGTGCAGACCCAAGAGGACGGTGCTTATACATTATTGAGTCGGACATGATTCTCCCCGGAACAAAATGTTCTCTGGCCTGGTAGGAGCTTGCAATTTGTGCGAAGTAAACATTCATGACGGATTTATTTTTTCCTTTCACTCAAGCTGAGCGGGGTACCAAGACCAAAGAGATGTGGGTGAGATGATGGACACAACGCACGGCTGGGCGGCAGAGGCTGTGCTAGCGCCTCCTGTAGCATTGCTGCTTTGTCCTGAGTAATCGTGCGACGAACAGAAAAAGCAATTGCAATATGCATGCACACTTGCAAAGTAATGCCGCTCCAGGTAGACCGAAGGGAACCATACTACCTACTATCGAGAAATGAGCATAAGAGTCCAATGATCTTCTCCATTTTGGCGTGCCTTTCCCAAAGTTCAACATCGCTTCCATCCGCGCAGATATGGCCTAACACTATGGTGGTTTCATTTAGCAGTGACATAGCAACAATTCCTGTCGCGTACGTACCTGGCGACTATCATTCCCACACTCCCAGCAATTTTAATTAGATCTTGGGTTAGAGAAAACCGGTTAGGCTCTGAAGATAAAGTAAGTAGGGTTTCGAGGTTGGTCTCCCAGAGACTGGGGTCTTGGCTGTGGTTTTTGGTGGTGGCTGTGCCGACCACCCATCGGTAACTATGCCGCGCAGGCGGAGCTTACACTGCAGGAGGCCTGCCTCGCGGCGGTTTTGCCCATCTCATACAATATACGGCACAAATGACTATCAGAGACATCAACATTGTCAATCTCGAGGACGATGAAATGGGCCATGTGACTTCCGGCTGCCTTCGAGTTAAGTCCAACTTGCATCAGGCAGTTGTTCTCGACTCCAGGAATTCCGATTCATCCATGCCAATACTTGTTATGAAGACAGACACAGGCGCCGGAGTTCGTATGAACCTCCGTTTGGATGTTCCAGGTGGGGAGCTTTGTGGAAAACTCTTCGCCGCGGTCTGTATTTGCGATGATTGTGAAGAAGAGGAATTAGAAGAGATCGAAAAATATGATTGGAATTCGAGAGGGATGGCAGGACTACTGATGACTCCCACTGGAAGAGTAAAAGGTGAGTATAAGAGGGTGGGCATGTTTGAGCAAGCAAATTGTGATAAAGACAACTACAAGCTGATCATTAGGTGGTTTCGTAGGGCCGATGCGCAAGCGGGAGCGGTGGGAGCTAACATCGCCAAAGAATTTTATAAAGAATATCACGAGGATGTCGACCAGTATACTTTCACAATTGTGTAGCGCTGGACCGAAGTGTCTTGTAATTTATGCTAGGATATAAGGGAAATTTGATCCTTTGAGCTTTCCCATTTAGTCAACCGCTAACGCGGAGATATTATGTCCAGTGAGGTTGAGATGCCCGAATTGGGCAAAGCATATTCGCCGTGATACTTTCTTCCTCTAGACCTGTTGGTAAATGGAAGTGAATCCTACAGGGATTAGTTAAGAGTGAATAGTGGAGTAAATACTAGAAGGATTCCCTCGTAGGGGTGAATTACTAGCGTGATACTACGCTTGTTGTTTTTGTATATGCACTTAACTTTATGAATCTCTTTTAGATCCGTAGACATCTAACACCTGAATACGATAAGTATCTTGGGAGCAGTCTTCTGTCTTATTCACGCGTGATCTTACGATTTGGTGATACTAAGTAATACCAACAATACCACCTCTTCTTTTTCTTCCACATCGAATCGTATCGTTCTTCTTTCTGAACGTTTCGTTTTTGAGGAGTCCTAGTATGCCCCTGCCGACTTCCTCCGTCTCATGGCAGACGGGGCCAGGCTAAGCTTCCCTCCCATAGCAGAGCGCCACGAGAAAACCACTCAATGACGGAGAAGAAGCTCCAAGACATCATTCTTCCTCACTCGGGATCTCAATTCCTATTCGCATTCTTAGCTCTCGGAGACGTAAGATCAGACGTAAGTACCGTATGCTAGCATAGCTCCACTTTCTACAAAAAGCTCGATAAATAGCCGGTTAGAGATGTTCTAGCTGAGATCGTAAGAAGAGGCCAGATGTGGAGCAAGTAGCACTATTTGTAGATAGTTGTAGTTGCCTTGCATAGGGCAAGAAGAGGGGAAGTTGGCTCGGGTCATGGGGTCGTGGTCGTGTTGAGCTTTATTCAAACTTACCTATAAAATTGAAGACATTATCGCCACTCAGGGACTCTTCATTGTTTACTAAGTGTATATAAAAGTATTTTAAGGTGATTTAGGCTAATTTATACGAATATAATAGGTTGTAGTTGGAATATTTATGTTTTAGTGTAAGTGTATGGTGAGCAATGGCGCAAGCTCTTACATTGACTACTAGTACTTAAGCTTAAGATTGAAAAGGAGGTTAGATATAGACGTGTTACTGATATCCAGGAGATGTTAGGTTAATATAATATTATTACTATTAACTGCCCATTCCACAAGAAGACTCGGGTCCATTTAATAAGGAATTGATCTCTAAAGGATTGTATTTTATTTCTGGAATGGCTCCCTAAAGATGGCGCATCTATTACCATAGCGCTTAAGAAACGCTGGCGTTAAAAGGAGCAGAAATGGCTCCTAATACTGGTACATCCATTGCGATGGCGCTCAAGGAACGCTGGCGTTGAAAAGGGGGAGCAGAAATTGGCTCCCTTACGTTGGCGTATCCGTCTCGCTGGCGCTTGACGAACGCTAGCATCAGGAGGCCGAAATATTTTTGATGTTGATGATTTGGCTAAAAAGGTCAGAACATCGTTAGTTTTATATCTCGGGTCGAAATATTTTGATGTTGTTTATATTTAAATGCAATTGAATCTGGGTGTATGGGCCCACCTGTTGTTATCACTCCACTCCAAATCGTAAGTACTGCCCTGGTTCCCATAGTTTGCCCAGTTGACAAAGTTCCGCACCTCATTCCGGAGTTGACTGGTTTCGTCGGCCCATCCAAAAGAGTAACCCTGGCAGCCCGGATTCGCATACGAGAATTTCATTCCTAGGTATCGTCAATCTCAGGAGTCTGCATAATTGACCAGGTGGAGAATAGGGACTGAAAGGATTGATCATGCAAGCTATAGCTTCGAAAACTGAATGCGAACTTGGGGGAACCAGGGCTTACCAGCAAGGCCTTGGAAGTCCCATCTGTAATTACTTCCTTTTGTAGTGGTGGAGTTGGCAGTTTCATTGAATGAGTTTGGGAGGAAGGCAACGATGCCGTGGGTGACATTGGAAGAGCGCGTAAAGGTACCGCTTTCGGATTCGACGAAAACAGTGACTGAATTGTCCAGGCTAGAATCGCTGTGATTATACACCTACGAACCCAATAATTCAGTACATGGTGGCCAAGATAAGTTATCTAGGTGCAATATAACTCACATAGCCGGCCACTGGTCCTGGTAATCCTTCCGCAAGCAAGTTGTGAAGGTTATCAGGAGAAGAATGGATAGCAGGCCAGTCCCAACTACGAGTCTCCGTTGTGGAGTTACCCAATAGTTCGCGTTTGCTGGAGAGACATTAGAAATACGTTCATGGTGCGATCTTTAGAACGGGGCTTGGAGATGGGGGGTCCCACAGGTGCTGCAAATACTCAGCGCCATATTCCCCTCTGAGGGTATATCAACAACGTAAGGAGACGAGTGAATGATGACGTACCCTTGAGTTGTCACACCTTGATTAAGAATGTACATCGCTCCAGCTTGGCCAGCACCAAAAGCAGCGGCAGCACCCATGAGATAAAATACCCCATTGCCGACACAATCGAGCCCTCGGACTGCGCCACCATTGTCCTCAAACTCTTGACACCTGTCTATGAAGTTCTGCCAAAGTCCACCTGCACCAGAAACAGCGTACCTTCAAAAAACGAAAGTAAGCATGATGCCCAAATCCAATCCATGTCATTCGATAGAATTAGAGACAGATTGACCGGAGACTCACACAGTCAACGATGAGAAACCAGCTACCCAGTTCACAGCGCAGTATACACTCGCTACAAACGTCAAAATGAACAAAATCTTCATGGCGAATGATTGGCAGAAAAAGGAAGAGACACGACAAAGTGATGTTTGTGTGGAATGGTTGGAAGACAGGAAGATACTCGGAGGATTTCATAGTCTTTATAAAGGTGGACATTCCCTCCTCTACGTCTTTCCGAACTCCTTCTTTTCCAGATATGAATTTGCAACTGCACTCACTTTTCTTAAAAGCAGGTAATATGCATCAGAATAGATAGTGAATGGCTGCTTAGCGGCATTGCCATTAGAGACTAGGATTGATACGAGGACGTGGGTATCGAAGAGGGCGGCTATCGAACAAGGGAGCAGTTGTTGTGGGCCATTCCGGCACTTTCCGCTTCCAAAATGCTTGTAAAAGCTTGAATGAGCTTGAATAGCCCCGCAGCGCTTTCTTTGTAGTGGATACAAACGCCGGCACGGGCGCCGTCACGTAGCGAGGAACGAGCATACACGAGCCGTGCAGCCTCAACAACAAACAAAGCAATACCGTAGTGTAACCTGGCCTACTTACTGTATTTTCAAGTAAAACTTTAATTGCAGTCAATAACCAGGCAAGATTTTATCTCCTAGAGCCCTTGTACGCTTACTCTCACACTCTGTTAGGCGAACCTCTAGACCCGGAGATCAGATATGTGAACCTACAAGGATTTTCTAAGCCCACTATTCGGCGGTGGTATGTGGCCGAATGGTGGGTGTCATCGCTTCAACTCTGGGGCATTTAGTCATCGGAATGTCTTCCGAGTGGCGAATGTAAAGCTAACATACGATCCAGGAGGTTTCTCGGTTATTCACACCATTCCAGGAAGCGGCATAATCAGCGGGACTTTTGGGCACTCCAATCCCAACACTCCGAGCCAGCCTTGAATTTACATTTTCTAGAAATGACTCTCATGGGGCAGCTCCTATTTAGACTCTGGTGAAACACACTTGCAGCATTGTATCTTTCAACAAAATGGTAAGCGAGTGATTGAGCTAACCCTGTGAAACTGATTCATAAACTGATGTGGCGGGTTGACAATAGAGACACAGTACCTCACCTGAAGCAGAGCGTACTTCGGCTTAATAGTTGCAAATGCATTCCAGCTACGTTACTGCATACACGTGGATCAGGTTAGATGAAATAAGATCCAAGAATTAAAGACTAGGAAGAAGTTCCGTGGCTGCATTCACGACTACCTAGCTTTGTATCTCTCCCACATGCCATTCAAAGTGGTAGTTCCGAGCCTCGCTAGTAGCTCTCGGTGGCTCCATTAAGTCATAAGTGGCAGAAATTATCTCTGAGACTGTTTGCAAAAGGTGGTTCTGTATACATATATCACTATATTTGGTCACTGAACGTCCCAAAGTCAACATGATCCATACTGACCGTCTGACGTTACAGTACTTTGGATGGTTGGTAAGGTGAATGATTTTGAAGCCTTTAAATTAACCCTCCAATAATCAAAAATTTATCGATACAATGAAAGTTTGGCGTCGGACTTAATCTTGACCTTTATCGCTGAGAACAATGGACACAAGGCACCTCCCTCCGATCCCTGTCTTCCATTGGTAGCTGTCGCTAAAGCCAGAAAGTAAACAAATAAACAAACGGCCAAGAGAGAGACGTAAACATCAGCTATCAACGCAATGAGGTCCCCAATATGATGCCAGGCAGCGGTGCCTTCTAAGCAGGAAGATACGAGCAATGCGATGCTTCGTACAAGTCGATACGATGTACAACCTTAGAGTACGAAAAATACGTTCTGTTCAACGGCACGGCATGCGGGGTAAGCGAACAGGTGCTGCCAATGTTCGGCTCACATGTGGGGACATATCACGATTTATATAACTTAACGTGATTTACACACTATATTAAGCGACCCCTCCTACTTTCGAATCCCCTCCCCTTATATTTGGAGGGTGCTGTTTAGAGGATGCTGATTTGAAGGATCTCGAATTGGAGGATGTATTGTATCCCGCCGTCAAACCCCCCAAGACTCTTCATATTATTGGAGGATGCAGGATGTTGGAGGATACCTAATCTGGGGGATATCTAATATCGATAAGGCCATGGTTATTGTACTAACAGGGCATCTCAACACGCTCCATGACCTTCTCTTTTACGTCCTACTGCTCGAGGTCTTCTTTCATTGCAGCTCTCTGCCAGAGTGCCATGACTACATCAATCACGGAACTCCCGTACTCCCGATCTTATTCGCCGCCTCAACCGCAATCCTAAAGTCCTCAAGGAGAGTCGCCGTGTCTTCAAGTCCCGCGGAGATCCTAATTTGCGTAGGCTTCAAGCCATACTGCGCAGCCCAGGACAGCTTATTCTTGTACGCGCACATGGTATATGCAAAAGCCAGCGTGAACGGGGCACCTAGGTGCGGGCCATCATGGACATTCAGATTGTCGTAGAAAGCTATTGTCGTGGGAAGATCTTTCAGTTCGATACTGAAGAGGCAGCCATAGCCAGAGGTAAAGTCACGCGTGGCGGGTCGCATGAATTGCCTGTAATGCTCGCCTGATGGGTTGACGGAGGGATGGTGTACTGCGCGAACGGCACTATTCGGGTCTTCTGCACACGTTTTTAGATACTGGACAAGGGAACTGGCGTTGTGATTGAGCTTCATCGTGCGGGGCAGATAATCGCGGCTGTTTCTCTCGATGGCTTCTGCATCGTCAATGTACAGTTCTGGGACGTAATATTCGTTGAAGAGAGGTTTTAGCTCGTGGTATTTGCGGGAGGCAGGATTGAGAACCACGCTTCCTGCAATGACATCTGCGTAGCCATTGAAGGATTTTGTGAGTGAGGTCACAAGTATATCTGTCATGCTGGTGATATCGATGTTCGCCCAGCTTCCGATTGTGTCGTCAATCGCGAGCACAACATCGTACTCATCTGCCAGTGCGCGAAGTCTAGTAATGTTTGGAGTGACAAGAATTGGGTTCGCAGGAAATTCTGCCCAGATGGCTTGAACCTTCCGACCATACTTGCGTTCTTTTTGGAGAAAGCTTTCCAAATCGTGCAAGTCATCGTCCGTACCGAGACCGAAGAATTTGTAGCCCGAGCCAAACTCCTCAAAAGCCGTTATGGTGTTCATAAAGGCCATACCAAAGAGCACAGTCATGCCTTGGTAGAGCTTGAGCATATATGAGTGCGGTTTGTAGATGGCAGCCATGCCTGTCTGATAAAAATAGATATCGTTGGTGGATGGTCTTGGCTGAAAACCAGGATTCAATAGAGCTCGCTCAAGATATTGAACGATTCTGTCCCGTAGTAGCTCGTGTGCCGGGCTTTCGAAACTCGATCTGGAAGTCTCATCCTCGGACACAGTAGTTTCAGTAAGCTGGTCGAGATGATTCAGGTTGGCTTCGGCGAATCGAGACGATATTCCAGCGCCAGGGGTGCTCCAGAAGCCACCGACAACAGACCGCTTATCGAGAGGGAAAACGACGGCGAAGAAGTGGTCCTTCGCAGTGAAGGCCTCGATTTTGATCTGGTCGGTCGCAACCGGCTTTTTGTCGACTCCGTTGTCTCGCCTCGGCGACGTTGAATACTCGACACATTCCTTGGCGGATTGTAGTGAAGGAAACAGGAAACACCCTTCATTTTCCGCTCCTAGATGCTTTAGCACTGCTGCGGCAAGCTGCGAACAGTGTTAGCAAGCCTGGCCTTGGGAATTCACTGGATCGCATCTAGCAGAACTCACATCAGCGATATCTTTATGTGGTTTCATCCGAGGATATGCATTCTTGAAAGTAGCGATGACGAAAGCTGCGTCGGCACCATACCGCTCCACATTTTGCCATGTGGGCATGTGAACGGTTACAGAGTGTCGAGGTGCGGGCGGCACTGCATGGCCAAATTGAGTCGTGATTTTGGCAGACATGATCAGGTAGAACTGGCTGAACGTCGAGGTATATGGTCCACTATTCTGCTGTGTATGCCCTAGAACTCTGGCTGTCTAAATTGGTGGTAATATAAGCACCAGTCACGTGCCAAAATATTAGTCATATCTTGGGCAAGGCCACTCTGCCAATTGGCGCAGGGCCATTACGCAACTGCTGTGATGGTGAGCTGTTCTTTTGGCTCGCCATTTTCTGAATACTAATTTGAATTCCCAATACAGACAACTGTCTCATCGAAACTCAAAATAGCCCAATCGCATACAATGGTGCGTTACTGAATGTGACCCCACCATTCCCCCAAAAGTTACGATCCTCTACTTCTAGCCAGGCATTCACCAAGCTGCGGCCGAGCACTGTGTATACATTCAGCATCGAGCCACGTCTATTTAGGATTACAAAAATTCGCCTACAGCATAGCAAGCAAGGCACAAACATGCCGACCCCGCGAATTCACGCAATGAGAAGAGTCGAGCGGTTTCGGCACTCGAGCCATTTGAGCCGGGCTGCCCTACGAGAGTGTTACTGGTGCGCTAGCCGAATCAGTAAAGACACTTGTCACCGCCCTTTCTCTCCATGAGTTTGACTTGCCATAATAGATTTGCCTTGTGACGACCTTCGCATTCTCTTCCGGCCTTGAAGGGCTGGCCTCAAGCTCGCATATCATCTCGATAGCCGATCTCTATGGGGGCACTCTCAGGTATCTTACGCAGGTTGCAGATGCTCACGGCGTTGTGTAGCCTTCACCGATGCGATCGAAGTCAACCTGGCCAAACCCATTCCAGAGAATACTAAATTAGTATAGATGAGACCCGGAGCAATCCAACGCTTTCCATGGTTAACATAACCTTGGTTGCGCAGACTGCACACGAAAAGGGAGTGTTGGTCGTGTTGACAATACCTTCTTATCACCTTAACATCCAGAATCCTCTACATCTTAGAGCTGACATTTTGCTACATCCAGTCAGAGTATATCAATGGCCACAGCGTAGGCTACACTCCTCTACTATTTCAGCTCGACACAATCAACTCTAACGCGATTGTCATCAGGATGTTCTCATGGGTATGATTGCCTTCGACTCCCCCGAACTCCAACACAAACTATCCTACCTCCAGAATGCGATTAGCAGTGTACGAGTCCCTTCGACTGCTGGCTTGCACATCGAGGCCTCAAGACTCTCCATCTTCGCGCTCACACAGCCTTGAAGAGCGTGGCATCTCTTGCTTTGGCGCTTGAAGCCTCACGTCATATTCTTACAGTTCAGTATCCTGGGCTCTCCTCCCACCCACAGCGTTATGTCACTATCAAACAACATCGCGAAGGACTAGGCGGCGGAATCATCTCCTTTCGGATTTGAGGAGGTGGGGAGGCAGCTACAAAATTCTGCGAATCAACAAGATAACTTACTCTAGCAGAAAGTCTAGGAGGGGTGGAGAGTCTGTGTGAGGTGCCCGCGAAGATGACGCATGCGGGTAAGCCGAAGGAGGTCAGAGAAGCAAGCGGGATCTATGATAACTTGATCAGGCTTAGTGTGAGGATGAAAGGGATTTGTTGATCGATATATTACAAGCGATTGAGAAGGTTGTGAAGTAGGGCACAATGATGTAGATTGGCCAAGCAAGTGTTTGATCTAGTATAATAAACTGAAAACGCATCGTTTGATATGCCCCGCTAGTGATTCTGTCGCATCCTTTCATCTTGACTCGAACTAAAATCACCGGGATGTTTTGGCGTATTCAAGATTTCTTACGCCAGACACTGAGCATATCTGTTCCCTTCCCATTCTCATAAGATACTTCTGGTTTGATGTGAAGCACCCTCAAAAATTGGCCTTCGAGGCCCGCACTGCTCTCCTCTCGAACGCTGTGTTTCAGAAGACCGTTTCCTCCTCGTGCTAACAGATCCCAGTGCACACCTGTGAGGCCCCATGGTGGCCCAGGAAGCTCGGGGTCCTTGTAAAGCGGAAATTCGAGACAAACGAGCATACCATCCGGCTTGAGTAAGTCTCCCATCCGCGTCGCCCAGCTTTTCCGCGTTTCTGGGAGAAGTGCACACAAGAACTTAGATTTTTAGCAATGTGAGTCTTGAGTCGGGAAAGGGACTTACCGTGTAGTCATATATCAAGTCAAACTTCGCATCACCCTCGAGAGATGTAGCTAGTTCCCAATCGCGTTGAAAAAAGTCTCCCTGAAGAAAGCTCACTCGACCAGCGGTTCCTAGGCTGTCACGGGCTGCTGTATGAAAGTTGTATGCCGATGGTGCGACTATTTCAGGGGCGGAATACGCTTTGGCGGCAGCAACAGCATCGGTGGAGATTTCCAATCCATAGGCATCGAATCCATGGTGCGCTAGCATGACAACATCGTATCCTCGTCCGCACCCCTACAGGGGAATTCAGCGAATAACAGGGTATCAACATTGCAGCTTCTTACTGGTACAAGAGCTTTCTTGCGTCTCCCATTGTCAGCACGAGACTGTATAAGGTCGCCTCTTTGCTCAACGAGCTCGATAAGAGGAGGCGATGGTTTTCCTCTATCCCAAAGATCACTCTCGTTACTTTGCCACAGTGCACACCATCCGGAGCCTTGATTCATGACGGAGCTGTTGCTGTTAGCAACACAAGGATAAAAACTGAGAGCACAGACACATGCCTTCCGTTGAAATGATTGATAAGGCGCGAAGTGCCATTGAAATCAGAGTTTGTGGTCATGGTTCTCTTTGATATCTGACTGGAGTTAGTTATGAGAGCGAGCGCAGTCCTTTATATGTACTGACTGGATCCACGCTAGAGACTTCGGTGCTAGGTAGGTTGTTGTAGCTTGCCGAAAGCTTCAGTTCACTCACGGAGTGACAACTTATTATTCGCCGTAGCACTGGTGTTATTGTGCGCATCCCACCCCACCGCCCAACCATGGTTGCTTACTTAGCAGAATAGACTGGTCGATCCACTAAGTTTATTATCGTCACCAAATCAATCTAGGCTTAGGCCAAGTATTCTAACTTGTAATCAAGTTCGTTTCAAGCTTGCTAACAGGGAAGCTCCGAATCATAACGTGAAATCTTGCCTTGTGATCCATCTTACACATCGACATATTGGATTTAAATAACCTCATTGGTTCTCTCGGGAGAAAAATTCCGCAGGCCGAGCGCCATGCATACGGCCGCACCTGCCAGGCATTCCGCATCGCTGGTAGTGAAAACAAACTGACGTTTCCGAGTGGATGCGAAGCCCGACAAGGGGATGCAGCCAAGCGCCCGCTCGCCGACCAACTTTAGCGGTGCACTACAAGTGATACTACATATGTCTACCTTACATTATTATTGGGCTCGACGAGACTCTCGATGCAATTGTACAGCATCTTCCTTTACTCCTACTCAAATGGGAGTTTTACTAAATACCCGTTGGCCGCTTCAAGAGTGACAAAGATTCGACCATGCCAGGTCAGTGTGGTGATGTCGCAGCTGGACTCGAAAATATTCCAGTCGAAATCCTTTACGTGTTAGCAGAGAAGGTCATCATCTCCACTCTACTCTTCCCCATCCTCTATAAGCCAACCATTAAGTTTATTTATAGATTGCGAACAAAACGGACCTTCTTCATCTTCGGCTAGTCTCTCGCAGTTTCGACAATGTCCTGGTGCCCTACATCTATCAGATGCTCTCTCGAGAGGTGCAATTGAGAACTAGCATGCACCTGCACCGTGCAGCAGCGACATGCTATGATCTCGCGATCCAACGTCTCTTGAGCGCCAATGTCTCTCCTAATTGTCAAGATGAGGTTGGAGAAACTGCTCTGCACGTCGCAGTACGCAACAATTGTTTTGTTAGCGTGCGAAGGCTCGTGCATGCTGGAGCTAGCGTGGATGCCAGGAGCTACAATCAGTGGACGCCGGTACACTTCGCAGCACGGTATGGGCAGGTCTCAGTATTGCGAGAACTGATCAGAAATACGGCGGATGTTAACTTAAGAGGGTTCCATGGTTGGACGGCTCTGCATTATGCAGCGCGCTCAGGATATTTAGAGGCCATAGAGCTGCTATTAAGCGCAGGAGCTGAGGTAAATGCTTTAGATAATGACAAGAGGACTGCTGCGCAGGAAGCCATCCAGTTCCACCATTACGATGTGCTTAGGGTTCTGGAAGATGATCCTATGAGATAGTAGTTTGGATTCAAGTTTATGTTTTATTCAATCGTAAAACAGCCAAACTATGAACCTTGACAGGCAGTTCCCATCCGACTTACTCGTGCTCAACTCTGTTGAAACTCTGAAGGTAGCTAAGTAGCTCACCTAGAATCCAACTTTAACGCTCTCCAGTCACAATATCCCTTCCAATTCGTTTACGAAAACTGCTTATATCTTCCCTCACATCGATGTCTCAAATGCCTCCAGAATTTTGTCCGCACCACAACGAAGCCAACTGAAACTCATCTATCATACTCTCACCTTCAAGACTACCCCCCATAGCCTCATCCTCCACGAAATTACCCCAAAGCTCTGCCTCTACAGCTGCCTTCTTCGCATTGAATATCTCCTTTACCACGCCGCTCACCTGCTCCCATGCCCTCCCAGCACACGGCCACACCTCCCACAACGTCTTCAACGCCCCGGTATTGAGCGCTAGTTGTTGTCTCAGATCCTCGTCTTGACTTAAGGGTAGGAGAGCCGACCAGCAGGATAAGTGTACGATTGAGGCGAGAGTTATAACGCAGGTGAAGAAATGGGTGTGCTTTGTTAAGGGGGTAGGGAGTGTGATGAGCTTGGTGATGGAGACGGCGGAGGAGATGGTTAGAGGGGCATGAAGGCTGTAGTTTTGTCCTGAGGGAACAGGGTGGTGCGGAGCGCAGGATGTGATGGGTTGGGTGGGTGTGGAGTCTAGTTGTGAGTGGGTGCGGTGGAGGAGGATTGTGGCTCTAGAGTAAGTATGTTAGTCGGTACTTGAGTGACTATGGAAGTGAGGATACGCACACCTCAGTGACCATATGTGCTTGGAAGAGCATCTCGTCTAGTTGGCCTTCGTTGTCCAACAGTGATTTTTTCGAGTATGGGAGGTGCAGTTTCCAGTTCACGAGGTGGGAGTCTATCCTATCGATAATGGGATCGTCTAGAAAGGTGATTTGCTGTAGTTTCAGCACTCGACCTAGGTTTCGAACTGCGGCTTTGCGGTATGCGTATGAAGAGAAATTAATATCGTCTCCAGTTAAAGCCTTGTCGTCGAAATCTTCGATGAAATGAGACTGTGGAATGTTCTATGGTTGCCGTGTTAGGGTTAATGATTCATACACCGGGAATTCAGGACTTACTTCAGAAAAGTATTCCTTTTCTTCGCAAGGAAGTGCTACATCGGCGGCTGTTTCGTTCATTCGAAATGGGCTCTTCCGATGAACTCCTGCAATCATTCTCTCCACGGCGTATAATTCCCACCAGGTCCGGCGCCAGCTCTCCTCCAGAACTCCCAGTCCACTGCCATTCACCGATGTGAATTCATGTCTATGCATGCCTAGCTCAAGTGCTAGATTTTGAGCCTCGCCGAGGATTTCCAGGGCCTTCTCTTGATTGCCGAACCCATCGAGACCAATGGCAAGAAGGAGCATTGCCTGTACTTTGAAACCAACTCTAGGGCAGCTCATACTATTCACGGATTTTTCTGCTTCCAGGCCCAACGCCGGAGTGGGTGCCTGTGGGACATAGAATGACCCAACATAGCACATTGCAGCTTCGAGGTGATCCATGGGTTTCGCCTTGAGCAATGTCAGGAGATTTACTTTGGGCAAGACGAAAGGATGTGCGGCATGAAAATGGTAGAAGAAAGCTTCTATACAGCTATCTCCGTAGTCCACCCTAGGGGACTGTGGTTTAGGATCAAAGGTCGGCGGGTCTTGAGCAATGATTATGGTTGATATGTCGTTGAATACCTGTGAAGCAGGTGATGCGTGAAGTCCAGGATCGAGAAGTCCCACATCTCCAGAACTCGGCAAGCCACCCAATATCGATGGGTGATTCCCAGTGGAAGAGAGCAAATTATCCGTTGGGAACACCTAGACACTGGAGAGACGGTGCTGCGTCCGCCATTTCTTCTTGGTCCTGTATAGCCTCGCCGCGATCTTATGTATCCGCAATCGAATTTGTTTGAGGAGCATCGATGATAGAGAGCACGGGTCAGCTTGATCTCGATGACCGCGGGAATCGGAATTTTCATGGAGCATCTTCCGCGGCACTGTTCTTGAGACAGATGCGCAAGCAATTGGGGGGGGGTTGTTGGGTGAGGTTGAAGCCACTTTCCTATCAAGATCGCCTCGACATACGTGCATGATTGATTTGTTTCACTCGCCAAAAGCATCCGTCGTTTCTCCTTTTGAGGCTGGACTTCCCCATACCGTGGACCTTCCCAAGTAGGGAAATAGTACGATCTTTATGCTCTAATTCTTTGAATTGCGCTTGTGCTCTTCTGCGACTTGTCCATCATCCAACATTTTATGAGATGCTTGAGAAAATCTACGACATCCCATCAGAGTGTTATAGTGATGATGAAAACCGATTCTTACCTCTTCTATACGCCGTACTTGCTCTTGGATATGTGTTTGCCACCAACACTTTCGAGCCGACCGAGGCGGAAAAACTTACCTACAAAGCTGCTAAAGACCAAGGGTAAGCATTATTTATATCCTTGGTACTGATGGTGATCCATCTGTCCTCTTTTGTTGACCTGCTTCTTCTGGAAGCTTCTGCTAGAATGTATACTCATCTTTTTTGCGGCCGGCCCCATACACGCAACTTTCTGCTTCGTTAACAGGCTGAAATTATTCCATTCTGCACAGCAGATGATCGACATTATGGAATGCCGCGATATCACATCCCTTCAGGCTGTCCTGTTCATGGTCATTTTTCTCCAATCCTCCACCAATCCGAGTACATGCCACTCATATATCGGAATTGCTCTGAGATCGTCACTGCGAATGGGGTTACATCGCAATTTCATCAGCAACTTCAGTCCTATAGAGCGTGAGACGAGGCGACAAATTTTCTGGATTGTTCGCAAACTTGACACCTCTGTATCAGCTCTTCTAGGGCTTCCTCAGATACTGAGCAGTGACGACATCGATCAGGAGCTTCCACTTGAAGTTGACGATGAGTATATAATGAGGGATGCTGTCCTCCCAATGCCCGCTGGAATGCTCTCGCTGATCGCGGTTTCGAATGCCCATACCGGGCTGATGCATATCCTGGCAAAGGTCATCAAATGTATCTACTCTATCCAGGGGCTGAAGCATTGTGTTCAAGAGACTTCGAAAGGTTCAAACGTCATCGGCAGCGCCAAAAAATCCGTAGAATCGAGCGTGATCTGCAAGAGTGGCTTGACAAATCGCCGATAGCTTTAAGGCCAGGGGGGTATGACCCACCAGAGGTGCTTCGGTAGGTTCACTTACCCTTCAAACTTCAATTCATTGCCTGGGGCTTCTCTCTTTCTACGAAGGAGTTCATGCATAGTTTTCAAATGGTTTTACAGCGCACGTCCTATACAAGCTGCGCCGAAGCTGGACCATTCCGGCATAGCAGTCCTGCGGACTGATCCGTGTATGACATAATCAATCAATCAATCACGTGTTATGTTGTGTTGTTACAGACACCATCTCAAGAAACTGACATGTGGAAGATGTCTACAAGGTCTAGATCGAGTTTGATCCTCAAAAATACATTATTATAGAGTTTTAGGTGATGATTATAAACATGAAAAGAAATTTGAGTGTACGAAATCAAACTTGCTCCGGAGTTACACTTCCACCGTTTCCTCCTGGTTGATAGTCAGTGGGAACCACCGGCCAGGCATCATAGCCGTCTAAAATTGCAACACTGCGATCCTACGTCAGTTTTTTTTCTCCAGAAATCTTTACGGGAATCTTACCTCATTCCACCAGTCATATGAGGGTTGATGTGGCAATGCAACAAGAATGGCTAGCAAGTGTCAGTATTAACTTGTGTCACAGAATGTTGGAAAGACCTACGCCTGGAATCTCGACTTTGTATCGTACAATCATCCACGTAGATACAGATTGAGTGGGGAGGGTATGGAAACCATCTCGGTATGGCGGATTCTCGAGGTTGAAATTTTGGGGGATATGCGCAACTGCATCGGCTGTATCGGTGTAATTGAACTCGCCCAAGCCATAACCCTACGGAAAATGTCAGATTACCAAGCACAAGTTTAGTTACAACCACCGGGAGTGGATATACATACTAGGAGAAATCCCTTGTTGGAGTGCTTGTGAATTGGATGAGGTGTCTGTGGTCCTGCCGAGGCAGTCACCAGGAAAATCAAGTCGACCCAGGTATTATTCTTCGTTTTCAGAGTCAGACCGGTGCCCTGAAGTCCATCCGGATCGTAGAGTAAAGGGTTGATATCTTCATAAGCTTGGTTGAACAATTTGTTCCCAATGAGCGACCATTCCCATGCAGCACCTGTGCGATTCAACAGAAGCTTAAATGTCTGATCCGCAGTCTGCGCCGGCTTCACAGCTGGAAAAGGCACAACGGTTTTGTCGTTCAAGAATCTAACATTTGCGGTGGTGTTCTGTCCCGCATAGTTGATCAGTGCGTTGGGAGTATTTTGGCCGTTGCTTCCTTTGTATGACAAGGTAGCTGAAGCGAAGACCTTTTGGTTGAGTCCGACATTTGCAACGCGGATGGTGTAATCTTTGGCTGGTTTGTCAAGCTTAACCATGACTGAGTGTCGACTACCATGTGATAAAGTCATCGCCTACAAGTCTGGTCAGAAATTTGTATAGTAAGTAGGATCGGTTACTGACATCAACCAGCTGCGGCTCAACGTAACGACCATCGATGGCGTAGACCCACAACGGGTGATCATCAATCGAGACTAAATTCATCAGCAAATGTTATGCCTCAGAACGTTTTGTCCACTCACCAACCATCTCTTGGATACTGGCAGTGCTGATAAAATTTAGACCTATCCAGCCTTGGGCGGGGTCAGCTTCGATGGTAGCATTTTCGGCATTTGTTGCGTTGCAGCCCTCATACATTCCTGAGGGAACAGCGGCTAGGTTCTTGGCTTGGGCGGTCTGTGCTAAGGTGTTGCTAAGTGGAATGCATCCTTTGTCGGTCAAGTTTTGTCCCTGAAGCACAGGCAGTACCGGCGGTGGAACGAGGGACATAAGGAAAGGCACGCCTGGGCACTTGACATTCCCTTTTCCATTGATCAAGATGGAGTCTCCGCAACTAAATCTTTGAGTATTTTCTCTGACGAATGATCCGATCCAAGAACTTACAGTTGATTGATGTTGGCTACCTTACTGATGGTAGCAAGCGTTTCACTGGTGAAATGGCTCCAATCCGAGAGAAGCACCGGTTTTGCATCCGACAGAGCTTTTTGGAGCTGGTCAAGATCTTGGGTACTATTAGAAATTGAGCTGAATGGTGTGGATGTTCCATCTTTAGGTCTGAAAAGGTTAGCAGTTTGTTCGATGTCTGGAATATTGAGAGCTTACTTGATCTCGATTGCCCCATAAAGTCCATCTTCAAGTTGGCCCTTGTAATGACCATGGTACCAGTAGGTGCCGTACTGTGTGGCGGTCCATTTGTAGACAAAAGTTTCACCCGGTGGAATACCTCTCTGGGTCAAGCCTGGGACACCATCTGTTGTTTGTATTAGCTAACATTTCACACAGCAAAATCGATGTTCGTACCGGACCAGGGAGAGTTCAATTGCCTATAGTGTGTCAGTCAATCACAGAGGCTAGTCAAGAGACGGGGGGACCTACTCTATGCCATGAAAATGTATTGTTGTCAAGTAAGGAAGTTGATTGTGTACAACAAACTAAGTTCGTGTTGGCACGGACCTACAAAGCGGACGCTGATCTTACCTCGACATTGTCACCTTCCTGGATATTAAGTGTTGGTCCGGGGTATTGACCATTGGTGAATATCATATCCCGCTCGAACCCATCAGGGGCTCCTTTCTGCCATGTCAATGTGACTGGAAATACGACCGTCTTGACCATCTGACAACCTTGACTAGCTGGGGGGCTGTTGTCAGGAACCATGGCACAGGAACTCCGACGAACATTGGTAGCGTAACTTCCTAAGGCAAATAGCTCTAGATTAAGTGCAAATATGCAAAGTGAAAACAAAGAACTCCTCATAGTGAAGCGAAAGAACCACATAGATTACCTGACAATTATGATGAGGCAGAATGAGGGAATTAAGAGAGAAAACCTGTTGGTGATAACAGTTCAGGTCCGTTTGATCTCTATATGTATCCAGTCTTACAGCTTTCGCGTTGCAATCACACCAAGGATAGCCCTTTCCTAATCTTGCTACACATAGCCATAGCGCATTCCTCGTTTAAGGCTATGTTTCCCCCGGTATATTTCCTTTCTCTCTATTTGACTATGTGTTTCCTGCAGAGAGATGAAGCAATCCAGCTTAGTAACACGACAAGAGTTGCTTTTCCTTATTAGCCTCTGCCTCCGGCCTGGGCTCTTTGCCACTCTACATTCCTCATCTTCAGCCACCAAGCAAGCTTCTTGTCGTTGTACATAGTACTAGCCAATCAAGCATAAGCATGGCCATTTCCTTTGGAATGCTGCCTATAGAGATGCTGCATTCAAACTTCTAAGATTTCCTGGGCAGAATCCAGACTAGTCTCCCCCTTTGACACAATGTTCAACTACTACAACTCTCACCGGGGATCCTCTCTCCCAGTCGCGAGAATCTACTGTCTTGGTTCCTTCAAATGTCAGGCAATCCTATATTCCCCCTTGTGTTATTCTGCCGAACTCTTGTGCTCTCCTGGATGTCTTCTTGGTGCTTCATTCCCATCTCACATGTTCATCGTCTCCCGCTTCACATTCCTCGCGGCTCTGTTACCCCGCTCCTTCAATACGTGAATAGATTCAGAGCTGAACACCGGGAGCTTGGGGAATTCTTACTTCAAGTAAATACATAGACTCTCCAGAGAGCTATTTATAACACTGAACTAAGCTTGAATCCCTACGTACTAATAATGTAGCCGACGATTAAAAACGACCTATTGATTATACATATATAGAATCTATTTGAACGTGTTAAGTATTGCGCAATAATTAAAGTCTATTTGAAGACCAACAGATTAGTATATCGACCGTTAATCCTGATCTCTCGCATTTACCTTAGGCACACATGCACTTGCAAACGGATAGCACTAAGCAATTTCAAAGATCAGGAGATCACAGATTCAGCGTTAACCCCGTTCCACCGCATTTACCTTAGGCACACACATACTCATGCAAATGCACATCATCAAGCGAGCATTAATCCTGTGCCACGCATCTAGCTTAGGTATACTGAGTCGCTGGCGAATCTGATGCCGCCAAGGTTTCCGGAGCATTCTTTGCAAGGGAAAACGGCCAATTGTACCTTTTAATTACGAGAGGCTTACTATAAGTATAAGACGTAAGGTCTTCTCTCGCCCTTGGCCGGACAGTTAGGCCTGCCACCAGATATATTCACATGCAAATGCACATTATTAAGCGATTGGAAGATCGGGAGATTAGTAGATCGAGGGGTAATCCCCTGGTCCCTGGCTCAGGCACATTCACATGTAAATGCACATTATGAAGCGATTCGAAAGAACGGGAGATCACCAGATCGTTAGATCGAGCTTTGATCCCTGCCATCACCGAGACCTGCATGCGGCGTGTCTCTCGTTCATCCGCCAATAGCAAATGCACAAGAGAATAAGCTGTGCAAGTGCACCTTTGGGACTTCACTTGCTTCACGGCCCTCCTTCGAGCCCTGCGAATATATTCCCCTACTGCTCCTCACCCTTCCGCTATCCCTCTACCAGTATCTACCAGTGTTGGGCCAACAATGGGGTGCTGCTGAAAAATGTGCAAGATGATTCAAATTCTGTATATGACCAGGGCCGACAGTCGATATCCAGGGCCAACACGAGGATTTGCTGCCAGTTTATAACGATGCGAGCAGTAAATGTTGGCATTGATTGAGGCTGGCTGAAAATACTCACTCTGACTTGTTTTCTGGCCCAGGGAATCTTTGCATGTGATACAAATCCTGTTTAGGCTACTCTGCTTGTCTAAAAAGGCGCTAACGGACTCTTAAATTCTTTGCATCATCTGGCACTTCAGAAGTCAGTCGAGATCTTTTCTTGGAAAAAGAATTAATACAAATCCGACACTTTGGTAAAGAGATATTCCTACTCTGAGATAAAAACAGCTCCTCCCATCCCCCTAGCTAGGTGAATTATACCACAAGGAGTAAATTCCAGTGGAGCATGGCTTCAAATCTCAATTTCTCTTTATTTTTCAAGTATAGAGGGCTGTCGTATCAGCGGGGTCGTGATATCTCCTCCCACTAGTCTGCGCTCTCCTTTCGAGCATTGCTTTGGAGGTGAGGCTTTTCAGTGTTCCCTTGGGTCGGTTCATGATCGGAGAATATGGAGATGCTGAGACATTGTTTCGTCCAAAAATCCCGGCTTAAGTTAGATTACCAACTATTCATTGCTCTCATAGGAGGAGAACATGGCCTGATGCAGGAACCGTGGATCGTCAAATAGCTGCTGCTCGCCTGCCCACTAGTACAGCAAGTACAAGGACCAGCCTATTCCAACCATCCGATAACTAATTGGTTAACAGTTGAGAGGTATGTAAATATTCGAGAACAAACAATGAGTGAGCTGCTTGGATCAATAACATGATCTTTTGCACGTATTGCGGGAAAAGCTTCACGAGGAAGGAACACCTCGAGAGACACATACCTAGTCGTGAGTTTCCCTAGGATCTGTCATTTTGAAAGCGTTATCCCAAATGGTCGAATCCATTACTAATAGGGCACTCGTAGATACAAATATCAAACCCTATCGCTGTACTCTATGCCAACTATCGTTTCCTAGAAGGTATGCGAATCAAGATCAGACTAAGACTTCTAGATTGCTAAGCGTGAGCCTGTAGGGATCTTCTTCAGCGACACCATTTCCTCTACCACGAAGCCAAGGATCTAATGCAAACAGCTCTAGGAACTGTACCGTCTATCGCTGGACGAACTCCAATAGCATGTATCAACTGTGCGAACGCGAAGACGAGATGTGACAAGGCGGTACCATGTTCTCGGTGTATTGAGAAGAACTTGCCTTGTGAGGCTCGATTTACACGACCTTCAAGGAAAGCTTCCATGAGGTCCCAGAGTCTCTCGGGGCCAGTCCCAGCTCAACGACCACACAGATCTTCAATAGTCGCAAACCGTCTTGCTCCCAAGGAACCAAAGCTCGAAAGTCCTCCTGCCATCACAGGCAGTTCAATGTATACCCAGATGCAGGGAAGTCCGCAAAAGGCCCCAACTCCTGTTTACTCGAACTCCATGCCCGCCCTCAACTTCGGCAACACTCCATTCAACACCTCTCCAAGTGAAAGTATTCGCGGCATGGACACCTTCATGTGTCTCAATGACGAGGATATGCTCAATGGCGAGAGCAATTATCAGGATCTCATGATGTGGAACCAGTTCCCATCTGAGCTTGAGATGTACCCAAACACGATAACTAGGGAGATTGGAGCCCCATTCATGGAAATAGCAGAACGATACTTAGGCTCAGACACCTTAGACTCTGTCTCGATGCACACCTCGATATCTCTTCCTCACACAGGATCCACGAGCATTTCATCACAGGGTAGCGTTGAGCGGCCATTCAAGAGTGTTGAAACTAGTGGGCTTGCTACCGGAGAGTCCATGATTCCAGAATTCGAAGTTATTATTGCAGCGGAGTCAGCATGGCCCCTAGCTCGTTGCAATCGTCCTATTTTCTCTGGCGCATGCCCCCGAACTGCGATTATTCATTTGGAGAACCTGGAACAGTATTCCAGATATGAGAATATTTGGAAAACGTTAGATACAAACATCGACTCGTCGGAAATAGTCTATAAGGACCAAATCTCAGTCGTCCCATTCTCTTCCAGTACTAGAGAGAGGATACTCACTATCACCCAAAGCTTCTTTAACACCGCCCTCGAAACCCACCGGGGAAGAATAAAAGCATGGGACCAGGGTAAACCTTATTCGAACTTCAACTTTCTCGTTCTTCCCCCCACAAAAGTCCTAGCATACTTCCTTCGAAGCTACGTGCGAAGCCTGGCGCCGTATTATACGTTAATTAATAGAGGAAGTCTTGATCCGAATGAATTGATGCTTAATAACCAAGCATCAATTGTGCTCCTTCTTCTGATGATTGCGACTGGCGCAACGGCAGTCCAGACTGCTGAAGCGAGATGCTTAACAGCTGGGTTAACGGAAACCTGTCGCATTTCGCTCTTTAATATTATCGAGAAGGATATCGAGTTGTCGGCAGATCCTGTCGTCTTAAGATGCGGTCTTCTCTTCACCATCCTTGGAGCTTGGAGTGGAGATGCATGGCATATGAACATTGCTATGAGCCAACGAGGAATGTATCTGTCGGTAAGTTGTGGCGAAAATAGAGTTCTGGTTTTCGACTAAGTGATTGCAGATGTTGAAGCACGCCGGTATGCTGGAACCTTCAATTCCTCTGGCTATCTCCACAGATCCTTCGAACATTGAACTTCACTGGAGTGCATGGCAGCACCAAGAGAGTATAAATAGGTATGTTGCGTTCTCAATCTCCTTATTAGTAAAAGTGACTTGCGACTTGCGATTTTTGTGCGGGTGATCTGCTCTGGGTTTAAGTAGTGGTCATCTGGTCGAAGGCGAGGCCAATGATAGTCTGCTTCTTCCCACACAAGAACGTAGGCTAATCAGCAAGTAGATTAGTGTACAATTGGGTGATGGTCGACCAAGAATTAAGCCTGTTTCATGATACTGCTCCCATCCTATCGATCACGGAGTTACAAACCCCGATGCCTGGGTTGGAGTGTCTTTGGCAAGCCAAAGACTCGACCGAGTGGCTCGCAGCAATCCAACAAACTGACAACGTCACCGGAAGGATGAGCCCTAATTCGCTCGAAATCCGCCCTCTTACACCATCGTTACGCGACTTGTTTCAGGATATGCTCCATGATAACCTAAGCCGCCGCCACGGTCAGCTTTCGCCGCTGCAGCTCAAGCTACTGCTGCACCCTCTTCAGTCTTTACTCTGTCATTTGCGCCAAGTGCTTAGCTGCTTTTCTGACTTTTTTGGTGCCCGCCGTGGCAGTCGAACCGTCACTAAGGCGAGCACAATGCTTCGGCTTGAGGAAGTTCAATCGCTTCTCCAGAAGTGGTATGAGTTGTGTGCCGTCCATGCTAAAGCCGACCCTACTTGTCCTGTTACTAGAGCTAATCTAGTTCTCTACCACCTTGTCAGTCTCAACGCCGTAACCTCCTTCCCAGAGATCGAGCGTCTGGCACGCAAAGAAAGCTTCGATGGGTCAAATCAAGAGCTTACTCGCCGATACAAACGATGTATACATCAGCCAGAAGAGGTCCTAATCCACTGCGGTCAGGTTATCCGTCTTATCTCCTCTATGCCGCGAGAAGGCCGGCCGCATTGGTGGTCTACTGCTATCTATCGGGCCGCGCTGATCCTCTGGGTTGAGAGCTTATCAAGGATAGGCAAGAACTCACAGAGATTAGAGAAGGGTCCGATGTTCGCTATTGACGCCGTTATGCCTGACGACCGATGTGTAGCCTCCTATTTGTGGAACGGCGAGGGTGTGCCAATGCTAACGAAAGGAGATCGCCATGTTGAGCTCCTACCACATGAGGTCCTCAAACATTGTATTTCGTTGCTTGAGCAGGGTGTTGCGCTGAGAGTGGGCGATGGCATCAAAAGGAAGTTGCAAGCTCTTTCTAGGAATTGGAGTACGGAGTCGGCGCATCAAAAACAACAGTTATGAAGGTTTGGCATTTTGCTTTTGCATGGTGGGTTTTGTTTTGCTTACCGGCTGGCGTTGGCGTTTTGGATCGATCATGTATCATACATAATATCAAGTTCGCGGCGATCCAGACGGTAATTCGGGAAGAGATTGTAAAATAATGACGATGAAGAGCTCACCTTCCTTCGCTATTTCGCAGCCGTGACTATGTATTGGGAAGGGGCGTCCGGGTTGCTGTCTCGAATAAGTATTTCCTTAGCTTCACAGTTCTCGACAGCTGTCTTAGCCATTTCCTCTGCGCCGTCTTGCGAGTCCCCCAAACGTAGATTATATAACAAACATAAATCAACAGGATCTAAACATGAAATGAGGGTGTAGTATACAGAATTGATTCAAAGAGCACCTCGAAGAACGCCAAATATGATTTGATCCCAGGCCGATCGATCAATTTAATAGTACATGAATGCAGTTCTGATCTCCAGTCTGTGAGGAATCTTCAGGAGTGACATATGCGATCTGAGTGCCTTGATGTCTACAGCCATGTGTATATATTTCTCAATTCATCACAAAGGAGGCTGTACCCCACGCCCCCAAGACAAACAAAACACTCACAAGGAATCGTGCCAAGCTAGCTAATGTGACCCCCGTTCCCAATAGCAGTGAGGACCCCTTCTCATTGCAGCAGCAGGTCGAAGGTGTGCTTTTACTCTCCAATACCACCTATCAACTCAGTCACCCTTCATCTTTTTTACGGCTGAAAAAAAGGAGAAATATTCCAAAATCATTCACTACCCCGTCTTTCTAGCTCCAGAGATACTTCGACTCTTCGAGGTTCCTACTTCTCGTCCTCGATGACTGAGTCTAACTAAAAAGTTGTAAGTACAGTAAATGCTTGGACCAGGAATCTGCTCGCTCGATTTCCCAATCGTTTTCAGACATTCAATGGTTGTACCATATCACTCAAACTGCTCAGCATGGCAACTCAGGGGAGTTAGTATCATGACAAAGTCCAGAAGTTGGCCCTGGCGGTACATCCTGCTGCTCCTGCTGACATCCCCCACCTTATCGTCCTCTTCGGAGAGCCAAGGATATGTTAGATGTGAGCATGAGATTCTTTCCAATGAAGTTCTCCGAACGAACTTGAATTGAAAGCTACCCTGCGAAACCGATAAAACAGTAAGCTCAAAGGACCGACCACCTTGACGGCGGGCTCAAATTGATCTGCAAATTGCCAGCAACGGTAATATTGGCTTTGGTCAGGGGGCTGTGCTCTCCGTGCAAGATATAGAGTCATCAAGGTATTGTAGAGGTAGGACCGTGTATAAAGCGCACCTCGTCATCCAGACCCAAAGCGTTCATCACCCCATCATCCAGACAGTCCAGACTTCCACAACCCAGTAGACGCTTTCCTCCAGCACACCGCAATGATGGTCAAGCTCAGCCTCCTCATCCAAGCCGCGACCCTGCTAGCCACCGTCTCTGCCCTACCCAACCTCTTGCCTTTCTCTCGCAGTTCAATAGTCTGCGTCGAGCCATCTGGTTGCGACTCAACCGGCGAGCCATGCGAGTACTGCTGTGCAAGCAATCCGGGACTATCTGCTTGTAACCAGCATCTCGATCCCGAAGGTCAGCCTGAGTCCTGTGATCTGATAGTCGGAACTGGGTTTGCATGGCACTGCGATAGTGACCATTAGATGTGTAGCGTCATGCTCCATCGCGGACAGCATTGCGGTGCTCCCGTATGGTTTGTCTTTCTGCACCCTGTCTCTCTACTCGCATTAGCCCAAGGTCCTCAGCTGATTCTGGTTTGTAGCAGGGAAGAATCTGCACGAGATCCTTTGGTTACAATGGCGTGTTGTGATGGGCCGAAACATAAGTTTGGTTGCATCTATTTCCCTGTGGAAATTTGTTGTAGTCGCTCTCTACCTCTTGAATAAAGCTGTATCATTTGCCAAAAAGAAAAAAAAAATTTAACCGTGATAAGGATAAGTGGGATGTGCACCTAGTATTAGGGTCAGGAAATTGGTATGGGTGTTCAAGTTGATGACATTGTATTGTACTTGTTCTAATGTTTTAATGTTGATGTTTCTGGCCCGATTCTCTGGGGGCTCACATCTCGCCTAAGCGAACTTCACGAAGCGTGGCTCTACGTGAGTGCAGACCCAAAGTTTAGCCTCACCGCCCAGTCTTGCGCCAGAATGAAAGGCGTGAGACAATCGCTTAGGCATGCTACTTGAAGCGGTTTATCGGAGGATACCGCTTTAGCAGGTGTTTGGTGGAACGGTTGTCAATTGGACAAGAGACTGCGGATGCGGGGTAGCAAGCCAGATTTAGAAATTTGACTCATTGGATGCGCGAACTGACCACTCACCACGCTTCCAAAACTCCAGCCACGCTTCTCACTAGCATTTAGCCCCTCCAACACTGATCGGATGTTGTTGAATGGCATACTCCTCCAATATGCTCACTTCTGTTGAATTCCTCCTCGGACTCATCGTTCTCGCGTCATCCGGCGGGAATCCCTCTTCTTGAATCTCAATCTCTGGATGGCCTCTCGACACAATTATGATCGCTCAAGGCCTGTCAATTTGGGCCTTCTATGCCTTGTAGGTCGATCTCGCTCTGAGTCGAAGGATGTGGTTGAGGCTGAGAGAGGTGGGGAAGGCGCGGCTTTGGAATGAGCGATAGAGGGATTTGGAAGAGTAGCATTGTCGGCCGTGGACGCTGGCGTGGCCATTCTTGAAGGACTTAGGAAGGCCTCGAATTTTGAGGGCTGGAGGAAGTGAGATTAGCGGTCAGTTTGGCCGTGTTAGGTATGCCCGGCCATATAATTAGTTATAAGTATTACCTGCAGAAGCATGGGGCCTCTATTGGTCTAATGCTTTGTCCAAGAGATCAAATGAGGTAGAGAAGAGTCGTGTTGTGTGCTGTATATAATAATTTCTTAGCTAAATGTAATTGTCGTTGAGGGATGATATCTGATAGGTCCACAGAACGGTTCAGGGTCCAAATGCAGCCCTACCAAGCTAGTCTAAACGTCATCGGCACTACTTCTTCGGAGAATGATTTTAGTATGCTCAGGCATGCAGTACCGGTAGCGAGAGCAGGAGTGACCGAGACGTTAAGTGCGTGCCGAGAGCTGTTTTTAAGACCTCCACGAAAAACTCCATTCCTTTCGGCTCAATGCTGGTGGTGCGTCACACAATACATTCCTTGCATGTGTAGGGTACGTGAACGTTGCTTGCATGTCTTTGCCTTGCCTTGCATTTATTTGTTTTTTCCCTCATCTGATGCATACTAGTTTCGTTTTTACCACACGTTCCAAGGTTTGTCAGATTGCTTTGAGATAAGCTTAGGTGACATTTGACAGATCGGCAGATTTGCTGCCTGCTGGGCGGGGGGGGGGGGGGGGGGAGGGGGTGAAATAATGATTGGTTCAGAGGCCGATCTGGTTGATATCAGCAAATGATTCATCCATCGATGCCCTCCTCGTTCGCCCAACCCTGCTACATGTTGATGCGGATGGAGCTGGAAAGGTATCGCCTTGTCTATGTTAAATCTATGTTAAATGCATGTACATAGATGATGAAGCGCTGGTTCGCCTGTCTACTTCCCCGGTTGATTTGCTAATTTTCTAACCTATCCAATTCTTCTATCAGGCTGTTGGCGAAAACCTGCATGTTGCATACACGGAAATCAACTGCATTTACCTGCACTCTCTCCGCCTTCGCATTCCTCCACTTCCTCGGCAAGTTCTTCTCTGACCAAGAAACGGAATGGTTGCATAGATTGTCGCTACCTGTGTTATAGATTGCTCGCTTTTAAACTCTTATTTAGGAGTGAGTAACCACTTCTCGTGTAGCATTATCACGGAGTTCGAATCTACTTCGTAGGATTTAGCCACAGTGACTCGGTCTCCTGCTCAGCATCTTATTGATTCTCGAACACAACATGACAGACGTCTCACATGCACCTTAGCCCTCAACGACTCTCCCACTTCAGCATTCATATTCCCAATTCACAGAAATTGCCGATCATCAATCCCTGGAATCTGTTCGAAACGCGCGTATTAGGGCCAAATGCAACAACAATGGAGCACCCGGCTTACTACTAAACGCAGAGTCTGATGAGGAACGAGAGACCTCTGCAGAACTGACGCCTGCTGGCGGCGACGGACACCACGAACAGATTGGAGATCTCGAACCACTAGCCCGTCAACGTGCTAATACGGACCGCGCCATCTCACAGCTGCCCCATGTCGATAGAGGAAACTACCTGATGCCTGTACACAACCAGTATGCTCAAGACGATAAGCTCATGCGGGTTCGACCATCGGTATATGTCGACTATCTTTCCCACGACTGGAAAGAAGAGGATATCTTGGCTTCGTGGAAATATGTAGTCTCTGAAACAAAGCGTTACGGGAACAGCGCAAGACTCTAGAACGCATTCTGGCGAGCATGGATGAAGTCAAAGCATCACTTGGCCACGGTGCCTGCTGAAAATCTGAATTGGTAGGCACCTCCTGGTCTATGTCCTTCTGTGCTCACATAACTTTGCTAAAGTCAACACAAAAGGCTGAAAGACTGTGATGTGACATGGTTGTATGGCCCGCTCCAAGGATACTCCGGCAGGTCGTCTGCTTCATCTACGGCCTTATCAGGAACGGGGAGATTTGAGTTGGACCTTGTGCTTAATACAAAACCTATCCTCAAGAAGCGAAGCGCGTTAGAGATCATGCTCCAGCTATCGCTTTATAGGTCATCATCTCTTAAACCCTCACTATCGAGACAAGGTTATAGTGATGAGTTCCTCCCCGTCACTCTAGCACTAAACAAGAAGCGACGCATTCACTTCCAGGACAATGTTGAGCAGCTTGCCGTAACGGACATCGGGGACCACGACGACAAAGACATAGAGCACCTTCCTACGGTAGAGGATTTAGTGCGTCGCAATGTTCCGACTCGGAACAGCTTTACCGCCACAAGTAAAGCCGCCACAATCCTGCCATCGACGATGCTCAGATACCAGCAAGATGTTCTGGGGGTGGTGGAAGACAAAGTACAGGAGGGCAATGGTTGGCTATACCTAGCTCATTCGCCGGACATTTTGCCATCCTTGGAGACTGCGACAGACATCGTACCTAGCTGCGTCGAGGAAGGTCGAGATAAAGGCGACGCTGTGGTAGTGCCAGGTCTTTTCAGCCGGGTTGCAGACGCACTAAAAACAGCGAAGGACATAGCATTCTTCTTATGGAATACAGGATAGTAGCTAGGAAGAATCGGAAAATCGAATAAAGACATTCTAGCTATTTCAAGCCCCTGAGACTAACAAGTTTGGTCATAACGTTCAACATGACCACCATTGCAGAACCCATCCGTGGGCTCGGAAGAGAGCTCTAGAGGCTATGCAACGCCAAGGCAGTAGGGTGAGGCGACCTCAACATAGCCGCAGAGAGCCTGCGCCAGTACAGTGTTCTAGTTCAGTGTTCTCGATCCGGCGGTTGACCGTGTGCTGCGGGGTGACATCCGTGATATCCTAATAAGATTCAGACCACGCTCATAGAGCGACCACCTCAACCCACAGCAAAGCATGAGATGTTAAGACAATTCGATCACCTTTGCGCCTATTAAAACTAAAACAAGAAAAGAAAGTAGCCAATCGACGCTGCACAATTCAGCTCTCGGCCTTACCCTCAAGGTCATTCGGTAAGTTAACCAAGAACAAACGGTAATCTGAACAATCAGTCGCTCGGCCGGAACTCGTGAAACTGTCCCGTGAAATCTCTCTGCGTGGATTAGCAAGTCTTTTCTGGTCTCGAGCCGCACACCACACTCTATGCAATCAATAAATTGCCCAACTTGAAAAGTAATTTGAAAAGCACTAAATGTAGGCTTTAATTTGACGTATCTGCGAACTGTTTTGAAAGTTGCGTTGTTAAATTATAATTAAGGGCGCGAATATGGCAAATGTGTGAGGGGAACCTCTATTTCACTGCGAGGGGTCGCTTAAAAATTAGCGTGTAAATCATGTTATGCAAATCGCTTGTACCGGCGCCCTAATAATGTGTCGGGCACTGTTATTGCTATCGGGCGGCACATTCTTTTACTCATCACTTTACAGCCCATTTTATATCTCGACGACATTTTGATATTGACATGATTCCTCTTGTATACAACAGTAAGAGAAACTAGCGGCGAGGAAAATCTAGGGTCCATGATCCTTTTGGACTGCCTATACCGTAGCCTTGGTACCTCCGCAATCCTCACCCAAGGAAATGTCTGTCATACTTCGCATCCTCTCACCCTACATCCAAAAGAGAAAGAAAAATGTATATATACCACGATGCCTGGCTGAATTATTCACCATCATCACTGAGTCCACTATTCTCCAGAGTAGCAAGCGAAAATGGTTCCCTCAATCACTGTGCGGAGGCCTTTCCTCAACTTAGCTATGATCTGGCTCTGGCTTCTATTTCTGTACCCACAGCTTTGTCAACAGCTCCATGCCCAGTAAGCGAGCCACAAACTCCACGAACTCTCGGATACCTCACCTCCAAGCTGTACCAAGTGGTAGCACGAAACAGCTGATAGTCAATGGGTCAACATTCCTCGTTTGTGGAGCTCAGCTGCACAATTCGTCGCCCTCTTCCGCGAATTACATGGCATCGCAATGGGAGAAACTCGCAAGTATGAACATCAATACCCTACTTGCTGTTTTCGTATGGGAACAATTTGAGCAGACGGAAGGGACCACCAGGGGCCTTTGACTTCTCAGAATTCGATCAAATTGTTCGGGATGCGAGGTCACATAATATTAATCTGATCGTGTTGTGGTTGGGAGCTTACAAAAAAGGTAGGTCTCAAGACATAAAGCAGGCGTGGAAGCTTGGAGAAGACTGAAAAGAAAATTGGCTCACAATATACAGCGCTTTCGACATACGTGCCTCCATGGGTCAAAACCAACACAACACGGTTCCCACGAGCGAAAATCAATCCGACCGAAAGTTTAAGTCATAGCCGATGCTCTATCTGTCTTCGGGACAGAAACTCTCACTGCAGATACAAAACCTTTCTCTGCTTTCATGGCACACCTCAAAGAACTCGATGAGGGGCATTACACGGTGCTGATGGTACAAGTCGAGAACGAATCCGGCCTCGTGGGTGACTCACGCGATCGCAGTTCGGGAGCCAGTGCAATCTTTTCTCTCCAGCCCGGACGTGTTCCTCCAATTATTGCGTGAGGAATGGGAAAAATTGCACGTCGACATCACAAAATCCCTGGAAAAGACGTGGACGCCCACGACTAACGTAACGAATACCGCACAGGAGGCTGTCTTTGACAATAATATTGACACAGATGAGCTTTTCATGGCGTATGGTTTCGCGCGCTACCTGAATACTGTTGAAGAGGCAGGGAAAAAGGAATATTCGTTGCCGGTATATACAAATTTCAATGGCATGAAGATCCCGCCAGGAGCGCCAGTTCCTCCGCCTGGTAGCCCCTTTCCATCCGGTGGAGCACTGAGCGAGGTTTTGTATGCGTTCCCCACAAAACTCCCAAATTTTACTTGGCTAATTCCTTTCCTAGAGACTTTTGGCAGATTTTCGCGCCTTCCCTCGATATCCTCGCAGCAGACGTATACTTGGGCGACTACAAGGGCACACACGCAGTCTACAGCCACAGAAACTACCCACGCTTTGTCCCGGAGCAGCGACAAGACGACTACGGCGTCCGTCGTATCTGGAGTGCAATCGGTGCACATCAGGCCATTGGCTCCTCACCCTTCGGAATTGACACATTAGAGCCCTCCACTTCAGCACTTGGCTGCACTTACGCCCTGATCAAAAACGTTTCTAACATCTTATTCAAAGCGCAGGAGACCCGGACAGTATGATTGGATTCTCCTTCGACGATCCGAAGGATGTAAGCGCTGAGCCTGCTAATACAGCTGTTGTGCAGATGGGAGATTAGGAGCTCACTTTGGGTCGCGCGCACTTCACCAGGAGGTGGGATTGTCATCCAACTGGATAACACGATCTCGGGGCAAGCTACACTCCTACTCATTGGTTGGGATCCCAGGCTGCTTTCAAGTCATTGAATCCTGCTGCTACTTTCCCGGGGATCTTGAGCTTTCGAGAGATGGAAGCTGTGAACGGGACTCTACGGGAGACAGAGTTGCTTTTCAATGGTGATGATACGGGAGGTGGGGAGGTGGCGAGGATGCCGAATGTCGAGTTTGATCTTGGTAGGCTCCCAATGCCAATCTTGATCCCGGCTGGGACAGCAACTGGACAGGTCACTGTGTGTTATGTCACTGAGTGACCGGCACGTTGTGCCTATTGGTAGTATTCGACGTTCTCGCTAAGACAGAAAGTGAATAATGAACTCTAGAATTGCCAAGCCACAAATCGAATATAGAGCACATTTTAAGAACTTGATAGTGAGTATATACCTGAAAAAGAGAAATTCCAAAGGTGATTGTGACATGCTTCCCAATAATCTGTCAAAGCGAAAGAAATCTTGTGCGCTTCCGTCTTCAGACCAGTGCATCATCTCTGTCTCTGACCACCCCAGTATTCCCTCCTTCAACATTCCCTCCTTCATCTCCCATGACTTTGTTAGTATCGCTCGGCACTTTGCCCTTCTTAACGCTCTTCCACCCCATTCCCCAAGCAACCAAAAATGCACATCCAGCCGCCCCAGTTCCCATATAAAAAACCCTATCCACAGCCTCGCAATACACGCTCGCTACCCCTTCCGCCTGACTTCTACTTACCACATCCCGGAATCCCGTCGCACCCGCATCAATTACACGCTGAACATCTGCGCTGGGAATGGAGGCGGGAAGTCGAGACTTCAAGGTTGAGGATAGGATCGTTTGCGCCAAAGAAAGGAATAGAGCGGGACCGAGCTGCTGAGTAAAGACGACGGCTGTGACGCCGAGAGAGATAGAGGTAGGTGGAAGGGAGTTCTGGACGGCGATGATGGGCTGGGAAAGAAGTTATTAGTGAAGTTCAATATTTCAAGAAAAACAGAAGGAGACAATGGAAGTATTTTTTTGTGGGGGTGTGGGAAGGCAGGTTGACAGAGTAAAAAGGTCCTCATGCCATCTGTATCCCCATTCCTCTACCGGCGCCAGCTATGATTTGGAAGAAGACCCATTTGACTACTGATGTCGTTGGGGTGAGGGTTGTGAGGAGAGCGGTTCCGATCGTTGCTAAAGCCCCACTTCCGATTGCCCATGGGAGGTAATATCCGAGGCGAGTGACTGCAATCGTATCGTCAGAGATTCATCAACAGAAGTAGCAAAAGTAGACACTGACCAAGAATCCCAGCTATTATACCCAGAGCCATCTGGCTGAGCACAGAGGGCAAGAGGTAAACACCACTCATGGTGGGAGACTTATCTCGAACAGCCTGAAAATACACAGCCATGTAATAACTCGTTGTCATCATGTTCGCACAGATGAAAAACATGTGCAGACAGCTCGTCCACACGATTCGCTGCTTCAAGATATCCAATGGTAACAGAGCTTTCATGCCTTTTCGATGCTCCCAGACCAGGAAGACAACAAGCGCAGATGCAGAACCGCAAAACAATCCGATTATGGTTGCGTTGTTCCAGGTGTATTTGTTACCTCCCCATTCGACTGCTAAAAGAAGCATGATCGCCGTGCCAGCGAAGATGGTGAAGCCTACAAGGTCAAAGGATTGTAGTATCGGAAGGAGTTTGGGTTTTATGTCGCTGGGCAGACGGTGGTCGGGGATTCGAATGAAGTATAGAGCGAGCACGACAATGGCGCCTAGGGGGAGATTGATGTAGAAGCCTGGATGGTGGTCTTAGAAGAAACTCCAATTTCAATAACTGTACGCGGATGAGAGATGCACATACACCATCTCCACGAAGCATATTCTGTCAAAGCTCCTCCGATCAGCGGACCAAGAAGTATCCCTAGCTGGGCCGCTGGAACGTTGTCAGCACCCAAAATAGATCGAGGAGAGCCGCCAAGACATGAAGCAGTGTTCACTCACTGCTAATCATTGCACCAAGATATGCTTTCGAAATGTGGAATTAGAAATTACTGCTAGTTGAATCTGGGAGGAGCACTTACATGCAGTCTTTTCCATCGGCACAGAAAAGCGTATGATGGTCAAGCCACCATTCATCAGGCCTGACGCACCAATCCCAGCAATGGCTCGGCCAATAATTAGCATGTTGGATGAACCTGCCACTCCAGACAAGAGCGAGCCTAACTCAAATATCGCGATGAAAGCCACGTATGTGATCTGGTATCCTTGAGCCAAAGTCTCACTGGAGTTTCTTTTCCGTGGGACCAACCTTTGTGGGAAATTGATTATAGATGCGACCAGACAGCGGCTGGACAGCACAGCTAGCAAGATGAATCTTAGATGATCGCTGCTTCTTCTCTCTCTGTAATCTGCAGGGGGGGGGGGGGGGGGGGGGGTAACTTACAATGCGAGAAGGTAAGACGATCCGTACCATCCAATGTCAGGTACTGAATGAAATTGGTCAGTAATTTTAGGTATTGCCTGACACTTTCAGTAAATCATTGTGTATCCGTGAGTCGGCTGGATCTTACTGTAGCCACGATAGATATATCGAGCATAAGGAGAAACGTAGCCATCGTGCAAGCACCGACGACAATGAGCCGTTTCAATCCGGTGATGGACTTTTTGTTCTCTTCACTTAGCCCATCTGCATCTGGTTCTTGCGTATGGCCAGTTTTTTCTGCGAGAGATCTCTCGATCGTCACATTATCATCTCGTGAAGATATCTCACTTTCTTGCCGGGTGTTTGACATCTTGTTGTTGAGGATGCTTTGTAGAATTGTGATTTCCACTTGACAAGAAGTGACAAAAGGTCAAAGAAGAGAATTTATGATCCAGGGTCGACTCAGGAGACAGAAGCTTCCGTTTTGAATCCGCAGATTTGTATGTCTAAGAATCGCGGTGTTATCACCTGAAGCTTTATCCCAATGCCTGCGCAACAGCGGGCATGTCCCGACGTGACCCATTCCTAGATGAGGTTGCCTTGCTCGGCTCCTGATTGGTCGAAACGGGACCATCGGCCACTCCCCGTGCCCGAGATGGTGATGCGGGCCCCCAAATCAGTGCCGTTCCCGTCGACTCTGATCTCAATTGACGGTACCGGATTGATAATGCAGCTCCACAAAATCTCCCATCAACGTATCATCGAAAAAGTCAAAGAATTGTGACAAATCCTCAGGACGGGTTGACGGGTCAAAGACTTCCCTCTGACTAGCATCCCGAGCAGCTGCCTCAGCTTGCTTGAAGATCTTGTCGTCAAGGAAATTCTTCACTCGATTCATCGCTGTTGCTGTACGGGAGAACATATCAATCTTCTCGTAGCCCGGCAAGGATGCCACACTCTCTAGCCGCTCAATGGCTTGGTCCACAACTGCGATGAAGTTGACTGATTCGCGAACGAGGGTGAGATTCCATTCTACATTCTCATAAGTTGACAACGCGAGAAGATTTGTAAGGGTATGTCTAAAGCTTGGCCCTGGGTGAGAGTGAAATTAGCAACCTCCTCGTTTGACTGGGCTTGGAAGAGGACTGGAGAATTTCGCAGAAAGTCGCGAAGCATATAAAAGAAAGAACAATAGGCTTCCCCGAAACGTACAAGTCGGCATAGCCACTTTAAGGTAGTCTGATGCTGGAAACGAAAAGAAAACCTCGAAGTAAGATTTGCAAGCGTCAAGAGAATTGCATAGCAATTGGACCCGGGTGAAGTTCGAAAATGCTTCATTCGTTGTTCGTGACTCGCAAAGACTGATTTCATAAAGTGATATCTTAGTAGCATGAAAATGCAAATGGATGAATGCTACATAGATTCAAAGTCAGCTGGAAGATCCACAAAGTCATTTTTCCTCTCCAATATGCATACCGCTGTTTGCGTCCAGGGGAGGCAAGTTTTGACGAAGCTGTTCTGCATCCTGCTCGAAAACGCCGAACATAAGCATCGTGCTTGAATGTAACTCCCGGGGTTCCCATTTATACTGCCAAGAAGATTGATGGATGCGTTCGAGGAGAATTTGCTGTTTGACCAGCGCCGCAGCTGAAATATCACTCGGGGTAGCTCCGGACTGTTCCAAATCCTTGATGCACTGCTTGACATATGGCGAGTAGATCTGCATAGTTTCGACTCTCCTACAGAACTTGCTGCACCTAAAGTCCCCAGAGATCAATAAGTGTCAATACCTGGAATGAATTGCTGACTTACATGGAGGAGAGAAAGTAGAAGCCTACGAATGCTCTTTGTTCTTCAAGAGTTCTAGCACTTCTAGTAGGAGATTGGGTGACCGCACACATGTCCCAGAGAGCCTCTTCCCAGGGAGTCCTCGAAGTCGGAACTTTTGGTTGCGGTCGATGCAGACCGAGATCATGAATTAATGTTACTAGGAAGCATAATCAGAATAATTGCTATCTGCGAAGGGGGGGTGCTTATTGTCAGAGTTGAGGCGTCAAAGACTCAAGGCGACTGAGCATTGATTGGAAAAGATACTTACATCCCGCTGAAAGTAGGCTTGTCAACTGAGGAAAATTCTTCAAATGATGGTAACACCTGGCAAAGTCAATTTATCACATCTTCTAGAAGAAATAGAGTCTTGCCATCCAGCATAAGTCAAGATCCCAAGAAGCAAATCCAGGCTGCGTTCTCCTGATACAAACATCTTCTTGGCCAGCATTCCCATCACTCGCTTCCCAAGCGTAATTTGTTGAGCACTATCATGGACCGTAACAGCAAGGATCGAGATGTACAAGAATGGTTTTGTAGCATAAAGCTTCTCAGCCGAAATGCCTGGGGGAAGAGCAATAAACGGAAATTTGGGAATCATTTCGTCTCGGAAGAAGTTCAGAAGTATATTTGCCTCGACAAAATCTGGTACCGCTGTATCAAGTTCATGGCTCGGTTGTTGCGGATTTCCCGGGAGGCCGGTTTGAGCCGCCGCGAAGCCTGGAGGAGATGTCGGACCACGCTGAGTTGATATACTACTGCCCCTCGTCGAGGTTGGGAAGTGTTGACCCAAGTTGACATCTCGCAAAGTATGGTCTTGCGTGGATTTGATGAGGGATACAAGGCCATCTAGCTTGTGCTCCAGATTCTCTACATTGGATTTTGTAGCATTTCTAGACGGCCTCAGCACGAATACCATTGAGCGCGGGTCATACCTACAGTGACGATTTAGGCTTTCGCTTTCTCTGGTGGCGATCTTGGGCAGTGGATGGCTCACAAGATCTCTTGAGTCGATGGCACCTAGGTAGTTGTGTCAGACCAGAACATGGGACAGGTGTTGACCGAACCTCTGACACTTCCCTCCATCCTCTCCCTCTACGACACATTTGACCTTTGCACGGGAACAATTGGCACAGGCTCGAGAGCTGTGTGTCTGGTTGATCCGCGTTGAGTCCGATTGAAGCGGGGCTGGATCTGACAGAGTCATGTTAAATGTAGTTGAATCTGTGGGTGCTCTGATCTAGAAAGAGTGTAAATATGGAAGGAAAGGAGGACGACGTTGACATACCTTGGTAAGATTCTCGGTAGAGAATGGCACTGGTCTTACGAAATTAGTGCTACTGGTGAACTCGGCAGCTGGTGGCAGGGTACTTGATAGGGCACAGCATCCTGAAACTTTAGCGACTCAGGCTCTTTTATAGCGCTTGTACACTGACAAGGCGGCTTAGCCCAAGGCCACCTGAAGCTTCCCAACACGGATCACACTGAATCTTGAAAATATTCCTATGTTTAGTCTTCATCTCCAATACCACCCTCATGTTCACTCTCACTATCTTTCATCATCTCATGTTTCATTTCTCACTGTCACATTCTGAGGTGGCGAACTTCTCGGCAATGGCTCCGATGGTGGTAATCCGGCCTACCAAGTCAGGACGTGTTCCTTCATACCCCCAAAGCAGCAAAGTCGGAATTTAGCTTCAATACGTCGAAGTGAAGAATATAAAGCACAAAAGAATGTCGACATCGCCAAATCAAACACAAGCCACAAGTACCTTTCCAACGTGTGTCTCCGCCTGCCCTTTCTAATGCCAAGCTAGTCTAGCCTAGCAGACCCGCACGTGTCAGCATTTGTAAGGGTGGGGTGAGACAAAACTCTCTCGATTCGGACCCATCTCATCACTCACCAGCCTCACTTTCGCGTTACACCTGACCTGTACGTCGATGATTAAGCCGCGCCGCATCGACTAAAGGATGTGTCAGCGCCGGCCAGGTCAAGAAGATGTTGGTGCTGCTGCTGTACCGAAAACCGATTCAAATGTCTCGAAGTCAAGTTCCAGTTCAGTTCCAACACGTCCCTATCCACAAATGCTGCAGTTTGTGAGTGTGGGACCTGGAGGCTCGGTGTCTAGTCCCAACATTGTGAGGTCACACGCGATAAAAGGATATCATCAGAGGAGGAAAGAGGCCAAAAAGGCATATCTGAACAGCTTGAATCAACAGAGAAATGTGCAGCTACGCCCAATCGGGATTGCTCCAAGGGCTCAGGAACTTACCGAGAAACTACGCGGGCCATTAGTCGGGTCGGTAGCCAGCACTGCCAGCAAAGAGCTCGAACGGGACGAGGATGTTCCGGTGAGACTGGAAGGACAAAAGGAATATGAATCGGTTGAAGCTGCCGTGGAAGCAGAGATCATTCGTCAGGAAGATCGACAATTGTGTCTGTTAACGACGGTAGAAAGCAAAGCAAATAACTGTCAGTCAATCCCCCATATTTCTTTTCTTCGGAATGCTGTCGCTAATCAATACCTCTAGTGGTACCATATGCGTGGTTTGAGAAAGACGGCCCTGTTCTTTACGTGAATCGGACAAAATGGCCATTTCCAACACCCTTCCAAGTTACTGGATCAGATCGTACAGACCAGGGTATGAAGACTTTAACCCCCAGACAATCTGCTTGGATGCCCTATACTAGAAGTCCGGACTTCACGACAGTAAAAGGCGCAGTATTGGATCCTTCTGTATTATCCTGGATCAGTCAAACCCCAGAATGTTATCAATTCCGTGTAGAAACGATCAAGTGGATACAGCACCGCTTGGAAGACTCCAAAAAAGCACTTGACTACGCCACCATTGGAGCAATCATGACATTCACCATGTGGACTGTAAGTTGAATCCCCCTGAATTCCTGATAACGAGGCACGCGCCGCACCGCTTGCTGCACTAGGTTGCATGCATTATATCCATCACACCACATCCCACTTAGTCACGGCACTTGAAAGCCTTGGCTTCAATCCTTGCACCACAAATTGAGTATTAAATAGGCCGGCTATGGCGACTCGACAGAAATCAGTACTCATATGGATGCTGTGCAACGTATCATTGACACAAGAGGAGGTTTTACTTCTTTCCATCATGATGGCCCCATGGTAGCGAAACTAACACTGTAAGTTCCTCGGTCTCGTCAATGTCGAACATAAACAACTAACAGCCCCGTCGAAGTTTTGACAGCATGGTGGCCGTCCTGACGGGAAAAGCTGCCCGATTCCCTCAGGTGGACTACTACCTCTCACGACCAGTCTCACCACAAGCAGCCATAATCCACGACTCCCCTCTCTCAGGCCACGGAAATTTCGAGAGCATCATAACTTACCGCAGCAATGCCGACCTGATAATCCTCCTCCTCAACCAAATGTGGACACTGACAGTAGACCACCAACTGCAGACTCTGTTCGAGGACTCGACCACATCTCGCCCTCAGATCGCCTTCTCCGTTGAACCACAATCCAGCTATAGCACACACCTCCTAACACTTCCGCTTCTCTCATCCTGCCACGACCCAGGCCACAACCATGTCCTCGAGACTCTCCAGCACGCAGGTATCATCTATCACCGGGCCGTCGAGTTCCTCAACGCAGATTTCCCCTCTGCCGTCAACAAGCAAGCCTTCCGAGACCTGTGTACAGCATTCGGAAAATGCTCCGATGATGACTTCTGGGTCCGATATCCTGGTGTCCAGCTATGGGTGTTGCTAGTGGGCACAGCTGCTGCGAGAGGCAAGAAGGAAGCTGCGTTTTGGATGTTCTACCTTAGTCGAACGGGGAGCTTCTCGAATGCTGCAAATTGGCTGACTGGAAATGCAGCTATCAGGCTGTTTCTGGATATACAACGACGGATGAGAGAGGCTGGAGCGACGTCATGAGGTGGTCTGGCGGCGATGAAATACAACAAACATGATTCGAGTCGAGTCAAGTGGACAAGATTCCCATCACAGCCTCTCAGTGTAGGCTACACTGTGGAGACTTCGAAGGGAGCCTGGCATGTTGGATCTTGGATGACAGAGATCCCTGCTCTCCCTCGAAGATCCAGCATTGTCACCAACTCACCAAGTCACTGGAATCAGTTCCGCATCTGAACCCTCTCCAGGTGGCAGCATGGCCTCCACGATTGCAAGTTCTACAAAGCGTAGTCTAGCAACGGCAGTCCCCACACGATGTTGGAAAGTTTGATTTATCTCATGGCGGAGCGAACAACAACACTTCCCCGAACTAGGAACTGGCAACCTTTGCACGCGATGTCAAGCACATGCCATATATATTACCACATCGGGTTAGAAGTTCGAAGCGGGAGCTAAGAGGCGGAAGATCGACAAAGTTTAAGGCTTAGCTTCCCTAGTGTAGATTATTAGATCACGGCATTAGTTTGAGTTTCAAAGTACATGGGTACACAGGACCTAGAAATAGGTAGAGTCAAACCTCGGATTGTATGGGCTCTATCACTGGCATATACGGGATGGGATATGAATACATGACATGATGAACAAATATACGATATGTACTTAGACACCACAAGCAACGATTACACACGGCCCAAAAGGTCCTACCGGGAAAGGATTTGTTTTGCTTCATGGCATGAATGATGCCATGGCTGTAGGGTTCATTATTAGGTAGGTAGGTAGGTAATGCTGTACTGAATCGCTGACGCTATCCAACTGGTATCATTTGCTTCGCTTTCCCCGTTCTCGTTCTAACCTCATCACTTCCATCCCATCCTGTCACCGTCCCATTTCCTGATCCTAATCATCCTTCCTGCCATTCCTAAGTTCCTCCCCTAGATCCCAGTCCTCAAATCCCACCCTTAACAACCTCCCTCTCAAGCTCAACCTCACCATCCTCCCCCGTCCGTCTCCGCTCTAAAATCCACCTCGGTCCACCCGCAGGATCCTCATCTTTGGTGTAACTTATACTCTCCGCACTTCCAGTATAACGATGTTTCCTAAACGCTTCTCTCCCGATTTCCTTTTCCTTCTCCACCTTTTCATCGCCATCATCATCCTCCCTTTCCCTCTCCTTCTCTTGAATCCCATCCAAAGGCGAAAAAGCCATCGTCAACGTCGGACTAGCAGGTGGCGAACTAGTCGCACTCGCGCCCTCACTATGCAGACTAAACGTGCTGTTCTTCCTCCTATGACCTGAAGGATGCTGCTGCTGCTGCGTGTGGTTCGCAGGCGGGAGGTTCATAGCGCCGCCTTGGCCCCATGGCGGGATAGGGCCAACAGGCGAGCCATCATCCATACCCGCCAGACTCTTGGGACTGCCGCCATTGCTGCTAAGCAGACTTGCTTGGCTGCCGCCCCACGCACCACGACGGAGCTTGAGCAGAGCGTCGAAGCTCATGTCACCTTCGTAATCCATGGGGCTGCGTAGCATGTTGGTGAGTTGTGCGAGGCCAGGACTGACTACGCTTCCAGGGCCGTGCATAGCGAGACTCATAAAAGAGTTGCGATTAGAGTACTCGCTGCGTTCAGTGATCGGTGTTAGGTTTGGTTCGCGGGAGACGACTCTGTTGCTTGGTCCTCGGTTGATTCCAGTGGAGCCGCGGGGACCGAAGTATCCTCCGAACTCGGATTCGTCGGATACAGGAGCAGAGTAGAAGCCGAATTCCTGGCCGTAGAAACCGTCATCGTCGTTAGCGAGAGCTTCAGCATTAGCTGCAGCGATGATGGGATCATCCTCCAGGACATCATCATAATCAAAATCATCCTCCATTTGATCATAAGACGGCGAGAAAGGTTCATAATGTGAGGTATGGCTGGAGTCGGTGACAAGGCCGGGTTGAGCATCTTCTTGCTCGGATGGGTTGATGCTGTCGCGGCGAAATTTGCCATTGGCAGCTGCTGCAAATGCTGCTGCTGCGAGAGCTGACTGATATGCAGCCAAAGTATCTTGAGTGAGAATTTGCTGTGGAGGAGGTGGAGGGCCCATTGAGGTTCGTGCATGACCAGATATTGATGGTTGCGGAGCGAGGCTGCCATTGGGTGCAACAGAGGGAGATATTGCGTCTGTCATATCTTGTGATTCTCTGGATCCATCGGCGGCTTTGGTAAATGATGGTGATGGATCTGCTGTAAGCATAGGAGGGGAATATAATGTTGGTAATGATGATAATGATTTCAATGGCCTGCCGTATTCATCAGTGTCGATGTTATCGAATACCGACTCGTCAAATTCAACGTCATCTCCATCGCCAGGTCCCCCAATGATGCCGTCGTCAAAGTACAGGTCATCATCGTCAAGTGCGGCAGGTCGAGGGAATTCTTCTACTGGTTTGAATGGAAGTATCTGTGGTATCGGCGGATCCACAGATGGAGTTGTGTTGACTCCTTGTAGTCCTAGGCCTTGCATTTCTGTGACCAGGACAGGCGACTTCATGTCAGGGGACATAGGCGAGGTCGGTGAAACAGTGGAATCTAACCCTTGAGGAGCCCATGGTGAGTTCTTGGTCATGGCAAACCCAATAACCTCACCATTTGCATCTCTAGGTGTGCTGACCATTGCTGGACTAGTAGGACTCATTGGTGTTGCCAGCGAGCTTTGCTGGAACGTGAAGCCTCCCAAATGCTCACCATGATCCGAGAACTGGAAGGGATCTTCTTCGTCATCGCCGACTTCTGGTATCGGTTCCTCCAGATCATCGTAAGGATAATCATCTTCATCCAGGTCTGCATTGACACCAGGTATCCTCTCCTCCAATCCATCGTCATCGTCCATGTTGTCATAATCATAATCGTTCTCAAATTCATCCTCCAGCCGCTCATCTTCCTCTTCATCGTCGTTTTTTCCTGCTTTTTTCTCCAACGCCTTCTGCCGATGTCTATCCTCCAGAAGTCTCTCTTGCTCGGCAGCCCCAATCATATCGAAGCTGAATCGCGAAGATGTGCTTTTCATATGCTTGGGAATAGCGGCATCTTTAGCCGACACCTCCGAGACATTGCGTGGCCGACCACCTTTCCTGGAGGACGCCGTTCTGGGGGGAGTAGCAGAAGCGTCTATCGAAATACGCTGCGGCGCAACAGGTAATGGCACATCAGTCTTTGGCGGAACCGGTGGAGGATGGTCTGGCATTTGCGGAAGATCTGGGACAGGCTTCTGAGTACTTATTCTCGGGGCGGCTTGATATTGCTTCTGCGAAGCATCATTGCTTTTGGAAGTCGAATTCGGCTCGACTGGCTTTTGAGCGCCTTTTGCGTACGGAGGCTGTGGTAGCGGCAAATCGGTCAGATCACTAGCTTTCCGCACGTGGGGACCAGCATTTGGGTACTGTTCTTCCTCGAAGTTCTCGGTGAAGACTGGGGTGTGATTTCCACCACTCCATGGACTAGTAACGTTCTCATCGGCACTACTGAGGTCACCATTGGGACTCCGTTGAAATCTCAGGTTACTTGCTGAACCGCCTTCTGCTCGAACATCTACATTTGAAAGATTCCTTCTTGGTGCTCTGGGTGCACTGAAGTCGTGAACCACCGTTCCTCGTATCCGAGGGTCGAAAGTCTCATTGAAGTTGTTTCCATTCCTGTTTGAGACCAAAGACTGCGGCGCCAATTTCTCAACTGCTTGTGATGTCCTCCTCCTTGCCAGAAGCGACATAGGGTTCAGCAGATTCAGCCTCGCCCTCCCAGGCCGAGATTGAGCAGGCTCAACAAGCGTTGGCGTACTAGACGAAAAGTTTGACGGCGGTTTTCTAGCAGTCTGTCCATTCTGGCCTTGGAAATCCGGGGACGTGACAAAGCCAGGGCTGGTCTCTGCAGGTCGTGGTCGTGATGCATCTAAATTCATCCCACTCTGTTGCCTTGCATATTGCGGACTCGTGTAGCTTCCGGGAACAGCATTTCCAGCTGACTCTGGCCGCTGCGAAGTCACATATGGTAATCTCTGGTGATTGCTGAAGCCGTATGTATCTCGCCCTCTTGTATCCCTCAAGCCATCCACCTGCTGTATCCTAGAATCCCTCTCGTGTCCACCCCTCCTCGGGCCCTCGAAACTTCCCTCCGCAGCCGGTACATTCGTGATAGACTGCGAGGGTGGAGGCGGGGGTCGATTCGCCGGCTCTTGGATATTTGCATCTTGGTATCGTAGCGGGTGGGCGTGATCTGCGTGGGAAGGAGGCTCGAAGGATTGGTCTGCCGGTGACGTTGGGTTTGACGGCGTCCGGCGATGATGAGGTCGCAATTTGGAAAACATGTTTGCGTCTTATCCCTCCTAATTCCCAGAAACTCAAACGCTTCTGCCGTCCCCAGGAAACGTGGTTTCGCACTGGTATTGTTGGTTGGGGCTCAATTCGAACGTGGAGCGCGCATCTCGCAATTGCCCTGACGGCAGAACGTCAGTCGACCCACCGACCTAGCTAAGATCCTGCTCGATGGGTCCAGACTCCAGTGTCCTTTGTTCGGAGTGGGATGAGTGATCGTTCGGTGGGAGCATGTGAAGATGCCTGCCTTGTCCTCGCCTGTTCCAACTGCTGTTGACGAATGGCTCTGCTCTTCCTGCCGTGTCTTGTACGTATCAAATTATGAGATAAGCCTCGGAACGAAACCCGCAACTCGAGACAGGTCTTACGAAGAAAGTATACCTCTACGTGAAGAGAGCAGCGGATGGAGAGAGCAGTGAACGAAAATCCAAAAGAGGTGTGCGTTCAACAGGCGACGCAGTCTATCGATGATCTGCAGCTTGAGACTCGAGGACTCGTAAAAGTCGCGAGAACTCCTTGCTGTGGTTGGCCGAATTGTTGGCTTGGTCCAAAAATACCCCAGGCCCGGGACGTCAGCAAAGGACGCCCCACTGTCTTGGGCCGCTGTCGCCCAATGACATGCTGCAAATCGAGGAACATCCCTCGAGTGTTGGATTTTGGATGTATCAAGAACAGTACTATTTCATAATAATTGAAATGTCAGAATTTAGATGGCTACCTATAACATGCGGAGCGTTGCTTATTGATCAGAATTTTGCATAAATTCGTGCATTGACTTATTCAGGGTCTTCCCGAATGGTAAACGCCCGTGGGGGTCATCTGTCATCCAGCTGGGCCCTGCCAGCCGAGACCTCCCACTGTTTTATACACTTCATTTGGATTACTCGGCATGGTTAGGTGTCGAACCTGTTTTCTCTCACCTTATATACTACAATCCTTATGATCCGCAACTTGTCTTGATTGACAAATGCTCAAGTTCGCTCGTGGACATCATCAAGCTTCTTCCATCTAAGAACTTCTCTTTCCATACGGCTCGAATGGGAACGCAACAGCCACTGCAGCCATCCCAATATACAGAGCTGCACATACATAAATAGGAACCGATGTGGTGGTATCAGCATACGTAGCAATGACTGCAGACAGTATTCCCATGATACGATTACAAGCCACCGCAATACCATTGCCAGTGGCGCGATGCGCAGAGGGCAAGACTTCTGGGGTGTAAGCGTACAGCGTACCGTAGTAAATATTCAGGGAGAAACCTATTGCGCAGCTGAAGCCGATGTTCTGGTCTTGGGTTCTGACTTGGGTGTAGGCGAAGAAGAAGGCCATCGTGATGAGAGCACCGATCACCATAGTGTACTTTCGACCAAGGACTTTCCAATTGCACATGTACCCTGCGAGCATAGGTCCCTGTGCATGGTTAGAGGCGAAAAGGATTCCTGAGTAGGTTTTGTTCTACTTACCGGGATACTGCTGATGTTGACCAGTGCATAATTTCTCCAAGTCTCGAAATCAGATTGGACACCAAAGTCGGCACCTCTAGAGGAAAGGTAGCTGCTGAGGAAAACATAGAACAACGGGTACGCAAGACCAATAAGTGTCCAAGACAGCCAGATCAAAGAGGTCGACAGGCCGATCGTTTTGGTAGCGAACAGTCCTCTGAAGTGGACAGTCAACTCAGATATTGAAAATTTGGATTTCCCATGAGCTGAGTTGATCGTTCCGCATGCATCTAGCATTTCAATGGTGATGGAGCAGGGACGATTGTACTTGGCCGCCATGGCTTGGAAATCTGCGACGAGCTGCTCATCTTTCCCTTCTCCAAGAAGGTACTTGGGAGTTTCTTTCAAGCGGATGACTGTGATTCGGGCTACGCTCATGACGAATACCATGGCTCCGGAAGTGTACATCACATACCTCCAGCCCATATTATCGGCTTTTGAGCACGTTGAAATTCTGACTCCGTCGTCGTTGAAAGGGTTTGAGCAGTTCCATTTGGAAGGAGCTTGAATGAGGTGAGCAAATTGATGCACTGAAGTTGTGTCGCTTACGTAGAAATCCCCAAGCAACGAAGCCTGCCACTGCCTGACCCAGACCCCACCATGAGGCAAGCCACGCTATGGGTATTAGCAAAGCTTAGCATGTATCGATATTAATGCTTACTCAATACCCACTGCTTATTTGATGGTAGGTACTCGATAAAGACCGTCGTATCCATGATGAGGTTCCCACCACCACCAAACCCCAGGAATGCAATGAATGTTGCAAGAGCAGCCCAGTTCGGCGCCGCTCCACTGACTATAGTGAAGAACGAGCAGATGAATAGTGAGACATTGAAAGCAAATCGCCGACCAATGATGTCGGCGCTCAAACCCCAGAACAGAGCACCGATAAGCATGCCGACGTACACGGCGATGGTAAGAGCTCGAGGGTAAGATGGCGTGAACTCGTAACCGGCCTGCGTAGCAATGATCGATTGCAGGAGAAGGAGTTGAGAATCGACGGCATAGCTGCTAAATGTGAGGGGCTGGATCAAGGCAAAAGTAGACATCACTTACCCGAATCCATTCAGCACAAACAGTTTCCAGTGGTACGGGGTCCAACCAATCTCATCGATAGCCTTCGCAATGATCAGTACCTCCCAAGTCTTGTGTCTTGGCATTAACTTTTTCGCGCCTGCGGGGACATCTCACATTGTTGACAATGTGCATTTTGGCATCGAGTGCAGGGTCGACACTTTGAGATCCGAGGATATCATCTGCGACCCCAAATGAAGCAGACTCTGCCACCACATGCGGCTGTCCTAGCGCTGACTTATCCTCGCCCGTGGGGTAATCATTCTTCGTTGATTCTGACATGCTAATCAAGTAGAGGATATACTGACTTGTTATACTTCTGCAGCGCGTGTCTGACGGAAAGCATCGCAAGAGGCACGAGGTCCATGCAGGCTTTATAGACAAAAGGTAAAGTGAGAAATCCACACTGCAGTAGCGCCAATCAACTGATACATATATGCAAGGTAAAATTCAACGTCGCAGGTGGAGGGCTATCAGTATGCCAGCTACTTGACCCTGGCATAACGTTGCAATGGCCGGGTGCTGATTGGCCACTTGGCAGCTGGATGAGAGCACCGGACCGTTGCACCTATCTAAGGCGATCGAATGGATTCAGTAGTGGACATGCATAAACTGGGAAGATAGCTGAAGTTGTGCGTGGAAGGCACCTGATGGGCCGTAACGCTGTTGGTTGCTTCATGCGCCACAAGTACTACCCCATGAGAATGGTCTTTACCCCACTCCCAGAACGACACTTCAACATAAGGAAGTACAAAGGATGCAGAACAGAAGAACATATCAGACCCTTCGCAGGCTAAAACTCCAAATGATTCGCTCGCCGAGACGATATCCGATGAGATAGATCTTATAAAAAGGACCTTGCCAGGAGCCACCTGGTACAGAGCACCGTAATACTCCCATGGCCTGTTCAGAGGAGAACCACTCCCTGGGAACTCGATGTGGATGTACTTATCAGGAAGCAAAAATATCTCAACACACGTGGCCTTGTCATGGCCTTTGATAGGTGAGAGTGGGATCAAACTAGGCAACGTGCTTTTTGTTGTGCTGTCTGCGCTTCGGGGCGATAAAGATTTAACAAAGACTGCGATTCTCGTATATATGGACCAGATGCCAGACAAGAAGCTGGATACCAAATTGCTGGGAGCTTGACTGCTAGAATAGGAAGTGGCCCGAAAAGGGCCACGGCAAGTGTGAGTTTTGTGCCAATGCTGCAGCTGAGTCGACCGTGTTTAAGGCGTCCTAATATGCGTCTGGGAGTTTACGGATCACTGTAGTGCAATGATGACCACGTAAGATCATGTTGGTTGTAAAGAGCAGACGATATCGAAAGCAAGAGCTGAGGTGCGCGAGAGCGCGAGACCGTCGTTTGAGGTAGCTAGGAACGGCTTTCCTTTTCGGGCTTAGTCTGTTGTCAACTCCCTTGTTCTAGCGCATGTTCCTCGTCAATTCAACATCCAAGGTTCGTCACCTTGAATCTCAGCCTCACTGCAGCAGCATGCAGCTCAATATCAACACCCCTTAATATCCGCAGATATCCTCAACGAGTATCGAGTACGCAAACACTATTTTGCCAGTAATACCTGGCTTGTCTCAGCGCTTGCAATCTGCGCCGACTATCTTCCTCCCCAGATCGGCCGTCCCCTGCTTGCGCATCGACTCTTGCACATTATGCCGCCACCATGAAGTTCAAGTTGAAGCTGAAGCGCCCGAGCCTTTCTGCTGTTCTCTACCGATCCTTCTATCTGATCCTCGGCACCGTCCTCATCGCCCTGATAATAACTACACCTGCCGACTTGATCGCACAAGCAAAAACCAGCAAAAATGGACCAACACCAAACAAAATCGCCAATTACCTGGTGGTTCCGGGTGCCTATGCCCTGACTGCCTTCATCGCGGTGATCATATTTGGTGTGAGGCTCTACACAAACAGTCAGATCATGAAGGCAATACCCAAAAACTGGATACCCATTGAGAAGGATGATGTCAAGAAGAAGGTCAGGAAGATGATTGTTGCAAGTCTCACCCGAAGTGCTGTCATTGCATGGGATTCTCGACCGCGTGTGCCCGAGCAGCCAGCAGCCGTGGTATCGGATCCCGAAAATCGAAACGATGTCGCACGACCAGCAGAGGGAGCTGCCGATGGGCGGAATAAGAAGGAGAAGCATGGATTATTTCGCAGAGCTCGTTCGCAGTTGGAAACCGAGGAGCATACGGTCACCATTCCACCTCCAAGTCCGGTCTGGGGAGAGATTTCACACAATGGATGGTCATCGCCCACATCACCAGACCTGCCAGATCTCCAGTATACTACAGTGGTACAAGAGTTGCCTCACCTAATTGAAGCCAAAGCCGTTTCTTTGGCACCTGCAGACCCAAAATCCACTTCAGAACCTCCACTCCCCGACAATCGAGCAGTAGATTTACTCCAAAGGCCGGCAGCAATGGGTCTCAGAGAATATATTAGCCAACTTGTTAGTCTTGGCGTGATTGGATCACCTCCGACAGCGACCAACTTTCTTACCGAATATGAATACGCACGCTTCTCTGGACGGGCTCTCAGCGAAACTCAATTCCGAGAACTGATGAGGCACTTTGCAGAGCTACTTCGAAGCATGAATGCTCTCAGCCCCGCAATTCTGACCAGCTTGAATATCGACGGCCAGGAGAGTGACATAGACGAAGATGGATCATCTTCATCGACCCCAGTGACACCACGCAGTCGGTCTCTTGCATCCTCTCGCAGTTTCAGCAGTCACGATGGTAGCGAGGGTACCATTCGTACGGCTCCTACCCGAAGCATTGGCACTACCAATGGAACTCCTTCAAAGAGACAAGAATTCAGCACCGCTCCTGCAACGCCAAGAAGCAAAAAGCAGGTGATTTCGCGGTCGCCGAGCATCAATAGCTTTGCGCAGAGCAGGCGACCTTACCAGGGCAGCAGTGGAAGTTCGAGCTCGAGTCTCCGCTCTACCAGTCAGGGGAGCGTGATACGACTGAGTAATATGCATGAGGATGGGTACACATTGACTGTACCTAGAGTGTGGTGACTTCCTTATTAAGAGTACTTTGGATTGATTTTAGCGTTGGAGTTCTGGATACGGAGAGATGAGGATCATTCGGTGTATCAACGTGTAGTTTTAATGTTCAATGATAATGTACAATTTCGATATCAGCCCCCATTCGAAGTTGGAATGTCGGTTTGCTCTCATACTTGTTTTGACTTTCTTTGTCGTATCGATATCGGTAGTACGAAGATTCGATCCATCGAACATCGGCCATCGCTTCGAGGAATTTTTTTTTTTGGGTTGAATTCAAATCTTGGTCATGTATTATTTTCCATTTCTAACCCGTTTGACAGATGGTCAGATCAATAGAACCAATAGTAGCAAGTCTTGAAGGTCAACGGGCCACGAAAACGTGTCTTGAGGACCGGAGAGCCCGGACATTGCCAGTACTGCTCTTTCAATCTTGGTCGAATAAGTTCACAGGACTTTTTGCGCTGCAATCCTGAGAAGAGAATCAGATATGTTTCAGAAGCTACGGTTTGACGTCGATTTTCGCAGTCGAGTACTCGTTTCATGGCACATACTCTTGTCGTGATAACGCAGCTGTGAAGAAGTATGTTTTCGTTGCAATTGGAATTTGTGGGATACGACTGTGTGCTGAAAAGTGGTGTTGCTCTCAAGCGAGACAGGAGCCAGCCTGTTGCAGAGACAGAGACGTGTGCAGCGCAGTTCGTGTGGCCCACTGGGCGACGGGCCTGTGAACGATCGATCATGCATCGCTTCGGCCTCGCCGGTTGTACGAAAGTTTTTCGTTTTCGCTCTTCTGTAAGAGAGGAACAGGAAGTTCTTACTTGCTTGCTCATAAATTCGGGAATACAATCAAAGAGTCCGTAAATTCATCATTCATTCTATCTTTCAAAACAACAAAAACAGCAAGTACTTTTTGTCCCAGCCCCTTTCCAATACTCCACGCTCGTCCATCCATTTGCCTTCTTGCGCCAAAGTCCATCTCCTCCTCTCCATAAACGCCGGTGTGTTCTACTACTTGCTGTTCTCCTTGTTGTCTTTCTCGGCCTTGTTCATGACAGCATCAACGTTCTCGATGACAGTCATTACAGCCTCAATATGCTTAGCAACACTCACTTCGGCTGAGATATTGTTGTAAGAGGGATTGGGGTCGACGGGATCGGTAGTGTAGTCTGCGACACGGTCTGCAGGCAGGTTTGAAGTGTCTGCAGCTGAAGTGAAAGTAACCGGGGTATAGGAGGCAAAGGAACACATGGCAGAGGAGGAGTGGGCAGGAGGGTTGTTGTTGACTGACTCGGTATCGGCACTGTTGACAACAATGTATTAGCCAGAAGTGTTTTGGATGTTCGATGACGTGAAGATGCCTCATAGACAGACCTCTTGACCGAACCATTATTTGCGCACGTCGAGGATAGGTTGGAAGACATCCTTGGTGATGAAAATAGTGGATTGGATTCGAGTCCGTTGCGTACACGTGATGAGTTGAGACGACTGAGAGAGCACAAATCGATCACAAAGATCGTAAAGAAACTAAGCTCGGAATTGGATTTTAAAGTGTGTAGAGAAAGATATGGCTGGCTCAAGAGGACTCATTGTGAGAGGAAAAAGATTGGGGATCCCTCAATATAATGCTTTCGGGTATGTAAAAGGCAGTCAAATATCTCCATCCAGCATGCCCGAGATGGTGGTCTAACAGGGGCCTATCCTCACATCGTCTGGTCTACCAATCAATGGCCCAGTCGTGCATCGGAGGGTAGCCTGGGGATAACTGCCACCCCATGTACCAGATGGTAGTTGGAGATCGTTAAACCGTCTTTCCATATGTGGCTTGAAACCTGGTCCACTTTGAAGGGCCCAGGCGACGCCATAGGCGTTTGGTGATCATCAAAACGTTCCTCGAGGATCTTCGCACGCTACTCAGCACCAGAGCATGGGTCTGTGGTGCTCGCTTCAGGGATCCCGCATATTCTTCACTAGCCAGCTCCAGAGCATGCTCATAACCTTTTGACACCACGACGCCCATAATCCCTCCTCTTCCCCTTCTACGGGCCTCTCATGGATCTCTTACGGCGGCCCTTCCTGCAGTGGAACTCGGATACTCGACGGCCCACAAGTACACTACAGGGACATGGTTCTATGGAACTCGCTTCTGGGGATTGAAGCTGTATCCCTACCAGCATGATTTCCAACCATTGTTACCATTGAGCTTCCGTGAACGGTAGGATTGAATTTGGGTGGACACCGAACTGGCAGGGGGCACTCCGGCTTCAAGCCACGGGGCTGCTGTAAAGAGCGTCCTTTTGAAAACCTATCGGCTCACAGTCATATTCGGCGGGACTTTTTCCGTCAACGTAGCCTTGCCGGACGTGTTTTTACCACGTTCAAAGCTGCGGATCATTTGCCCAGTCAAGCAACGGCTAGAGATGATATAGCACATCTACCAGGATCTCCACAGCGCGTTCCTCCAGTCCTCAACCTGCAATTCGGTGGAGGTCTAGCTATTCCTTGCACAATGTGAAGGTGTCAACAAATTCTGCGCTTGTTCACTTCTTCTTACGCATGAGCGGACTGCTTGATAGTAAACGGGCGGAAGGGTCAATCGGCAGGGTGCGGGCCTCTGCGGATAGAGATCTGACGAGCAATGGCGTAAAAAACAGGACGAGTCCTAAGTGTGGCACGTACCGGCGCAAACCCTGATCGAGCGACTCTTTCTCCAGAATTGATTCTGGCAAAGTGATGTTGCCATTGATGGCCTGCCAACAAGATACTAGTTCTTCTTCTCAAACGGTCTGCGTTTGTCGGTTCCAATGCCCGTTGGCCTGGAGCTGATTTTCGAGGCGCAAGGCTTAGGCACGAATATTCTCTATCGCGGTAGGCATCATCGTCATTGGCACAGCAGTTCAGCTAATGTCGAGTGCGTCTCCTCCATTTATTATATGCTTGACTTTTTTGACACATTCTATGATTTATTTGACTTTGAGTTTTCAGTCTGAGTTCAGGCTTGAATGAAACCATTCTACAAGGCTTCAACAGCCTTGTAGCGAGTGCAGGATCTTTCATATCGTCCAATTGGTCTCGAGGAAAGATTTTCATTGCAAAATCCTTCTGTCAAGCAAGTAATAGAGACCAAGTGGTCCGAATCTCTCAAGTTGTGTCGTGCGCTAATGCTACCGATGGTAGACGTCTCAAATCAAAGCAGATTTGTGGCCAACAGTCGCCGGTAGGCGACACATAAGAAACTGCAGGAACGAATGAGTCTTATGCCTCCACATTCGCGTTGCCATCGCGGAACTCATAGTGTTCGCTGAGGCAGTGGTAGCTTGACGAAAGAGTGATGTCCATGCCTCTGCTTGCGAGCCAGCATCACCCATTGTAGGATTAATCGTCTGCCCATAAGTGAAATGGGCAGATATTGGCTTGCGAGGAAGAATACATGGTACTCATGCAGATTCCAACGATGCATCGCAATAAACACTTGCCAATATTTGATAGTGGTTCGAGATGCGAAGCAACCTGCCTGTGCACGTGTCGTTTGTTTATTGTCTACCTCGATACACTTTGCCTCCGCCATGATCTTTTTGGCGAATTCGGTAACACAATACCTTATTCATTTTAAAATTTGGTGGAAGATAAGAATGAGGCTGGTCAAAGTTGTTTGCGGTGTTCTTTTTTTCAAGGAGATGTTTTGGTATTGCTAAGAATCTGTAGCTAGTGCTACCTGATTTGAAGCTTCTCTAAACCCGCTGGCAAAACCCTGTGTCTTCAAAATAAGTAGTAAATATGACATGTATCAATTTCTTTATCTCGACAATTAGACGGTCGCTGTGCCTTGATGCTGATCCCATGGTCATCCCTTCACAAAAGTACTTTGCCCGGTCTCGTCTCAGAAGCGAGCTTTGGAAGTCTCAATTCTGAAGAGGGCATCAAAAACAAGGCGCGCAACGTCTAGAACCCAGATCTCGCATCTCTCCACTCTTACCTTCTTGATTCGTCGATGTATCGCCAGAAATGTCCATGTTGGAACTCTTTTCACGTGAAATGAAGTGGGAACGGGACGACCAAGACGACGTTACCCTACACTGTGATTGACTCTAGCATGATATTCCCCCAGCAAGCATATAATCATTCCTGACCATACCTAGCTACTTCTTGTCTTCCATAGCATCATCAAAGCCCTAAAGGTACAAATTCATCTGAGCGGAATGTGCAGCCACGCTCGCAAAGGGAAAATCGTATTGGTACGCGGGGTTTGCCTCGACTATACTGTTCAAGTATAATGAATGGCGTGCAGCTTCCTCGGCAGCTCTGATAGCGATGCCACTGCTGGCAGTAATGAGGATCGAATTGTAGGTAATGGTGGAGGAGGGTGAACCATTGTTGGCAGATGATAAGCCCATGTGATGAGGGAACTCGTGAAAGTCAACAAATGTGCTTATGGCGACCTCAACTTGAAGGAAATACAACTTACCTTTTGTTGGACCCATCAGTAACACAAACAGATGAAGGGTATGAAGTCATGGTGACTTCTTGATGAGTCCTTCTTCCCTGGACAGGTCGAATCCAATCGGGACTTGCCTAGGTAGGCAAGAGATAGAGATATCATACACCACCGGAATTCAGGCCAATGAGTGCGCGAAACTCAATTTAGAGAACGTTATATCTTGGTGGGATTCAAATATTGGGCACTGCTGGGCTCAAAAGCAAGTTTTTTTATTTTTGGAATCTCATAGATTGGATGATGGATCCGGTGTGATATTATTGCTTTCTGTGTGTTGACTCTGTTGAGAAGGCGATTCATTCAAGCAGCGTAATCACAGTTCGCTTTCAAAGAGCTTCTAAAACCTTTTTCGTTTTCATCAGAATAAGCGAACATGACCGTCTCTTTTACAGGAAAATTGAGAATACTTACTGGCCGTTAATTCTTAAATTTGGAGGGAGGGCTTTATAATAATTAATGAAACAATATTGAAGCTGATGTCAAGCGAGGTTCAAAGAATGAGACCCCGATCAGATGAGTATATTCTGACCAGCGAGTAGTTTTACTGACTTACTTCTAAGAAAAGGACCAAAGATGTATTGAATAAGGAATCTCAGTATTTTCTTGCGTAATTTTTCTGTTGTAAACAAGAGCATAATGAATAGTATTTAAAGAGAGTCTAGAATATAAATTTGATGCAATAAAGCAACCACCTCAAACCAAGATGACAAGATGACAGCAGAAGTAGGCAAAGCACCCGCAACATGTATCAAGGTCTTTTCTGCTGCCTTACCTTCCTCGCTTAGTCCACATCCACTTCAAAACGATCTCCTCCCTTTGCCAGCACTTGACTAGTGGCATGTCCTCCAAGGACTTCTCCGGGATCAATTCGGCCATTGACATGCCACCCAGTTGCTATGTCGAGAATTTCCCAAATGGCCTCGGCCCCTCCGGAATTTTGTATATTGTAGGTGACGACATTGAGAGCGCTAACAATAATTCGGACGGTTACTAGTCCAAAGGTTCTCGCATAGGATTGCGCCTCATTCACAAGGGCCCTTGTTTGCACATATTGGATAGCTCGTTTGTGCACATGCGTGTCACTAGTAACCCTAATTCTAACAGTGAGTTGAAGTTCTTCAAATCGCGTTGCTTTACTAACCCGTTATCCTCTGGGTTATCGTCAAGTGGTGAGATGGTTGCAGAGTCGAGGTCGCGCTTGCCGACTGGGGCAGGGTCGACGGGCGGCCAGGTCAACCTGATGCAGGCCGGATCTTCCGGGTGATTGACCACACAGTGACGGCACCACTGGTTGTCATTTCCCTGAACGCATTTGTCCCAGCCACCGCAATTTTCGTACATGTACTGGCACACGGTCTGGATGTCTCTGTTGTCCACGGCAAGACCGCAGCAGAGGCCGGCACGGGCGTTGAGAGATGGGTTGTTTGTGTCATCGCTACCGAAAGAGGTGGCCGATGCTCCCAAAGAGAGTACTGCGACAACAAGGGAAATCTTGGCAGCGTTGAATATCATCGTTGTTGATAGATAAAAGGTAATGTAGACTGATGTTGCTGTATGGGTAGTGGAGGTTGAGGATGGTAAGACACCAGACAGATATGTCCATATATATATATTCCAAGCGTGAGCATTTGTGAATATGAGAAAGGCGTTTGTATATTGACTGACTTACTAATTTTTGGTCATACGATGGTTGAGATGAGAAATTTAGTTTGCATGTTAAACCTAATAGTAATTGATTACTATGAAGATCCGTCGACATTTCGGTAATTGATTACTATAGAGACCCGTTGGCATAAGAACTTAAATAATTTCATTCCGGTTGTTGATTACTACGGAGAATCGTTTATATGATCTTTTGAGTTTCATTTTCTCACCTGTTTATTCATTAGCTTTTGACAAGATTCGTTAGAATGAAAACTACTGTTGATCTATTGAACTTAATGATTAATCAATATAGAACATAGTTGGCATGAGATCGTAAATGAAATTACTTACTAGCTTTCAATAAAGAAGTTAAAAACAAGAAATATAATTCATATATTGAATTTAGTAGCTGATTACTATTACCAAGGAAATCGTCGCTATGAGAATCTAGTCTAAAAATTATTAGCTCATAGTCATAGTTTCGTCAATGTAATAAATTTGATTTGTAAAGTGACATAGTCAAATGAAGACTAATCGGAATAACAAACACTTTGTTTACAATAACCTTACTTTATGGCTTATTCATCCCCCTGATCTTAGAATCGTGGCTCGGAGAAATTTACTTCCACCAGATCATAAGTACTGGTCTTTAATACTTGATGCATTCGCTTTCTCTCTTAAAATCATAGCTCCTCAGAACTAAGCTACTCTTTGTTTACGATCTCTTTGCCAATCTTCTCCTCGCAACTAAGAATCTTTTGCCTACTGCCAAAATGAGTTTGTGATCCTTCTCTCTTTTGAACGTACACTAAGATAACGAATCTAGAACTATCAGCTCTTGCTACTTTGGTTACGGTCAGCGCCGTCGCTGCCGCTCGAGGTAGACCAATACATGTTGCGCTTGAAGGCAATGTCATATTTGGAGCACAGACACTCGATAGCCAACGAAAGGAGGTCTACGATGCTTTGAGGAAGCATTGCCTAGGCATAGGCGCGAATGAGAACGGCGCGGAAACACTGACGGGAGGCTTTGATGGAGGGGGGTATCATTTCAAGTACCTCTGCAACTGTGCTCATGGTGACACTAAGTTCCCGTATACTATACGTGAGTCTGGCTGGTCAGCGCAGGCGACTTCTGCTGGGAGCTGCTAAGCGGTCGTTGAATCCAAGGGCATCACGGGCGGTGGACGAGGTGGTGGCACGGGCTGGGGTTTCCATTTGTCAAGCTTAGACAAGAGCTATGGACTCACAATTCCAATCAAAACTTCATCTCACGAAGAAGAATTATTGATGCTGCCTTCTTCCAAGTTATATCTCACGCGTTATAGTTGCGGCTTAGTTTCAGATGACTCAGCTCGTTGACTCTGACGGGACTCGACTCATACGAATGTCAACGGATTGTTAGTTTCAAGGAGATGAGGGAGCTTGGCATATGGAACGCAGACTATACCATCGTTTGCCGAGCGAGACTTGGAGGTCAAAGACGGTGTTTGCCAGCTCAGAAGGGAGCTATTATAATCAGATCATCCATCATCACAAGACAGCGTGCTGATTAGCTGTTGCTAAACAGAAATGGGAGCAGAGATATGGTTGACGATTGGAAAGAAGGTCAAGTAGATGGGTCAACGATAGGCTTTCTAGACTATTTTAGTAGTCGAGCCGCACGAAATCTAGATCCGGTCCGGCCCATGCCTTGTTTGACCCACCCTCTTCGGGACCACTAGCTTAACCCCATGATCTTATCTACCTTCCAGCCCTCCTCCTCCCTCGCAATTCCCTAAGCCCGAACCATTCTCTTGGGCCAGCTTCAGCCACATTTAATTTTAAGCTCTTTCACTCTATAGTGTGGCTGTGATCATTCTCTTTGTCTTCCATTCATCTCTCCAGTTATCAGCATCTTGAATTCCCCATTTCTTTTGCCGCAAGAAGTATTGGTGACTCCTCTGGGCCCAGCTTTGACTGGCCTAGATTTTGGCGAATAGTGAACCAAGTCGCGTGTTTTCACGGACAAATCTGCACGGCATTCTCATGTAAAAACACTTCACTCGAGCGAGAACCAGATTTGAAGTCTATTGCTGGCTTCTATGATCCCTCGCTTCCTGAATTTGCCTAGGATTGGGATCTTTAAGACATTGCGTTTGCTGTGTTTGCTTTTCCCACCTTCGCTTATGATTTCATCCGGAAAGGTCAGCGATACAGTCATGGCGGTCCGACGGTCTTGTCTTCGTATCCGAACAAGTCCAAGAATATAAAGTGCCTCTTTGGAAATTTCAAGGTGACTACAGAGTTCAATCGTCCTTCCTGAAAATGCATAGAAATTCGTGTCTAGCACGTGCTGACGTCCTACTCACTTCCCTGCGCTTAGCGTAAGTAGGCGAGGAAGGGCGGGAATTCGCTGACAGCATTTCCCGCAGTAGAACAACGACTCTTCTCAATAGAATAGACTTGAGCCTTGCTAGCGCTTCTTAATTCAGCAAGTGTACCGAAGCCTTTGGAACAAAATGTGGTACTTACTAATTTCATTGACAGCCCTCTCTCACTTGCTGAATCTCAGCTCCGTGGCCACATTATTTGAGTGCCTTGAGAAAACTTCATCAAAGTTACCACAGATGGCTGAGGCTCCGTTTTGTTTGGCTTGAATTTTCTGGTTCTGGGAGGTGAAGCGAAAATCGGGCTGCGAGGAGACAGGATCCGACTCGAATCGGCTAATGGAAGTGAAATCGGGCTCAGATGTTGACACAGATTGCTTGAAAGGCGGAGAAATCGAATTTAATTGATTTGCTGATTTGCTGTTCTCTGCAGACGCTCGTTTGAACAAATCTGGGCTGTTAGATGTTAGTGTTTCTCAGGTGACAATGGGTGGGATCCGTACGGTGTTGATCTTCGCACAATGGCTGAAATGTATCTCGATGATGATCCACTTGTGCATGTCGAAGATTTAGAAGAAGCCATCATAGCTGTGGCTTGAACAGTGGGATCCAACCTGGTTCAGCGACAGATTGGGTGCTTGCCCAACGTGATTACTTCAACAATATATCACACATGGTTCTGCTGAGTTTGATGTGAGAAATTTTGATCAAAACAAGGGAGTGGAAGGTTAAATGCCTTCCGGAGAAGTCTTTCAGGACCATTTTGAGGATCGTAACCAAAGGGAAATACTCCACAATGCGAACGATGCCAGAGGCTCAAGTTGGCCGCCAACGGTTCGCAAATTGCCCATAACATTAGCGCGTTCGCCTATTCTTATTTTCATAGTCAACGGCGGGCCCCAAACTCGGAACTCTTTTTCCCTCACGCTTTTATCGACAACCATGAACCGCCAGGACAGTCACTAAGACCAGACCCTCCATAATGGTGCGCTTTCAGTTCGCAACTTGCCCCACTTCAGATACTGCGCAATGCAATTTTACCGTATCATGAATGCGCCCCAGAAGTTGGGCTTCTTACTGTCGCCATTTCTCGTGCTAGTGTCCGAACAGCACTTGTGCTTCCAGAGTTTGCCCTCACCTCGTCGCCCTGCCATATTCACATTTCTCAGACACCACTGCCAACTTGATATACATCCATACACAGTGGTTCTCGGTCCCTGCGTCAGATGGACACCTTGATAGCGTGCTGAGGCCTGAGGACAGATGTTTCGATCGCTTTTCGCTTTTCAACTTTCACGTACGTTCAATGCTGAATACATACAGACTCCAGGACGCAGAATACAGCGGGCAATGCCAAGCTACTATCGCCACAGCTGTAACCCGCCCTTTCCCTTGTTTCGAAATGTTTGCCTTGCTTGAATTTTTTGTTACTGGTTCACATTTTCTTTTTTTATCGGGACAATTTTGCCACCACGATATCATTGTGGGTGGGCTGACACGATGGCTCCCACGCGATTTCCAAGAAGTTACCCGCTGTTATCATGTGAGGTCGTGAGGCGCTGGTCACTGTTGGATTGCCTGCTCATTTCTTCTGCTTGTGTGTACCCACTCATAATTCGAGGCCAACTGCCTAGTATTCTTTGAGGTCTCAAGTTCTCAATGAACATTTGATTGTTTGTGCATTTCGAATACGGTGGCCCGTTGATGGCGGTGAGCCAAAGGTCTTTTCCTTTTGGATGCAATTTTAGCCCAATCTATTGAATGGAATACATTTTGTTGTCAACATGATTGTTTAAACCTGTTACAGTGTCGTCGTCAGGTCAGATCCATCGAGTTCGATTCCATGAACAGACTTTCGCCCGCATATTCTCCGGGCTCTCCGGGCTCAACCCGGCTGATCCGACCACACCCTTCCCTCATCACAAGAGCCATACGTGACGAGTAGTTCCACGCCGAGATCTTCATCACTAATTTATCAGATCTAATCAGGACACTTGATCCTATATGGTATGAATCTTGCACGTACCTTGCATACAATATTCAGTCGCTGATGTAACGCTGTCTCTAATATCCACTCTGCACACGTTGTTCAGATGCCATCGAAGGCTGCGTCAAACTCTTCCAACAACAACTTCATTCTTGCTTTCTTATTCTGTGTATTGTGACCCGAGATATTCTGTTGCCATTCAACCTGGGAAGTGTTGGCATCGACCTCGAATCGCTCGATAGAGTAGGTGCGTTGAGCCGGAAGGACGTGGAGGAATATTCCCAGTGAGCGAGGAACATCCGAAGGACTTTCTATTGAAGGAGAAAAAGCGTCATTTGCTTGATTGTTGTGCTGAACAATATGTTGAGACGAAGTTCGTGCTGCATTGCTAAGAACAGAGTCAGCTACTACCCGCTTTAGATACGTTGATCTATTCAGGATTCTCTTTGTGGGGCAATTGCAGCAACCTTTTGGTAGAACCATAAGTAGCTCCAGTCGAGCTTTTGGACGTGCACATATTGTTCGATAGAGGAAATTTGTTGACTTGTGCAGTTCTTTCCAGTTGTGATTATGACTGTTGCTAGGAAGAAGACAAATTTCAGAGAGTACGTGGGCAGCACATCAATGTTATAGATTTCTTACGAATCGCTCGGGCGACAGCTTCCTACACTACGATTCGCCTACGAGAATCAACTTTCGAGTGCAATGTTGCAGAAACACACGAGTCTTCTGCAGAATCTATCTAAGTCCCCAGCATAGCGTGTGCCATTGGTCGTTCCCTCAATGATGATTAACGAACAGGGTCAAGAAGCCTTCAAACATCGTGGCAAGCTGCAACCTTGCCGCGGAGTGCACCAGAAATTTTGCCACCGGCTAAACGTGGAACAGTCTGGCGCTCCTGCGAGCGTTTGTCTGCAGCAGGGTGACATTTTAAGGACTTAGCATATGCATCGCGGCAACGTTTTTGAAATGATGTACAGCGGCCTATCACACAGCATACGTACCCCGCCAAAAGTCGGGTCGGTGGCAAATTGCTTACATCGTCTTGTTGCCACAACACTCGAAGGTATAGCTTCAGGAGCTTGTCACAGCCTTCTCAATCACGTTCGATTACAAGAGGGTAAGGGGTAACCTTTCGGATGTTCGAGGAATCGAGATCTCAACTCGGTGAGCTAAATCGCTGAGTAAGCCCCACGCCATTTCTCCCCTCTTCCACGCAATGCCGAGCCAGTTCCCAAAAGCACAGGGCAATCCACAGGCTAGATGAGATGTCCATATGACCCAAATGAATACTCGGCCCTCGATAGGAAAGGAGCAGGACTACAGAAAGTGACAAAGATTTAAGATCGCTGGTCTGAATGGGCATTGTGAATCTAGATGAACATTTGAGATTTGATTATTTTGCAGCCACCCCTTACAAGACAGTTTCATGCAAGCCCATAGATCATACCAGAGTTGAAACAAACAGCTTGCTCTGACTAGAAGAACTAGCAAGGCTGAATGAAGAAGTTGAGAGGTGAATTCTTTCGCTCGCTTGAAGTAACCACTCTGCACATCTTAGAACATGAAAATGCATAGACCCTAAAACGGAGCAATCATTCTCACCCTATGATCTCAGGTCCTTCTTTTAGCCTTTATACAGCCAGTTCGTTCTTGATTCAATTGCTGAGCCACCTCACCCCTAGAGCGGGTATCGTCCGATCCTCAAGGTTTTAGCGGTCACGTGTCAACACTTCAAGTTTGTGGCATCTCTTTCGCCCGTGCGAAGTACTGTGGCCATTTAATAGCAGTTCAATTGCTTTTGAACGACCACTCAGGAACATTGAAGCTTCCCAGCTATGCTTCGGTTCTCGAAGCGGAAGATGGCAGTTCTCTTGCGTCACACACCAGCTTGACCATAAGTATCGATCAGCGTTTGGGGACAGCCTACAGCATATTCTAGCATGCGGCGCCAGAAACCACTGGAATCTGAGCCTGTCTAATAAGATGCAACTTATTCACATCCACCCTAGCTGCTTCTTGGGCTTCTGACGTCGTTGTTGAGCCAGAAAAAGGTTGCTGTCGACTTCCTGAGCTTTGTGTATCGTCCAAATATGCATTAAACCGATCGATAGTCGACTTCATTCGGCTAGTATATGCAGTAATACTGGAAGTTGCAGACTGGAAGTTGAATCGAGGGACTGAAGTATCAGTGTCGTTGTCAAAACGCTCAATTGAATAAGCGGTGTCTGCTGGAGTATCAAGGGCACCGAAAAGCGAGTGGCGGACTCGTGAGCCCGCTGATGAAGGCTCTGGTGATTCAGCGATCAGACTCGTGATAGCTGAAATGTATCTGTCGGCGTTTGAATGAGAAATATATGTATTGCTGCTTGCTTTACTGAATTACCGCGAAGTCAGTTTTGGAACAAGCTGAATTCTTCAATTTTCTAGACTCAATGAAAATACCTTCCTTGTCGTTGTGCCTTGTGTAGCATCTGTAGATGAGGTAGTATACTTCATTGTAGCTGGTGGTTTCTCAAATTCCATTTGGTAGGTCTGAGACGAAGTCTAGCGTCTTCTTTGTTTTGATATTGGGTTGTGGTTAAGCGAGCACACCGTCCCGGCAAGATTTGGTTGAGCTAGGTGCTTGTGCCGATGAAAGTACGCTGGGCTTGATTGCCAAATGAAGATAGTATTGAATATTCGGAGTATTGGTTGTACACGTACGGTTTAGGTTCAGCACTAGATATATGTAAAGCACCCGGTTTTATGCGGAACATGGAGGGCTCGTCGCCAGTGCTGGGGCCGTGCTACGGTATTGATATACACTTCGATCCCCATTTCGAGGACGCCCTGCGGTAGCTCAAATTACTTCACAGCGTGGGGTATGATGCGAGGCGATCAACATCTGAATGTTTCATTGGTATTCTGTCTCGCTCAGAGCTGGTCATCCCGCCCTGAACGCTGCGCATGTGTCTCCTACTACGCCATAACAAGCATGTTTCTCACAGAGCACAAAGCAAATTCTGCACATGTCTCAAAGGTGTGCCCAACTCGAGTGACCCATACTTGCCTCATTCTGGAAAAAAAAAGTGTGCTAGGAGCTGCACTCTACTGGACGTCATGCAGACTGACACACGGTCAGGAGATTTAGCACCCCACCATTTCTGAGAACCGGGTACTCGTTTCTCTTAGTATCGTCTCAGCAGGATCGCCGTGAAAGTTGCTACTGAGTCAGAACAGAGTTGTCTGATAGAAGCCAGTGATTTTCTGCCCTCCCTCGTCAACAAACCGTAAATTATAGGGGTGGCTGGAAAAACCTCACTCACGACTGCGCATGGTGCGGTACTACGAGATTACACATTTTGCTGGCCACATTCTTGCTTTACGAATACCACCTCTCAGGAGACAACGACTCAGCTTCGACTACTACTTAACCGGGCATTTATTTCCGAGTGTCACATGGAAGGACAGAGAATCTTTGAGGAAAGGTCCATGCTAGTATTCTGAGGTGACCTTGATATCATTTGACCAAGGAAAAAGTCGGAATGCAGGATCTTTCCGGGGCTTATCTGGAGTTTAATAATTACCTGAACCTAAAATATCTGATTTCAACTAAAAAGTTTAATGGTCTTGTAGGCCATTATCAATGTGATCATGGGTCCGTATGAGATACATGAGGCGCGGTCCGCGATGGTTTGATAAGTCGCATCCCGAATGTAACTTGCGCATCTGAACGTGAACATGGGCAAAAGAAATGGCCCTGTGATCTTGTATGACCATCAGAAGACCGATGACTACCCTGGACTATGGTGCGTTAGTCGTGGGGGGCGGACATGGACAACTCGAGGCTCAACAAATTAGCTGTAGCCAATGCCATACTCATAAGGCCATCGAAGTGGTTTTACTGGCTTTGAAATTTAGTATCATCTGGTCGTGTGCTACGAACGGTGAAATGAGTTTCTGAAGACGACTTGCGCTGACATTCTAGCTAGGTAGGGATCTGGGATCTTGCGTGAAGGGTGATATCGGACCTCGCACACCACTTCTGCGCCTCAAACACGAGACTTGCTTAATACCGCATTTCTACACATGTCTGTTTTCTTCCATGACAAACATCGAAATGTCCCGATTACTTTCTGTCATAAGCCGAAACTCGCAATCGTGGCGTCCTATATAGGCTGTGTATTTCTATACCTCTCACTGACTCCAGGGGTGCCCTGGTGTGGAGGTGATTTCCAGCTACTAGAGTTTCCAAGTTCGTGGGCTTGGCTGCGTCGCGTGGTTAGCGTGGTGAAGCACACGTTATCGAGTAATGAAAGTCGGAGAACTTCTCCGCTAAGTGATATATGTAACAACAAGCTTGATTACTGATACCAGTGAGCGGCTAAGGCCACGGTCAAGCTCGATGTAAGGCCTGACTGTCTGTAGGATGGTTCAAATTCGAGGGCCTACCGCTCTACCCCAGAGTGACGACCATTGAACGCTCTCCCTCTACTTCAACATTGCTCCACAAAGCAGTTGTAGCATGCTTTCTACTGCGCATGCACGTGTTGAATGCGAATCCTTTTCCAAGAACTCTTTCAAGATACCTTTGCCGTCCGTAGGTATGACTGAAACAATGCTTAGGCGACAGAAAATGGCGGCATTCAGCTTTCATGATGTGGGACGCGAGATTTTTTGCTCATTAGCTAGGAACTGTTCACTAGACTGGCTAAAAGGGCTTGTCAGATGCGACGTTGATTTTGATTGTCTAGCAAAGAACATACCTGGGACCGGTGTTCAGATTCTAATCCGCATGCTCCTCCAAGGCCATGCCGACTACTCCGCTTACGTTGCTGTTTGCAGAATGCTACATCAAAGTTGGCAATGGCAGACATAATTCTCGAGAAGTGAGCCGTAATAGAGTGAATCGAATTGTGCTTCGTTCAATTCCCGCACAAATCGAAGCATGCTGTAATTCCGGTCGAAGGCGTTTGTCTCATCGGCGAGCCCCAACGCACGCACAGCACAGATTGCTTGTGGGTCCTGTGAGGGATCGATTGGAGACTTGAAGCATGGCGACTTACTGTAAAGTGTGATCATCGAGCCTGAATACCGGATTATCCTTGGGGACGACTTAAGCTGAAGTTCTGCATGGTTAAGATCAGGAGCGGAACTCGAAAAGCGCGAGGCGTATGTTAGAGCCGGTCGTGGCTGTTGTGCGAGAGACCTCCAGTGACATCTTTGCCCTGGTGTGGTGTATTGACAATGATGAGGTCGAGTAGTGCATGAAGTAACCTTCTGAAGGGCCACGAGAAAAGAAGCAACCCTGGGCTCGCCTTTGAGTCCTTTGAAACCTTTGAGCAATTAGCCCAAGGAACTATCCGTCTGTCCGATGACCTATTGTCAAGGAGCGTATGTGGTGATAGATCGACCGAGATGCCGAGCATCGGTTCCAACGCCTTCGCTGATGATAGCAGGAAGTTTTCTTCTCCTGGCATTGACAAACCAGTTACAAATTTGATCTAAACAGAGTTAATGCCCGTGTCCCTCCTCGATACCTAGAAAATCAGAAAATCAGATTCTATCGAAGAAACACTCACCCATGTCCAAACCAGTTTGCCCTATTAATTCCTCTTTCTCGTCTTTCGTAGGATATGGATGTTGCAAGTGTGACATAAGCCACGCTCTCAAAATGTTCGTTATCTCTTTCGGAAGATTGCCCTTTCGTTTTTGGTGGTCGTTCTCGCTATCATTGTCTTGCCCATCCCATAAAGAGAGATCTAGAGCACTAGAAAACACAATGCTTGGTGCTTCAGACAATAGGCTGCGGTCATGGCTGATAGAGTCCGAAAGAGGACCATATTGTGATTGTATACCAGGTCGCCAATATTCACATAGGGATGAATATTGGGGGAGTCTTTCGACAAGAGGTGATTGTGTTAATGGCCGATATGCTTGTGCTTCTGAGAAACTACGAGAGAACTCAGAGGCATTTCGAGGAATCGTGGAGAGATGGGTATGGTTTGGTGTAAAGGATGTTGGACTAGGCAATGTAACTAGCTGATGGTTTTTGGATCCACTCGTATACGTCGGCGAAGGATGATGCAAAAATGGGGGCTCGTGAGATGCCCGGTAAGGACTACAGTAAGGCTGATTATTTGAAGTAAAATGTGTAGCACTGAACCGTCGAAAGCTCATTACTGATGTGCCCTGAGGATCATCCACAACTCCAGAGCTTTGTTGGGAGCTGTTGAGCTTTGGTTGTGACAATTTCCTCCATTCCTCGGCTTCGTCTTCCTCAGGTCTTTTGCGTTTGCCGTAAGATGTAGGCGGCCCATCTCTCTCGTACTTCGTGTCTGGTTTTTCGATCCAGACTGGAAAATCAACAATCTAATAAAAGAGTTAAAACCTAAGAACAGCTTTGATGAAACTATGCTTAGTTTTAGGCAAAGGAACGAAGATATCGTATGAAGCTTACTTCTCGAATAGACGGCAGCTGGATTTGAGGTAACGGCAATCGCGCTACCTTTGATCGAATTGTGTATTCCACTGGAGAATACCCAATTGTAGTAGCTGATATGCTTGCTTTTTCTGTCCCGGGACTCTTTCGTGGTGATTGGCTTGGGTATGAAGATAGCTTCAGTTCCATTGTTCGTTGTTTCCGGGCTGAGGACTGTGCAGGTTCCCAGCAATGCGCGTTGTGGTGGCGATACTCCAAACTGTATGTATGGTAACGATCGTCTGTTAGAATACGTATCTTGGAACATGAACAGTGGGAAATAGAGAGTGTCTGTCAAAAGCAGGCTTGGGATACGGCGGAAGCGTCTAAGATAAGCCTGGGCTCATGAAAGTGAAGTAGCTCGACGATGTGATGAGAGGAGAGGAGAGGCGAGGAATATGCAGCGCAACTATATTCGAGTGCTTGGACAAATGCCATATTGATCGACACACACAGCATATTCTAAGACATATTGGTATTCCTAGAGGAGACAAACTCAAGGAGAAAGATGCTCGGAAGAGCCAAGAATCAGTTCAGCTCGCTAACTGTCAAGAATGACGCCACAGTGTCCAGGGCCACCCTTGACTGGTGAGAACTCTAGTGCAAGGTGCAGGGTACGGGAGTACTCTGCACGAAAGTGCATGTGCATTTGCTGCAAAGTCCACCGATGTGAACTAGTAGGAGGTTTTAGGAATACTCCTTCGTACCTGGCGAACAGCCATCTCTGGTGCCATGGAAGCTCTCCGATTCGACCATCGGCCTTCTAGCGACTACTGGGGAAATACTTTATGGAGTGAAGTGACGAAAGCGGATGGCGATCCAACTGGAGTTCATCAATTGCTTGGGTCCCGCCACTGGAACACCTCAGACATATGACTCAGAACTTTCGGGCCACCTCTGTACTATCAATCCGTCGGACTGTCTCTGATCTGTTGTTGGCAGCGAACGGGGCCCTTGTTAGGACGAACATGTGGCTCTAACCATCATTGGATAGAACCTCATCGGCACTGGTATGGACTGTGACACACGAGGGTACCCAATCTGCCCCGCAACCTAAGCTTCCGTGCGCATATCTCCACTTGGCGTGGGGAACTACCTCCGTTCGTTACTCCCACTGTGTTTGTGTGGCGTAAGAGGGTCAATTCGTTGACCGCATGCTCAGTCAACCCTGCTGCCAGTGATCGATGCATGCACTACCGTTTATGACAGTAGTATAGCTCGAGGCTAGAGTACGATCTTTGTTTTGACAGTAAGGCTCGTGAGAAGCTATAGCTACTCCCTAGATTCGAAGTAGTAAGCTGATCTGGGTTTGTTGTGATGTAACTTTTTTTTTTGCGCTCAGAGAAGGATCGCCATGCTCGCGAAACTCACCGCCTTCGGCGAGTAAACAGGGGAGGGATGTGATGACTGTGGTTTCTGCCTCTTGGTGGCTTCTCGCTTCCGCGATATAATCCCTGTTTAGGGAATAGTTCAGACGCTTGCGATACAACGACATCCCATCCCGATCCCTCTCACTCCCATCTTCAACTTTTGCGCAAACTACATTGCACTCACTAGTCACCAGCATCTGCAGGGCTCTTGAGAAATGCCGCGCCCTAAGTCCACTGGTGAGTCGCACCGTGGGTCCCTTGCCCTGTCTATATCCTCGCCCTAAACATTCCTCATTGAGCATTAGGTTGTCAGACCTGCCGTCGACGGAAAGTCAAATGCGACGGAAGACGGCCAGCATGTAAGAAATGTGAGCAAGGAGACTATGAGTGCGGAGGTTTCGCTCGAGAGTATCGATTTGTGCACATTCCAGCCACGAAACATGCAGGACCAAGGACCGGCATCCCTACCTCTATGAATCTTTCAGCATTTGAGGACAATGTCTATGTCAGTTTTCTCCTCTCGAAACTTTGTCTTCAGCCGCTTGCCATCAACGCAAATTCGCGCTGGCTAGATGCTCATGCCCATAGCTGGAGATCTCCCGCAGCACAATATAGCATCCGTGCGCTTGCATCTGTCTATTTCGGGCGCAAGCACCATCGGAGTGATCTGCTGACCCGTGGTGCCCTGGACTATGGGAGAGCTCTGTACAACTTGAACGAAGAGCTTCGAGATGTTGAGAAATGCTTGTCGGTGAGCGCTTGGTCCAGCGCCTCAGTACTCCAGGTATATGAGGTACGCAATTCTGCTCCTGGTTAGGCACCCGTACCTGCTAACTCTAAGGCCAAGTTCATCGCCACAAGCGCCGAGGCGGGCTGGCTGACACACGCTGGAGGTATTGGAAGGCTAGTCGAGCTGCGTGGCCCCAGGAGATGCCAGACTCCGGAAGAGCTACGGCTCTTCCAATATAATCGCAATACGATTATATTAGACCATTGGAAAAGAGGAAAGCGATGTTTCTTGGAAAACCCCGAATGGAAGACTGTTCCTTGGGCTCTAGATCCCGGAGCTAAATCATCAATCGCCCTTCTACAGGATATTTTTTGCCACATCCCAGGGCTGATTGAGAGAGTAACGAATTTCAAAAGGCTCGAAGGAGAGCCAATGGGAAGAGCCACCCTTGCTCAGGAACTCAAAAAGGATATTTCTCATCATCTGCTCGAATTATATAAATGGCGACGTAAATATGAGGACGACAACTCCTACTTTTGCGTTGAGGTCCCAGCAGCATCGCAGCAGCCCCCGGATGAGCAAGCTTTGTTTCCGACGTTCTTTCGAATGTCGAACTTATCGTGCGCATACGAAATAATTCTCTACGATGCTGCTCTGATCATGCTACTTGGATTTGGCGGTAGTACCATAGGTCCCTCCTTTGACGTCCGCATGTCAGAGTATCCCAATCCCCACGCCACACGCCGTGGACCACTCTTCTTGCCTGGAGAGGCCCAGCATCCCAGGGCTGTGGCGATAGAATTGTGTAAGATTGCAGAATATTGCCTGTGTGCTCATCCGAATTCTGCAGGGCTATGGTTAATTTCACCATTGAAAGTCGCATACCTTAGCTTTCCGCCGGCGAGTCGCGAAGCTAAATGGCTGAGTAGTAGGATGGCGGCAATTGCGGATCTGAGCGGCTTTGAGATTGGCAGGCATCAAGACAGACAACCACCGATTGGCAGTGGAGGCAAGAAGCAAGGAGGTTTGAGCAGTCACGTGGCTGTGGTGGACTAGGGCAACGGAAGGTACTTAGTCCTTGGCTCTCTCTAGAATGGTATACCATGCTCTTTCGCCACTTTTATTTGCCCTATCATTTCCGATCCGGTGGCCAGAGACAGGGGCTTAAACAACATTGAGTTTATTTAAGACCAAGAGTTCTAGATTCCATGACCATGATTCAGCTGAGAGTAGCACTACTGAACACTTCTCAGATCAGAACCAAAGCGCTTTGATAGTAGATCCGCGTTCTGATTGCAGATGATTGACTGATCCTGGGAAGTATCGGATCCAAAAACATGTTTCATTTGGTCTAAAACCTCTACTCTGTTGATAAGCATTAAATGAGATCTCTGAAGGAGGAGCTCCGCCGCAGGTCCATTACAGTGCAATATGGATGCAGTCCTATTCTAAGATATTACGCTTCAAAGTCAGTGTGCATGTGAGGCTGCCGACTTGGCTCTACGTGGATATGTTAAAAATTATCCCAAGCTCCTAACCAGCAGTAAAATATTTCACCTAGTTTGGAAATTGGCTCGCGACACGACGACTCATCGGTGAGCTTTGGGCACGGCAACTCTTACTGTCTCTAGGGTGGTCGTATTGAACTCGTGTCTTGCTGCATGACTACGAAGAAGCTCGCTGCGGCAGCTGCAGATTGTGCTTTGGGAAAGACTGAAGACTGGAGCGAGGTGAATGATGTTGTGCGGAAGCGCGGCAATCACCGAAGCTATTCCCAAAACATGGGTTATATTGCGTAAGCGAGAAGTCACAGCGGCAGACAAAAGCTGTGCCCCAATGAAGGCGCATAGTGGCTCAAGCATGCCTTCTTTTTGAGGTGTCAGGAACGGGGGTTGTTTTGTGCCGGCCCTACCGATGCTCAGCCTTCGGTCTCGAAAGGCACTTGATGGCTTCGGCAGAGCTCCCCGAAGCGTCCAACGTCCGCCTCGACTTTCCGGGGTTCAGATCAAGGGTCTGTCTGTGCATGGTATTCTTATCTGCCGCTAGCCCGTTCGTCATTGGCCATTTTCAGTTAGTGTTCCAACATAGACGTTGGCACTGGTCCAGTTGCACACCATAGAACAGTGAGACCTGACACTTCATGGCTGTTGTTGAGCTGAGTGCGATTGGCTCTGCGATGACTTTCTGTATACCAATCACATCTCCATCATTTCGGGATGTTGATCATGTATTGTGCTCTCATCTCAATTGTGTGAATCGTTCTCTGTTCAATGTTTTCATTAAGGGCTCGTGCATCCCCCATATTCAATCTATATTTTGCGTTGTTGGGGACTTTTCCACTCCCTACGATTGGGAGCCCTTCGAAATCTTCCTCATCCAAAAGCTTGTGGGAGTCTATGCAGTCGGCTGTGGATAAATCCAAGCCACTCAGAGCTGACAACCAAGTTATGGCACCTACTTCTCAGACCACACCTACATTTGTTGGGTACATTGCTACTACACATGATGCCCTTATTCTCTTTGAAGCTTGCCTGGGCGGTCACCTCACTCCTGTTGCTCGCCGGCCAATCGACCGCGAACGAGCAGGCCTCATCAAAAGTGGCAATACGTTCATCTTTGAAGAGCATTCATCTGGTATCAAACGATGGACAGACGGTATACATTGGAGCCCTAGTCGACTACTAGGTAACTTTCTCATCTACCGTGAACTCGATACCCCTTTTCAACCCGGTGAGAAGAGGAGGTCAATAAAACGCGGCAAGTCTCTCAGCAATGGACACTGCGCACCTTGTGGAACAGCGTCGTTGAACCAAGTACAGTCGATCCCGCTCAGCGGCAAGGTGGAACGATCTTTAGTTGGGTCACTTACTACTTCTTATGGATTCAAAGAAGAAGGCTTGGTGAAGAAGACGATTGGCGTCATGGTCGGAGGTGTCTCGCACTACTTGGTATCATATTACTCTATCGCCGATGTTTTGAACAACAAGTTGATTACGCCGTCGAAAGATCCAACGTTCCAACATATCACTCTACGTCTCGATCTTGCCAGGCATCCTTTCCGCTCGCCTATAGTCGAGGCGAATCCGTCGATTTCGGATGACAGAACGAGCTGTAGTAGTTCCTACCGAGCAACGCTACCCCTTACACCGTGCATCTCGAATGCAATACCTTCTGGATTTTACAGCAATTTTGTATTGACCACTGAATCTGGGGGTTTGCATGACAATCACAACGTAGCGAACCGAAGTATCTTCCAAGTACCATTATACCCTCCGATGCTGCAATACACCAATCCACAGGCTTATGAATCCAACAAAAGTTCTGGCCCCATTGCCGATTTCAAGTCATATCAATATTTTCAAACAAGTTATCCAAACACCATCTACATACAACAGCATTCGTATGGCTCAGAGACTCTTTCCAACCACGTACAGCACCGTTTCTTTGGTGCACCAGAACCTCTGCTGTTCAGCTCCCGGTGGAATGGGGAATATCCAGCATGGAATACGGGCAGTAAGGAGCAGGATGAACGGAACCTTTTACGGGGCATGTATGCTAAGGTCGTATGAAGGTCAAAGGTTGGTCAACCCTAGGTTATCGAACATGTAGACGAGATTGTCAAAGCGATAGGACATGTGGTTTTGGTTTGCCGTTGAACCCAGAATACTCCATAGATGCCATGTAATGATATGAGTTAGGCATATTCAGCTGCGCTGAATAGTGGGATCTTTTGGTCGAGTTAGTGTAGTTGGTGTAAGCCCAACCTCAGCCTCATTACATGCCATTTCGTTGGTGGATTCTCTTAATTTACTTTCTTCCACCTTTACTATTGGCTCTCCGCTTTCTGACTTCGTTAAGGATGGTCTAGTGTAATATCCCTTCTGCAGATCCCAAATTCACCCTTTCCTTAATCATGTCGGAGTGTATAGCAGATGACTCTGTCTTTGTCTTTGGCAGAGGAGTGAGCGGCATGGCAACAGCCTCAAGTTGCGCAATTCCGAGCCTCCAATCGAGAGAATCGAAGCGGCTGCCATAAAGATCTTTGGACATCTCCCGGAATTTGTCGGCCGTATTGAACCTACCAGTTGCATCGACCTTCGCTCACCGCTCCGACATGGAAGAGATCCGCAATATCTATAACCACCTCAATCACAATCATTATCGGTAACCAGCACAACCAGTCAAGGAGGGAGACGTGGCAGAAGAGGGCGAGACTATATAGCACAACTGTTTGAGGCAAGTATAGTGATCCACAGGAATCTGTGGTTTGGATGCCCTCATTTCTAGTGAAACCAGGACAGCATTATTTGCCCCGGCAAAGGATATCACCGCAGGAAGAATCCAAATGTCGTATATAGTTCCGTCATGTCTTACCAGCCGAGATTGATAAGAGAGATAAAAGCAAGATTGAAATGATCCCCTTTACATTACTTACATAATTTAGACACACTTCAGCTTAATTCACCTTGTATTGCCTTATCGATCATCACTCTCATATTTATCAGATCCCACTGAATCACACGTTCAGACTTACCTCTGATCGCCATCTTTTCCGTTTTATGGATACATTTAATGAGCTTCTAATATAGGCGACGTCAACTTCATACGGCTATTACATATTTGAGATTGACAAACCTTGTAAAACTTCTCGCAACTACTGAGAACATCTCTTCGATCCCGCCATTCAGACACAAAGTAAGTGAGCCATCGACAGAACGTTTCCTCCTTGGTGTCGTCTGAATATTCAAAACGATCTTCTCTAATGATGGTGGGCGTATAGGAGGTCGCACAAGAGAGCAAAATTATATTTTTTTAATGCTCAGGCAGGATAAAATCTTTGATGCAATAACATGAGCGTCTTTTGGCTTTGATAGTTATTTTTTTTGAGCTGCTGAGTAGCCTTAACGAGGATTTAGTAGTTTTTGAGGACTTGAGGGCTCTTGCGAGGTTCTAATATGATTTCTTGATTTGTATGAGAATTTCTGGAGCTGCTGAATAGCTTCGACAAGGACCGGGTGGTTCTTTGGGATCTCGAGGGCTTGCAGATAGTCCGAAGTAGGTGAGATGATAGGGTTTGTACTGATCATGTACCCATACTTATCGAGGCATGATCACTTGCGACGCTGGATATGAAGCCGTTGGACTTAAGAATTGTGATAATCTTTGCGCTTCTTGCATAGAAGCCCAGCAGCTGTCCTAGTCGTGTTGCGAGTGATTGTGATGACGCTTGGATTTGAGCCGCTCGGAGTAAATGTAGTGCGGACTCTCTTCTTTATTATGTTTGCGAATTATAGTATTGTAGGGAGGCTACGGAGGCACCATGACGATAATTGGATATTGGCAAGGCTTACAGTGCAACCTTTGGCAGCGTGACCAGAAGTTCTTGCGGCTTGCTTTTGCAGTTGGCTTAATGCGAATAAGACTATTCTTGTCACTGTCTTGGGTTCTCCTGCCAGTAGAAGAATGAGTGGTGGCAATTGCTCGATCAAATCTCACCAGTCCCGTGAAGAGCCGAGGTAGTCTCTGAAAACAGTAAGTCGTCCTAGGTCAGACGGAAACTTATACCACAGAATCCTGGAGGAGCTCAATCGCAGAGTGTTGGTCCGCAGGGCCTATCGGGGGAGGGTTCGGCCTTGAACAGGGGGCCGGACCCCTTACAGGGCCGAGTCGGTAGCGTGCCGGAGGGGTATTTCTACCCTCTCCTCTCACACTCTCTTAGAAATACACAGATTTTACAACCCATCATTGAGAACTCGATATATCGACACTTTGTGATACTATATACCGGTACTACACCGACACAGAGAAAATGTGATTAGGCTTTTGTGGAATAGGCGGACAGTGCTGATTCCCTTTGGGGGCCATCGGCAAGTCCCATTGTTGCTTGACCACTTCCGAATCCTAGGCCGAAATGGCGCGATCTCAAGCTCTACCTCTCTCTAGCTTCCAAACGCTTCAGAATATGCAGGGAAGTTCTGACATATCGTGGCAATTTGGTAGTATTTACACATAATGAGAAAACTCGAACACGCTGTCAGACATGTCCGAAGAGTTGCAGATGGCAATGGAGTCAGAAACATCGGCATGGTTGACGACGAGACATACAGATCTGAATTGACGCTGACGCGTCGCCTTTTATCGATATGAATCAGCAATGCCCTCCTCGAAGCATATCCCATGCTCGTGCTCGAGCAGTTGATCTAGCCAGACCTGGCATTTCGTAACTGACTATCGACTCGAAATCGCACGAATGAGATAGCCACTTTGTTCACAATAGGGCAGAAGTCTGCCTCACACAGAACACAAAATGTGATGAAGCGGATTCCTTTGGACGCTGCCGAGTGGGCGATTGAAGATGTGAGGAAGCATCAGCGCTGTTGCCTTTTGTGAGCATGGGCTGTGAATTTCGACAGGGCTTAGAACCTTGATCATGCAAAGGAACAAAACGTGTCAACTTTCTGGCCGTTCAGGTTGGACAGAATGTTCAGTTGAGGGATTTAAAAGCGGGGGAAATGATCTGATATCTGCTAAACGATATGACTAGAAATGAGGGCAGCCGGGCAAAGACCACGGGTCGTTGATATCATAATCCTTTGGGCTCTTCAGCTCGTTCCAAACACTGACCCTAGATTAATGACGACTTCCCTGAGAACCTCGGTAGATTGGGGTGAAAGTGCAGAATGACGTTAAAGCCCACCATAATATCATCTCAACCTTGGGAGACAACATTGGCTCACTGAATTGTGGAATATACTGTTAAAACTCAGAGGGCCCAAGTTCCAAGACACGATAAGTTCTTATTTACCAAGAACTTTTTGGATGTTCGTTATCCAGAACAACGGCATGACTTCAGCGGCACGACGCCTATCTCAAGCCACCGGACTCGCCAGGGTCATGCGTTCAGCCCTTGCCGTCTTTCACACGACAAACGATAATGATTGTCTCAAACAACAAACATACGATGTCTTTTGTACACCGAGGAGAACTTCTCCGGCGAAGGGTTCCCAGAAAGTGTCGCCAAGTCTCGGTGCGCACCGGAAGGCCCATGAGATGAGCCCTAGACTTAAGACTACTACCCGCCGGGAAACAATACTGAGCGCTCCAGAAACTTGCATTTGGAAATCAACAAACGGAACGACCATATAATAAGTAATAGGAAGGTTTCTTTTGCCCAGAGTGCACACATGATTGGAGTGAATAGACAGAGACAGTACAAGGAACAACATGATCAGGAACTCCAACTCCACTCGACCACCTGTACAAAGCGACCCTCAAGAATCGCTGTGAAGCTGAAATTCATGTGCAGAAGTTGAAAATACACAATGAAAACCTCCAAGTGTCGAAAGCTCTTTGCACAATCAAATACTAAGAATCCAGCGAGGTACTCTTGGTAATTGAGGTGTTGTCAAGAGCAAGAGCTATTTTGAGCTCAGTTCCACAATTCCTCCCCGACATCGCCTACCTTCCCTGTTTCAGCGAAGATCAGCCCTAGGGCTTTCACAAACCCACACAAAATTTTGACTCTGGTATATATCCAAATAAGAAAAATGACGACACAACATGTGTTAAACACAGTATGTTGCAGCGGCCCGCATAGCTCAAGTATGTCACCCCGTCTAGTACTCGATTCAAGAAGCTTGATCACTAACAAATTCACAGTGGTAGAGCGCGTCACTAGTAATGACGAGGTTGCCGGTTCGATTCCGTCTGTGGGCATTAACATGCCTGGGTCCTCATTTTGCCTTTTTGTTGTTGCGCTGTATATATTCTGGCATTGTGGGTTATGAAGGTCGAAGGAATTTTTGGCTAGCCGAGCTTTGCAAATTTTTCAACAAGCAAACTAACCGATAACTTCAATTCGTTTTAGTACCCGCTATTGAAGCTCCTTCTGCACCTTATGATCTAGCGGGGAGTTTGGCTACTCATTTTGGTGTGCTGCTGCAGGCCAAATATGATGCTTACAGCGAGCCGATAAGCAATTTCAGGGTTACTTCGTTAGCGAGGATGATGGTTGGGGGACGCTGATGAGTACGTGGAAAGTCATGATCACGGCGACCTACTTAGCCACAGATTTGTCACAAATCTTCACTGAAACGATCAATGAATTTACAGGAGTCGTCTCGCTTCTTACAATCAAGTCTAACGCCTGCTGTGAGGCGTTTGGCTCCATTTGTATTGACATCTCGCTTAACTCCTACAGCGTGGGGTATCCAAGTCTTCTGGATAACTGTTGCGGAGACACCCGCTATCGCATTGTAATACTGTAAATTTGATGCGAAACGTGCTGAAGTGTCATTGAGGTGGTATCCCTGCACAGAGATTGACAACTATGTTGCCGAAGGCTTCAATATGCATCTGCAAGCGCCCTCCAATTTTCAGGCTGTCTAGCGAGGTTCTCCAGGCTGCGAGTTGGGGGGGTTCAATTGCCAATCGAATGGCAAGAACATCGACCTGGACTTTGCTAAACATATCCCTATGACTCAAAGGAGAGCTTGGTATTGGTTGTATTCATATGGGACTTGGTGGTCTGCGCGAAGAACTACAATTTTGATCGAATTAATGATAGCCTGTTGCCGGGTAGCAGCAACAGATGTGGTATGTTGAGTGAGTGAGCTGAGCTTTTTCCCACCTTGTGAAAACGATCGAATCAAAAATTAAAGTGCTTTACAAGCAATAAGAAGGATTCTTGATTACTTGTTTAAAATGGTATTGATACAATAACCTCTACATTTCTAATCATAAATCCTCCATACAAGAATCGAAGCTCGTCTGCATCCACCTGCTCCCATAAAAATACATCAAGAAGCGAATGTCCAAATTTTCCCAGCATTTCCCCCAAATGAGTGACTCCATCTTTTGACCCGCCCATACGAAATTCACTGAACGATAGAATAAACATCCGCCGCCCCAGAACAAGTCGCCTGATCCAATTTCGCCCCATTAGGAACCAGGCAAACCTGCCCGTCCCCATTCTGGGGCGCCAGTGTAATAGTATTCCCACCCGCAAAATCAAACAATTGCGAGTTCGTCGTCTCGCCCTCGCCATCAGCTCTCCCACCACAAGAAAAGATATGCGCCGTATCACCAGCTGCTCTTCTCGCATCGAAACTCAGGCATCCTTGCATCAATGAACTGACTACTAATGTTGCGCCTTCGGCATTGTTGTGTTTCCCTTGAGTGATGAGATCGAACTTCTCGTTTGCGCTTCCGGTACAAGGCTGTACGGCAATGGGGATGAGATTTTGGCGGAAGTCGCCTGCTGTGGGGTCGATGAAGAGGCATTGTCCGTTGGCGGATTTGAGGGATACGGATGCGAAGGCTCGGGTTGCGGTATCGTCGCGTTGGTGAGATTCTGCTGCTGAGGTAGGGTTGAGTGTTCCCCCCGCGCGTGAAACTGGGACAGGTGTCGTTGGGTTGGCTGAGGGGATGTCTCCTTCTGCGGGAGATGTGGCTTGTGGTGCAGAAGCTGTCTCTGATGCGATTGTTGAGACGGCACTGTCGACAACTGGAGCTGCACTTGCGTCTGGACGAATCATGGTGATGACTGTGGTAAGAGTACATCCAGAGCTGACCGCTGGAGTAGCGACTTCAGCAGGAGATGTGGCCGCTGGAGGAGCAGCTTCTGGAGTTGAAGCTTGGATAGATTCCGCGGTGGTAGAAACGACTGTCTGGGGCTGCGAAGCTGATGCATCGTCTTGTCCTCCTGTTGAGGCACCACCAAAAGTGAATGACTGAGCTGCATCTCCTGCTTTGCATGGAGCTTGATCGAGCACATTGTTTCCCGTGACGGCAAGACAAGTCCCTGCCTCGTTCTTAGGCTCAAATGACAATGGACCAGAACCACCAGCAAAACCGAAGAGCTGCGAGTTCGTAACATCGCCACCTGAGATTATTAGAGGAGAAATTTGATGTGAGAGGATTAGCTTACCTCCATCAGCTCTTCCGCCACAAGAAAACATGATGACAGTGTTGCCAGCTGCGCGTCTGGGATCGAAGTTCGCACATGCTTGAGTCTATACGAATTAGACTGGTACGAGAGATGAAAGTGAAGAGCATACCAGTGTGTTGACAATGAGCATAGTGCCAGCTTGATCATTGTGCTTTCCAGCTGTGATAATGTCCCACTTCTGACCCGTGCTACCATCGCAGGTCGCAAGTTGAATAGGATTTAAGTTTGCGCGGAAATCCCCCGAAAGCTCATCGACGAATAAACATTTTCCATCCGAAGTCTAGAGTTGTTAGTCAAAGGCTTTCTATCCATAAAGCTGTGCATTTACCTTGATCTCAGTGCCAGAGAAAGCTCGTGTAGCTGTATCATCTCTTTGTTGAGCTTCCTCGAAAGCAGCTTGGTTCAAAGAAGTAACAACCCGTCTCTCCAAGGGAGAGGCAAAGGAGAGTGCCGCCGAAGTGAGAAGAAGGGAGACTGAGGCAATCATGTTTGAAAAATGGAAATGAAGTAAATGCTCTTGGCAAAGGAATGTAAGCTGCGCAGCAGTCGAATATAGGAAAAGCACTGAAAGGAGTGATAGAATCGAAGTTGATGCAGATGCTTGCGATGCAGAAACAAAAAGAGGAGCTTAATTTATGTCCTGGCACTCCGAGCTATATACTCGCCATGCCCCCAGACAAAGGGCCGAAGCTGGCATGCTGCGCGGTAAAGGAGCAAGAAGCAACAGCTTAGGACGTTTCTATAAAGTTTCATGGCTCACTCACGATCCTCCCTGGCATCCCGAAGCGTCCGTTCTGTTCTCCCATGTTTTCCCGCTCACGGTGATCATGTTCGTCCCAAAGCGCGCGAATGGGAGGATGTTGAAACTCACAGCGTTGGAGATCTCGTCTGAAGTCGCGATTGGCCAGGGGTCGGATGCGCCAACCGAGGATCTGACACCCGGACAGGGCATCGATGGGATGGGAATCTCCCCGAATATTTTGCGTGCCACTGGAGAACCCTGCAAGGGGGAGATCTAATGATTCGAGATGTAAGCTTAATTTTGTGTCAGGGACGGACTGGTCTGCAGTTGAAACTACGCGAGGTCTGAATTTCTGCACCTGTTTAGTTGTAATCTTGTTCCTGCGTCGGCGGGAATGGCCTCCTTGACAGCGACCTTAGCCCGCACTTCAAAACAATCCTCAGGGTAGAACACTGAAAACCAATCAACGTCCTTATCTCATAAATCCTCCGCTCCAGCTTTACGAATGAGGGTGGCCAATTAGAGCTTGATTAGTAAGCACTTTCGACCACCACTATTCTGCGGAGTGTCTGAGGTTTTGTCGTGATCGGTTGGGTGTAACGAGCTAAATCAAAATCTACTCTTAATAATTAATTACTCCATAAAGATCAATGAAAATTCCCGCCGTTATTCACGATAAAGGGGGCTGGAGAAAAGGATATGACGTACGGTTTGTGAGCCCCTTCTGCACTCACACGTGTCATCATCCACATCCGGCACCTTCCTGAGAAACAGGAACTGCCGCAGACCTATCTCTGCTGTGCGCAACTGTACTATTAGCGAGCTGAATGGTCTAGGTACTGACTTGTGCAGCAAGAGGACTTTCGTCGTTGGCTCTGGGCATATCGACTCCCAATATTAATTACTTTAACAAGATTACACTTTCCGATTCCGGAATTATAAGAAACATTTAAGCTTGACTTAATGCTGTCAACTTTTAACTTTAACTTTAAGTTTATCGTTGCCAACTTTAACTATAGCTCTCTTTTAAGAGTATATGTATTGTCTAGATGTATTAGTTTAGCTCTGGTACTAGGAAATTGGCTATAATGGAACCTACGGGGTTACAGAGTCACAGAGCCAAGAAGGTGAAAGCCAAATGATAGGGTTGATGCACTTCCGGACCATATGGTTGTTTTAAGTAGGGGTGCTCGAGTTTTTGAACTAAAAAAAAGTCCTATCGCTTACGATGCCTCGCAAGATGCCGGAGAGAAGCAGGCAACAGCGTTTTAATTTGGCAAACTAAGTACAGCTTGTAGGGCACACGGTGACTATATTTGCTTCCTCCACCAACCACACCAGCCACTGTTGGATCGAAAGCATAGTAGCCACCCAGCGAGACTTTACGCAATCGACTTGAACTGCGAGAAGAACTCCCAAGTGTTCTCGGGAGCGAAAGGAGCAGATGCGCCACTGTTCTTCTGGGATGGATTGTGGTCTCCATTATGAATCACCCAAGTCATTGGATATCCTTCCTTGCAGCCCTTATAGACAGTCTTGACAGAATTGCCTCCATTTGGCTGCGGCTCGGGGGAAAGCGGAGTGCATCCATTATTTCTGACGAACGTGTCACGAATGGAACGACCGCCAGAAACATTGAGAACTGAATCTGCAGTACCATGCTGTCCGTAATATGCGACTGGATCCTTCCCTCCAGAACAACCACTTAGCAATGAGCCAGAAATAACAGCGACGGCGCGGATATCTTTTGGTCGAGCACACGCGAGAGCATAGGACATGGCACCACCATAGCTGAAGCCAGTAGAAAACCGGAGTGAGGTATCTACGCAGAGATCTGCCTCGATTGTCTTTACCATGGTGTCGAAGAAGGTAACATCTTCACCTCCACTGTTGGCCCAGCCGCTACTGAGGCCGTCCGGAACAACGAAAATGGCGCTGTTGTTCGACAATGGTGGTAGACCGTAGTAAGGTACGACACCACCCCTGTTTGGATCTTCCCCATTGACAATCTTTGTTGCGCTTCCTCCAAGTTGATGCCAGGTAAAGATCAAGCGGTAAGCGCGATTCTGGTCGTACCCAGATGGGAGTTTCATGATGTATTGTCGTTGTTTACCGTTCACCGTTGCAGTGTAGGTCTTGCTTGTTATAGTGGGAGCCTTGCCGCAGCCGGCGGACTTTGCTGCGAGAACCATATCAAGGGATGCAAGGGCAATGAAGGCTACGGCCATGAAGACCATGTAGCTCTTGTGTGTGAACATGTCGTTTATTTGACAACAGATAAATGGATGTAGGTAAGTTCAACAGTCGAGTAGCAGATACTGAACATCAAGAAGGAACTTGAGAGTGTTAGCCTCGCATTTATAGGAAAATAAAGCCCACAGCATTGCCAGCTACATGCTAAATTGTTTCTTGACGGTACTCAGTCAACTTGATCATGTAACGTTCAGGCATAGGCTGTAAAGAACCAAATCATCCGACAAAGGCCAAGATCCCACGATGTGACTGCCTCCTTGGACAAATCTTGGCTTTTCAATACCTGTTACCTTCTGATCCAAAAGGTTTGCCTCTTTTTACCTCTCCATTAGCATATGGCCTTATGCGAGCATTTTACCAAGCGAAAAATTTCCCCGCATTTGAGCCAAGGCTTCGGACGGATGTTAAATGGCTTGAAGCAGTCTACATTCTCCACAACCCATTTCTTTTTTTGACGTCGAGCCTTGTACATCAAATCAATTTGAATCAGGTCTTCGAGCTTGGTTTCTGGCACTAATTGAAAGACTAGCTTAGTCGCCGCACGAAACAAAAATTCGCTGTCAATTACTATCAATAACAGACATTATATACATTGATTATGTTGCCCTTTCACCGCCCCGCTACTAATGCGTCTTCGGAACATGGTCTAACTCCTTTGAGCAAATTTGGTACTTGCTACGCTCAATTATTCAACATTTGGATTGCAAATTTGAGTCTGTAAGGAATGTAGAACAATGACTTTCATGCCAAAAGGCAATGGCACTGAAAAGTACCCTATTCAATCGGAGTATAGTTCTTGGCAAACTCTGTGGAGTCCCTTTTGATCAAGAGTTTTTTTCACAAAGCCTTGGCGGTATTCATGGCAGAAGCGGCCCTGTAGGGTAATAGCCCATAAACTCCTTCTGGAGTGACATGATGCTGATCTGCCCCCTCCCCCCAGCTTCCGGAACAACTGGCCCCTCAATTTGAGGGGAAATCCGAGCTCTCGGCAATGAGTTCGGTAGGTGGAATTCCCAGTTTTGAAGAATAAATTAGTCGCTCACACCTTACAGGCATTCCAATGCATCCTGTAAATTTGCCTGTAATGGTCGCATATGCGCACCAGTGAAAGTTGAGGCTGGAAATGGGGCAACCAGGTACTTAAAAATACCACATTCACATCCTGGTACTTTTCATAGGAGAAATTTTAGATAGAGGCAGTCACGAAGGCGACTTCTGTCTGTCGAGGGAAGGCTGAGATTCTGCAGATCGAGATTCCTTAAAGCTGGACCCGACGTAATGTAGATTTGAGCCGGACAGATCTGGCATGATTACCCGCCTGCCTATACCGTATGATATCTGATTCTCGTTTAGCTTCGCTAATATCAGGAGGAAAGGTCGCATTCTATAAAGGTATTATAGTTAGTAAGACCTTCCTAAAAGGGAAGGTATAACCGAACCTTCTGAGGTAAAGGAGCTCCACCTTCACCGACATTCATAGCAATTAGCAGGAAAGATAGAGAATCTTAACAGCTTTAATATAGCTTCTTTAGATTTAATGCGACGATGTTTATTAATATAGATGTTATCCACTGAAGTTATACTCTTAAAACTCATGATTTTCCTGATACACTTACTAAAAACCGCACGACCAAACCTCAGACGCGAGATCGCCGATCGGTAAAAGTAGGGCATCTCGCGGAGGATTCATGAGATAATCAACGTCCTTTATTTCGCAGGATAACCGCATGCAGGTACCCGAAATCAGGGCATATCTAAACCACGATATTTCTCTTCGGAAGAGAACGACATGCCGATTTAGAAACCTCAAACAAAGCGGCTCGAGATGCCTGTTCCAGGCCAGGAGTGACAAGCACAGACAATTATGCAGCGCATCGCCATGGGATGAAGGGATGAATGGAAAGTTTATTCAAAACCCTGGGTCTTATCACAGTCTCCGATCAGTTGGTCATTTCCTCGGATCTACTCGAAAGTCTATTAAAGTACTTCATGGAGCTTCTCCATCTTTCGTCGGACGCAATGTGCCGGATCCGCATATCCAGATGCAACTTTACAGCGGCTTGATTTGAACGGTTAGAAGACTTCAAAATATTGGATCCTGAAGCTTTATTTAGCCGGCGACCATTAACATGAGGCAGAATGTCTTGCAACACCCTCTTTGGAGAATATTTAGCTACTTTGGCAACAAATATCCTTGAAATACGCAGGGTCAAGACATGGTTCCCAATTACCAAATGCATACAGGCCGAACATAGCTCCCAGAAATGGCTGCCCAACAGGCGGAGTCTTAGTCAATAATCTGCCTTCCACGACTACTTCTGCGTTCTTGTTGCAAATTCTTGGCCTCGAAACACCGATGACATAACTTGTTTTTATGGCAGAAAACTGCATGGTCACCGGTCCGCTACTTTCGAGTGGAAAGACTTGTTCCTAAACATTTCATCAGTACTTTCGCTCAACGGTGGTGTTCCCTGGAACGCTCACCTCGAAATGATCCGGGGTCTCTGTTGGCGTTTTGAAAATGATTGACCTCTTTCCAGTTGAAGTACGAGTCACTCCAACACTAGCAAAAGAATGTATATCCCACCAGAGAACCAGCCCAGCTTCATACCCAGCCTTCTTCGGCTCAAATTCCAACACAACAGAGAACACTTGCTCAAAAGCTGTTTGTCTTCTCAGCAACATCGTTGGTGCTTCCGGAGATTTCAGATCATAGCATCCACCATAAATAGTCAGCCAGCCGGGACGTTCAGATAGAGACCAGCATTTCTTCAATGGTGTATCTGTTCTTGTAAGTGAACAAAATCGACCGGCTTCCCGAGGACCACTCACTCTTCTCATACCAACCCGGCTCCAGATCTTCCCTCTCCAGATTTGCTTTCCACATCTTTGCCCTCGCCACCTGAACAACATCCGCCGGACCCTGAGTCAAAATGCCAACATTCTTCCCACCATTAAACACAGGCCAATCATCAATCCACTCTACCCCCACCAAGAACGTCTCCCTCCCTAACTGCGGCTCCAACCACTTCCCCTGATCATCCTTCATCGGCCTCACCCCTAACAAAACAGCCCACCACCTTCCCTCCCCGTCCTCGAAAACATCCACATGCCCCGTCCTCTGCACCTCTTCCTCCGGACCATTATACCACAATGGCCCACCCTTAACATTCGCCTCCCACGGTCCAAACACACCTTCCGTACTTCGGAATACCCATTCCTGGTGACCTTGCTCGGTCCCGCCTTCAGCTGTGAATAGATAGTAATACTTACCTTTCTTGATGATATGAGAACCTTCTGCGATGCCGAAGGGCGATTTACGAATTACGACTGGTGCGGTGAGCGTTTTGCCTGTGGGGAGGGAGATCTCAGAGGTGTGGATTGCGAAGTCTTTTTTCTTGGGGTCGCCGGTTCGAGTGGACATCCGGAGGGTGGTTGAGAGGTAGACTTTACCGTCATCGTCCCAGAAGAGCTGTTGGATGTCAGATAAGATCGAAGGCTGAAGAATGATGAGTGACTTGCGTCTTGATCAAATCCGGGGTTGTCAAAGTAGACTGGGTTGGACCAGCTTGATGAGTCCCAGATATTGGTTGTGGTTACGTAGAAGCCACGGGGAAAGATCCTCTCCTGCTCGAATCATCAGTACCATCTCAAGAAATTACTCTAAGAGCCCGGAATCTCCTCCATTCATATATCTTCTGTCGGAAATTAAACAGCATGAGGTTGCACGTGCTCTCCAAACCAGCATCTCAGAATTACAGAACTCACATCCATTTGCGGTCTATACCTCGTAAAAACACCCGTACACAAATACCACCTCCCAATCTTCCCTCCCTCCCCCTTCTCATCATCCTCAACTCTATACCTCAACGTACTCGCCCAGCTTCCTCCCCCAGCTTCAGGCGTTCGCATCTCAATCTGACTTCTCCTCGTCAAAGCATGACCGATTAATTCCCAATTTATGAGATCTGTAGAGTGGTGGATTGCACAGCTGGGGAAGAGATTAAATGTGCTTGTTGTGAGGAAGTAGGATGTTTTGGTTGATGGGGATGTCGGTGGGACGACGCATATTGAGGGGTCGGGTGCGAAGCCGGGGATGACGGGGTTGGAGAATGTTGAAGAGCCCATATCTCTGGATGGTTGAAGAGAAGCTGAAATGGTGAATGGTGAATTTTGAGTAAATTATATTGCACACTTATGCTTCAGGGCAGAAAGCAACTGTGTGGAAGGAGTTTGGGTATGTCCCTATTGAAGCTCGCCCAGAGATATTCCACCAGTCAGATGGCGGCGGGCCCACCAAATTTGGCTTACGGATTTGCAAAGGAGAGTCATCGTTTCGGCAAACTTCTTATATTGTTTGCGGCTCAAATTAATCTATACATCAGGTCGTGAATATTATACATCTATCTTCATTTTTCTTTGAGACTCTTGGACACCCTCCTCCTTCATCCGAGAACCCTGCAATCTACCCATTACGCAACACCGAAAGCGGATGATGGAGTGATTGTAAACTCTTGGAGTGGCGCAACAAACTGGTTGTAAATCGAAGTAGCGTTACCCGTGTAGTTGTAATACGTGCTCCTGCTTCCGGTCAGCCAAAATCCTCTTCCTGAAAACCCCCATTCTCTTCCACGACTCCACCAATACGAAACCATACCACAAAACCATACCACAAAACCATACCACAAAACCATACCACAAAACCATACCAAGAAAATGGATGAGAGGAAATTGGGGATACTCACGTCTGCTCCAAATCCGTCCACTGCAAGCTAACCTCAATATGCGCACCAGTCCCTGTCTCAGCCTCCAACAAATGAGCTGCAACACCGCGGTTTCCTGGCAAGTCATCGAAGACACCACAGGGCTTGAAGGCGGCGCCTTCTGGACCACCGGAGCAGTATGCTGAGAATGCGGGGATGTCGTTGTATGCTGGAGCTGTGACGTTGAAGTCTGATAGGTGTTAGATGTCGTTCTCTGACTCCTGGGTCTGTGATTTGGGGTTGGAGGGGGATCCTGAGGGGAGGTGAACTTGCCGTAGTAGCATCCTGATCTAGCACAGCCGGCACTCCATCCTGTTACGGACCAGCTGTAGTTTGGGTCGTTGACACCGGTTCCTGATTGAGGAGCTGGGGTTGGTGCTGCGAGGGATGTGGCGGAGAGGAGGGAGAGAGCGAGGAGGTTGATGTTCTTGAACATGGTGAAGATGTTTATGGTATTTAGTTTGGTCTGTTGGGAAAGAAGTACGGAGTATAATTCTGTGAAGCCTGAAGCCTGGAAGTTAGGATGAGATGATTGGATGAATGATTTGAAAGTTGTCTCGAACGCAAGCAGACATGTGGTTTATATATTGTTTCCTCGAATGTGACGACATGCCACGGTCGTCCGAAGGTTATATTTTTGGACAAAGTCACCTGCTGTCAATACGAGGACGTTGTGGAGTCGTGCAACGATGTTCCCTTGTAGCATCCTTGGCCGTTGAAAGTGTTTGGTGCGGGAGTGGAACCCCGCGAGGCGATCAATGAGGCTGTTCTCCACGATCGGCAGTTGGGAAACCCTGTTTTGTTTGGGTGTCTCGGCAAACTGTGCCTTTGAGCGTCTAACGACTCGCGAGAGCTCAAAAGGGAGATCTAAGGAATATTGGAAACGAACTGCATATGATTGAACAATGTCGGAACATCACGCCTCAAATGTACCATGTTGTCAAGCTGCAAAGATACATTGTGATGTGATATCTAGGTAGGTATTCGGAGAATTCGTCGTATTTGGCAGGCGATTTCGACGTCATAGGGGACTTCCCCTGCTGAATAGTCGCAAGTTTAAGGTCTCTTGGCATATCCACCCCGTCTACGCGAGCCAGCCTCCGGAAATCATTTGTTTATGCCCGAGGGACGATCCCTTCCGAAAGCCGACTGTTTCCAGGAGATGGTGAACCAAAACAGGCAACGAATACGGGGGACATTAGATAAAATGCCTCATTGGAATAAGCTAGCCACTCCGGTTTTGGGAGTCAACAATAAACTTTCGCTTCTCAACTCTTCGATCAACCACCCAATACGTATGAACATCTCGTGATCTACGGCATCTCTCATAAACATATCTCGCAGCTCCTTCAGCTCGTCAATGCGACGTGACTTGATAACAGCCGGATCATTCTCGAAGAAGTTTTCAGGCATCTCAAAAGTGTCCTTGTGAACGCCGAAGTCCACCACATCCCGTTCGTGCAGCTCCGCCTGAGCTACCCGTTGGTCGTTTCTCTTTGTCTGACTGGATACTGCACTGTTGAGTAAGTGCTGAACTTCATGTGACAAGCGTGTCCGTCGTGCAATAGGGCCCTTTCTGGGAGCGCTTGAAACAATTTTCTGAGCCACGGTCTGGGTTAATGGATTGACGAGAATGAGTCGTGGAGCTTGCAGTGTGTTAGACATTCGAGGAGGACGGGCAACAGGAGATTTCTGTGGAATCACATGCTGAGCTGCGGCCTGGAAAGCTACATCGCTCGAGCCTGATTGCTGCCGCTCCAGTGAGCCGGATAATCGATGGTCACGCCGTCGGCTTCGAGCAGGCAAAGACTTCCTCGGGGCTTCGTCTGGAGCGCCTTCATTGTCTGAGATGGCTTCAACATTACGCAAAGAGCGAGATGGCGAAGGGATCGGTTTGTCTGTTGTTGATTGCTTAAGAGAAGGTGTTTGCGACCGGCTCGGAGCCTAAGGTTCTCAGCACGATGCTAGTATTGCCTTGTAGCTTTACAAACCTGTGCGGTCTGAGAAGTAGATCTAGAAGTAGATCTCGTTTCCCTCTCGAGCTTTTGCCTTCTTTTCGTAGCTGCTCCCTTCAGCGCAGCTTTCAAGCTTCTCTCTCTTTCAGACTTGGTGAGGGGTTTGAGAACGGTGGATGACTGGGTAGCTCTTGGAGCCATTCTTGCTTCGAAGTCGTGTACAGAATGATAGCTATCGATTGGCGGATGAGATATGTGGTGAAAGAATGTTCCTTATACTCGGCTGTTAGAGATGGAATTTGCTTCGAAGAAGTCTCGCGCGAACGGCGTGTCTCCTTCCGGTGTTGGCTGGCCGAATGGCGATCGAGAGATTGTCGCTTGAGACGCTGTTGCTCTTGCCTCTTTTTTTGTTTTCCCCCTCTGATTTGTACTTCGACTCTCGCTTTCACATCCTTGAACATGCCTTTCTTCTTCTACTTCTTACTTGCACCCCCTTCATATTCCTTACGAAATTCAGCCCGCAATTTGAAATCAGAAGCATCAACCAGCTTCTCGAATTCTTCCTGGCTCAGTGGTACAGATTCGTCCTCATAGGTGCGGTTCTCGGGTGTCTGGTGTGCCTCAAAGAGATGATCGGTGTCGGCAATACCAATATAGGCGTCAAATTCGCGCTTGTTGTGGGTGGTCTTCTCACGCCTCTCATCGTGAGTCTCGTTCGCCTTGGCCCAATTCTTAAATGAAGGAGGATTGATGGTACGTGGTGGGCATGCCATGATCTTGGGATTATTTGAGTACTTATACTACCTGGAGTTTGGATTGATTGATCCGATGCATTGTGGGTTAGTAGCGAAGAAGATCTCCTTACTTCATCTCGTGGCTACAATATCACGGTGACACTGAAAGACGACAGCGATTCAATCTAGAAGCTGGCGTGAGATCTGTAGAGAAGAGCCTCGTGAACCGAAGCGTTTTTGACACTCATGCGTGTGGAGGAGTTTGGGGCTTGACTAGTGGCGACGACACCAAGAAGCAATTGTGTTTCTGAAGAATTATGGCTAATGGGCCTTCCAGCCATATGGCCAGGCAGGTTCCGTACTTAGTATGGTATCAGACCCTCTTCTCGCCCCACAGATCACTCCAAAATTCCTTAAAGCCATAAAGCGGCTTTTTAGAATCATAGATTACAGCCTTATCGCTCGCAAATCTCTCTAGGACACCCCCGGGTCTATGGCCGATCTTCTCCACCAGCTCTTTCGCGGGTCTGGCTGCCCGTTCTTTGATAGCTTGTGAGAGTTGCGGTGCAACATCTGCATAGCATGACCTCAATTCTCGTTCGAGAGAGAAGTATGGCTTCTTGGCTAGATCAGGTGCCATCAGGTTGTAGGATCGGGTAAGTGTGTTGAGGTTCTGTACAGCGAGGGTGAGATAGCTATTTTCTGCTTGTTCCCATGATGGTATGCGGAATAGTGCAGGTAATGGTGCTGGCGTCTGCTCCAGTTGGATTTCGGGCGCTGCCGGCATAGTGGTTTCAGCAGTGATGACCCCATTCTTAGTCTCCAAAGAGCTTTCATGACCACTTCTAGTCGGAGCAGTAGACGGGTCCGTAGATGCAATTACACCCTCTTTGGTCTCAATCGAGACTCGAATTGGAGGGTTTTCAGTGGCTGCCAACGGTGCTTCTTGGACAACATTGACCAAAACCGGGTCACTCGTAGCTTTTGCCGGGAGAGCTATCTGCTCCACCGACTTCTTCTTAGGGTTGTACACGCTCTCGGCTTCAGCATAGCGATCGGCCATCCGCATCTGGTCCTCCAGACTTCCACCTCGACTTGCAATTGTCCTTGCAGCATGTCGTTTCCAGTCGTTTCGAAGCCTAGCCCGAAATATGTTGGCCGTCTTTACTAGCTCCTGCTGTTTCTCGATCCATGGCGGAACAATATCTTGTCTTTGTATCATCTTGTTCATAATGTACTCTGTCGTATCGATAAATGGGTTGTCCGCTCGAGTATCTCTGACAATGCCTTTGCCACGAGGTATATTCTATCATATGGTCAGTAAATACTTATGCAGTAATCCAAAAAACCTACCTTGAACTGCCCTCTTGCAATTGCATCCTCAATCCTCTCATTCGCCAGCGCGGCAAGACCTCGAAACGAATTCGGCATCGTCCCAACCCCTGGACCAAACCTCTCCTTCAAATCCCTCCTCATCTGTTCCCTCTCTTTATCACTCATCTGCGAGTCCTTCGAAATAGCATAAATCGACGTCTTATCCCTCGCATTCGCCAACCTCTCCCCAGGTCTCTGCTTCGGCTTCGGGCTTAACCTCAAATCAATAACAGGAATCGGGATCTTCGCCGGGCCCCTCAGACCCGGCTTCAATGGCTTTCGCGCATCATCCAACATCCGCAACATTGCATCTTGTGGGTTCTCGTCTCCCGTCCATGCCTGCCCTGTAGCAATCTGTCGCGAGCCCTGTCCGACTTTGGAGCTTAATCCAGCTTCTGCGAATGCGGCTGCGTTCTCTGCTCGGAATTTTGCTGTCTCGACGCGATCGAGGAGTTTATTCTTTAGCTCTTCTGAGAACCCGGCTTCTTCGACTGCTTTCCTGCCAGCGCGCCCGCCTTCGATGAGGGCTTCTTCGGTTGCTTCCGCGAGCCGCCGGGACATTGCTCCTTGTTCTGGGATGGCATTGTTCTGGGGAGCTTTGGACGAGCTGTCGGAAGTTGGACTACGCGTTGTTGGTTCAATTGATATATGTCCATTCTCGTTGTTTAGCTTGCCAGCGTTGTCCTGCTGAGGGCTTCGAAGTGGCAAATATTGGGATAATTGGCGGGAAGCGGTCCTCGATTTAATTGGGAAGACATGGTGCTGCTGGGAGCCTCGCAGACACCGGGCACATATATAAGGTGACTGAATTCTGATTCCGGGCATAAAGGAAGACAACGGGTGATCTACTGACGATATTGAAGGAAGTAAGTTGGGAATTGAAGTTGATGCGGACAGCATTGATTGATCCCTGTAAGACTTTTGATAGGCGATTAGATTACGGAGGTTCGAGGTCTTAAGTCCGAATCTTTCGCTACAGTACGTAAATAAAATGATACTTGTGGAGGACGATATTAGAATTTATATAATGGATATTTTCAAGCGTAATTGGTACTTCAGTGATAGAATTCTCTAGAAGGGCTGTACCTGTCTATTGAAAACCTTCTCAATCGGCCACCTCGTCCATCTCTCCCAACCACTACCCAGAACATCTATCATCGTCTGCAATAGATTCTCTGCCTTTCCTTTCATCCACCATACACTTTCCAACCTCTGAAGCACCACACAGTAGTACATGACAATAAGTACAGCTTGTGGATACTTCTGCTCTAACAATTCCAGGTAGTCGTCTGAAATGATAGTAAGCCAAGTCATGATAATCTCAATCTTGCTCTGTTCAGGAAACTCTATCAGCGTGCTGAATATCCTTCTTGTCTGCTTCAGAGCCTCATCCAAGATATTCCGTTTATCTTCGGGAGCTGCCGACCATGATTCTGCGAGCTCTCGAAATCGCCTCTCCTCGTCCTCAGGCAAGGGGTCCGATCTGTTTGGATCCAGATCCTTCCATGGTACAAACACAGCAGCTAAGGGTCCATTCACGAGACTCTGCCACTGACTACTGATAAGGACTTTGGTACCGCGTTGTAGTTTAATCCAGCGTATCTGCTCAATGTCCTCTTGGTCACCAGAAGGAGAAAAGAACAGTGTAGATGGCTTGTTGATATCCTGTGAAGCCCATGCGTTGGTAAATATGAGAGAAGAGAATGCTAAACAAGCATGACAATTATGCTCATTCAGATTCGATATCTCTGCTTGGAAAAGAGAGAGTCCTGTTGCGGCATGCGTATCCGATAAGTGGCGATAGGAAGCTCGTTTCTGAGGTCGGAGCATGGCGAGATTCAGTGCTGCGACAGCCATGATTTCGTGCATCAAGAATGGATATTCGAAGGCCAGTTGTACGACTGTCGTCCTGTACATGTCGATCAGTTTTGGATCTTCGAAGAAGTTATCTGAGTATGTCGTTGTGTAGAAGTGTAGAAGCTCGAGGTCCTGCATCGAGAAGCTCTCAGGTGATGGTGGTGGTGAGGACCGGCGGAATGGGCTTGATATTGCTGGGCTGGAGCTCTGAGTGGTGTTCGGGTCAGGAGAGAGCATTGATTGAATGGTAGGTTCTCGTGAACCTGTCGGGGTTGAGCTCGGATTTGCGAAGGTTGATACTATTGCCTGTGGAGGGACTGACGGTACTACTCTTTGGAGAGGATGTGTCTGGAGAAAAGAGCATTCTGTTCCATAACTTTGGCACTTCTTGCATGTTGGCTTTTCTTCTCCACACTGACAGTCTGTTAGCGAGCATCAACACTACTTTGATACTGAATGACGAGAGCGACAAAGGTGGAAAAGAGTGAAAAGTTCAATATGAAGAACAAGTGACAAGTTGCCACTTTCTGCAACCACTCTGATGTGACATCAAACTCTACAATCTGATAAGAAGGCAGATTGATCTTGTTCTGTTGCGCAGTGCAAGTCGGCAAAACCAAACGGGACTTTAGACTATTCCGAAATCCTGATCAAGAAGAGTACCCTGTCTCAGATGAAGCTTAAACAAAGTTTGATAGGATGGCACTGGCCAAGAGCCAATCCCAAGCGCTGCCCAAGAACTTTCTCTGAACATCGTGCATTCCCCAAAGCGCAAAGACAACCCCGTCATCCCACCAGCGACAGTCACAGAGTCGTCCAAACAGGCGCTCACAAGCAATGCCCAGGCCTAAAGTTGCCCCGGATGCTCCTCTTCTCACCAACCGGCCCACTTCAACACCACCTGTCAAGCTACTCAGCCTCCACGACTGACGACTCAAACAACACATGAAATTACAGAACACGAGAACGAGCAGTGCTCAACAGGTTACAGGAGATTCCAACGCACCTTTATCTTCCTAGCCTTGCATTGCACACAGCCATTCCGACTTTTATGATGGGGACGACGCGGCTTGACACGCTGTGCCGCACCTTCAGCAGCAGCAGCAATTGCACCGGGTTGGGCTGACTCCATTGACATGTGGTGGGCAGACTGGGCAGGCAGCTCGTGCGATCTTCGTGCGAACGAACGCCGGTACCTCCAAAAGCCAGAGGACGGACTCGTTATTGAACGCCGGGGATAAGAATAAACCAGATAGAGTGGACCAAGGAATGAGGGATGTCGGTATTCGGTTTCTCACGAGCGTCGAATGAGAAGACGTTCTATGCGATGAGGCTGGTTGCAACGCTAGCTTGCTTTTGAACAGATGAGGTTCTGCCGAGCGCTGCCAGGGAGAGGACGTTTGGAGGCGCAGCTCCCAGGGAGTGGTTTTCATTCGTTGGATTTGGCAGGTCGGTGTTCGGACGGTGACAAGCGAGCCCCCTATTCCAGGTCGCAGACAGGTCAATACCTACAGTACATTCCGGGACGTACCTTATTGATCGTGCTCGTATTGGTCGGGATCTGGTAAGCGTGTTTATGTCTAGGCTTTCTTCCACAATTCGCTTATCAGATACCAATAGTATTGGGTTCTGAACGAGGATGCAAGGGGAGGAAAGTCGGCGGCAGTTATGTCCGTTCGACCCCTGCCATTACATCTATTTGGATCGAAGAAGAGGTACAAGTATATTTGTATCCCCGCGTGGGGATGCTTTGTTTTCAAGTGTGTGTGTTCTCTTCATTTCATCACTTTGGTTCTGCTTTTCAGAATTCGTCGATCTTGTTCTCCGTGTCTCAAATCCTCATCATGACTTCCTCTTCTATCCTTACCGCTCGTGATGATGATGGATTTTCGTTCTATCAGTTTGTACCCTGATAAATCTCACTCGTCGCGGCCCTTCTTGCTAACTGTTCCCAGATATGACCCCTCTGTCGCAGCAGCCGCGATATTTGCGGTGCTCTTCCTCATCACAACAGCATACCACTGCTGGCAAGCCTGGACCAAGCGAACACTTTACTTCATCCCTCTCCTCATCGGTGGACATTGTTAGTTACCATTACTTGATCGCATTACATTCTCCATTTACTAACAACCAAACAGTCGAATGGACGGGCTACGTTTTCCGCATTATATCATCTTATAATTTAACCAGTACATCGATCTTCATCATCCAAACGCTACTCCTGCTCCTCCCACCATCCCTCTTCGCAGCGAGCATCTACATGGTCCTAGGCCGCATCATCCTCTTCACGAACGGTGAAAGCATGGCACCTATCCGTGCGAACTGGCTCACCAAGATCTTCGTCATCGGCGATGTCTTCTCCTTCCTCGTACAAGCTGGAGGTAAGCTTTACTCTTCCCGTCCATGTCCTAGACTCGAAATCTGTCTTTCACCATCACACATCTCGAGCACTGAAGCTGACGATGTGTAAACAGGCGGCTCCATGATGGCCAGCGCCGACTCCCAAAACCTCGGCAAGACCCTCGTAATCGCCGGTCTCGTCCTCCAAATCCTCTTCTTCGGCCTCTTCGTCGGCACATCCATCCTCTTCCACCGCCGCCTCGCCCTCTCACCCACAAGCGCCTCCCTTCGTGCCCCTTGGCAGAAATATCTCTGGGCTCTCTACGCGGCCTCCTTGCTCATCTTCATCCGATCCATCTTTCGTATTTTTGAGTTCGCGGGTGGTCATGATGGGACGCTGATGAGTAGCGAGGTGTATATTTATGTGTTTGATGCGGTGCTTATGTTGGGGGTTATGGTGGTGTTTAATGTGGTGCATCCGGGGGAGATTATTGGGAGGAGGAAGGGGGATTTGAAGGGTGCGGTGCCGTTGAATGGGGGGCTAGAGAATGGGAGTGAGAGTTTTATTGCTGGTGGTGAAAGGAGATGAGGTGTATGATGCTTGAGATGGGATGGTCATATGGACACTGCAGGACTGATACAGAAATGAGGTGTGATAGAAATATATGAGAGCTGGGTAGGCTTGGACCTGGATTGGCGTTTAGTGTAGACGATAGATCGGTTTCGGTATAGTAATAAATGATAAACAACATTCGGTCAACTATGTATCTCCTAGAAAATTTTACCCTTGCCTCACTTGCTCGGCAGCAGAGGAAAATGAGAATATATAAGGCAGGAGATCAACAAAGGATAGATAAGAGAGCCAAACTAAGAGGCCCAAATTTCACATTTGCGTTTCCTGATATTCGAGAAAGACGTACAACGAGGGACCGGAAATGTGCCATAGTCCCAAAGGAAAGGATTAGATGGCGAAGTGTCCGTAGACACTGCAACAAGCAGAGCCCCCCTTAATGAAGCGATCAATTAGCACACAGCACTCAACATCTCCTCACGCACCAAACACCCCCTGTACCTTCTCCGCCCTTACTACCAACACTCTGCCACACCATTCCATCGAGCCTCAATCCCCAGTCATCAATCCCAGCTTTCTTCCTTCCCATACAACCTGTCAAGCCCTTCTTCTCACCAACACCTCGTAACCCGCCATAGCGGTCCTCCAGATCATCCTCATCAACATCAGCATCGGAATCAACAACCACAAAACCCATTTCCACCTCCACCTCCGAGTCCAAATCCAAGTTCACCCCTTCTCGCGCCATCGGAGGTGAACTAGGAGGTGAGGGTATTGAGCTTTCATCGTCATCCTCACTATCACGCTCACTCGCACTTTGGCAGAACAGCCCATCTCCAGAGTCACGAACCGAACTCGACACACTTGTACTTTCACTGTGCCTTCCCCCTCTGCTCCCCCTTCTACTCCCCCACCCATTTACCCTCTCATTCAGCATCCCCTCGACCTCGATATCAATATCGATTTTGATCAACTCATCGTCACTTTCACATTCCTCGCCCGCGTCCGCAACACTTTCCTCCTCATCCTCATCCTCCATATCAGCAGTATCACTCTCAGCATCCATCACCACAAAAGCACTCTCCCCAGGTCCGTGTCCACGATCCGCACCCACATCCACAACCACATCAACCTCCCCATCGATAAAGCGTTTTGGGGCGGCAATTGGCTCCGGAGATAGAGTTCCCAAACGCAGAGAGTACTGTGGTGAGCCTTCCGTTGACCCGCTCAAACAGTGCTTTCCCTCCTTCTCTTCCTCTTCCAAAGCTGATTTCTTATCCTCGTCAAGACCATCCTCATCCCGATAATTACCGACAAGGAGTGATGTATCCGGACTGCTTGTCTCGCTCTCTTCGCTTCCATCGACAGGCGATGAACCTGCTGATTCCTCGCTCTGGGCATTGTTTTCGCGATGGGTAGTTAGGATGGGGAGGGCTTGATACGGCTTATACGCTTGGGCGAGGGTGGTGTTGATGGCTAGATGGTTGTTGCGTCTCTTGCGTTTGGTGGTGCGAGGTTTGTTTTGGGGATGGCTGGATTCAGGATATGCCCAGGGGCCGTCGGTGGTGATGTGATCCTCCTCGCTGAATAGCAGATTGGTGCTTGTAGGGCAGCGCTGCTTTTTGCAATTTTGGGTCTTTTGTTGCTTGGGTTCGATATGCGGCTTGTAGATGGATTTTTGGGTGTCGCTCATGGAAATGCTGGTCGCTAAGTTGGGAATGGTGCGTATGGGGAAATCTTCTGGGGTGGGAGGTACGAGAGAGGTGGGAGAACGCCGGCTGTTCTCATTTGTAATTGAGTGTGGAGAGAAGGAGGGATATGTGGAATGTGGGAGTGAAGGGCGGAACATGTTGTTAGGTGGTTTCCTGAGGACTTGAATGGCAGGAAGGAAGGGCCAAAGGAACAACAGGGGCTTAGGAGGGATGAGGGTGTTCAGTTGAGGTTGAGGTTGAGGCTGAGAATGAAGGTGATGTTGGAGATGTATATTCTACGAAAGTTGGGGCTGAGGAAGAGGACATGAGAAAAGAATGGAAACTGGTGGCAGTCTTATACCGTGCTACTGAGCTGCTACGGAGGGCATGATGCCACAACGATAGCTTCATTGTATAGAGCTTATACAGAGACACGGCTCGACAGAATGCTTGCTTGTGTAACAGATGTAGAATAATGGGCAGATGTGTCGGGCGAGGCCGTATGCAGCACATCAGAACATTGCCCGACGTCAACCAAGTAATCGGGCGAGGCTGCTGCTCTTGTCTTATGCAACCCGCACACCTAGCTCGGAGAGTGCCCGGCATTGCTTTCCTCCCCCTGCCGCTGGGCAATACAGCTCCCAGCATCTTCACTGAAGCTGTGATGGTTTGCTGCTCGCTGAAGGGGCGAGTCTGAAATTGCAGGGCTGCCTTAAAGAACAAGGGGACATTTCTGAGAAAGCGATCGCACGGTTGCTTGAACAAGAGACAACGCAAATTGGAATTCTTGAAAACCAAAGCATGAGAACCTTGCCTCATGATTCCGAGACCGAATGAATAGACTCGCAAAGGAAGAGATAGAAATGAAGACTGCTGACAAGGTGTTAGCCATGCATAAGAAGCCCCTTGATGCTTTCGGTATGTAACCTTGAACTCCAGTTACGCCCCAAATTGTCCCAACTATCCAGCAGCTTCCTTGACCTGCCCAGTCGTCTGTGGCGGCTCATCGATGAATTGTGGTACCTCATCCACCATGAAACTGGGCGTTGCCTCTGCACCAAAGTTCTCGAACTCGACCTCATCACCCAAAGCCTCCAACTCAGCATCCAGTTCCGCTTCATCCACATCTTCCGGAATATCATAACTCCGACTGATACTTTCCTGGATGTCATTCCCAATATCCATTAAATCAGCCATCTCATCCTGCATACGCTCAATCTTGTCGATATTGATCTTTCCGTACTGCTGTTTCAAGCTCTTATTCGTCTGCTTCATGGCATCTACCGTCGTCATGACATTCTTGAGATTATCCTGCATCATGCCCGCCTGTTCCATATTCCAGGACTGCTGTTGAAGTTGATCGCGCTGTCCCTCGTACATCTTCCTCCGCTGTAGGACCTTGAGCGCTTTCTGCTTGATGGCTGTCTTGCCTGGACCGTCGCGCATCTTGGAGAGCTTGGTTTGGTAACCTTGGAGCTCGGCGTTGATTGCGGCGAGCTTGACGTCTATTGAGGATACTCGTTCATCGACCTGGCAAGTCAGCGTGGCAATGTGGAGTGAGGAATGATCTTACATTTGAGATGGCAGAGTTAAGAGTTGGCTTTGGAGCCGAACTCTTTGCGCCGAATAGTCTATTCATCGTGTGTCTATCTCTTGGAGGGTTCTAACTCTGCAAGTTCAACGATTACCCCTCGATCGATCGTCGGTCGGTATCACGTCCCACGAGGATACAGAGCTTCCCGAAACAAGGTTGTCCTGATAAGTCTAAGTCCATTCAATTCGAATCCTCGAGAAGGGATGGTTGTACTGCCTCGGCTTGCGTGGTCTATGGAAGGTTGTTCCAAGGAATCGATGCTTCGAGGCTACCACACTTGATATCGGCTGCAGCGGGGGCGGTTGAGCTGTCGCAGGAACTAAAAATATGCCGGAGCTGTGACGTTTAAAACCGAACCAAGAGCGTTTGCAACTGATTTATGCCTGTCTATGTGGAGTTGTTTCTGGTTTGAATGATCGCTGGAAAGAGGGTCGGGGCTGGTCATAAGGCTGTGTCGCAATCCAGAAGACGGAACTGGTCCAGGTTGCCTCCAAACAGTCAGCCGTTATGATTGGTCCAACCTGACATGACGGCTCAAGTTCGGCAACATCCGATCATCACGTGGTAACAACGTTCTCATTTGGTTTCGAAAAAAGCGCATCCCAGCACCGAAGCCATGTCTTTTGTCCATGCGTGCGTGCACAGGAAAGACGTGGCAAAGGCATGACCGCATTGTTGAATCATGTGGACCCGGAAGATTGAATTATAGATATGGATTAGAGATCTAATGTAAATCATAACCAGCTTTTATTGTTGCGAATACCCTCATTGTTTAGAGCAAGCAAGCAAGCAAGCAAGCAAGCAGGCAAGTTACTCATGTTACCGTCCGTCGCAGGAACCGGAAAAGGGGCTTCGATTTGTGTTGCCCTCTCTCCCTCCACCAAAATACTTGCTGGCTGCAGGGATCCGACGGGAAGGGAAGGACGCCAACGCCAACCCAGAACATCATCCATCAGCAAAACTTACTTCCGCCTACCTGACCATCCAGGCCGTCCCAAACCCAGCAGCCCAAACCCGACTTCACTCCTTCTTCCAAACCAAACAATCACAAGCCGCATCTTCACCTCACGCTTCACCTGCCCCTCGATACGAACCCTTATTGTACTTCTACGACTGCTCTTACTTCACTTCTTTCTTGTTATTCTTTGATACCCGCTCTTTCTTCCTCACTGCACTCTTAATCGCCCATCAGCTGGCGTAGCGCGGCTTCCTTGCCAACTCAGCATTTGAGCCTCAATAAAATCCCGACGTCTTCATATTACACGCCCCGGCACCCGACTCTCGGCCTGTACATTACAATCCCCATTGGCATCCAGATCTTTGCTTGTATGGCCCCTCTTTCTTGTTGTCCCTCCTTCCCCACACTCTACTGTGACCTTGCGCAGAGGCTTCGCGAAAGGCTGAATCGCGCCTGGCCATTCTCAGGCATCAGTCCCACAATCAATCCTCACCGGCGTCAACATCTAGCCTCGACCTCGAAATCAATTCCAAGCTGACCTCCAATCTAACAGTCTCTCTCCCAGGCATTATCCGACGCCCCCTGCGATAGATAGACCCGGCGTTCTCTTCAACCCATTTTTGCGGCTCCACTAGCGACTCTCGAGAATACTCGCATGACCAGCTTCCAGCGATTGTTTGTCTGCAGAAATACCTCATACCTCGATCCGCCGCCAAGCTGCAGGTGGCAGACGAGCGCTGTCACGTAAATCAAGATGTTTTGGCGATTCGGCGGATACGCCAATATCTCGACTATCGATACCATCCTCGATAAACCTGACGTTACACTTGAGGAGCTTCTAGACGAAAGCGATCTGATACAAGAGCTTAAACAGCACAACACCAAACTTATCGAATTCTTACGCGAGGACAAGATATTGGAACGATTGCTGGAATATGTGGTAGCTCCGAAATTGGAAACAGTGGTAGTTGAGGAGCCCGAGCCTACGGCCACAGAAGAGAAAGAAGAAGATTCCGAGTCAAAGGGCAAAGGTCGATCATTTTCACAGTCTCGCGGACCTGCTGAGGATGACGAAGATGAGAAGGAGAAGAAGCGGAATCGATATGCATACGTTGCTGCAGAGGTCTTATCCTCGGACAATTGGTCAATATGCGAATCTCTGATCGAGAACCAGCCGCTGCTGCGGAAATTCTGGGACTTCCTCAAGTTACCCCCGCCTCTCGATCCCCTTCAAGCTAGTTATTTTACAAAGGTCAACGAGGCTCTACTCGACAAGAAAACAGAGGAGATGCTCGAGCTCTTTAAATCTCTTGATGGAGCGGTGAAGAACATGCTCCAGCATGTCGATTCACCTATGGTCATGGATCTTCTGCTGAAGATCATAAGCTTGGAAAAGGCTGAAGGAGGTCAAGGAATTGTTGACGTACGGCTTCCGGACTCTTGGAAAATGTGCAGCTTGCTAACAAGTAGATCATAGTGGTTACACTCCCAGGATTTGATGCCAATCCTGCTTTCCTTCCTCTCTTCCGAGCACTCTTGGGCCACACAAACTTCTGCCGGAGATTTCTTGAAAGCCATCATCACAATATCTGCAAATGCTTCTCAAAACGAACAATCTTGCATAGGGCCAAACGAATTGACACGGCAATTGGTGTCCCAACCATGCATTGAGAAACTGATTTCCGATATGCTCAAAGGAGGTAATCCGCTCACCGTTGGCGTTGGAATTGTTATCGAGGTCATCCGAAAGAATAACTCCGACTACGATCCAGATGTTGGCGCAGAGGCCAACACCGTACCTTCTAGTCGAGACCCAATTTATCTCGGCACCTTATTACGAATGTTTGCTCAGCGGGTTCCGGATTTTATGGAGCTTATTCTCAGCCCTAACCATACCATTGGCGGCGGAGACGGCCCTGTCACCATCCGAAGAAAGGAACTGAATGCAGCATTTGGAGGCAAAATTGAGCCCTTGGGCTTCGACAGATTCAAGACCTGCGAATTGATGGCTGAACTTCTCCATTGCAGTAACATGGGGTTGCTGAATGAAGTTGGTAGTGAGGAGTTTGTCAAGACCAGAGACGCAGAAAGAGAGAAGCTCAAGGCTGAAGGCAAGCTACTGATCTCCGCAAACCAAGCTGGAAACTCCAATGACGACTTAACGATGAAATCCTCGACTCAGACTCGCCTAGGGTCGCCTGACGGATCACGAAAACTTGAAGTACAAAATGCTTCTGATGATGACGGATTTGAGGAAGTTACGCACGCTGCCGATCTTGGAGATGATGCCAAGGATGATTTTGACGAGAAGCCAGATCCAGAGGATCTTCTCAACCCTTCAGGTCTCAGACCGTTTTCCCTAAGAGCTACAGATGACGAAGAATTCGTCGATGAACCACTAGGCTCTCCACGCCTAAAGACGGAAGAAGACCACCACCTCGAGGATCCTGAAATGGCGGTAATGCCACTTTCACCTACGAAGGAATTATCTCAGCAAGTTGATTCTCTCGAGATCCAGCAGGATACAGCAATGACTTCGCCCCCTCCCTCCGTCGATACCGCGACAGAAGACAGCGATGTCTCTACAAGTGGAGACAGCAAGCCCTCGCCCGAATCATCAGAGGAATCTGCCGACAGTCCAAAGGAAGAAGAAAAGCCAGCCAAGCCGCAGGCTCCTGTGAATGAGGTACCTGCAGCCGACTCTCTGGATACTCTTGCGCATCCAGAAGATAAGCCAGCGCCTTTGTTCGCGAAGAAAGCCGAACCAGCTCAGGACCTCGTCCCACCACCTGCACCTGAGGTGGCACAAAGTGTCGAGAGTCTCGACACAACAATGGGAGAAGCTGGGGACAGCTCCAATTCGATAATGATGAGCAATACGGATGAACATAACCAGCAATCAATGGAGGATGTACAGACCGGCCCAGTTGTGGGTGACTTTCTGAAGATGCAATTCGTTGAACACAAAGTTGTTCCAACAATATTAGTAAGTTTATACATACTTCTGAGACATTCAATATTGACCTTCTCAGGATTTCTTTTTCCGATTTCCTTGGAATAACTTCCTACATAATGTCGTCTATGACGTTGTACAACAGGTTTTCAATGGCCCTATGGACCGGGGCTTCAACCGCTCTCTTGCCATCGATCTTTTCGAGACAGGCGATATCACGATGCGCATTGTTGATGGGCAGAAGAAGAGCGACGAGGCTCAAGAGAAGAGCAAGATGAGACTCGGGTATATGGGTCACCTGACACTTATTGCCGAGGAGGTCGTAAAGTTCACAGAGAGACACCCACCCGAGTTGCTATCAGATTCTGTTCTGGACAAGGTCATGAATGGAGAATGGGTCACGTATGTGGAAGTCACTCTTGCCGAAACAAGGGAACGAGACAACGCTATTCTTGGAGGTGTTCGACCAGATATGTCCGTCGGACCACGGCAAGCTGTTATGAACGCAGTCAACGCTGCAACGAATTTCGGCGGTGCATCATCTGCTCTGGCAGATGCTGGTCTTAACGGTTCAGCAGGGCTCGATAGCATTGATCTCGCCAATGGCAACGGTACATCGGCTTTCACCCTTAGCGGCGGAACACTTCTTAGCGGATTCGGAAGTTCAAGCGATGAAGAGGATGATGAGATGGACGAGGACAATGATGATGATGGAGCAAGGAACAATAGTGGCGCAGCTGAAGTGGGTCATTCTGTTCCTCCAGCTCCCAATCTTGATAAATTCGACGACGAAGAAGTCGATTACGAATATCTGGAGCAACTCGATCGCGAGACCCCCTTGTTTCCCGAGGGTACCGTCCGCGATGAATGAGCTCTGCTTGTGTTTTCTTGTACATTATTGCTGCATGGGCGTTTTCTCTTCGGCCTGGTTCTGGCGATCTCGTCAATATCGGGAGACCAGTTCCAAAATTTACCATTTTCGAACCAGTCTCTCCTTTGCGATTGATTGCTGAGGATGATTTGACATGTCATATCTCCCCATGTATCTCGCTTCACTGAGCCGATCCTCGATTTCAGTGCCTTCTCATATCATCGTGTGTGATCTTCAACCAACATAGCTTTTACTGACGTTTTAACCTTTCCTAGTTCTCACGCTACATCTCCACGCCATCAACCACAACAGCCACGAGCTCCGACCTTGAACCACCCTCCCTACCACCTCCACCACCGCCTCCTCTCGCAATTCCACCATCTCGTGCCCGCCGCCAGCTCGCAGCCAGACTAGCACTGCACTCAAAACAGAACGCCGAGAACGCCATCTCTCCGAATGACGAGGAACGAGCTGAAGAGGCCGAGCATCAGAAAAACCTGAACCCCTTCGCAGCCGACGAAGACGACGATGATTCCGACAACGATGGTGACTTTAGCATCGGCGATATCGAAGGCGAAGACGAAGGCCTTGGTCTCGTCGGGTCTGCGTCCGGGAAGAGAGCTCACAGTAGCGAGGAGCGCGAACTGCTCAAGCTGGCAAGGGAGGACCACGGGAAGAATGTGGGTATTCCTAGTTCTGATGACTCCAACTCCAACACTTCCAACACCTCCACGTCCAACTCCGCCTCTATCTCTATCTTCAACTCCGACACCAGCGACGCTGGAAACGGAGAAGGGAATGGAAATGAAGCTGGAAATGGCACATCATCCCCCCCTGCCGTTATTCTGCACCATCCGATCCTCCTCCCCCCAACCACCACATCACCCCACTCCCCCACCGCCCTCGGCATCGGCATAGGCCGAGCAAGCTTCCCCTCGCTGTGGCCGTTTGGTGGAAATGGCACGAGCAACACTGGCTCGAAGTCACGATCCAGTTCCGGATCCTCGAGCCCCAATCCCAATCCCGAAAGCCATGTCAGAGGTCGTGGTAGTACTCGTTTTCGCAGAAACAGAAACAGAAACAGAAACGGAGACAGTGCTAACGACGATGATGTACAGAGCGACGAAGACGACGACGATGATATCGATAGCGATGACTCTGATGGCGGGTATGGCCATGCTCTCGCTTCGGCTTCGCAGCATGACGCTGAGTTGGATGGAGAAGGAGGGACTCGGGCAGGTATGGAGGGGATGGGGGCGGGGAGGAGGAGATTGAGTGTTACGACGGAGGCGAAGAGGAGGACTAGTCTTGAGGATGACGATGATGAGGAGGATGAGGTTGTGCATGTTAAGATGGCGGAGGCGGATGTGGAGGCTGCGAAGGGGCTGGGGAGTGTCGGTGGGAGTGAGAGTAAAGGTGGTGCAGTTGGTGGGGGAGATGATGGAGATGGGGAGTTGGTGGAGATTCAGCATGCGGAGACGATGGGTGTTGAGAGTGTTGGGAAGTGAGTGGCCATTACAGTATCTTAGAAGAGGGAAGGAAGGATGGGTATGAGAAGGGAAGTGTGTACGATAGTCGGTTGCATGTGTGCGTCATGTCATGAGTGATGGATGGGTTGGACGATGGGAGGAGCATATCAATCCTTGTACAGTACGGTATCTAGGTGGTGCGAGTATATCAAGAATCGGAAACGATGGTCTCTTTTTCCTTATTCCTTTCTGAAAGACGTTTTCTATTTTTCTTTTCGCCTCTACTTTCCAACTTGCCTCTGACTTGCTCGTTAATCTTCTTGGGGAGTTTCTTAATTTGTTTCACTAATCTCCCGAGCTACATGACAGTTGAGGGAAATACTGAGGGCGGGGATACGACTCAGCCTTACCTGCTCACATTCCGCTGCATCGGACCCTAATATGATGCCCCGTGGCTGTAGTTTTCCGCAGCTACCATCATACAGCCCTCCACTACTCAAAGTAGACGCTTTCCGCGTCGTCCTTAATCTACCGTAAGCATATCAGACCTTACTTTTGAGTCCTCTATCCAAGCACACAACCATATTTTGCAATCTAGCTAATGGTTCTCCGTCAGTACCAGCCCATAGCAAAGTGCAATGGAAACTTCTCCACTTCATCTAGATTCTCAGGATTCAAATCCAACCTCCTCTGAACCTCCTCCGCAGTCGCATCAGCCAAGCCAAGCTCCACAATGCTTTTCAGTCTGAATTTTTCCCAGGCACGAAAATGCCATTCCTTCGCTCCCAGCAAGTCATCAAGTCCAGAAAAAGCTTCCGAGTCTTGCTCTTTCTCTTCCTCTTCCTCTTCCTCTTCCTCTTCCTCTTCCTCTTCCTCTTCCTCTTCCTCTTCCTCTTCCTCAAACGAGACCAGACCTTTCACGTTTCCTTCACGAAGTAGCAGATCCGCTAAAAGCGGACGCCAACGAGCAAAGGGACTCGAATGACATCGAGACCTCCTAGATCTTCCTTCCTGGATAAGGGTAAAGCGTATGGCTTCAAGGAATCGAAAGATATCGGCGCGCTCAAACTATCTTCACACCCTGTCCGCACAAGCAGGACACTCTGCTTCTCAGCAAGATCCTTACAATACCTCACCCCATCCCCACGCCTCTCAACAACGAAATTCTCATACTCATCCAAGATCGCAATCAGTGCCCCGCACAGATGCTGGAGGTTAAAATGTCGACGATCAGATTTGAATCTCAGTCCCGGATGTCCATTTCGCAATCTCTCTGGCGTTCCTTGAAGTTGAGCATAGACCTTCTTATGTGCTCGTACGATTCCCGGCATTGTATCTGCGATGTTCGGGTCGATGAAAATAGGAATCGCGAAGAAATTGTCGAGTAAGAAATCGGGTTTCTGTCCAGTGGCGGAAAACCATGTATGCCATATCCCGCCTAGCAATAAACTTCCTCGATAAGGGTTCGCTGAGTTGGTCCAGTAGAAGATGGTAGCTTTGTTTAAAAAGCGATGTTCTTCGCCAAATGGGGGACTGTCTTCCTCGGTGTGGTTTTGGAGTGACTGAAGTCCGAGCATTTGGTCGGCTGGTGGCCACATATTGTATTTTTGATGGTTGGTGAGAGGATGCGTCCAAATGTTGCAGAGTTGGAATTGTTATGAGGAGAGATTGTGTTGGAGGGATTCTTGTCGGAGGGCTGAGCGTACTGAGGGAATGGCGGCGGGGTTGAGAAATTCTTCTAGGATTGAGAAGTATGGTGTTTCTGTTCGAGGACGAGGGCGAGCGCGAGGGGTCCGATGTTGTGTACATTCAAGGGCAGCCATTGGAGAGGCTCTGAGGCTCTATCAGAAACGTATCAATCAGCTTCATAAAGGACTTTTCTCATTTTTTTCCACAGCGAATATCGCTCTGTTTGACGACGAGAATGAATGCCGGTAAATGAAGACAGAAGACTTCGGTTCTGATCCCGTGGTTCAACCAAAGATATAGAGTATTTGCCAAATCTTTTTTCCATGTAGTGCCGAGATAGTAAAGACGATACAGGTTTTATTAGTGAAGTGTTACGGGCATTTGAGGTCTTGGTTACTCAAAGTGTGCGCTAGCTTATTTAGTCGCAGGACCTGGTCCTCCTACTTCAGCTTAGGTACTGTTGGGGAACATAATGTCGGTAACATGACTTCACATGGTTAGAATAAACGGTAGACTGGTCCAGTATAACCCAATTCATTGTAGGTTTCTTCCTGGGCTCGGTTGAGAGAATACATGTGTTGCTCTTTCGAGTGGTAGCCACTGCAAAGATTGCCATTCACCTGAAAATTGTTCGGCTTGCTCGAGACCTCTGTTTGCTGATATGTTTGAAATCAATTCTCGACTATACTCAAGATTTGGCTGTAATACAATAGTGTCCTGGACTGCCAGCCATTTGTGGAGTTGTGACTACTTTTTCTCTTGTTGTGGCATCTTCGAAGGTGTGATCTTTCTCCAACGCGTATGTCCCAAAGTACGTCCAACACTTTCGAGAATATCGTGGAATCCCAGATTTGAAGTTGGGATCTAGATCATTCCTTAATATACTGGATTTTTTAAAGGTTCATATATTTTGGAGTCACTGGCCACGTACATACGAAGGGATGTATCTTGACCTGGTAGCGTGCCATGATGGGCAACCAAACATCTCGGGCTTATATCTCGGAGCTGAATGTTTTATAAAAGTTCTAGTACATGAGATCACCGCCACCACCGCCACCACCGCCACCAACAATCTCTACGTGCCCTTAGTCCGAGCTACAATCTTGCCGAATTAATCCTTTTAAGGTTGCTGATCTGCGAGTGGTCAAAAAACCAACCAAGGTCGCTCAATCGAAGCGAATGATAACCTTCGACTCCAAATGGTCGTTAAACCGAGCAAAATACTCTGGTGCCTGCTCAATGCCAATAGTACTGCTGACAATGAACCCCGGGTTCGCAACACCGGTAGTAATCAGCTGGGTCAAGTACGGTGCAACCAGCTTAGGATCCACCGGACCAGCACCATACGTCAAACCCTTTTCAAAGAAATCCACGATCGGGAACTGAATGTAGGAGGTCGTCGAATTGCCCAACGGGGTACCAGATGTGGCGCCTGGATTCGTGTAGACTCCAACGCTACCAATTCCTCCACGCTGAGACGTGACAGCTATCATGTCGAGGATGACAGCATTTGTCTGGCCTTCCAGGTTGGAGTCGAGTGCTTCATACCCGACACAATCGACACTTCGCGTCACACCGTTCGGTTCCAGCTCCAAGATTTGCTCTACAGCTCCCCGCGTGCCGTTGAAAGAAATGGGAATCGCGCCGATGGATTCAGCGAGTTGCAAACGCTGAGGAACGGAGTCGACGACGTAGACTCTGGATGCGCCGCGGATGAGCGCTGAGTGTGCAGAGAGGAGACCAACGGGACCAGCTCCAAAAACCGCGACTGTGTCGCCTGTTTCGAAACCAGCGAAATCGAGGGCTGTCCAGCCGGTGGCGAAAATGTCGGATGTGAACAGGTGGTTCACTTCTTGGGTTGTGTTTCCCACGTCTTGTGTGGGGATTCGCCAGAGCGTGTGATCAGCGGCTGGAACGACGATGTATTCGGCTATTGAAGCACCGTCAGCACATTGTAGCCTTTACAGGTGAGAAACTTGCCTTGACAACCCTGGGCTGTTCCGTAATCCTGCCCGAGACCTGGAGCAGACCCTGAAGCAAAGTTCGGCTGAGCAAGCTGCATGACCAGCGCTCCAGGATCATAGTTATCAGGAATTACGACATGATCTCCAACTTGTAAAGTATTCACACCGGAACCTATAGACTCAACGATTCCTGCTCCTTCGTGGCCCATGATCCAGGGAACAGTTGCACTGCCATATGTGCCGTGGTAAGTGTGAAGATCAGTTCCACAGATAGCGGCAGAAGTGATGCGTATGCGGGCGTCTGTCGCGGCTTGAAGTGCTGGTACTGGTACATCTTGGACTGTTATATTGAACGGGATACCTGACCAAACTACAGCTCGCATCGTTGCGTTGACCAGGTTGAGAGTCGCATTGCCAGCCATTTCGGATGAGAAGAACGGGGTGAAGGATGAACAGTGGGAGAATTGCTGTTGCAAGTTGCGACAGCTTGTTGGAGTTGTTAGCTTTCATTGAGGACGAGGTTAGCTAGCATATTTATATCTGTTTGACATTTGAGCATCCGTGACTGCCAATCTCACCGCCTTGGTTGACCCCGTTATCCAAGACTATAGGGCCGATGATGACTTGATCCGATCGGCAAGCTTCGCAGAGGTAAGAAATCTATAAGTGTATCGTTACGTCACTTTCCATGTAGTTTTCAAGCTCGAGAGTCGAGTGGACTCAGGAAGGTGAAGTTTTGGATCATCTTCTTGGCAGACGTCTATATCTACAGCTCCGCCTCGAGCCTCGTCAGCTTTTTTGATCATGGTATCAAGATCCTTAATGGTCCAACGCTTGCTTACTACCGGCCGAAAGGTTTTCGGGCACTACACTAGATGACGTCTAGCTACAGCTACATATACTGAATAATGGGCCCCATGTCCCATGAGTCTCTCCATACCAAGGACCAAAGCGACTTGTCTGATGCCCACAGGAGTAGATCTCTGAGGCCAGAAAAGTACCGACTCACAGGCAACGTCATGCTCGGAAGACATCTGATGCTCCCTACAGTATACTCTCGACCAAATAGGCAAGAGTAAACTTAGCCTTGGCAGGAAGAATTATCTTCAGATGTAAGAACAGAAGAATATGAGAACCAGACACAACAACGAGGTCATCCCAGTCACGCCAAATCATGCCACAGCCCTTCCCCTTGTATCAAAATTTTTAATCTAATATCATCTATTTTTAAGCCACCTAGCAGAAACAAGATGTACATAATATGTAATAAATGCAAGCTGAAGTTCGAAAAAGCTAAGATCTAACATTTTCTTGGCATCTCCGAAAGGCCCGAATATCTCCGCACTTGCATGTGCCCCATAGTAAGCACCTTACAGTAGCTCCCGGGCGGAAGCCGCCTTGGGAACCTTATTTGGTTCAGTGTCTTGGACTTCATTGCCCTGGTGACGCAAATGCAAACCTTGGAACGAGTGTCTTCCAGCTCAATCCAACAGAGATATGCATGATTCAAAATCAACTTTGTTCAATGTCACGAAACCAAAATACGACTTCAGTTCATCTCAACATTAGGTGCAATTCAACCTCACATGAGTGCGACTTCTCTCTGAAGGGAAGTATATATATCTGAACGCTTCCCGGCTGGTCTCCATAGGAGCATTAGTATCGGCAAAATGGTAGTTCTGGCCTCACAACAATTGCGCTGGGGAGCACGAAACACTTACTAGGGCTCGTTTGGTAACTATGAAAGCAGTATTGTAGCACCATTTTCGGAGAATAGCGTCTACTACGGTATTTTCAGTACTATAGTACAAATACTTGATACATTTGGTAAATAGTTTTGTAACATTATAATCACAGTCCCCAAACAATTGCCGGGCTTTAAATGTCCCTTGAAACACTGAAAATGTCGAGTTTCACAGAACTCGAGTCTCAATCCTCGTCAAACGTGAAATCGCGAAAATGAAGGATCGTAAAGCTGAATCGTTTGTCACAGATCGACCTCTCAAAGATCTTCCCTCCCGGAGCTCGGTAGTCCACTCTATTTCGATTCCTTCGGTGCCACAGCTCTCAGTCCGACAACACTCGACTTCCGTTCTACCCAGCGACACCTTAGACTCGTGCCGCATTTACCAAATCTTCGACACCGAAGTCATAGATCAATCCAGATAACAAGTTCTCAACCCCATTGCTCATACCGTCATTTGATATATCATTTACCCACTGAGCCATTTCTCCAGGGAAGCTGAGTCCATACCCCGTCTGCTCGACTACAGGCATCTCTGGAGCTGTCCGCAACTGGTATTGTTTATCAACAACCATAGCCATAGTTCTGCTTGCTAAAGCCTCGAAGATATCTCTGTACGGTGCAGCTTGCTTCCAATGCTCAGCAAGAACTACGAGAACCATAGTACATGCTGTGCAAGTATTGCTTATTTCATCCTGGCGGATCGTGTCACGAATCTCGCTCGTCCACAGGCAGTGAAGATATGTGAGACCGGCTAGGAAGAGGATATTGAGTGCGCCCCATGTGTAGCTTACGGGTTGCTGCTTGATGTACAGACGTCGGTACTCTAGACAGATGTCTCGAGCGGCGCAGTAACATTCCAGCAATATCTGTTGTGGTCGCACCTCAGGTGGTGGATAGCGACGAGTAAGCTGAGCACGATAGAGCAGGAGAACGGAGTGATTGTATGCTAGCTTGAACCAGCTGTTCGAGTCGAAGACTGATAGATTTGTCTCGATTGAGACTTGCGGACTGGTGTCCCTCCACTCGCGCAACTGCTGATGGAGACACTCTGTACGTGCTGAAGCTGCAAGATTGAATCGCTCGTTAGAGTCTAGGGATGAGTAGAGCGATATATGGATCTGTGACCAGATTCTGCGGAGTCTGAACGTATGGATGGCCGCTGACATACTGGTTGGTGGCTCCGTCGTCGAAGTGCGTGGATCTTCCTGAAGTCCATCTGGCGAGATGCGAGAATCGTCGATATCTAATGGGTACTAAAATACATGATGAGCTTGTTCCTGTTTAGATGTGAGGATGATTCTGACCTCAATGTCGATCTCCTGATCTGGTATACCAAATGGACGACCCAAAGATATTGAAGCTGCACGATCAATTCCGTAAGAGCACCAGAAGACCCGCTTCCGCATCTCTAGACGCAAAGGGTCCAGAGCCAGCGCTAATTTCCTTGCTGAGCGGTGATACCCCAGCTCAATGCATTGTCGTAGTGCTAGGCCAGCTAAACTCCTGGGCGAAATGAGCACCACCTCAAGTACCTTGGCTGCGGACTTACCAAACCGATACCCCGACGGGAGATCTGAGAGAATATATGGCGCAACATAGAATAGATTGAATGGACTCTATGCTATCCATCGCGATAACTTCGTCCATATAAAGCTGTGCCGATGCATAGAACCCCTTGCTTGTTAGCGAGAAGCCCATGCCCCCTGCCCCCTTTTTAAGCGAGACTATTGACATACCTCTGGAGAACAACCATGACTCCGTGGCAATACCAGAGCACCAATTGCATAAATCTGAGCAATCAGTACCCTCTTCGACCTAGCAGATATTAATACTCACAATATTTACGAAGAAGCATCCAACAGGGTCCACATCGGCGTCATCCAGATTCTCCATAATCATGTCTTCCCAGCCTCGAAAGGTCGCCTCGTGCAGAAAAGGATACTGCGTGTTGACATGCTCAAAATACGCTTTTGATAACATCGCTCCAACTGCGGGACTCGGCATTGGACATGGCAGCATTATCTGCGGCATCCCAGTCGAATCCCCTGACATTCGCGTCTCTGCTGCCCCTTTCGCCTTCAACTTCCTCAACGAAGCATTCACAACCCTCGAGAAGGCAAACGCAGAGCTGGATCCTAGATATCGTGGCTCAGTTCCGGGTGAATTGAGTGCTAGAAGCCCGATTTTGGCAGACAACTCGTCTGACTCATCAACGCATTCTGTGGACCCGGAGAAAGATGAGGATCGAGTAGCTTGTGGAAAAGAGCTCGAATTCAAGCTGTCGGAAGCAGCCAAGTGGTCGTTCGCTACTTCGGGCCTGACATTCTGGAGCAGGGATTCGAGCATAGCAACGCGTTCTTCGAGGGATTGGAGGTAGTTCCGTGGGGTTTGTCGTTTGGATGTGGGGTCTTCAACGAGGCATACTTGAAACATTCAACATCAAGTACTGCCCATTATATTGAATAACATAGTTTCATACCTTTTCCTAGCCGTGAACAGCTTCCACAAGCAGGTATTTGCCCATCACACTGCCGTAAGTGTTAGCGGATTTTTTGCCCCAGCGTGTGACAGTCATCCTACTTTCTGTCTTTTCTCTTTGCAGTGAACACATGCTACCATTGTTCTGTCTCCTGTTCTGATCCTCTTTCCTCCTCTTCCATGACCGTTTCCCATAGTTCGTGGATGTTGCGACATGATTTCGTGACTTAGGTTTTACAAGCGAGGAATGATCGCGAAGGACTTTCAAGGCGATAGTTCTTCAACGCGTGACACTCAGGCTGTATGACCTCATTAAGCAAAACGATAGTCAGAAACTGCTCTTCGGGTACTCTGGTTGTCTCAGAGAAGATGTGTAGGTGGATATCTAAAAAGCGTAGGCTCGAGATAAGCTCAAAGGTGGGGTATATCACCCCGAGACAGCCGAATACCAGCATTTGAGGATCAGGTAACGTCAAGTGACCAGAGAAGCAAACTTTGAGAAGATCTCATCTCGAGATGCGATTACGATTTAGACAGATTTGATTTCGTTGATAGGAGCAACTGGCCTCCCAGTTTTGAACAGAGCTTCTATGTTGGCAAAACATTCCCTCTCTGCATCCCTCGCAGCTCTATTTGTTAACCCACCAAGATGAGGTTGAATTATCACTTTTTCACTCTGTGCGAAATACGGATTGATCTGAGGTTCCCCATCAAAGACATCCAAGCCAGCCCTCGCAACCTTACCACTTTCCAACGCAGCGATCAAGGCCTTCTCGTCTACAATCGGGCCTCTAGCCGTATTGATGAGGAAAACTCCGTCTTTCATTTGCGAAAACTCCTTCTCGGAGAGGTACCCAATAGTGGAGGCATTCTGCGGGATGCTTACGGAGATGACATCGGATGTGCTCAGCAGACTTTCGAGAGTAGGACACCATGTTGCATTGTACTCCGCCTCGATTTCGGGAGTTGCGCGTGTCCGATTATGATATTGCACTTTCATGTTCAAGACTGCGACTTTCCTAGCGTAATGCTGAACTTTCTGTCAGCATTCGTCAATGGAATGAGCCTAACAATTACCTTGCCAATCGCACCCAAACCAATAATGCCCACAGTCAACCCACTCGGATCCGTACAGGGCACATGGTCATTCCTCCACAATCCATTTCTAGCTGATTTCTCGGCACGTGTAGTATCTCTACACACAGCCAGAGTAAGAAACAGAGCCATGTCAGCTGTGGGTTCAGAAACAGCATTCCGTGTGTTGCAGAACCATATCCCGTTCTCTGTCATCCAGTCCACTGGAAACTCATTGTAACCTGCGGACGCAGAAACAATGATCTTGCAGTCTGGAATAAGTGGCGCGAAGAGCTCGCCATCAAATGGCTCGAATGGAGCTGTTCCCATCAAAATAATGAATCCACTGTAGGGGCCGCTGGTAGCAACAACGTCTGCAATTGCTGGTAGTGCTTCCTTGCGATTCTTGACAGAGAGGACCTGGTGACAAGCGTTAGCGATTGTCTTTGACGAAGTTTCCTGTCGTGTGTAGCGACTCACATCGAGTTGGAATCTCGATTTGAAATCTTCCAGATACTCAGCACCGCAGGCTTTGGGCTGCGTCAAAGCCAGAACCTTGGGCTTTTCTTGAATTGAGGGTGCCATCTTGAGGTGAAGTTGTGCTGGAATTTGCCTTCAGTCTCGAACTCTTGTTACACTTGTGGTATTCTGGCAGAGTCAAATGCAGGGAATGAAATAGCCTCCCCCAGGGAAATCATCAACCTGATGCACAATAGCCTTGGCATCGGCTTCGGTGATGCGCAGTCGCTGCCCGAAAATTGTAAAATTGTTATCTTGATGATCAACGTGGACAAAGGTTGAAGTCGGAAGAATACGATGCACGAAGCTCGCCATGCATGCGCTAAAGTTACAGGGGAAGCTTGATGCTTGAAAGTGGGGGGCAAAGTGACTACGACCCATGCAGTAGGCCCAGACGATAAGGACTTCTGAGCTGGACATCTGAGGTTTCCTCTGCACACTTCGCATTCTCCAACGCATTAGTCTGGTACTGATAACAACGTGTTATCAGACTTTCACCACTTCCCGGAGGCTACAGGCTTGGCCGATGGCCTTTCAGGAGAGGCTTCATCGCTTTATGATAATCCAAGATCTGTGGACCTTGAGTTCCATGATACAAGCTGGCCACAAGCTTGTAAGCCTTTGTATTGGGTTTTGATTCCTGGCTGCAATTTCGTACCAAATGCCTAGCTCATTCAGAAGTAATTTGGGTGCATCTCTCGCTTAATAGCGCTTCTCCTGAGTAGACCAAACAAAGTCATATGGTCAGCACGATTCGCAGCCTTGGAAGCATTATCTGGACCAAGATGACATCTGTTGACTACGCTGAGGTATTTCATACATGATTGAAACTTGAACCTGCTAACTCAAAAGATATCTCACAACTTTGAGCTCAGGCCCGCCCCGGCAACCATAAGCTCCTCATCCTCCACCAAAACCTGCTTTGCCAAGATCCTCTCCCCATATTTCCCCTCCCCAATGACATTATACGCTTTCTCATCTTTCCCCAAGCTCCTCCAAATCCATCTCCTTCTAAGCTCCGCTCCCATCTCACCGTCCTCGTTACCTTCAATTATATCAACCACGTACTTGCCCAGTACAGGTAAATACTTGAAGCCATGCCCGCTACCTCCCGTGGCAACCATGAGGTTCTTCTTGCCGGGCACGCGATCAATGACGAGATGGTTATCAAATGAGTCGTTGTACCAGCATAGCCGGGATTTGATGATTGGGATCTTGTGCTCGTTGAGTTCTGGGAGATTTTGCGAGACGAAGGTCTTGATCACGCGAAGTGCAGTGGCGGGAATGGCTGTTATTTTGGCGTCTGGTGTCCAGCGCGTAATAGGCGTACTGCGGATCCTGCCGTCTGGCTGTACAGTGGGATTGGTGTACCTGTATTTGATCAACGCAACTTCTTCCAAGTCGCCTAGAATACATTTGACGAAAGTGGAGGATAAGAACCTACTTCGTTCCTCGATATCCAATCTTCACGATTCCTTTCTCATCACGCGGAAAGCCATAGACGCCGCCCTCAGCACCGTCCCGCATGCCAATCTGATACGACGGAAACCTCTCAGGAGAAAGCCGCTCCCACAATGGTGAATCTCGCGGGATCTGATACGAACATACCGAGCCAGCAGTCGTCTCGCAAAGGTTATCAAGTTCCGGTACAAGAGTAGGCGTCCAGCCTCCTCCCGCCACACAAACTAGATCCGCTAGATGCTGAACACCATCAGCTGTACGGACTCCCTTCACCACAGTCAAATCTCCGTCACGATACAAGAAATCTTGAAACGTCCCCGCATCACCAAAAATGAACTTGACCCCAAGCAATCGAGCTTTGTGTAGTGCGAAAAGACAACATTTATCAGCATACACGAATCCGCCTAACGTATCCAGTAACCCGCCAACAGGCAGTCCTCTACATTTTCTATTGAATGGGTCGATGCAATGCCCGAAACCTTTCTCATCAGCTCGCGCGATGTCTTCGGCGTTGTTGACGTTGAATTGCGTGTCTTTCTTCCCGATCGAAGTCACGTAGTCGAGAGAAGCTTGTTCAAAGGGTGGAAGGGTCTCGCCATCTTGAGCTACTACAGAAAGAGTTCCGCAATTGACGTAGAGCTTTTCGGCATACTCAAGACCTGGTGGTGGGTTGGTGAGGGCAGCTAATTCTGCGTTCCAGTTTGTGAAGCTGGAGCGGGCGGCGAGGGCGAGTTGGCTGTAGCAGGTGTCACTTCCGTAAGCGCAACGGAGGATCTTGTTGATGTCTTGTAGCGTGGTCAGTACTTCGAATTTCCACTTCAAGTGCTAGAAGAGGAGGAAGGGACTATATTCGCTGCTGTTGTTCCTACCTGCTGAAGCGGCATCGCAGCCTTGGTCATAGGAGTATAAAGTTTGATCGTATGGCTGCTTGTCGATGACAGTCACATTCGTGTAGCCTCGTTGCCCGAGATGTAGAGCTGTGCTGAGACCAAAAACACCGGCTCCTATGATGAGTATCGGGGAGGACTTTGAAAGTGGTTTTTCGCTCATTGCGAGCTGTCATACGGAAGAAAATTGGGTATGAAGAAAAGCCGATTACGAATGTTGTCACAGAATCCAAGACAATTTAGCTGCTCTAAGTCCCAAGCAGAAGTAAATCGAAGAGAGTCGGGCACAAACCTTCGCCCATGTCACGACGATAACATGAGTCGGTAAACTCCCCTTGTCAAGAAAGGTGGGATGACCACAGCCATCCTTGCACCTGCCTTCCCGACACAGCAACCAGTCAATTATCATTTGCGATGATCTCTCGACTGTTTCCCGGAAGAATACGAACACACTTCTGCAAGGTGCAGCATCTGTGATGATAACGACTTCATCACGCCCGACGACGGGGTGGAACCCGATATGGACGGGCGAAGTACCGATGCGACATATCACATACGAAATACAGAACATGATATTCTAGTCCTCCCCATTCTTGCTACCCTGGTAAATTTCACGTCTCTCCTTGCAATGAAGAGATAATGATTCTATCTGGCATGATAGTGATCTCCTTATCTTTTGACTGACGGCCGATTAGCTGTATATAGTTGAGGGTAATATCGAGTCAATCAAAGCCACTACTCTAGGACTCTCACCTTTTTCTGAACGTCGATACAAACATGTCCAGTGAAAAAGATATTGTCGTAGCATCGAAAGATGCTGAGTTGGGATCTGGCGGGGTGGAGGCCATCAAAGCCGAGCATGGAGAGACCTATCTCGTCGGCTCCCCAGTCGAGAGATCTCTTGTCAGGAAATTCGACACGAGACTCCTCCCACTCCTCACGCTTATGTATCTCTTCAACAGTGTACTTCTCCTCTTTCCCCTCCATCCACCCTATCGAATGAAACTGACAAAAACAGGTCGACCGCAGCAATCTCGGCAACGCCAAAACAGACGGCTTAGAAGAAGATCTCGGCATGACGGGAAACCAGTACGCCAATACGCTGGTTATCTTCTACGTAACCTTCTGCCTCCTCGACCTCCCATCCAACCTGCTTCTCAAGAAGTTCACTGCCAAATACTGGCTGCCATTCCTCATGACGGGATGGGGATCCATGACATTGCTTCAATGTGCTGCGCATAACTGGGCCGGACTCGTGACGCTGAGAGTCTTCATGGGTGCCTTTGAAGCTGGGTTCTTTGCCGGTAAGGACTCCGCAGTGTAGTACTTCTCAAACCAATGACCATACTTACACTCAATTAGGAAGCATCTTCTACCTCACCACGTTCTACAAGCGCGACGAAATCGCTTTTCGCCTCGCTCTCTTTTATGGCGCCGCCACCATTGCTGGGGCTTTCTCCGGACTGATCGCGTTCGGCGTCTTTCAGATCCACCACGACAGTATCCCGGGCTGGAAGTTTCTGATGATCATCGAAGGTGGCATCACTGTGTTACTTGCGGCGTTTGCGGTTTGGTGGCTACCCGAAAGCGCAGCGAAATGCAGGTGGCTGACTGACGAGGAGAAAGCAATGGCGAACGCAAGGATGCTGCAAGATAGTAGTAAAGCGACAGATGAAAAGTTGAACATCAAGCTTGCGGTGAAGAAGATCTTGGATTGGAGGATAATGGCGTATGCCATCCTCGCTTTCTCCTATGGGACCGCGTCGTCGATTGTGGGGAATTTTCTGCCACAGTTGGTGGGCAGATTAGGATACTCGAGTATCAAGACCAATCTCTACACTGTTGCTCGTAAGTTCTAGCTCCTCTACAAGGCCCGCCTTTGCAAAAATGCAGATACTGACCAGTGGCAGCGTTCGTCTGTGGATGCTTCATCCTACTTCTAACCTGTCGCTCGTCAGATCACTTCCGCGAACGCTCATTTCACATGGCTTTTGCTCTAAGTCTGACGCTCATCGGCCTTATCATCCTTGCCACAGTCGACACAGTCAAGAACAAGGGCGTCGCTTATTTCGCCTGCTTCATGTTGACATCCGGCGCCTTCACGCCAAGTTGCATATTCCACAGCTGGCACAACAACAACGAAGCGACAGAGAATGGTCGAGCAGCAATCACCGGCTTCCTAGTCGGTGCCGCAAACTCTGGTGGTATTTTCAGCTCCTTGTCTTTTAATGCTAAGACGGCACCTAAGTATATACCGGCTATTGCAATGGGCGCCGCATTCCAAGGTCTGGGTATTTTGATCATTTTGAGCCTCGGCTATTGGTTCAGGCGGGATAATAAGAAAAGAGATGAGAAGCTGGGACGGGTCTTGAAGCCGCAGGATGTTAGTACGAGTACTTTGACTGGGGGATATGATGATCTGAATTGGAGGTGGACAAGCTAGAATGCAAGATCAGGAGTGGTTGAGTACAGTGTAATGTGAGGTGAGGCTAATTCAAGGAGTGTCTGCGTGCCACAAGATTGAGTATTTCGAGAGGCATCCCTTGCATTTCCTCGAGGACATCTGTAATTTCCTAAGAGGAGTGGATGAAGAGTTTGAACTGGCAGACCAACATCAAGCCCATACTCATCCATCAGGACAAGCATGACAGCGCCAGTAACTTTGAGAACGAGCCCACGCCCAGCAAATACAATAGCATGACTCTCCGAAGCAGCATCTCGCCAACAGAAGTAAACACAAATACACCTGTCATCATACTAGCCCAATATAGTCCGAGGTCTCCTTGCCTTCAGTTTAAGTTAGCACTAACCAGCTGAATGAAGCTCAAGTGCGCCAGAATTCCGCGGGAGGATCCGCTCCTCACTGGTCAATTGATACGAACGACTACCCCACTCCACTCAACACGTAACCCCGCGTCTTATCGCGGAAGAGAGCTCCTGGTCCGCAATGCCGCTCATCTAAGAGATAGCTGGGTATGAAGCTCTAGGAGTATAAAGGTATAACATTCTGCAGCTCTGAAGGTTCAGCAAATTCAGAGTCGTAACTTGCAAGCTCCATCCGAAATATAACACCGTAACAGGCAGTCTTCAAGCAAATCCAGGATGGCTTCTCAAGCTCCAACAATCAAAGTCGCTGTCACCCAGGCCGAGCCAGTGTGGTTTGACCTCGAAGCAACAGTTACGAAGACATGCAAGTTGATCAAGGAAGCTGCATCAAACGGCGCGAAGCTCGTCACGTTTCCTGAAGTTTGGCTACCTGGGTATCCAGCATGGATTTGGTATGCTCGCGCTCTGTTGTCCGATTACACTCAGCACTAAATGATCATCCAGGGCCCGCCCAGTCGACTTTGCCTTGGGTACAGACTACACCAAGAATAGCTTGAAAATCGATTCTCCCCAGATGCAGAAGATCAGGGACTGCGCAGCTGAGAACAACATAGCTGTGTGTATTGGCTTTTCCGAGAACGCGGATAACTCGCTGTATATCTCACAAGCTATAATCGGTGCAGACGGGTCCATCAAAATGGCTCGACGAAAGCTCAAACCTACGCACATGGAACGCACCATCTTCGGAGACGCCACTGGCAACTCGCTGAACAATGTGGTGGATGTGGAAGGACTGGGTAAGGTTGGTGCACTGGCGTGCTGGGAACATCTGCAGCCGCTGTTGAAATACCACACTTGCTTGCTGAAGGAAGAAATCCATGTCGCGGCTTGGCCTCCAGTCATCCCGTATGTGCCTGGAAAGGGACTGTGGTCTATGTCTCGAGAGGGATGTAGAAACCTGTCTCGGACCTATGCAGCAGAGAGCCAGACATTCGTACTGCATACAACGGCCATCATTGGGCCTGCTGCTATCGAAAAGATGGGAACCCAAGGGACGATATTCGGTCTTCATGGTGGTGGAAGCTCCGCGATTTTCGGACCTGATGGGAGGCAGCTGACGGAGGATCTCGAGCAAACTGAGGAGGGCATCTTGTATGCTGAGCTGAATTTCGATGAGGTGCTCATGTCCAAGAGCTTCGTTGATGTTGGTGGGCATTACAGCCGGCCGGATCTGCTCTGGCTGGGCGTTGATGATAGAGAGAAGTTGCCTGTGAGGGCTCAGCGAGATGGTGAAGCGGATAAGAAGTTGTAAAGTCGTGAATTTCGGAGCTCATATCTACATACCTCATGTAAAGTCGTTCGTACGCCAGGTATCATGCCAATCCCCAAACAACCAACTCCTCGTCCCATACTTCGGCTTCAGTCTGTGCCGGCTATGCAGATCCCATATATGCCCAGCCATTCTCCTCAACTCCGTGTTCGGGAGAAACCTAGCCCTTCTTCACATCTCCCATCCAAACGCGCATAGCCTTTGAGCTATCATGCGCAGCCCGGAACAATCCCCTCTCCATCTCATCCAGCCCCCTCAAGAACTCCACACCATCGTTTCCAACTCCACCACCACCACTCCTCTGGCTTGCACCAGCATTACTCGCATGATCCGATATCTCCGCCGCCCGACTCCTAAACGTATCCATCAACACATCACACACTTCCTCTTCCTCGAATAGCTCCAATATCCTCGATCCCAGCCCATAGAAATTCTGCGCCAGAGCCCGCAGGTCCACACTCTTCGGATCGGCTTTCAGTGCATTCATAACGCGCGGTGCGAGACTGGGCGGGAGGTCGAGTGTCACAAGAGATTTGTTCGAGTTGGGGGAGGACACAGCGAGCATTTCTGCCAGCCAGAGAGGAAGTTCGACGCGTGTGCCGGATTTGAGCGCATGGCCTGCATTATTATCTAGGTAGCCTAGATTGGGGACATCGAGCTCGAACGTGCAAGGCACTTTCTGGTCATTGTTAGCGGGGTCACTGAGGGTGGAATTGGTTGATGTACTTGAGCATCGGTGAGGATCGCGTCAATGTCGTAATAGGACATTGCGTCTCTGGTACCAGCTGCCTGCGACGTTCGTGCAGACTGGAATTGCGAGGCATCAATTGCGTGCTGAGGTTGTGAAATGTTTGGGTGACGCGATGTCCAGCAGACGCGAAGTGATCGAGATGGTGGTGTTGATCCCTGCCGATTTCCAATCCGCATCTCGGCTGACGTTTGTTGTCCGACTGGATTCTCCGAAGCCGAGACGATAGAAAGACGTAACAATCAATTGCTTCCCCTCATCTCGATTACTTCAATTCCTACATCTTCAACAACATCATTGAAGCTGTATCGACATTTCTTGAATTGAAATCCATCAGCATGTCTGCGGCACTCTTCCGCACGAGCACAGCAGCTCGCTCTGCCCTCCGAGCTGGAGCTCCCAAGAAAGCTGCAGCTATGGCAAGCACCAGCTTCGTCCGTGGCAAGGCTACTCTCCCAGACCTGCCATGTATGTATATTCTAACTAGACGTCTAATTGAGACTGTGTACTGACGAACCATGGCAGACGACTACGGTGCGTTGGAGCCCTCCATCTCCGGCAAGATCATGGAGCTCCACCACAAGAACCACCACCAAACATACGTCAACAGCTTCAACGCCGCAACCGAGCAACTCCAGGCCGCCGAGCACAAACAAGATATCGCGGCACAGATTGCTCTGCAGCCATTGATCAACTTCCACGGAGGTGGACACATCAATCATACTTTGTTCTGGGAGAATCTCGCTCCAAGCAAGAATGGAGGTGGTGGTGAGCCAAGTGGAGCTTTGAAGGTATGATTGGTACTTCCGATTTTACGAACTTGTGGCTGATGGTTACAACAGACCGCTATCGAATCCAGCTACGGCGATTTCTCCTCCTTCAAGACCAAGTTCAACACAGCCCTTGCAGGTATCCAAGGTAGTGGATGGGCATGGCTTGTCAAGGACAACGAGACTGGACAGGTTCAGATCCGCACATATGCCAACCAGGACCCGGTTGTTGGAAAGTACACACCACTGTTGGGTGTTGATGCTTGGGAGCACGCATACTACTTGCAATACCAGAACAGAAAGGCTGAGTACTTCAGTGCTATCTGGGATGTGATCAACTGGAAGGCGGTCCAGGGACGTCTGTAGGAGAGGAAAAAGTAAGATTGTATATTATGTTGGTGGAGAGTGTATCTTCGATTGATGGATGAGAGCACAAATGCCGTCGCAGCAGCCTGACTCTAATTCGAACTCCTTTCACGCAATACCATGATTCTTTCGATTCGGCGAACGTAAACCTAGATCTCAAGCTGTGTGCCTACCCCGTGCAGTATCATGGACAAAGAGGGAACGTTGTTCGACGATATGTATTGGGCTCGTATTGGCTTCAGTGCCGAAGTAAATACACCACCAAAGTTGATGGGAGATTTTGAGTGCCCACAAGCCGGCATGGCTTGTCTGGTCTCTGATCTTTGGGATCCTGTGTAGCACCTTAGTTCCTTTGGACAGTATGTGAATCTGGCCCATGCGACACGCATTCTGGAGTACGATACTCATGGAATGGAATTGACAGCGGAGCTCATCTACTTGAAGCTTGTCCGACAGGTCAGTAAGCTCCCCAGTCCCTACTAGAGAATGTGCTCCAAGTCTAGTCTCACAAGAGCAACATTGTGTCCTTCTCCCGCCAGATTCGCATCTCTGACAGTCATATATCGCAATAAGCAGCACATGTATAGCTAAGTCCGCGGGTGAAGGGCGATGCTATGCCTACCAGCCTAATGGAAGCACCTATCGCTGAACAGCGAACTCCACGGCTCTAGCGACAAATTGAGTGCGCACAATACTCCTTATAGTTACCATGGTAGCATGCCAACGCTCGCACGAAGGTCTGCAGTTCCCAATAGCAAGCGTCCACGTAACGAGCACGATGGTGTTCGTCCACCTAAAAGCTTACTACTGTACCGTGCCACCCGATGATAAGATCTGGTAGAACAGCCTGGCCGACACATCCGAGCTCGATCCCAATTCCCACGCTTAGTCTTTCTAGAAGGCGCGGCAGTGTGCATGGCGCCTGTGAGCAACCTTGTGGGCTGCGAACTGGAAACGGCCAGTGCTGCTTGTACCCACCTGCTTGTCCCCGTCGGGTGCCTGTTGTCGATTACAGGGCATGGGTCAGGGTGTGATCCTGACTGCGACCAGGGTTGAGGATTCGAGATCAAGTGTTGCTTTTTGTTTTGCTTCATGGTCCAGAGCGTTTTTGGATCTGTCAGACAGAGACAGTATGAAGAGCCCACGAAACTGGGGAAAGGGTCGAGTATTCGCTCATGTATAGTAAGTACCAACATTACCCATTTGTTCTCAGAGAAGTCGGGTTGCTCTGTCTTTCGGCTTCTGTGCTTTGATGGAGTACGCACGCAGCTTTCTTGCCGCGGTTCGTGAGAACATGTGCGTCGAAATCTGCTATGGAGCAGTGTCGCACAACTGGTCTCCAAGGCTGAGTTTGCTTTTCCAAGGGCTTCAACCTTCGCTCCTTCTGTTTCGCTGTCGTATTACGTCTCGCTAAAGCCCTTGTGCCTGCCATAATACTTCGAAGTAAGCCCCTCATCTCAGAAGGGAATCTCGGATGGATGATTAGAATGACCATCCCCGGCCTGCCGCCCAACACAAGCGGCGTGGGGTAGCAGGCGATCAGCGTACCGCTTGTTGGTGTAAGAATCTTATCTGGACCACCAGTTCTGGACCGAGAAAGTGGAGCCTCATGCCTTCCTGCATGAGTGTTCGAAGCCAGCATCTCGAGATTTTGTCTATGCGAACCACCCGCGGTCCATTCTCTTTGCAGAACGTCAGAGCATCGACTCGACGAGTACACACAGTTTGCAATTACCGTCCTGTGTCGCGAGCAGCAGTCTGGGCGTATGCTGCTAGCAGTATGCGCTGTGACAAGGGACATCCAAGAGAAGCACCGTGACCTGCGACACGACTCATGGGTACGACTCTGTCCTCATATTGACATGAAACCCTTGATAAGCGAGAGAGCTTGACAACAGTGAAGCAGGAGCTACCCTATTGCATTTGTTATTTCAGATAAAGTACATGGAATATTGCCTTCTAGCATGGAGAAATCCGGTGCCTTGGGGAATATTCATGGGCGTGGGGGACGTCCGAAATCAACAGGAGACCTTGGCTTGGACAATTCTAGCCTGATCATGCATTCAAGACCTGCCGTTTGTGGCTGCACACAACAGGGTTTCCTTGCATGGAGGCGATCTTTACCACACCACACTTCGATTTCGAGGCTGTTGATCGGATGAAAAGCCTGATGAGGCTGCTCCATTGCTACGATTGGGCGTTGATTGGCTTCATCTGCGATGACGATTGGCTGGCCTCGGACAACTTCGCTGCATACGCAAGGCTACAGCCATTCAAAACAGCATAAACTACAACCTTGAGTCGCAGCTATATACGACCTAGTCGTGAATTGTCAAGGCGGGACCTTCTGCCACAGTGACGTTGCGCTTCGTCTGAAGCGGTCGTCTGAAGCGGTTCGTCTGGAGATGATTGCGGTGAAGGGTCGAAGCTGCGCATTACTGAGAAGGGAAGACCCAGCCGTAACTGTAAACAGTATGACAGGACAGAGGGTGGAACGGATCCGCTCAAAGCAAGCAACCTCATCTTGTGGCGGCAACAATAGCATACATTAACGATATTGCATAGTTCAAGGACTATTGTATCTTAGTATGGCATGTCTTGAGAGTAAGGTTGAAGGAAGATTTAATTTTCTCTATGGTACACCAGGTAAATGCAGTACGAAAGCAACACGATTCTATCCATTCTGAACCCCAAAGCATTCCGTCTAAAGCCACACCATAGTTACAGACCCCAAAAGAGACCTACGCGAACAAGCACAGTACGCAGCACAATCGCGCACTCCATAAGCAGCCGATAAACCCCACCCTGATTTGTGAACCCCCATCCGGCCTTCTCAACGCCCTTCGTACGCCATGTCCATGTCCAAACACTGGTTGTCCACACCACCAGTGTTTGGGTATCGAGTCGATTCGCAGGTGTAATACGAGCCAGCTGAGTCCGTGAATTCAGTTATCTTGATCGAAGTGGCTGTGGCTTCTCTTTGACCATATCTTCCTGCGACCGCCCAACTTCCTTACTGCTGTGCAGAGCCACGGTTCTGACTTCCTCCTTTCGATGAACTTGTCTGCTGCGAGCCGGAGCCATGTTGTTGGCCTCCCTGCTGGGCGGATGGCGTCGATGGCGGGTACTAATTGGATGCATGTCGTATTAGAGCTTGCTCTCTGGTTCCAAGATTCTGGTAAAAACGTTGTTGTTTACTCACAGTCTTTACAACAGTTCCATAACCATAGCCTCCGATCATATTGCCTTGGCCGCCGTTTCCACCGGGTCCAAACTTGTGGGTTGTCAGAAGAAATAGGGGAAGGTGGGCCATGCGGGACAAATGCTTACTACTGGTCCGTAGATACCTGGATCCATTTTCTTGGAATGTATTGCAGCTTTTGTCGTCTTGATTTGCGATTTGCGGTGCGTGAAGGGAACGGCAATTCGAGTGCAACGCTTCTGGTAGAAGGTGGAATGAGAGGGGCTTCGAAGACACATCAGAGTTGACGTTGGAGAGTAATGCACAATACGGTGCGGCTCGACATGATCGATCGCCGGATGTGCGTAGGCATGGGCCTTGGGATAGCGCTCTATTGGTAAAGCAGCTTTGCTATGGGGGAGCTGGTGAAGTGCATGTTCTCCACATAATACAACCAGTGAGTCGTGGCCGGCGCATCGTGCCCAAGTTAGAACACTAGCTGTGCTGCGGTAGCACAGGCGTTTGGTCGAGAATTGGGTGACGATTGGCCGGGGATGTTCCTTCGTTTCGTATCATTCCCCCTCAAGCCTAGGTGACAAGCAGAATATCCTGTTCTGCTCTGCTGTTCTGCGCTGCTCTGCTCTGTTCTGCCATTCCATGACGTCGGGCTCGGCGGGAAGCTGCAGGACATGTGTCCTCCCTTTTACAGCAGCCCTCGAAGGATGTGCCACTATGGCGGGCACGTATATTCGTGACAGCCGGATGCCGGGCTTCATTGACAAAGAAACAAGACCGGTCCCGGCAGGCAGGAAGCTGGTCTGCAGCGCGTGAACAATGGCGTTGCAGGGGCATTTCCAACCCCACTACTGCCCAGGTGCTCAAGCCAGCCAACGGCCCCGTGAGTGGGAGGGTAAAAAGGAACTTCCTCCAGGCTTCGCTTCAGTGGGCATCATTCCAGCTTCAGTTGCTTCAGTGTTCCTCAGCCCAAATCAGCCGTCCTCCGCAGACGGAACCGGGCCCTACTCTGGCAGTTGAGCGGTGGGTAGCATCCTTGTTCGACCACTAAAACATAATCCCTTATCCCTGCTGCATGTGTCCTTGTCACGACCTTAAAGCGGCCTCCCCCGCCCCTCTCGCTTTCGTCTTTCCTTCCTTCCTCCACACCTTCGCACTCAACGAGACGACACAACCATGATATTGACCTTACAACACCGACAGCAGAAAGAGCAGTACGGTAATTCTCGATCTCATACAAAGTCATGCAGCAAGAACTTTGGCGACGGAAGACAGAATTGTTTTCCATACATAGCTGCATTGCTGACGTAGGTCGTCGAATCGAAATAGGGATTTCGAATGAAGACATAATCCTGCCCTGGAAAGAGTTGAAAATCAGTCACATATGGCCGATCTCGGTGGCGGCATCCTCAGTGGTTCGACTTGAGGCCATCGCCTCCACGACTCAGCGATCACGTTTCTGTTTAGCCCAAGAACGTGGGATTGCAGCTTCCAGGAACACCACAACAATAAAACCCCAGCCAGATACTTATCGATCAAAACTGATGGTGACACCCTCAAATTCTACTGCCAAACCATCTTGGCAGGATAGTGTTGCAAGCAGAGGCATGTTGATTATGCTGGAATTCGACAACACAGGTCAGGTAGGAATGCAGTGATCAAGTAGTGTTGTGGCGACGAGTCGACGCCATTAAAAACTGATCGTGGGTCCCTGGAAACCATGGCAATTGTCTTCTCCTACCCACCGCCATGGATACGAAAAACCATGCTTGACCGTGTATCCATGCTTCTTGGGTGACGAAGATATTGGAAAAAGTCTGCTTGAAAACATCTGACGGTGCACACGATGTCGCAAAAGTGCAAGTGCAAGTGTAAGTCAGTCTGTTGTCAACTCGGCAGCTGTCGCAGAATTTCCAGCTCCAAGTTGATAGCGAAGTTAATGTTTAGCAGGATCTCATAAAAGAAGTTGTAGTTTCTTGGTGCTGAGTAGTGGCAGCGACCTTGAAGATCATCGTGCGTCCGTCCAAGTAGACACTGGCGGGTATCAGAATAGCTTCCGAGTCGCAAAGTAGCTCTTCACGGCCCAAGCCTTTCCAGACTGCACTCGTTTCGCTCGCCCGATTCTGACCAGAGGATGTAGAATCGTTTCGTTACGAATGTTCATTCAGATATTTGGCAGGCGGCAGCGTCCTGAATGCGATGGCATATGTCGAGAAGTTTCTCCGTGGTTCGTGCCTGCTCAATACGCAGCAATTTCCCATTATCTCGTGGCCATCCGATGTTCTTTCTTTTGGGTACTCCTTGGTTGACGGGAGAGCGGTATCGTATTTGATTTCGCGTGTTGTTTGCATCGTCGTGTTTCGACGAATGGGTCTGCGTTCTGGTTTTGCCCACAAGCATAGCAAGGGTTCTGTCGAGTGCAGGAGCCATCATTCCTATCGCTTGCCCGTCCTTCCTCAGACTTTCAACTTTGGTATGGTATAGGGGGGGACACCCCATGGGTCTTGATCCAGCTGTCCAACATTGAGCATAGAAGCAGTGCTTCCCAAATGCGAGTGGGCTGTAATGGAAGAGTCTCGTAACTGGAACCAAGTTGATGGATTATCGGCTTTGTTGACGAGAAGAACAGGAAGGGTTTCCCAAATCTGTTATGGGTCATCTGTTGGCGAGGCTTGTGTTGTGTCACATGCTTGCATGGTGTTCTCTTTCATTGTTATGAAGGCTCGAACGGTGGGTCGTATTTGTTGAGATATCAAAGATGTTTTGTATGATTCTCAGGGCACCAGCGGAACCGACCCATCACGTGCTCAGCCAAATCCACTCGCTGGCCTGTTCAGCCTCATTCAGCCTCGTTGAACAGCGTGTTTGGTTGGCCAAAAGGGTTAAATAGGCTGGATTTTCTACTGAAAGTTCTTGTCCCCAAACATACACCAATCCTATGATAGAAGATGAGTCTCCCTTCGTAGAGCCTCATTCCTCGTCATGCCGGGCGAAAAGGCATTCAAAGGAGGGCACATGCATGAGGGGCGAAACTCGGGATGCATCGTAGCTCTACCGCCAATCAGGTCTCTCGATAGCACGTGTCCGGGCGCATTTCAGGATGCATTTTTGGGATGCACTCTCTAAGGTTCATTATTGGCGTCGAGAGCACTTTCGCCCTGGCGTGCCTAAAGCGTGCTCTCAGCCTTGTATCGCTTATAAAATGGACCCTACGAGTGGTGTTTTTATTGTCACGTGATGAGGATATATTTCTTCTATCTCATATGTCCAGCATCGCATTCAGCCAGGTGCATCGCGCGGCTTCGTTCATCGCAAAAGCCGGGCGTTGGGTACTTTAACTTGGGTACTGAGTCCAATGGCCCAAGAACTGGTGATGATTCTGCCTTACATTTTCTGCAAGTTGAGATGGGAGGCGGTAGATGGTGTATGGTAACTGGATGTAAACACACAATGCGTCAATCTGGGATGTGAGCATGAATATGCTGTTGCTAAGCTCCAGGACTATAAGGGCTCGAATTTGCCACTTGATTTCTGGTCCTGCGAAAGAGAGGGATAGGATGATAGTCCACAATGGCTGGAAGCTCAGTCACTTTATCTAGACGGACCCCTTCGTTTCCCGGAGCCTCGACCATCGACCCATATGATCAGGCTGAGCAAGGCTTCCGGAATACTGCGGACGATCTTACTGGTGCTGCGCCTGTCATGGCCAGGTTGCCACTCTCAGGACGTTTCTCTCTGCATAGTTCAGACAGTACTATTGTCGCAGCACCCGGTGAATCTTTCCCCCTTGAGTTTCGCAACTGGCAAGGAAACGGCTCCCAAGGCCAAGGTCTGTGCTCCATTAAGATAAAGAAGAGCTGTAATAACAAAAGGTCAGAACTAAATTCGGCATCAACAGCCTGGCCAGCGACCTGTATCGTTTTCCTGAAGCACACGTGGGCAAAGCTATTTAATCCGCATCTGGAACCACCAGAAGACTACCGCGCCGGCTATGAACGGTTTCAGTCCCCATCTTGTACGTAATTTATGGCCCCTCTTTATATTATATACTAATCAGTGCGACCAGATGAGGACTATCCTAATGGATACCCCAGGGTTGCAGCTTTCATAGACAGCAGCCATTCCTTCAGTATTTTCAGGAGCTTTAGTTATGGCTATACCAGGATGCTGTTGCTGCATGAGAGTAGCCTCGAAGAGAAATTCCAAAAATTGGCTGCGCTGGACAAGGAGGACGGAGAAACCAAGAATTGGCGACTGAGGAGCAGATACCACGAGGATGGACTGGACACCACAAGACTAGAGCTGCAAGAAAGTATTGAGAAGGAGCTACTGATATACGGTATGAATGATGATCTCTTTTTTCTTTCGCAGCTGGATCTGCCTCAAATATGGGATGTTGCTCACATGTTCATGGTTCTAGGAAAGCTCATGCGGCAACTGAAAGAGATGAAGTCGATGAGCCCGGCTCCTGCAAGAGATCATGACAGTGTATTCAAGTACATGTATGCGAATAAGCCGCTTGGCGAAGGTGAAGGTGATTGGATTTTCCACTACAAAGATTTCGTTTCCCTAGTACCACCACGGCGAAGTTACTTCGAACAAGTTATTCTCCGTCATCTCGATGGCTGGCCAAACACAATATTCAAGGTATGCATAATCACCAGGCATGAAGATAGGTATACTTGGTGCAGCAGCTGATATCTTGGCCAACACAGGGGATCTTCAGCACGAGAAAGCAACATGATGGTAGGAAAGATTCCGCAGTACGATTCTGGTGCGATGCTCGCGTAAAGCTGGTCGGCCGCCTCATGGTTGTTTTCTTCGCAGTGCTAGTACTCTTCACTCCCGTTATCCTCTTCCTCTTGACATCCATGGGTAGAGCATGCATGGCTGTGGTTGTCCTTGCCTTCGTTTTCATTTTCTCTGTCATGATGTCGCTGCTGATGGACGCTGGGGACAAGGAGATGCTTGTTGGCACAGCAACGTATTGTGCGGTCTTGGTGACTTTTCTGGGGAATTTGCAGAGAAATATTACCTGACTGGAGCAAGCACTGTGAGACTGAATTATTTTCCTTGTTTTTGACTTGACAGTTAGGGGTGTCAGGAGATGAACGTAACGATTATTATGAGCAATGAAGCAACCATTCCTTCCACATGTGACCAGTAGTTCTGCTTTTAGACCACCATAAGCATCCGATACCCTTGGTAGGCGAACCAGATCTGATGATGGGCATGGAAGTTGACGTCCGTGAGGCTCGTCTTTGATGGTGTTCGCGGCCAAAGAACTCCGGAACTGGAGTTGAGGCTGAGCAGGGAGTACGAGCCAGTCACCAGCCGCCTGTTGCCGCTAACCGCCCTGTTCGCCAGCCAAGCCACCGTGCGTTGGCACCATGACCTCCCAGCATTTGCAAACACACAAACTCTAAAGTTCTGGGTAGAGCCGCCGCCATCTTGGTTGCGAAATTATGGACCCATGAATCCTTCATCATACCCCGCAGAGGACCCCATAGATTGTGACGGGAGTGCTAGCGACGCGTCGGACTGCGGGACACTTAAAAACATTCCTTGTCCAGCATGCCCTGGCATTTCTTTTCTCAATGCTTCGATGCTCAAGTACGTCAGACTCTTTGCGCGAGCAGCTACTGACAGGAAAGTAACAGCCGGCACCTCAAATCTCATGCAAAACCATACCGATGTGTGACGGGAGATTGCTCGCAGGCGTTCTCTCAGCAGCAGGCTCTCGATAGACACGTCCTAGCCAAACATGGTGACACGAACAAGCCTACAAAGTTTTACCATTGTACGGTAGATGGCTGCAAATACTCTAGTACTGGTTGGAAGCGATGCAAGTTCAGAAGGGTAGACCATGTGAAGGAACATATAAAGGATAAGGGGCATTACGGACCACATTCCCCGAGCGATCGTGCCCGGCGTCCAGGAAAACCACTGGCCTTTAGCGTTCTTATATTGGCTCGTTTTGAACAATGGGAGCTTGATAGTAGCTCGGATCGTGAGCCAAGACGAACAGTACAGTCTTGCAAGTTTAACTCGTCTACAACTAAAGTGTGGCATCTGGATGTTACTGCCGAGGTTCTCCTCCGTGGCCGGGAACATCATCCGACAGATCTGAACTGTACATTGGCGTGGAGTTGTACGTTCTGGAATTGCTACTTCTCATCAAGGCCCCCGGAAAATTGCGAGGGTGTGCTCTTTAAGACAGAGGACGCGTTGCAAGAGCATCGTCGGCGAGCCCACGACGAGGCTCCAATAATTGATTTCAGTCTCATCAGCCAACTCCAGGTGTCGGGATTGCAGAACAGTGTCATCAGAGAATCTAGTTCTACCGAGCTAACAAGTTCTTCTTGGAGGAACGAACTGCCATCAAGTTTCAGTATGGCTAGCCTCAGCATGGAAATGGAGTCTTCGACTTCAGAGCCCATTAAGCTCGGCTCAGCACTGTTGCCTGGCTCACAGGATCTCACCTTCTTATCGCCTTATCCTGAGTTCAATTTAAGTGCAGATATACCATGCCTCGCTGGTGCACCAGGTGCCTGTTGCTGTTGCCAATTTTGCCAACAGCGGTCTCTGTCTGATCAAGACCTCCAGCCAAATTGGTCCTGGGCCGAGTCTCTCTCCTCCGAGCTACAGTATCAACCTTTTGAGACCGCTTCTAAGTCGGACGACTCAAGAATGTTGTCGATCAATCATAAGCCCAGTAGCGATACCCATCAGTCAATCAGTATTGCCGAAAGCAACACTTCGTCCCTAGTCAGTCGGCATTCGCAGAAGTCGCAAGATCGGTGAGTCGAATCTGCTCTTGTTCATATCTCCATCCCACTGACTCGAGAATTCTCAAACAGAAGATTTGCTTGTTACTTTCCTTCGTGCCAAACCGTCGTCCGCCGTAAAGGAGACCTGACGCGACATCTAGACAGCGTTCATGGCACTCGCGCACATAGCTGTAAAATCTGCAGACGGCAATTCAACCGCAAAGACAAATTGACAGAGCACAGGCGTGCTGCGCACCCGACAGTTTACCCGTATCCCACGAAGAGAGGGTACACTTCTGACTATTTGACGGACTGCGTATATCTTCCTACTGTGGAGCAGAGATTGGTGGAAAGGCCAGCAAAAACCAGTGTGGCGCAGAGTGAAATGGCGACGCCGAGGTCGCAGCCAGAAAATTGGGCAACAGCAGATCTAGACTCGTCCCGAGATAGCTTGTTCGGAGTACCATTTGAGGAGCATTTGCTAGATGGACTTGGTACATGCTTTCAGCTGACCCCGACTGAGGAGATCGACATGGACACTGGCACAAAGCAGTCACCAATATGCATCGATTAAATCATCACCTAAGGTAATAGAAGATTCATTTGCAGGAGACGGACATTTAATTCGATAACGAGTTATATTCAAGTGAAGAAGAGTCTGATCTCCTACGTCAATTGGTCGATTGAGCTCATTCGTCATCTTTTTCCCCACAACTGTTTCTTGACAGAGGGGCGGGGGCTATGCTTGCGGGGGGGATGGACGAGGCACGAGGAACGGAACATGGACGCATTCTGGGTATAAGGCGTGACACTGCTTTCTGGGTCTGTCCGCAGTACGAGCAAAAGTCAGTGGTTCATTTGTTTCAATTGAATAGGTTCTTGTTCTTCAATTCTTTTTTGATCAGCGAGTGTTGCCACCTTTGCCTTGAGGACCTGGCTTGGATTGATGATAGTGTGTTCTTTCCTGTCCTTATTTTGGTCAAGAGCTTAGTCAGTGATTGGACTACATGTAGTTATACAGGAGCGCGGAAGTATAAGAAATCACTGCATTACACACCGGAATGGATGTGGCGAGGCAACATCTGAAGCCTTCTTTCGCAGCTGGTTGTGTGTAGATAAGATGCTATATTTCCAAGTTCGACGAGATGGCCCTGTGACAGCCCAGTCAATAAATACTGCGACGGCAGCTAACTGTAATTGTAGGGTCAAATATTTAGTTCAAGTAGTCCCCTCATTTCAGATGTGGACATCTCTATGATTCTGTCATATTGCTACAGGCTGCTACCCTTGGATGTTTTAAGTTTGCTTCCCATGTCACAATTTATCCGTAGCCAAACTCCTGCTCTTGAACCTTGAAGAAAGGTTGCTTGGTTTGTTGGTAAATAAGTCGTGGTCGAGGACTTGTTCGCGAGTGGTTAGCGAGCTGCCTCTTCCTCAGCAATAGTGATCCAGGAAACGCTTTCTGGACTCGAGATATAGTAATTGACAGCTAGCTGACTACTACAGAGGAATTTCGGCATTCAGTAAAGGGCGTGTCATTTTCTCCTGAAGGACGCTAGGGATAACGCAGGCCAGTACCTACGATAGCGAGGTACATCAGCAGACTCTCAGTCCCACTCCAGGAGAGATTCTGCCGACTTGAGACATCCCAGTCTTTGACTCGGCATCCAAACACAATTCAAATCCTCATCCTGTTCCAGCTCACAGCGTTGTTCTGGAATGCAAATCTCAAGAACCTCGGGATGCGAGGCTTGCGAGCCCATCCTTTCTCTTGGCAATGTACCACCCGCACCTCAACTCGAATGGGGCAGGGCTCAGCTCGTCTAAAGCATCTAGAATCAACAAGCGCCCGCCTCAGCTGTCCATCCTGCGCCACGACCAAACTTTGAAGCACCGAAACACCATCCAGCCAACTCCAGATGTGAAAACGCATACTGCTAGCCTCAGCCGCAAAAGATAAAAATTGACTATCTTTGCCTAACTCGTCTCCTTATCTGCCACGTTTGGTATCTAGCATTGCGCTACCTCTTCCGAAGGTATAACTCTGATTTGCAATTGGATCGTCGGGAGAGCCTAGTGTGCGGAAGGGACGTCGCGATGCCTTGAGACATGCGGATGCAAGCACTTGCTAAGAGTCGGGGTGCTTTGAGATTTTTTGGCTCCGTGCTTTGGGGAGGATGGGGTAGACGTGCAGATATATAGGACGGTGTGGACCTTCGAGTCCAAGTCCCTGGTTCTGCCTCTCACTTCCCCGCCTGCCGTGAAGGAACAAGCATAAAATCGAGGTGATAACAAAATGTCGACCACATTTAATGAAGCAGATAAAGCTACCAGGGCTCCAGTTGTAGAAGCTGTCGAGCTCCACGATATACAGAGATCCAATGAAGATGCGGACTCCACGCGGGAGTCTGAGAATTGGGAACCTGGTTTCTGGAAGCGGTTCCCTTGGATGGGATTTGGCTGTCTCTTCATGGCAATTCTGATTACTGTCGCTGAGATCATCATCCTCCTTATGTCTGATGGCAAGTCTGTCTCTCAGTGGACCGTCAGGGGCAAGAGTGTGGCTCCCAATGTCATCCTCTCCGTTCTCAACAGCGTATGTACCGACCCTCGTTTGCGTTGCTCAGAATTAGGAACTGATTCTCATGAAGTGTGCTGGTGTATGCTTCGCCATTGCAGTTGCACAGGGAATCGCCATCTCGTGGTGGAGGAAAGCCATGCAAGGAGCGACGATCAAGGATCTGCATAACACATGGTCATTCGGCAGCAGTATATCTGCTATCGTTCTCAACCTCAAATACTTCAACCTTGCTGCTCTGGCTGCCGTCGTTACGAAGCTCACTATCGTGGATGGTGTCTTGTTCCAGAGATCGACGACCACATATGTCGCCTTGGGACTTCCGCATGACCACAACATCACGACTTTCCCCACGAAATTTATGCCTCTTACTGCGAGACTCAATCAATTCGGGAATGATACTGGTAAAAATAATCCCAGTGTCCAACCACATACGAACGGGACTGACAATAGGTATAGATTATCTGTCATACGCGTATACATATGATATCCAAACCTGGATCTCTTCGGCCTTTGGAAGCGTATATTCTTCATACGGCTTCACCGATTGCGACGGTATCTGCGGAGTCAACGCTCCCAATCCAGGATATACTGCAACATGCGATTGGACACAAGAAGAAGTAGATTTCATCGCTGATCTGAACTTTGGCAATGTCACGAACACGACATCGCCACAAACCATCGAGACTGATCTGATGAGCGTCAACTTCACACTCAACTTCGCAACACTCGAGAAGAACTACACCTGGATCGGTGTCAACATGATCAACTACGTCCCAGTCGACTTGAATACCTCCGACAGTAACTCAATCTGTCCAGCACAGCTCTTCCGAACACAATGCGAGCTGAGACAATCAATCATCAACTATCCAGTGTACATGCAGTTCAGCAACCAGTCGACAACTTCTCGACACGGTGCCGTCTCCAAGGTAGACGTCTACCTCGGCGGTCTCAATAAATTCAACGGCACCCGCGACGATTTGCAAGAATTTGACTACGACCTTGGCCAACTTCCTGGCTTCGACTGGATATCCGACGTCGTAACCAATAACCGAACCCCCGGCCCCCTCTCCTTCACCACAAACGGCGGCATCTACCAAGCTCTCAAAGACCGATATACCTCGCGCGCCTACCTCACCACGCACACCAACGACTCAACATCTTGGTCTGTCTCCCTTTCAGGACAGGAAGCTGCCTTGCTGGCAAACAACGAATACCCACCTGTAAACAACAACACCTGCCCGTTTCGCTACGATGATCCTATGCAGCAAATCATGCCCGGCCTCAACACACTAACATTCATCGTCGCCGACGACCTCTACAACCGCGCCAACTGGACCGACAACGCCTTCACCGACGAGCAGGCCTCCGCCTACTGGGACAACAGCTCCAAGAACGTCACTTCGACACAATTCATCACCGAGGTCCACTACAGCACCAACTACCACTTCATGTTCGGCGCCTTGGCATCGACGTTATTCTGTGCTTGTTTGGTGTTGCCTGTATATTGGGGATTCTGGGAATTGGGGAGGAAGGTCAGTTTGAATCCGATTGAGATTGCGAATGCGTTTCAGGCTCCTATGCTTGCTACGGCGGTGCCCAAGAGTGGGCATGCGGATGATGTGGTTAAGGTTGCGGGGAAGAGGCAGGTTGTCTATGGGCAATATGGGGATGAGGAGGGGGGCCCGACGAGGAGGTTTGTGGTGCCGCAGTGAGGGAGTTGTTTTGATATGATTGATGAGATGGATGGCTGGGTTCATGATGCTGTAATGAAGTTGATAATAATGTGATAATTTCTCATGGACCTGAATCAAAAAAAAATAAAAATTCAGAAGTAAATATTTGTACTCTGTCGATGTGGGATCTTATCAAAGCTCGATGTTCGCACATGCACAGTACTCACTCGCGAAACCCAGACTTCATCTACTCACGAGTTTCTCTAAATTAACAACAACACTAGAAATCCTGCGAAGTAATGCAGCTCTCGTCTCCTCTCGACTTCACCGCGTCCGAAAAAAATACAAAACATCTCAAATTTAAATTATTCGAGAAATCCGAACGCTCGATGTGCACCACCATACCTTCGGAACAGCCCAACTAGGCTTTCCGATAACAAGCCAATCCCTCCGCATCGAACACATGGCGCAGCATGGCATGCTTAGCGTGGGGAATCACACAAAGTATTCATGGATGGGGTGCATATCTAGATACCCGTTACAGCCGCGCTGTCATTGTTCTTGATAAAGTAAGGTATGCGATGCCATGCGATGTGGTCTTGGTGTGGACCGTGTGATTGAGGGGAAGGATGTAAGATCTTACACTGAGTGGGGTTGGGGTGGGGGAAGTGTGGAGGGGTAGATAGATACTGTACGTACCTCGAGACGAGAGGGAAGTGGGTTGGCATGTGATTTCCGGGGGGTGAAGGTAAAGTACAGTGACATTACAAATTATTTGACTTTCAGAATAGGTAATGATTGTTACGTTCGTAAGACTCCAGACATAAAATCTGGTGGCTGGCCTTGTGTGGTGTCGGGTTGTTAATATCAGTGTTGAGGGCATAGGTGGCGAGTCTGTCCGAGTAGATAGACGCCATACATGGAAAATCACACAGTGAGAGACGATAATGATGCTAGGTGATCAAAAAGGTAAATAATTCAGGGTATCTATCTCGCGCTCGTACGCTCTAAACAAGAATGAGTAAATGTAAATCAAATGATGTAACTGTAAAGGCAACATGTATTCATGCCGTGCCCATGCCGTCCCATGCCAAAACACCGCCAATCAGAATAACAGGTCTGTCTCTCTGTATCGTGGTCTCCAATCTGATCATATCGTCATAATCCAAATTCAATCGTGAATACCAAATTCCGGATCCCATGCCAATGCATAAACTCCAAAGAAAACCCTGATCTCATCTTACACCCCATCTCATGGTCTATTGTTGCTCTTCCTTCCACGCCAAGACCACCACTCCGATGATCCGCCAAAACCCGGAGAAGCAACCCACCAACAAAAATCTCATCCTTGGCAAGCCTTCCTAATTCTTTCCAGTGACGTCTTGACTCCACATACATCACAACAGCACCGATCATCGAACTCTTCCCTACAAAGCAACTCGATGCGCTGCGCTGAACTGCGCTGTGCTCCGCAGCGTTTGTTTCGCCTTTTTCGCCTCATTTTCGCTGATCTGGCCAGAATCTGGATTTGAGTTTCTCGCTCAATGCAGATGCGTCATTGAAGGTCCTGGCGTAGGTAATAAAGCTTTATTTTGTAATGGAGGCGAAGAAAATCTTATCCGTAAGTTATCGATGGGATTTCGAGATCTGAGATGTTGAGGAAAACTTGGTTTGGTGTAGGTTTGCGTTTGCCTTTGCGGTTGAGGTGAACCGGATGATGGCGAATCATGTGTGGTGCGGATGTATCTCCGTCCTCGTGCTCGTTGCTCGTGCTCGGACATCGTGATCCTGATGATCGCTTGCTGACTAGCCGGGTCGATTGACGGATGGATTGATTGATTGACTTGAGTGAATGCAGTCACTTCATCGAGAAACTTTGTGATGATGCTGCTTTCGCCACTGAATCGTGATGATGGCGGTGGCTTTCTCACTGAGGAACGAGTCCGTTCAGTGTTTGCTCTGGCGACTGCGGCCACGAGACTGGGAGTGTTAGAATCTATATCCTCAAAATACTCAAATAAAATGAAATGTACTAGGTAGTGGAGAAGATATTTAAGGGAGAGAAACTCACAAATTGATCACTATATACTACGTGATGCTCGGCCTGCCACCGATTCTCCTCATACAGCATGTTCAGCGGTTTTCCGTCAAACATCAGATCTGCATCGTCGATGGTGTATGGCTCTTTCCAGAGTTCCTGGGCTTGGAGGTCTGTGGATTTGTTTGATGAGGACTTCGTGTCGTGGTCGTCGGTGATGAGGTAGTATTTTTGCTTTTCTGCTTGAAGTCGATTTGATGTCGACGTCGATGATTTGGAAGGCATGTTGGAATTATTGTGAGTTATCTGTGAAGGATGCTTTGATTTGGTAGACTTCACAGTGAAAATATTGAAAGATGGAGAGCTGAAAATAAATGTGGGTTGAGGCTTTGTTTTGTATGATAAATAGGTAGGTAGCTTTGTTGTAGTCAGGCAGGCAGCTGAGAAGGCTGGGCTTGGCTGGGTCGTGTTCCGGGTCGGGCTGGATGTGTTGTTGGGCTCGGCGTGCGTTGGGGATACGATAGGTAAATGATGTGGTTTGTTGACCTTCCACTTTTGTAGTCTGCTCGGGCGTATTATATGCAAACGCAGAGTAATGTAATGCAATAGATCTAATCTTGATGATGTTTCGATTCGATCGTGTGGCAAAAGATCAAAATCGTGGCATCAGAAGATCATGAGGTGCGAAGCACGACATCCTTATATCTTCTGCTCGGCCTGTCTCGCTGCCTTCCTTTACGTGTAATGCCATGCCATGGCTCAGCTTGGGGACAACCCTGTCATGCTGCTCAGTCACTCATGTCATGACCGCAACATGCTCCACCGCTCTTCGCTTCCCTTTCCGCTCGAGACGCCACAACCCGATTCTTTCCCTGTGCAGAAAGTCAAATGTTCCATGGCAGCCTTTTTGGCAGGCAGCCTTACGGACGGATTTACGAGGGGCACGCCGGGGAGGTACCGTCTGTAGCGAATCGAAGCCCTGAGACGGCTGCTCAGCACCGTCGATCATGCTTGCCGACCGCGATCATCTCTCCGTCCGGGCTGAGTCAAGACCCTTAATCGGTGAGTGTCGGATGCCCAGCTGCACGAATCAATACACAGGAATTACGGTGTGTATCTTGTGTATGGTTAAAGCTCGGCACCCGCGCTTCTACTTGTCACCTCCCTTTCCAGGAGAGCGGTATGCTAAGGTTTACGGTATGGAATCCTGGCTTCGCCAAAGGGGAAGCTCGTCACAGTTCGTGGGTTGTTGTCGTGGGATGGTGGGATACTGCTTGTTGATTCGTTCGAGGATCGAGGGTTCGAATCGTGTGACTGGCTGCTGCGTCTGGACACGAATCGCCATTCCCACGTCCCATGTGCTGGTGTGTTGGGCTCTGGTGGTGCGAATATCGCGCCTGGAACAACATCACGACCTTGACCTCGATCTCGGCTTGAGGGCCCTCGACACGACCATGTGCTGCTTGACTGCTGTTGTTTTTAATGCGATCGGGTATGGGTCTACGGATGCAGCTGACGATGCAGAAGCCTCAGCTGGTGGTGGTGCATTGAACAGCTGATGACTGGCTGATATGATACCAATCTAGATTGGAGATGTCCGATGCTTAGATGGTGGGTGGCATCTACTTTCCTCTTTCGCGATAACTATTACTACTGGTCATGTTGTCAGCCTGCAAAGTCAGCATCATCTGTCAGTCAGTCACCGTCCGATTCAATAGTCCTATACTCCGGCATTCTCGTCAACCCCGCCATTCCGGTGCCGCTGAGAAGTCAAGCTGCAGATTACTCGATTTCCCGCCGAGGTCCACGGCGGCCACATGGAAACATGGGTGGCTTTTTGTGGGGTGCAGCAACAGTTGGCTTTTCATAATTTAACGGCTATATCACAAAGAAGCATCCGCCTTGTTTCCTTTAACTTCTGATAGACGACAGCTCATCACATGTCGTGAGTCGCGGAGGGGTAATGCTGTGATATGGCGGGGTAGTATCCACCTGCACAGATGAGATGAGATTAAGAGAGTGATATGATGCGAAAGCGATGACGAGCATGGCACTGCAGTATTGTCAATTTATTTGTACAACGTTTTCATTCCTGATTCTATTTCAGTGTCGTATCTGACTATAGCACCGACAGTGATATGCGATGCACCGAGGATCCCGCTCAGCGGAATTGGTGAGCGGGGACAAAAGAACACCTGCGTCTGCTTCTTGCTTACTTTTATGCGAACCTGCGTCGATGGAGCTCCGACGGGACGATACGGCGAGTATGACTCGGTATGAACAGGAAGCTACGGGTTTTCATGGACCGATTTCGCGAAGGTGTGTCGCCTCGATTTCTCCGACTACCTTGGGCAGAAACTCTAAGTCATTCCTGCCCAAGTAGTTTTGTTACAACGGACCATGAAAAACCTCCAATCACTGTATCATTCTTTCAGCTCAATATCAGCTTTATTTCAAAAGAAGAAGAAAACTCTTCACTGTTCTTCTACCGCATTACTTCCCATCCCCAAAGACCATGGTTTGGTACTCGTTAGTCACGTGACTTATCTTCCAGAGCCAACCTGTCTCTACACATGCTTGGAGTTCTCGAGTTTCTGAAAAGTTTCAGCTTTTTCCTCAATGCTAATAATTGCCAGTCGCCTGAAGAATACCTCATCTCGGATGCACGACACTATCATCACGTTTCTCCTCCATAAGTTATATCCTCCCGAACTCTCCCCCAGACACGACATCCGCACCAGCTCACCACGCGTCCTGCACAATACAAGGCTGCATAATCTCAAACCATCCCCTCTCATAAAACGCCCTCAAACAAAAGTATCTGCACAAAGAATATTCGGGAACTGCATATCTCCTCACCATCGAGCACCACAGAAAGTGGAATAGAGTTCGTATCTGCCGGTTTACGCGATTCAGGAGCGTTTTACGTACGCCATCGTGCTGCAGGTGGAAGTTAAAAAGCGAGAGCTTGCCCATTTTTCGGGATTACTTCTTATACCATAAGAGTTGAGATTGGAGTAGACTTTCAACCGTTCCTGTAAATCGTTAATCATATAATGCATGTCTACTTCGCATTAGGTCGAGAGTGGACAGCTGAACGCTCAACCTGTAGTAGTTTGGTGGACGGCGGCGGCGAGGCGTTGTGCCGCCTTCAAATCAATAGTCGGCAGTTGCAAGTCTGTACTATAACTTTTCAGGATGAAGATCATTTACTGTATTGTCTCTTAGTATTCGCCTTCTAGAAATCAACATCTTCGCGAACTTCAAAGCTCTTGCATATTTAGGTTTTCATGGGAACCTGATATCGAACTGCCCCCTATTATTTTGTCCACATTTCGGGAAGTTGTGCCTAAGTGAGTCCACATTGCCCACCCGACTGTCCCAACAGCACCCAGCGACCCAATTGTAGGAGCTGTTTCGGCGGATCGCCACCAGGGTTTCCCCCTGATTATATGGTCCCTTCCCCCACAAAAACACCTGCCCGTGCCCATGGAGAACAATCCCGCCCATCAACTCCCACAAATCAGGGCTGCATGAGCCATTTCCTGCCAGTTTCACGATTCACGTCTCTACCTCTATTAGGCTCGAAAAGTGAACAATGCATCCACGCTTCGCTCATCCGGGACTTCCCAGACTCCTCGCGACGAAAGGCAGCCTCTCGCTCCGAGGCATCCACCAATGAGTAGCTGGATGTCATGGATATGGTTTCATGCGAGGCAGCTGGGGTTTCCCGCGTCCCTGGACGGGAACGTTAAGGAACACGCAGACTATCGTCGGCGATGAGACCAGAAACGGTTTGAGCATCGACGACGAACGTTCGTCCGTCCTCGCCTCCCGAACTCCCATGTGCACATTGCACGTTTCTTGGCTCGTATATGTTCCAGACGATCCCCACCCAGCTCCGAGCTGCTGTTCCTGTCCTGTTTCTCTCCCCTGCGAACCCAACTACACGGTTATACTCGAGGGTGTCGGCTTCATTGCTTTTTGCGGATAGGAAACCCTGCTCGAACAACTTTGACATCTCGGGGAAGCGAATGGAGATCTTCACTTAGCTATGAGTGCTGCGCCTGATTGACGAAGAAGATGAAGAAGGCGTTCTTCGCGCTCGCCTCTTTGGCCGCGGCCTTGCCGTTTACGCTGGCCGTAAAGAACTCGACGGAATCGTTTGCTCTGTTGACGAAATTACCTCAATGCGCGGTTGGTCTCTTGATCTCATGGAGATAAATAGAAATCCGAATGCTGATGTTGGATACAGCTCACCTGTCTTGCAACCTCGGTTGCGAATTCGACATGTGCGCCGACTGATACTGCCTGCGTCTGCTCAAACGTCCCTCTGAATGCTGCCATCTCAGCTTGTGTTCAATCGACCTGTACCATTAAGCAATCTCTCAGTATGCAAATCGTCCGGGTAGTTCGCACTGGCTAACTTCCGAGCAGCTACTTTAAATATCACACACACATTATGCGAAGATCCCATCAGGGATAAGAGGACTTTCTATAATATTTTGAGCAACGTCTTTGGTGTTACATCGGGAGTGGCAGTGGTGCTGAGATTCTATTCTCGATGGACGTCTGCGCAGGAGTTCTGGTATGATGAGTAAGTGACAGTTTCTCTCCTATCGATACTAAATATCTGTCATTATCCTGTGAACAGCACTCTCCATTCGAACATTTTGACAGGGGGCGATCTTTGGGAGCATTTTATGAGCAAGTTGCTAATGATGAGATCTTCTATAGTTACTCCATTGTCGCCGTAATGGTCAGTAGCTGCAATCGTGAAAATTTGCCAAATACTAATGATCCCAGGTTCTTGGTATTCCAAGTTCCGTGATGAATGTTCAAGGGTGTATGTCTATCTATCTTCCAGCTCGAACGCTGTTCTGATGAACTCTAGTAACCTACAATGGCCTCGGTCTCGATATCTGGCGAGTTGGCTTTCGCCAAATCACAGATTTCATTCACGTAATTTTACCTCCCTAATTGCCCCTCCCATCCAAAAATTTAACACTGATCAGGTATTCTTCGCCATGGAACTCCTCTACTTCTCCCAAATTGGCGCCGTCAAACTATCCATCCTCTTCTTCTACCTGCGCCTCTTCCCCGGACCCAACATCCGCAAATGGATATGGGGAACCATAATTTTCAACACGATTTTCACCCTGCTTTTCATCTTGATCGGATTATTTCAATGTGCGCCAATACGATTCTACTGGAAACGGTGGGATAATGAACACAAGGGGAAGTGCATGGATATCAATGCGCTGGGGTGGGCCAATGCCGGAATCAGTATTGCTCTTGATATTTGGATGTTGGCATTGCCGATGACGCAGTTGGTAAATCTGAACTTGCATTGGAAGAAGAAACTGAGTGTTGCGGCGATGTTTGGGGTTGGTGCTTTGTCAGTATCCTGCTCCCTTCTCGACTTGTTGTTGCAAAAGCACATCAACTGACCCGTCCCAGCGTTACCATCGTCAGCATAGTCCGTCTTCAATCCCTCGTCAAGTTTTCCAACTCCATCAACCCAACTTGTAAGCCGTCCATTCCTCTACCCTCCTCTCCGTGTCTCGCCCTTACCTACCATTTCCGCTTTAAGCTAACATAGTCTAGGGGACTACATAGCAATTGGCTACTGGTCCACAATCGAAATCAACGTCGGCATAATCTGCGCATGCATGCCCAGTATCCGACTCCTCCTCCTGCGATTCTTCCCCCGCTTCATGGGCACCACAAAAGACCGGTCCTACGTCTACAGCCACAATCGCAGTGGAGGAAAGATCCCAGGCGAAGGTTCTGGTTCAGGAGGCTCAAAAGCTGGCAGTAGTGGAAACGGAAGCACGAATCGAAGTCGCGGCGGCATGACACTCTCGTCGAAAGCGCCGAATGACGAGGAAGAGGTTAGAACGAGTACGTTAGAATTGGTTACAGTGGGGAGTAGGAGGGAAGTAGAGGGAGAGAGAGGTGGCAACGGAGGGGTGGGAATAGGCGTGGAACCTGATCATGAGAGAAGGGTTGATCAAGGGAACTGGGTTTGAGCGTTTAGTGAGTTGATTTGTTTACCTGTAATATCTGCTGATAGCGTGCGCTTCTGTATTCCTGGCTGCGCGTGTAAGCCCTGTGAAAAAAATTAATGACTTAAGAAACGTACATCCAAAGCTCTCGTCTGATTGGGTGGTTCGCGCATGATGTTCTATTCCAGTTTTGTATCATTTCTCCGCCTTTTCTTCAAGTGGTCGATGTCCACTGTAGAAATTGCCATCATGAGGCGGCATGCAGTCCGTACACCTTTGCACAGTCCGCCACATCACTGGCAGATTGTACTCACAGGTTCACTTCCAAAAGTCAAAGAGAGAACTTAATCAGAAGCAAGCAATTACATTTCCCACTTCCCAACTTCCAATTTTTCATAAAACAAATACTAAATTCGCCTCCCACCCCTCCAAAAACTCCAGCCCCGTTACCAGCAGCCCATTCCCCGCTTCCCCCCTCAAGCAGCACATCCGCACCCCTCATGCACGCAATTCTTACAATTCCCCTTCTTACACTCCCCACACTGCTCATGCTTACATTCCCCATGCTTACACTCCTCACCCTCATGCTTCGCCGCACACCCCTTCCCCCCATGTAACTCATGCTTCTTGCATCCTCTCTTATGAGCCTTCGGCTGCGGCTTAACCCGCACCAGAAAGTTCTCGCCCGTCATGCCAACAGCATGCACAAGACAATCTTCACCATATGGCCACTCGCCGACAAAGTCCTCCTTCACGTCATATTCGGCGAAACTCTCTCGCGTGATTTCGTCGTCGAGGAGCGTCGTCAGTGCTGCGGAAAAGGCGAGGGCGCGAGTTGGGAATGTGCCTTCGACTTGCGTGAGTTGGCTGGCGCCGGTGCGGTCGGTGTTGTAGTTTATGGTTGTTTGAAGGACTGTGGAGATGGGAGTGAGGTGTCAGCACTATTTCTCTCATTCTCGAGAAGTGCATGCTAAGAGATTGGAAAGGAGAGGAGAAGAAGGAAAGACATACCGTAATGTAAGAAGCCCTCCACTTCACCCTGCTCGTTACCCTTGAAGCCGGCGGCGTTGACTTCGGTGTCTAGGCCAACTTCGAATTGTTGACCTGCTGGCGCTTTGGCGAAGACCATGATGCCGTCGCCGCGCTTCCATTCTTCAGCTGGGGTTTCGCTTTTTTGTTCGTAGATGTCGAAGTCGGATTTGAGGTAGCCTTCGGACTGTTAAGCTCCGGGTCAGCTTCATACATATGAAAAAGATTGAGAAGGAGGGAATACGAAGGCAATATGTCGTGAGAAAGAAGAGGGAGCTATGTGCCCTGGAGTGTTGCGGGGAAATAGTGAGAGACAAGGGGCGAAGATGGGATTGGAAGGAGGAAAGTTTGTATGTGAATACTTACAGCAAGTCCAGCATTGGCAGCTGCCTTCGCAGCTGCTAGATCCGTGAAAGTTCCCAGGATATCAACATCGCGAGTTGCTCCAGATGGGTCCTCATCGTATCTGATGATGGTGCGTTTGACGTGGTAGAGAAGATCAGACATAATGCTTTTCTTCTATCGTTGAATGTACTTAATCCTTCAAAGTTGATTGTAAGTGAGAGTAAGTAAATATTGATCTCAATTGGTTTGTAACGAATAGTTTTGAGAAGAATAAAGAGAGGTCTTGGAGGGTGTAGCATGATCTATATACCTCTTCCCCTCCATTCCGCCTCTCCCGTTTGTCATCTGTTTGTTTGCTTTCACGCATGCCATCATCAGTCACCAGTCTCTTCTCCATCTCCACTCTAGCCAGAATAAGGACAAAGCCAAAGCAAGGGCGAGGCAAGTATCCGCAGAAACCCTCCAGTCATCCAACCACTCTACACAGCACGTGATGCCCGCCAACCTGAGGGTCACCTCACGATCACTCCACCCTCACACATGTTCCCGGTATTCGACAAACGAATCACGTACCACAGACATTATGCACACGTACAACTTTTGCGTCATTCGACGTTGGGAATGTTGAATAAGATCAGAGTGGTGGTCCGATCTTGCGACTTCAGCCGAGGGGTCCTGAGATTCTGGGGTGATGTTTGTTGGCGGGGTTGTGGGTCGATATTTCCCCGGATCTCCCCATGAGACAGAGAAGACGGGGTATATATCTCCTCGTACATCCTGAGACATCGAACACAACTAGAACACGCTTTCCTGTGAACAAAAAGCTGTTTTCCATTTCTACGAACAAAAGGACAAGAAGGTGGTGATTACCCCATCGAGGAATTTTCTGAATCTGCCAAGATTCCACAGCACAAGCGAAGCGAATCCCCACCCAAACAAAACAAAGCCATCCATTCAACTATACAATTAGTCAGAGCGACCATGTCCCCCTTCACACAACTTCAATCCGCCCTGGGCCATAATTACGGCTATGGCAACGGCATCGACAAAGACTTCTCGCCGATCCTAAACTACATCGACGAGTTCGACCGACACTTCTCCCATCGCCACCGCTTCATGAACTGCTTCATCCCCCGCTTCGACCTCGAAGAAGACGAGCACAACTACTACTTATACGGCGACGTCCCCGGCGCAACGGTCAATGAGATTACCGTCGAGGCGAACGATGATCATACGTTGGTGGTGTATGGGAAGACGGGGAGGCCGGGGCCGGAGAGGATGGGTGAGAATGTTGAGGGCAGACAGGGTGAGATGAAGGGAGATGGTCAACCTCTGGTGCAAGAACAGCAACAGCAACAGTTCGCACCACCACCAACGGCGCCCGAGCCCGCACATACTAGCGCCCCCTCCCACTCTCACCACACGCGACACCTCACCTCCCCATTCTCTACCTCTCCACCACCCATGCCACGGATCGCGCCCAACGGCCACAAGATCCTCCTCTCCGAGCGTCTCGTCGGTGAATTCCACCGTACCTTCGCATTTCCCAGCGCAGTAGATGAGAAGGGCGTTAAAGCTAGTATGGAGAATGGGGTATTGAGTCTGGTGGTGCCAAAGAGGGAGGTGAGGGAGGAGAAGAAGAAGGTTGGGACGAAGATCCCGATCTTGAAGGGTGGGTGGTGGAAGGCAGAGAATGGGCTGCATGGGGAGAATGAGCCGAGGGGGAGGAAGACTGAGGGGGCGATGGATCAGGGGAATGCGGTGGGGTTTGGAGGCGGGGCGGTTTGAGTGTTTGAGATGGGTTACTTGTAGGGAGTAATGTTTCGGCGCAGAAATGTTAATTGCAGAGGGAAGGAGTTGAGTTGCGAAATTCCCCTTTTCCATTTTTCTCCTTTGAGAATACCATAATATCCCGAATCTTGCGGTCCATGTATCCTAGTCTACAGTACTTCTTCGTCAACAGATTTTCATATTGAACCGACCTCATGTTACATCCCAATGCTTGCTCAATATGTACTCGGTGGCAACTTCGCTGTGACCTTGCTCGATCATTCAATATTCCCGTTTGCCAGTTCAGAAGTTCAAGAAACGAGCCATAACACTCTCCATATCATCATCACTCGTTCCTTCAACCTCCAGCGTGCTCGTGGAAGCAGATTTCGAGAAGACGCTTTCCCGTCTGGTCCTCCTCAGCCAGCTCTTGGCGTCGACCTTGTCAACCTTAGCGATTCCACCATCTCTCTCCATTGTCACACCTCCCAATCCCAGACCCAAACCCAAGTCTGTATCTTCGCTCTCACTCGCCTTCTGCCTCATACTTCCAGCATCAGTCTCCGTAGCGTCTGTGGTAGAAGCATTTCCGATATCGAGTCCCAAGCCCAGGCCACCGCCACCCTCCATGTCCGCACCCCTATAACTCGATCCTGGCGATAATCTGGAGGGCAAAGACCCACGATTCGAAACTGTTCTCTCCATCGGCACACCACCCATCTCAACCGTACTCGCCCTCCTCTCCCTCAACTTCCTACCACCAAACCCACCAAATCTCGCGCGCTGTTCACCACGAATACCATTCTCGACTCCCTCAGCGAATGACTGAGCACGTATCTTGCGCATGCGTTCGTAAGCTACCTCCTTATTGCTGAGGCGCTTAGGAGTCGTAGGTGTAGCCGTCTTCGCTGTATTAACTCCGTCAAATTCACCGCCACCGCCAGCACCATCGATACCCAGTCCAAACCCCTCACTGCTCCCCGTATCATCGTCATTCATTCCACCACTCATGAAAGCCCTCTCATTCTCACCAATTCCCAAGCCAAACCCTAATCCCAAGCCTAGTCCAACACCACCACTCTCCTCGTAATGCTCCTGTATCTCCTCTCTCCTTCCCCTCCTATATCCCTCCACCGTACCCTCTTCAAAACCCACAGCAAAATCATCTTCATCCTCCTCATTGCCAGTCTCATCAGCGATCTTCCTCGTTCCAGCTCTGGCCCTCGTTCTCGGAGCAGTATTTCGAGATGTAGCTTTAGGTGTAGGTGGTGCAGGGCGGGGAGGCAGAGGGACAGGCGGCCAGCCGCGGCGCCAGCGGTCGCGGTCGTAGGATCGGCAGGGTGGGCATTTATGTGGTGCGTATTGTGGGTGGAGGCTTATGGCGTGGAGGAGACTTGCTAGGGTGGTTCAGTTGCTGATTGTCGCAAGAGGATGGGAGAGGGAGATAAGGGGATACGTACAGGGCTTGGCATTGTTGCAGAAGGCTGTTTCGATTGTGCGGGTGTGTTGGCAGGTGTACTGCGCGGTTTTCAGTGGAGTTTATTGGGAAGAAGAAGAGAGATTACCTCGATCTGGTATTGCTTGCACATCTTTACTGTACGTTGCTTGTGTGGAGAGTTCGTTTCTTTGTGGTTGGCGTGTCTGAGATTGACAAGTTGTTGTAATGAATGAAGATTTGTTTTGATAGCGAGATCGTGCGTCGAAAGTGGAAGTTGCGACTGGAACGTCAAACTTGTGCGCGTGAAAGGGTGAAAGAAACGAGTTTAGACCTCGGAGTACACTTCACAGTGAATTAGTAACTTTGTTGTGACTGATTAGCACTTCATAGTAGACGTTTTCAATCTCCTCCAGTGTGTTATTTGGCTCGCTTATTTACTCGAGCCCCTATCCTTAGAAATTATGCTAACCACTCTTCACATCTCTATGCTCGACCTGCTCCTCCACAACCTCACTGCCGCTAACCTCCACGCTCTTCTCACCCATACTCTCAATCCGGCGATCTTCCTCCTCATAGATAGCAGGTCTTTGTAGTTGCGTCGCAATCTTGTTGCGGTGGATGAAGATGCCTGGCTTGGTCTCGAAGAAGCGATCGATGTCTTCGAGGGAGCGGTTGGCAGTCTCGGGGTAGAAAAAGTATGTTATAGGGATAAAGGAGAAGCAGATTACCGCCCAGATGATCCAGAAGCGCCAGGCAAGGTTGGCAATACCGGAAGGAGTCACTTCGGCAACCATGTAGTTCATCTGTGAATTTAAGTTAGCTGGGCTTTATTCTGATTTTGTGCGGGAACGTACGATCCAATTTGTTGCCATGGCTAGACTTGCGCCCTTGGTTCGCATCTCGAGCGCATTGATTTCAGTGGGGTAGAGCCATGGAACACCAAGGACTCCCATGCCGAAACTTGCGAAGAAGACGAAGAAGAACGTTACGGCCACTGCACCATATTGGAATGAGTGACTGGGATCGGACTCTGTGAGTGCAAGCACGATGGTAATGATGACCCAACAGGTACAGCATGCTGCTGCTGAAGTCATCATGACGTTTCGACGACCGTAGCGCTCGATGACAAAGTAGGCGAGCACGGAGAAGAGGAGGTAATCGACTGATCCTGCTGCGGCGAGGATACGTGCTCTACTTTATGTCAGTGGAGTTTCTTGAAAGAATGCTCGGAGTATGACTAACCTCAGCTCGCTGATATTAAGAGCATGAATGAACACATATGTCATGTAATAACTCGTGACGTTGATACCACTGATCTGATTCATAGCTTGCATCCAAGCACCAAGAATCATTCGCCGCAGTACACCAGACGGACCTTTGCCGGTAAGGAGTTGCGCCCAAGTATAGGTGTTCATATGTTCACGATCCAGCACGTCTTTGATGATGTTGAATTGCGTCTTGACAGAGGGAGAGTCGACAGTTGCTCCGTGTCCTTCGAGTGCTGCGAGGACTTCATATGCGTCTTCGTAACGGCCTTTGCGGATGAGCAATCTTGGAGAATCTGGAAGAAATGGACAGAGGCACCAGATGAGTCCAGTGAAGACTGGCGTGTGTCAGTGAAAGAGATGAAAGTTGGTGAGCCAGGCTACTCACAGATCTGAAAAGCTAGAGGGAACCTCCATGCTACGCTTCCCTTCGCAAAAGAGAATCCAAGTGTAAGCCAATTCGAGATAGAGAAACCAGTGATACAATTCGCCATCTGGATGATGACAAGTTTGCCACGACTTCGCATCTTACTGGTCTCAGCTTGCCAAACACCTGCTGTTGCAGTATTCATTCCTGTGCCGAGACCTGCGACAATTCTCCCGACCATCATCTGAGCTACACTGTAGCTAGCAGCTTGAATGACTGCTCCAACTGCAATGACAGTACTTCCGAGGAGCAGCACACGAGGGCGGCCGAGTTTGTCGCCCGAGTAAATGGTTGATAAGGCACCGAAAAAGCAGCCGAGGTTATAGACGGATGTCATTGTTCCTTGGACAGATGTCGAAGGGTTTCCCATTGTGTCTAGAAAATCTTGTCCGACGAGGACATTGCCGAACACACCCTTCAATTATTAGCTAATGCTGGGAAGTCCGTGGGAGGAACGTACTTGATCATATCCGTAGAAGATAAGGACGGTCGAAGCAGCGATGGAGATCCATACAGTCAAGGCATCGCCAGAACCTCCAAGATACTTTCGAGGCATTGGTGGTTGTGCCGGATGGTAAGATATGACAGAAGAGGATGTTGCCAATTTGATGACACGAAGCTCAATTTCCCAGAGTGGACTTGACCAGAGACTTTCTTCCCCACGGGGATGTGGATCTGATATAAATACCCCGTTGATCACATATCCGTGCATTCTGGGGAAGAGACAGGGAGTAGCCCGTCAATGAGGGGCCTGTAACTAGGCGGCAAGTAGATCCTCAACATCTGCACCAGACGAGACCTAGCGAGTTATTTCCGACTATGTCATCCTATCCCTTCGGGCTCTGAAGGCCAACGAGTCATATCCGAGGCTGAATTGGGGGAAAAACAGCGATGATCTGGGTGTAGAGAGGAGAAGTGTGACTTGACTTGGAAAGTCAAGGAAGGTTGTCCGAGCAGGCCAACTACCCCGCACCCCATTCTCGAGGCGATGTGCCGATGGCGGACCTGGAGCCGTCAAGAAGGTGAACTCGGAATGAAAGTACGGGGTATTTGTAGGCTTGCCTTATGAGGAATTCCGTCGCTTTACCTGCCTTGCCAGGTCCCAAACTTACAAGTATCCTCCCCGTGGCTTGAATAAATCAAGCCTTCATCTTGGCTTCCTTGAAGCTTTGATGTCTTTTTGAACACGAAATTACTGAAAAGGGAGACTTGCTCCATGTTTCCATACCGGGTGAATGGAACTGTCTCCTGTGCCAGTTGGATGTTTGAATCGTCTCACCTGGCAAAGTCTGTCTGGATGTCGATGATGGAATTACAGTCGGCTGGGTCTGATTGTCTTTCTGGGGTCATGACTATCATACCTTCAGTAGGACGAATCAAGGGTGAGTATGTGTTCTTCGACGGGGTGAAAATTCCAAAAGCCATGTCCAAATGTGTTTGTAGTCTTGCCCATGCGTGGCTGGCTGGCTTGCCGTCTGGACTTCTCTGACTCTCAAGATTGGGAGAACAGTCCCGCCCTTTGAGGAGCATACAAAGGAATTTTTGGTAGTACTTATGGAAACCTTCACCTGTACCCAGGAAAACATCTATATTTCTGAATTTATGAATCGCAACAATCAACGCCAGTGATTTGCATTGTATGTAGTGTGGACCGAGATTGTACAGGTAGGTAGGTAGGTTGCCTTTTCAAGGTGAATTCGAGTAAACACGTCTGCCTCGCGCCAAGTCCGATCTAACAGATCAAACCATCACGTGGCGAAGAGTGCAAACAGTGCAAACACTTTCGCTTCTGCCTAGCGCCCGGCCGCCTTCCAGAAACCTATAAAGTCTCGCCCTCGCCCTCCCACTCCCCCTCTTCTTCTTCATACTTACCTTCTTGAAAGCTGGCCGCTCATGAATGGCTTCGCTTGCGATACGAAACCTCCATTGCACATCGGGGCGTTGAGAATCGTTATCTCTCCTTCGGGGGCGATATCGGGGGAATTTTTGATTGCACTCTCTTCTGAAGAGACTTTTCATTGAGAACTGGGCTGAATGCTCGGTCTTGAAGAAGAGATTGGGTCGGGGTCAAGTTGGTGGGAGTTCTACACATGTTCACACTGTAGAGTATGTACTTGTCAAGCTGGATGTAGTGCGTCTGAATGAAATGCTGTTGAGCTTACGCTCTCGCTGTTGTCGTATCGTTCTGAAGCGGTGAGAATTTTGAGGATGTGGTTGTATCTTAGTAAATGGCACCTGTGGACCGTACGCCGTGATACTTTGTCCAAGAGAGCTTAGCTCCTCATCATCAACACCACGTCGTCTCCTGCATACTCTGTTACTCCCTCCAAACAGGTTAGTACACCAAGCCATACGCAGAAGCTCAGCTGGCTCGATTCTGGAGCTCGAGGATGCGGCTTGAAGCTCGGGAGCTATTCTCGGCCAACCTTCCTCCATGCTCCCCGTCGGTGATGCCTCCACAACCGCCCTCATTCGCCATCGGCACTGTTTCCCATCTTTCTACGACCGCCTCTGCATCACGACACAACAGCTACAAGTCCGCGTTGGATCTGCCGGCAGCTTTCATCTTCGGCAATTATTCGACCGACCTACGTCGAACTTCACGATGTCGACAAGATGATTGACGGGCATACACGAGTAGCGCTGACCTACACCTGTTGAGAATTGGCAGACGGAGCACCTTCCAAGTCTTTTCTAGGTCAATACCCCCATCTACGAACCGTTACAAGCGCGCGACGATCACGATGCATGTGCGAGGGGAGGGGTATTGCCCATGTGAACACATCATCAGAAACGCCGCAGACGGACATGCCATGGCAGCAAACACGGTAAATGATTCGAGCCCTCTTGACAGGTAGGACAGGCAAGTCACAACTTCATTCTGTTTGCATTTTCACATTCTCACCGTATTCTCTGCTCTCACAATGGCTATGAACGTCACTGGCAAAACGGCCATCGTCACCGGAGCAGGCTCCGGCATTAATCTCTGCTTCGCCATCAAGCTCCTGGACAAGGGCTGCAATGTCGTCTTCGCAGATCTGGCTCTCCGCCCAGAAGCAGAGGCAGTAGTATCGAAATACCCTCTCACCTCTAGCGGCGCAAAGGCCGTATTCCAGCAGACAGATGTGACGGACTGGGCACAACTCGACCGAATGTTCGCTGTGGCCTTCGAGCACTTTGGCGGCGCTGACATCGTGTGTCCTGGTGCTGGAGTCTACGAGCCTGTATGTCTACTATTCATTCCCCGATATCCAGTTCTACAATCAGAACAGCATAGCTAACTCCCATCTTCAGCCCTTCTCAAATTTCTGGCATCCTCCCGGTAGCCCACCCTCTAGAGACGACCCCTCCACCTCGCGCTACGCCCTCCTCGACATCAACCTCACACACCCCATCCGCGTCACTCAACTCGCCATCTCGCACTTCCTCGCCCAGAAGAAACCAGGCAGTATACCACACATCACCAGCGTAGCAGGCCAAGCGCCATTCTTCCCTACACCCGTCTACGTAGCGACTAAACATGCCATCTCGGGCTTCGTGCGCTCTCTCGCGAGACTGGAAACTCCTCCTTCCGATAGCAAGCTTCCTAAGATACGCGTCACGGCTGTAGCTCCAGCGCGGATTCTGACACCGCTGTGGACGGACAATCCTGATAAGATGAAGATGGTGGGGGATCAACCAGGGTGGGTGACGCCGGAGGATGTCGCGCAGGTGATGATAGATCTTGTGGAGGGGGAGAAGAATATCGGCGGGACGATACTGGAGGTTGGGAGCACGGTGAGGAGGGTTGAGCCATATGATGATCCGGGACCTAGGGGAGGAGGAAACTTTGTGGAGAATGACCCAGGTTACGAAGACGACATGTGGTCACAGTTGAAGAAGCAATTAGATGGCGAGTAAGTGCTCGTCCTGAGATGGTCGTCAATGCATTGCAATATACCATATGTGAACGTACGCGACTGCCTTCAATACTGTGTATTGCCTTAGTGCCCACAGCATTTTCTGTCTCGATCTCATGACTTTAAGGGGTACTCTCAATACCAGCTGTCTGCCTGTACCTCGACTTCGTTTATGTATACTTTCTGCATATACACGTGTTTATTGCGGTCGAACTTGAATGCTTGTTTCTGCTATTCTGGACCGCCAGAGCTCTTGTATGCCGTCCAAGACAGCTCTGCACGACAGTGATGGAAGTGCGTTTATGGTATTGTTATAGGTCTCCTCAGAAAGATGGGGGAAAATATGATATTTACTAGAAAGTAAAGATCGGGCAGTCAAGTTTGACGGTCATCACGACGACCAGCCTTTGCTACGTATAGTCAATGTATGATCAAAGAGGGGAGATGTGTGCGTCTAAATGGGCAAGCGACCACATGAGCGAACGTAAATCTCTGCTGGACAGGCTTCGTGACAGTCACATGACGATGCAAATAACGGAGAATCGAAACGAGATTGAAGAATCTCTCCATTTGCTTTTTGTGTCTCTCATGGCGCTGGCGTGTATGTCTTGAGTACATAGCCAAAAGCATCATCCAATATTCGCAACCCCTCCTCAATCTCCTCCGCCGAAACGGTAACAGAAGGAGCCAAACGGAAGACACCTCCCATACCAGGCAAGTTGACGATATTACACGAAAGACCACATTCCATAGCTCGATCAGACACAGCTTGCCCAAGATCCGACCCAGGTGCCTTGGTTTTGAGATCAGAAATGATCTCGATACCCTGCAACAAACCCCTCCCACGAACATCTCCAATGCACCAATACTTCTTCTGGAGTTTGAGAAGCCCACTACGCAGCTGATCACCACGCTCTTCAGATGCTTGGCACAGATTGTCGCGCTCCACAATCTCGAGAACCTTGTCACCCACCGCAGCGGTCAGCGGATCATTGAGATGTGTCGTAAGCCACAAAAATCCCGCCTCTTTACACCCTCTCTCAATCTCCACTGTAGTACTCACAGACGCCAGTGGTAAACCACAGCCGAGAGTCTTCGAGAGCGCGAGGATATCCGGCACAATGCCATGGTGCTCAAACGCAAACATCTTCCCCGTCCTCCCAACTCCCGTCTGCGCCTCATCCATCAGCAACAACATCCCCCTCCTCTTGCACTCCTCACTCAAACGCTTCAGATACCCCTCCGGCGGCTCCAAAATCCCTCCCGTCGACAGAATCGGCTCCACGATAAATGCAGCCAACGACCCAACACTCTGCCTGTCAATCATCCCCCACGCATAATCCATCTCCGTCTCCCAATCATACTCTCCATCCGCCTTCTTAAACGGACTCCTATACGCATACGGCGCCGGAAACGCCAGCTGACCCGGCACACTCGGCCCACCATTCTTCCTCCCAGCAGAATACGTCGCGGAGCCAGCACCTTGCGTAAGACCATGATAACTAGCCGAGAAGGCCACGATCTCGAATTTCCCCGTATACAGCTTCGCCATCTTGATCGCCGCCTCCGTACTCTCTGAGCCTGTATTCAGGAAGAAGGATTTCTGTAGTGGGGAGGGTAGGTGACGGGCTAGTCGCTCGGCGAGGTTGACGACGGGGTGGGTGATCATGTTGCTGAGGAGGTGGTCGAGTTCTGCGACGTATTTTTGCACTACCGCAACGATTTCGGGATGCGAGTGGCCGAGAAGTGAACTCATTTGGCCGGAGGTGAAGTCTAGGATGGAATTATTGTGAGCATCGTAGAGACGTGTGCCTTTGGCTCGAGTGATGATTACAGGTGAGGAGGGGACGCCGGTGGACAGGACGTATTTGTCGGCTTTCGCCCAGAATGAGTCTGTGGCGGGAGATATTGAACCCATCGTGGAACGTCTGATGATGTTCGATGGCCACTTAAGTTGAATTGACTTTTGGGATGTTTATCACAATGTTATCTCGAGTAAAGGCAAGCTGCGCAGCATATATAATCTTGCGCTGTTACACACAGAACTAGCTGCAGCCAGCAGCCCATCTCCAATTGAATGTCATGGAAACTGCCACTTCGACCAATCGCCCCGCCTCTCGCCATAACTGGGCAATTGTTCCCTCAGGCCGTCCCGTTTTCTGGCAAGTGGTTGCATCGTCTTGAATCCCGTTGCGGAAGTTGTGTTGGCGTTTTTGCCACTCAGACTTTCCCGTCGGGAAAGTTGCGAGCGGTGCTCTTCTTATCGGGCGGTCCTAGTTTTCCGTTTTCCGTCGGGCGACTCACTCACTGCAGCCCTCCCGATAACAGCGGGACGCGAGAAGATCATCATGAGGTCGGGAGGCGGACGGCTCTTGACAAAGTATGATACGCAAGATAAGGACTTTTTCGGTCTGACTTGGAATTGTTGAACATCACTGGATGAAAGATAGGAGGATTTGTTGTTTTCTCGCTTAAACCAGCACTGCGGGGTAAATACCTCTCCTGAACAGGCAAGAAATCACTACTTCGGGGATTGGCTAGGGTCTGATTGTGCAAGGTATGATTGTAAAACTTTCTATCAAACGTCGTTGGCTTAAGGCAAAGTCATGGAAACGAAGTCTTAGTCCAAGCGTTTTTATTGGTCGCATGTCTCGTGGTAAAGTCCATCTTTAGGAGGCGGAACCCCGTACCAGTCTAGCCCAAGCTTATCCTCTGGATCAGGATCCGGCATCTGGTAATAACCATCGTATCTCCACCACTGTCTACCTTCCCAAACATCTTCAACTGGGAGAACACCTTCAGCCTTCATCACGTCCCTAATTCGCGCGACGTCCGTCCATACTCGGATCATATTCTCTCCCGCCACTTTAGCCAGCTGTTCTTCCGTTGCGCCTCGATCCAATGTAGCGTTTAACAATGCTGGATAACACTTGACGTCTTCCAGTCCTGGAATTACTGACGCAATGCCGTCAAAGTCTGAACCAAGCCCGACGTGATCCCATCCGATTCTGTTTGCAATGTAGAACAGGTGGTCGACTACCATCTCCATTTTTGCATTTTTCCTTCGTGCTGTGACGTGCTCTGGGACGAAAGTCACCATTATGATGCCGTTGTTAGCGGGAATCATGTCTAGGATCTTGTCGTCTATGTTTCGAGGACAGTCGAATACTGACTTGACGTTGCTGTGTGAGAACATCACTGGTGCTTTGGTCAGGTATAGGACTTGCTCGGCGCAGTCCATCGATACGTGCGAGATATCGATTATCATGCCTGTGGTACAGTTAGCAATTACTCCCCCAGAAGCTTTCAAGCTACTTGGGCGCAACACTTACCTATGCGATTCATCTCTTTCACTGCTGACTTCCCCAGAGATGACAGACCGCCATGTACTGGTCCAATCTTGGATGTCGAAGAGTCTGCGAATGCATTGTTGCACACGTGAGTTAAGGTACACTGGTTTCCATGTCAGTTGATGCCCTTCTCAACATGGACTGACAAGTCGCTTACGTATCTGACACCAAGTAGGTAGAAAGCTCTGATGATTCCTATGCTGTTACCAGCCATATGCAACCTGTCGGACATCAGTCGACAGGTTGAGGCTAGCAGTACAAGGATGGTTACCCTTCAATACCTATCGAACAAGCAATCCTCCCTTCCGCATAAATCTTCTTCACATCTTGAGGCTCACGTGTCAGGGAAAACACTTTGGGGTATGACTCTACCAGACGAAGTGTCATTTCAATCTGCTCGATGGCATCCCTGGCCACATCGGAGTACTCAGCAGTTGAGAAGTTCTCCGCAGAGCGGAGACATGGGACGCAAATCGACCAAAATTATGCGCCAACAGCACCTATCCAGACTATATGTTAGAACAAGAACAAAAGATCTAAGCTGAGCCCTGCTTACCTTCACGCAATCGCGGAATATCTGTCATGCCACGCTCGAAACCTTTCTCAAGGTCGAACTTAGGGTTATTGTGTATCTTGCCATGGAAGATCGCACGTGGTTGTTGTGGCAGATCATTATGGCCGTCGAAGAGTGGTGTTAATTTCAGGACTCGCTTGACTCGGTCGTCGATTGCGAGGAGCTGGTAGGGGTGCACAAATTCAGGATTCATATTTGTTTCCATATTGAGGAACGGACAAAATTGATGAGGTCTGAACAGCACTTAGATTGCTCAAATAAGCATTTACATAGTAAGGAGAACTTGTCTGTTGGTAACATCCCATTCTCGATTGATTCATCACTTTCCAGGATCATGCTGCCGTAAAGTGGGGAGTCCTGCTCCACGACTCGTCAAAGCCGACGGAAAACTTTGTGAGAACCTTGTATCCCGACAAATTATCCCACCCTCGAACTAGATCCATCGAAACGATCATAAGATTACCAGGGGTGATCATACTGAAATGGTTGGGTATCTTATCGCTCACTCGGATGTGGCTCAATGAGGCCGCATCGTGCCTCTCTGCATTCTTCATCCTGGACCGAGTAAGATAGCAGAATTATGGGGAGTGATCGATGTTCAAGAAGGATATAAAGTACAGACCAGTCATCTGTTCTCCAGTCAAATTTGAACTGCGTAGTTTCATCCTGCTCTGAAGTTCATCCGCCCCGTCAACTCACAACAATGCCAGATAACATGAAAGAATTGAAGATGGAAGAAGGTGATGTTGGTAAACATCCCGAGTCTATTCGCCAAGGTGATGTCTCTGAGGGATCAACGTCGGACGCCATTGACGACGAAGCTCTTCTCTGGAAAATCGATCGTCGCCTTCTACCTTTGCTGTAAGTTTTCCAATAGACCCCTCAAGCCTAAATTCTGTCTGACCGTAAATCAATCAGATGTTTTACATATATGCTTCAATCAATCGACAAGACCACACTCGGCTACGCTGCTGTTTTCAACATCCGCGAACATACAAATCTGAAAGGCACGGAATATTCATGGCTAGGATCTCTGTTCTACCTCGGGTACCTGATCATGGAGTATCCTTTCTGTATCTTACTCCAGAAACTTCCAGTCAACAAAGTCATGGCAGCGACTGTAAGAAAAGACTTGAACATCTAACAGTAAGACCTGCTAATGCTTGACTAGGTCATTGTCTGGGGAGCCATCCTCATGTTTCCACGCCGTCGCTAAAGATTTCGCCGGTCTTGCAACGGTGAGAACACTTCTCGGCGTCTTCGAATGGGCAATCAATCCCGGAACAATGATGATATTCAGCTTGTGGTACAAACGAAACGAGCAGCCCTTTCGAATGGGGATGTGGATTGGCTCTGCGGGTATTGCTTATGTATTGGCTGGCATTACCTCTTTCGGACTCGGACATATCAAGGGATCACTCGACGCTTGGAAGTACAACTTTCTGGTAAATATCAAAACGTATTGACATGACACTGATACTTGAAAAGTTCTGGGGAGCTATCACCACTGCCTGGGGTGTTGTCCTTTGGTTCTTCCTCCCTGGATCACCAGTTACATCCACGTTCCTCACAGAGAAAGAAAAGCAGTCAGCAATTGATCGAGTCTTGACTAACGGTACTGGACTTGAATCTAAGGTTTGGAGCTGGGATCAGGTAGGTTGAGTCTCGGACTTTTGGTCTGCTTTCTCTAACTATGCGGCAGTGCAACGAAGCTCTCCTCGATGCCAAGACCTGGCTGCTCTTCGTTTTTGCTCTGACTTCTAATTGCCCGAATGGTGGTCTCACGACTGTAAGTTGATCAGTGTATCCCAAACAAGATTGTCACGAAAGTTCTGACCCGAGATAGTTTCAAGGTCTCATTATCAAGGGACTCGGCTTCTCAACGCTGAGGACTGTCGTGATCCAAATGCCATCGGGAGGCGTGCAAGCAATTGTCTGCGTCGGTGCCACGTAAGTGCACGAAATATTGTAGAAATCCAGGCGCATTGTTTACCTTCTTAGATACTTCGCATCAAGATACCCCAATTGCAGATTAGCAATCATGTTAATCTGCCTCATTCCATTTCTGACTGGTGTCCTCGGTCTCTGGCTTCTCGACGAGAGCAATGCATACGGCCGTCTCGCATGCCTCTGGATTAGTTTCGCGTATACTGCGACTTGCACGTTAAGCATGTCTGTCGCAGTAGCGAACACCGCTGGAGGAAACCAAGCGGACCGTCACGAATGCAACCTTGATCGTGGGGTACTGTCTCGGCAACTTCGCTGGGCCATTCTTCTTCGTCACATCACAAGCTCCCGGATACTCTTTGGGAGTTGGTATGATGCTGTTTTGCGTTGTCGTTCAAGTCCTCTGCATTGTTGGAATCTGGGTGCTTCTGTGGCAACGAAATCGTTCGAGAAGGAAGAATGCGTCGGAATTGAACGACGTTGTCTATGAGAACGGCGATATAGACGCAACTGATAAGCAAAACAAGGCTTTTAGATACGTCTACTGATACGCTGTGTAAGGAGGAGCAATCTAAGATCAGATCGAAATCGAATAACTGATCGGTGGAAGAGCCTGGAGTCCGAGGTCTGCACGGGAAGGAAGCTCTGGGATTGATCTGGTCATTAGATACCATTTAGAGCTATGAACTGTCAAATAGAAGTTAATCCGGTCCCCAACTTGCAATTAGAAATCCGACTCCCGTCATTGTTGACGTTTCGAGCGATTTGAAGCTCGCTTCGGGGATTTCCGCCCTTTTCCGTGCTGAGTCATCCGAAGCAAGCCACCTCAGCAACCCCACTCTACGTCTCAGCTGGCGTACCCTTTGATGTGAGCTCCAAAGATTGATTGAACACATCTAAGTCTGACCCCTTTTCACCGTCGTGTAGTATGGCGGACTCATCGCTGGCGAGCAATCCCCATCCCGAGCCTCGGCCATATCGCTCACACAAAGCTCCTGCTTGCGATCTCTGTCGGACACGGAAGATTCGCTGCCATAATGATATCGCAGGGCAGGCTTGTCGCTTTTGCCGAGAGAAGGGAGTGACTTGTATCGTTTCATCTACAGGCGGTTCTGTATCTTCTCCTGCTCCCGGCCCACGACGTGCGAAGAGGCGGCGCACATCGACCACAGTCGACCCGTCATCCGTGACCAGGCATTCAGAAGGCCACCACAATGGCCTTTCACAGTATCCAGGAGTGGTAGGAACCTCGCCTACGGAGTCCTCTTTGTTGATGAATCCCACGATGGCCGAAGATATAGAAGTTCTTGAGAAATATTTAACAGCCAAGCCGACGGGTGCTAGTAGCGGTGCACGTCTGCCTTACAGCGTGATATCAGATGTACCCGGGAAGCCAATTATATACCTGACCTATTCACGGCGACGAAAAGGGCTGCAATTACCTGTTGATCCCGGCAATTCTCAGAGAGAGATTATCGATCAGGTCTTACATCCCCACCAGGCGGAGATCATTAACCTGTGTGACCGATCCTGGACTTCTTCAAGGTGTGCTTGACTGAATTCATCTTAGCTATTTCGAATATGTGCATCCTTGCTTTCCCATAGTCGACAAGAAAACATTCTTGGAGCTTTGGAAGAAAGATCCCGAACGAATCTCTTCAACACTCGTGTGCGACATCTACGCCTCGGCACTCATTTTCTGGCCAAAGTCGGAAATTCTGAGAGGCCATGCTCAGCCTGATTTGGGATTTGTGTGGAATCAAGCCGTGAAAGCTCTTCAAGATGACTTCATGGCACCAAGTATTTCCACAATTCACTCGGCTCTTCTGGACCTGGCAGGTCGACCGATCCTCCAGATTTCGGGGAACATTGTCAATGCTGGGCGAACGATAACTTTGGCACATAGTTTGGGACTTCATAGAGATGCCACGGGGTGGAAAGCGACGGAACATGAAAAGATTGTGCGCATCAATTTGTGGTGGGGTTGTTTGATACAAGATCATTGGTATTCCCTCTTCACATGTCATGGAAAAGTTGAAAATTTAATAAGCTCATAGGTCTTCCCTTGCCCACGGCACACCTCCAAACATCCAAAGAGCCAACTACGATGTTCCTTTGCCAACGCTCGCATTGTTGCTGTCGTCATCTGTCATCCCAGAAGAGCAGTCTAACACAACCATGACATTCATTAAGCTTTGCTCGCTATCTCAAATACTGGGCAGTCTACTGCCACTTGTGTACAGTCTTCATGTGAACGAAAATGATGCAACCAAGGAGACACGCCGGCTTCAATGCTCCCTGGATGATTGGGAAAGCGACTTGCCGCACAGCCTGAACTTGGGCTCACATGATCGCACAGAAGGGGTGAACGGATCGGCCAACTTGTGGTTCTGTTTCCTATCTGTAAAGCTGTTGCTTTGCCGAGTAATGTTCAAAGTACGTCCTTCCCTGACTGTAATGACCAAGTGGCTAATCAACAGTATCAGGTCTCAGCCTCAAGTATGTCGCCCATGCCCGAGGCAAAGCAATACAACCTGGCTTTACTCCGAGACTCAGCTTCCAAACTTGTTGAATTCGTCGCCGAACTGCACGAAAACCAATTGCAAGAGTTCTGGTTGCCTCGTAAGCTCCCCAAATATCCTCTTGTAACACTTATTGACGCTGTCAGATACCGCATATCTTCTCGTCTCCGCAGCTACAATTCTGCTACGATGTATCGTCGAGTCTTCGGATGTTCAAACAAAACGAGAGTGCATACAGAAGCTGAAATCTTTCCAGACCCGTCTCCAGGCTGCTCGAGACATATCTGGCTGGGATCTGGCAGACTTCTGTCTAGAGAGATGTTCTCTACCTATCGAGCAGATTGCCGGCGCGTTGAAAGTACCGCTGGATCGCCCGAATCATGAACCCAATAGTGGTACCCAGAATCGTTCACATGTAGAAGATCAACCATCAGAGCAACCTGCAACATCTTTCCAGGATGGATCTGCATCTTACCCTCTGGACTTTGTCTTCCCAATTGAGCCATGGGATATCCCGTGGGAAAGCATGTGGGATTCGAATGGCGGTATGTTTCCTCAGTCATTCTGAGGACTTGCCATGGCGATAGACTTTGGGAAAAGAGCCTGCCTAGGTTCCTGGCTTGACCTCTGCTCTTCACTTCAGTCCATGCTCCCATGATTGTGTTGCTCTACATCTGGCCAGGAGCATCGTAGATTGATCCACAAGAGTCGGCAAATCCGGTAAGGCGCAGTGAAGGTTTTGCATGGTCGCCCTGTGATAATTTCAGCGTGTTGGTATGTCTTCCGTCCCAAATGACTTTTGATCCTCGGAAGAACATCAAGTCCCGCCGACTCGGCTATCTAGATCCGGTGAAAATAACTCCATTCGATTCGGATATCCTCCCGTTGAAGTACAATGCCCCTTCGCAAATTGAAGACATCTTTCGTCCAAAGTCGCAGATGGAGTTCGGCTTGCGTATTGGAAGGCTACGTCGTCTGGTTCATTCCATTGACTACCCATACCAGGCAGAACTGAGAAAGTGATTGTGACCGAAGTAGTGAGATTGGCTGTATCTTATCGCAATGAAGATTGGTTCTAGATGTGGAGAGAGAGGTTTCGACCTGTCAGTACTCCAGCCTCTTCTAGCAGAATGTGGGAAGTCAATGAGAAGTCTTTCGAACAATTGTAATCATTTACAACACCTTGAGCAGAATGATTCAACCTGACCATAAAATGCCAGATATATAGTTTCATCCGATTATTCCATATTCCAGAACTCGCGATACCGTCTCAAATCGACTTTATCCGTAGCGGCTGCCTGCATCTCATCCGATCTCGTGTCATCTGAGCTTTCCCGGCGTCTAGACTGCATCTTCGTCCACGCACCTCATGTCCTTCACAATTTCCGTCTGAACAGCATTCCATGAATTGAAATGGGACTTGACATTGAACTTCGCCATCAGTCGGTTGCAAGCACGAAGTTCTTCCAGGAAATTTTGAGAGCTCCACGTACCAAGGACTTGGAAAGACTTAGGACCCGTTTACCTTCGCAAAAGTGCCGCCGCTTCCGTAACTTGACTGCGCATTGTGATTCATACTTTTCCAAGACTCGAGGGTTTCTCGCAAGGAATTCTCAAGATAAACTTAGGTTTCTAGAGGTCTTACCAAGATGGTAAGAATAATCATGTGTTTACTGCACTGCAATGCTCCTCACCACACCATCACCATGATCACCGTAAACACTTATGCAGTAACTCAGTATCCTTGCCAAGCTTGAATCAACACGCTGCATTGTGCAGACGTGAATCAAAGTGCAAAACATCCACAAAGTCTTGATTTTATCATACAACTTATGCAAAAAAGGCTTCTCCTTCAGAATCAAGCAAATGTGCGTTCATGATCGACCTCAGAGAGAGCTGGCATTGGGACAGAGGAAGATGCCAAGTGCAACTAACAACGGCTGTCATCCAGTCGAAGCATCCGAACTGTGAAACTTGACTCCTTCGGTCAAGCTCTTGGGCGTTGAAAATTAGAGCTCGGCTGTCCAAGAGCTTCGGGGAGTAAAACCAGATGGCAGATGCATATGCAACCGTGTGAGACAATCCCAACGGGTTGCCAGGGGACAACACCACGTGAAAGCATGCTCGAAGCAGCGATTTCCTCGTCCAAGCCAATCACAAGAAGGCACTTATTCGGAAGTGACCAATACCAAGGTAGCTTGGCCCCGTCTGCTTCAACATCCGGAAGCATGCTCTGCTCATGCGAACCCAAACATCAGCTGGGCTGGAGAAGTAAACAGGCGCAATCACCCCGCCAAGACTTTCTCAAGGTTCAAACCCCAGCACGGCAGCGAGCTTCTCCGCGTTAAGGCTACCTTTGGCAAGCATTGCACCAGCCTCTTACCGAATAATTCTCCTGCTTTGGAACCCAAGGAACCATAAAAGAAATCCATAGATTTGTCAGTCGTGGCCAATGAGAGGCTTGGAACTGCAGCCCTGTGCGGATAAAAGTCCTCTGACACTGTCGATCAGGCTTGCCGGGCTCGCTTAACCCCTGACTGACCCCTGGCGTGGCACCGCTGGGCGAAGCTTAACTGTGATAATGCCTGATGCGCATTGTGGTGCTAACGCTTTTCGAGGTCTTGGCTGAAGTACGATGGTAGGGCATTGTGCATGTTGTGTGTCTGAGAGTTTCGGCAGGACGGCGATGGAGGTGTGATGGTCTGATGACGGGGTGGCAGCTGTCACTTAGTCAGTGCCGGGCAGCAGCTCGGGCGGCGGTTTGAAGACGGTCGGATGAATGTCTCGAAATCTTGTTCGTCTCATGGCAGGCTAGGCTGGATGTTGGTGATGACACCGGATGAAGGGTATGGGCGTGAGCGATAGAGTTAGGGTTGAAATTAGAGTTGGCTGCAGGTAAGCTAGGGCGAAGTTTTGCTCCACAGAGGAGACCGGGACAAGGGGCAATTAAGGTTAGAGGATGGATCAGATGGAGGAAGGGTGTGCTCTCATCCGAATGAGCCTTTCGAAATTCATCCGATGCCAAGCTTTCTCCAATGAGGAGCGAGTATAAGGGTTCATCGATGCCACTCTATTCCTCCCTTTCTCTCCTCATCCACAGTCTCTCTCTTACAGCATCATCTTCACCTACAATCATTTTCTTCAGCTGGTCTGTCGCTTTACATTCTTAATTAATACTTTTAATTCATATTCTATATTTCCAGTCTCTCTCTACCTCAACCATCAACAATCAACAAACCTCCCAATCCTTCAAATCAGTCAACATGCGTTTCGCTACTGCCTCCATCATCTTGGCCTACGTTGCCACCCTTGCCATCGCCGCCCCAGTTCCAGTGTAAGTCTCTTCAGCTTTCAAGTCACAGCCAATTCATCTAACACTACCATAGTGATATCTCATCATTCTTGAACGTCGGCAACCAAGGCTTCAACCTCAACGCCTTCAATGTCAACGACATTGCCAACCTCCTCAACGGTTTCGACATCGGAGGATTCAACAACCAATTTGGTGCTCAATTCGACCAGAACGCCATCCAGCTCCTCCTCGTCCAGCTCGGATCCAACAGCTTCGGCAACTCCAACTTGAACTTCATCCAGGACCTCAGCCAGTTCAACGTAAACACCTTTGCCAACCAGTTCAACAGCCAGTTCGGTGCCAACTGGAATGCCAATGAGATCTTGACCCTTCTGTTGCAGTTGGGTCTTGTTGACCAGAACCAGATCCAGAACGTGAGTCTACCATGCCATACACTTTTGAGATGAGCCAAGCTAACACATTCACAGCAACTGTTGCTCGCTCAACAGCTTCAGCTCGCCGCTGTCTCATGCTTCTAAACGCCTCGCCACAACTTCCCTTCACTAGAACGGTGGTGGATGAGATTGCAGGGCAGTGCGCAATCAGAAGTTTGCTAGATGGGTGAGATGAAAGTGTAGGGTTGAAGCATGGGAAGGGTTGAGGAGTGGATAGGATGAGGTAGCTGGGATAAGTCCCCTAATGAATCTCTATAGTTGCATATGTCCTTTACGAACGAGCATGTTTTCATCATCTGCAGACTTTTCATTGCGAGAGGGATCGGATTCGGGAAATCTTCCTTAGCTAGCTAGCCTGTGGAACGAACCTAGTATTCCAGAAAAAGAGTGATAAAAATATATACCTTTCTTCTAAAACTCTCTTGAATTCTCGTTGTATGAAAGTGAGTGCTTCAAGCGAACAACGGATACGGCCTGATTCTTGACATTGGTTGCAATCTGCTCGACTGTCCTGCATTTATGGCATCAAAAGTTGAGATGGTATGAAACTCACAACTATTCTGCGACAGAGGCTGTTTCGAATATTTGGCATCAAGACTGGCAAGTATGTTTAATCGTAGCTGAGCAGAGACGGCGGAATGGCCTCAGATTGAGTACTGTATTTCGGAGTTGTGTTCGCTTACAGTGATGCTTGATCACATGTTGACCAGACCAAGCAAACACACGTCATGATGATTGTTAAACTTGAATGCCTGATCGCAACTCTTCCTCTACTATTCTCTGCTACCTATCGAAAGGAATGTCATCGGCGTGTTGCAATACCATCAATGGCATCACCCACAAATATCGCAATTCAATCGGGAGACCTCGCCAAATCAACCACTACGGCAACATCTTCATGCGTTTAACCGACCACTGAGAACGTTCAGTTTCAACCCGATGCCGTGTCACGCATGAAGTCGGAATTGGAAGTATTCCACCTGGCTAGAGATGCCGAAACGCCGTATACTCCATCCACACTTTTACAAGCATAACGGAGAATTCCTTAAAACTGGCAGCTTCTGATCATCTTGGGGAGAGATTTGCAGATTTCGAGAGCACACCGACGAAAGGCAGCTAGAACAAAAATTTGGTACCCAGCAACACCCTCTCGACGTCAGTCGTGGAAAGGATAGAAGATCTCGGCCCAACGGCAAAGAAGAGAACAGCCATATTGATGTCGCAGGTCAAAAGCATTATCAAAACCTCGAATCGACACCGAAGACATTTTGGGACGATAGCAATAGATTGTACCATGCAAGCAAGGTCAGGGTCTTTGAATATGAGGATGAGGAGCCTGGGATGCTAGGAGCGACGGTTTTGGGACCTGCTTCATTCTGGCGTTTGGAGCTCCCTGACCATTGATGGCCGTACAATCCTCAGATGGTCTCTCAAATTGAAATGAAGCTGTTGCTTTCCAATACTCCCGTTTCATGATGGCTTTGATATCTCCTGCCGTGGGGAGTTCTCACTAATTAGACAGTTCGGGAAGCTGCAGGACCCCTAAGCATCATGGTCTTGAAATCCAAAGGAGGGCTCACTCGTTTACAGAGCAAATACCGGAAAGCTCTAGCATATTCGAACTAATTCGCGTCTCTTTTGTCTCCGGAGATCTCCTAATTTCCATGCAATGTTCAGCAGATCCTAAGAGACAATCACCATACTCTTTGTCTTTGTGCAAATTATTACAAAAGATTCCTAGCATTTTATAGACGCCTCAGTACAAAGCTATCAACAAAGCACTCGTTCGAGAACTCACCTGCCAGCAGCTTCTACAACACAACATCCCACGCTCTCGTTTCTTTCAGGGGACTCATTCCGTTTGTTTGGTTTCCTCCTTATAGCTCAAACTCTCATCATAAATTCTCTCAGCAGTTGTACAGTTCCAATCTTCGCTCCAACACCAGATTCTCCATCAACCATGGCAGTTCCTCTTTCTACTCGATCGCTACCCTGCGCCAACACAGGAAGCAAAACCAAACCATCACCCTGCAAAAAGACAGCTACAAGTGCCTGTTCGGGCTGTCGAATTGTCCAAGTATTGATAATCACTCCCCACTTCCACTTCCATCTCGCAAGAAATCAAGAAATACCTAACTTGCTTTGATCACAGTACTGTAGTATCGACTGTCAGCATGCTCACTGGCCAATCCACAAATCCGATTGTCGCTCTCCCCTCATGAAGGCAACTTGGAAACCAGCCTAGGAAGTGGAGAAGCGAAAGCCAAGCTTCATTGGAAACGATGATAATGCTCCTCTCATGACATTTTATGGCCAACGCAAGTATCTATGGGGGTGAGGAGAGCTACTACGTTGGCACTGGAGAGAAAGAATTATGTGGATCGTGGATTATTCAACCTCCCTCCTGCTTGGCGAGTAGGTATGATGAAGTTTCGGAAAGATGGCATTTTGCTTCCGTTCGGTGTTCCTAGAGATGACTTTGATACGCCCAATCCGTGAGTCTCCTCTCTTTCTCCAGGTGCCGAATTGACCAATGATCAGGAGATTCTTCCGTTCCAAGGACTTCTGGCTGATGATGGACTCTGCGGACCCTTTACAAGGATGGCCACTCAAAAATATCATACGCCATGTCCCATCTGCCAAGAACGACATCTACGGGCGCATGTCTCTCTGCATGACAGACATTCTAACGAAATTCTGTCAGCGACTAAGAGTCCTCAAAGTCTCTTTCACGCTCTTTCAACTCAACGCTACCAAGTTACCAGAGCTTCTGGAAAATGCGGGCTTCACTCAGAAGAAATTCGACAGAATCGAGGTCAGTTGCTCAGCCTCTTTCCCTCAATCCTCCTTTTCTTAAAGCCACTTACTCATATACCCTGTTTCCTCCTTCCAGGTCTCAAGCATCGCAGACAGATGCCACCTCAACCTCAGCCCCACCCTCTCCCACCTCAGTACACTCCTCCATCCGAAAACCACCAACCCCCCACGCTACATTCATAACCCTCTTCCTGAACGCCATCCATGAGATGCAATCCCCGCTCACACGAAGTCTCAACCACTACTGCCACCTTGAGAAAGGTCCAAAAGTACCTCCCGCGCCTCGCACCCGGCGATGGCATCCAGCAGATAAAACTAGCGGGGCATTCATCCAGATGGTTGAAGCTCGTACGATATTCTGCGATTTTGACGATTTGTTTGAGAAGTATATGAAGGAAGTGGGGTTTGATGTTGCAGCGAGGATGGCGGGTGTGGTGATGAAAAGGAAGAATACGATTGTGGGGGAGTGGCCGTTGAGACTTAGGGGTGGGGCGCGGACGGAGGAATTTGATCTTTTGCTTGCATCAGGCCATACGGGATGCGAGCGATATGTGGAGTGGAAATGTGAGTTCGCGGGCTACTGATGAGTTTGAGAAGGTTGTGGAGCTAATCAGCGACTATTAGATTAGTTGATTGTGGATGCGGTTCCAAGTTCTCTGCAAGGCATGTCACTCGGGCGGGGTTAGTACTTGATCTTGTGGTGACTGACAAACGACGTTTGAGTTCGTGGGATAGGCTTCTCTAAGCTATACCAGGAAAACTTGATTGCCGTTTGGTTCAGAGCTATGTCTTAAATGTGTGCTCTTCTGACTAAACTTTTCAAGAGACGATAGAGTGGAGCTCCCCAAGCTCGCTTAGCATTCAATATCAACAAAAGTAGCCCCATCTATGTTTCCTCCCCTTATCTGCCTCTTTGAATTTACAGGAATTCCAGCCAACATCGCTATAGTTTTGATTAAATTCCAGACATGTTGTTTCTAAGATTAACTTGGTCTCTGTATTATGTCTGACAAAACACATGCTCGTGTTACAATCGCACGCCCGACTGCGAGGCGTCCAACTCCCGCCTCACTTCTTCCACGCCCGATTGAGTCTCACATCGCCCGATGCCTCCCCCTTCCCC